>JAABUK010000218.1_pt1 | contig 136186 bp, 110 predicted proteins | sample 5559141 | NCBI WGS metagenome assembly JAABUK01 (sample SAMN10711869, study PRJNA513367) | rock metagenome | isolation source: Antarctica rocks | place: Antarctica: Victoria Land, Pudding Butte nord | collected 2016-01-03 | reverse complement strand
TTTAATAATTTTAATTTTAATAATTTTAATTTTAATAATTTTAATTTTAATAATTTTAATTTTAATAATTTTAATTTTAATAATTTTAATTTTAATAATTTTAATTTTAATAATTTTAATTTTAATAATTTTAATTTTAATAATTTTAATTTTAATAATTTTAATTTTAATAATTTTAATTTTAATAATTTTAATTTTAATAATTTTAATTTTAATAATTTTAATTTTAATAATTTTAATTTTAATAATTTTAATTTTAATAATTTTAATTTTAATACGAGTTTTAAGGCCGTTATTAACCCCGCCGTCGATATAACCCTCGACCGCGATATATTATATATAATATTTTTATTTTTTAAACTCGACTTTATTATTTCTTTTAATATATCTTCTAGTACGTTTTCCGATATAAATTCGAAAAAAGAGGTAATTATATTTAAGGGTCCTAGTATTAATATTTAAAAAAAGAATATTTATATATTTAATTTAAAGGAAGAAGTAGTATATTAGTAAATTTCAAAAACTCTTATTAAAAACCGAGTTACCGCCCGTACGGATAGGGCTAGTAACGTCCTATTAATAACTTTTTTTAGTGACCCTAATTTACGGATAAGACTACTAGCGTCCTATTAATAAGTTTGATAAATCGGGGGTCCGGGTAGGTTATTTTTAATAGGTTTAATAACTCCGGGTTAATTTTAGCTAGATTAATAACTTTAATAAAAATTCTCGCGGGGGCGTTACGCAGGTATATTTAAAGAGAATACGTATATATATTCTATACTATATTCTATACCTTTACGTATACTTTTATATATACTTTTATATATATTATAATTACGTATATCTTTACGTATATAATTATATATATTATAATTACGTATACTATTATTTATATAATTATTTATACTATAGTTTATATTATAGCCTATATTATAGTATATATTATAGTATATACTATTAAGTATATAATGGGGGCTTTCGTCTAGTATTTAAATTATTAACGGTTTACCGAGTTACTAAACCTATTAATAATAAGTACGATTTATTAATAGGACTCTACTCGGGGCCCCGACTTATTAATCCTATTAAACCTCGGGTCGGTATTTAATATAAAGTTTTAGTATAAACTTATAGACGACTTTCTAGTAGAGTTAATAATATTTAGAATATATTAATATTTACTTTTCAGATTTACCGATATAGATTTTATATTATTTATATCTTTTAAATTATCTATAGGTTATAAAAAAATTATTATAAAAAAAATTATTATAAATTTTTTTTTATAAAAAAAGTTAAGAAGTAGGCCGTTTATAATACCCGTAGATATTAATAATTAATTATAGTTAATAATTAATAATATTTTCGTTTCTTATTTATTTTATTTTTTATTTTTACTTTTTAATTATATACTTTACGTAGTTTTTCTATATATATAATAATATCTTTATTCTCTTATTAATTAAAATTACTTAACTAATTAATTAATTTTATTAGGTATTAGGTTACGCTCTTTAGTTTTTTTTTTTAAATCTCTTTTACTTTTTATTCTTTAATATTATCTATTAATTCTAATAAAGGTATATCTAGTATTAATATATCGTTTTATTTACGATAATATAGTTCTAGTAATAATATATAAAAAATATTATAAATATAATACTTCGTTAATAGTATTAAGCGATATATTTACGACTTAATTATATTAAGAACTTTAAATAATTTAATTAATTTATAAAAGAGTTTTTTATTTAGTCGCTTTTATACGAGATTCTTTATTAATAATAATACTAAGTTATTTATATTAAATGATTTTGATTTATATTTTTTATTATAACTACGTTTTTACGTTTTTATTATAATTTTTAATATCTTTTTAAATATTCTCTAAATCTTTAAATCTTTTTAAATCTTTTTTTACCGGCGGTATTTCTTTTTTAGGCGGCTCGTCTTTAAAACGCGTTTTAATTAATAAAGTATAATTATATAATATTTTAAATAATATTATACGCGTCGTTATATACTATATAGGTTAGTAACGAGATCTAGGTATTATATCCTACTAGTTATGAATTTTTAATTATTATTTATAGTAGTCTAAAGAGCTAAAAGATCTTATATCGCGACGCGTTAAATTTATTTTATAGCGGTATCTATATTCTTAACGCGATCGTGGTATTAATAAAGAGAAATTTTAATTTTTTTTTCTCCTCCTCCTCCCCCCCCTCTCCTTTAACGAATTAAAGCGATAAAGAATAAACCCTCTATAATACGATCGATTAGAAAAATAACCGTAATCGCGGCCCGATATATTAGAAAAAGGGGACTATAAAAAGAACGCGTTTATTATACCTATATATAAGAAAGAGTATAGAATAAATATATATATACGAAGCCGAAATCTTAAGTAAATAAGGGCTCCCGTCTAGCTACCTATTAAATACTAATAATATTCGAATTATAAGGGGCTTCCTCTACCCTAAGAGTTATAAAATAACTATTATATAGAGTTTTATAAAACTAAATATTTTCCTCCGCCGTTAATAAATAGGTAAAGTATAGGTATATAAAATAAAACTCGCGTAAATAAAAAGACCTCTATTTATACTCCTAGATATTAGTATTTATATAGGAGTCGTAACTTTAATAGTTAAATAATTATATTAAGGTACTAGCGGGACGTAAAATCCGCTATAACGAAAAAGTAACTACGCGTATACGGTTAAGAATAAAGATGAAAGAGTATAGAATAATAATAAAGAGAGATAATAGGGCTAGCGTACTAGTATAATAAAATATATAATACTTAGCTATAATTATACCTACGTATACTATAAGAGCTTAGCCCCGTAACGGAGATAAATAACGAGTTTTAAAAGAACGAGTAAATATAAAGGATAAGATAATAAAATTATCTAAGGTTAATATAAAATCGCTAATTTTAAAAATTTATATAAAAAAGAAACCTAGAAGAAGAATTAATAATATATAGAAAGGCCTACTAATTAGTAGGTTAAAATATCTAGAACCGAGATTAAGAATAAATTAAAGTTTTTATCCTTTTAAAAAGTTTCTTTAATAACTATTTAGTAATACTATCGGGTATTATATATATTCTATAGAACTCCCTTATAAGCGAAGTAGTTTTACTTAAATAGGCGTATAAATTAATTAATTAATTAATTAATATACTATATATTATAATATATTTATTTAATTATTAAAAGAAACTCTATTTAATTATTTTATTTATTAATATAAAAAGTTTTTAGATAATATTTTAACATCTAATTTTAACGTTCCGTCTAACTATTTATTTATAAATAAAATACGATATTTAGGCGCCGTTTAATCTTTAGATAATAATATACTTTTAATTAAAAAATATTTATAAAAACGAATTCTTTATTAGATATAATACCCTTTAATACCCCGAATCTAAAGATAATTTCTTTATATATTAACTTTATTAATTTTATAATATTAATAATTTTAGTAGTAAAGATATATCGTAATATTTTAATATATTTATTTATTATTATAAATACTAAATCGTAAACACGTTCTTTATATTTACTAGATAGTAATTATATAATATAATTTAATATAATTTCTTTCTACGGGCTAGTTAAATAAAATAAAGAATTAATTTTATTATAAAAGTAGTACTTATATACTTTAACCCGTTAATAAAGATTATATATCTCGATATACTTTTATATACTAGTTTTAAAAGTATCCTAGTAATATTTTTTAAATAATAACTTTATTATCTTTTTAACGTTAAAGTACCTTATTAAGATATTATTATAATATTTAAATAATAACTCTTCGCGGATTAATCTCTTTATAAATATATATATTTTACTATCGTATTTAAAGAGTAATATTAAATCGAGAGTTTAAACTCCGGCGGAATATATAATATCTATTTATTAATAAATAACGATCTTATTTTGCGAGAAAGAATTATTCTTTTATAATATATAAATTAACTCGACTATCGATAGACTTTCTATATTATAAATCGTTTCGTATATAATTATTAATCTAATAATATATATAGAATAAATAATTTATAACTTATAACTTTAATAATAAAGTTGAATAATTTATTTATTATATTATAATTTATTTAAATAAATATCTCGCTTAAATTCCTTAGAATTTCTTATTTAGATTTAGGTTTTTTTAACCTAGATAAATATATTATTTAATATATCTCTCTAATAACTAATATTAAGGATCTTAAAAATATAATTCTTATATTTACTAAACCTTATAATATACCTACGGTTAATCGGTTAATTATAGGCGAATTATTATTTATTTCTAGATCTTCTATATTTATAAACGCGTTTCGTATTATAGTAATAATAAGGCCAGAACTAGTTTTTCCTAAATTCAATAACTTTTATTATAATATAAATAATATTTAGTTTAATAAATTAATTTAACTTTTATAATTTAAATATTATAATAATTTATCGGTTAAATTAATTTTATTAAAGCGATATATAATTATAAAATTAAAAAACGAGAGTTTTATAACCTATTTTATTTAGTGATTATTTAATTACTTAATATTTATAAATCTCCTTAAATTATTATAATTTATTAAGACTTTAACTTTATATAAATTATTTTTAAAATAATACTATTATTATTTAAATATTATAACGATTATAAGGAATTTTTTATTATAAATTTTATATCTTTTTTCTAGACCTTATATTTTACGCGATTAAAATATAACGGGGTATTATTTTATATCCTATTATAATTATAAAAGTATTATAAATATTTAAAATTAAAGGTATTTATCTCGACTCGAATTCGTAATTCTAGGTTAAAATATATTAATACTAATATTTAAAAGAAAATATCTCGTAATATATAAAATATATACTTAGTCTTTTCTACTTATATAAAAGGCCTAAACTTTTTATTATTTTAATTTCTTTTTAATAAACCTATTAGAGGCCCTATTATCTATAAATATTAATAAATAAATCGACGATAAAAATTAATAAAGCCGAGGAAAATCTAAATATTATAATAAGATTTTAGATTTAGTTAAAATTAAATCGTTTTAATTCTATACTTATTTATTAATATACCTTCGGTATTTATAATAAATTCTAGAAGTTTAATTAGCTAGATAAAAAAGTTTTTTTCTCTTTAAACTCGTAAATAAGAAATATTTTTATAAATACTCGAGTATTTATTATATATAGTTTATATACTCCTCCTTTAAATTTAAATAAATTAGAATATCGTTTATATAATTTATATAGAATATATTTATTATTCTTATTAATAATTTATTAATATAAGTTTAAAAAGTAGTAGATATATTCGTTAATTAAAAAAGTATTATTATATATTTAAAATAACCGTACTATATATAGAATATCGTTTTCTATTTATTACTTATCTTGATTTTAATATAATAATAAATATTCTTTAAATTAAATTTAATAAAGACGGTTATATTATTTAGGCGATTTAGCGTTTTATTAATTAACGGTAAAAAATAATAATTTTTAACAGTAATATTATTTAAGCCCCGATAATTAATATATTATTATAGACCGTTGTCTTTCTTCGGGACGAAAAGAATAGGGGCCTTCATTAAGTTTATAAAATATTTAATTTAATTTTTTATTTAAATATTATTTAAATATCTCCTTAATTCTATTAATTTAATATTAAATAAATTATAAAGAGATCTATAAAGTAGATCCCCTTCGGTTTTAATAATATAATCGTTAATTTTATAAGAAAATAACTAGCCTATTTTCTTATTTAAAAAGATATTAATAAAATTATTAAATTCTTCTAGAAATACTAGTAGTATACTAGTATTATAATTAACGGATATTATATTTATTATTATATTACTTTAATATTTAACTATGATTTTATCCTTTTATTCCGAGTTAAATAAGTTTATTCTTATATATATTAATATATAAACCGTTAACTTAATCTTTAAAGACTTAACGAAATCATTAAATTTTTCTAAACTAAATATATTCTTAACGATACCGAATCGTTAGGTATATATATTAAGATTTAATTAAATTCTTTCTTTTTTTAAGGCCGATATATTTAAAGTAATAAATAATCTCTTTTTATTAATAATATAAAAAACGTTATTATATACTTTAGAATATCCTTATAAATCGGTAAAGTAATAATTTATATAATAAATATTATAATAGTAAACTATTTATTTATTTATTTATTTCGGATATAGGAGAGGCGCGTTTTATATATATTTAAAAGTATATTATTTTATAAAGTTTTTATTAATAATATTTATTTTTACCCTAAGATTTATATCGCTTATAATTATATACTCTATAAATTTAATATTCTTTAAATTAAGAAGTATAAAATAATTAATATATATACTCCGCGAAATAATTATTTTTATTATCTCTTTAAGACGGAGATTTCCCTAAAGATTCGTTATTTCCCGTAATTTAATAATTATTTATATAACCGATTATTCCAACCTTCTTTTTAAGATAGTTAAGGAATATATATCTATATTCTTTATAATTATAATATCTAACCTCGCTAAGGTCTTATTTATAAAATATAATTTATTTATTTATATTTTTAAATTTTAATAAATTTTCCTTCTTTTTAATTATATTAAACTTATTTTATCTTTATAATTACTTATCTTTAACTTTTTATAAGGGCCCGAATAATTATCTTAATTATTACTCTTATATTTTTTCTTATTCTTTATTAAATTATATTTAAATTATACTATAAACGTTATAGGTTCGCTACGTATTATAGGAAAGAATAAAAGCCGATTAATTTCTTATATAATATTATCGTAGAGGCGTATTAATAAATAAATAAATAAATATTTTTTATTATAAGAGGGTAACTAGGTTTTAAATAAATTAAAATATATTTTAAATTTTTATATTATTTAATTTAGCCTTTAACTTATATATTAATATTATATATTTATATCTAGTTATCGGTTTATTAGATCTTTAATATAACTAAGAAGGAAATTAAAAAATATTTTCTAATTAAGGCTCTCCGCCGGGTAATTATTTTTATAATTATTTTAAATATCTTTAATATAGGTTTTTAACGTAGGTATTACGTATAATATCTTTTTATTATTTATCGGAAAGTTATACGACGTAAAATAGAAAATAATTTCCGTATTATAAATTTAATCGCGGTAGTCCCGTATATTTTTTTTATAGATATCCCGGAGTTTATTAAGATATAGATTCCCTTATTATATTATTAAATTATATTAATTATAACCGACCGTCGAATTATTTTCGGATACTACCGGGGATAAATCTTTAAATATAATAATAAATAGTATAATTAATAATTACTTATCTTTAATATCGTAAAATTAATTTTAGATTTCGCGCTTTAGTTACTCGTTTTCGTATTTAATAATTATAAATATTATATACTTTCGAAGGATTCCTCGGCGGTACTTTATATTATTTAATTAAATATTAATAATAATAATAAAGTCCTTAAGCTCGTCTACGGAGTTTACGTCGATAATATATTTACTTTATATTTAATTTACCTTTATATCTTTAACGGATTATTATTTAAAAAGATTTAAAGAGATTAAAATTATTGAGTTATAATACCTAAAATATATATAATAATATAAAAATAAATATATAAATTTAGTAAAGGTCTTTATTATTTAATAAAAAAATTAATCTCTAAAGAACTTTAGGAGTTATAAGTAATTAATTAATTATATAATAACGTATTTAACTATAATATTAATAACTTATTAACTACGTTATTAATTAATAAAGTTAATATAAAGACTATATATTATATACGTAGTCTTTGGCCCGAATTCTAACTACTAAAGTCTAGTCTTAATATAGTATAATAAGAAATTAAGAAAGTTAAAGAGAATTTAAATATTATAATAAGATTTCAGTTTCGGCTAGAGTTAAATCGTTTTAACTCTACGTTTATTTATTAATATATCTTCGGTATTTATAATAAATCCTAGAAATTTAATTAATTAAATAAAAAAGTTATATTTTAATTAAACTCGTAAATAAAGAATATTTTTACAAATACTCTAATATTTATTATATATAATTTATATACTCTTCTTTTAAATTTAAATAAATTAGGATATTATCTAAATGAATTATATAAAATATATTTACTATTCTTATTAACGATTTATTAATAGAAATTTAAAAAGTAATAAATATATTCGTTAATTTAGAAAGTATTATTATATATTTGAAATATTCGTATCGTAGAAAGAATATCGTTTTTTATTTATCGCTTATCTTAATTTTAATATAATAATAAATATTCTTTAAATTAAATTTAATAAAGACGACAGCGCCGTTTAAACGATCTAGTATTTTATTAATTAATATTAAAGAATAATAATTCTTAATAATAACTTTATTTAAGCCTCGATAATTAATATATAATCGTAGACTACTATTCTTTCTAAAGACGAAAAGAATAAAGGTTTTTATTAAATTTATAAAATATTTAATATAACCCTTCGTTAAAACGTTATTTAAATATCTTCTAAATTCTAATAATTTAGTATTAAATAAATTATAAAGATATTTATAATATAAATATTCTTCGATAATAATAATAATATAATTATTATTATTATACGAAGGTAATTAACCTATTTTCTTATTTAGAGAAATTTCTAAAAGTACTAGCGGTATATAATATTATAATTAACGGACATTATATTTATTACCGCGTTATTTTAATCTTTAATCACTATTTTATTTTATTATTTTAAGTTAAATAGGCCTATTTTTATATATATTAATATATAGACCGCTAGCTTAGTCTTTAAGGATTTAACAAAGTCTTTAAATTTTTCCAAATTAAAAATACCCTTAACGATACCGAATCGTTAAATATATATATTAAGATTTAATTAAATCCTTACTTTTTTTAGAGCTAGTATATTTAAAGTAATAAATAATCCCTTTTTATTAATAATATAGAAAATATTAATATATATTTAAAAACGTCTTTATAAATTTATTAAACGATAATTTATACTATAAATATTATAATAATAAACTATTTATTTATTTATTTACTTCGGATATATAAACGGCGCGTTTTTATATATATTCGAGGTTATATTACTTTATAAAACTATTATTAATAATATTTATCTCTATTCTAGGATTTATATTATTTATATTAAATTCATCTTTATCTATATAATTATTTATCCTTAACTTCTTATAACGCCTTTAATAATTAATTCAATTATTACTTTTATATTTCTTTTTATCCTTTATTAGGTTATATTTAAATCGGGTTAGAAATACTACGAGTTCGCTATATATTATAAAAGAGGACGAAAACCGGTTAATTTCTTATATAACTAATTACCTTTTATTATAAAAGAGTGACTAGGTTCTTGATAAATTAAGATATATTTCGAATTCTTATACTATCTAAGGTAGTTTAGTATTTAACTTATATATTAATATTATATATTTATATCTAATTATTAGTTTATTAGATTTTTAATATAATTAAAAAAGAAGTTAAAGAATATTTCTTAATTAAGACTCTCCGTTAAATAATTGTTTTTATACTTATTTTAAATATTCTTAATATAGCTTTTTAATATAAGTATTATATATAAAATCTTCTTTTTATTTATCGGAAATTTATATATCGTAAAATAAAAAGTAATTTCTGTATTATAAATTTAATCGCGGTAGTCTCGTATATTCTTTTTATAAAAGTCCCGGAGTTTATTAAAATATAAATTCTCTTATTATATTAATGAATTATATTAATTATAACTAATTATCGAATTATTATCGGATATTACTAAGGGTAAATCTTTAAGTATAATAATAAATAATATAATTAATAATTATTTATTTTTAATAATATAAGAATAACTTTAAAATTCATATTCTAATTACTCGTTTTCATATTCGATAATTAAAAGTGTTATATATTTTCGAAGGATTCCTTAACGGTAGTTTATATTATTTAATTTAATATTATTAATAAGATCTCTAAACTCGTTTAAAGAGTTTATATTATTAATATATTTATTTTATATTTAACTCGCCTATATACCTCTAATAAATTATTATTTAAAAAGATTTAAAGAGATTAGAATTATTAAGTTATAATACCTAAGATATATATAATAATATAATAATAAATATATAATTTTAGTAAAGATCTCTATTATTTAATAAATAAATAAATCTGTAAGAAATTCTAGAAACTAGGAGTTAGTAACTAGTTTTATAATAATATATCTAACTATAATATTAATAATATATCAATTATATTATTAATTAATAAAGTTAATATAAAGATTATATATTATATACGTAGTCTTTGGCCCGAATTCTAATTATTAAAATCTAGCTTTAATATAGTATAATAAAATTATTAAATAGGAATTACTTCCCGGCTAGAATTAATATCGATAGAAATATAAAGTCGATAATATTAATATACTTTATAAACGTAATAAATTCTCGATTATTTATATTTATCTAGTATAGAGGTTTATTTTACTCTTTTATAATTATTTATTAACTTTTATTTATATTAATTCGGAACCCGATTTCGTAAAAATTATAAATATTATTCGACTTTACTTTATATATTAGGTGCGTACCCTAAAAATATTAAAATTATCTTAAAATATCGTCTAATTTATACGCGTTCTTTTGTTATATTATTAGGGGTTTCTACTTTCGTAGTTTATATTAAAAGTTATATTTTAAGAAATTAAGAAATTATTAATTTAATATATATTTAACTAGGTTTAAGCCCTCGCGTAAAATAGAATTTATAACTCTTAAAAATATCGGGCGCTAATAAAATATATTAATTCTATCTAGTCGTTATAAATAATAATAGAGGATATTTTCTTCTTCCGATATAAATACGTAGAAGTAACTTTATTTAAATCTAATCCTATTATACTAGTCTAAGAGTTACGTATATATAATATAATATTAAATAACTAACGAGCTAAAATTAGATTTAATCTTAGAGGGAATAAGTTTAAAAATATCTTAAATACGATTTTCTTTAATAATATATAATTCGGTTATAATTTAGAGATAGTATATAAATAGGAAATTAAAAATTAATAAAGTTGAAAATATTAATATTAGGGCGTAGTTCGTATTAAAATTAATTATACCGAGTTAGCGAGATACTCGTATAATTACTCTTTTTAAATTTAAATTTTTTATTTAATAAATTTCTATACTCTCTTCGATTTTAATAAGATTTTATAAATACTTCCTCTTTATAAAAATATTCCTATTTTCCGAATTACGCGTATTCTTTTATTATTCGTTATATTTAAAGTCCTTCTTATTTAAATATTATAATTTCGTTTATACTCTTTTATATACTCTTTAATCTTTTATATAATTTAAATATAATAATAAATATAATATAAACGAATTTATAAGACCGTAGTATTTATAGTTTCTTTAAATTCTATTATTATTTTATTTAGATATTAGTTAATATCGTTTTTGTTTTTAAATTCTAATTTTTTAGAAATTTAATATAAGGATTTTAGACTTTTTTAAATTTCTTTTTAAATAATTTTCTCTTCGATCTTTTTATAAATATAACGAGTATATAGAATATTTTCTTTTATAATTATCCGAGTTTCGTTATTATTAACTTGTAATTAGAATTATAATATAAATTATTTCGATTTATAAAATTATTTATTATTCTTTTTATTTTTTTTAAAACTAGTTTATTATAATATAATAAATATATTTTCTCGTATTATTTTAATCAAAATAATAAAGATTAAAGTTTTTTTAAAATATATATATATATAGTATATTCCTATAATTATACTTTTTCTAGTAATAATAATATCGATAAATTATTAATTAACGTATATTATAACTAGTAACGAGATCTAGGTATATATCCTATTAGTTATAAATTTTTAATTATTATTTATAATAGTTTAAAGACTTAAAAGATCTTATATCGCGACGCGTTAAATTTATCTCGTAGCGGTATTTATATTTTTAACGCGATCGTAGTATTAATAAAGAGAAATTCTTTTTCCTCCTCCTCCTCCTCCTCCTCCTCCTCTTTTCTTTAATAAATTAAAATAATAAAGAATAGACCCTCTATAATATAATCGATTAGAAAAATAACTATAATCGCGGCCCGATATATTAGAAAAAGGGAATTATAAAAAGAATATATCTATTATATTTACGTATAAGAAAGAGTATAAAATAAATATATATATATAAAGCCGAAATCTTAAATTTAAATAAAGACTCCCGTCTAGCTATTTATTAAATATTAGAAATATTCGAATTATAAGGAGTTTCTTCTACTTTAAAAATTATAAAATAATTATTATATAAAACTCTATAGAACTAAATATTTTCCTCCGCCGTTAACGAGTAAATAAAATATAGGTATATAAAACGAAACTCGCGTAAATAAAAGAACCTTTATTTATATTTTTAAATATTAATATTTATATAGGAGTCGTAATCCTAATAGTCGAGTAATTATATTAAAGTACCGGCGGGACGTAAAGTCCGTTATAATAAAAAAATAATTACGCGTTTATAGTTAAAAATAAAGGCGAAAAAGTATAGAATAATAATAAGAAGGGATAATAAGGCTAGCGTACCGGTATAATAAAATATATAATATTTAACTATAGTTATATTTATATATATTATAAAGACTTAAGCTCGTAATAGAGATAAATAATAAATTTTTAAAAAACGGGTAAATATAAAGAATAAAATAATAAGGTTATTTAGAGTTAATATAAAATCATTAATTTTAAAGATTTACGCGAAGAAGAAATCTAGAAGAAGAATTAATAATATATAAAAAGGCTTATTAATTAATAGATTAAAATATCTAGAACCGAGACTAAAGATAAACTAAAGTTTTTATCCTTTTAAAAAAATTCTTTAACGGCTAGTAGTTAATAACGCTATCGGGTATTATATATATTCTATAAAACTCTCTTATAAACGAAGTAGTTTTATTTAAGTAAATATATAAATTAATTAATTAATTAATATATATTATATTAATAAAGAGTTATATATATTATAAATCTATTTCTCTTTTTATTAAATATCCTCTTCGTTAATATTATTTTTAATATTAATATTTTAAATTTTAAATTTTTATTCCGATTTTTTTTCTTTTTATATAATTTTTATTAAATATAAATTACTTCTATAATAAACTAGTTTCTAGTTATTTATATCGATTTTTTTTATATAAAAATATAAAAATTCTTCTAGATTTTCTTTATATTATAAATAGAACTCGTTAATATTATTATTATATAATATTTAGTTTACTAGATTTTAATTAGGTTTTTAAATAACTCGAATATTAATATCTTTAATTTTTTTTTAAAATAATATCGTCGTCGTATTAAAATATATTAATACTATATATTTATTTCTTATTTCTTATTCTAAATTCTTAAATCTTATTTTTATTATTTTTACTCTTTTAGTTTATTTTATTACTTTTACTAATTATTTATATTAAAATTACCTCTTATATTAAAAGTAATCTCAACTATACTCGGTTTTTAATTTATACTCGTCGAGTCGTTTATATTTTATATCTTTTCGACGTATTTAATTAATATATTATATTTGAAAATTTATCTATTTAGATATAAATATATATAACGTCGTCGTTATTAACGATATTAAAAAATAAAGTAATAGTTTTATTATTATATATCCGCGTCGCCTAAATAATTTTATTATATTTTATTATAATAATCGTCGTTGTTAATTTAATATAGAGTAAATATTTATATAATAATCTAGAGCCTAGTATTATATAAATATAAAGAGTATCTCTATAATATTTTCCTGAAATTATACTCTCTATAAACTACGTTATTTATATAATTTTAAAAAATATATAAAAGAGACTTATATTAATTTTTCTAATCGACGTTAATAATTATTTTATATAAATATTAATACGTAGATTATCCGTTTAATATTAACGTTAATAATCTCCGAATTTATTATAATAAACGAGTAATCTATAGAGTTTTATAATTATATATAAACTAGTACTAAAGATTTATATAATACTAGGAATTTCTATCTCGGGAAAAAAGTACAATAGTTTCATAAAAGTCCTTTAGGAATATACAACCTTTCTTACTTAGCCGAGGCCATTGTTGTTGATAGTAGTCAAACAAAGCCTCAGTGACGACTCTTTCCAAAGAATAGTCGTTTCCTTCACTCGTTCCAATCAATTGCTGATTCTTATCAACATTCAAAATTCCATTGCATCGTCTTCCTCTCTTTCCCTTTTTACGCCCTTCTCGTCCTTGAGTAAATTTGCGACGTATGCCCGGAAGTATTCCACATAAGGCTTCAAGCTTGTCTTCTCGTAATCTAGTGTCTGCTTCGTCTCGCCTTCATCTGACAACCCTCGTCCATCAAATCCGTCAATTTCTCCTAACAGCTCGGTCACAGTCGGCACACCAAGCGGGTCAAACTTCGCTAGCCTCTTAGTGTCAATAGGCACGCACACTCTGCCAGTGCCAGGGTGGATTACGAAAGGTGATTTCAGTAAATGTATTTGCTTCTTGCTGACCTCGACATCGAGTCGCGGATAGGTATACTCAAGAACGATGTCTTGCTTTGCTTCCAGGAGAGCCTTTCCGTCAAGAGTTTTGCTGGATCCAGTCTTGGCGAGAGCATCTATGTCAGCCCATTTACTGGAGCTTGACCGGCCTGGAGCAGCATCCCACTTCTTTCGCAGAGCATCGTTCAAAGCTTTATCTGGAAGCAATTGGAGCAGACGCTCTGCCTTTTCGGGTGCCGCCCAGGGGTCTTGATCTTCAAGGATGTCCCGCTGGAAATGCTCTTTCAGAATTTCGAGACTCCGGCTGACGAAAGGTTAGATCGAATGCGTTATCGCATCGACGAAGTGACTCACGCTAGATGTGGATGCAAGGGCCGCTTCACATTGACCTTCTTCCCACTCTGTGCACCACCTTTGATGACTTCTAGGTAGCCTGCCAGCGCCTTCCTTCTTTGATCATCCATGTTTCTCGCTCGTTTATCGCTGATCCATGCGTGCGCTCCTCTTCGACCAGAGTAAACCCACATGATGTGCCCAAACCCAAAGTCTTCCCTCAGCGCCGCATCTACGACCTTGATAGCCATAGTCACAAAAGACCAGCATTTATGACAGATATTTGCTTTGTCGCAACACGTCCGTATCTCATCGTAATCCGTCAAGTCAATATCAAAGACCAATTCTTTAGCCATTGGACGAAAAGCAGTAGACTTCCGAAGAGTCTTTCGGTCTCGTGGATTAGCGGTGTAGACAGGACCAATTTCGAAACGAGAAGGGTTTAGACGGAGGATATCCTTTCGGAGACTACTCTTCATGAATGTCTGGATGCAAACTGACAGGAGCTCATACTCACAGATCTCCTGTAGGAAAGCTTTGATATCTAAGATATGCGTCATTTTGCAATGTGAAGGCAAACTCTCGATGACCGAAGTCATTGGAAGGCTTTATGGCATGGTTCAGCCACTGAAACAGATAGCGAAAGGGAAACAATCGTTGATAGAAGGCCAGCATGACTTCTGGGTCTGTGAAGTTTGCGGACGGGGCAAGCGGCCTAAATGCGCCTACTTAGAGAATAGTCATGATTGGTGACAGAAATTCCTTACCATGGTGCTGCTGGCGGGCTGGTTTCCAGTGCTTCCGCTGTAGGCCTTGAGCTTGGGAATTCGTCGTCATCTTCATCATTGTCGTTGAAAAGGTCTTCCAGCTTTACGTCGGCTTTTGACGCTTGATTCGTTGAATCGTTGGATTTCGACGCATCCTGATCGGCTTCTTCCTTCAAATCATTCAATGTCTGGGCTGGCGCATCGGGCAAGACCTCGTTTATTTCAGCTTGACTGGATGTGTCGACTGGGTCCGAGATAGTAGAGTGTGGCATGTCTACAGCGTAATGGGCTGTTGAAAAGCTTTGTCGGAGAAATCTAAGGTGTGTTGTAAACAATAAGCCTACGCGTGATGGACGCGTGAAAGGCGCTAGAGCGCGTAAAGTGCCTCGGCTGGTCTTGGCAACGGTCTTCACAGATACTTTACCGAACCTGAAATTGCTAATAGTATGTTGGTGCACCCTTTCGTCTGGGCGAGAAGAGATGCTCTAGATATGTATAATACACTCGAGGTACTGAATGAGCTCCTACAGGTTGTTAGGTGCTTCGATGAACCATTACGCCACTGATGCGGCTCGATCAAATGCTTACATCTGCGCCTCAAATGCTCAGCATCGGTATCTTTATTGTCCTCGCGGGCATCCTCCAACATGGAGTCGATACCTCTCTCCTTTAGAGCTTTCTGTAGAGGATTAGCTCGATAGTGGAATAGGCTGCACGGGCCACTCCTCAAACCCACCTCGAGACACTTCTTATAGTCCTTGTACAGGGATTCACACTCATCTGTTGTCGATTCGCCCCGAAGAAATTCTGCTTGTACGTCAGTAGCTGGAAAAAGGGAGCTAGAACTTGGGCTTTCATACTGTCGCTGTACCATTTCAGGAAGCATGAATCGTAGCGTCTAATGATGGTTCAGATATGACTTTGCTACCAGTCAACGATGACTCACTCTTTGACCTTATTACATTCCTTAGCGAGCGACGATGACATCTCGGCCTAATCCAAACAGTATTCTGTAGACCTCTCTGACTTCTGAAATATACTTAGACTGGATGAAAAGTTTGGGTACGACGAGGCTCTGCGGCTAGCGAGCGGGCACTAGCTCGCTCACATCGGCCTCATTTTTTTATTTCGACCGAGAATTCAATTTCACTAAGCTACCCATCCCAACGACAAATAATGTGGGTCACTACTGCTAGAGCTTGATAATGACTATCAATGGTCCATTCAAAGAGCTGAAAGAGGATATCTCCTCGGGCCTGGTCGACACAACTCGGACTGCTGGGCGAATTGCCAATGAAGACCTCGCTTTCCATCGTTCAACAAACCCCTCCGTCGTCCATCTGCTAGAGCAACAATCAGCGCGGCTTTTGCAGCTAGCACGGAGGCTGACATGGACTGCCACTAAAGGCAGTGAAGTCAGCGCCCCACAGATCTCTGATGCGGACTCAGTCGAAGATAATTGGAAAGGAATTGTGGATGTATTTGACAATCTTCTAGAGAAAGCCGATGCATGCCTGGACGAATATACTGGCGTCATACGAAGACTAAGCCCAGACCGAGAAGGAGAAATCAAGAAGGCCTCGGCTCCGTTTGGGAAGTCGAGACCTGACAAAGCCTACCGTACTCAGAATATCGCAAAGCCCCAATTGCTTTTCGAGCAGGTTCCCACGAACGATGAGTCTACTCCTTTCAAGCCGTTGCTACGCTCGAAACCTCATGCCATCACGCCGCTCGAGGATTGTCTTACTTTGGTCCCCTCTGAAGATGGTTCTACACGGTATGCCTTAGATTCTTATTCCTCCCGGGTGCTGGCCGCCAACTTTTTCCCGGCATTGATCAATCATCCTTTCAGGTACCAACACCCCTACGAGACAGAGATTAAGCAGGCGCGTTACCCCGCCGCAACGTTTGCAAGATCCGAGCCAATACCTTATTTGCCGTATGAAGATACCACAGCCACTTTTGTCGATACACCTGAAGCGGTTGCGTCCATGCTCCAAGAGCTCAAGTTGGCAAAAGAGATCGCAATTGACTTAGAACATCACGATGAACACTCCTACATAGGTTTGGTGTCACTGATGCAGATCAGCACAAGAGGCAAGGATTGGATTGTCGACACTCTCAAACCCTGGCGACGAGAGCTTCAAATACTGAATCAAGTGTTCGCTGACCCGAATATTATCAAGGTACGTCGAGAACAGTTGGAGATGGCTATCATTTCCTAATGCTCGTACAGGTCTTTCATGGCGCTTGCATGGATATGATATGGCTTCAGAGAGACCTTGGCTTATATGTAGTTGGCTTATTCGATACCTACCATGCATCGCGAGCCTTGGGATATCCCAAGCATGGCCTAGCCTACCTTTTGAAACGGTTTGTGGACTTTGACGCTGCGAAACAGTATCAGATGGCTGATTGGCGCATACGGTTTGACCGCCCTACCCCAAGTGACCTACCCCAATCAGTACTAACCTTATTTGACAGCCCCCTTCCGGAAGAGATGTTCAACTATGCGCGTTCTGATACCCATTTCCTGCTCTACGCTTATGACAACCTACGCAATGAGCTCATTGAAAAGTCTGGTTCCTCTCAGCCAGAGGGTGACATGATTGAAGTAGTCATGAACAAGTCAAAAGAAGAATCCCTCCAGCGGTATGAAAGCCCAAGGTACGACGTACAGGGTGGAGCAGGAGCCATGGGGTGGTTCACTATGCTATACCGGACACCAGCTCTGTTCAACAGAGAACAGTTTGCTGTGTTTCGGGCTGTACACCAATGGCGAGATGCTCTAGCCCGGCAAGAGGATGAAAGTGTTCACGTAGTGATGCCAAAACACGTGCTTTTCAACATTGCAAGAGAGGTGCCCATGGACATGCCTTCTTTGCTCGGTTGCTCACATCCAATGTCGAAAATCTTTCAGAAGAGAAAGAAAGATTTGCTAGAAATTATCAAGCATGCTAAGTCAGTCGGACCCACTGGACCAGAAATGAAGAATTTAATGAGCGTCGGCCAATTCGATTCCAATGACCACGTCGTGAAAGCAAATGAAGTTAAGCGAACCCAAATTTCTACGAGTGTAGGCACTGCAGATCGTGCAGTCGAGCAGTCAAGTCGAAGTGACTCGATGGCTAGAGCAAAAGTTTCACATTTTTGGGGCCCGACTGTCTTTGTGGATGTTTCTTCTCCGATGCCAAAAGTCCAACTGAATGATGATAAGCTGCAACTTGCATTGCCAATGCCGGAACTTACGGCAGAGGTCTTCGAGGACCACAAGGCTACAGGTAAGATCGCAGCACTAATGGCTCACGTTGACGCTGGCACGCGTGCCGAACATCAATATGCCAGGGACAAAAAAACGAAGGAAGACGACAATTTTATTGTCAAACAATTAGGTGGCTCAGGAAAGCGCAAGGCTGTTCATCTAGAAAATGCCTCGGAACCAGTTTCAACAGAAGAAGATGACAAGGTCCTACGCGCCTCACATATTGAAGCTAAAGTTGAACAACACCAGAGTGTTGATGCTAAGCCTTGTAGGACAAAAGAGGAAAAGCAGCAGAGAAAGTTGGAACGCAAACGACAAAAGGCGATTGGTTCTGCCGAGAAAGAAGGTTCAAAAGAGGTAGAGCCGTTCGATTACGCCAGTGCACCTTCGGTCTTACACGCCAAGCACAACGTCAATGGTAGAACAGAGGGTGTCAATCCGTATACCAAGGCTTCAGATGCTCCCAAGGGTATGCGGAAGTTGCAAAAGGAAGTTGCAGGGAAAAGCTTCACATTCAATAGCTGAGATCATCACGAGAACGCCAAATATGCATCAGAGCGACCAGTTTCATGCCATGCTGTCCGCTCCTACCAGATCGACGAGTCTATGACTGATCGAGCGGCTGCCAGCCATTCAATGCCGAAGTACTGCACGTCTAGCATTCCATGTCTGCCGTGAATTAGACGTGTCGATCAATTGCCCAATGAGTCGTAATAAGGATGACTCACTTAGCAGCAGCATGCAATCCTTGGTTCTGCACGTCAGCGCACATTAGATGCGGCTTTACGGCGCGTGCCTTGTAGAACGGACTGGGTAGATTTGATGCTCAAAGCAGAGATCATCTACCACAGTATCAAAGCTTTGGCATTGAAGTGAGCTCTCTTCATGCTCGTGCTCCAATATCAAACACGTTTCTTGACTTAATTCAAGATTAACTCGCACCAGTTCGTCGCTTTCAATCACTTCTACAAGTAATGCTAGAGTAATCCATCGCACTACTGAATCTCACACCCCTGTAGATAACATAGAAAAGGACGCGTCGCCTCAAGTTGCACATGAAATGGCAAAGGATCGTAAGCACTTTGCCATAGATGCAAGCTAAGAACCTCCTCGATCGTCCTGCTTATCGCCGACTTTCAACGAATCGCTGCTTTTCGGCTTCATACATCGTTTCGTTGGAGAGTGGGCTGGCAAAGTGCAGGATTCAGGAGGCTTAGAAGGCAAGTCATAGCGCAGTGGTGGGTGCTGTTGCAGGACGGACGCAAAGACCCCGCAGGCTTTCTGTTGCCCTTGCATCCTCGGCATCCTAGCCCCAGAATAGACAATCGCTATTGGTCCTATTCGTATTGCCCTTGACCACCTCTGCTACTTTGGTAAGGTACCTTAGGCTCATTATTGATTTCCCTTCTGTCTACCCAATCTTTGTGCTCAGAAGAGTGGACTGTCGAATTTGAGCTTCCCTGCTACCTGATACTTGTTATGATAGCCGTCTCTGAACTCTGTCGCCCTGAATCGAAGAGGGCAAGCTCGCCAATTCAAAACATATCTATCCCCCCACCTCCGTCACTCGATGCAACGAGGAAGCTGTCGTGCTGTGAGTGTGACCGCCTGCGCAAATCCCGTCTAGCGATTGCAGTGACACTTAATACGCACTCCGGCGTCGTGCGACCAGAACTTGGCACATTCCACAGCTGCGTCAGCGGACCCCAACGTCGACTTTGTCGCGCAAGAAGCACATGTTGTCCTTCTAAAGGTTGCGCATGATTACTATACTGTGCAGCTGCGTTTAGCATCCAAGCGAGGCCGATTGGACTCTCGTTGATCTCAAGATCGTAGCCATTGCCCTCTAAGTCCTAGTTTTAAAGATGTCGGCCGCAGCAGTTATGCCTCATCTTTCGAGAGCGTCCACCTCCTCTTCCTCGTCGCACGTGCCTATATCTCGCCAAAACACTGTGTCTTCCAATGATGGACGGTCCGCGCGGCAGTCGAAGAGGTACTCGACGGCCCTGTACCTGTCTATGTCTGCGAAGGAGAAGGATCTAGAGATAGAGGATGATCTAGCAAGAGGTAGGAAAGCCGAGAGCGAGCTGCGTAAGAAGTGAGACTGATTATTGAAAAGCCCAGAAGGTACAACGAGACTACAAAGCAAAGATATCGAGCCAGTCGAAGAAGAACTTCGTCCTCGAGAAGGACGTGCGGTACTTGGATTCTCGGATAGCGCTGCTCATCCAGAATCGTATGGCACTGGAAGAGGTGAGTCTCGTGGATGTGCCGAGCTGGTATCGATCATAACCTGGCCTTCCTAGCAAAACGAAGTCGCCAACCATCTTGAAGACGCTGCAGACTTACAAGAAGGATTCTTCCCAAACGACGAGAAGACACAGAGATATGGAAACCTACTATTCCTCCTGCAGTCGGAGCCTCGCCATATTGCGCATCTGTGTCGGCTCGTCACGATGACCGAAATCGATTCCCTACTGCAAACCGTTATGTTCACGATATACGGAAACCAATACGAGAGTCGAGAAGAGCATCTTCTACTGACCATGTTTCAATCAGTGCTGACATACCAATTCGACAACACCCCTGAATACTCATCCCTTTTACGAGCTAATACCCCTGTTTCGCGCATGATGACTACGTACACAAGACGTGGACCAGGTCAAAGCTACTTGAAAGTGGTGCTGCAAGAGAAGATCAATCAATTGATCGAAATGAAGGAGGTGGACTTGGAAATTAATCCTCTGAAAGTCTACGCAACGATGATTGAGAAGATAGAGCAAGAGACTGGCAGTCTGCCAGACCATCTACCGAGAGGGGTCACTGCCGAACAAGCTGCGGAAAACAGACAAGTCCAGGCCATCATTGCTCCAAGGCTCGCCACCTTGATCGATCTAGCGAATTCGTTTTTGGAGACTATCATCCAAGGCCTTGACGAGACTCCTTATGGTATCCGGTGGATTTGCAAACAAATTCGAAGCTTGTCGAAGCGCAAGTATCCCGATGCCAATGACCAGACTGTGTGCACTTTGATAGGAGGCTTCTTCTTCCTAAGGTTTATCAACCCAGCTATTGTCACGCCTAGATCGTACATGCTCACTGATGGCCAGCCAGCGGAGAACCCCAGGAGAACACTGACATATATCGCCAAAATGCTGCAGAACCTAGCCAACAAGCCATCTTATGCCAAAGAACCGTACATGCTGAAGCTCCAGCCGTTCATTCAACAGAATAAAGAGCGTGTAAACAAGTTCATGTTGGATCTCTGTGAGGTGCAAGACTTTTACGAAAGCCTCGAAATGGACAATTATGTTGCGCTTTCGAAGAAGGACCTCGAGCTATCAATTACCCTGAACGAAGTGTACGCCACCCATGCGCTGTTGGAGAAACATAGCGCTGCCCTTGGTAAGGACGACAACTCGCATCTGAACGTCATCCTCCAGGAGCTTGGTCCTGCTCCGGCGCAACTACCCAGAAAGGACAATCGCGCCATCAACCTGCCTCTCTTCAGCAAGTGGGAGCACGCCATTGATGACTTAACAGCGGCATTAGACATTACGCAGGAGGAAGTCTTCTTTATGGAAGCCAAGGCGACCTTTGTACAGATCTTACGTTCTCTACCTCCCGGTTCCTCAGTCTCCCGGCGGCCTCTCCGTCTTGACCGCGTTGCCGAAGCAGCAGCAACTCTGAAGAACGATGCAATCATGGTACGGAAGGGTATTAGGAGCATGGAGCTCCTGAGCCAGCTGCAAGAGCTGCGGGTCATTGACAAGTCGGACGGCTTCTCTCTTCTGCGAGACGAAGTCGAGTCCGAGCTCATCCACCTTGGATCCCTCAAAGAGAAGGTGCTCGAAGAAACGAAGAAACTTGAAGAAGTATTCCGAACGATCCGTGACCACAATGCCTACCTTGTAGGGCAATTGGAGACGTACAAGTCCTACCTGCACAACGTAAGAAGCCAGAGTGAAGGCAAGAGTAGAGGGAAGCAGAAGGTGCAGGTGCTCGGACCATACAAGTTTACCCACCAGCAATTGGAGAAGGAAGGTGTCATTCAAAGGAGTAACGTGCCGGATAACCGAAGAGCCAACATTTTCTTCAATTTCACAAGTCCCTTACCTGGGACTTTTGTCATCAGTCTGCACTACAAAGGTCGGTTAAATCCCCATTTCATTCGTCATAGCTAGTAATACTGACCGATGTGACAGGGAGGAACCGTGGTTTACTCGAATTAGATCTCAAGCTCGACGATCTTCTCGAAATGCAAAAGGACAACCAGGAGGCGCTTGATCTCGAGTATGTACAATTCAACGTGCCAAAGGTCCTGGCGCTGCTGAATAAGCGCTTTGCAAGGAAGAAGGGATGGTAGTTCAAAGAAAGGGGGTCCGGCTTGGTGTTTTGGAATTTGAAAGTTTTGTAAGTATGGTGACAATATACGGCGTTTGAGTTGGGTTGCGGAAGATTTGTGGCAATGTTGGATACCATTTGGCCTGGAATTTACGCGCTTCGGAGGGAATGCCACGATGGGCGTTCGTAATAGTTTCGGGGGTGTCAAGTCTTGCTGCAGGCAATTCGATTCAAGCAGTAGCAGAGGAGTAGGGGTGGCGTGTGTCCGGCTGGTTCGGAGGCTTTGTGTTAGTTTACTCATGAGTGGCACGCAAGCGATGGGACTTTTTTAGATTGTTGGTGTATACTGGATTTGGTTTGGACGGGTTTGAGCTCAGGACTAATGTACGATAATAGCTAGCGAAGCTGGAGAGGAGAGAAAGAAACCACATCCTCATCTAGGTCCTCGGTGGTTTGTATAGTCATTGATGTTGATGGGTGCTTCTGCTTCTTGTTGCTGGATCTTGCAATACACTTGTTCTGGACCTCCATCATACCCATCTATGCATCTCTACGATCCTTCGGGACGTGTCTGGGACCATGAATCTCGAAACTCCTCCTCTGCCGCTGCCAATCCATGGGATGATCCTGTTCTGATTTTGCCATCCCTCCACCTGTATCTAGCCCTGTCCAATATTTCAGTATCTGCGTTGGTATGCCAGCGTGGTCAAGGCATACTCCAGATACGAGTGAAGCACACAGCAATCAGGCAGACGCTTTTCATGAGGAGTGGTATCGTCGCTTTCATTCACTTCTGTCTAGTAATTATAGCAAGGTTGTTGTGAGTCCCAAATCACTTTTCTCCCCGACCTCTCTCAACCAGCGCGCGATCCGCCATCGCTCAAGGTTTCGGAATATGTATACTCTTACTGACCATCGCGCAACCCCAACCCGCAAAGATTCCCACAATCGGATGCAGCTCTCCTAACAAGCCTAGGTCCCACACTCCACCGATTACTCCATGATCTCCGCCCTCCACCAATCCACGCGTTACACACCAGGCCATGCCTGATACTATGCCTAACGAGGTGGGTATAGGCGTTCCTTCGAAGTATTTGCTCTTTCCGGTCTTGTCTTTTGGCAACGAGGAGACCGTAACGTTGAAGCGAGCGAGGCGAGTCAAGCCACAGAGAACGAAGAACGAGAGGAGAAGACTGTCGAGGGGTGTACGTAGGCCAAGGGCAAATGCAGCAGCAGCTGGAGCTACACCAAACGATATCTAAGAACACATTAATTCTCGTCTTAATTCTTTAGAAAATTCATTACATGACTCTCAAGCCGAGTTGCGAGCAAGTGAGCTTCCACTTACCAAATCTGCCAGCGAATCCAGTTCCTGCCCCATCAGACTGCTCTTGCCCCTCCACCGTGCCACTTTGCCATCCATGAAATCAAAGAACAGCCCGAAAGGCATGAAAGCTAACGCCGCGTACATGTTACCGAAAGAGTCTGGGGGCCCGAGACAGTACCGCATTGATGAGAGGATCGACATGAAACCGCAGAAGCCTATGGTTCTGTAAGCTACTTCCAGGGGAGAGACTTGGTAGGAAAGCAATAGAGGGCATACCATTGAGCTCAGTAATCAGATCCGCGAGGTGGAGAGCTCTGAAAGAAACGTTAGGTGGGGCATCAAAGGATGGTAGTACAGAGGGCGCACCTGATCATGGAGAAATGGCCAGTATCTGATGCTAGCAGCTTTGCCTGCTTCTCCTGGCCTGCAGACGTTCAGCAAATACATCCCTCATATCAAAAGCCCGGCCAGGGAGAACAGACTTGCTCCAGGTGTAGTTGCGGGCTGCTTCTCTGCGCCGCCATTGGCGATGCTTGAGCGTAGGGACATTGCTCTGCTACGGGGAAGGTTCGTGAAGAGCGAACGGAGCTCGAAGTAGCAGACGGTACTGGTAAGGGCTTGTGGTCGTGGTAAAAGCAGGTTGGGCTTAGCATTCCGAGTTTATGTGTGGAGAAGCTGGTAGAATAGGGCAGGCACGTATCCAAGGTTCCGAGCTGACGACTGGTCATGCACATTCAGGCTTCACAAAGGTATTTCAAGACAGTGGATTTCTCATAGTCTGAGTAACGTCTACACAGGCCTTTACACCTGGCAAGCTCAATAGATGACTGGTATTATGCATAGATGGCCGTGTTCTAATGTTGTATGGAACCAGAACTCGAACACTGAACGCAACAAGGGACCAGTAGTCAGAGAAGCTGGTTTAGAGAGTATGACGGTGCATCTACAACAGATGACGCAACGGTATCCATGGTTCAATCGACTGCTCAAAGAGCGACACTCATAGAAGAAATGTAATATTCACAAGGCGTGCATAGCCAGCAGATCTAAAAGCCCACTACCGCACCTTGACCTTGTGGTCAAGGTCACGGACGGACTTTCGTGCATTCATCACACGTCGTCCCAATACGCAGTTTCCCCCGCAAGCCTAGATACATTGTAGAAAAGGACGGCTGGTTATCTATCCAGACAAAATTGGCTCGTCGAAGAGCGGCATGCGGAAGGAAGTCATGGTCGTGATGTTGCTACAATTCTCAACGTCAAGTACCGTCAGGATTGGTGACCTAAATCGATATCAGTACTACTTTCATAGTTCGTTAAGGGAGGACAACATACCTTCAGTATTCTTCTCGAGTAGTCCTGGTTGTCTGCTATGCTCCCATCACTCTGCCGCCTTTGCATCATAACCACAGGATCTAGCCGAGAGTCCGACATCGACCCAGCAGAACTATTCGGTGGCTTCGGACCATAGCCATTTGCCATGTTGCGACGGTATTCCTCTTCGATTGCTCGTCTCTTTCGGTTTCGGAGAAAGAAAAACACCCCTCCAGCAACAGCACTCAGTGCTACTATGCCCACAACAACACCGGCAGCGATGCCGGCCTTGTTTGGTCCACTTGAAGGTGGCACGCTGGTCGTGGTGATGATTGTCTCTTTTGCATTGGTCTGGCCAGGCGCAGTCACGACGATTGTGCTTGCCTTGGTTACAACCGATGGAGGCTGCTTTTTCGTCGGTGTTGGTGATGCAGCTGCCGGGGCTGGGGTTGATGATGAGGACACCGCGCTAGAGCTTGAATCCGAGTTCGAGTCTGTGTTTGAAGATGAGCTCTGTTCGCTCCCAACGCTATCGTCGAGTCCAGTCAGCTGGACAGACCAAGCATTAGGTCCACCGCCTATTACACTATTAGTATGTCGACTTCAAGCCGGCTCGGGCACGACTTACACATATCCTTGTCATAACCGTTACAGCTAGAGCTGCATTGCGAGTCGGAAACTTTGCTGTTCGCTGGGGGAAGCAGATCACCACAAAAGCAATTCGACCCCTTCGTCGTTCCCATGACCGGCTTGTTCTGGGTGACACATTGTTGCTGGCAATATCCGGGCGATTGATAAGTGTATGAACCCAAATCGGTCATGCCAGTTGATGAGGTATAGCAGCCCTTGTACACCAGAGGTTTCAGGTCCTGCGCGTATACCGAGGTAAGAGCGCATAGTATGGGGAAGACCGTAGCAGCGGCCTTTGAGGCCGTTGACCTCATGGTGTGGTATGTAGAAGAAGGGGAGGATAGAGATTGGTGATGATTGGGCGTTTATTAAGTGTCTCTGATAGTGATGGATTAGTCTACTGATCTAGGGATAGTATTGATGGATGCCTGATCAGAAAGGTCGCGAAGATCGATGGAGGGGTTTCTTACCTTTGTCGTACAAGGTATGGATGACGATGTGTGATGACTGATGGAGGTCAAAGGAGTGAATAAAGACTTGCTTGTTTGTGGGGACAATGAAGGTCACGAGTTCTTTGTTAGCCCATAAAATTGTTCTCCGACAATCAATGAAGAAGTTGTTTCTCCGAAAACCGATATTAGGGTGGTGAATGGAAGACGCAGGTGGATATCGAAAGGATTGTTGGTCGGGTTCCCAAATGAGCGCGTTATCCAGAACCCAGGAACTGCCAGCAGCCCTTCTTGTGTTTTAAGTGGACTGCTTGTATCTGAAGGAGAAAGCAATGAAGAGGCTGGAAGGTCGTCGTCGATGTGGTGTAAGTTGACTGGAATGTGGTTGATGTGTTTGCGAATGATGCCTCCTCCAAACCCCTTACGACCGTGTAACGACAGTGGTTTTGACTCCTTCCTGTGTAACGATTGTAGTCCAACGAGTGGTTTCAGCAGCATCTGCTGAGAAGTAGCATGATTGGTAGGTTGAAGGACAGCACTTGTGCTGATGATGGGGTGACGATGGACCGAATAAGGACTGAAGACGGTTTGGAACTTTGGAAGGGGATGAACGCGGCAGGCCAATTTCGGTTGCTTACCACTAGCCTACTAGGGACCTTCTAAGGCCGAAACGGCTTAGTAAGCTGGACGAGTACGGACTACCCGCTTTCATGTCCAACGATTACCCGCCGACCATAATAATAGCAGGAAGAAATGGAGGTTAAGGGAACTTTAATGGAACACTGATTTGTGCGACCTGTCAGTCGTCTCATTTTCTACATGACGTAATGATGATACATGCGGTCAATGTCTGCTCTACCGATATTCCTAGTATTCCTATCTTCATGAATAGAAGAAAATTGTGGTATGCGCAAATTATTTGGCGCTCGTATGGCGCATTCCGAGATATGAGTGACGCGAGCCATAACTACAACCGCACGACGCTGTTCTACAACAATCTTTGATCGATCGAATATTCAGCTATAGTATCGTGGCTCATCGAACACATGGTACTTGTGCCCTCTCACGCCCTCCCCTCGGAACATGGCTGGGAACCGCAGACCTTCAGGGACCTGATCCTCGCTAATTTGCTTATTGCTGCCTTCTGGTTGTCCAACAATGAACTTGCCAACCTGCGATTACAATGTCAGTGGGAGTCGAACGGCTCGGGGAATGTTCATGCATACCTGAAGCTCTGTATCCGTGATAGTCGATCTACTCACGCGCGCGTAGCCTGACCTTTTAATGCCTTTGTATAAGATGTACTCACACCATCGATCCCAGTCGCTCGGGTCAATGTCCTTCATACCGCTTTGCTCGCCTACGTACGTGTTGTAGTTGCCCTCTTGTGGTGTGATGACTAAGTAGCTGAGCAAGATCAACGGCCTGGGCGACTCTTTCATCAGCTTGGCCAAGTATTCCGATTGCTGTCTCCTGTCCTCGGGATCTTCTTCTTGACCAGAATGGAAGACAACAATGTCAACTTGCTCGCCATATGCATCGATTGTGGCATGTATCGCCGGGGCCAATTCACCGACTGGCGACGGTAGCAGATGATGCGTAGAATTCAAGATAGGAAACTTCGACAGAAGTGCTGATCCCCAGGTATGCTTGTTCGGTCCAGGTCCATAGTCAACGTACATTCCCAAGTTTTCGGCGAAGAATTGAGTACTGTCTCGGTTGCCCATGATGATTCGTTGAAGATCCGTTTCCAAAAGGCCAATGACATCGACCTCGACCTCTTTGATCAAATCGCGTATCCGTCGCTCGGAAGACCACATATCGTTGTCGAGGGTAAAGTGAATGGTCCAGATTCCAGCAGTGATGACCTTTTCATCTTTATGGTATGGCGCGTAGTCATTAGTGGGAAAGCGGAGGTAGGATATCGATACCGCTAGTAGCTCGAGACCAATCATAGTATAGACATAATAAGACCTGAATCTGCTGGGCCCGCTCCTGTTCGGCTTCTGGCGTGATTTTGCGTTGCCCTTAGCTTTTGGCACATTACAGATACCGGCAGCAATGAGCAGCACGGTAGCCGTCATGATCCAGTCTGTGTGTTCTCGCAAGAGAGGTCCACCAGGTACAAACGCATAGGCCACCACCCAGACATGTGCGAGCACCATTAAGTTATATATCAAAAACCCTAAACCAAAGGCCACGGGGCCATGTCGCGCGGCTGAAGCGATGAGCGGCAGAGTAAGCGACATCAACTCAATGGCCACAAGCACAGCACCGAGGTACCCAATCCAATGGCGATAATTAGTGACCAAGAAAGCACCAGCAGCAAGGCGGGCAATGCTGATCCAGCTGGCTGCCTTCTCTTGAAGCCAGATGGCGTGAATAACGCCACAGCCCATCGCCAGGAGCGTAAGAAAACCACCGTTTGCTGCCAAAGGCCCTCTGACAGGATAGCCATCCCAAACCCATAGGACCATGGTGCTAGAGTCCGAGAGCAGAGAATGCATACTAAAGAACAAGCCACCGATCCCTAGGCCTGCTAAAACGGCAGACCCTTGCGGACCGCCCATGCCTTCAAGGCCGCCTCTGTTGCCTGTCGATCTCCTAGTCGAGCGTATAATAGCTGCCACTGCGAGGAATAGGCCAAGCTTATTCCAGCCGCCATTCTCAGCATGAACAATCGGCCAAATTGGGTTATTGGTGAAAAAAGCGAATTTTGCTAGACTTGATGCAATCAGGCCAATAGTCCAGGCTAAAATTCGTGCGTCCAGGCGAGCAATTTGAAATCTCTCGGCATACCATGTGGCGGACCAGGCGAGACAACTCATAGAAACCCCGAAGCCTACACAAAATAGTCGAAGCTCAGGGGTTTTTACAAGGTAGGCCATCAAGCCCGCGAACGACAGCAGGTGAACATATCGAATGTTATTGATGACAAGTGAACGAAGGGATGCTGAGCATAGCATGAATGGCGAGATAGTGCACATGACCATGACTTCATAACCTGAGATACCCATATGCCATAATGGGAAGTCTAGAAATACTCAATGAGCACAAGTCGTAGTGTGGTAGCAGGACGAGCTTACACCAGACAGTCAGCCCAAGCGAAGTAAGCATCGACCAAAAGACGTACTTCAATGATGGTCAGCCTAGGTTTCGCAGCACTCAAACCTAAAATGAGACTTACTCCATTGTATACATCCGCAAGAGCATCAATGGCCTCAAACCAAGAGAAGCCAGTGCCAAAGGTTTGGCCTATGGGTTTGTCTTTCCTATACAGATATCAGCTCAGTGGGTATGGTCCTGAGCGTAGAGCTGGACATACACTTTTTCGAGGACAGTATCAGCCACCCGAGGATCGTTACTGGATAGGCGGATATGTCAGACATCAAGAAGTTAGGGAAGCAATGTCATCTCCCTACATTTGCATATTTGGGAAGCCAGTAGACATACCCTCTGCTAGACCCTTGAATGTCCCTAATTACAAGTTCGAAGCCTTCGAAATCAAGTGCGGTGACGGCGTCGAATCCGACGTCCAAGAGAATTAAGGCCCATTCAAAGAAAGCATAAGTTGTGTACGCTTTTATCGTCAGCGGTTTGTTCTGTCTGAGACGGTCCTAACATCCTCACCTCCAGCAACTTTATGGACTTTATGTTGGATAAAGAAGTATATCATTGGCACCAACGTTCCAAAGAACGATCCAGCTAGAGCTTTTCTGTATCTCAGGGCTTTAGGATTCGCTTTCGGGCTAAGAGCTATACAGCCCAGTGTCCAAGGTAGTGTAGCCACCAGGTAGGATATCATGAAAACATCATGCCAGCCATGGTCATCGGTCGAGGTCACGTATGTCCATCCACCACAAGTGAGCGTGCGGAAAACCCCTGTTCCCGCGACGAATTTGGGCAATACCGAGTCTGATCGCGCTGTAAGGACATACCAGAGGAAGACGAGGGCGAATCGAGGACCTACAAGTCAAGAATTAGCTTTGGACGAGTTCAGGACCTGAGAGGGGCGCACGTACCTGAAGTCATGGCAATAAACAGCTGGAATACAGAACGCTCTGGGTACCGATCACCAATGGTTGATGAGACTGAAGGAAACCATTCTTGAGGGTAGCCCTTGGCTGTTCGTCAGCTGAGTCCATGCTTAATTGACCCCACTGTGGGTGAGACGCACATAGTATTCGTTCTCAACAATCTTATGATAGTGAAAATATAGCCCGGTAATCAACGCGCCTAGAAATGCGGCATACGCAACAACAGTATGGGACCAGGAGACCCATTTCCCATTGACTGCGATCACCACATCTCCGTCTTTGAATTTTGGGGGCATTTCGAACCAAAATCCTATCTATGAAGAAAAATCGATCAACATTGAAGAAGGGATAGAGCCGTACAATGGAGTAATGTTGGTGTTTGTTGTGAGATGTTGATTTCGGTCAGCTTCTGCCAGGGGAGCTTACCAAATTCAGGGCAGGGTTACACTTGCCCTAGAAGGGTTTACCCCCCAACTGCTCATAATCACTGACTGCCTAAAGCCCGGAAGCAACCGCGGCCCCTCAAGAAGTTCGTCCCGAGCAACAGTCTGGGAAGTTCTGGGGGCCTTTCCAATCGCGGAAGTAGCCAATTCTAGGGGAGATCTCTAGGCGGCTTCTAGGCATCAGCCCTACAGAATGGGCACTCAGGGGGTACGAGCAGTTGAGGGGTGAACCCTTCTAACACGCTACTACAAGCGGTGCATAAGGCTACTTTATTACCTTACGAACGTAGCAAGAGGGGCTCGATGGCCATCCTTGGCAATCATTCGTTGACATATATTGAGTGTAGTAACCGTATTGCGAAAATGTAGCATAGCTCCTTTCGAAATGGAGTAGACTCCAACGTTTTCAAGAGAGCCTCGATGACCTGTGAGATTCGAAGTGCACCCAAGACGACCGCCCTTCTTGACTTCCCGAATGAGCTTCATTGCCGAGGGTGCTGCATGGCTTGCTGGGCAGATTGTCTTCATGAGACAGACATAATGATGCTCTGGGCATCTACGAGCACTATTCTTTTCGAAGAAGGAGATGTCATGGATCGGTTGGTTTTTTGCTGACTTCACTAGAACTTCCTCGAAAGTTTAGACGTTCACTCGTATGGTTCTCGTTCATCGTCTCATCGACTGCTGGTGTCTTCGACTTCCATAACTACTGGCTGCTCTCCAGATGGCGCAGCTACTTCAGCGCTTCTTGTGCCATTGTCGGTCCTGAAGCCTACCGCGGCTTCAGCTTCCTTTTGCGTATACGGCTCTGAGCGTAGAGCACGAAGCCTGTATAATATTAGTACATGAGTACCCATTTCATTTTCTTTGTCGATGACATCGCGAATTTCACCTTCTTTTATGGTTCTTGCCTTTCCTATGCTGTGCTAGGTTGTACTCTCCTTCAAACCATTTCGCACATTCAACGCAGTAAAACTGGCCTAAACCTGGAATCGAGTCAGTGTCGGTCTTTTTAGGTTATTAACCTAGTCTTGGGTTTGGTTGACTCTTCTTTACCTGGAAGATCTTCAGCTGGCTTGGCCGTTTTGTGTTGGGACAGGTGCTTCACTGAATGGAGGTCCGCGTGGACTTGATCAAGATCCCTTGCTCATCATCAGCGAATGCCCAGAGATGTTTGGGTTTGGCTATGATGCACCTAGTTCTACGCTTCGTTTTGCTTCTTCTAATGGACCCCATCTTCTCTATTAGACTTATAGGTGTGGACGCTGTGTTTGAACAAGTGCTGCCGAGTCTTAATTCAAGACATGTGATAGAGGACGGGATCGTTGACAAATGAAGTAGTAGGATGTATCGGTTGAGTAAAGGCGTCTCACGAGCCCGACAGATGAGACCAGACCTCAGCCAATGTTGATCAGAGGACTGCCTTTAAGTAGCTGATATATTAGGAGCTTCTTCGAGCTGTAAAGCGTGCTTCTTATTATACTGTAGATACCGTGCCGGAAAAAAGATGGGAATCATGAAGTTCTGGTACTAGTTAGTAAATGCGGGCTTTAAGCCGGTAAAGGAAGCCTCCCTCGGCTCGCTCGAGAGGGAGAGATAAACCTACCTTACCTACTCACACCTGTACAACCTCACTATCCTGACCCTCCCCTCTTTCCCACCGCGATTCGGTGCGTCGAATCTGGCACAACATTGCCCTTGAGTCGAGATCCACGAGGATGATTTCAACAAGGCATGTTGCCCGCTTGGGCAAGCTGGTAAGCTCTCCGTTGCCCCGCTTCCCGTCATGCTTCCTGGGGCGAGATAGTTGCAGCATCCAAGCTATGATGGGAGAATGTACACTGACAGCATTCTCTACAGGCTCCAAGCGTCCGAGTCGTATGTTCCTATCCCTGCTCTCCCTACTCCAGCATCGACATCTAAAAGAGTTGGAGCGACTATTGACAGTTGCTTATTCCTGTTGTCAACAGCTCTCAAGGTCAAGGACGATGGCTACCGTCATAGATGATCCATTATCCAAGAAGGTCGAGATGACCAATTGGGAGAAGGTATGGCTTCAACATTACTTCCAGCTTGCGTTATTTTCGGCACTGTGGCCTCAAAACAAAACACTGATACAGGTATATAGGGCCACTACATCAACTACAAGTATGTGGACTGGGGTAGATGCAATTTGAAGATACAATATGGAGGACCTGGTTTACAAGCTGAATGCCAATGGGGCTAATCTGTATCGTGCTGCAGGAAAATGTCAGAAAACCTCTCTGTCGTCCGATCTCGCCTGAACCGTCCCTTAGCCTTTGCTGAGAAGATTCTCTACTCACATCTTGACGACCCCCATGGACAAGACATCGAGCGAGGCAAGTCATACCTAAAGCTCAGACCTGATCGAGTTGCTTGTCAAGATGCCACGGCCCAAATGGCTATCCTGCAATTCATGTCTGCAAATATGCCTTCCGTGGCTACGCCAACGACCGTCCACTGTGACCATCTGATCGAGGCCCAGATCGGAGGTGTAAAGGATCTCGCAAGAGCTAAGGACATCAACAAAGAAGTCTACGATTTCTTGTCGTCCTCGTGCGCGAAGTACAATATCGGATTCTGGAGGCCAGGTTCGGGTATCATTCATCAGATCGTTCTAGAGAATTACGCCTTCCCTGGGGGTTTAATGATCGGTACCGATTCACATACACCAAATGCTGGCGGTCTGGGTATGTGCGCTATCGGTGTAGGTGGTGCGGATGCCGTGGACGTAATGGCGAACCTTCCATGGGAAGTCAAGGCACCGAAGATTATTGGCGTAAGACTTACGGGAGAAATATCCGGCTGGACTGCCCCTAAAGACATCATCTTAAAAGTCGCAGGCATTCTGACCGTGAAAGGAGGCACGGGAGCCATCATTGAATATCATGGACCTGGTGTCAAGACCTTGTCGGCCACAGGTATGGCAACAATCTCAAATATGGGGTGAGTTGTACTCTCTTTTCTGCTGGAAGAGGCCGCTCGCAACCAGCAGAATTAATCACCACGACACCACATCTTAGGACAGGAGACTATTATGGCGAGTATCACACTAACGCATTCTTAGCGCTGAGATTGGTGCCACTACTTCTCTATTCCCTTTCAACGATCGGATGTACGATTACTTGGCAGCGACGAAGCGGAAGTCGATCGGAGACTTTGCCAGGACGTACGCAGCAGAACTGCACGAAGACGAAGGAGCGCAGTACGACGAGTTGATCGAATTGAATCTGTCCGAACTGGAGCCCCACATCAACGGACCGTTTACCCCTGATCTGGCCACCCCCATCTCCCAATTCAAAGACGCTGTCGCTGCGAACAAGTGGCCCGAGGAGCTCAAAGTTGGTCTCATTGGCTCTTGCACGAACTCCTCCTACGAAGACATGTCTCGCGCCGCCTCCATTGCTCGTGACGCGCTCAACCATGGCGTAAAAGCGAAATCCATGTTTACTGTCACACCTGGCTCAGAGCAAATTCGTGCAACAATTGCGCGCGACGGTCAACTCGAAACTCTTGAGGAGTTTGGCGGTATGGTTCTAGCAAATGCTTGTGGACCATGCATTGGACAATGGGATCGAAAAGACGTTAAGAAAGGCGAGGCTAACTCTATCCTTTCCTCTTACAACCGAAACTTCACGGGGAGAAACGATGCAAATCCTGCCACCCACTCTTTCGTCACCTCGCCAGATCTCGTAGTTGCATTGACTCTAGCCGGCACACTAAACTTCAATCCTCTAACGGATACTTTGAAGGACAAGGATGGCAATGAATTTACGTTGGCTCCGCCTACCGGAGATGGTCTACCTGCCAACGGCTACGATCCTGGACAGGACACTTACCAAGCACCACCCGAGGACCGAAGTTCGATTTCTGTAGCGGTTTCCCCGGAGAGTGACCGACTTCAGATCCTCCACGGCTTCAAAGCTTGGGACGGCAAGGATGCTATGGACGTCCCTATTCTCATCAAGACAAAAGGCAAGACCACCACCGATCACATATCTATGGCCGGTCCCTGGTTGAAATACCGTGGCCATCTCGATAATATCTCAAACAACATGTTGATCGGTGCCATTAACGCTGCAAATGGTGAAGCTAACAAGGTCAAAAACTTCCAAACTGGTGAAATTGGAGCTGTGCCCGCAACTGCACGAGACTACAAGAAGAAAGGCATCCAATGGGTGGTTATTGGCGACTGGAACTACGGCGAGGGCAGTTCGAGAGAACACGCGGCGCTTGAGCCTAGACATTTGGGCGCTCTTGCCATTATCACACGTAGTTTCGCTCGTATTGTAAGTCTCCTGCCCGCTCGCTTTCTTCGAGTAACATGCTAATACTGTTTCACGCACAGCACGAGACCAACCTCAAGAAACAAGGTCTGTTACCACTCACCTTCGCGGACCCCGCCGACTACGACAAGATCAACCCAGACGACAAGGTCGATGTCATGTGCACTGAATTAGCCGTTGGCAAACCCCTAACCTTGAAAATACATCCCAAAGATGGCCAGGCGTGGGAGGCAAAGTTAAACCACACGTTCAATGAGAGCCAGATTAGCTGGTTCAAGGACGGGAGCGCGTTGAACACCATGGCTAGGCACGCGGTTGAGAGTGGTGCGCATGCTTGAAGGAAATTAAGATTGCCGTGATGCCTACGTTCCATCGTGCGAGTGAGAAGCAGAAGTTTTGGTAAGGAGGCAAAGGTCATTGTGAGAACAGAGATTGCAATATTGAATAAGTGGCGAGACACGGAGACGGAAGCGTGCCTTTTTTGTACCACTGTAATTATTGTTATGCTACACTCGATCTATACTATCATGCCAGCCGCAACACCTCTTTGCCTACTATTTGTACTACTATTTGTACAATGCAGTCGAGCACGCAACGTTACTGTAATGTTATTGATGCCGCTCACGGCGTCTCTATGATCTGCATATCTCTCCATTCCAACTGCGAAGACCCTTTGGTGATGCTAGCAGCATTGCAGGTCTAGGACGTCGCCTTTCGCAGACAGCGCCTGTCGGCGTATCATCCGTGGGCGCTGTTTCCTCAGAACAGTTTCCAGGCTAGGTTGGACTTGGATTGATAGCTTTCCAAAAGTCGAACCCTCTCATCTCGCGCCTCTTGGCTTGCCTCTCGCGATCCCACTTCCTCTATTCCCTCTCGCACTACCGCGCGCAGCTTCGCCTCTCCCACCTCTTGCTAGGACTTCTCCACCTCCGCGCTTGTTTAGCCCATAGCTTGGGCGCGGGGCTGGCGCAGGTGTTGCAAATTTCGTAGGGACTCTGGATGATGGTGGATTCTCCACAAATGAAGTATCGGTCGTCATAAAGGTCTCTTCACCAAAGTCTGGACGTGAGTTGTGGTCCGTGAGTTGTCCATGCTCCTCGTTCTGTCGTGCACGTTTGAAGGATTCAGGTATCGGAGCCTGAAGTGATCTTAGGAGTGTTCTGTCCGAGCCTAGTCAGAGAACCCACCTCGGGGAAGTCGACGCAGAAAGCATTCATATTCATCCCATACAGGAAGCTCGCGAAGCTCTCATTGAACCGGCTTAGACTCTCATGCATCAATTGCAAATGCATGAAGTTGGCTTCCAGGTCTGCCATTGAATCTGATAATTCAGCAAATGCAGGCTCAAGACACTCTAATGGGAAGGCTGAGGTGCCGGCTTTGGGGGTGAATGTTTGGCTATCGCGGAGAGATGTACGCGAGCTTGGTCGCAAAGGTGTAGAAGGGCGAGAGGGAGGTTTGTTGCGACATGCGGACGTGGAAGGCTTTGGGTTAGGGACATTCATGGTGGGCTGGTACGACAAATGAGCTTGGTTGGTAGGGTATTTCAATCAAAAGTACTGCATTTGTTGACTCGATCAGAACATTAGTGGGGCAAGGCGCCATCTGGACGTGCACGCGATGTTATGCATGGCCCGCATGGTAAATTAGATGAATTTGGGCGAGAAAATTGGTCAACTTTTATTTACCCCACGAGCCATGCAACCTACATATCTGTAGCAGTCGGCGTACAAGCAATCGGAGGCCGACAGATCCGCTCCGATCTATACATGACATTGTCACGGCTGTCTCGCTGTAGTTTGCGATCCTTTGACTCCGTCTTGGAAGCTGACCAACGCCTATCTCCACTACACGCATCCTTCTGACAAAGTATGAGTTGCCAGTGATATTACGAGTACACACTCATTAGGATCTTTTATATGTCCTCTCGCAGCGTCCTCCATCCTACACACCTAACAAGCCGCAATCATCTTCTTCGTCCCATAAACACGCCCAATTGGACTGCGGTTACTTTGACCAGGACTACCCGAAATACTTTTTACTACCCTACCCATCAGCGCCTCCAACCTGTTGCACAAGTCCAGAGCAGCTTGAACGTTACTACGGTCTTGATTATTGTTGCGGGAACTTTGACCAGTTCTCTGTATTATTATCAAAAGAAGCCCTCACAGCCGGGCGAGCCCCCGAAGAGCTTGGTAGACAACATCAAAGAAGAGGAGCACGCCGCCATTATGGCTGGTGTATCTCTACCGGGGCGACCCGGTAATCTCACCCCAGAGCAGGAAAGGAAGCTACAGGAGATGTGGACAGCAACATTGAAAGTGTTCGGAGTTCCAGGTCTTTCCAATGGCTCAAATGGCGATGCAGCATCGATGACCGGGTCTGAAAGTCTTAAACAGGCAGAAAAGCAATCGCGCGCCGGTACAGGCGGTTCAGAAAAGAAGTCTAAGCAGCGCATAAGCCTGTTCAGTAGAAAGCATCATGATGATCCCGAGGACAAAGTTGCCGATGGAGCTTTTGCTATGGATGGTGACGACAAGTACGGCCAGACGAGGGAGTTCCACAAAGTGCTTGCTACTCAATCACCAGAAGATCTGCGGACAGCTTTCTGGAGTATGGTCAAGCACGACAATCCTGACGCTTTGCTACTACGATTTCTTCGAGCGCGAAAGTGGAATGTTCAGAACGCCCTTATCATGTTGATTGCTACGATGCATTGGCGAGGGCAAGAAATGCACGTAGATGATGATATCATGAGAAGGGGCGAGGGTGGTGCTGCAGAGGATAGTACTAGCTCTAATGCAGCCGTCAAGAAAGAAGGAAGCGACTTTTTGGCGCAAACGAGACTCGGAAAAAGTTTCCTACACGGAACAGACAAAGAGGGTAGACCAATGTGCTTCGTCAATGTACGGCTGCATAAGCAAGGAGAGCAAAGCGAAGCAAGTCTCGAGCGGTATACCGTTTTTACAATCGAGACTGCACGGCTTCTACTTGCCTCCAACGTGGACACTGCCGTGAGTACCTCGTGCCTCGTTGAGAGGTAGCAATGCTGAATATTGATTCTAGGCCATTGTATTTGACATGACGGATTTCTCTCTGGCAAACATGGTATGGTACGACCTCCGAAGGAAACGAGGCTTTTGCTAATTGAATGACAGGACTACGGCCCCGTAAAATTCATGATCAAGTGTTTTGAGGCCAACTACCCAGAAAGCCTGGGTGTCGTCCTCGTGCACAAATCACCCTGGATATTCCAGAGTAAGTCCCCATGAAAACAATTTCCCAACTGGTGTATCGTACTAATTAGAACAGGCGTATGGAAGATCATCAGAGGCTGGCTAGACCCAGTGGTTGCTAGTAAGGTCCATTTTACTAAAAATGTCGAAGAGCTCGAAGAATTTATCGCCCGAAGTCAGATCCCCAAAGGCCTTGGAGGAAGTGAAGACTGGACATACCATTACGTCGAGCCCATCACTGGTGAGAATAAGCTACAATCAGACGATGCGACGAGGCAGAACTTACTAGATGAGCGAGCTGCTATGGTCAAGGATTATGAAATCACCACTCAACAATGGATCCAAAATTCCGCATCGCGGGAAACACTGCAACACAAAAGAGCTGAGCTGACTGAGCGATTACGGTCCGGCTACTGGGAGCTCGATCCCTACCTAAGGGCGAAGTCGCTCTGTGATCGTACTGGTATGATCAAGGAGGGTGGAAGGATACACTTCTTTGAGCCACCAAAACGTGTCGCTGGGTCCAACTCGATGCCTACACCTGCTCAGAATGGGCCACTCCCTGCAGGCCACGGGGCAGATGATCTGGATTAGTGGCGCCTGTGAGGTGCAATCGCACTGCATTATGTACTTGGTGATTTATGTAGCGTTACGCGGGCATGAATTGTCCAGGGTCCTCACTAATTGTATGTACATAGAAGGCCATCTTGGGGAGAATCTGTTCAGATCTTCGCCTTGATCTCCTCAAAGTACTTCTTCAGCTTGTCCATATCAGTCTCCTGCGCTGGCCAGCCGATACCCAGTCCTTGTTGCTGATTGGGTTTGGGGATCTGAATCGTATTAGCCTTTCTCAACGTTACAGCCATGTGCGAACGTTAAGCGGACCATGTGGAAGTGAACCTAGAACCACCTTGGTCAGTACAGAGCGAGTTGGAGTAAAGTCAGGCTACTGGAAACGTACGTGATCAACAATCTGATGGGCCAATCTTCCATTGTTCTGCAGGATATTGTAGTTCTCAGCACCAGTTGCTTCGGCAAGCTTCTTAGCGACAGGCTATCCGTCGAACCTCAGAGTCAGCTTTTCTTTCCTTCAAAGTATTTTGTGCCCAACTATGGGACAATTGGGATCCTATACCATAACTTCAGCCAATTGATCATCGGGTATATCAATGAGCTTTGCCCCGTGGTGCTTCGGAATTACAAGCTGCAAATATGTCAGCCACTAGCTCTCAGCTTATCACCAACACTTTGGACAAAGCAGACATATGAGACTAACAGCATGGCCTTGACTGAGAGGCTGGATGTCTAAAAAGGCGAACACTTTCTCGGACTCGAACAGCTTAAAGGAGGGGATATCGCCTGGACTTCGTCAGTCAACAGGCCGATCGAAGAAGTAGCACACAGCAAACCCTTTATAATCTTGCAGAATATACATGCAGCTGCCATATTTGAGACTGTTGTGGGTCTAGGTGTAAGCCGAATTTTGTTGATGTTTGGAAGGGTGAAGGGGGGGGAGGGGCAGCAAAGTTCTCGGCTCCGCTCGTCCCCAGTCATGCTTCACTGACTGCCGCTCTTTTTGATCAGTCATAGCTCGTCTTTTGTTGCCATTCACCGATTGATTATCTCGTCATAGCATAGGACTCGGTGTAGCATTTGAAGGTCAAGTCTTCTGTCTACATGCTAGGAACCATGATACTTTTACTGTTTGATATTTTGCTCATAAGTCTTTTGATACTCAATCTATCTGCTTCTCTCTGATTGTCCGCTGCAATGCGAGAGATCGAAGTAAACTGTGATACGGGTACGCCCATTCACAGTGTCGTTGCCAGACCTTGAGGCATTGTCGTGTCTCCGAATGAGCACACTGCTAGATAGACAAGCCTCATTTCTAGATCCTGCGGGGCAGTAATTCTAGATCAAAAGCCGAAAGGAGGGCACTTCTCGAGTTGGACGAGATGGTGGGTAACTCAATGGATACAAAGTAGTCTGAGGTCGAGGGTTTACCCCATCAATAGCACGTTCGGCGTCTTCTATTTGGCGAGGGCTAACATGTCACTATTTTCCATCCAACAGCGTGCTTACGTGGCAGCTCATGACGGCGGGAGATTCTCTTCTCTTCAATGGGCATTCCGGAGCTTGCCTGGTCTCTTTAGAATTAACAGCGATCAGGTCCCAAATGTTTTGTCCCCGTCAGAACACAATAGGTTGGCAAGGGGAGAAACAAAGTTCAAATCAAGCTTGCACATCATCTGGAGGGCGCACACCCGGCAAAGTGCCAAATTGAACGGTAGCTGCGAAATCTCCCAAGGCTCAAAGCCACAGAACATAGGGTAAAGAGAGGAGGGACACGGTCTACCATGCGTTTTGAGCCTGATTAAGTGATCAAATCGAATGCGCTGACACCTAAGACTGCCACTTTTTCCGACGCTAGCCCAAAGGCTCGATTCGGATTAGCCTAAAATCACGCGTATATTTCGCGTTCTGACCCGACTTTGAGTGGGACACATCGAAAAGTGCATAAAATATGGAACATGGATTTGCTGCGTCACAATCGTGTAAAGACTAGACATGAAAAGAACACCACATCTCTCAACAGACCCGAAGCCTGCCAGGGACGCGCTCAACGCGTCAAAATCTTAGGCCGCGCAACGGGCTAGTTATCCAGATGTGATACACATGCTACCTCTGAATAGGCTGATAAATCCATCAACGACCTCTTGGTTAGGAGACCAGCTCTCCACCGAGCTCCATACCCAAGCCTGAGTCTGTATTCCTGGATCCACGCCCAACATTGCTAATGTTTGGGCTCCCTAACCCAGGAGGCACCAAAGTATCGAGGTTCAGCCTTCTTCTAGCCTCCTTAGCAGCGAGGGGTGTCTTGGTCAGGCCGGGTGTGTTGCCAAATGCACCCTGGGCAGGGCTGGGGGTGATGTTGACGAAATCCGCAAAATTAAATTGCTGACCAGGAGTACTGAAACCTGCCATACCCGGGGTAGTTGTCATGGAAGATGGGAACGCCAGGTTTTTAGAAGGTGGAGTGGAAGGCACGAAAATACGGGATGATTTCGCTGCTCGATTGGCAGGCGATGGCGATGTAGCGAGGTACAGAAGGAGGTCTGCGCCTTCTTCACCAGCTGCATTGCCTTTGCTTTGGCGAGCGGCACGGCTTCGAGAAGGTGGCGGGGTTCTGGGTGGCGAGGAACGGAAGGTTGAGCCCATCGAGAATGAGTGCGACGGTAGGTCATGGTCTTCGTCATCAGAGACATGGCCGAAAGGAGGTGAAGCAGGAATAGTGGTATCGGATTTGAAGGAGAGATCTAGTCCACGCGAGCTTGAAAAATGCGATTGATGGCGATACACCGGAGATGACTCAGGCAGATTGTGTGTGCTTTTCCACGACGTCCGGGAGCTCTCGAATAAAGGTGGTGCCATTGACTGTGACCGTACTCGTTTGTTGGGCTTTGGTCCATAATCAATAGTTGTAAATTGATTGATATTTCTCTTGCGTGAAGATCTGGGATCTCCTGAGCCCGAGGAAAAGGGTGCAGTCAGCGGTGAGGAGGCAAGACCGCCAGAGAAGAAGGGATGGTTTGATGAGCTTGAGGAGGTGGTCGAGGAGGTGGTCGAGGAGGTGCCAATGCTAGAGGCTGCTGTCCTCTTCCGTCGTATGGTCTTTTCTAAGCGAGCCTCCACGTCGTTGAAGTTGAGATTTTCTTGGCCATGTTGAGTCTTGTAGCTGGCCAATGCAAGGCGATCATGAAGCTTTCTAGCCATCTGCAGAATCGCAGGTCAGTAGAGCGTCGTCACTGGCGGATGAGAAGAACGAGATGCATGGTTGAGGCTCACCTTGGCTACTTCCGCTCGTCTCAGGACCTTCCCCACAACATCCTCCGGGGTGGTGTGACGGTAATCGATAGACATGATGGTCCCTATCTTTGGAGACTGTGATTGTGAAAAGACCGTGCGTTGAGAATGTACTCAATGAAGGTGTTGGATGTGGGCGGCAAGAGGGCAAGGAGTCAGCTCAGCGTGCGGACAAAAAGGTAGGAACGACTAGAAGGTATGATGATATTTCTCAAGGAAACAGACAGCCAGACTGAAGGAGTCTCTAATCTATCGTATGTTCATTAGAATGGGAGGTAGAGGAGAGTTGGCACTGGAGGGGAGATCGAAGACGATTAGCTCCGCCAAGGATCTTTCACCAGCCACTCAAGTCCTCACGGAGACATGACCGCGCATCACTTTTTTCTGCCCAAATTTTAGTACCTGTAATGTTTGAGGGTTTGGAGCGGTCTCACCCAAGGATAGGATCTGTATCACAGGGAGGCTACCGATGCTGTAGCATAATAACAATACCAATGTAGAGTATAGTTCAAATGCAGCAGTCCTTCCCTCGTCATGAATTCTCATCTTTGGGTTTTTACGATAACGCTAGAAGGCAGTTCACTAAACTACTCTAGCTGCCCATCAACTCTTTCAAGCTCCTTCCTTGTCGCATCTGTAAATTGGTCGCTCGTTCAATCTTTCCTTCCCATCAATCGTTCTTCCTCATTGCTCCTGAGTCATTGCTGTCCTCAAGTGTAAACCGCCTTTTTGATGAATACGCAATCACTCGTTTCGCAGTCCCCTAGCATCATTAACCGCAACCTCCGGCCATAGTCCGCAATCGATACGCATCGAAGCTATAAGACACTGTACCAAATGAGGGCTAATCTCACGCTGGAGGAAACAAGGACAAAAGTTGGGTAAAATAAGAGACGCCAGGAAGCCACAATGCCTTTCTTCAAGGAGCTCCGGCGCAAGAAGACAACTTCGAAGATAGAAAAAACTACAGACAACTCCACGGACTCAAATGGCTCCAATGGCACTGTTCCTCTCAGCAAATCCTCCTCGACTCTCAACTCTGTCTATGATTCCTCCACACCTCCCTCCTCCATACAACCCAACCAGTCTACGCCCAACCTGGTGACAACCAAGTCTGGCAGCACGGTGACCCCCTTGCTGAGCAAGTCTGCAAGTACCATGACCGCATTACCTCAGAGACCGATGCCCTTGAGCTCGGTTAGCAATAGGAGCAGCTTGGCCGTGCGTATATCTTGCAACCAAACCATGCATTCGAAAGGAAAAGCGGGCGCTAACAGGTCTATTGCCTAGGGTCTGAATATACCGTCTATCAACGGGACTAATACTCCTAAGATATCAACGTCACCCTATGGACCACGTGTGCTTTCCATCTCCGACAACTCTTGGGTATGTACTTGTCGAACTTGGGTGCGGCAAGCAAGCTATATTAACACATGGTATAGGTACATCAGAAGGTTCTCCTGATCTATGGCCAGATAGGCGACCCTTCTCAGAAAGCTTTCGATGGTACATTGACAGTATGCCACCACCAAGACAATTTCCCGGCGACGATGTGGCCGGTCAGCGACTCCCACTTTAAAGCTTTGGTCCATTTGACTCCGGGGCCCAATCGACTACGTTTCGACTTCTCATCTCCAAAGATAGCCTCCAGAAATTCATCATTACCAGCCCACTCCTCCTGGATTAACATCAACTTCCTCCCTCTTATAAATTCACCTCCTCTACATCTGGTCATCCTCCTAGGAAAGGACTCCTCTGGGACTTTTGATTCTGTACCGGAGCGAAAGCAGAGAGAAGGCAATGATCTGGATACTGCGGTTAGAAAATTTCGCATGGCGGCGTACCTATGGCAGGCTTTCACCGGCGAGCAAATGTATCGGAATGGTTTGGGTAGAAGATGTTTTCGGTTTGAGGAAGAGTGGCAAACTGGTTCTTTGGCTTATCGAGATAGAGAGATGGGTCAGATGAGAAACGAAGCCAAAATTCATGTCGTAAGGACGGAGAAAACCGTCAAAGAGCTCCGGGATCTTGATTTCGCACAACAGTACGACGGTGCAACTCGAAAGGGCGAACTCTACACTATTGCGATGGCAGCAGTGAAAGGACATTTCAAGCCGGTCACAGGGCAGAAGCAATACATCTCGCTGCTGCTGCTAGATGCACACTGGGACACGAAAGCGAAGACGATCACAGGCCACGCAGCATTGGGTGGAGGCTCTGGTGAAGTCCAGCTCGCAATATTCGGCTCTCAAGCGCTGCAAAGCTACCCGACGAGTATTGAGGAAGTGGTTCCTGCCTTTTCTGATTGCACCAGAACGAACACTACCTTTGTTGCAAATGATTGCAACGAGTCGGGCAGCAATTGGGAGGCAGCGAACATTGGAATTGGCGCTCACCTACACGAAACTGGGCACCTGTTTGGCTGCCCTCACCAAGAATCTGGTGTGATGCTTCGAGATTACGTTCGCTTCAATCGATCTTTCCTTTGTAGAGAACCGTACTCGACGAGGACAAAATCACCAGGCCTTCGACTCTGCCTACCAAAAGACGAGTGCGGTTGGCATCGACTTGATACTCTGCGATTCAAGTACCATCCTTGCTTCCGCTTGCCAACCGACGCACCCTTGAAGCCCGATGGTAGCATCCAAGTATGGCCCGCTGATAGTGGGAGAGCCATCATCACTGCCCCCACAGGCGTTGCATTTGTCGAGATCTTTGCGGATGGGGACGAGACTTGCCGCGCTTGGATGGAGTACAGCCATGGCGACGTTCACCCTGGAGGTCCACCTCGCCAGATCATGCTCACAGAAGGTGATCTGAAAGCCAAGTTGCCAGAAAACACAAAAGCCAAGAAGCTGAAGATCAGGGTCCACTCAGCCGGCCTGGGTAACTATGAGGTTGAAGACTTTGCCCAGCTTGTGAAATCAAAGACGAACACCGTGAAACTTCCCAATGGCCAATGTGGGTTCAAAGGGTGTAGGCTGGGCGAGTCGCGGCAAGAAGGGAGTCAGCCTCAGCAAGTGATACTTGAGACTGCGCACATACAAACGAAACTACTCACGTCGATCAAAGTCTATCATGGGTTTGCATTAGATGGACTGGAATTCTTGTACGAAGATTCTACTAGTCAACTATTTGGGAATAGAGGAGGCTCAGCTAGCGAGTTTCTATTTGGTACGTCTGCTCACGTTGTAAACTTTCATCAATAGCCATCTGCTCACACAGATCTAGACACGCGACGCGGCGAGATTCTTTCAGGCTTCTATCTGCGAGCTGGGCTCTGGATTGACGGTATTGAGATCTTGACGAGTCTGGGAAGACGGTCAGGCGTTTATGGTAATGCGACAGGAGGATCTGGGTGTGTCTCACTGGCTCTCTACCAGGAATTCTGTTGGGTAGTGCTTGCTGACTTGCTTTATCCGCAGGCATACATTGATGCCACCTCGAGGATACTGCATCGCGGGAGTTTCTGGCTCTTGCGGGCAATGGGTAGACGGCTTTTCAGTCATCATCACACGATGAGCATCTGCGGACGAGCATTGGGCGGTCATTCCAACAGACTACCAGCATGTATTGCATGGAGTGCATAGAGAGGATTCTGGCTCAGCTTGGGACAAGGCCCACGTATCCATAGGCCCACGTATTTACGGGTCGACGCATTTACAAGGTCATTGGGTTATTCATCGAAAGTCGGGAAAACCCCGAACAAAATACTAATTGTAGCATCGTCAGCTATGACGCTAAATTTCCTTTAGGGTCCAAATACAGAAGTATATACAATCAAGAGTACATAGATGGGACATTTTGCTTTTGCTGCAAGATAGTGTGTCAAAGAGAAGCATCACGACTATACAGCGCATCACGATCGAACGTGGATAGCTAAGCGTAGGAGCTTAGGCTAATGAACGATTCGTGGTACACGAGCGCTCTTCTCATCCTCTTCCGACTGTGAAGCAATGAACGAGTGAGCAAATTTTCTTACCAGCCCTACTTATCTCTGTACGCCTACTCCATTCTTTATCGATCAATTTCCGTGTCTCAACGAACCTCCAAAGGCAAATTCGGAACAATCAGTTGACCCAAGCCAAAGTTTTCTAATCAACAAGTGGTAACCCGGCTATAGTGTTCATGGCTTACCACCATGATTGGAGAAATACTGATACCGAGTATTGACCTCAACCGCACAGGCTCTATCAATGAGCAGAAAGCAAAGCACACATGCCAGAGACGATGTCATTCAAGAGCGACATTATATAAGAAGTTCACGCGACAGGATAGTCTGGATGAGGGAGAGGAGAATGCCGAAATTAGACGGAGAAGAGAAACGCTTTGCGTGTCCCAATCGAATGCTTTTGAAGGCATGACCTACCTCGCGATTAATCGTACTGATACTCTAACTTCAGCGACGACTGCATCCACGCCAACGTGTGTGTAAATTGGTATACACCCAATCATACCGCCAATGGCATTCTCGAAGTCCCCCATTGAATGCAAAACCCTCTGGCGTCGAGCATCAGAAGCCTAGGCCAGAGATGATTCACACTCGGCATATTGCCGATCAGTTATAAATATCGCGACGCATCACTTCGGAAAAGTGATCTGCACGTGACGTCACCTTGACGCATCAGCCACTGGAGATCAGAGATTAGCCATTTTGCCACACGCGAACCACCAAACACGGTATTCACTCAGCCACATTGAACAATGTCGATCGCACAGCCTGTGTCTTCGGCTTGACCCGGCTGTCTGTTAGAGTCTGGGCCTGTTGAGCCACAAGAGGGTCTTTTTCTTTTTCTTGGCCCAAGCTCCCGCGGAGATGCGTCCATGAGGCCTTCGCGCGCAATTATTTTATTATTGGTATTATTGGTATCATTATTATGATTATTATTATTCTTATTATTATTGCAAAGAGGCCAACGGCCTGTGAAACTCGCACGCTTGGACTTTGGAGCTTGGGGAGAGTTTTGTAGGGTCCTTACCTTTGGATGCGGGGTTTCTTCTGGCTGGCCTTGGGGGGTTTGACTTGGGGTTTTGGCTTCCTGCTTAGGGGACTCGTATGCCTTTCTTCCGACTCATTAGGCAGAGTACCGTGGTACCTCACTGTTTAGTACAGTGATGTTTCAAGAGTAGGTTGTGATAAGCGAGGGACTGTACTCTACATTTACCACTCAATCACGTCAAAATGATGCATGCGTGTGACAGCGAATAACTGGATAGAATTCAATTCTCTTACGGCGCCACGTCGATAATCGACCACTGGCCCCTTGGGTATCATTGAACAATAGGAAATGGATTAATTACAAGGTGTGTTGTCCTGTGTGCGGGTATCCGATATTTTGTGTCCACCAAGTATTAACCGCACAGAGTATCTCGGACGGGTAGAATCTTAACAGTCGTATATTTCGTAAAAGCAAGGACACGTATATCATCCTGGGCATGCGCGCCAGAGGCTCGGTATATGATAACAGAGAAATTGCATATGTGCATGGTGTGTATCATTCTGAGGCTAATCGGACGCGGCTAGGTGCGCACCGCTCCGCAAATTTTGGGTATCATAGAATCGGAAGCCTGAGAGGCGTTTGTCGGACCAGTAGTACAGATGAGTCTCGAATTGGTGAAGGAGTGTGAGGCGTGAGCCGGAGTGGTGTGTCGTTGATTTTCGTAATGCAAGCTGGGTATCACAACATAATTGAAAAGCGAGTCCAACTTGGACAACCCTAGAACTTCAATCTCATCTCCAATAATTTCGTAGTGGTACTCTTGCTCGGTGTTTCGCTGGCTCTGGGGGTACTGGCGCCAGAACCCCCTTCCTGCTCGAAGACAGTGGTAGAATCAACTTCAGCAAATTCAACAACCATGTCTTGGCCCTCAGGAAGCTCTCGGACAACCTCATCGTCGACCATGATTTTGAGGCCCTTCGGATTGATCCGAAGAGTGCGTGTGACTTGTGTTGGCTCGACACCACACTTGATAGCAATGCTAACGATGAGATCTTTCACGGTCCTTTCCATGAGGTAGACAGCTCGGTAATAATCGTTCTCGGGCACATTGCCAGGTATTTTGATCAGGACGTAGAAGCAAGCGATGGGCTTGATGGCACGCTCTGGAGGTGCCTTATAAGACGGATTTACGTCGAAAGCCTCGAGCCAGTCTGGCAGAGAATCGTCCGTGGGCCCTCTCTGAACTTTGACAGCGGCGTTTGAGAAGTCCGAGCAGTTGCCGCTGGAGAGGTGAGTGAGATGGTCCCAATCAGTCGACAAAGTCTGGTTTGAGCTTAATGCTGCAGGCTTCAGGAAAGTAGACGATTCGTTGCCTCGTGAGTCTGCGGGCATCGAACGTGAGCTTGGCGAAGGCGAAACCACGCAGGAATTTGATAGCGTCGTTTCACTGTTTGTCTTTCGGTCCCAGGAGACTTTCCGATTCATTTGGTTGATCTTTGTCAAGTCTGTTGGTTCTCCAGGCAATGAAACGGGATAGACATCTGGGTCATCTCCCTCGTATCCTTTCAGATAGAGTACGCTGACTGGGCGCGTCGATGTGAACATGTCTTGCATGGTTGCGAGCTTCATGTGGAGATCTTCCTCAACGGCAGGCCGGCTGTTCGAACCCTGAGACGAGACAGACCACGTTCTCTTGTGCTTTAAAACTTTGCTAGGTCGGTTGCTGCCACCCTTGTCGGCGCTGCTCCGTTTGCGCTTGCCCACCTCCTTCACGCCGTTTTCGACTTGCGTGATTTGCTGCTTCAGCTTGTCGATGGTTTTCTTGATGTGAGCCACGTCGTTCGAAAGCTTGCGTTCTGCTCCGTGATCACGAAATAACTTGACTTTGCAGAAGCAGACTTCTGAGATCGGCCCTGGGGGTGAATCTGGCGTTCCAGAAGAGATGATCTCGGTTTTGGCACACAGGCGGACAGGAATTCCCTTCACACCTTTGGAATGGCTGAAGTCTGTCGACAAGAAATTGAACCGAACAGCCACCGAACAGGCGGCAGTTGCTGAGCCAGGGGATGGGGTCCAGGTGACGGAAAAGCAGTCGAAAGAGGCAGTTTCTAACTCAACGCGTGGTCGTTTCGTCTCCTCGTCCCCTCCTTGATTTGGATCAACATACTCGACTGCTTGAAGCTTTCCTCCTCTTTGATGAGCCTCAGCCAAACCTCGACCTTCTTTCCAAAGCTGCCAACACGCCGAAGGCCGTTGCCTTTGTTGCTCATCTTCAAATGAGATTCGAATAACAGTCCTGTATTTGACCGGACCTGGTGTTGGGCCCAAGCCCATGCTGTCGCTGATGGATACTACGTATGCCTGTCCTTTGTTGAGATACGTAACTGGGATTTCGTCTGAATGCTTGACCATTGCCGTTGGCGCATTGAGTGTAACTTGATAGCGGAACCTAGTGAAGACCACATCAGCAAATAGTAAAACCCAGAAAAAGCATTGCGAACACTCACTTTTCCAAAGACTGCAACGAGGGGCCAGACATGTTCTCGTATGATCTTGCAGGATACCCCGCAAAATTTGATTCTCCGTGCGATTCTGAATCCATGCCGAGTTTCTCATTGGGTAGGCCATTTTGTTGAGGATTCATGGTTTCGTAGCCGGAATCTTGATGCACGAATGAGCTAGGCGCATAGGTTTGCTGCTGTGCAAAAGGATTCGAATGTTGAAAGGGCTGCGAGTGTAGCATGTGGTGTTGGAAACCATGCATGTCAACCGCTGACGCTGGGTTGGTGTGGCTTTCAGAGGCCGATATCGAAAGAGGCGTTCCTAGCTGAAACCCCATGCCTGGAGTGTGGAGGTCGCCCGCTTGATTGTGAAAGATTGTGTTCAAGCTCCCACCAGGTGCAGCCGTATAGTCTCCGGAAGATTGGTTGGCGAAGGAAGTGAAAGCAAATGAGTTGGTGTCAAGCATGGATGGGGTGAATCTCCATGGGTCAGACTCCCCCAAGCCGGACTCGTGATCTTTGGCTACTTCTTGGTCGCCAAAATGTCTGCATTCGAAAAGGCGATTGTTAGTTGGGGGGTCCATTTATGCCAGCGAGAACAGGCCAAGAGAAAGTGAGAGTATGTAATTCTTGGCGCAGAATGAAATGCGACTGGACGTAAGGCATCGAGTAGGACAGAAAATAGCGAATGAAATTAGTCGCCGCACCTCTGATCCATGGTTTGGTCCATTGACGTGGTAGTGAGCGAAGCTGTTGTGTCTGTTGATACTGCTGAGGATGCAGTGCTCGATGTGCCAGGCCCTACGTGAGGGAAGTTTTGTTTGAAAGCAAGATAGAGCTCATTGCCGGGTTTTTGCGAGTTCTTGCTGTTCAGCGGTGTTAGTAAAGGAAGTGTGGCTCAGGCAGTAAGAAGAGCAATCAATGGTGGTGCAAAGGAAGTGTGGCTCAGGTAGTGAGAAGAGCAATGGTGGTGTAAGAAAGAAGGAACAAGCAAGTTACATACCGATTTCGAAACATCGCATCCAATAACGCCGTGTGAAGCGAAGGATGTTATGTAGTAAACGTTGCAAACATGTAGAGCGAGAGAGATGTGGCTGTGAGGGGGATGTTTTTAGATTCTGCAGGTCGTAGCCAGAAAGAGAATTAGGGATACGAGGCAAGGATATGTGCATAAAATGAGTGGGATATTGGACACGGTAGTTGTGAGGTCGAGCGCGAGCGCGAGTGCGAAGCCGGGAGGGTTTGGTAGGTTTAGGAGATGAACATCATCCTGAGATGTATTAATGGAAAAGGAAAAGGAAAAGGCAATGGCCCGTAGCGCCAAATGACGGAGACAAGGGCGTACCTTGTATCCTCTTCCCCCCCCCCCGCGCCCCTTCCCCCTATGAAGCAAAGCCTTAAGGGTTTTACAAACTAATATTTTATGACGGAGTTACTACTTTCCTGGGGGGGGGGGAGGTTTGATCAGTTGGTACTTCCCGAGTGTTAGGGTTGGCCTGGACGTTTACGCATCAGGGCCTCTCTCTCGGGAACATAGTCCTCTAGAAGAGCGCCACATACCACGGCTACCCTAACGTAGTCGAGCGCACCAAGACTCCAGTGGCTGTACTCACTACTTTAGAGATTGACTAAAGATTGTAGCGCATGTCAATCACTCGATCTTCTCGTCAAACCGGTAGGGATGCCACAAAGCGGCAACGAAAATCATTTCCCTTTAGAGGCCAAACGTCTTTCCGATCATCTCCTCCTTTGCCGGCAGAGTACACGCAAGCTTTAGATTTACCCACGATCACTCTGTGGCTAAGACCCTCATGGAAAGCTCTCAGCCACACTTGATCTGCCGTCATGCGCAAAGAGTAATGATCGATGTTTTTTTAGTCGAACCACTTATTTCTCGGACGACGCTGGTGACACTGAGTGGTGATGTGGCTAGGGCCACGGAGTCGTGCGGAGATCGCTCCTAACCCCCTCTTCACGAGCGATGCCTACCGAACAGATGTGCTCATTCAAGCGCCGCTGTGGAGCCCGAACAATCACAACTCGGTCACTGGACCCCGTCACCCACCAATTAAGGGGCTTCTCACTTTACACTTCTCGCTATGCTAATTGGTCTCGACTACGAGTACCTAGATGATAATGTTTTCAACGTCTGACCGAGATGAGCTGCTCCGATGAGGTATAATGTCCGCATGCGCGATATGCACATTCGTTTCAGAGCGACAAATGCCATCCCTATAAATTGGGCATCAACATTAAATTATGCACTGTCTGGGCGCGTCGCGCAGAGCCAATGAGCGTTCCCGTAGTCTGGCTGCAGCCCCAAATTTTGAGTAGAACTGGAATCATGCGACCAAGTCCACTCGCTTGTTCCTGAGCTCTGGCACATCCCGGAAGGTCCTCTGTTCGCACGATAATAAACGATACACAATCGTTACGAATGATCCAAACAGTATCAGCATACTTGGCGCACAGCCACAGAGCCACTCGTGCTTGTGGTCTCACCCTCCGAGAAGTAGCGTTCTAGACCCGTGGCAAAGGATACTCAGCCACAGATCGTCGCTTTGCGCCACCGCTAAGACCACGGAACACATGAAGCGATCCTCGTGTACAATGTGGCTGTGCTGTTTGCTGTATGGGACCAGGACAGCGCGCGCTGTCCTGATACTGCAACCATTGCACATGCATTGTGAGAAGAGCTGAGTGTACGCGGCAGCAAGTGATCGGTACATGTCTAAACGGCAGAAGCCGGTCCGATGCATATCAGTAGTGTAATAGGCATTTTGGTGTCAGCATCTCGTCGGGTATCTCCAATGCCCCCAACATTTCTGGAAACTTCATTTGCAAAACGACAACTCAAGCTTTAAATGAATGCCTTTGCCTTCGAGCAGCTCGTGTCCATATTCCGGGCAAAGTCCACAGTGCGAGGGCTACGGGGTCTTAGAACCGCAGCATATAGTCGCGCCAGAACAAAGAGTCTAACTCTCAGCGCTCAAGACGAGTCACCGTTCGGTCATTGTCACTGAGTATTTGATGCTCAACTCGAAAGTGCTTTGTGCCTCAGTCTATCGCACTGGCATTCAGGACTGGTACTTATTCCGACAGCAAGCCTCGCAGCCTACCCAACCTCCTAATTTACCTCCTAGGAATTCCACAGCACGCTGATTGAGGTCTCAGTGTACACCTAGCTCGATCAAACCCAAACCTTTCATTGATGAAATGATTCAATTGCTCCTCAAAGCTCCCTTTTTCGAAGCCGCCCACAGTCGCATTACCATCATGAGACACGAATGACAACCATTACACCGATTCAAACAGGACCACAAATAGTCTACCCGACCGACTGATTATGGTTCCAAACCTTTGACGGAAGCTCCAGCCACCTTTTCGGAATATATGAAAGCACGAGACAGGTTTTGAGCACCTAAGCAACGACACGGAAACCTGGGATGAGCCCAGATGCTGGAGATGATTCTATGAAGAGCTCAGTAAATAAGACTTGCAGGGATCTCAATGCGTTCAAGGTAGCGACTTTGATTCAAACGCCAAAAGCTCAAAGATGCATGGCAACATCTTGCAAACTTCGCAAAAAATATCAGCATGAAATGTCGCCCAACCGGGTCCCAGGCCCACCAATGCGCGATAACTCCCATCTGGCCTCTGAAGGTGAGGACTTCATCACCGTTCCAGAGCCTTGCAGTCGTCGGAAGAAGCTCCGATGCAAATACCTGTCAAGCTATGAGTCTCGTTCTTCCATACCTGCTGCTTACACTTCATGCTAGAAGCCATGCAAGTGTTATCGTCCTACCACCTCCATTTCCTCGCAAGTAAATGTGGGTTTGAGTTTAAGCTCATGATCGTCACGAGCGGCTACCGCGTACAGACCCACTGCTGTTTCGAACGCAACCCGGAGAGCCTCCATGAAAACCTAAACACGTTCCTCATTTTCGGGATTTCTTCTTTTGACTTGTCAATCTGTTCAATGTGAAGTGCTCGGACACTGTGCCAACTGTGTGCGTTTCTTTGAAGTCTGCCTACGCCCGAAGAGGGATGAAATTATAAAATGGAAGGTTTGCTGGAAGAGCTGGGAGGGAGATGGTTGGAAAGGACGCCGTAACGGAGAAAGACCTTGCTCGTACTATCGAGAATGGGGGAAACAAAAATTCGCAGATAGATGTATAAGTAGATGCTATACACTACATGTCGCGCGGCTTCTGACAGTAGCAAACATAGACAGACAAGCATAAAATGACGTTGATGAAGAATGGCTGAAGCAAATTATTGTGTTGTATGCTGTCACTCAGCATTGGCTCTAAAGCCTACTACCTTCGGCTAAGTGTATGACCATCGGCTTGCTGCCCTTCAAATTTCTCAATAGAAAAGCAAGTGTTGCCGAAAGGCATCAGGCTTGATCCAGTCCATCGACGATGCTCGCCAAGAAGCATTGTAGAGTTTTGCGAAGGGCGGCCACTTAGAGGGAACAATTCACAGAACGCCCAGGGAGCTAATTGAAGCATGACAATGATGTGTTCGCAAATTCTATATTCAGAGTGAGGAATTTTTCATTCCGACGAATGAAGCACCACACACGGGTACTTGCCCGCCCTCGCTGCTGAACTCGAGATTTTCGTCACAATATTTCCTTCGAGAAGATTGAGGGCTCTAACCATGAATTTGCACTCTTGAGATCACAACGGCAGATATCCACTCCCTGGCTACTGATTCTTTATTGAGCTCGCTTGACTTGGGGTAGATCGATTTTGGCTCGTGGCGTACATTATCACTTCTTTGCGGACATTCCCTTGTCAAGCTTCTTTGACGGTAGTAGATCCGTGCTGGTCTACACAGCAGATACATCCAAGTTAATTCCATACGCAATGGAGCATCCTAGCTGCCAAAAGTCGATAAGAGATCTCCTATGTCCTGTAATTTTGAAGCACGGATTGTTGGCTTTTTGCGAATTGAGTTTTGGCCCGGCGGTGTGACTTCGCCCAATAACCTCTTATGAGCCGATCCGCCAGACTCAACCAATTCTTGTGCATACAAAGGTACACGGTAGAAAAATCTCAGGTTTCGATTCCCTGTTTTGTCCAACGCAGCATCTTTCTGGGGCCCACCCAAGGATAAGTGCAGGACAGGAAGAGCATCGACCACTGCGACACCCTCGGCTGTCAAAGCTTCAACACTGAAAGCTCCACCGAGTCCAAAGCAAGTGTACATAATCGAATCCCATCTGGCGCCCGACGCACCGCCTTTCACAAGCCAATCGCTCAGGTCCTTTCCGGTCCTGTACTTCCATCCGTGCTGAAAGGCCATTGACTTTTCCTGGGAACCAAGGTTACAGTTCTCAACGCTGAATAGAGCTAGCGCTGGAAACTGATTCAGATGGCTGAAGGCTCTGGATGTAACCTCTTTCTGCGAGCGGCAATTGAGGACGCGAAGCATGCTAAAGGCGCTTGAGGTTGCAGCTGTCCGTCCCCAGCTTCTGATGACGCTATCGTCGAGCCCGATTTCGGGAGCCTGAATGTGTGGGCCAATGCTTAGGACTCCTAAGTTGGTAAGCTGGGAAATCTGAATCAGGTCCATGCTTGAGCAAGTGATGTTGGATAACGCCAGGAAAGTGATCCAGTCGAAAGAGGGCGATACAACAGGCTTGATGTAGTCAAGAATCTTCATATTCGGGTGAGAGACGATGTGTTGCTTGCTCATAAGGGATACATCTTGCTTGTTAGGATATGTAGAAGCGAAAGCTTTCCAGACCTTCACACTATCCAGTCGTCTGCGGTAGCCGTGGTCAGCATCGCCCTGGGCCTTGCTAAGACAGTGGTTCTCCATACGAAGCCATGAGTCTTTGCCAAAGCGGGCCGGCAACCTCCCATGGCACTTCCTTTAGACTCTCCGTCGTGATGTTGAAGGAATTACGGAGCGTACTTCGAATGGCCATGTTGAAGAGCGAGGAACATCCAGGGCCCAAGGACCTGAAACGTCCAGCTTCCCTCAGGCTACCTTTGGTCTTCCATACCCAATCCGCGGTCATTGGTCCTCCTCGGCATGTTACCTCGGTAAAGACTTGTCCGGATTCATCATGTTGAGGGGCTCCTTTCTTTGAGGCTGAAGAGGTAAAACAGCGGTCAGGACTGTGGAACATGCGTGCGGTCACAGCATCGCTTCCCATGGTGGATATGGGCATTCATAACGCGTAGGAAACAACAATTAACAAGTGTGAACCGCGAAGTGTCAAGCCACGTCTCACGTCTTACGTCTTACGAAGTAGATCGTGGAGACCACACCTGAAGAAAGTGGTTCGATCGTCACGCTAAAATGTGCCTTTATCATCTCGCGCTAGTTCCGCTTAGATCATCATTGATTGAGACGATCCTCAACAAGCCCTCCTCGCCCTTCTCGCCCTCCCATTATAAATATCCCTTTTGCGCCGTTCAAGGTCGATCATCGCAGGCATCTACTCGTGGAGTGGGGGAGAACCATGTTGAAGAAGCCTAGTGTTCTCTTCTCGTCTTATAGCAACTTCCACTGTCTTTACTGCCCAAATCCGAACCCAAGTGCTACTACTACAACAGTGCCATACCCTCAACCTCAGCGAACGATTTCTTGTGGGAAACGAAAGCTACAACGGCAATTTTATGCTACTGTTCGTCCCGGGAAACCACATGAAGGAGAAGAAAACGAGGCTCCTTGGCCAGACCTCCAGTCCTCCACCAAAGCCCCTACACCCTATCAAATCTTACAGTTAAAGAGAGGCGATTCGTACTCGAAACGCCGGTTTTACGAACTTGCCAAGATATATCATCCAGACAGGAACGGTCACAAGAATGGTCATGTACAGACACGGTCTTTGCCCGGCCTGGTAAAAATGGAGCGCTACCGTCTGATCGTCGCAGCCCACGAGATCCTTTCAGACCCTATCAAACGCAGCGCATATGACGCATCTGGAGCTGGTTGGAATGGTCGGCCGGAGCACGATGCACCTGAATACTATTGGGGCCAGAACAACGGCACGAGATGGTCTGGCTTTGACACAAACGATTCACCTTTTCGAAATGCGACTTGGGAAGACTGGGAGAGATGGTATCAAAGAGATAAAGGAAAGCAAGAGCCGGCGCACTTCTCCAATGGGAGTTTCTTGATGCTCGTTATCACTGCGGTGTTCCTTGGAGGATTTGGACAGTCACTACGGGTTGGAGACTACTCGAATATAATCCAAAGACAGGTCGAAATGGTTCATGATGATGCGAGCAAGGTCCTCACAAAACGAAGAACGGAGTCTACCGGTCTTGGAAATCGAGATGAGAGGTTACATAACTTTTTAAGCACGAGAGATCCACACGGCTACGGCATCTCTGATCCGACGGAGGAGGCCTACCGCAACTTACTACCAGATCCTGAGGTTTGTATGAGCGTTGGGAATCAACAACGAAATCACGACAATGAACATGATGCGAACCCAGGAAATCCTACGACTTGATGAGATAGCGGCATACCCATGGTCAAACCCAGATCAAGTCTTCAAGCATGTCACACAGGGTCTATTGGGCTTGCGCGTTGGACGGAGGTTGCTATTTTCAAAATTGTCTTTGGCTGTCCACATCGTGGATAAGCGCCAAGACTTTATAAGCCGAGGCATTCTCTTATCGATAACCTCACGACTTTGTTAACGCGCGCAGGCTTCACTGTTCGTGTATGCCTCTCCGCGCGGGACGACTTCTCCCGTCGCGCATTGTATCACAAAGGTTCGCGACGATGGCGACTCAGTTACCCCAGCTGCCAGAAATAGAAAGACTAAGCCCACGGGTGATACGCATACTTGGTGGGGTGAGTTGTGTTCTCGAAATCATTGTTTGCCCATTGAGACCTCGCAAGACATATTTCAAAAGCAAGTTGATGCCAAGACATGCCTCAGGACTCATTCTCCATCCCGAGTGAGTAGTGCTGACTCCGAAATTATTAAGAATCCGAGCAAATTCACCCTTCAAGGTGACATCTCCCAGGCGTGACTTACACTATGACTCTGACCCGAACGAGGCTCCAGCACATACCTCGTTGGTACCGGTGAATCTCGTTTGCTGGTTGATACTGGAGAGGGTAAACCCTCATGGTCACACCTTGTGTCCTCCGTTCTATCCTCCGAGTCAACCACTGTTTCCCATGCTCTTATCACACACTGGCATCATGATCATGTTGGCGGTATAAAAGATCTGCTATCTCTTTGCCCTGATGCAAAGGTTTACAAGCATAACCCTGCACCAGGGCAAACTACCCTCGAAGATGGCCAGATATACAAAACCGAAGGGGCTTCGTTACGAGCCTTTCATTGCCCAGGCCACACGACAGATCATATGGCATTTATACTAGAAGAAGAGGACGCGATGCTCACAGGCGACAACGTCCTTGGCCATGGCACCGCGGTATTCGAAGACCTAGCAACATACCTTGACAGCTTAGCGCGGATGGGAAATCAATTTAGTGGAAGAGCATACCCTGGGCACGGCGCAGCGATTGAGGATGGGAAGGGCAGGATCGACGAGTATGTTGAGCATAGGAAGCAAAGAGAAGGGGAAATACTGCAGGCGTTGAGAGAGGTCAAGGGCGATGCCACGCCATTGGAGCTGGTCAAAGTGGTGTACAAAGACGTGCCCGAGAACCTGCACGAACCCGCTGCAAAAGGTGCGGTCCAAGTTTTGCGGAAGCTCGAGGGCGAAGGGAAAGTAGCTCAAAGTGGTCCCGAAAAATGGCGAATGAGTGGGGAGGCAACCCTCTGAAATGACCCTGGATGTTCGAAGTATGCTACTTGAAAGCGCGAGTCTCCGTCAATTTCCCCAGAGTAGACCACATTTTTGAGTTTGTTACAACTTCGTGTCTTTGATAATAATTTTGTGGTCATAATCGAGCAAGCTGTTGAGGCGATCTGCACATCAGTACTCATAGAGGCAAATGTGGAGCCGTAATCGACTTCCATGCCTGAATACTGATGCCAATGGGAATAGGTCGACACTTGCAGCTCCTCATGGGAGACATTGATTCGCTTACTTGCAACCCGCCAATGGCTTACAACTATAACTTTGTGATCAGTTGACTACTTGTTACGATCCTCCGTGACTACTGCATCGACCTTCCCAGACCGTTTGAGCTCGAATGCCCAACCCCCATCCTCAACCCCCTATCTCAAGGACAACTCAACTTGAATGTCAATATCGGGCTTCATGACCACAGCAGCAACATCGGTATTCTACGTCTTTGGCATAGTCCATTCGCTCTCGGTAGGTACCATACTATACCGCCCAAGAAATATAGTCACCACGGCAAGGATTTCGTTGGTCGCAAAATGGCGCCCCGGCCATAGAGTCGTGCCGCCACCAAATGCCCTGAAGGCTGTCCTTTACCATTCGCTGTTTTCTGAGGTTGGTCTTTCATGAAGCGTCTGGGACTGAACTCGTCCAAATTGGTCCCCTAGATCGAGCTATCCTGTTCGATCACGCGACTTCGCATCTGAATCATTTCCAATCCTTCTTCAACAGCCATTGCCCGTCTAACATGATATCTTCCATCGCTTAACGGATCGAGGTACCCATGGAACGGTAACAAAGGAGTTCCTAAAATATGGAAATCAGCAGCGGACAGTTGGCCTTCAAGCTAGCGATATCGATGTTTTGAACCGAGCCTTGGTCGCCAGTTGTCGCGGTCGTGATAGGGTCGAGCTCCTCTCGCAATGCAAGGAGCAAGCCCGGATGGGAGTAAATGAGCAACAGCGTCCAGAATACAGTAGGCGCAGTATTGACAAGGCTTGTGATTGCGCCTTCGACTTCGTAGCGTGTAATGTCTTCTATGGCAGGCCCGTTCCTTGCGCTCGTCTCATACCGATCCCTCATCGAGACTGATGCGTCTTTATGGCCCTTGGTCCGGAAATTATTTTCCAAGGCTTTGATGACCTTACCACGTCCCATCAAGGCTTCACGTGCTATTACTGGCGGAAGTTTACCGACAAGGACAGCCTTGAGACTGCTTTCGGATTCCCTGATCATTCTATTAGATTCACATGCTTTTCAGTATAATGAATTTTTTCTGCGCACCAGAAGCCGTCTGCTATCGCCGAGTCCTTAAATGGATTTTGCAGACCGTAGACTGAATTGGTGGTCACCGCAGTCAAACTCTTGCGAAGCCACTTCGCGAGTGCTAGCCTTGTACACTCACCGGGAGATTGTTTTACACTATTAAGTGATGCCGCAATGTCCCGGATCATCATACGGTTCATGTCGCCAAAGCCTGCCCCAGATGGAAGTGCAGCTCGCATCGCCGCATACGATTCCGTAGACAAACCCCAGTCTCCGTCATCACCAGTCGCATTTTTCATCAGGATGCCATGTGCTTCTAGACTAGTACCACAGATCTTTGACGAAGATTTGGCTGCGATTGGTGGAAAGGCAAATGCTTTTGGTTGTTTCTGGATGGCTTGGAAAAGCTCTGGCGTGGTAACGACGTACACCTTTTGGCCTGGCATCGTCATCGTCATGGTAAAGATGGGGTGTGGGCTTTTATGACTACGCGATGACTTAGTGACAATTTCCATCGCCTGATGCTGGAGCAGGGGAAGGCGCAGATACCTCAGCTGGATATAGTAGTCAGATTTGCTTCGCATTAGACCATTAACATGGCCAACGTAAGGAATGGTTCCCGAGTTGAGAGGCGGTTCTCGTGGATCTTGCGTTGTTGCTATAAAACGGGTGAACAGAAAATAGGTCCCTACACACGCTGCGAGAGATGGCAGAAATGATGCATGCGAAGTCTCCATCATCACAGAAGAATGTCCATAAGGTAATGGTGCATCACCGATTTTTTGACAATGAACCTTTCGAGGTTGCTGAAATCGTTTACATAGCCTGCAATCTTATCCGCAATAGATCAGTTCACAGCACTTCAATTTTTCTATGGGCCGGCTTCTTTTGAGCAGCTCAATTTGTGTTTGAATGACATGAGATATACTTAGTGGTTGATGATAATGATGATGATGCTCTAGAAACGGAGATCTAGATTCTATGATACATCTTATGTACCACTCCACCAGTGCCTCCCAAAAATGTGCCAACGCCTGCCAGCAAGCCTCCCAATACGCTAAACATGCAGCCCAAATCTGAGTGTCGAAAATGCACAAACCCATATCGTATGTGACATCTCCAATGCAATCGTAAAGGCCTATGCACCAGTGACCTCGCTCTCTTCCAACACGTAGTGTTCTGCCTGTAATCCTTCCAAAGCCGTCTGTCCATGTTCGGTCAAATCGGGTCTTCCATCGGCCTTCACAGCATGGGTAAAAAATCTCGGCTTCCACTCCTCATTATTGTTATACCGTGCGGCAGCTTTATCACGCTGCCGTTCCTCAAGCTCTGTTTTCAGTTTTGTCGCTTCATTGAATTGTTTGCTCTTGATGGCCTTGGTGACTCCCGCCCAGAAGCGTTGTGATTCATTGGGAAGTTGTTTGTCGAGTGGGGGAATGATTTTTGGGATTGGGTAGAGGGCTTGTAGGTTGATAAGGGTATGCGAATCCTGTCAAAGTAAGCTGCGGTACTAGTTGTATGAGGGTCACCACCTACCTTTAAACCAGACAATGTATAGTTCACCTGATCATGCCAGCAGCCCTCCACTCTTCCCAGAACGTCCTTCTCAGGAACGTCTTTTATCCGTGTTCGATTGTCGTTCTCTGGGTCATAGGTGTATATGACCCCATTGACTTTATTTTGTGTTTTCCCTAGCCAGCTCTCTTCGAGGTAATGCAGTATGGCTTTCGTCTTTGTTTTCGGACATGTCACGAAGCACGTATCTGCGACGGTGACCGAGAGAGATCCTCGCAGCATGCCACCAAGATGTGCCGTTGGATGCGTGAGCTGATACTCCTCATTGTCTCGGCTCTTTATGTTGATGAAGATTCCAAGATTGTGTGCCCCTGGTGTCACTTTTACGCTTGTTCCCGTAAATTTCGCGCTCAATTGGTCAAAACCGCGAGCGGTGATACCCTTCACCGGGCAAGAAACGAAAAATGCGGAGACTGGAGGATGGTGGGAGGTTTGCTCGGTAATGTAGGAGACTCGTACAGGCTTGTCTTTCGTGTCGATATGCTCTGTCGCGGACTCTTTGCGTGTCTGGCCAAGTATTGGCGGCGCAGTATCTTCGACTTCCCAGTTGCACTAGGATGACCGTCAATGGACGATAAATCCCCTTACGATTGATGCTTGACTCACCCGAAAGAACTCTCCAAGTGTGGAGTTGTAGGGTTTACACGGTTTCCCTTTGACGTATTTCTGTGCATCCCGTGAGCTCCCTGCAGTTCAGAGCTTCCCTGTTCTGCACGGCATACCAAATCTTTCGTAAACCAGAACCGAAGCACACCGAGCATTCGCCCGAGCGGTTCATCAGAGTCGCCAATGCTGTACAACAGGATCAGCAAACGTTGTAGAAGCGTCAGGGAAACGCTTACGCTATGAAGGTCTCTGGTCGATCTAGATAGTTCCAGTATTCTGAAATTCTGCATCAGCTTCATGTGCCCATCACTTTGGCACAAGGCTTTACAATTGGGGCAGATTGCTTACCAAGATTCGGTGTGGGCTCGAGAAGCTGCGCTGGAAGAGAGAAGCGAACAGAAGCAATGTCCGAAACTCCAATGAACCTATGAAGACAGCTCAGCATCTCTAGAGCTAAGTAAAATCCCCCCGCACCTGCGCAGCCCATGGCGGCAGGCTTCCTATCCTCGTTGATGGCATGGAGTTCTCTTACTTGCGCAGTATACCCAGGAAGACTTTCAACTTAGAGCTATCATCAGACTTATCAGACACGTAGGCATTAGGTAACGAGGTCGTCGTAGCTTCATTGGTAGAGCCTGTGGATGTCGCAGTGGAGGGTGCTGGTGATACTTTGGTTCTGTTTGTAGATGACTCTCGAGATGATGGTGTAGTCATGGTAACGTATGTGCGCTGTGCTGGGAGGTGATGGCGAGCTACTCGTAGGAGCTACAGGAGCTGTTCTGTAAAGATAGGGTAGTCAACAGCATGTGGTGAATTCGAGTGCATATGACGTTACATAAGGTACTTAACTCTATCCAAGATCACGCGCTAGTTCTAGTGTTCGATAGCCGTCTTCTTCAAATTTGGTAGACAAGCACGACAAGGTAAAATATCATACGAATCGTTGTTCCAATCGCTCAATTCTTAGGCCGTGCAATCTCTGCCTCTTCTGCTGACAAGCAAGCCTTTGCTCCGTAGCATGGAACAATCAAATTCCCATGTGGGGCATTTCTCTTATCGGATTGGACAATACTTCTCGGGATCTGGCAGTGTTTTGGATTGCGTGATGCTTCTACTATTCTAACTGCTCGCAAAGTCTAAGGATTGTTCCTTTCTAGTGGCTTCCTTTGTGCAATTGCCGAGGGGGCCTACGGTGTACTTGGTCTCGAGGGGTACGAGTAGCCGCAATGGTTCGCGCCCAGTAGAAAAATCCCACTCCTCCCCATTTCTAAATTACGAGTCAATGCTCCACCTCACGGCAGCGAGAGGGGAGGCAGCATGAGCCATGGGCCAGTTGGAAGGAGTAATCTACCATGGGGCTCTTGCGGGCGTAGAAAGAAAGATCTCTGAAGATGATATCGACTTGCGACAAGAATAACGAGCAAAAAATGGCCACCAAAAAAGTCAGCAATGCCAGGACTCCTCCGAGACCTCCAAGAAAGTGCGGTGTCCGTGCCAGTGAAGCCTTGCATGATAACGGAGCTCATTTCACCGCCTCCAGGTGGTGTAGCAGAAGCAACAGTAATACTGCCGATGACGGAGCCTGGAACATTAGGCACCCCTGGGCTTGGCTGAATTTGCGTGGCTTCCGTCGCCGTGCTTTTACCAACTCTTCGTGGGTTCATGGTCGGGAACTTGCTCAGACAGAGTAGGGTTTGCCATAACATCTCTGGTACGGCTCTCTGGATTTGGGACTGCTGATGCCGCCGTCATGTTGGGATACGTCGCTGGTACCGGTACGCTTCGCACAGGCGACCCACTTGTGATGGCCAAGACATCATCGATGGCGATCGAACAATTGTTGACCAGCAACTCTTCCAAAAGATCTGGTTCGCTGGAAGACAGAGCCCGCTTTCGAGCGTCGGGACAAGGTTTGTTAGGGTTCGCATTGTATTTGCGACGATAGTATAGGTAGCTGGCGAACCTGGATCCCTGTTGTCCGCGAGAGAAGCCGATGAGGGACGTGGCTAGGCTTTTCTGCGTGCCTCTGTACGATGAGTACTGTAGGCTAAACAATCAGCGGCGCGCTCATACCGTCCGCCCATTTAAGATTGAGAGCAGGGCTCAAGGATAAGACTTACACTCATCCAGTTGCTGATGCGATGTTTTGTCAGGCTTTTCGTGAAGCAATACCTCTGCTCGCAGCGATACACAATTCCAGTCTCCCACTCAGTGTAAATAGCACTCGAGCTCCGAGACGTATCTGCCAGCCCATCGCCCAGGTCTCCTCCACAACTGGTGTCACCGTGGGTATGGAGTAAGCCCATCCAGTGGCCCAGTCCATGAATCAAAGTTCCCCCTATCTCCCCAGTATTGGAATTAATGAAGTGGTTCCGAAGCGAGGCGACTGATAGGACGGTGCCGTCTTTGTTGAACTTTTTCTGATTGGGGGAATATGAGCAATACTATGCTGGACTTTAGCTGCGCCATCCACTGGTACAATGTTTCCTTGTCCGCATCTCTGTTTTTATTGGAATTTTGACTTATTCTAGTGGTATGTTTTGGCAGATTTAACTTGTACGTAGGATCTGTGATACTATTCACGATGCAGACATTCAGCACTCCTGAGCCAGTGATCCTCATTTTCTTCATGTAAGCATCATTTGCAGTTATAAAATCGGCCTTCGCGGCGTTGTCAGTGAACTGGTCGTTTGAAAATGCTTTGTCTGTCTCCTGCCTGATAGGTGCTATGTGCGTTAAGAAGATCCCTTTGGGGTTGTTTAGGTAATTCACAAATGCCATCTGTTAAGGGTTAGTCAATTTAAATTTCCCGTATACTTGGAGAACATGTCGCAGGCGAAACTGACCTGGTACCGCACTCTCAGACCCAGATTGGTTGGCACAGGAGCGGCTCCGTTACCAACAAGATGGAAGTAGATATTGATATCTAACCTGCTGGGCAGACACGGACGCAGATCCGGCCTTGGTGGACATTTCGAAAGCCTCTTGATCGTACACCTCCTCTTTTGGCCAAGGCAGCTGACCCATCTGTGTTAGGACACACAGGCGGAGCGACTGGGTCTGCTTCTGCCCCAGGATCTGGAACGGGCAAGGGGACTGTCTCTAACAAATGTGCGTACAGCTCGATTTTCAGCGCGGTGAGATTGGCATTATCGTCGTCGGTCACTTTGCTTGGTATAGCTGGTCCATGATGCAAGCTAAGGCCTGTATCACCATTGATGTATTCGACTGGGCGGGGTGCAGAGACTTGAGATGTTCGGTTCGAGGAGGGACAGGGTATTGGGAGGGTAGTCCCCATACGATGAGGCAAGCTGAGATGCTACTCGTAATGCGAGACTGAGTAGATGAAATGGGATGTACATGGCGTACTCACAGATCTAATTATGAGACACCATTTTTTTTCTTCCTTTCGGTGTAGATACGGAGTACCTTGAGATTCAGAAGAAAACGGCAAACCATTATGTGTCAACGGCACTTTACTTCGCGCTATAAATACGAGCAAGCGACCTGGAGAGAATGTTCGCCGAGGAATATATTCAGGTGGTACTCGCACATGATGACCACACGCATTCAGCCTGCCTAACATAAGGAGTGGTGGCTGAGCGATTTGGACGAAGCGCTCATGTTGATTTGGAGGACTGTACAAGGATGTAGTATATCAAGCCTGGGAACCCAAGGATCCGCTTTGCTTGGAGATTCACTCGAAAGACCTTTTGATGAGTTGTAGGAGCCCCTTTTAGACATTTGAGTGAAGCTAAAAAACACCAAAGTCTTGTCCATGCACTCCAATCACGCAGTGCCTCAGCGCAGAATATGGGGCGGAGCCAATAATATTAGTTCCATCCAGCCTCCTTGTTACATGAAGAGAGCGTTAGGGAAGACGACCTTTTTGTAGACGCGAAGAGTCTTGTTCTTCGCTTATGCCGCTTTACAGTTGGCAGAGCCCAGGATCCTCAGGAAAGCATACCACGCAATTACCTGTTCAAGGCGCTGGTACTTTGCTTTTCAACACTTGGGTATTGACTGCCCATGCTTGGGACTAACAAGTTTGCCTCAGCACCTGGCAAATAGCGCCACTTGAGGCCTGGATCATCTTTTCTGTATACCTTTTCATAGAACACTCCAATCTCATGAAGTTGGGTAGACCGCTTACTTGACATTATCAAGTAACGGAGGCACGAAGGAGGAGAGGGCATTGGTGGGATTTTGGCCCACGGATATGTAGAAATGATGGCGGAATCGGAGCACTCAAGCAGAGACACTTGGCTTCATAGCTTGAGGATTTGGAGCGCTCTGAGCTCAAATTGGGTGGAGTAAGAGGGCATCTGTGGGCTCTTGGCTTTTGAATCTATAGTTGGGATGGTAGATTAGAGCAGGAAGGTAGACTTTCATAGCTCTAGAGCCAGTTGCTCTTGGACTTGCTGAGCTTAAAGCGCTTGGACTTATGCATAGCGACTAAGAGCTGTTTTCCAATGGGCGGTGCATCTGAAAATTTTAGTGAGGATGTAATCTAACGTATGTTGGCTAAAGCTAGCACTATCCATACAGGTACAAGTGAACGTCCTTTCGAGGCCGATCAGAAAGTAATTGGCGCCACAATCTCCCGTATTGTTGCCAATCGCTGTCGTCACAAGGTATTCAGGATGTGTTAGCCATCAACTTCCCGCTAAAGGAATTCTCCTGGGACGTGCAAGTCACTCATGGTATTCACACTGACATGGCTCGCCAGTGGTGGTCTGTCTGCCAGATCTTTGATTGGCGCTGCTGGATCACTCGTGTGGGAGGTCGAGACTGCTGTGGCTGTCGAAATAGTCGGATTAGCAGTGGACGCATGTTGACTTGCGGTACCCGGAACGTAAGGAATGGTGGCGAAGATAGCGCCTTCAGCAGGCTGTTCAACTGACTTCTGTGCTGTCCCTGATGTAGGGACTGAAGGCTCAGAAGAAGCTTCTACGACTTGTAGTCCCGGCTGCTCTTCCTGAACAGCTGCATTTCTCTGGTCTTGCTGATGTTGGTAAGCTTCTATGCCAGCAGCGCCTACCGCCCCTCCTCCCACTGCGCCTGCAGCAGGACCCATCCAGTCTCCATATTTACTGTCGTGCCGCCCCACTTGATAGGGCAATGCTCGCGGCGCTCCGCCACCTGTAGCGACCGGATTTGGCCCTTGCTGCACTAGTAGGCCATTGTAATCTTGATGGTTTGCTATTGGCGAATAGACATTCTTGTGAAACGGCGCCGTAGAATCCCCACCTAGCTCTCCTCGGGCACCGCTCGTCTCGTCGTCGACAGCTTGCATTTGTTGCATCTGATTGCTAAAAGGAAAGTCGGATCCTGAGAGTGCGCCGGCCGCAGCTACTATGTCTCGCTCATCGGAGCTCGACGGACTAGACGGTACCGCTTGTGAGTCTCGATTATTGACGTTAAGGGCACTCGGAAAACGCCCACCTGGATTAGGGCGCTGCGGGAGCTTCTCCTGTGGTGGTCGTACTTCTGCATGAGAAGCAGTCGCCGAATACGGCACCTCGTCGGCTTCATCTTCTTCCATTCCATCACTACTAATGGAGCCGGCCTTGTGACTGCCTGCGCTCACGCTTCGTGCGTGCGATCGGCGTATGAACTCGTTACGCTCAGCGCCCGTCTTTTCTGTCAAATTTTTGATATCCTCATACCAAGCCAGCATAGTGTCATATGACTCAGCTCTGAATACCCAGGCATGGCCTCGGTGAATACCACCACTTTGACGACCCTTCAACATAAATTTGTGCGAGGTCGAGTCAGTAGCGGAACGTGAGCCAAGTTTCTGATCTGCAAGAGGCAGTGACATGACCGGCGACTGACTGGCGATTCGGTCTGGTGACTTGAACTCGTGGAGATGCGTGGTTGATAGGACATACCTGTACAACGTCAATAAATGGCAGAACCCTGATCCGAGAGTGCTTACCAGCCAGGCGTATAGCTTTTCAGATATTTGCTCTTCCGCTCTAGCATGCCAGCCTTGACCTCCGAGCAGGCAGCTTCGTCTTTACCCGGGTAGATTATGTTCTCCACTCTACGCACAGGAAGCCTTGGGTCAACAAAGTGCTCGTTTTTGTCGACGAAAGCGTTCCATTCGTGATCTTTGGGAATTGCCAAAGGACCACTTCTGAGTCCTTCTACGGCCTCGTATGCTTCGTCCGCTTCCCGTTTGATAATCCCCGCATACGCACTGTACGCCTTTTGGATCTCTCCCATAACAATAGACTCTAGTTCTCGACCAGAGCTTTCCAAGTTCAAAAATGCCTAACCAATTAGCACTCTCTTCGTTATACCATATTAGAGCGAGAACATACCCTATGCAGGTAGTTCTCCTCTTCGATCTGTCTCCCGACTTGCCGGTCAACCCCAAGTCTGACCAGGTAAGCGTCGTTTTTTGGATCTGTGGAGTCAGTCCCTAGGGCTTCTTGCAAATCCCGGACCGCTCTCCTGGTTGCCTCTGTCTCTTTTTCTACGTTGTTCTTGAAGTCCCCAGACAGACCCTTGATTTCCTTAATCTTCTGGCCAAGGTCGCTTCGAAGGCCCGTAAGCTGCTGAATGACATCTTCCTCAATGGACTTGGCCTTGTTGCTCTCCGTAATCGACTTCTTGTGATAGTCTCGTAAGACATGCATGGCGTCGCTAATGCCACCCTCGGATGCGAGTTGAGGCGGTGTTGGGATATTGCTGAGGACATTCGAGATAGTGTATAAGGATTTAGAACGAGCGTCGTAGGATTTCTGGATGTCACGGAAATATGTGATGAGGTCTTTGAGAATCTTGCGCCAGACTGGAGAAGACTATGTCAGTAAGGTCGTCGCGCCCTCGTAGACTGCCTGATTCAGAGTACGTACCCTGGAACCTATTGGCCAAGATCTCAGTTGGGCTCCCAGTCGTAGGCACGGGTGTAAAAAAAGCGCTGTGCATCTCTGATCCATGACCTGCAACATCATCCGCGAATGTCAAGCTCCTCACACTACCTGGGCGACTACCCTTCTTGCTACCGGCTCGCTTAAGGCTGTTTTTCCGGCTGAGAGATTGTCTCTTTTTTAATGTTCCCCCTCGTGACGGGGTCAAGGTTTGGGACGTGGACATTCGACGTTTTCCATTATCCTGGCTGGAGTCTAGGTCCTGGTTGAGATGGGCGGGCTGGTCATGTGGTTTTGATTTTGATAGGGCGGGTGCAACGTTGGGCGTGCCTCGAGCGAAATCTGTTGCCCCAGATGGTTGTTGAGCCATCTTGGCTTTGTTGTTGCTTGCGAGGCTAGCACACTCAGCAGGCCAGAAGAAGGTAACTGCTAGACATTGGGTAAGCTCCCTTGTGTTATTGGGGTGTGTAACGTAGGGGCACCTGAAGCTTGCTCCGCTGACTGAGGAGATTGAAAGAGAAAAGAGGTCGAATGCGGAGCACTCAAGCGTACCTTCTCCAACACTCAAATAAGTATGTGAAGCCTAGAAGCGAGGCTTCGTGGAGGATGTGGCTCAGCTGCAGGCAAGCTAGAGGTTCAACAAAAGCGAGGACCGCGTAGTACGAGTACGGAGCACATGCGGAGAGGAGGGCTCGGAGGGCAATGCGGAGGACGCCTCGAGCACTAGAATTTGAGTCGGGCTTCGCTTTCGTCACTATCACTGCGAATAAGTCATGACTGTTGGGGAGGAGATTTGTAGGGAAGTGATAAGTTTTTTGTGAATTGATAAAGGGAATGAGAGTTCAACTTCGGGTCATGGTGGCTGTAGGAACGTCATCTTGCCTTGGGAAGATAAACTCCAAATTCGGATCATCGTTCACCAGCCCGTTTTGATACACGAGGCTGAGCCATTCATTTCACAGGCTACGAGTAATCTGATCAGATACTAGGACAATTGATTAGACTACTCGTAGACTACCCTATTTTGAATGAATGCAAGCCTTCTGCGATTATCGTTTTTGACTTTTCTCTACGCTACAAGGAATTCGCAGCACCGACTGCAAGCACCAAGAGCCAATGATTCCATTTCATATCGAATTGATCAGCCGCCTCTCTTTCTTCAGAGCTTTCAGTTTCGCAACAGCCTCATCTAATGGTATCCGTTCCCCTTTGGACTGCGTGTCCTGATCGTCGCGATTTCGAATATTGACAGACCGTGACTCCTTTTCTTCGGCACCAACCACTGAGACGCATTAGTCAAATTGTGGGTTATGTCAAACATGAACAAGCTTACCGAATATGAAATTGTATTGTTGCAGCTGCCCTGTGCGTATCTTCTTTGCCATAGTGTTCCCACTGATATCGATGTCCACATTCATCTTCTGGGCCTTCAGCAGCTTCTGTACCTCCTCGGAGTAACCATTGAATGCTGGTCCTACGGGAATAATAAGAAGCTGTCGCGGGCTTAGCCAGAATGGCCATTTCCCTGCAAAATGCTCTGTGATGACAGCCATGAACCGTTCAAAGCTTCCAACAATGGCACGGTGGATCATGACTGGCCGTGCACGGCCAGGACCGGGCACTTTTGGCTTGCTTGCGACTGCATCATGACCATCTGACTTCGCGTCGCCAGGTTCGCTAGCTTTGGCCTTAGAGCTCGTTTCTGCAGTCATAAATTCTAGCCCGAATTTTTGGGGAAGTTGAAAGTCAAGTTGGATGGTAGCACACTGAAAGCCTCGCTTTAAGGCATCGGATAATTCAATATCGATCTTTGGTCCGTAGAAAGCACCGTCTCCTTCATTCAGCTCCCACTGCCCACCACCAGAGGCTGTAAAGTTGTCTAGAGCCTCCTTGAGCTTAGATTCGGCCTTGTCCCATGTCTCGATATCTCCCAGGTACTTTTCGGGTCTTGTAGAGAGCATGAGCTTGAACGGAAACCCGAAGAGACCATAGATTGATTTGAGGAAGTCGAAAAGGCCCTCAATCTCTTGTTTGATCTACTAAAAGTTAGCAACATTCTTCAGCTCTCCGCGAGTGCTCTACTCCCCTGGTCTTGAGTACAGAATATATGAGCGTCATCCTGTTGGAATTTTCGCACTCTCGTCATGCCATTCAGAGCACCCGAGGCCTCATTCCTGTGTAATACACCAAAATCCGCCATCCTAAGGGGCAGCTCTCTGTAACTGCGTTCTCTATGTCGGAACATAATACAGTGCCCTGGGCAGTTCATTGGCTTTAAAGCCCATGTTTTCTTTTCTATCTCCAATTTGAACATGTCATCTTGGTAATGCTGCCAATGACCGGACGTTTTCCAAAGGTCAACGTCGTACATATTGGGTGACTGTACTTCCTGATAGCCTCGTTTCTGATACTCGGACCGCATTAATTTCTGGAGGGCATTGAAGATGAGCGTACCACGCGGTAGGATAAAGGCATTCCCAGGGGATAGTTCGTCAAAGAAAAATAGCTCTTGGTCCGCACCGATCTTGCGGTGGTCCCTCTTCGCTGCTTCCTCGAGGAACTTCTTGTGATCTGTCATTTGCTTTTTGTCAGGGAATGCAACACCGTATATTCGTTGCAACGAGTCGTCATTTTTATCTCCTCTAAAGTAACATGAGGAGTTCTGTGGCAAATTGGCGTTAGCAATAGCTCGTATCCATTATCAGCTCACTCACCTTCATGATCTGGAACACTTTTATCTTGCCCGTATGCTGTATGTGAGGTCCAAGACACAAATCCACGAGCGTTCCGCACTTGTACACCGTACTACCCTCGGGAGGTAGTAGATTCTCGATGTAGTACATCTTGTATTTGCTGTAGCCGAACATCTCTTTCAGATCAGGGATAGACACATGTAATCGTTCAAAGGGCTGCTTTTCCTTGAAGAACTTCGAAGCTTTACTTTCCAAAGGTGGCCAGTCGCTCTCCTTGACTACATGCCTAGAAAGCGTCAGCAAGTCACAGGCGATTTTTGTAGTGGAGCCTACCCTTCCGCTATTGCCATGTCATAGAAGAAGCCTTGTTCGACAGGTGGGCCATGTGATAAAAGGCAATTGTATTGACACTCTGCGGCCTCCCCTAAAACATGCGCACTAGAATGCCAAAAGACGTTCCTACCTTCTGCAGACGAGAATGGAATGTATTTGACACGACAGGCGTTCTCCAGAGGTCTGTCAAGATCCCATAGCTCTTTTCCATCTACTTTTGCTATCACAAAGTCGCTACTGACGTCTTTATCCACATGCCTGAGGAACGAACCGGGTGTAGATTCCCAAGCTTTCGCAGCTACAGGCATTGCTGGCCTTGGCTTTCCCTCCTTATCCAGCCCAAGGTCTAGGACAACACTGATCTCTGGTTTCTCTTTCTCCAATATCTCGGCTTGACGTTCGCGCTTGAGCTTGTCGAACAGCTCATTGCGCTTTATGAGGAAATCTGGTAAAGGGCCATCCATGCTTTGTTTTGCAGGGGAAGCTTTCGAAATTAGAAAGTTCTCTTTGAAATTATTCGACTTTGAAGATTCTCCCCTTGGCTGCACTTTCGCAGCTGCCAATCTACTAATTGAGGATTGTCTGGCATGAGCATTTTTGGGACTTTGTAATGGGTTCGAACGTGGCTCGGCACTAGGATCGCTTGCTGCTGAACGAGTCGCAAGGTCGTTGCGTTGTTGGTACGAGTCAGCTGGCTGCCCATCATTTTTCGTGTCCATTTTGGAAATGTTTTCTAGTGTCACGCAAAAGTCAGCCAATGGACAAGCAAATGAGTCGAGCTCACTTCTAGGTGTTCCCTAAAACAGTCTAGCTCGATATTTCTTGGCAGCTCCTGGCACTAAGGTACTCGTACTGTAAGGTGGAGTCCACGAACTTTCTTCACTATCGTGAAATCAAGACCAAAATGTCATTTCGCGGCGCACCTCGAGGACGAGGAGGAAGCTTTGGTGGAGGGCGAGGAGGCTTTGGCGCGCGAGGAGGTACGTCTACACTCACTGTCACTAGCTGGGCATACACTGATATTCATCCGCATAGGCCGCGGCGGCTTCCAACAGTCCTATGGACCTCCAGCAGCTGTCCTAGGTCGGCAAAGTTCTTATACACATAACTACTCTTGGCTCTAACTCCTTTACAGAAATGGGATCCTTCGTGCACGCCTGTGAGGGCGAGATGGTTTGCGAATCGATTAATCCAAAGCTACCATACTTCAATGCGCCGATCTACCTGGAAAATAAGGCAAGAAGTCTAGGAGACGGCATTGGCATCTGGGATCTGACGAATCTGACTTATCGCAGACTTCAATTGGCAAAGTCGACGAGGTCCTGGGCCCAATCAACCAGGTCTTCTTTACCATAAAACCACAGGAGGGGATAGTCGCAACATCATTCAAGGCGGGAGACAAATTCTACATTGGAGGCGACAAGCTTTTGCCATTGGAGAAGTACGGACGCCACCTCTTGATAAGGCTCATATGTTGATGCTGGATAGGTTCCTACCAAAACCAAAGCCACCACCTGGCGCTCTAAAACCAAAACGTGCAGGCGGTGGATCGAGAGGTGGGCCAATGCGTGGGGGCAGGGGCGAAGGTCGAGGCGGCGGTAGGGGTGCACCAAGGGGCCGAGGTGGCTTTGGCGCCCGGGGACGAGGAGGCGTGAGGGGAGGTGGTTCAAGAGGCGGTGGACTTGGTGCTGGCAGAGGTAGAGGATCCAATCCAAATTTCACGAGGCCTGGTCCGTGGGGACGTGGATCATGAATGCAAGCTGGGCGTTGTGGCGAGAGGATCTATGTATAGGGGTCTATACCCAGGGATTGTCAATTCGCTTCGACTCAATGTTTGTGCAATCGTCTCGTGAAGTGTCGTAGCTTTGGCGGAGATTGATATTCCGACCCCGCCAAGTTGCCAATTCCAGCATTCTTCTGTTTTGCTCAACAGTGATGTTGATGTGCATAATTGACTCGACACCACTTTCACTATTCCTTTAGACTCTTCGAAGAGACTTCGCCACCATGGCGGCGCACGAGTTGAAGACCGATCCTAAGTACGATGACTACGACTACCCCACCACGAGCCCCGATGCTGGCAGCGGGCATCCAGGGCATACAACACCAGAACAAGACGCTCAAATCTTCCAATTACGCACACAATTAGAACAGGCTGGCTACAAAGAGCGGCTCGACACATTGTGCATGGTGAGCGATACGCTAAGGCTGCACTGCTGCCACGGGCATCTCTGATTCTGCATAGCTACGATTCCTGCGGGCTAGGAAGTTCAATGTCGAGCTTGCAAAGCAGATGTGGGCTAAAGTCGTCCCTATTGTTTGTCTAAACTAACTTGCTGGCAGGTTCATAGACTGTGAGAAATGGCGAAAGGATTTTGGAGTGGATGACCTTGTGCGGAACTTCGACTACAAGGAGAAGCTCAAAGTCTTCGAGTATTACCCCCAGTACTACCACAAAACCGACAAGGTGAGTAGGACGTGGCTTCGAACCAGTATTGGGAGCCAGCCTGATAAAATTACAGGATGGACGGCCAGTATACATCGAGCAATTGGGTAAAATTGATCTCACGGCAATGTACAAGATCACGACGGGCGAAAGAATGTTGCAGAACCTGGTCGTTGAATATGAGAAACTCGTCGATCCCCGTCTACCGGCTTGTTCCCGGAAGTCCGGACAGTTGCTGGAGACCTGCTGCACAATTATGGACCTAAAGGGCGTTGGCATCTCCAAAGTCAGCTCAGTCTACGGCTACGTCAAGCAGGCATCAGCAATCTCGCAGAATTACTATCCCGAGCAATTAGGCAGGCTGTACCTCATCAACGCGCCGTGGGGTTTCTCCTCGGTCTTCAGCGTGGTGAAAGGCTTCCTAGATCCAGTCACTGTTCAAAAAATCTATGTACTGGGTAGCGGCTATCAAAGTGAGCTCCTCGGGCAGGTACCCAAAGAGAATCTGCCGAAGATCTTCGGAGGGACCTGTGATTGTAAAGGCGGTTGTGCACTGAGCGACGAAGGACCTTGGTAAGTAAATGCGTGGGAACGGCCCGTATGAACGAATACTAATTGCAATGCTTATAAAAGGCAAGATCCAGCATGGACCAAGCCGCCCAAGTACAAGCAGGAATCGAAAACGAGCCAATCGACAAGCACCACATCTGCTCCAAAGCCTCACCCAGCACCCAACGCAGGAACGACAGCAGACATAAAGGGCGCACAACAAGCACCAATGGGCTCATAGGGAAGTCGTGACGGACCCTGCTCGAGAACTAACATGGAGTTGTGGTAAAGGCAGCCTTCGCTCGAAATTCGGGACAGACAAACAAATGTCGCCACAGTCAGCAATACCCAATCCTGGACACACCACGCGCTCTAAGCGCCTAAAGCATACAATTTCGCACTCAATGACGTGATACACTGCCCTTGAACCTGGGTATAAACGTCCGGGCATGTCTCAATCACACAAGTGCCTTCCCTTGTGGTAGACACTAAATTCAACTTCGCCAGCCACTGCAACGCACGATCTACATATTTTCCACCACTTCTGCTGCCTTTCCAGCCCTCTCCAATTTTGCCAGTACAACTGGGATCTTGCCCAGCTCTACCAGTCCTTCCGTTCCTCTTCCCCACATCTTTTCCACATTCTCTCTGCGCTCCAGAACGCCCATATCTGAGTCTATTTCATCCGTCGCCTCGGGTTTCGTCGCCCTCTCTGCCTGTGCGTCTCTCTCCCTATTCAGCTCCTCCTCTAATCTCTCCATGTACTGCCTCGCCGCTGCACCAGGCGCTTCTCGCCTCAGCTCTGCAACCCGCGTTGACTGAGTGTCGAATTCTGCGTAGAGGGTGCGTAATTTCTCAGCTAGTCGTGGGTCGTAAGGCTCGTAACTGCCATTGTGTTCTTGGGTTGTGGATTCGGGGGCGGGGCCAGGGCGGAGGAGCGTGGGCGAAGGGTCGAGGCCATTGAGTGTGAGGGAGGGAAGGGCTAGACTGAGCGTTTGTAGTATATACTGTTACGACGATCAATGCCCGGTCATGTTTACCAAACAAGAGCAATGCTTTACCTCCTGTACTAGCTCCTCAACTTTCGATCTATACGCGTCTTCGCCCTCTGGCGCCGCTGATGGGGGGATAGCGAGGTCTAGCTTTTGCTGAGCAGCGGCCTTGATGTTGTTGAGCAAATATGTGAGATCTGCGGGGGATTGAAGGTCAATTTTACGGTGGTGGGCATCCATGGTTGCTCTCGAAGTCGCGTTCACGTAAAGGGACAAAAGGATCGCGCGACACTCAAGTCATTGTGCGAGTGATGTAGATACTCGCTCGTTAAGGCATTCCATCTCGGGCTTCCGATGTTTACCCACGAAGCCGATGAGGTTAGACCAAAAATTACACTCCCCCGCCCCGCGCATGCTTCTTCTCTCTTTTATCCAGTCCTCGCGAGCTCAGCCCAGAACGAACATATATTGATCGATTGCCCGTAGTTCTATAGCCAATGGCTTTTCGAATCTGGCGTCTCCTTGCAGATCTTACAAGGCTATGTCCGATAATTGAATGACTCAACTCCAAAACTCCACGGAGGATGTTTTATCTTCACCGCCAGTGTATAATAAGGCTTCCTGTCTCCTTTTTGTCTTTCTATTCACGGTCTCATAAGTCGCTTGCACACTTGCTGGGGTCATCCATCCCGCTACACCCTCAATATTCTACCTGCTCATCACTACCCACCATTCTACTATTGTCACCAAGGTCCATCTCCAATCTCCACTCACAATGGCTACTCCCAAGACCATCGTCTTAATCTCTGGAGCGGACCAAGGTATTGGGTTCAAAATAAACAAGAAATTCGCCACAGAGAGGCCACAGAGAGCCCATCTCATCATATACTAATGGGCTGCCGCTCCCTTTCGAGAGGCGAAGCCGCAATATCCTCTCTGCCAAACCTCTCAGTCGAGGCGGTCCAGCTCGATGTCACCTTTGACTCATCCATTTCAAGTGCTGCTGAATGTGTGCAAGACATGTTTGGACGCCTGGACGTCTTGATAAGCAACGCCGGCATCTCTGCCCAGGCTCTCCCTGAAGGCCTTACTCCACGAGAGAAATAGACCGAGATATTGAAAACCAATGCAATCGGTCCTGCATGTCTCACGGAAGCTTTCATTACACTCTCACGGAAGTCGTCAGAGCCACGTATCATCTTTAAGACTTCGGAACTCGGCAGCATTGGAGATACTCTTGATCCGTCATTTCAGTATTATGGCTCAATTCTCCAGAATAAAAAGCACCGAAGGCAGCTCTAAACATGATTATGGCGTCGTATGCTGTCAAGTACAAGGATGAAGGGTTTCAGGTCAACGTTTGCTGTCCAGGGCTGAATGCTACAGGATTGAGTGGAGGCAGGGGCGACCATCCTAGTGTTGGGGCTTTGAATGCTTGCAGGCTGGTGACTGCCGACAAGGATGGAAAGGCTAGCACATGTACGAACAAGGACGGGACACTGCCATGGTAGGAAGGCGGAGTGCTAGATGACATCGATTCCGGTCAATGGACGCTTGTCGTTTAGCTTTTAAAGAAGATTCAATTCTAGGACAAATGACAGTACCCTCACCATTCTTGAATGTGCTTGCTTGGAAGGCTATGACTAGGTTTCTTCATTGATCTTCCATCTTAACCCTCGACTTTAAATCCCATGCTCAAATTCCACCAATCCAGTATTCCACACTCCCCCAACTCCGCAGCTAATGCTTTTATCGAGTCGAATTCTTTCACCTTACCGGGCTCGACTTGTAATCGACCTTGCTCTACTGACTCTGATCGTAGGAATTGGTAGTCTTTGTACCTTAGATTCTGTGTTTTGAGAGATGTCAGTGGTTTCACACCTAAGTGCTCACTAGAGAATTTGAGTACGGAGGTAATCGACTGTAAACATACAAGTACTTTCCGAAGACCAGCATGTGGAAATCCGAGATTACCCCAAGGAACGCTAGAAAACGCATCAAAAATTCGCATTCTGGATTCTCACCTTTACGGTTGCGACCCATTCCTTCACACCCTCTTCCTCCTCCGACTCAGCAATCATCACGCCAGGTGGATGTGAGCCTGTCTTCAAATATACCGCACAGTCACAGGCTTTTGCCGCTCTAGTGATTGCAGTAATCTTCTTACGGGAGGTCATGTGGTGGGTCTTGATTAGGGCGCGGTAGAGCATTGCAGGGGGAGATTTCGGATGGCTCGAGGCGCTGCTTGGCAATTTGAGATTTCAGGAGTTTGGTGAGTGATATGAATGCCAGGTGGATCCAAGGGATTAATTACAGGGAGGAAGCACAATTAGTGATAGGACATCCTAATTTGACATATGGGTAGAGGATTTGAACGATGCAATCATAAATTGATACCTTATGCCCGACTTAATTCTTGTAAGCTGTGTAGGGTATTTAGGGCCAGACATGAATCGCTTAAACCTCGTTGACAGCATAATCGTGGTATCTTTAACGCAACGCCAACGCCTCGTGAATGGGATCAGTATCGATAATCGCTGCGCTAAAACGCTTCATAAAAATGACGAAAGACAAAATTGGCTGTCTAAGCTAGGCGCAGCTTATATTAGCGTACCTGGCCACCTGCGTCCTCCTGACCGCCCATCCTTTTACAGCCAGCACGATAATAGCCCAAGCCAAGGGAAATGCTGTGAAGCCCATTGTCACCGTGAAAGGAAACATGGCGTGCAAACCGTGCCACTCCATGGCTCCCACTGTATTTCTGTTGCTGGTGATAAAGTTCAGACCGCCGGAGATCAAGCAGAATGAGCTTATGAGCTCGGAAGGTGGACGTGACTGGCAGATACGAGGTTGGCGGAGAAAGATAAGTCAAGATGTAGGTGACTGCCCGCGCCAACGCGAAACCGACGAAGAGAGTACACCATTGCTTGTCTACTATGGTGGATACCATGGATGCCTGATGGTGAGAGCTCATCATCAGACCAAGGAGAAGAATAATTAGGCCGGGAAATGGGTTCATCGAGAAGTTGTAAGTCTTCGGGGGTTGCAGATGCTCTCTTGCGGATTGTGAGCCAAGCGAGGCCGAAGACGATGTAATCGTCGTATTGAGAAGTTTACAAATTCGTCTCGACTCAACGAGCATGCCACAGAGTCCACCGCCAAAGAAATTGACACATGCTCAAAGTCCTGCGCGCTCCAGGCCGAACCCCATGCGGCAAGATGCTCTAGCCAGACGTTGGATACACCGTAAAGGAAGATAACGAAAGAATCTACAAGTTCCGCAGACGGGATAGCGGCTTTCCGACGACCAATGATTTCGTCGGGGGCCTTGACGTTCCACGCCCAGCCAACTTCGGCGAAACATCCCATCCATCGTCCCAGAGTAAGAAAGCCGTACCAGAAGAATATGCCCCCTTTGACGCTGTGAGCGAGGCCATTGAAGATGCTGCTGCCGCGCTATTACACTATCAGCTCAGAATACATTCTTCCCAGAACGTCATAACTTACGAAAACGCCGCCATACACCACAGCACCGGACAGGATCGCAAAAAAGCCGACTAACAGGCTTATAGGATCAACAGCATAATATACAGTGTTCAGTAGTCTCAGGTTACGTTAAGATAGCTTAGCTGTGATACAGGACGCGATCCGTTGAACATTGGCATTGCCAAGCAAACCCTGTTCCTCGGTATGGTGTTTCTCCGCTTCCGCATGAGCGTCTTCGTGTCCACGAAACTTCCGTTGTTGTTTTTCGTCTCGATTCTCGGTCGAGGAGATTGACTGGCTTCGGGACGGCTCCGACGCCGTATAATGGCCACTGTCGTGAGAATATCTGTGTGGCGTAGGAGAGCGAGCTATTTGCGCATGGCGGTGATGCGCTAGTGCCTCGACTGACATGGGCAAGAAAGCTGCGCGCTCTTCTTCGCTAGATCCTTGTGCTTTTCCCATACTTGCAACGAAGTTCACGGGCCCAATGATGCATTGCACAATGATGCATTGCACCAAGACAATCCAAGTGACGGTCCAGCCGACCTTGTTGTGTACATTGTTCCTGTATAGGTCGGGTGTCTTGCTGGTGTAGATTGTGCCCAACAACAGCCCCACGCTATGTAGACCGAGAAAGGACAGCTGGACGAGGAGAGCAAGGCGGAAGCGAACGACACTTAGCATCACCCCTGCAAGGCGTTAGTTTGCTTAGATTTACGGTGCGAACGAGAAGCGCTCACCTATTGGTAAGACGAAAAATCAGGTAACAGTCATCACGACAACGTGTGCCAGCATGAGGCCTCCAAAATTGGGATAGGTAAAGTAGCTTTCCGGCGCAACTTTAGTTGAAATTGTCGTCGTGTGGTTCAAGGCTGAGGAGAGGTGTGAGATCTTGGGCCCCCCCGCGCCCTGCATCTCGCTGCCATGGCTGTCATCGCCGTGGGCAAAGGCAAGAGGAAGGACTTCTATGAGAATGAGTGCCGCAAGGAATTATGGGACGGCGTGTATGCACCATGAATTTTGGCACCTGAGATGACACTGTTATACTATTCATTCAGTAATTCTTTGACTTTAGAATAAGAGGTCAGGTCCAGAGACAATGCAGATGCTTTGAGAGTAAAAGTTGCAGGCAGAGCTGAAGGAAGGGTATTGGATGTTGGAAGAATCAGAAAGCTGACACTAGGGCGGTAAAGGTGAGCGAGAATGTGTTCATATAACCCCGAGGCTGGTGGGCAGCGGAGGTTCCAGGTAGATTATGTAATGAGCGTGACAGTCTGACAGCGATATTCTAGCAGCCTCTCAACGGTGATTGTAGCAAGCTTCATATTTAGTGAGTGATGTCAGGCATGCACGAGTGGTCTTGTCATGAGAAATCGGTGTCGAGATCGAATGGAAATTGGGAAGGTCCAATCATGCGGTGGGCATGAGGTCAGCTCGTCGCTGGAAAATCAGCGAAAATCAGCTGCCACTAACCTAAATTTAAACCCTTCCCGCAAGCTTAGAGTACAATAAAAAGTAATAGACGACTACCGAAGCCCGGGGAGCACATCTCGGGGCAAGATACCGACTTCTTATTTGCTTCCTCACTACCTCCGCCCTCCATCGGCTCCCGTCTGTCATCGCGTCTGATACAATGAGATGGTGTACTAAGTCAAAGGATCCATTAACAGTTACGCAGACTTTGGAGGGGAGTCTTCTCTCTAGTGTTGTAAGGTCAAAGTAATATGAAAATGGTTCACCGCATTGGCTTTTGATGCTTCCACGTGGTTTGCACAATTCGGATTTTCGGCTGCAATCATCGTTCCTTTGGCTGCCAATCTACAGCATCATCACAACGCCGCACCGACCTAGCTTCCTTAGCAGCTTCTGATTGGTAATACAGTATCACTTGGATTCCTTTGCTCGTAAGACCGGCGCACCGCGGAAGCATGCTCTTATCTCCGCACACCTCCGCCTTCACTGCTCGATACGCATTACTAAACAACAATGAGTCCAAGGCAGCAAGGCATAAGGGGCAAAATGACTGCGAGAATCGGACGTGTATGACCCCGAGCAAGGTCTAGGCCCATGCTATGCACTTTTTGGACGTCAAAGTAGCAGGCGTCGCCAAGGACTGTGAAGGCTTTGACGGAGCTGTATCCGTTCCCAAGCCTCTAGTCCTCACCAATGGCGTTCCTAATCGGGCCTCTGTCGCACATACAAGGCTTTGCTGTGCCTGGTGTTGGGAAATGGATGTGCACCCCCCAAGCTAGCTATCGCCATGACCAGCTGTCGCACACGAAACTGGCGTAGCACCTGAGGTCATTGCTAAGTCTGTTCTGAGCATGCTGAGGATCGAAGGTGGTCGTCTTGATACCTTGGTAAAGTTTGAGAACGAGGCTCTCCATTCTTTCGCCCGTGCAAATGATCGTTCTCTGATCGCTCTTACCTTGCTTCGTGGAGGTAGTCTTCGAGAGCCATCGAACTGTCATGGCAGCTTTCTCACACAATAAGTAGATGGCTTTTGTCGCAAGTTCAGGGATAGGCCACTGACCTTTCGTCTGACAGTCAGGGCTGAGGAAAGGAGGATCACAGAGCATTCGATCATACTTTCCTTTCATGTCGTCTATTGCCATGGTCAGCTATGGATATCTAATGACTGGTTTGGATCTTCTTCAACGGACCAGGAAGCGTAAATGGGTGTTTAAAGTCATAGCGAGTAAATTCCTTGAAGACGTCAAAGCGGTTGTCATACTCGAGAAGGCAAATCTCTCCAACTTCGTAAGCACCTGAAGCCTGGGTCCTTCAGCAAGAGCAAAAGCTGAATTATATGTCGTTGAAGACTGACGAGCAAATTTTTGAGCTGCACAAAGACGCTAGGCGCGGAGACAACGCATATATTCGTCGAAGTTGTGGCTTCTGCAAGCAATTGTTCTGCTAAGATAGTGGCCGTATCATCGCTGTACTGAGTACATAAGCACATGACATAGATTTGTGCATTGCGAGGGTATGCACCCAGAACTGACTGGCATTCCAGTCTTCTGAAAACATATTCATGGACAGTTGGCCTTGGGAAGTCTTGGTCTCCACTTCGGCTTTCAGGTCCTCGAAGCGCTTCTCTCTAGAATCTCTGTCCGAGTAGAATTCTTGCAGGGCCGCGAGAGTATCATCAGAGAGCTCACTAGCTCACTATCAGAAACCAACACTTGACAAAGTGGGATGGACTCGCTGACAGGACTTCATCGTCCTCTCTTGCGTCGATACCCATGAAGATGATCTGAATGAGGCAAATCCTTGCTCACAAGTCTTCGAATAGAAACAAAGAAGCAATTGAATTCCTTATTTGACAAGTTTCGGCTGTAGCTCCCTAGATATCGCGACTATTTAGGGTTGCGGGAAGCCCCTAAGCGGGGCTTCTTCGGCTCGACAAGGCTCAAAATTCTGAGGCCAGCGAGGCCGCTCTTATGACCAGCTCATCAGAGATGCACATTCTCAGGATACAGCGCCGAAATCCTACCTCGACCATACACCTATTGCACGTGCGAAGGTAGTACATTACAGAGACGCAGAGCCCCGCAATGGCCCCAACCCTACCCTCATTTAACCCTGCTCGCCTCAGATCTTACGTCTTCCGCCTACCACTTTTCACTCGCGTTATAATACTCTTCATCATTGTGTTTTGGATAGCAGAGCTGCAGAGCGCGTGGAATATTGCGCAATGGGGTGCTTTGATGCCGGCGGAGGTCAATTTGGGAACAAGTACGTCTATACTGCGCCCAGCGGTGCTGCGACGATAGGATTGCTTCGCGGCTCGCAGTCGGTTGGTTAAATTTGCTGACATTTAATCAATATACAGTGTACCGGCTAAACACGTATCCTCTGATCCACCTTGGCTTCCTTCATGCCCTTCTAAATACCCTTGCGCTCGCTCCTTTATTGGAAAGATTTGAGGCGGACCACGGCACGCTGCTGACGGCGGCAATGTTTATTGGGCGTACGTCTAAAGTCAAGATATCAAAGCGAGCGTCTTAAGCTGATGATCTCTTCGTTGACAGCTCTATCCACTCTTCCCGCGGCTGGCTACCTATTGGTTGAGCGTGGGCTGTTGAGGGGAAACACTGCAGTCATGGGCGCAAGGTATCGACAGGAAATCTTTCCTTATATGTACATTCGGAATTGCTGATATGATCATCAGTGTCTGGGTATTCGTTATACTTGGTGTAGAAGCGATCAAAGCATTCCGGGCAAACCCATATTTTGCGTTAGCGACCCATGGCCTCTTTCAAGAACCTGTGCTAATCTGGGTGCAGCATTGGTGACAGTCGAATACCGACTTGGACCACTCCGCTACTAGCTCTTATCTTTGTAACTGCACTGGTCCCCAATACCTCCTTCTTAGGGCATGTTTGCAGTCTTGGCGTGGGCTATATCTGTAAGTCTTGGCTCTCTATTCTCCAATGAGATCTACCCATATATCCTGCCCTTCTTTTTGGTTCTCAATTAACAGATCAACCATCTGTAGATGGTCTAGGCTACCTCAAGATCCTTGCACCCCCAGAGAAGGTCCTTCGCTGGATCGAGGGAAAACTGAACCTACTAGGGCGGCTTCCACATTATGTGTCCATAGACCAGAAGACCTACGGTAGATATGGCGTGCTTCCCACTACGAATGCGCCGCGGTCACCATCAATGCCAGGGACTGGCGAGGGTTCGGTGCCTATGACATATCTGGGATCTACAGAGAGATTAGGGCCCTAGGAAATCATACCGCAGTGATAACACACCAATTTCAAGTATAAGTACTTATATTTACGTTCACAATTTTGCTGTGAATGTATCACAAAACGTCTAGGTTGGTTCTTGGCAGTAAGTTGAATTTTTCTTATTAACGTTACACGCTGGAGCTGCAAATCCTGCTTCTGGCTTCTAATTCAAGTAGAGGAGCAAAGCCCATACTTATGGCCTCTTAAGATTCTACTCGAGCCAAGATCGTATCATTTCAAAGAGATCATGTATATCGATAGAAACCTAATATATTTACACTTCTCAAAAATATCCAGGGATCGTTTAAGTATATCTTGTAGAGTACATATTAACAGTCAAGTCCCTCCATCATGAAGGCGGTGGGCAAGAGCGATTTCTACGTCCTAGGGACTCGATCCAACCATTCGTGATATGTTCCACTCTTCTGCACGATTCACTATCCTCTTAACAGCAATTGTTGAAAGTTTATTTACCTCCTTACAATTTCAAAATTTGCGCTTTGCAATATTGGAAGGGGCACTGATCGACTGTATCCTGCTCCAGTGAGTCGAGGATGACGTTCCTGGTGTATGCGGAGTAGGATTTTCCCGAATCACGCAGTCTTCCTCGGCCTGTTCGGATCCGTTCCATTTGGGAGAATAAACCTGGAATGAGATATCTCCTGTGGCTCAGGGCAGTGCGCACATTCGCGAAGACCTTGCCTTTCTCTGGTACCTATCCACCATTCCGTTCGTCCTTTGAGCTGTTTGGACGGGTTGTCGATTAGCTGCCACGCTTCCAGCCGGCTTTTGTCCCAAATGGGGTGGGCCCGGTTAAGGAAGCAGCCCAGAGGTACCTTGTGAGAGATTGGGTCGCGGATACCCCATTTGTTTGCCCATTCGTCGTAACCCAGATTTTCCTCCATAAATTGGTAACCAAAATTTGGGTGGGAGGCTTCTGATGTGTCGATCCCTTGGGTTTGAGATTCCTCGGTCTCGTCGAGTTCACGTAGCACAGGCAGTATCTCTCGATCCCATCCGCAGGCGTAGGCGAAATGAGCTTTGCATGTGCTTTCATAATCCTTCTTATACGTGGAAAGAACATGTTTCTGGCCGTCATCCCGGTCCCATTCATCCCTATCACATTGGAAACGCTCCAGGCTTCTCATAGCCAAAGCTGGAAAACCTGCAGGACCTCTCAATGTCCTACATTGCTCTTTACTAAGATAGTAGACACACTCGAGCTCCTCAAGCTCCCATGTGGCTACGTTCGAGAAGAATACGTGCGGTCCATTTTCGAAGTCATTTAGATCCGTGCAGCCCCGGGGGTTGTGCTGGAAGGAATCGGCATAGGAGAACAGACGCAAGATGGCTTGCCAAATACGACGACGCTCCACGAAAGATGTTGGTGGGTCTGTGAATTCATAAGAAGCATGCCAATCCAGCCTGTGAGATCGCTGGATCTTGAGCACTTTCTCGAACCAGGTATTCACAAAAGCTCTCACGTATGCCTGCGTGTCGCGAACTAGGATAGTAATATCCCGGATTAAGGCAGCCGTATTTATTGACCTGTCGCTACTGCTACTAATAAGCAGAGGTCGTTTCTCTCCCTTGAGATGTTTGTTGAGAAAGTCCCGCAATTCTCCCTTTCCAGAGCGCGTATCTCTGAACAGAGCAGAGATGATCTCGCAAAAAAAAAATCTGTATCTGCAGGGCCGCGTCTGAGCGACTGATAGCTCTGCATAGGAGTTATTTTGGCTTCGGATAGCCGTTGATCAAATATCTGAATAGCTCACACGTTTGCACGAGATTCTAGAGGGCTGTTGGGTTAGGTATTCTCTCGATGATAAGTAAATATATTTCCATAGGAATCCTCATGAAGGAACTTCCTATCCGTGTAGGATATGCGATGGTTCTTATTTGAAAATTTTAGATACTGCTGTCTAACGACGGACCCGCAGTTGTCGGGCTGTATCACCGCGGAGTTGATTTCGCACAGTAGGTCTGCATTTTCTCCCTGTTGATGATTTCTGAGCCGGAGTGAATCCCCAAATTGTAATTTCGTGTTGTAGATCTGTTCGACGAAAGGGAGTTTCTGGAATGACTTATGCGATTCAGATTCCCCAACACTAGCTCCTTGAGCCTGGTGCGTAGACTCCATAGCGATTGAGCTTCACAATTAATAGAAAAGCAGATATATCTGCGACGGGAGATTTATGAAGGGGAATCATGTTTGCAGAAAACTTCACTGAGAGGAGTAGAAAAGCCGTGACTTATGAGGTCTCGCCTTGACGACGCGCACAGACGCGATCCAGTGGACCAAGTAGACCCTACCATGCGACGGAAGAGGAGTCGTAAGTGATGTATGGCGACGAAGGGGCAAAAGGTGGTGACGAGGTCCGGATCGGTAGGGAAGTGAAATTAGGGACCCCGAAGCCGCTTCCCCAGAGTAAGAACGCCATCAGGTACATCCAGGCTCAGAAATCTGGCCCCTTAGTACGCGGCCGATGAGCCTCTGGCGGAAGTTGCGCGGGGCTTTTTTACCCCTAGTCGTCGGACTGAGCCTGTCATTGTACCCGCTACACGAATTCCTTGGCATTGATTCTCGCAATCGATGGCCACTACCACATAAAACATGATTTCTGTACATGGCGTTGATATGTTGGTACTCCCGAATTCCTTGAAAACCCTTATTGTGCTAATGACCATAGAAGCCCCTACAATATTGGCTCTGCGACGAGATCCGCGACTCCTTAGATTCCCCCCCTACCTCTCGGCAATATGCATACTCATCGGGGTGGTTTGGCTTTGCCTGCTCCCTCTAAATGAGTATTCAAGACATACATACATATCCGAGAACGCCCTTCTGCCAGGTCAGGTACATACGTACTTTGGAGGCAGCGAACAGAATGTTTTTAATGCCTACAAGCACGAGATCCAAGAGCTCGCTGGCAAGGAGCAGGAAGAGTAGGTCGCATTGCTCCTGCTTTCGCGTTGGCCTTTTCTAAACATTGCGGTCTTGCAGTATCTCGAACAAGCTTATTGAAATCTTCAGATCTGCCGGATTGAGATCTGCCAGACAGAAGTACCAATATGAAGCGGCAGGCAGGGAATTCGCTGGAGAGAACGTCTATGGGATCCTTCACGCGCCACGAGGTGATGCAACAGAAGCTATTGTACTAGTTGCTGCATGGAAGAACATGGATAGAGAATTGAACCAGAGCGGTGTTGCTCTCATCTTGGCTTTGGCAAGATACTTCAAACGGTGGTCGCTGTGGTCAAAGGATATAATCATCTTGATCACCGCCGATAGCAAGGCCGGGCCTCAAGCCTGGGTTGATGCGTACCATGATGAGCAAATATCACCATATGTGGCTCCTTTACCCATCAAAAGCGGAGCTCTGCAAGGCGTAGTGGTCGTGGACAACGCTCTGGACCATCGTTTCGAGTCATTACACATCGTCTACGATGGCATCAACGGCCAACTGCCTAATCTCGACCTTTTCAACTCTGCGGTCTCCATCGCTAGCGGACAATTGGGCATACGGGTGGCTCTCCAACGCATGTGGAAACACAATGACAGCTACAGGGAGCGTCTTCAGACAATGCTACGAGGCATGGCTCGCCAAGGCCTAGGCTACTCCTCAGGTCCTCATAGCAGTTTCATTCCCTACCATGTCGACGCAATTACCATGCAGGCAGTTGGAGACGGCTGGCAAGACGAAATGGCAATGGGCAGGTGCATTGAGAGCATCTTTCGAAGCCTGAACAACCTGCTCGAGCATTTCCACCAAAGCTTTTTCTTCTACCTGCTCATGCAAGCAGACCGATTTGTTAGTATTGGGACGTATCTTCCAAGTGCAATGCTTGTGGCCGTCAATTTCACTATCATGGCAATAGCCTTATGGATTCGAAGTGGAAGGCCACCAGCGCCCAAAGTCACTGCCACGACGCCTGAGAAGCACTCCAAGTCAGAAATGGAAATCTTCAAGCAAGATGGAATGATTGCCATCGTCCCCAAGGAGGATCTTACCATACTCGAACGTCAGCTTTTCGTTCCCGTATCTCTTGTCGTTTCGCTGCATTTTCTTGGCGTAATCCCGCTCTACATATTCAACAATGCGACTTTAAAGGTAAACACTTGAGTCGCCCTGGATTAAGAAATCCAAGCTGACAGTTTTCACAGACACTTCCATCTTACTTTGCCGTATTCACAATACTTATTCTCGTCCTACCCAGCCTTCTGGCCATCCTAATCCACAACCAGGCACCACTTACCCCACAGCACCACCTACTACTCCACTCCTTCTCCCTACTCCTACTAGGCATGTTCCTCGCGACCCTTGCGACTCTCAACTTCTCACTCTCACTGTTCGTCGGCCTTCTTTCGGCGCCGCTATCCTTCATCGGGAACCCTTTTTCGGCCTCGGTTGATCCCAATGACGTTTTCCCTTCTCGCGCAAGGCAGCTATCAGCGACTCTCGGCTTACAGCTGCTTTCACCACCGGTCGTGGTGTGGGCGGTATGCTATATCTGGGGCGCTGACGTCGGCGAAATGCTGGCAGAGGCGGCTTTTGGCTGGAAGGTGAATGGGTTGTGGACGCAAGTGGTTGTGTGGTGTGTTTGGTGGCCCGCTTGGCTGGTGGGGAGTGTACTCGTTAGCCCACTACTGTGAATGAAGATCTCCCATGTCCCTGACCTGAGCATTTGAAAACAATCCAAATGTCAAAGAACCATCGTCAGGCAAAGTGTTTGCGGTAGAGGACAGAAGTCTATTGTTTTTCGATTATACTCATGTCTTCTGGTCTATGCTTTTTGTGACACGTCTAAGCCCAGACATCCTTCCCAACCCCTTCAATCCAGTTGCCGAGCTGATTGACACTAATGTCCCATTCCCGCAGCCGCACCCTCATTCCATCAATCTGTCCTGGATCCAAGACTTTCGGCTGCACCCAGTTGATCCTCGCGATTTCGGCCACCTGATCTATGCTCCCCTTCAATAGCCCCAAACTCAAAGCCTTCATTATCAGTATTTCGATATCTGCAGCCTGGACATTCGTCTCTTTCGAAATTGTTTGGAACGTCATCGCGCGATCATGTGGTGGGCGACGGAACACGGCTTCAGTAAGAGCCGAAAGGGATATTTTCTGATATAGGAATTCTTTATGTTCTTCAAGCTGCGGAGCTTTTGACAAATTCTCTTCGAGCACGTGATAGGCGCCTAGGTCACCGCGGTTGAAGGCAAAGAGGAGGTCGCGCAGCCAGTTGTGAGGAGTTGACGAGAGCGTCTCGAGAATGGGGTGGAGCAGCAATTCACCGAAGTTATAGATGGAGTCAGAGACGAGAGCTGCGATACTGAGGTCGTAAGCACGGGACTGGGCGTCGGGGGATGTGAGGGTGGTAAGGTCAATACAGGCGAGGTAGAGAAGGGCGTTTTTGTAGTAGGCGCCATAGTCTTCATTGGCTTGGTAATAGCTGGCATTGATGCGGTAGAACGTAGCATGGACTTCGGTCTCGACTGAATCGAAGGTGTCTAGTATTGACTCAGCGGTGTCAAGGTCTTTTCGGGCGCCAGAGAGATCCTGCAATCGTAGCTTGACTTCAGCTGCTGCGACCAAGGCGTAGACGTAGGCATCTTGTGATGTTGGTTTGTTGACCTTCTTAGCCAAGTCTGAGAGGAAGCTGAGACGCTTGTTGTCATCTGAAAACTCATCAGCGTCTGTGAGGGGCCTACAAGAGGAAAGGCAGAGGCAGACCTTGACACTGCGAAGCAGCCAAGAGCCCTAGCGAAACGAACTTGAGCTGGTTGATCTTCTCGGCGAAGCTTAGGATGAAATGCCTGAACAGTGGTAGTCTCTGTGATGCACTAGCAGCAGTATTGAAGTATTCGAGGAGCACGTCCGTGAGCTGATGCCATAGCTTTCGGTCCCAGTAGTCCTCTATTGTCAAGAAGCTCTGCTGTAGGTCCTCTGGCGCAGCTTCCCGCTGTTCGGAGAGAAAATTTGACACGACTTCGGGATCCATAGCTGCAGGGGTCTCGGCAGATCTAGGCCTCGACCTGTAAATTAATGAGAAGAGGGATGAGGAGTCAGTAGTGAAATATTAAACGCCTTAAAAATTCGCGGCTGCTGGTCGCGCTAAGGCGGCAAGCTACTCTTCTTCGCCGTCAACTTCAATATTCACCTCTCAAGACAAAGAATGAATTGAATGTTCCAGTGCACAGCTATGCAGAAGTGCTTGGTCCCCCGGGCCGCCAACGGCTTGCGAGCCGCCACCATACTTCCAAAAACCCGCAGTGGCCAATTGGACTTTCGAAGAGGCCTCCAAGATGTCTCTATCTCGAGAACGGGTAAACCCATTATTAGGATTCAGGGCGGCAGGTAGGCCGAAGCACCAGGTAACCGAGAAGAGAGTGATTCAATGGTTAATCGAATACTTGCAGGTCGTCGCTCGGAGGTATGACACCAGCATCCACTGCTCAGAGCTCCTCTAATCGAATTAGGGCATACCGCAACAGTCTTTGGAGCCACAGGATTCCTGGGGCGTTACATTGTTCACAGACTGGGTACTAAGATGGTTGCCATTGAGAATCCTACCCTGGCTGACGTTAGAAAGCTTCACGAGGATGCACTGTTGTGGTACCATTTCGAGAAGACATGGCAAAGAGGCACTTGAAGCCCACAGGAGATCTGGGGAAAGTCATTTTCATGGTCAGATTCAGATCCGAGTATTACGGTCTTCGCCTGCTGATATAGGATTCAGGAATACGATCTCCGGAATACTGCCTCTCTAGAAGAAAGTGTACGCCATTCCGACGTGGTATATAATCTTGTAGGACGAGACTACCCTACGAAGTATGACTTCTCCTCGCCTTTAGTTAGATTGTTCGTTCATCCAGCGCAGAAATTTTGACCTCGAAGACGTACATGTTGAAGGTGCCGAGCGCATTGCAGAAGCTGTCGCCAAATACGACGTTGACCGCTTCATTCATATGTCATCATACAACGCGAATAAGAACTCGCCTTCAGAATTTTTCCGAACAAAGGTTTGACAATCTACCCTTTTTCTCCAGCCCATATTGATGTCCGTTGTTTAGGCACGCGGCGAAGAGGTAGTTCGAAGCATCTTCCCAGAGACTACCATTGTCCGCCCAGCTCCAGTGTTCGGCTACGAGGACCGACTGCTGCACACGCTTGCAGGTGTCACAAATCTTGTTACGTCAAATCATATGCAGGAGCGATTCTGGCCTGTGCACGTAAGCGCTTGTTCTCAAGCCTATTCGTGGTGGAGAAGATATTGACTTCTCCCAGGCCATCGATATAGGAACAGCGTTGTCAGCCATGTTGGAAGATGATTCCACTGCCTCAGAAACATATGAGCTTTACGGGCCCACCAATTATTCAATGGCTGAGATAGCTGAACTGGTCGACAAGGAGATTTATAAGCACCGTCGACATATCAACATTCCGAAACGCATCCTGAAGCCGCTTGCAAAACTCCTCAATCAGGCAATATGGTGGAAGACAACATCTGCCGACGAGATCGAACGGGAGTTCCTTGACCAGAGAATCGATCCAAAGGCTAAGACTTTCAAAGATCTAGGCATAGAGCCGGCAGACTTGAAGAATTACACGTTTCATTATCTGGTAAGCATAATGCTTCTTGTCCCAAGACTATGCTGATTGAATGTTTCACTTCTCTAGCAAGCATACCGTAGCGCAGCATTCTACGATCTGCCTCCCGCAACGGAGCGAGAGAAGAGGGAGGAGAAGAAGTACCTACACGTCATTGACGATCAATGATCGCATGCATTTCGAATGGAACCTATTGTTAATTGTGTTGGGCCCTTGAGTCCAATCTGTACATATAATTCGACCAGTCGAAACTCTTCGAACTTGAATACAGTGGAAAGATTGCTCTACCAAGGACGAGAGCAGCCAAATACCGATTTAGGTAAGAGTCGTAGCTACAAGGCCTTTGTCTTTGTGTTGAGCACTCGTCTGTACTTTGACAATGTCAATAAAGGCGCGAGAGCAAAAAGCAAAGTGGCCAGAACAGAAGAAAACCGCTCCTAAGGAAGCTTGATAGCCAATCGTTGGGATCCATATTGCGGAGGCGGCTGTCAAGAAAACCTTATTCGCGTTAGCGCCTTGGGCTGCGGCTTCCCGGATGGCCTAAATCTTATTTCCACTAGTCACATAGCAACCGTGTTTACTCATTAGCGTCATTCGTCGCCCAGCCATTCTCTTTTCACCAGCCGAATCTTTCCCGCCACAGCTGTTTGGAGTACTAGTTGGTGCGCATCTTGGAGGATCTATCTTGAAGGCATTGTTGCAAACAACTCATACTTTCACCTAAAGACCTTACCACTAATGCATTCTACGAATACTATCTGACGATACTAGAGGATTGACTCTACGCTCTTTACGATCCATACGACATTCTCCGCTATTCGTTCTCCACATTCCACACCTCAGCCTCAAACTAAACCTCAGACATCCACCAAGGCTGAGCGGTCATAAGGGCGTTGTCCTTTTCGGAGGACTGGTGCGTCGAAGGCACGGGGGGCGAGCCTCTTGCTACGGGCGGTGAGACCGCAAATCAGCCAGAATGCCGAACATGAGATTTGCTCTTGGGATACGGCGTACGTACCTATACAAGAACAACGTGAAGAGACATCGTTGGCTGATATCTCACATCAGGGCTAGTACCATTCCTTGGATACCACCATGTTCTCATGATCCTCATAGCCATAGCTATCATCCTCCTCTGTACGTCATTAAATCTCCCAGGTCCATCTCATCATAGTGCTCATGCTGACCTCTTCCCAGCACTTCTCCTAGCCGGCTGCTCCTCATCATCACCCGGAATACCTGGCATCTTCCTCATATCCCTCTATTACAAATCCTACCCTCCAAACTTCGCTCCTTCTCAAGTCGATCCCGGTGTGACGACCGCGATAGCGAACATAGTCGGGCAAGCACAACTAGAAGTGCGTGTTGGCTACTTCGGCATTTGTATAAATCCGGATGGTGGTGCATTCCTGTGCTCGAACAATGCCACGAGTCTGGCGACACAGGTGTCGGTAGATCAAGATCCATTGAATCTAATATGGGTGGCGTCGACCTTCAAGGATAGCATTGTTTTTCCATATTTGATGTAATTGCTCGCTTTCTCATCCACGCTATTCAACGGTTACTAATACGTCCTTCAGTATCGTCGCCATTGTCCTCGCTTTCGTCTGCTTCATAATTCTCGCAACCTTCCCCGGCTGGCATGAAGAACTCGATGAAAGAGGAGAAGAAAAAGACGTGAAGCCGTTTCCATCGAGGGCTGTCTGTCAGGTCGCGCTGGCGCTTATCTTCGTCGCCTCCATCTTCGTGCTAGTCTCCGTTCTATGGCAACATACAGCCTCGGTAGCGGCCAGTACGATAGCTCAAGATTTAGGAAATGGGAGTGTGAAAAGTGGAGTCGGCACTACAGCAATGGTGCTGGGTTGGACTGGGTTCGCACTATTGATAGTGGTCACAATCGGACTTCTGGTCATGATTTTGAGCTTAGGTCTCATCGCTGATCTGACGGACGAAGAATGATCGATTGGTAAAGAGGAGACGGAGATGGTTCATTTGGACGAATTTCAGCGAGCATTTGTGTTGATCACTATTGGACAAAAGCACGAACGACCCACATATACCCTTCTTCAAACCGACTGTACAGTGGATTTTCACCATTTTTCGGAGCGTTTTTTGTTGCATTTGCAGGGGTTTGGAGCGAATAAGACAACGTTCGAATTCTGATATTGTGTTCCGATGGTATCGAATTCGATGGCTTGGAAAGAATCGTACAGTAGAATGAAAGGATGCTACGCGTCGACATATAATGCGCAAAGAAATACGTACATGCAAAACAAGGTTTATCTTAATTCATCCCCTATACATATCAAATATATCACTGTCAATGCAGGAAACTCTATTGGCAGATTCTCCTTCAAGTTGCGTTGCTGATCTTGTAAAAGCGTCCTCAACATTCACAAATGCATCATAGGCTGGACGCTAGCGCGAAATAGCCTCCTTGGCAAGTCTTCAGCTCCTCTACGCTGGTAAGCCTGGAAATTTAGGCATGGCGTTTTACTGTTATGTAACCTCGTACCAGCGGCGAGTATCCGGAAAAGATGTTATGCTGTGCTGTGGAGGGATCAGTTAATGGATTCACGGGAAGTAAGGCTAACCAATTCCCTTGGCGCTACAAGATAGCGAAAATGTACCCCGCGCTCACCCGGGGGTGTTGCTGCTTTAGCCGCTTTAGCTAGCGTCGAAGTGTCTCGAGGTGAGAGCGTACAGATCTCCTGAATATGCAGCACCAAGACTAACTGCATTCCACTGTCACTCCACTTTCTGTGACGACGAATTCTGATTTCTTTACCAACGAGCTCATATTCTTTAACACCAAATCTCTCGGCCCTCGATCTAGACTAATACCCTCAAAACTCTTTCCTGTCAAACGACTGTCCCGTTATCTAAATCTTCCCACATCCACTGCACTGAGGCATCGAACCAACAGCCTTAACCAATTACCTAATCGATCTGCTCATCAATCATCAATGCACGAATAATTTCTTCATGTCTTCTGATAATGGAGGACCTCTGGCCATATCGCTCATGCCGACGGAACTTATATCGATGATCGCTTGCAATCTGCCTCCGAGCAGTCGAGCTCTACTTGCACTCACCTGCAAGCGTTTCTGGAATGCAATACCCCGCCGTATGTCCGCTGTATCATTTGACGACCCAGAACGTCTATGTCTCGGAATACCAAGAGAATTGCCCTCAAACTTTCAAGAGTCAACGATGAGCGATCCGCAGCTATTCCAACCAGAAAGATGGGAATTTCTCCGGCTATTAGAGAGAGACATTTCTGAAAAATGGCTGCTCTGCTTCGATTGCTTCATACTTCACCCACGTCATGTGTTTGTAAAACCCAAGACACCGCTGGTGTCTTGGCTCAAGAGTTGTGGTGGACTTCTTGATTCTCAGGGTCCTCCAAGAAGTTGCCGTTGTCTTTCACGCGCGACGCCGAACCAAGAAGCCGGCTCCTCGTCACTCAGTGGGGTCGTTGATCTTTGTCCTTGTGTTCACATAACGCCAGCGAAAAGGGACCGCATTCAAGCTTTGCGCAATGAACTCACCCAGAATGGACCTTATGGGAAGAATAACCGTTATGGGCATTCATGTCTACAGGTCTATGATGACATCGAGCTAAAAATCAATCTCACCCCTTTTTTATACGAGAAAGACGGCGAACTCGGCTTTCGCTTCCACTATCACCGTACGAGCCCTGTCGACTCCTCGAGTGTTTGTCCTAGGATGGTGTGCCCACACATTTCTCTGGATACCTTGATTAAGACATTCTCGCAATGTCGGGATCTGCACTCAGAGAATGTCGTATGTGCAAGATGTAAAGGGCTTCAATGTTGTCCGGAATGCCACACGGCCGTATTCGGGTTCGCCAAGGATACTGAATCTACCAGCGGAATGATTTCATATTTTGTCAATCTTGAACGACGTTTGGATAAGAAGCTCTGGAACAAGCACATAGTGTTCCCTGTCGCAAGGCAGAGGCAGTATGAATCGATACGAACAGGGCCAAGTTGGAGGCTGTGGTAGCTGGATAGGAGGCAGCACGGAATCGCCTGATTCATAACAGTACCCAAGGAACGCCCTTTCTTAGGACAATGACTTGGGAAAATGACGCGGGGTCTTTAGTGAGTCCTACCGTACGAACCTGTTATTTAGTATACGCAAAGTATACCTTAGATACAGCAGTTCACAGTATTTCTTAGTCTATCATGAGCTCAAGCTGAATCCGTGCCAGGAGTCTGTAGTAATGTTGCGTATGAATTAGTAGAAAGCTTCACCGGAGTTGCATCCCCCAACCACCCTTCTCGTCGATGTGAATAGGTGGCTACTGCTATTAAGAGCGTGGAGCTTGCACTTTGTTCCGAGTCGTGGTTGCCCAATTCGTTGTGCCAAGCGCTTTCAGGCGCCGAAAGAGCACAAACAATCCTCGCCGCCCGCTTTCGTTTCTTTCCTCTCCAGCTACAGCCATAATAGTTAGGGTGCAAGAGCATCAGTGATATACGAAACATGTTAGACAACGCAGCTATTGTGGCTGTGTCAATAGGTGGTATGTCAATTTTGCAGCGATTCCTGCGTTTTCAGGGTTGTGTACGGAATCGCAAGACGGTCTCGGTGGAACGAATTTTATAGCTCTGTTTCACATTTCCTCAAAGAGTACTGCTGACTCCGAATTTTACGTAGTAAAGTCAGGGGGAAGGGGAGTGTTGGAATGTTCAACACTCAGCCCTATGGATTAGCCGAATGAGCATAAATAGACCCTCCATAGATAATCAACCAGTCGTTCCTCCCATTTCAAAAGGTTATGAGCCCGGGTTCAGCGTATGCGCACGCGTTAATACTTGGAGGCGACTCCTTCGTATAGACATTAGTCTGTATATCGTATTTAAGCACGAGCTACGGGGTCGACGTCTGCTACGTCTAAGACCTACCCCAAAGTAACACGCGACTCCGACAGCGGTATACCTCCCTCCTGCGATAAACATATCGACCAGCCGCCAGGGCAGTGAGCTCAAGGGCGGGAATCGACTAGCTACCAGGGCAATAAGCTTAGGGGCTGGATTCTAGGGCCAATTAGGTTAGGAAAAGGGGAGGATCAGCGGGAGTACGCATACCAGCGTTAGGAGCAAGTCAGGGGGAAAAGATACAGTTCGAAACGGCGCCCACCTAAAGCCCTATACGTATAGGCCATACATCAAGGCCTAGCCAGAATAAGGCTATCAGGTATACACATATCCACAGTACTCTTCCCGATTTTCCTACGAACGAACGAGGTTTACGGGTTTAAGGAGGCTGCAAAGCAGGATATACACAGATACGACATAGATTCAAGGGGAGCTGCGGGTCTACAGCTACGGCAGAAGGTTCCAAAGGCTTCGTATTAAAGGGGAGTGTTGGAATATTCAACACTCAGCCCTATGGATTAGCCGAATGAGCATAAATAGACCCTCCATAGATAATCAACCAGTCGTTCCTCCTATTTCAAAACTTTGGAATACACGTCTAATTATAGACAGTGGTGGAGGTTGAACAGTTGATTATTATCTATGGTGTTGCTGTTGCTATATACTTGGTGCGCAAGGCTGGCTTACTAAATAACGCTAAGCCTAACTAAGTTAAACTGTAGTGGAGATTCTGCCCAGATTCTGCCCAGATTCTAACACTCCTATTTAGAAGCGACGACGTCATATATTAATAATAGCACTAGTCCATTAGATAATACCCTCCATAGCTAGTCCTAGTATGGCCGGTAGATAGGCGAACTTATTAGGGCCTACCGGCTTCGTTATATAGTTAGTAACTATAACCGACGTATTAATATAGATGATTTCTAACTTATACGTTTCCGATACTAATTGCCTTATAAAATAGTAGTAGTTCCGAATATACTTGGTACACGAGTAGTTCACCGGGTTTAACGCTATCTTAATAGCTAACTAGTTATTAGTATTAAGGCGAATAAGGTTAAAGTTACCGTTATTATATCCTAGCTCTTTAAGAAGTAGGTTAAGGAATAATAACTCTTTAATAATATTAGTTTAAGCTATATACTTAGTTTTAGCTATCGATAGGGTATATAGGGTTTACTATTTAAATAACTAAATAATAGGTCTATTCTATAGCTATAATATATAACTTAATATAGTATAATTAGTATCTTTATAGTCGGCCTATAAGTTATTAATCTAGAGTATAAATTTACCCTTAGGGTTAGGACTAGCGTTATAGATATTCGGCCTATAGTATAATCCTAGGTTTATAGTACTAGCTAAATACTTATAAATTCGCTTTATAGTATTAAAATAAATACTAGTAGGGTTTATAGTATAACGACTATATTTATTAACGGTAAATACTAGATCGGGCCTAATTATAGTTATTAACTATTATAGTACTCCTACTAAGGATCTATATACTTTAATCTCTTCCTTATCGGCTTTATAACCGTCGGGAGTCTTCTATATATCGTTACCCTAGTTTATAAAGATTACCGTCGGGTAGTATTTAAATATATTAATTTACTCGAGTAATTACCTAGTAAAGCTAGCCTAATTAATATAAATAATACGATTAGGACGATCGCGAATAACTTTTATATTTAAATACTATAAGATTTTACCTAAATACTTTATTCTAAAGTATTTATCTAATTATTACTTTAGTAAACTAGTACCGGATTTAATAGGTATAAGAATAAGAATATCGTCGATATAAATAGTTACTATTATTCCATTTTTATGAATAAATACTAAATAGTTCTTATTAAAACGCTTATATCTATTCACCTAGAAGAAGGTACGAAGAGTATTATATTATTCGCGGGGTAATTACTTAAGGTTATATAAAGTACGCTTTAATAGGTAGGTAATATTACGATCCCTATTAATATATCTATATAGTTATTCGATATAGACCTCCTCTTATAATAGTATTTCTAGGAATACTAAAACTACGTCTAAATACTTTATTTCCTAGTCGTATTTTGCCCTTAATACTAGTAGTATCCGCTAGTTTAAAGACTTTACTACTAATAAGAAGATTTTATAATAATTAAGACCCTCGATTTACCTAAATCCCTTAGTAACCTAACGGGCCTTATACCGATTAGGTACTTTTATTAAATCTAGTTTAATTACTAGCACCTATCTTCCTAGTAGTACTTTCTTACCGGGCGGTACCGGAACGAGATCCTAAACTTTACTATTTATAAGGTTATTTAACTCTTCGGTAAATACCGTATACTATTTCTCTTTATCGGGTCTATTTAGTACTTCTTATATAGTTAACGGGACGATAAGAATATTATCTAGTTTAACCTTATTAACTCTTAATATAAATCCGCGCTTAGTATATTACCTAGTACTATAGAGTTCGTAATAATTAACTTTATCCCGGTTCCTACTAGCTCTTAGCTACGGAACTAGTTCTTTAGAATTATCGTCTAATATTTCTACTTTAGGAATTAGTTATATTTCAGTTTTTTAGAAAAGTACTTCAGCCTCGTTAGGTACCGGTATAATTATAGAGTTATTAATAGTAGTTTTACCGGTAAGGTTATCCTCGTTTATAAATTATACTAAAACTAAATTATTATTAACGGTATCCTTAGAAAAGAAATCCTAAATATTATTATATATCTTACCCCCTAATTCTTTATTAATAATAGTATCGTTAAATCTTACCTATAAGGCGCGAAAGACTTGCCTCTTCTTAAGATCCTATAAACGGTATTAATTTAATCCTTTATAATTAAGGAATTTATACTTCCTACTTTTATTATCCAACTTTTTAAATACCGGATCCGTATTATATATATAGGTAACGCAGCCGAAAGTATATATATAATCGAGTCGGGGTTTAAATCCATACTAGGCCTTAAATAGGGTTATTCTATTAAGTACCTTAATAGGAGAGTGGTTTTTATAATAAACTATAAAATTTAGGGCTTCGCCCTATATGAATTAAAATAATCCGGTATTATTTAGAATACTTCTTACTCTCCCGAATAGGGTACGAAAAGTACGTTTAGTAACCGGGTTTTAACTTGGATTATAAGGAGTAGATAACTCCTATTAAATCCTACGTTCTTTTAGGAAGTTCTAAATTTTATAATTAATATAGATAATCTTATTATCGGTATTTAGTCGCTTTACTAGATAACCTTAAGTTAATATCCAGTTTAAATAATTCTTAGTAGTAACTAGTACGTCGGATTTTCTCTTTAGTATCGTTATAAATATTATATCGGTGGCGTTATTTATAAAGGACTTAGTATAGGAGTATCTCTTAAGAGTTTATTTAATTAGTCCTCCCCCTACGAGATTAGAGTATATAAATATACCCTTTACTATTTCCCGTTTATTAGGGTTCTAGTAATGAGGCTAACGAGACGGTTCCTTAATCTATTTCCCTATTATATATAATTCATATAATTTATAATCTGGAATTAACTTTTAAAGACGATTTACTTCGTTAATATTAATTCTTTTATTTATAGTCGCTAGCTTCTTTATATCCTATATATTTAGGTATACTAGACGCTAGTGTTATTTATCCTAAAAATAATAATTTACCGAGTGATTATATAACGATTTTAAAGTATATAATATTTTCGAATATTTTAAATCTAGTAAATAACTAGTATTAATACGCGTTCTTAATAGTACCTTCTCTTTGCCAGAATCTATAATATTAAATCTACTATTTATTATAGTAGTAGAATATCCCTTCTATTCGAGAGTAGCGATTAAGAGTAAGTTATAGTCTATTCTAGGTATATAGTATATATTAATAAGGATAATTTGATCTAGTTTACTATCGATAATTATTAGATAGTATATAGATCCTATGCCTTTTATACGAAGGTATTGATTATTAATCCTACTAAGGGAATCGTTATACGGTTTATAGGATATAAACTTGGTTCTATCCTATAGTATATATATATTAAAGGCGGTATCTATATAGACTACGTCCTCCTTAACGTTATATACTATATCGGTATTAATAGATTTCTATTTAGCCGTAAATAATTTAATTAATATAGAATTATTCTTATCCTAATTTTGAACTATAACTTTATTCGACTTCTTTAGGTTCTCTTTTATAAGGGGTTCTTTACTAGCGGTTAGTTTCTAGCCTTTAGGGCGTTATATAGGGTTAAGGAAATAATATTTATTCTTCTTATAACTAGTATAGTTATAGTAAATATACTTATTCTTCTTTTTATTCTTTTTATTATTATTAATAATAGGAGGTATAATAGGAGGCTTCCCTTTACTAGGTTTATCCTATTTATTAAATCTAGTTATAAGAGTATACTAATTTTCTTCCTTATCCTTAATTATCCGATTATATTAACCGATAGTAGCGGCTATATCGTTAATACTAGGTTCTTACTTCTCTTTAATACCCTAAATTATAGTAAATAATAGGGGAGCTAGACTCTCCTTTAGACCTATATAAAAGAAGGTATTAAATATTTATTTAGGTACTATTAGTCCTATTTTAAATAAGGTTTAGTTTATTACCTTAATTTCTAAAATATAAACCTCGATAGTAACGTATTTTAAAGAGTCGGCTCTTAAGATTTTAAATATTACTTTATCTCTAGTACCTAGATTACTCTCGCTGTATAACTTTATAAATATAGTTTATTAATTAATAATTATCTCGATACCTTCTATATACCTCTATAGGCCTTCTTTAATATAGAATATTATCTTAATTATTACCTTAGTATTTTTTTTATCTTAGGCTTTAACCTTCTTTTATTATATTATTAACTCTTTTTTATAGTCCTCTTTTTCCTCTTTAATAGGGGGTCCTTTTATTTCTAGTTTTATAGGAGTAATAAATCGAAGCTCTTTACCTAATACTATTTAATTAATATTATCGAGGACGTATTTACCTATTATTTTATATTTAAATTTAGGTTAATTCTTCGGCCTATTTAACTTCTTAATCTTAAACTCTAGGTGATCCGTTATAGTTATTAATTACTATTGTATAAACTAGATCTAAGGGTAGATCTAGAGGTACTATTAAGATCGTTATATACGCGATTTAATTACTTCTTTAAACGTGTTCACTAAAGGGTAGCGAATACTAAACCCGGGCTTATAACCCTTTAGAATATACGTCTAATTATAGATAGTGGTAGAGGTTGAATAGTTGATTATTATCTATGGTGTTACTATTGCTATATACTTGGTGCGTAAGGCTGGCTTACTAAGCAACGCTAAGCCTAACTAAGTTAGACTGTAGTGGAGATTCTGCCCAGATTCTGCCCAGATTCCAACAGTAACAACGGTGACAATAGCATTCTTGAGCTTATTGTTCAATCGACCTATCACAGTTCGCTGGGATAGGTACTTGAAGCGTCGCGGGTGGCTCCCGGCGGACGTGGAAAGTCAGACGCCAACGGCTCTTAACTGTCAAGACAGGTCAAGTGGTGCGGAGGGGGGATCCAATCGAGGGCTGGTGGATCCACCTGTTCCGGCGGATGGTGAAGCCAGTCCAGAGAGCGGTGAACCCATTGGTACCGAAGAGTCGATGGAGAGTCGGGTGTACCCTGATCCCGAAGCCCAGCTCCTGGACCTCGTTGCCAGCGAGCGAAGAGGCTGGACATAGTACCCGTTGTTACACCGCCCTGCTCCCGTCTCCTGATGGGCCTCGCAGGGTGTCAAGAAGCTAGGACCCGTTAGCGGGCTAGCACCTCCTCCCACCCTTTCGAGGGGGGGACCAGGGGGGGGGGCCCGCCAATCGTCATATTGTGTCTGGACGAAAGGCCTCGGGCATCAACACGGTCCTCATCCGCGCGTCAGCCAGGCAATCGTCACATTTGCACCAACGAAGAATCTCGGTCATCAATACGGTCCTCGTTTGCACGTCAACTTGGCAAGCGTCACATGTGTCCCGACGAAGAATCCTGGTCGTCAGTACGTTCACTAAGCATTCTTTACATTTGGCCCCGGCGAAGGACCTCGGTCATCAATACGGTCCTCAGTCCAGCTTTTATCAGGCTATTCTCTGCCCAGCTTCGACGAGAACCCTCGCCCATCAATGCAGTCCTCGAAACAGCATGTATCAGGCTATTCTTTGCCCAGCTTTGACGACAGGCCTTGCCTATCAATGCCCTACTCGACCCAAAATCCTATTTATCAGGCTATTATCAGGCCCAGCCTCGCGGCTAACAAAAGGATCGAATCATTTGCTGGAATTGACCTCAATTGAAATGCACACAAATTCAAATTCGCCGTAAAGACATTCAGAGCATACATTCATATTACGGAGCTACAATTGATATGGAGAGCTTAGACCTTACGTGCAAACTTAAGCCTGAAAGTGCAATCCGATTGCGTGGAAATGAACAGGAAAGACACTACCTTTGCGGGCGACACATTTCTTTTATCGCTAGCGAGCCAGCTTCGACTAAAGGCCTCGCTCATCAACAAGGTCCTCAATTCAAGCTACGCAAGATTCGGAAACGCTGTCGTTCTGGTCTACATCGACCAGTACCACAAGATCATCGACGAGGATACCCGCTCGACATGTTCCACTACCTGAGAAAAAGCTATCCAGGTCAGAGCGCTATGGGAATGACGCTTCACCCACAACGCCGATTACTCATCGCCACGAGACTGCGCCCTTTGAGCTCGTCGATTACCGCCAGAGACAATTCATCCATGATAAAGCTGCAAGACCAGAGTCCATCGCTTTCGATCACTGTCTAGGCTCACAATCGACTGCAACGCACTATGCCGCTACGAGACTCCGCTCACATCGATCACTATTTGGAAATCAATCTGTCACGAATCTACGAGACCATGAAAAACGTCCGTCGACCATCGTTTGATTTACACATCAATTGACGCCAATCTAGTCAAAGCTCCAAGGCCACAACTCGAGCCAATCCATTACGAAGCTACGAGACCATCATTCATACCATCTATCATCATCTGAGATCATCGACAACGCCAATTGGCTATAAGAGTGAGAAGACCACAATTCTTTCCGATCAGCTGTGATCTCCGGAACAGTGATACGTACGATCGGTCTTCGTCGAACGTTACAGTCAGAGCCTATCCACTACCAAGTTAAAACTACATTCCAAGTCGTCGTCCTCAAACCAACCCGCCCTGAGGTCCTGACCCTTCGAATGATACCAATCAAATATCTTTCAGGACCGCAACTGAATTCAAACAAAGCGGTGGAGGCCGAGGCTACACTCCGAGCGGAGTCTGATTACGCTTTCGGGGTCAGAATTCACGCCATCAATCATCGTCTCATTTGGTGAGACCATACTTGGAGCCACTGAACTGAGAGGCTTGGAGGACTACGCTACAGGAAGGTCCTTCTAAAACACTGCACTTAACGATCCAAACCATCGGATTAGCAAAGAGAGATACTGTTTGCCGCTGATTTGGCGTTCACCCGTCAGTCTAATTGCAAACCGCAAGATGAGCTCTGGATATCGCCTGCTCTACGCACTCTGGACTCTCGATAAAATCCTTCACACAGTACCGAATCCTTGACCCCTGAGTAGTTGACGTTCCACCCATCGAGAGTTTCAGAAGCACCTCTACTGCGCTCATATAAGCAAAGTGTGCATCAGCACCGCGATCGATGGGAAGAAAGCGGACTTAATCCTGGCCGATCGCCGACATACACATTTCAGGTCTGTCAATCAACCGGGCCTGCTAGCATCAGCTCCAATGTGATCTTCTGCCACTCCAAACCAGTCAGAACAGCATGATCTGTCAGCGTGAAAGCAGAGTGTAGCTACAGGTTGGAGTTCTGTACCACTTGCGTACGTCAGAGCCAAGGCCTCAAAGAACAAGACAGAGTACACGCTCTCCAAAGGACACATGCAGGCCCTTAGCGCCGGGAACGTCACCGCGGGGAACTCAACCGTCTATGCGCCTACGGACGGGCTACAGCCGGTATACTGCTTGTTCACGCAGCCGCAGTATGAAGGGGATAAGTGGTGCGCGATGGTCGGCGGAGGGGACGTGATTAGCGGGCGGAAGAAGATGGCGCAGAGTGTTATATCTCATGGTGGAGGGTGGGTGGAGATGTTCCCTGTTGCGTATGCGAATACGGGGGGGGCGGGGGGGGGGGGATAGTGAAAGGGGAGGTGCCAGATTTGGAGGAGCTGTATGAGAAGGGGTCGTTGTCGAAAAATGTGGCTGCTATCTGGGTTTCGAAGGGGGGGCGCAGTATTGAATGGGGTTCGTGGGTTGCAAGGACGGATATTTGATTCGTGATGAGCGCAGTGGACATGGAGGACGGTGGGTTTTGACTTTGTGATACCCCTTTCCGCGGATGAGAAGTTGCCCACGATGAGCGCTTACCATGGGATCCAGATGCTCGAGTATAAATCAATAGAGGCCTGCGAGACGGGAGCAACCTCCCGTAACGCGCTATTCCAATTCCTTTCCCTCCATACCCCCTCCATTTGGGAGCGGGCAGCATCCGACAATCATGTTGAACGCGGCTTTCTACTCACGGAAGATGATCACATCGGGCTTCTCACAATATAAGATATAAAAAGATAATGAGGAACATAAAATACGCACATATGCACCTGCTCCAAAAGCGTTAGCCACGCTTCCACTGCATGTGCTGTCAATCTTGAACTTCCGGCCTTGTCCTCCGTCGTAATAAAGTAGTCGTGTTATCAACTAGACATCACTTCCAATTTTGATATATCCAAGGTACAATATATCTTGAGGTTAGTGCTATGAGCTGTATCGCTAAGTAATCTCTCGTTCCATCAATCTGGTTAAAGCCTGTCTCATTGCAACAATCGTCGTTAAACTCATCCCTGCCGGCAGGCTAGCAGCAATGCTCTGTCGGATAACACCGTAAGATATTCTCCGGCAAATTGATCATCAACTCGATCGAATTCAAGGTACCGCATCAAGTCCACTACCAAGCTACACGGAATCTGCAAGAAGCTGCCGCGCAGAAATGCCATATACGATCGCAAGGTGGTTCTAAGGGAAAGCGCTGCGACTGAATCTCAAACAGCCCCCCTCGATTTGCGCAGCCAGAGACCGCTCGCCTATACGTGAGAGAAAACTGTAATAGAATCTGCTAAGCCTAGTAATTAGGCAGCAACTCAGGCCCAAAGGGGGCGCAATCACCCAGGATCACTACCCACGTCGCGCGACGTCAACGCAACACTTATCTGAGGTGCAAGCGACGCAGGTTTCTGTCGTTTTGCCGAGGTATTTAAATAGCAGTCTCCACTTTCATAAAATCTACATCTTTCTCTATCCATGAAACCGTACCGAAAAGATCTGATTCTTTCTTATTTTGTGGGGTGAGGGTACCCTAAAAGTGACCTGCCCTGGGGCGAGGGAATACCTGAAGCTGGGGGCGACATGGAATGCTGGTACAGTGATGGCGGCAAAGTTATTAGCGATGGTTGGAAATGGTTACGAGATCTGAAAGCTGCCCTAGCCTTTCGGTCAATAGATAGGAATTGCGGATTGCATGCAGCTGAGCGAATGAGGAAGGTAGGCTCTGTACAGGTCCAAGTCGAAAAGTTTCCTACTGCCTCGGGGTGCGAAAGAGGGGAAAATAGGGTCTTGATTGGGGAGTCTCGACTAGCGTATTATGGGCAGAGGGTCCGCAAGGTTATTTCGGTCATCCAAAGCCCAAAAAAGTTGTTGCTAGGACTCTAAAATTGCGGTAAGGGATGTATCAGATTCATTATGTAACATTGGCCCAAAAGCCAGGTTGATCGGGGAAGCGATGCAAGGATGGATATCCTTGAAGTACATGAATTTAAAAGCCAAACAGTACAGAGTATAGACTATATAGACTACCTTACATAAGCTTCATCGAGATATCATACACAAGAGCTGATACCTTGTTCGATCCCCCATGACCAGAGTCATGGGGGCACAACTCCCTGATACAGCCTGTTCAGTACCGTAGCTCCCTTATTGCAAGGCCCTCCCCGTCCACATAGTCATAAAGTGGGTATAGAGTTGCAAAAATCACTTGCCATATGGTAGCCCTGCACTCCCATTCCCTCCGAGAGCCGGAAATGCAGCATTATACCCATCCCCGCTAGGAATATAGTCATCATAATTGGGCTCACCTCTCTGTCCATTGTAACGTCCACCACCGCCCCCAACGTCGTCAAGGGACTTGTAACCTCCTCTCTGTCCTCCTCCCTTCCCTCTATTACCACCACCTCTGCCGCCGCGATTGTTATTGTTGCCTCCACTTCGCCCACCGCCTCCGCCTCCGCCACGGCCTCGGCTCTGGTTATTACCACCCTTGTGACCTCCATTCGCACCATTAGGTCTTCGGTTCTCGTCATTACCATAGCCGCCTCTCTGGTGATGTCGCTCTCCAGAAGGTGGGCTATAACGCCGCTTCAGATTCTTGCGCTCGAAAAGACTATCATACTCGTTTTCACCTTCGTTCTCGGGCTCAACTCGTAGTTGCACTCTTTCACCAACGGTGGTCTGAAAGATGTATTGTTTGTCTGCACTTACATTCTGCCAACTCGAAATCCGGTTTGCGTCATTTGGTCGAGCGGATTTGTGGTGAGCGAGGAGGACGAAAGGGACTTGATTGTCTGTATGATACGTCGATATGGGCGGGACAGGAGCAGCTCTCGCAGCCCACACGTTGCTGCCAAAGGTAGCGAAGCCAGTCACTTGCCAGGTTTGCTTGTGTCCAACACCTCCAACTTTGTTCAGGAGGGAGGGCTGGGCAGGTCCAAAACCGATGAGAATGTTGTTTGCAAGGAACTTGACATCCTTTTTGTGCATGCTCTGTGGGAGTTGAACGAGGGTGAGTAGTTTGTCAGTATCGGTTGGTTTTATCAAGTAGCCGGTATAAAAGACTGTACGCTTGATCTCAAGCATTTTGCCATCCCTGCTCTCCAAATTGGTGGCATTGATCATGCGTTGGATCTCTGCGGTCTCAATGATCGGATCAAGAGTGGTCATCTGCTCTGCTACCTGGATCACTTCGGCTTTTATTGAGCTTCGAGTAGTAGGCGCCGATGGAGAGAGGAGGTCTCCATTGAAACGACTGAAGAATTCGCGAAAGCCTTGAGTGCTATTCTCTCTTCAGTAAAGTATCTCCATTTGAGCACACGAACACTCACTGCTTCGGTCGGTCCTCATAGATCCGTATCTCATCAGCGTCTTTGTAAGTGTAGACTAGGTCTTTCAGCACAGCTTGCTTGTAGTTCATTGTTGAGGCGAATCGCTCATTATTCGGACCAGCCTGCGGCTTCAAGCATATCATATCGAAGGCGAGGCTTTTGCTTGCGGCTATGCGCTTGATCATGTCGGCGAAATTGCGCTCTCCTCGTCCGGTCATCAGCACTGTAAGGACATCCTCCTGTTTGACGCTGAGTTCCACAAGTTCGACCTTAGAATATCAGCATTGGTATTGCCGAGTTGTTATTTAGCGTACGATGTGTTCATTCCACCAACCCTCCCATGCTCTGGGCTCTTCTTTCTCGAATCCTTGACCTGTTGCCTCCAGAATATGCTGATCATGCCACCAACCCCCGTTAACGAAGGGATGTTCATTCTGTAGGAATCCTATGGTGAAAGGGTTCCATAGCTTTTGATTTGGTAAGGGGCTCATGAACACTGCTTCAATTCAGCAGAGGCGTGGAGCCAGGATTTGGTAGTTGCCTACGAGTATTGTCGAAGTCATATACATGGATAGCTTTCACCTGATTGACAGCTAGTCTTCTGTCAGTAAATCGCAAAACCCACGCAACGCGAAACTTACGTGGCAGCTCTCGACTGTGGCATGACCATCTCTTCAAGGCCGTAGTTATATGAGTGACCACCTTACGCTGATTGAAGGAACCATTTGTCAAAGGGGCGGTCATCTTCCCAAGCAAGTGCCGTATCATACGGCTCTATTTCATGATGGCGAAGAAATTGACTCCATTTTCACAATTGTTCTTGTTTGTGCCTGGCTCGGCCGAGGGGCATAATATGCTAGCTGCAGATCCCGCTGTGGCGGTCCTTAGCTCCTTCAGCCTCCCCGAAACTCTGCGATACCTTATTCTATACGGAGTAATTGCCAATCCACTCTCCACACGTCTAATAACACTCAGCGCATGGAAGATCTGGACGAGATCAGGAAAAACGTTCTCAAGAGCACCCTGGAAGAGGTCAAGGCGATCACAGAAGATGCAGAGGACCCGATAGATCCGTGCGTGATATGTCTTGACTCAATTTCAGAAAGAGCAGTTGCGATCCCATGCAGACACCACACCTTCGATTTCCTATGCCTGGTGAGCTGGCTGCAGGAGCGATCTACTTGCCCATTATGCAAGTCAGAAGTACGCTCAGTCGAGTATGACTGGAAGTCTCCTGAGGACTGCAAGGTCTACAAGGTCGCTCCAAGCGCACAGCCAATATCAGCAAGCAGGGGCTCGGGCTCCACGAGACCACAGAACGCGAGCTTCAATTATAGAGGAAGACCACGTCCATGGCGCGCCCCAATACCTGGACTTCAGCCTCCAGTGAGCCCCGATGCCGCTCTATTACGCCGCAGGCACGTCTACCGCAACCAGCTCTATACCCTTCACGTCGGCTCGAATCGCCTATCAAGGTTTCGAGATCTGACACCTCAATTGTTTAGTCGCGACGAAGAGCTAGAATCGCGAGCACGGAAGTGGACAAGACGCGAATTGCAGGTCTTCGAATTCCTTGGCCAGGACGGCAGTGACACGGAAGGAATCACCAGAAGAGCCAACAACGCTGAGTTCTTGCTCGAGTATATTGTTGCGATCCTGAAGACTGTGGATATCAAAGGGAGTGCAGGGCAAGCAGAAGATATGTTGCAGGAGTTTTTGGGGAGAGACAATACGAGGTTGTTCCTGCATGAGCTGCGAGCCTGGCTGAGGAGTCCGTACACTTCTCTAGAGGATTGGGACCGCCGTGTTCAGTACAGCGAAGCGCCTGCCACAATGCCTGAGCCCGAAGAGAACAATATTACTGGTGCTCATGGCGGAAGAAGCTTCGAGACTCGAGGGCCCAATCCGACTTCGATGTATTCGAATGGTCCAACTCGACGAGGTGGATGTGGCCGCAGTGACCGCTACGCACCATATCGAGGCCGTGATAGATCTGGGTTCAACCAGCGAATACCATCAGACCCAGGGTGAGATTCGCGGGATTTTGTAAAAGACACTCAATTAATAGTCAATATCACTTACCACACGAAAACCATCGCTCGCAAACACCAGGGTAAGGTTCTCACAACCGACAACGACACGCTACGAAGATCACACTGCATTATCACAAATCTTAGCAAATGATTAGCAGTAATCCACAAGCAGGTCCTCATGGGAAAAGTGGACGCGTCGAGGTTGAGACTAGAAGGAGAACTTGGGAGAGCAGGAAGCGACGGCAATGAATCAAGGATTATACTGATCGCTGCTATTATCATCTTCGTCCAAACCTCCCGCCTCGCTTCCCTTTGGATTGCTTGTTCTTGATTTTGAGTGCTCTGAAATTCGCATGAGCCGTCGCACTGATCTTCTTGATTTTGGTTGCGAGTCCCTCTTTTTTCCCTTCGCTTTTCTCTCCCGCCTTTCCTTTCTGCTCCTTTGGTTCTTCCACTTCATCGTCAATGTGCACCTCATCTTCTTCATACTCATCTTGGTCGCCCTTCTGCTTTTGTCTTGTGACCTGTGTCTCCTCCACAACGGCTTCTTCGTCCTCTTCATTTCTTTCGCCCTTCCACTCTGGCTCCGGCTTCCATTTGGCCGTGACTGGCTTCATGAGTACTCTTCTTGTCGTTCGCTTCTGCCCCTTCTTCTTCCACACCTTCGACGGTTTGCCGTCCCTACCGTTGCCATCATTTTCGAAATCATCACTGTCCTCGCTACCACCACCGCCATCTGGCCCAAGCAGCATATCGGGTGCCTGACTGTCATTTACTAGGATCTTTGGCTTCGCGACTTTGACACTCGGAGCACCACCGCCCTCCATCTCCCTCAGGACATCCATCTCCTCATCGAATTGCTCATCCTCCATGTCCCGCAGCCCTTTCACCAGAGCGCTAAGGCCCCTACCAGCCGCTTTGGGCAGCTTACGCACCGCAGTTGGACTCCACCAGATACCCTCTTTCAGCCCTTCGTTCTCTTTTTCAGGATAGGCGCGTTGGCTGTCCCGGCGGAGAAATGCTGGAGTATCGTCGAAGCGTAATTTGGAGACGCCGCTGCGCGAGGTGGGTGTGCCGCTATTGATTATACGGCACGCTGAGGGTGTGAGGAAGGTGTTCAGGTGTGACTGTTTTGACGTGCTGAGAGGAGACTCGTGATGTCGCTTTCCCGTTGATGGCGGTTCCAGTGCTCCGCCTTGGGTAGCAAGGCGCTTCGAGGGTGTGCCTTGTGCATGGCCTGTGGGAGGGACGAAAGCTCTTCGCTTCGACGGTGTCTTTCTGTTTGAGACAGAGGAAAGGCCGTCAAGTATGCCGAGTATTTGGCCATCCTTTTGGGGAGTGGGACCGATAGACGTGCGGTGCGGGGGGGGGGAGACTAGCACAGCGGTAGGTGGATCATACGGATCAATGAAAGCTGGGTGGAGGGGATGAATATGCTTTGGTCGTTTGGCTGGTGACCGGTTTACAGGGGGAGAATGTACAGTCGCTGGGCGCTGGCGCTTTTTCGTAGGAGTCGCATTCTTGGAAACAGAAAGCTGCAATGGTGGGCGTCGCAATCTGTCGTATTCCTTGTACTTGGCCCCTAAGAGCTGTCAGTGTATAACGGAGACAATAATTCAATAGATGTTCAAACCTATCTGAGGGCACTGCTTGATGTCTTCGCGTCCTGGTTTGCGGCCTTCGTGTGTCGCGGCGAATGATTTCTCCCATTCCTTCAATTCCTGGCGAAGTGTTGCCAGAAGGGTTTGGGTCTCTGTAAGGACTTCAATACTGGTAATTGCCATGATGCGTGGTGAATACTTCAAACTCGAGGAAGGCTGACTTGGTGGTCAGCCACGGCCAAGGACCGCGTCGAGGGGTTCTTCAGACGCGTCTCGGCCCGAAGGTAGCCCACTAGACCAAGTCAAGCCCTTCGCATTTTCCTTCACTGTCCGAGACCGTCGTCGTTGGTGGTTACGAATCTTGTCTACCATTGCACATTTTGAACTCGGTCATTAAGACTATTGAAAAGCGCTCTTTGGTTCAAAATTCCTTGCCAGCTGCTCCCTAATCCTCATCAACGCTTTCCCAAGCTTGTTTTCTCCCCAATCCTTCACATTGTCCAGCGCATGCTCACTATCAAACCCAATCACCCGGACCCTATCATTCGGACTCGTCACAATAATCTCTCTATCCCCAGTACCCATCAACATCTTTTTCAATCGCTCATCCTGCGAAAACTTCAAGAAATTCGCCCTCTCTACGACCCTGTCGCAATTCGCATTCCACACATCCTGATCGAAATTGCTGACCTCCCTCTCTAGCGCCTTTATCTCGCCAGGTCCCTTCGTAACCAGGATTTTCTCGGCAACAGCATTATCGCCCAACAAGAGTGCTTTGAAGTACACCATATACTGCTCCGAGGTGTGGAACTCGATAGGCTTGCCGGTCTTTCCTCTTCGGAATCAGGGTCGTTGAAGGGGGAGGAATACCATTAGTGGAGGAAAACGTTTTGCTCTATGACGAGGGGAGAGAGCGATTGGGCGTGTACCAGCTCGGTTAGGAGATCGGGTTTGTTGTCACCGACCCAGCGGAGGCCTTCCGGCATGATTGCTGTGTGGAATCTTTAGACAAGGAGCTTTCAAGTAGTAGAAGGTCTAAAATTGAAGCTATATGTTGGGAGAGGCAGATACAGACCGGGCTTGAGGATGTGCGGGTAGCGCCAGCTGAAGTGAATGTAATCTGGTACCTGCACAAACCTCTACACCCTATATTTCGTCTTACCTTGGGGCACTAAAGAATATGTGCATTCCCAGGCAGAGATCGTAGCGTGCAAGCCATCGACTTCGGAGATAGACGGATTCAGGAGTCGGTCAGTCGAAACATGGCACACCAAATGGGGCCCAGCCTCATAAAACCGCAGATTTCACCCCTTATCCTCTTTAACAACACCTTCTACATAGCCCTCAGATGACTGTTCAGAGCGTAAAGGGTTATCAACTAGATTCTACGTAGTCATGGGGCCATTAATGTATGTGAAAAGGGTAAAAGCTGTAGTGTTATAAGGCTAGGCCCCATTTGGTGTGACATGTTCCGACCCTCGGTAGTGCCTGTCCTGCCTACGTTGTCTTAGACATTTCGAGAAAATCTGTCACATTTTCTGAAGAGCTTGAATTTATTCAGAATTTCAATCAGTCTGTCCTAGCTTTCAAAGATTACTAGATGTTGAAAACGCCTTGAATTCTTGCTATTGCCCTCCATGGCACAGTCATATACAAAGCTTTTTGGAGGTGCGATTGCTGTCGATATTCCCTCTGAGTTCGCAGATGTCAGGTAACAGCTCTCGGAATGTTTCAATCTGGAGAAACAGTTGTAGCCATTGTTTTCGACAAGATATTGTGGCTACTTCGTTGATTTGTGATACCTTTTCAAAAAGAAACCTTTCCAATAACTTCCTCCTGCACCATATACATCCACAGCCTTTCCGACCATCGTTTCCCTTCACGACCCCCCTCTAAGACTCTTTTATACAAGTTCTCCGATGCCTGATTTCGCAGCCAACGGCTCTACTTTGCAAGCAAACATCGAGACGAAGCTGACCTTCGACCCCTTTTCCACAGCAACATCCGCCAAGTCCCAGACAATCAAGAAGTCTTCCTAGACATCAATGGCTTCTCGTCCCTAACGTTCGACCTCATCGAGAGGGTGAACCTAGTCGCAACGGACAAGGAAGCTCTCGAGTACCACTTCGCAGACATAATTGCCGAAGACGATAGCAAGAACATCTGGTCAATATCCGAGAAAGTGGAGCTGCCAAAATTCGCGTAAGCTATCTCCCCGTTTACCTTTCCCTGAAGAATGCCTGACCAATTATTTTCATATCCTAAACCTCACTCCTTTGCAATGATTTCTGACTCCCATCACAGATCCCAAATACCAGCGCTCTCCCTAATCGCAACCATCGCCCCCCCAGCGACCGCTTCAGTCAGACCGAATACGCCCACGCACACGGAATTACAATTGACCCTGATCCGGCTGGTAGAGCAGAATACAGACTTTGTTATCACGTTGAACGTTCCGTATGTCCCTAGGGAGAACGGGACTGAGTATGGGACTGCTGATAGCAGGCGCCGGGAGGTAGCGCAGAAGATGAATGAAGTTTGTAAGAACATTACGGCAAGCTTGGAGATTAAGGACTGGGCTTTGTTTGGTGGTTGAGCTGCGCGAGAGAATGGCGGATGTGGAGATAGTAGGGAAGAAAACTCATAAGATGCGAAGATGCGGGCGAGAGAATGAAGGCAACGAACGTTTAGATTTAGATGGACACGGAGTGCGTAATAATACACTGACTTGATGCAATGCCGCTCGAAATCAATGGAAATCTTACAGTCACAAAGTCAAGAAATCCAGCTTTCGTGGCACCGAGTCGAGGCCATCGTCTGCCTCACTCTTCGCATCTGCCTCTCTCACACCGACAGCCTTCTTACTCTCTCGGAATTCCCTACCCAAAATGGCCATGATCTCGCCGAAACGCGCTCCAGGATTCTCTAATCGTACCCTGGCCTGCTCCTCTTTCACGAAGTCCTGATACTCGCTCTTCTTTCCCTCCGCTTGACCCTTTCTAGGCACGGGCTGTACTTGAATCAATCTATTTTTGCAGCTCCCACAAGAATGCCTTGCCGGATCGATTGACTTGCTGTGCCGTTTATACTCCAGCCCGCAAGTTGGCGAAGTACAAGCCCACATGTACTTATAAGCTATTTCATAGGCGTGCTTTGTCGTTACGTTGACGTTGCGGTGTGAGAAGGCTTTGGTACATTTACGTGCCCAATCTTTGAACCCTTTGCCGTGGGGGTTATCTTTGACACCACTGATCATGAAATTCGCCAGATGACAGTACTCGTGCGCGATCACATTGATGAGTCGATCCTCATCATCGATGACCTTCTCTGCAAGCTCAATGGAAGCATGATGACGGTGTGTAGTCGTACAGATAGTACCATCACCGCTCTTCGATCGAACGGCTTCTCTCCTCCAATTCGCTCGGCCGGCTGTGGATGATAGCTTTTTACTCCAGATGATTCTAATACCGCCAGTAGACTCTGCCATGGACGCAACTCGTCTTTTGGCGATAGTTTGATCAACTTCAGCCAGGAAGGATGTGGCCAGATCGTGCTTCTTCTCGTTGAACGCTTTTCGTTGCTCAATTACCTTCCTATCTTTCTTAGCTGGACCCTTGGCCGGGCTCTTCCGAATCGATTCTGAAGGCGATAGCTCGTCATCATCTTCCTCTACCGACAGCAGTCTCGATTTGCGCGGAGACTTGAGAGGTTTCTTCGGCGAGTTTTGCTCATTCCAGTCATTGATGACATCTTGGCTCCAGAAAGCATCTATACTAGGCCGGTGAGGCGATGGTGGTATTCGATGCTTTTTCGACGAAAGTTGCAGGATTGATCTTGCTGGGCTCAGTGGCGGAGTGATAGGACGTAGTTTGTCCTTGGATTTGTATGGTGATTTTGATCTTGGTGGAGAGCTTGAGATAAATTAGCACTGTAAGAAATTTGGAGTGCGTACAAACATACAAGCTCAACTTTGCAAATGGGTCTTCTAGATCGAAAGATTCTTCGCTTTGAACACCGGTCCCAATCATACTAGGAGAAGAGGCACCCCTTGGAGGGGATTCAGGACACACGACAGCTGCTTTCTTCTGCTTTGGCGAGGTCAAGTCAATCAAGCCAGAATTTTCATAGCTGCCGATTGACAGTTTTTTCGGACTTGATAAGATGCTTTCCTCCCATCTGACTGTTCTTTCCTTCGTTGACTTTTTAGCCTTTGTCGTTCTCGACGACCTCGAAGGTAGAATGTCCTCATCACTCGCAGAGTCTAGAACAACGAACCCAGATAGATCCGTGAAAGAGTCATCATTCTCAGAAGCCAAGGGGCTAGGGTCCGATAATGTTCGAATAAACTTGCTATAAGAGTAGTCCACGGACGCCTTGGCTTCTCTTGTGGGACTCGACCTGGCACCAGGCCTCGTAAGGTCTGTTACTTCAGGAGCAGTGAGTTTTGAATCGCTCTTGATTTTACCGAGCGCAGGAAGAAGTAGCGAATTGACATTGGAATGCTGCGGGGGCCCAAGCGGCCGTTGCTTGCTTCTTCGCTCACTGCGCTTTCTGGTGGTCGTCTCCTGCAAAGACCTATCCTGGAATGGCGATGTATCAAGTCGTCTAGTATCAGGTCTTCTGGGCGAATGTCTCCTGCCATTCTCCTTCTTGGTGGTCGGTGGTGGTGTTTTGATCTTGGCTGCTTTAGGAAGCTCTAGGACTGGGAGCTCAGAAAGCTCGGGTAATTCATCATTACTCTCAACAATCAGATGATTGAACCGTGCCATCATCCCACCTCTATAACAATGGTTTAAATATACTGCCCCGCTGTTTCGAAGTCAACGGTCGAAGACACTGTCAACACTGGTCTCCCATGGCGACAACAGTAACTTAAGCGAGCTCACTTGAAGAGAACTTTCACGCAAACCGAGGATTTGACCTGACTACGAAACTTTAAATAGTGACTGCTATGAGTTTTGTTTTGATTGTTTACACCAAGAAGAATGAAAGTGATCTATCAGTACGCCACCAATCCATGCTAATCGTCCTAATTCATACACCCCGTTCATCCACCCTTTGAAATACGGAGACACTAGAAGTGCAGTCAATGTCGTGAGACCCCGATCCTGACCTCATCACCATTCTTTATTTTGTTCCTCCATGGCAACGTCGAAGTGGCTAAGATCAACAACCACGTTACTCGCCCTGCTCACCTAAAGCAAGAGCATCCCGACACCGACGAGAATTGCACTTGTAACGTATGCCGCGAGTTTGACAATACCAAAGTCGAAAGCTGGCACACCGAGAATGGGTGCAGCTCCCTTGCTCGAAGAGGAACTGCCAGAGCTGGAGCCAGTGCCAGATCCGCCAGTAGCGGTAGGAGCGTTGGTGATCGACCCGGTCCCAGCTGCGCCAGCTTGGCTGTTGATAGCCTTGCAGCTCGATGCGGGCTTCGGGCTCTGTTTTGAGGCTTTGCCAGAGAAATCACAGGGGCTGGTGTTTTGGGTGTTCGTTGCCGTCTGGTTGAGGTAGTACTGGTTGAAAGCGAAAGATAGTCGCTCCGTGGAGTTGCACATGGAAAACGCTCCATACTTGCCGGTAGTACCATTCCCGTCGACTCCTGCGCAGTTGTTGCCCAGGCTAGGATTGCAGATGTATTTGAATTGAGTCTGGATGTCAGTGTCGCTGAGATCGGCTTTGGCAACGCAAGTAAGATTCTGGATCATACAGCTGCAGATTGCCTCATTTGGAGTAGGAGGAAGTGCAGTGGCCGCTTGCCAGGTATCTGTTGTTGGGCAAGCCTGTGCCGAGTTGGTCGGGTTGTAAGAGGCCGAATTCGGGCCAGTTGGGTTCACTTTGGCAATTTGAGAAGAAAGATTGTCGAAATCCTTGAGAGTAGTAGCTTTTTTGTCGCTTCCAACGCTGACAAGACCTGAATAGCATTAGCATTGCGAGTCCCGCCCAATTTCTAAATGCGTAGCTTACCATAATCATTGGCTTCCTGGAAGTACATGTAGACAATTCCACCGGACCACACTCGGGTCATGTTGCTCCCAAACAGGGCAGCTACATCGTCGAATGGTCGTGGTTCAACTTTGTTGCAACCGTACTCGGCAAAAAATGCCGGAACGTTATAAGAAGAGAACTCTTGCGTACGCGCCTCATACATTGAAGCACTGTAGGACGATGTTCCACACCATGAGTAGATATTGTAACCCCAGAAGTCAATGCCATCTGCAGCCGGGCCACAGTTGAAGTAGTTTGCGAGTTCCGTGCGAGTCTCGTCATCGTCAGACGCATATCCGACGCCGATAGGACGATATTTCTTGTTCACAATGTACGCCTTCATGTCTCGGACAGCTGCTTTAACGAAAGCGCTTGCAGCGGTGTTGTTTGGAGCGTTTGAGACTTCATTGCCTGCAAAGAAGCCAAGAACGTTTGTGTAGTTCTGGAAAGCGTCTATGACACTGGCGTATCGGCTGTAAAGTTCCTTATTCCATTCTGGAGTATCACGATTGATGGATGTGGCAGGCTCGCCAAGGTCTGAAACAACATATATCCCAGCCTGTTGGAGCATCTGCATGCATTCTGAATGATCTTGTGTAGGATCCACGGCATAAACTCGAATCGTATTGGTTTGAAGCTGCTGTAGAAGTGGGATATCGCGTTTGCAGTTGGCAGGATCAGCTAGTGGATCAGTGTAGCCGTTGTTGCCAGTGGTTGTGGTGGATCCATTGCCAGTGAAGTCCTGCTGATAGGCTACGCCCTTGATGAAGAACTCTGTACCGTTGGTCTTGTAGAAGAATTTGGAGCCCTGGACACAATGTTAACTTTGCTTTTGATAGAGACCTTTCAGACAAAACCAATACCTTGATTACAACAGGATCAAGCTGAGCAACCGCTGAGGCGGCAAACCAGGTGGCGGCTACAATCGCCGTTGGAGCAGCCTTGAGACCCTTCATTATCGCTATTTATCGATGGGGTTATGATGGGAGATGAAAATGAAGTGGTGTTGATACAACGTGTGATCTTTCACGCCGCTAAGGCTTTGGCCGCGGTTTGTGCGAGTTGTCCGAGGAAGGTGCGACACAACGAAAGACTGTGATGCGCGCAGTGGTGAGTCGGCGCGGGGTTGCTATGGAAGCGCACCCAGACAAAGAGCGTGTCTGAACGAGAGTATGTGGTCAAATTGGGGAGTGCAGAGAATGAAGAAGAGAAGAAGGGGCTTGGCAGAGACGTTCTTCTTCAGCCAAATGGAAGGAATGCTTGCGGGGCAGCCGCGCAATTTGGCCACATAAACATGACTAGCGCCATTTTGAACGATTTGAACGGGTTGCCTTAGGCAATTATGCTACGACCTATAGGTACGGCGAGACTTTCGCTAGTTCCAAGAGCAACTCTTCAACGATATGACACTGTGTTCTAAAGATGAGGACCTCTGTCATTCCCTTGCTTCGAGAAGCCAAGCATCACTAAAGTACCTTACTGTACTGTCAAGCGGAACTTGCCGGAACAGCAGAGCTGTATCAATAGTTGAAGCGCTAGACCTATAATTTACTGTATTAATTAAATCTATTTGTGTCCATGCCCCTATCCAACCTCCCCAACGATGATCTTCGACATCTGCCCATGGTCCCCCCTAGAAACTAACCCGTTATGCCCAATCACTCTAACCCCTTGGAGAGCCCTTGCCACCAGCTCGGCCTATTTTTATCCACTATCGGGTGCCGGTCAACTTCCTTTCCACGCCTATGATGCTCGAGAATGGCGATGATCAAGAGACATGGTAAAGATTATATCCAAGAATGGCACGTTCAATAGTGGTGGTATTTCGTTGATCTGCTTGAATGCACATAGAATTCCCGCAGTGAGAGGGTCGAAAGAGTAGCCGAGCTTGTTAGGATTTCAACTTTTCAAGGAATCTCCGTAGCGGTTAAATGTACGGAGTATCTTAAATGAATGCTTCAGGGTTTACCGCAGTGGTTGACCGGCGGAATCTCAACAACTTCAGAGCTTCGAAAGCTACTGAATGAACCACTATTCATTATCAAAGTTTGTATTAATGGTGGCCGCAAGGTAGAAGATAGACTACGTTTGTTTCATGGCATAGTAGAATCTATTGTCGTGTCCAAACAATAAATTTCGTGGCTCGAAGAGTACTTTACTCAATGAGTGTTGATCTCGAAGCTGAATACGGGCCTGGTAGACGATCTGTAATATTACATCAGAGGGTTTCGTAGCGCAACGACCAATCAGCAGTCGTCCAGCCTTGGTTTAGCGCAGCTTCCTATCCTGCTTCCCCCTAAAATTTTCGTGTGCCTCCTTCTGCTTCTCCTATTTTCCCACGTCCTCTCTCTTTACCTCTCTACCTTAATCGATCGGCCTGTCGTCCTTCCTGGCGATATCTGTCGTTCGTTCGGGGCTTTTGAAGGTAGCAAAGTTAGACCTGTTCCGTTGAAGCAGAATCTCGGGTAGACCGGGGCAACCTGCGCAGCAGTCACTCCTTTCACTCGTTAGCAATATCAAAACAAGTTCCAGCTACGCCATTTTCAAACCTCAATCGTTACAACAGAGGACCACATACAATCAAAGGTCGTCACCATAATAATAAAGGAATAATTGAGGGGTGGGTCAGACTTTGCATTCGCTTCTTATACCGAGTTTCAGATTCGACGGACACCCGAACGCGACAACCTCAAAAGGTCTTCTTGGACCAACCGATCATTATCCACCCACGTCTACATCTCAAACAGTGTTGATGGGGAGCATTTGAAGTGAGTATTCTCTTGAGCTACATTTATTACTTCGACATTCATGCCAGTGTCGATGCCGATTATTGCGCAATCTCTTTGTTCAGCGACTGACTTGGTAAAGGCAACCGTCTAGAGATCGTCCTAAACATCAGTCATCATGTCGGGCCATCCGCAAGGTCAATACGATGAAGGCTATGGCCATCATCCTCAAAACACAGACTCGTACTACCAAGACGAGCATAACCAAGGCTACTACGACCAAGGTCAGGATTACCAGCAAGGTGGCCATTCTCAAGAATTCGGACATCAGCAGCAGCACGGCAGCGGCGGCTACTACGATGAGTCGTAAGTACAGCAGTTTGTAGATTGATACACATTTTGCTCACTCAGTACAGTGGCTACTACAATGCCGATGCCAGCAACCCATACCAGCAAGACGGTGGGTACTACGAGGGTCAGGGTCACCCGCACGGCCATCAAGATGAGTACTACAATGACCAGTACTACGATCAGGGCACACCAGCTGCAGGTCAGCAGCCCCAGTACGGTCAGGGTGGCTATGGCGCCAAGCCGAAGCGCCGTGGCCATGACTCTGAAGAAGACTCGGAGACCTTTAGCGACTTCACCATGAGGTCTGACATGGCCCGAGCTGCAGAGATGGATTACTACGGCCGTGGCGATGAGCGGTACAACAGCTACAACGAAGGCCAGGCAGGAGGACGCGGATATCGACCACCTTCGTCTCAAATCTCCTATGGGGGCAACCGATCATCAGGTGCCTCGACCCCAATCTACGGCATGGACTACGGCAATGCGCTGCCTGCCGGTCAGAGATCACGAGAGCCATATCCAGCTTGGACTTCAGAGGCCCAGATCCCAGTTTCGAAAGAAGAAGTCGAAGATATTTTCATGGATTTGACTGCAAAATTCGGCTTTCAAAGGGACAGTATGCGAAACATGTACGACCATTTCATGACCCTACTTGATTCTCGCGCGTCTCGTATGACCCCAAACCAAGCACTGCTATCTTTGCATGCGGATTACATTGGAGGAGACAACGCCAATTATCGTCGTTGGTACTTCGCGGCCCACCTTGATCTTGATGACGCTGTCGGATTTGCCAACATGAAGCTCGGTAAAACCAATCGGAGGACTCGCAAAGCACGTAAAGCCGCGAAGAAGAAGGCTGCAGCCGAGCCTGGTAACGAGGATCAAACGCTGGAAAATCTTGAGGGCGATAACAGTCTGGAGGCCGCCGAGTATCGCTGGAAGACTCGTATGAATCGGATGTCCCAACACGATCGTGTCAGACAGGTGGCACTGTTCCTCCTTTGCTGGGGCGAAGCCAATCAAGTCCGTTTCATGCCCGAGTGTCTGTGCTTCATCTTCAAATGCGCCCTTGACTATCTCGCGACCCCCGAATGCCAAAACCGAGTCGAGCCTATTGAAGAATGCACCTATCTGAACAACGTGATCACTCCGTTGTACCAGTACTGCCGAGACCAAGGGTACGAAATTCAAGATAGCAAATTCGTTCGCCGGGAGAAAGACCACAGCAGCGTCATTGGATACGACGATATCAATCAGCTTTTCTGGTATCCAGAGGGCATTGAGAGAATCGTGATGGATGATAAGACCAGAATTGTCGATTTCCCTGCAGCAGAACGATACAACAAGCTCCGCAGCGTGGTGTGGAACAAGGTTTTCTTCAAAACCTACAAGGAGACTCGATCATGGTTCCATCTGATTGTCAACTTCAACCGCATCTGGGTCATCCACTTGTCAGCTTTCTGGTTCTACACCGCCCACAATTCGCCAACATTCTACACGAAGCACTACCAGCAGCAACTGAACACTCAGCCCAAACGTCCAGCACATTGGTCAGCCGTAGCCCTTGGTGGTACCCTTGCCTCTTTGATCATGATAATCGCTTCCTCCATTGAATGGGCTTACGTCCCACGTCGATGGGCTGGAGCACAGCATCTGACAAAACGGCTGTTCTTCCTCATTGGTATTTTCGTGATCAACATCGGCCCCAGCGTCTACATATTTGGAATCAAGGACAGCGGCACCGTTGCCAACGTACTGGGTGTTGTCCAATTCTTTGTCGCTCTTGCAACCTATTTCTTCTTTGCCATTGTGCCACTAGGTGCGTTGTTCGGCAGCTACATGAAGAAGAACTCTCGACAGTACGTTGCAAGTCAAACGTTCACGGCTAGCTTTCCTCAGTTACACGGCAATGACATGTGGATGTCTTACGGTCTATGGGTCTTGGTCTTCGCTGCCAAACTCACTGAATCGTACTTCTTCTTGACCCTCTCGTTCCGTGACCCGATCAGGATTCTGTCTACCATGAAGATCAGCAGATGTGCTGGAGATGCGATCATCGGCAGCATCCTGTGTAAACAGCAACCCAAGATTCTTTTGGGTCTCATGTTCGTCACTGACGTCTGCCTGTTCTTCCTGGATACCTATCTGTGGTACATTCTCCTGAACTGCGTCTTCTCGGTGGCAAGGTCTTTCTATCTTGGTGTCTCGATCTGGACTCCATGGAGGAACATTTTCTCTCGCCTGCCAAAACGTATCTATTCTAAGATTCTTGCCACGACCGACATGGAAATCAAGTACAAGCCTAAGGTACTGATCTCTCAGATCTGGAACGCTATCGTTATCTCTATGTATCGAGAGCATCTCCTGGCCATTGATCACGTACAGAAGCTCCTCTACCACCAGGTGCCTTCGGAACAGGAAGGCAAGAGGACTCTACGCGCGCCGACCTTCTTCGTGTCTCAAGAGGATCACTCCTTCAAGACCGAGTTTTTCCCAGCGCTCAGTGAAGCAGAACGCCGTATCTCCTTCTTTGCTCAGTCTTTGTCGACGCCAATTCCAGAGCCTTTGCCTGTGGACAACATGCCTACTTTCACCGTTTTGATCCCTCATTACGGTGAGAAGATTCTTCTCTCCCTACGTGAAATCATTCGCGAGGATGAGCCATACTCAAGGGTTACGCTGTTGGAGTACCTAAAGCAGCTACACCCTCACGAGTGGGATTGCTTCGTCAAGGATACAAAAATCTTGGCTGACGAGACATCTCAATTCAACGGTGACTACGAGAAATCTGAGAAGGATACGGCAAAGAGCAAGATCGACGACCTCCCGTTCTACTGCATTGGTTTCAAATCAGCCGCTCCAGAATATACCCTGCGCACTAGAATCTGGGCTTCCCTACGCTCGCAGACTCTCTACCGGACCATCTCAGGTTTCATGAACTACAGCCGGGCTATCAAGCTCCTCTACCGCGTTGAAAACCCAGAGGTTGTACAAATGTTTGGTGGCAACTCAGACAAGCTTGAGCGCGAGCTGGAGCGCATGGCCCGCCGCAAGTTCAAGATCATTGTCTCGATGCAACGGTATGCCAAATTCAACAAGGAAGAACGTGAGAACACCGAATTTCTCCTCAGAGCCTATCCCGATCTGCAAATTGCTTACCTCGACGAGGAGCCTCCCCTCAATGAGGGTGAGGAGCCCAGACTATACTCTGCTTTGATCGACGGCCATTCTGAGCTCATGGACAACGGTATGCGACGCCCCAAGTTCCGTATCCAGCTCTCCGGCAATCCGATTCTCGGAGACGGAAAATCTGACAACCAGAACCATGCCCTTATCTTTTACCGTGGTGAATACATACAGCTCATCGATGCCAACCAGGACAACTACCTCGAAGAATGCCTGAAGATTCGGAGTGTTCTCGCTGAGTTTGAGGAGATGACCACTGACAATGTTTCACCTTACACTCCTGGCCTTCCCAAAAACGAGACGGCTCCCGTCGCAATCCTCGGTGCTCGTGAGTACATCTTCTCCGAGAACATCGGTATATTGGGAGACGTCGCTGCAGGCAAGGAACAGACATTCGGCACTCTCTTCTCCAGGACATTGGCCCAGATAGGTGGCAAACTGCATTACGGTCATCCTGACTTCCTCAACGGTATCTTCATGAGCACTCGAGGCGGTGTTTCCAAAGCGCAAAAGGGTTTACATCTGAACGAAGATATCTATGCTGGTATGAACGCTTTGCTTCGCGGTGGACGTATAAAGCACTGCGAATACTACCAGTGCGGAAAAGGTCGTGATCTTGGTTTCGGCTCAATCCTCAACTTCACCACCAAAATCGGCACAGGCATGGGCGAGCAGATGCTGTCTCGGGAGTACTATTATCTCGGCACTCAGCTTCCTCTCGACCGCTTCTTATCTTTCTATTACGCCCATCCTGGTTTCCATATTAACAATTTGTTCATCATTGCATCACTCCAGATGTTTATGATCTGTCTGATCAACATCGGAGCACTGCGCCACGAAACCATCGTCTGCACTTACGACAGGAACAAGCCTATTACTGATCCATTGAAACCTACTGGATGCGCCAACCTCGTGCCGATTCTCGACTGGGTGTTCCGTTGCGTCGTTTCCATCTTCATCGTATTCGTCATATCCTTCGTGCCCCTCGTGGTACAGGAGCTTACGGAACGTGGATTCTGGCGCGCAGCTACTCGACTGGCCAAGCATTTTTCTTCGTTCTCGCCACTGTTTGAGGTGTTCGTTTGCCAGATTTACGCCAACTCTCTCAGCCAAGATCTGTCGTACGGCGGTGCCCGCTACATTGGTACTGGTCGTGGATTCGCAACCGCCCGTATTCCATTCGGTGTCCTGTACTCGAGGTTCGCTGGTCCATCGATTTATTTGGGTTCTCGACTATTGATGATGCTGTTGTTCGCTACCTTGACCATCTGGGGAACTGAGTTGGTGTACTTCTGGGTTTCACTGCTCGCGTTCTGCATGTCGCCCTTCCTCTTCAACCCTCATCAATTCTCGTGGAACGATTTCTTCATTGACTATCGAGACTTCCTGAGATGGCTCTCTCGCGGTAACTCAAGGTCTCACAATTCCTCTTGGATCGCCTTCTGCCGCTTATCTCGAACTCGTATCACTGGATACAAGCGAAAGGCACTTGGGGAACCTTCATCCAAGCTCTCTGGAGATGCCCCACGTGCGCACTTCACCAACATCTTCGTCGCTGAACTTGTCAGCCCACTGTTGCTCGTAGCAGTCACGTTGATCCCTTATCTCTTCATCAACGCACAGACTGGCGTTAGGTCACCGACAGCTACGAACTCGCTGATCCGAGTCGCCGCTGTAGCATTCGGACCTATTGCTATCAACGCTGGAGTCCTGGGCGGCCTTTTTGGCATGGCCTGCTGTATGGGACCTCTTCTCAGCATGTGCTGCAAGAAATTCGGATCAGTCCTAGCCGCGATTGCCCATGGTGTGGCCGTCGTCATGCTACTAGCCTTTTTCGAGGTCATGTTCTTCCTGGAGGGGTTCGTTTTCGCCAAAGCATTACTCGGCATGATTGCCGTCGTGGCTTTGCAACGATTTATTTTGAAGTTGATCATTGCTCTTGCCCTTACCCGAGAGTTCAAGAGCGACTCATCGAACATCGCTTGGTGGACTGGAAAATGGTACAACATGGGATGGCATTCGCTATCCCAGCCGGGAAGAGAATACCTTTGCAAGATTACCGAACTTGGTTTCTTCGCCGCAGACTTCATTCTTGGGCACTTCCTCCTCTTCTTCATGCTTCCAGTCATCGCCATCCCGTATATCGACAAACTTCACTCGATCATGCTCTTCTGGCTTCGACCAAGGTAAGTTCTTATAGTCCTGTAAACATAACTGCTTGAAAATAACATCCTTCACAGTCGTCAAATCCGTCCTCCAATCTACTCATTGAAGCAGTCGAAGCTTCGCAAGCGCAGAGTCATTCGCTTCGCTATGCTCTACTTCATCATGTTCATCATTTTCCTGGCGTTGATCGTTGGACCAATCGTTGCTAGCAGGTTCATTGGTAAACTGCCAAATATCCCTATGCATCTCTTCCAACCGACTGGTCTCAACAACAACGATACCAGCAACTCTGTAACAGGGTCCGCACTCAACGGCCTTGGAGCAGCGAATACCGGGGGTGCCGGTGGGGCGGCAGCAACCACGACGACATCATCATCCGGATGACCGCTGGTCCTCAGATGGGAAAACTTCATAGATTGTATTCGAAACTGTACAAATACCTGACTCGAAGCCAGAGTCATGTCTCCGAACCCGGCAGACTCTAATGAAAGTATATCAAGCGCACTATGTGTCTAATCTCCTTGGATGGGGTAAAGGCGCATGGCATAGACAATGTCTCTCGTTTCGTGCTCTTTGCACATGAATGTACTCGTTCAGCAACAACATTTTCAACGTGGCTGGACAATGGTGGATGAAGATGACTAGTAATAGACGTTGTCCCAGCTCATATAGCTAGCGTAGCAATGCATTGGGGATCCGCTGGTTTGTTTTGATGAATTTGTAAACGATGACACCAATAGAATTCTTGCTTCATCAACTCGTTGAACCTCTGTGATAGTCGTGTATTTTGATTCTTGGATTGAACCTCATGAATAAATCATATCCCAGTTCAACATAGCTTGTAATTTGTAGATGCTGTAATTAAGCTGAAGTAAGCGTATCCTACGAGGATTCACTCCTTCTATAAGCTACGGCACGTCTCGATCTCTCCACCAGCTGTCTTCATGGCATCATGGATTTGCACGACGCACAAGATTGGCTGAGTGATGTTTTAAGGGAGGTGTCCATACAATTTCAAAAAGTGCCCGGCTCCTCAATCCTCCTGCGATACATCAAGTCAAGCTACCAAAATGATCCAGTGCGGTCTGCGGTCGAGCTGTTCCTCGTCCTGTTCGCCATTCGATATCTCACTTCACCTAAGTACTCAACACAGAAGAAATCATACGTGACACTGTCAGATGAGGCTTGTGTTCTTGCCCCGTGCGCTCATTCATTTGCTAATATCCAAAGAGGAGATTGATGAGCTCGTCGACGAGTGGACCCCCGAACCTCTCGTAGCGCCCCAAACTCCTTTCGAAGAAGCAGAGAATGAGAAGCGACCTGTCATCGTTGGGTGCGCAGAATATAACCACCGCTGAAGGGTTACGCTGACGTGGTACGTTTAGACCTACGGGGCCAAAGTCGAAGCTATCGAATGGACGCACCGTTACCAACCTCGCCTCCTATAACTTCTTCAACCTTGTCGGAAACGAGACCTTGAAAGAGAAGGCCATACAAGTCCTCCGCACCTACGGCGTCGGCCCCTGCAGTCCCCCAGGCTTCTACGGGACCCAAGATGTCCACATCAAGACGGAGCAAGACATAGCTCAACATTTAGGCGCTCCAGCATGCATTCTGTACGCGCAAGCTTTCTCAACGATCTCGAGTGTCATACCCGCATTTTCAAAGCGGGGCGACATCATTGTGGCGGACAAGGCAGTCAATTACGCTATACGGAAGGGCATTCAGATATCGAGAAGTACCGTACGGTGGTATGAGCACAATGATATTGAGGATATGCAGAGGGTGCTTGAGAGGGTTGTTAGAGAGCAAAGGAAGAAGCCATTGACCAGGAGATTTATTGTTACGGAGGGCTTATTTGAGAATGTTGGGGATATGATTGATCTACCTAAGATTGTATGTGGAGAGTTGGATCGTGGAGTTTCAAGATGCTAACGAGGCACTCAAGATCGAACTCAAGCTGCGCTACAAATTCCGCCTGATCCTGGACGAGACTTGGTCATTCGGAGTACTTGGAAGGACAGGCAGAGGCATCACTGAGCACCAGAATGTTGACGCAGCCGAGGTTGACATGATCATTGGTTCGCTGGCAGGCGCACTGTGTGCAGGAGGAGGTTTCTGCGCCGGCTCGGACGAGATCGTGGAGCATCAGCGTATCTCAGCATCCGCCTATACTTTCTCCGCCGCCCTTCCAGCAATGCTAGCTACTACAGCCAGCGAAGTGTTGTCAATGCTTCAGACCAGCCCCGAGATGCTTACGCCCGTAAGGGAGAACATCAAGACCTTGTGGGCGCAACTCGATCCTAGGAGTGACTGGGTACATTGCACAAGTTCTCCCGACAATCCGATAATGATCCTAGCTTTCAAGCCGGAAATTATTGCAAGCAAGAAGTTGAGCAGAGTGGATCAGGAGCAGCTATTTCAGGAGGTCGTTGATGAGGTACGAGAAGATTCCTGTCATTCGGAGACCAGATGCTAATATATCATTGACAGACTCTGGCAAACGGTGTGCTAATCACAAGGCTGAAGAGTATGCCTCGGGCGATCAACGCCACAGTCAAGGACATTGGCTGGGAGCTTCAGCCGGCACTGAAGGTCTGTATAACAACTGGGCTTTCGAGGAAGGAAATTGAACGAGCTGGGACCACAATACGACATGCTATTACCAAAGTTGTAAATAAGAGGCGATAGATGATGGGCTTTTGCAATGGTTTTCGTCGTCACATACTACACTAATCAGGATACCATAGGTTTGTTTGTTTGTTTGTTTGTTCCTACGCCCCCCAGCCCCTAATGGGCTGAGTTTTAATACCTGTAAGGTTATGTGGGGTTGGTATCCATAGTACTATCTAGGGCGTACACGGGGGACTGGAACCCAGTCGAAAGAATAGAAGATTGCTGCCAAAACCCTAAAATGAAGCCTGCTACTGGTTCTCAACCAGCTCGTCGCAGAGTCCCTCACGAAAATCTCTTACCAGCTAGCTCCAGGTATCTTATCCTATACGATTTATCTTAATGAATACTGGAGGGATATACTCCTTAATTACCTCCCCTTCGCCTAGCGGCTAAGAGTCGGCGAAAAAGCGTACTCCCTTTATAATACTAGTTAAGTTTATTTATCGTATCCTTTTTAATCGGGGGTCGTCTCGTTTATTTATAGAATTATTACCTCCTATTACGATCTTATATATCTATATAATAACGTTTTAAAAGCCGTTATTATTATTATTATATCTAAGAGTAGACTCTTTACCGCGATCGAATTACTTTTATTATATATTAATATCTTATTTAATATATTAACCTAGTCTCTAAATATCCTCTTTATCGTTATATTATATTAAAAGTACGGGCTTTAATTCTTCGAGTTTTATTAATATAAATATCTAAACTAAGGGTCCGAGGTCCTTTAATATATATTAATATAAAGGAAGATTAATAATATTTTATTCGACCCTTCCTCCCTTTTACTATTTAATTTTATAATCGAAGAAGAGAATATATATCCTTATACCTATAGTATCTCGAATAATTATATAAGTATAGAAATCTAGTTTTATTATATTATTCTCTTATAAGAGCGATACTAGCTCGTTTATAAAGACGATATAATTATTTATTCGGGGTAGGCTCCTTTAGAGATTTAATATATAATTATAAACTATACCTCCTTTAATTAAATATTTATATTTATTAAAAAAGAAAGCGACTTATTTTAAATATACCGAGGCGGTTATTTAGTTCTAAATATATATAAAGGAGGTATATATTATAGCTATTACTTACTCGTTCTATTTTATTAATATCTCTAGTATAGCCGTTTATATAAGAATACCTTTAAGTAATAATAGTATAATATCTAATTTAATTCGGGGGTAGATAAATAAAATAGGTATTTATTTATATAAATATCTCTAGGTACGTTAAGCGCTTCTTTATATATCTCTTATTTAGTATAATTAGTTATTCGTAGTAACTAGTCTTAAAGAGGGGTAGTAGGGCCTTTCTATAATAATAAATAACTATTATAAAATAGCGGGTAAAGATAAGGAAATAAAGAGATTAGTATTATTAAATAATTTAATATTTATTAAATCTAAATATCGTATTAAATTAACGGCTAAAGTTAATTTAAAAATTAAAGTATAATAAAATCGAAATAAGTAAATCTAAATATTAAAATTCTATAGAGGACGAGTTAAATACTCGGTTCTTAAAGATATTATATAAAGCCCGTAACTACCCTAGGTAATTTTCGTTACTATATTATTATTAATTAAAATCTAGGCCTAGGGGACTATATTTAGTCGTTTAGAAAAGAAGTCTTTAATATTATAAAGTACCTTCTATTAAAATAGAAAACTTTAAATTAAGATACAAACCCGCTATATTAGAGAGCCGGCCTATCTTCTATATCCGATTCGTTATCGGTAGGTATATATATAAATATAAACTATAATAGAAATCCGTTTTAAATAATAAAGGTAGTTACTTTAATTATTAAAATAAAGTTAATTAAGAGTTTATTAAAATCGAGGTTTATAATAAAACCGAATATCTCTTCTCTAAAATTATTAAAATCGGGGTATATAAATAATATATATTTAAAACTCTATCGGCTATAGTCGTAACTATAATTAAATAAATCTTTAATACTATATTAATAAAGAAGGTCTCTAAAGGCGATTTTTATATATATTTATATAATAATTAATATATAAGATTTATTAAGACCTTTCCGTAGATAAATAACTTATTTCGAGGGTATAAAAATAATCTTTTTATATTCTTCGCTATAAATAGAGGTTTTCTAGCCGAGTTATTATTTAAACTTCGTTTTATTCTTAAAGGATTATTTAGTAATAATTAAGAGAGTAAATTAACCCGAAGGTTATACTTCTATTTTAAATTTTTTATCTCTTTAATTTATTATTTCCTTCGTTAATTAATTAATTATTTTATTACTTAATACTCTAGTATAAACCGGGATTTAATAAATATATATCTTTATCCCCTTAAAACGGATCTTATCGATAAATTATATAATTTTCTTAATAAGAAACTAGTTAGATTAGCGGGCCGGCTTTATTATAACTCGAATTAATATTTAATTATTAATAAATACGTGTAGTAAAGGGGCTTCGGCGTCGTTAGTAATTTAATATATTATATAAATACCCTTAAATTCCCTAGAATATATAGTAAACTATTTATTAGTTTTAAGGTATTTCTTTAACTTTATATTTATTTAGGGGGTATAGGCCGATACGCCTATTTATCCCTCTATTCCGCTACCGTCTATATATACTCTTAAATTAAATAGTTATTTTCGTCGAATTTTATTATATACGTTTCTAGCTATATCTATATTTAGATAAATAAATATTAATAGTAGCTCCTATTAAGGGGGAACTATAAAGGTACTTAATTTCTTTATATTCCTAGGGAGTAAATCCTTAGTCGCTCTCTCTAGGCGACGTAATAAAATACGAAGAAATAATAAATATCTCTTAAATCTAGGGTTATTAATTATCTTTCTAGGCGCTATAATTATCGTATAATTAAAACTTCTCTAAAGATATATATAGGGTTCGGTAATAACTTTATCTAAAGCGAGTTTAATAAATAGTAGATAATATTTAATATTAAGAGAATTCCTAAAGACGTTTTTATAATCTTTAGAAATAATAATAACGGCCTTTTTCTAAATAACCTAGAATAGTTATAGAGTTTTATATATTTTTAGCTTTAAATCGGGTACTATAAACGAGTATTAAACCGATATATAATAAAGTATTAACGGTAGAATTATTTCTTTAAAAATTATTTTAAGGCCCTTAAAGTCGATTCTTTATATAAATACTCTATAATATCTTAGAGCGTTTATCCGCCCCGAGGCTTTAACCTTTATATATTATAAATATAATTCTTAAAATAATCTTTAATCTAGGATTACCTCTAAAAACTTCGTTAAGGTTTCGGATTTAATAATATAATTAAAGAGTTCGAGTAGAGTATTTAAATTATTCCTAGGTAGTTCTTTATATATTTATTTCGACTTTAAGTAGAAATAAATTAGTTTATATTTATTTAATCCGAATTAGGAAAAGTATCGCTCTATTTATCCTTAAATATCTCTATATATTATTTATAGTATCTTATAGTTTTTCTAGGCGGTTAGACCCCGTACTAAGATATTAATATTATTAATAAAAGTAGAGGTAATATAGTCATTCTTTATATATATCTCGGGTATATTAATATTATAAAATAAGAATAAGATTAGGGAGATAGAGTTCCTTTAAAATATACCGGTCTTAATTTAATAAAAAAGAGAGTCTCTTTCTAGTATATAAATAATAGTAGAGTATCCGCCTAAAAAGCTTCGTATATATAAAAGAGCTTTAGGGTATATACGTCTTTTTTATAAATTATATAAAAGTCGATCGTAGGATATATTATCGAGGGCGCTTTTAATATCCAATATTAATAATAAAACTACGTAGTTAGTCTTCGACTTCTAGGCTACGTTAATAGTTTTAATTAATATATATATTATATTCTTTAGGGAGGTTAATTTCCTTCCTTTTATATATATTATTAGAAGTAACTTATATTCTTTAATTAAGTAATTAATACGGGTAGTTATTACTTTCTCTAGAGTCTTTCCTAGAGTATATAAAAGTATAATAAATCGGAATATTTTAGGTTCGGTATAATCGTCCTTCCTACTTTTACGGAGAATAATTATTATTATATATCGGAAGTATTAAGGGTAGTATCTAATATTTATATAAATATTAAAAATATAAGTAATATAATTCTTTAATTAAAATAAATACGTTTATTATACCTTAAAGATTAAGTCGTCTAATTTTAATATTTTATCGAAGTTATTAAATTTAATAATATCTTCGATTTCCCCCTCTGTAAAGATTAGAAAAGATATTAATTTAGGGTAATTATATTAACGAATATTATTAAAGACTATTAGTTTAATTTTAGGGAAGAAGGTATCTCTAAAGATTTCCTTTTTTTCTATTATATCTTCGTATTATCTTTTATCTAGGGTTTTAAGATTCGGTATAAAGATAAATTAACGGGCCTAGTTATTCTTGGCCGTCTTTATTAATTATTATAGTTATTTATTATTCTTTATTTTACCGATTTATTCGTAGAATTTTTCTCTTCTATAAACCTAGAGTACTCTTTTCTTTTTCTTTTCGGCTTCGCGGTATAGTTCCTAATCCTTATTAATAGTATTACGTCTTTTGTATTTCTAGCCGAGTTTTCTAGTTAGCGCGATCTTCTCTTTATATTCCGGGCTATATTCTAGGACGTCTCTAACTCGGATTAATTTCTTTAGGTAATTATTCTCTATAGTAGACTATACTAAATAAATTAGTTTTTAAATCGCTTAATTAATTTATTTAGAAATTGATAATATAACGTTTTTAAATATTTATTCCCGAATCTTTTCCATAAAGCGTTTTATATTTATTCTTCGCTAGTTCTTTATTTATCTTTAAAAATTTAACTATATTTAAAAGTTTAAAATTATTAGAATAATAATATAATCGGAGTTATATTCCGCGGCGAGACTCCTCCTATATTTTACTTTAGAATCGGTAATATTAGAGGTCGCTATCGTTAAATCGATAATTATTATAATCGACGACTCTTTAACCTTAAAGGTCTTTATATTTTTAAATATCAAAAATCGGAGGTTAAAATCTTTTATTAAATCTATAATTAGAGTTACTTCTAGGTATTAATTCTGGCCTAGGTTAATCTATATTAAATAATAAAAATAAAAATTATTTACTACTAAATACTTATCGGTTTAGTAATCTTATATCGTTTATCGAAGAGTCGGGATAGATATTATATCGGAGTACTATTTAAAATCTCGGTATATTCCTCGTCTTTAATAGGCTACCCTATAGGCTTAGTATCTTTATAATAAAAAGAGGTTATATATATTATAAATCTTTAGAGACTTTATCTCTTTACCCGGGCTATTAATAGTAAGAGTAACCGCTTTCTTATTATAAATTCTAAAGTTCTAATTCTCTTACTTATAACGTTTATTTATAAAGAAATAAATATATAAGTTTTAATATATATCGGGCTATAATAGATAGAAATAGTCCTTCGTTAAATAATATATCGTAGGAGTTAACCTATTTATCTAGGGCTCCTATATCGCTATAATATTTAAATCGAGTATTTTTAAATTTATAAATAATAGAGTTATTACTTTTAACTACGTTGTAGAATAGGGTAGAGATTACTTTCCCTTCCCTTTCCTTCCTTAGAGGAAAGGGTAAGGAAGGGAAGGAATAGGCCTAGGGAAATTCCCTTCCCTAATCTAAAGAAGGGAAGGGATTCTTTATTATTTTTTTCCTCCCTTCTTAATAGGGCTAGCCTTATATAGTTTATATATACGCGTATATATACTTTATTAATTAGGATAATAATTAATATAAATAATCGATATCTTTAGGGTCGCTAACAGCGTATTATTAATTATATTAATTATTATTCCTATTAATAGGCTATATCTACGCGTATCTTTAAGACTATTATAATAACGATAATATAAATAAAGTATATTAAGATTTAATAGCGCGATTAAATAAACTAACTATTATATTACCCTTAATTTAAATAATTAATATATATTATAATATCCTAGAACAACGAATCGTAATTATTTATATATTAATTTCTAATAAGTATCCTCCGTGTATAAAATTATATTAATCTTTATATTAAGCCCTTATTTAGATCTTATCCCCTAACGAATTTTATTCTCGTTTTAATTATTAATATTTATTTACCCGCTTAATATTTTCGTTAAAGTTTTTAAAAATCTAATATCCTTCGCCTATAAAGTAATACGTTTATTATATATAATATATAAATTAGTTATTAAATAATTTAGATTATAGTCTATCGAGGGATAATATAGGAAATAAATTTATTAAAGAATATATATATTAAATAACTTTCTATAGTTTTTTATAAAGCGTTAATCGTACTACTCTAAAATCGTATATTCTTAAAAAGGTTTTAATAATAGATCTCGCGGACTAAATACGAAAAGAGTACTTTTAAAATTAAACAATCGAAAATCTTTTAATATCTTTTAATTTCCTAGAGTATTTTCGTTAATAGAGATTAATACTTTAATTAAGATAAAGGTAGTTAATAATAATATAAAATTTACTACCCGACTTTTTATATCGTCGGGTAGATATAAGAATTTAATTTATTCTTCCCCTTTTATTCCGCTTGGCCTTAAGAATACGAGAAGCGGCTTTATATAAAAATTTATTAAGTATTAATCTTATAGTAGTTTTACTATTAAATAAAGATTAAATTAATAAAGAATTAATACTCGAGCCCTCCCCGTTATTTTATAGTATTATTTAAATTAACTAGAGGCCTTTTCCATCGGCAAGTCCGGAAAAACAGTTCTGCAAAATCGCTGCTTAATCGGTGCAAAATGCGCATTTTGCAGCCTTGGCAAATCTTGGCGCCAAGATTTTTAAGTTAGAGTTAAGGTCTGCGCGGGAGCG
>JAABUK010000217.1_pt1 | contig 137052 bp, 132 predicted proteins | sample 5559141 | NCBI WGS metagenome assembly JAABUK01 (sample SAMN10711869, study PRJNA513367) | rock metagenome | isolation source: Antarctica rocks | place: Antarctica: Victoria Land, Pudding Butte nord | collected 2016-01-03 | reverse complement strand
ATGGAGAGGTCGGAGTGGATGCGGGTGGAGAGGTCGGTGACTGTTGAGGAGGAAGGGAAGGTGAAGGTGTGAGGTGTGCCGTGGTGGATGAATGTGATGTTGATGGGTTGTTCTGCTGGGTTTGGAGGTTGGGACGAGGCCTCTATCGGCGGCGACTCGACGTCTGCCTTATCTTGCATGTTAGACGGTTAGAGGAATCCAGTTGTATTTGGTGCTGTAAAGAAAGCCAAATAGCGGAGAGGAAATTATTTGATTTGTACTTCCTTCATTGTAAGATAGATTAAGAAGCTCATCAAGCAGGCTGATTTGTCACCTTCCAGCCGCCACCGCGCAACGCAGTTCTCGGCTCCTTCCCTTACATAATTCTTGTCCTTCCAACATCTTAATTTTCAAAACGATCAGCCGTATAGACTGGTAGTGATCGACTCATTATCGTTACTTGACGAAGGTCGATGCATATCGTGTAAATCCACCCTGACCCAACAGGCTAGCCAGACGTACTTGATCCAGAGACGTAAGCAACTCAAGCAGGATGGAACGTCTTCTTGGCCACAGAGTATCTACCTGCAGGCATATGCAGCACGAGAATGTCTTGAGGTCCGAGCAGCGCGTACCATCCCATGATTCGGAGACGTGGACATCATGGACAGGTGTACCTCCGTGTTGTTGCATTGGATGCTTTAAAACCTTTGGATGGTCCAGTCACATCCTTTTATGTGCTTCTTGAGATGCAAACGCTCGCACCTTGCATGCTACTTCGCGGGCCAACAAACAATGGGTCACGATGGTATTTCAGTCCTTGAATCCTGCAGCATCCTGCAACTTCTTCTTTTGCCTTCAAAAAATCTTTTGCATTCAATCTCGATCGCTTTCTCGACGGACGCTGTGGTTTCTTGTCTGTCTTTTGTCAACACCAAACTCGAGGTCGCCAGAAATTATGGCTGATCCTCTATCCGTATCCACCGGCATCGCTGGCTTGATCACATTGGCAGACCTGGTCTTCTGTCGAACATTCAAATACGTGAAAGATGTGAAAAGAGCTCCGAAACAGATCGCAGCATTATCTAGGGAACTCAGCCATCTCTACGGCATCGTCAATAGTTTACATCTATTAGCCCTTCAACTCGAAGAAGGGATACTCAATACAACAATTCGTATAGACCATGTCCATGCGTGTCATGATACGCTTGAAAAAATAAAAGCTATCATTGATAAACACGAAGGAAACCCAAGTCGCGACCATGTCATGGAAACACTGAAAATGAAGATGAATTGGCCATTTTCTATCCCTGAAGCCAAAGATCTGCTTGCAGAAGTCGAGGAACATAAGTCGACCCTTAGCCTAGCCTTGACAGCTGATGGGATGACTGGTCTACTCCATGTTCTGTCTGAGCAGAAAACTACGGCAAATGACATTAGAGAGATCAGACAGGAGCTCCAGGAAGGACGCGAGGCCGAGACACGAATCGCCCTTAGCAAAGACAACCAAGCTATTCTTGATTCTGTCGGTTCGATCGATCCACACAGCAGTCACGAAACGAATCTGAAGTTGCGACATCCTGGTACAGGTCACTGGTTTACAAAAGGTGACGAATTCAATCGATGGCTGGGGACGCCAAAGGCGCGACTTTGGCTCCATGGTATACCTGGAGCGGGAAAGAGTGTATTGTGCTCGTCCGTGATTGAGATAGCCCTGGCCAAGAGCAATCGCGATATCGCAGTGGCTTTCTTTTATTGCGATTACAAAGACACAGCAACGCAGGATCCTTCCAATATTCTCGGCTCTTTGGCGAAGCAGATTGCCAAGCAAGACGAGCAGAGCTTTGAGAAGCTCCAGAAATTTTATCAGAGCAAGTTTCGAGACAACCTGCCATGCGTCCGGTATGATCTAGAAGAACTTCGACTCCTGATTATGACTATGGCTTCGAATTACGACCACATAATGATTATCGTTGATGGCTTGGACGAATGTGGAAGGCAGACAAGACTTGTCGTTGACCTTCTTGCAAGCCTCAATACTGATCAGGAAAATTGCAACATCAAGACACTATTCCTAAGCAGGTATGAGCAGGACATCATGGAAATCTTGAAAGAATATGCACAGGTTTCCATAGCCGCGAATATTGTCGACCTTAGACTATATGTTGGAGCGGAGATCGAAGTAAGGACGCGCAGAGAAGTGCTGCGGATCAAAGATCAATCCATGAAGGACCATATCATGGAGCGTCTAGTAGAAGGCGCGGAGGGAATGTATGTCAGGATTGCGAGCCCGGGTCCTTTAACACGTGATACTGATAAATACTCTGGAGATTAGGTTTCGCTGGGTTGCCTGTCAGATGGACTACCTTTGCGAGTTGACCAACGATATTGCGCGACGAAAAGCTTTGAACTCCCTCCCTCCCACACTCAACGCAACATACGAGCGGATCCTCAGGCAAATTAACAATAGGAGCCAAGACGCTCAAAAATTGGTTCAGAGGACACTACGATGGATCTTAGAGTCTCATACATCATTAAGTATAACTGCTCTACGTGAGGCTGTCTCCATCAACATTGGGGATACAAAGCTTGATCGAGATGCTATGCCACCCGAAGATGAGATACTTCGCTGCTGTAGTAGCCTTGTGCGCAGGTCAGCAGTTGGTCCCGGCTTGGAGCTTGCGCACTTCACAGTCAAAGAATTCCTCGTGGGTCTGGGGGAGTGTCAGGGCAATGAGTTTAACCTTTTCCGCACCAATCCTGTTGATACCGAACTCTATATTGCGGAAGTATGCCTCACGTATCTGACTTTGCAAGATTTTTCCGACTGGAACCCCACTGGTGCAAAGGCTTCACAACGCTAAGAAGAGGAGTATGCATTTCGCAAATACGCTGTGGAATTTTGGGCGGAACATTCGCGAAGGAATTTGTCCGAGGCAAACATTCTTTCGTTGGCACAGAAGCTTTTACATCCTACGAAGCCAAATACTTTCCTCAATTGGGCCTGTGAATATGCTCAATGCAAGTACAAATTGAATGTCGACAACAAGGACGATGATTCTGAGGCTATCTTGTTATTCTGCCTAAGCTCTACAGGTCCAATTAAACTTCGCCGCCATGCTTGCACTCCCAGCAATTTGCGCCTGGCTCATCGAAAATGGTTGCCAGGTCAATCAACGGAGTCGTCTCGGAACACCGCTTCATTGCGCTTTGCTCGGATGCATTGCCATCGAAATCCCCGTGTCTCATCATTCCATCAACTACCTCTTGCAAAACCAATCTTCTACTGATGAGTACCAAGACATGACGGAATCAACTATCGAAATCATCTTAGGGGCAGGGGCTGACGTCCATTACCCCCTCTCCATCTGGTGCCCCTCTATCTCGTCCCTTTACACAGCTGTATGCCGCAAGTATTGGACTACATGCACAGCTTTACTCGAGAAAGGAACAATATTGGACAGCATGACGGTAGATAAGCTCAAAACATGGAGCCACGGATACCCAAAGAAGAGTAATGACATCAAAGAGCCTCCTCAAACAGGGGACGAAACAAAATATGCCCTTCTACGCAAATTCGCACAAAAATCTGATATTTATTTCAACGATACAGTGGAGGGCGTCTCGTTCTCGAACACATGCGCGTCGCTGCGAGTTGCTGCCGATTTTGGGCAAGTGGGTAGCGTCAAGCGTATTCTTCACGACACGTCACTTGACATCGACACTATAGACAAGCGAAGTGGCCGTACCGCCCTCCATTATGCTGCCGCAGCTGATCATGCTGAAATCGTTGAGCTTTTACTAGAGCGCAACGCCGACTGCAGTGCGATAGATGACGAAGGCAATATCGCACTACATTGTTCCGTAGGATCGGGGGGGTGGCATTGTGTGTCCATGCTCCTGAAGCAGAGAGCCGATATCACCCTAAAGAATAATGCTGGATTCTCAGTGTGGCATTTGGCCGCGAGCGAAGATAATATCGAAGCGTTGGAGGTTCTTGGGAGGTACATGGTATGTTGCAACCGCTCCACCATCACAGTGACCCATGACAAGAACAGTCCCGTACCTTCTTATGCACCGGATGGCTCTGCAAAATCCACTGTATCAACCGATCTCTTCAAAGGACAGATTGTCGCGATCAGATCGTCGAACGGTGTCACGCCAATCCACATCGCTGCTCGCGCTGGTTCTGTTAGAGCAGTTCGATTCTTTGTCGATGATGGGTTCGATATCGGCGCGCAAACTAGTGACGGCTCAAGCGCGCTTCATTGTGCCGTCGATGGAGATAACGGGACAGTGAGCGACGACATTGTGCGGCTACTACTCGATGCAGGGGCTGACCCTTACGGAGCCCGGCTAGACGGAATGACACCAATACACGTTCTGATCGAGAAAATACTGAATACGAGATGTTTCATCATATCGAATGAACAGGCATCAGTCCTTCGTCGGCTTGCTCGGTGTTCAGGCAGATTACACCAATCGAACACTGAAAACTTGACCGCCTTGCACCAAATCTGTCGACGGACTCCAGAGGTCCTCAACATGGATAAGGAAAGTTTGTTGGCAGTACGACTCTTGCTTGATCATGGTGCAGACCCGGGAGTTCCAGATGGCCTTGGCAGAACAGCCTTCAATGTTCTAGTAGATACATGGAAAGAGGAATATTTGAGTGAACAAGCCACAAAAAAGGGTCCTTGTTCAATAGGTTCAGGAGGTGGCGATACGTCAAGATGATCAACATGTTTCTAGATTCAGTTACTGAGGGGAATGCCAAGACCAAGATGTGCAATAATCCTTATTTGCTATTCCTGGCACTACGGTTTCGAGAGGAGGAGTTGGCTCACAGATTACTCGATCAATTTCACGATGTCGACACAGAGGTTGACGAGATTAATTCACTCTCAGCAATACAGGCGGCTTGCCGTTACAGCTCCAGTCATCCACTGCTCAAAAGGCTCATTCACAAATCGAGAGCTCAGTCCGACCCTACTAGACTAGGTTCTACATTGATCGTGAGGCCTGCGCGGGTGACTACACGACATCAACCAGCGTAGTAATACAACTCCTTGACGCAGGCCTGGATCCCAACGGTTGTTCTCTGAGGGGCGAGACGGCGCTGATGGTGGCTGCCAGGACAAGGAATCCTGCACTGATCGACACCCTACTTTCCCATGGCGCTTATCCGATGGCTACAGACAATAATGGTTGGAGCATATTACATCATGCTTGCGAGTTCGGAGATGTGGCTGTATTGCCCATGTTGAACAGACTGACATTGGACTGGACTGCCACAGTAAGAGCAAAGATTGGCCGGAAATGGCTTCAGGGCGCTACTGCCCTACACATCGCAGCATCTCACGAAGACCCTCGTATCCTGAAGTATATACTTGACAATGGGTATTTCTCTGACATCGATCTTACCACCGATTTCACCCAAACGGCACTGTATGTGGCTTCTTACATGGGTCGCGGTCAGAACGCAGCCCTCCTGCTGGTCAGAGGCGCGGATGCGACCATCTGCGATTCTACAAATTCGCTGCGCAGGTCACCTCTGCATATTGCTGCCGGGCTTGGACATCAGGAAGCTGTCATGGCCTTTGTTGACCATGGATGCGACACCCAGATCAAGGATCGTTTGGGGCTGACTCCGGAATCAGTTGCGCGGAGCAAGAACCACTTGGATGTTGCAAACATCTTAAAGTGAAGTATCTTCACACAAGGTACGTATCGCGTCTGCCCAACAATGTGGCGGCAGCATGTTCCGACTCATTGTCTTTAGATCACTATCATCTCACCTCAAATCTTACAGAGTTCATTTCAAACCCAAAGAAGCGTGGCCCTTCGGAGTCAGGAAGGATGGCGCAAAGGTCAGCGCTCTACATGCCGCTAAGAATTTTCCTTATATCAAACGGTGGCTGCTTGTTGGAAGATTCGCGGAGGGACCTAGATTGATTAAGGGTGTTGACAGTGGATGAGGAACCTACGACCAGAAAGGCCACTTCTAGCCAAAGGCGCTCGAGCATGGAATGATGTTTCGATCAAGTATGCGCTAAGGAACTCTTTACCCTGTTTGTGTGGCCAAATTTGCTTGCAGGCTAATTGCTTTCATCGAGCCCGCATGCTCGCTGATGCAGCTCCATGGATCCCTAACAAAGCCACTATACGACACCCATGCTAATCTATCTCCAACAGACCTGCAGAGACAAAGGTGGACTTATAGCGATTGGTATTTGGGCATGAAGCACACATTCTAATCCTTCTTAGATCAACAATGATTGTTGGATCTTGTGGAATCATCTGGAGATACTAAAACAAGCCGGCATATTATCTCTTTGAGATATGTACATCCTGCATAAAAGAATCCCAGACTACAAACATTCCCCTCTGATCCTACCAGTCCTTATAAGTATAAATTTGTTTCCCTCTTCTTGATTCATGCACCCAGCAATATCCATCTCCCTCATGATGTGTCTGTCCATCCCCATCTCCAAACACTCCTCAAGGCGTTCCCAGCATGATCCAAAGCCTGAGCCTCATGGCTACAATTCTAAACACCGGAATGGGTCTTTAGCTGACTTCCATAACGCACCAGCTCATCTGGAACGTCAAAACCGTCATCAGTCGTCGTCCCAAGACAAGCCATACAATTATCATCATCGCTCTAAGCTCCCGGAACTTCATCGACATATCCAAATTCCAAAATACGATAGCACCAGACACACGCCCTCGAATCATGCTTCCAAAACCATAACCATACCAGCACATATCACTGCCGAAACCCAAAACCGCAAGAATTCCTCTAGCACCAAGCAACAACCACACCACCCCAACAAGAAATGCGAAACGCACATCAAAGTGGAAGACTGCCCAAAGACTCGGCCTAGAGCAGATACCTGCCAACACGACCGCACGAAAGCAGCCAACTGCCAATTCGCCCAATCCAAAACCGAAAAATCACTACTAAACAACCAAGGAGTCCCAATACGCCTCATACTCCCAACAAACCTCATCCCCCAAGCCCAAAACCCCCAATCCGCTCCTCGAAACCCAACCACCAGTAAGAAAACCAAAGAAAAGCTTTCGCCGGTACTGCACAACCCAAATCACGCAAGCTACGCCCAAGGATTCCCGCCAGCGTCCAGAGAAATTTCAGAGCCTAGACAGATTGAGAGTTTTCGTCAGGCGAGAAAACAAAAGGACACTACACTTCATTATTCATCCAGGCATGAGGTGGAGATGAGCAATGAGCACCGCCACCATCTACCCTCGTCATCAAGTCTGCCCTTTCCAATTGGAGCACTGCCAGCACCTCATCGGCAGCACAGACAGTATTGGTGTTCCATCTGCAGTGCCGCTGATACGGGATCTGTGGCTGGAAAGAGGTGTTGTACTTGTAAAGATGACGGAATGGTGCGTGGAGGTGGAGGTGTGTTTGGTTTTGGTCGGTAGGGGGGGAGAGATGTTGGCTGTGGTGCAGGGTTTGTGAAAGGCAGGAATGGGATGGATGGGGGAGAGAAAACGATGGTGGAAGGGTGAGGGAGGAGGGAGGGTGTGGTGGCTATGAGAGGCGATCAGGGAAGGATTCTGAATCGCAGTGGATTTTGGAGCGAGAGAGATTTGGGGACAGGTACCTGAGCATCAATGTCTTTTGCGGCTTTTGTGTTTGGTTATTTTTGCTAAAGCTGGGGTTGTAATGGCAATGTAGAAGCCATTGAACAACAGCCCAGCACAACTTCGTCCAAGTTCGCAAGCACTTTGTACACGAAGTCGTCCACTTTCGCAAGGGCAAAAGGTACTAAGCCAAGAGACATTGGTCTCATATCTCTCGACCTTGATTCGGCTCGGCTCCCCTTTGGATTGGTTTCAAGCCTGGATAGATCCAATCACGTAGCCAGCGCTCCATCTTTCCCAATACGTAGTTTCGCCATTTCCTCTATCAACGCTTTTTCCTTCATGGCCTTGATTTGTTCCAGTTCCTCTCTCAGCGCTTCTTCCTTCTGAACCTTGATTTGGTCCAGTTCCTCTCTCAACGCCGTCTCTCTTTCGAGCTTGATCCGGTCCCTAATTTTCCACAGACTCTCCACTTCACCCCTCGCAGCCCTCTCTGCAGCAAGATTCGCGTCAAAAGCCTTCTTCACCGTGGCGATCTTCTCGGTCAACGGATTCTTTGAAGCCTCGGCTGCCGCCATAGCTCCAGCCACTGACTTGCTCAATCCCGACCCGCTACCCAGATGCTGACGTTGCCAGCCCCAGCCCGTGAGGTAAACCCCAATGTGAAAGACAAGCTTTCCTTGGTCCCTAATCTCCGTGGGCGGGCTCTCCTCGACGTAGTCCAATTTGATACCCTGACTATATAGTTTCTTTCCTAGATCATTCTTGGCATTGGGATCGGCTGTTTGGGTCTCAAATGCTGGTTTTGATTGGAGCGGAGACAATTTATTTTGCCAAAGTGCCGTAAGCCATGCCTCCGCTGTCTGGAAGCCGGTGGAAGGGTCGGACATTATGATTGCGGCGACATAAGCTTCAAAAACATCGCCCATTGTCTTGATCCAGAGCTTTTTCTCCCCCCTGGTGATATGGACCGGCACCCTCGCCCGCTTGTCGAAACCGTAGGCATGTGCATATTCGGAAAGCGTTTCGTTCTTCACGCACAATTCTCGGTACTGCGATAGGCGGCCGGCTGGCAGGTTGGGGAATAGAGTGAAGACAAGACGCGTGGCGATGACTTCGATATAGGCATCGCCAAGCAATTCTAGGCGGTCGTAAGTGGTGTGCAATTTTGAGGAAGTTGAGCCGTTCAGGTAGCCGGGATGCGTGAAGGGGACCAAGGTGAGAGACTCGGAGAGCATTTGGGGAAGGGGCGGGAGGGTTGAGGGATGGCCTGTGTAAGGTGGTGGTGCTCTGGTGTATTGAGAGGATTGCTGGGGTGCTCTCGGAGGTTTTGTGGGTGTTGTAAAGTTGAGAGCTTGAGGTACGCCTTGACCATGCCTTTTCGCATGCTCTGTAAGGTCTTTTGAAAGTAGGTGTCTTGATCTCGGCTCTTCATTAGATGGCTTTGAATTTTCGAGTATATCCTGAGAACCGGAAGGTTCCTACGTATATTCAATATCTCTGAATCTTATTCATAACACAGGTTGACTCACTGATGATGGCTTCAGCTTTTTGGTAGTGGCATGCGTGTCGTCGACAGCCTGATCATGGCTACGCTTCTTGCCCATATCTAGTCTCATTCAGACGCCTTCTGCTAATTTCTGTCTTGGAAATGCAACAGATGGCATATAACTATCCAGGTGCAGAGTAATCCGCCGTCACGTAAGTTTTATCATTGAATAGATTCTGCAAAGATAGCCCATAAAGTATATGTGGTGTCTAGAGGGGGAAGATCGGAGGAGAGGAGGATTTGAATACAGTCGGGTCGGGCTATAACGATATGGTTTTTGCACAAGGTCATATCGTTATAAAGGGGATATCCTTATGACTAGGTACGCTAGGTATGACTACCCTAAATATTAAGGTTTAATAGCGGGGTAGATACCAAGATTTATGTGTGCTAAGTATACACTAAGCCTAGCTAGGCTGACAGACCGATATACCGATGCTAGAATTCCTTACTAAGGAGGTCTTCCCTAACGTAATCTACCCCCAAACGAGACACTGCCCCACCCCGACACGTCTTTTCAACAAAACACGAAAATGCCCCCCAACCACAAAAGCGATCAAGAAGCTAGAATCTCTCAAGCTATTGAAGCTATCCATAGCAATACTTCCCTAAGTATACGCGCCGCAGCCCGCGCCTACGACGTCCCTCGTTTAACTTTAGCCAAGCGTCTTCGTGGGCAGCTAACATATCAACAATCCCGGATAGCTAACCGAAAGCTCCTCCCTACGGAAGAAGAAGCTCTTTTCCAATGGGTTCTATCTATGGGCGAACGGGGGTTTCCACCGCGGATCTCTACTGTACGTAAAATGGCTGATATTCTTCTTTTAACGCGCGCTGGATCCCCCGCTAACGCATTACCTACTACAGGCGAAAATTAGGTCCGCAAATTTATTAATTATCATGAGCAGCTTAAATCGAAGTATACACGAAAGTACGACTACTAACGGGCCTTATACGAGGACCTTAAGGCCATAAGTGACTGGTTTCGGCTCGTAGAGAATACGCGGGCGAAATATGGTATCCTAGACGAAGACGTCTATAATTTTAACGAAACGGGGTTCTAAATAGGGGTTATAGGTACCGCCAAAGTAGTGACAGGGTTATAAAGAGCTAGGAAAGCACTCATTACATAGCTAGGAAATCGAGAATAGGTGACAGCCGTAGAAGCTGTCAACGCCAGTAGCTAGGCCATACCTCCTATGATCATCTTCGCAGGCAAGATGCATCAGGCTGCGTGGTATAAGGTCCTACCACCGCAGTAGACGATTGCTGTTAGTGAAAATGGGTAGACCACTAATAAGATTAGCCTGATTTGGCTTCAGAACGTATTCAATAAATATATAAAGGTACGTACGGTTAGGCAGTATTAACTACTGATCTTAGACGGCTATAGAAGCCACGCGACCCCCGAATTTAATCGCTTCTACTTAGACAACGCGATTATAACCTTATATATACTACCGTATTTATCGCATCTATTATAGCTATTAGATGTCGGCTGCTTTTTACCGCTAAAACGCGCGTATAGATATTAGGTAGAAAGCTGCATGCGGCTTAGACGTAACTATATCGATAAGCTCGACTTCTTAGAGGCTTTTAAACCTGCCCGCGCAGTAGCCCTAAGTTTATTAAATATCCGCAGCGGATTTACTATAGCTGGACTAGTACCACATAATCCTAAGCGAGTCCTATTACGCCTCCAGTTCAAGCTACGAACGCCTACCCCCCCGGCATTAGAGACGACTATAGCAGCCTGTTAAACCCCTAAAACACCCTATACCGTTACTTAATTAGCTCAGGAATATACTATAATCAAGGGGTTATTAAAACGGCGTTCGAAAAGCCCCTTAAGTCCAACGGAACAGGCGCTGAAGCGGGTAGTTAAAGGGTGTTAAATGGCTATACATAACGCGGCCCTTTTAGCCAGCGAAATTAAGGATCTACGGGCCATAAGCGCGCGTTAAAAGCGCAAGCGAGAAACTCCTCGCTCATATATAGCTAGTAGGGGGGTTCTGACTACGGAGGAAGGACGAGATCGTGTTAAAAGAGCTCGAATAGCTGATACGGCTGTTTTAAGCGGAGTTGCTACGCAAGCTTCTAGCCGCGCGCCACCAAAATGTAGTATATGTAGCTCGCTGGAGCATAATGCCAGGGTATGTCCGACACGTATAGCTTGATTTCTAGGTATAAATAGTTTGATTCCATGGAAGTTTATTGATATTTCGTACGTTGGTTGTATTTCGGGGTGGGGCAGTGTCTCGTTTGGGGGTATGTCTCGTTTGGGGGTAGATTACGTTACTAATAATAGGTAGGAAAAAATCTACTCTATAACGATACCCGCAAGATTTCTTCGAAATCGTAACGATAATCGTTATAGGGCGAATATCGTTAAATTACACCAAAAATAATCAAATGCACGACTTGAAATCGTTATAAAGGGGATATCGTTATGACTAACATCGTTATAGCCCGACCCGACTGTATATATTTTGATAGCGTCGATCACTAGCGTCCCGTGGAAGTGCTCGAAACCTCGAATCTTTCTTTCCTCTATTCCGCAAATTATAATGTCCGTTCCCCAATCCCGTATCCTGGATCTCTTGAAGGTACCTCCTCTCTCTTCCTCCCTTGCGCCCGTCACTCAATCCCAATGATCACCACTTTAACCCTCACCAATCCCATAGGTCCAATGCCGCATCTTCTCCTCAACCTACAACCCTCTCCGCCTTCGCACCGGCAACCGCGTCCTGCGCCAACGTCTCCGCGGGCCCTCGGTCGCCTCCTACTACCCGCGGCGCGTAGCTACGATCAAGGATCTACAGAAGGCGTATAAAAGCTTTGACGAGGAGCTCGAGACATGGGATGAATATGAGGAGGATCGATTGGAGCATTTAGTGCTGGCGAAACAGAGGGGAAAAGGGGCGCCAAAGAAGAAGAGAACTGCTGAAGGTATGGTTTTTATCTGTTGTTTTGGGTTGAGGTGGGAAGCGGTTTGGAAGGAGATAGCTAATGATGTGGTGTATAGAATCGAAAAAATCAAAAGGAAAGAAGAGACCCACTCCAGCTGCGACTGCGAGTGCAGCATAAGATATCTACTGTTGGGAACAGGGTTAAGGCGGCACATATCCGAATTCAAGCATAGCGATGGAGCGATGGGCATGTGGAATATGGGTGTGTATTGGCGGCAATGGCGGAACAATTGAGGAGAATTTGATACTCATATCAGCACGGCTGTTGCATTGAACACGGAACCATATACACATCTGCAGATTGTTGTGACTGATCCTATCAAACTGGATATCTTAGTCTACACAAATTCATCGTCCCCTACCTGGTGATTTGAGTGCACCAGGCACTCGAATGCCCAACGAACCACAATCCACATCGAATCGGCTAGGTAGCCGGCCAAGCATACAAGGAACGCCAGACGAACCTCTCTTTCGCTCTCCATACTGCCGTTTCCCCAATCTTCACTAATATCACGGCCTCCATGTCACAATTTTCGTCCTTATCGCTAGAAGGCGGTTCCAGTCCCAATCCCCTCACCGCTCATCTCCTCCAATGCCCTCTCCGCCAACTCGCTCCTCAGCCCATCTCTTCTACTTTCTCGCTCTAGACTCTCCCACTCCCTCAAGTTCTTTCTCTTATCCCGTTGCTTCTCTTCAATCTGATCCATCAACTTCTTCTTCCCTTCTTCCAACTCCGCCAGACGCTTCTTAGCTGCCGGATCGATAAGGCTTGGCAATGCTTCACCGCCCTCCTTGATGGCTGGTACTGAGGCTAAGTGATTAAAGCGTTGGGTGCGGGGGTATGTCGTTGAGCTGCTGTTATTGGAGCGAAAAGGTGGTGGAGCACGGTAAGGAGCTTCGTACGGGGCTCGGGGGGCGTGGTGGGAGGAGCGGGGGCCATGTGGGACGTGGCCATCAGATGGTGGTGGACGAGGGTCAAAGTGCTGACGAGGTGGGCCATGATAGGGCGATGGTGGCGGCGGACGTCCTCCACGATGGGGTGGAGGGCCGCCGTATGGTTGGTCTCGTGAACCACGGTCGGCAAAGGATGATCCGCCACGAGGACGAGTGGGTGCTGCGAGAACAGAAGCGCTGACTGGACGATTGTGAGCCGACATAGATATTGGGGCTGCGGGTGGGAGCTCGGGTTGCGTGTCGCGAGAAAAGGAGCCTCTATTAGCTGGACCGCTTGGCGGCGGACGAAGATCTCCATTGCGGTGGCCAGATGTTTGTAGGATTGCAGTGGGCGCATCAGACCATTTAGCTGGAGTACCTCCATTAGGAAAATCATCTCTGTAATCATCTCGATCCCTTGGTTGTGGCGAGCGATTGCGGTAGCCCACTGTTTCACGAGGTGGAGCGCGACGTGGAGATCGAGGTAAGGGCGAATAGGCTCTCCGGGGAGGGGATCTGTCACCGTAGCCTGCATCTCGCGCAGGTTGTGCGCGAGAGCTACGATAGGTAGGCGAGTGCTGGCCTGATCCGGTGTTCAACATCCGGTCTGGATGGACTGGAGGTGAAGAGCGACGTGAAGAAATGGGCGATGCTTTGCGGGAAACGTGCTCAGAGCGTCGAGGGGAAGGGGACCGCTCTCGAGGACGGTGATTATTTTCATTGGGGTATGTAGGCCGCCCATTCCTAGGTGGAGAGTACCTACGTCTCTCATACCGTTCTCTTGGTGGGGACGTCATTCGTTCCCGCTTGGCTAGGAGCGGCGAGCGTGGTCGACGATACGGTGACGGATCTCGCTTTACAGCATGCGATGACCTCTGCCGTGGAGGGGGTGATCTAGAATATCGTCTAGCCCTTGGTAGCGGTGATCTCTCCCGTGTATCTCGTCTTGGTGAGTATCTTCTGGGTGGAGATCGTCCTCTGTAGCTGCCGCCACCCCTTGCCCTGTATACTGGGCCTGTGCAGAACCAGAGGTCAGCCTTGAAAAGACACTGGCTGAGCATATTGAAATCTCAAAATGGGTGGCTAAGAAAGAGCCTGGATCCTAATGTGCGTCTAACACCATAATGCTAGGAGACGAAAGTACTCGGAAAGCTACGTACCAGGGCTTCGCGAGCGACGTCGGTCTGGAGGAGCATAGGTATCTGCAGTGTATGGAGGTGGTGTGCGTCCTCTACGAGGCGGAGAGCGGTATCCACGGTAGTCTGAGCGTGGAGCCCCGTTGCGGTCTGACGGCCGATATGTCTCGCCTCCAAAAGAACGGTCACCATCATCATATCTGAGCCGGGCTACGTTAGCTTATGGAGTATGCGATGTCTCGCGAATCACGCTGGCGTTGGCAAAGATTGCTTGAACAGGTGCAGCAAACCGACCTTCTATCTCGGCCTCGATCCATGGTTCGGCAGAGTGACTGCTTTCACGGCGGGAGATGATAACTATGTGCAGCGGAATGATACCAGCTTGGACGCAGCGGTGGATAGTGAAGCCCACACACTGTGTGAGGATACGGTATACTCAGCAGCTGTTTGGAAGTTCGATGGTGATCGTCAGAAAATGTTTCTCCTTGGCAATACGCTAACCCCATTAGGCGCAACGGCTGAATTTCTATGCTTCCGAGGGTTCAGCATCGTTCTTGATTGTCCAGCAAAGCCTTTCATATTTCGAGTATGATTCTTGAAGTGAATACTCCTTGATCTTCACAGAAGTTTCCAGGGCCTTACCTCTATGGATGCATGTTGGTCACTCTGGACACCAGGCTCAAATCTTGATTGTTCTCATATTCACTAGGTGATTGGATTGCATGGCATGCTCATTCTTGACTTGCTCTGATTAGTCCTTCAATTCCCGTCTGTTCCACTCATGCTACCGCTTGCCGCTTCGCTCCTCATCCTTCTTCTGCCTTTTCCGGCTTTCGTTTGCTATCATCTCGCTCAAATCTTCTTGATGCCCCCACTGTCCTTGCTCCTCCTTCTTCTGTGCGTCATACAGCCTCTTCAATTCTTCCTTATTTATGCTGTCCTTAGCTTGCAAAGCATCTGGATCCAGGGCCACCTCCACGTCACCTGGCTTCTTCCTCTTCCTACTCGAATCCTCTTGCCCCAGCACAGGCAGATTGCCCTGCGCTGCATTCTGGGCTGCCTTGAGATCATACGTACGCTCTCCACCGAAGAAGCCAGTCACCTTGGCTTGCTGCTCCGGAATGACCTGATATGCTGTCCGAGGATGCGTAGACTCTTCTGTATCTGTGCCACGTCTTTGCTTTCGTAAATCGAACTCATAAGCGACACTCTCTGCTCCACCGTATTCTGACGGAATAGTAGAAGCCATCCCGCCGGGAGTTTCCGTGCCGCTTGGTGTTTGTAGACCTGTACCAACATCTTCTCCGCCTTCTTCCTCTTCTTCATCGCTCTCCTCTTCTTCAGACTCTTCTTCCGGCTCTTGCAATTCACCCCACAACGTTTTTTCAACGGGCTCGCCTAGCTGAGTATTCTGCTGTGGCTGTAGCACACCGAAGATATCACCGCCATATAAGGGCCGATTGTACTCATCGACAGGTGGTTTCCCATATCCACCAGGATGAAATCCCCAAGCGCCACCAGGTGGAGGAGGAGCATTAAGTCCGGGTATCTTAAGCGCAGCATATGACGGGGGTGGACCAAAACGCTGTTGATTGATCAGCCATGGCGGCGGAGCGCCGGGTGGAATATTGAGAGCTTCTTTTAATTCTTCGCTGAGCTCACCAGGTCGCAGATGTTTGAGATTGGTCTCATACTCCTTGCCCTCGTAATAAACTTCTCCGTACCGTGTCAACTCGGGCTTGGTCTGGAACCTAAAAAAGGCTTCGTAAAGTTTCTGGTAGTCGATATCGAGTTTCCCCATCTTAGGTTGGACTCGCTCTCGTTGTTTCTGTTTGAGACTTGCTTGGTCTTGCTTTTCGAGGACTGCATCTCTCATCTCTGCGATACCGGTCTCCTGGATGAATTTTGGTAGAGCGAATGGCGGCTTTTCTACACCACGTTTAGATGATAGATACTCCCGCTTCAAAGACCAGTGCGAGGGTACAGGTACAACGTTTCGGTATGCTTTGATGTGCACAAGCAATCGCGGATCTGAAGCTGACGTATCTGTCCAATCCACAGTCTCCGGCTTCTCCACCAGTGCTTTGAGTTCCGCAACTGATAGCTTGTTCTGCTCTTTCCTCTTCTTTTTTGACATTTTGGGCTGGCCTGCCTCCTCGTCCTCATCGGGTATCTCATCGTCTTCATCGTAGAAGATTTCGGGCTTCTCGGGTTCCTTTGTAGATGGGTCCTCTTTATCATTCTGCTCGAATCTGCTCATTATGTCTTTATACATCTCGTAAAGGGAGTTTGTCTCGTCGGCGCCATCGACGCCATTGGGAAGGCCATCTTCTTCCTCTGCTGCTGGCGCACTAGGCACTGCTTCAGCGGGTTGGATTTTATTCTCAGTCTCCGTCTCATTATCAGTGGGAAGCTCAGAATGCTGCGTGGGGGTGTTCTGAAACAAAGCGTCAGCAGGAAGTGCAACATTGTTTTGGTGGAGTTACGGATACCTCATTCTGCTTTGCGGCCTTCTTCTTCGCCCTCCGGAGCTGATTCTTCGTCGGCTTGGTGGCTGTAGGCATTTTGCTTTTCCGTGTCGGTCCCCCTCAGGTTGAAGGCTACACACGGCCACAGTAGGATTAGGCAGCGACCTCGACGATTGTAGCACTGTGCAAATATGTTGAATTAGTGGTCAGCTTCGACTAACGGAGACTTACCATATTGGAAACCCACGCTAACGCCCTACGAGGCGAATTCCGCTCAGATTAGGCTGAGTGGCTGTCTTACAAATTGCTTTGTTCCTGATAGCTAGCTGTATAGCTCTACATTTACCTGGGCTCAATGATTCACATAAGACTACCATCAGTCAATCAGATGCAAATAAATTCATCATTATCCTATTTCAAAGCTGGGTTTATCAGTGAAGAATCATACTCTGAAGTAAAAAATTGCATTGATCTATCGAATGCTTTCTAGATACAGCCAATGCTTTCCCCTTCATCCTGAATTGCTCGCTCATCGTGTCGGGCTTTCGCAACAGAAGTGGTAAGATCCAGATATTGCCTCCAAAGAGGGTACGTTGGGTCCTCTCTCGCAGTTATTGTGACGTGAATTGAAATAATGGAAATAGAGATTGCCGAAAATCGTGTTTGTTGCCGTCTTTGCGGACGGCCGAAAAGGTACTATGGTATGTTTTTCATAGGACCTGTCTCGCAAGAATGCAGAATTTGCTGCTTGTTGATGGACAGCTCTGGAGACTTGTTCGATAAAGGATCTCCGCGCTGACAACCGTAGCTGGCAAGCTTTGACCTTCAGTAGTTTTTCGAAGGGAACTGGAGACGATAGGAGATAACGTGTGGCTGTAATGCTGTATGCCAATATGGATACAGAGAATCAAAGTGATGGATCTGTGCCTGTGCCTAGGCCGCTACAGAGTCCATCAACACGTTCTGCTACAGTCAGCAGAAAGGTTGTTGAGCTCGCTGCAAATGATGCGACCGGGACAAAGACGGTAGGTGCGACAATGCGTAACAAATTCATGTCCATGGAGCGCCATGCTTCAAAGGGAGACCGATCATCCAAATATGTATCCAGGCGGTTGATGTCATGCGTATCATAATGGTCAAGTGCGTATCGTAGGATTATCAGGCCGTATTTGCATGATGTCGTAGAGTACATATCGATTACATTTAGAAGAAGCCACCGTTGGCCTGAATACGCGCATAAGATGGTGCAGGCTGTTGTACAGACTGCTGATTGCTGTCCGAATTGAGTTGCATGAAGTTGTTGGACCCGTTGCTCATGGTGTGGGAGTGAACCACGGAAGGAGTGTACTGGGGATAGGCGCCACGGTACTGAGGGTTGAAGTTGTAATTCGTTGCGTTGAACCCGTTGACCGGCGCTGCGTAGGTGTTTGCCATCGGACTTGAGGTCATCTGCAATCCCAACGGGATCTGTCCCGATGAACGGTCAGTGGGTGTGCCACTGCCGCTAAAACGGCCTTGCCCATCCTGCGCCATGATCTTGCTCTGGATGCGTCGACCATGGGGTGACTGGCGAATCGATGGCAGGAGGGGACGTATGGCCTCGACAAGACGGCCTTTGGTCTCTGGATCAGCGTAGTCCATCGCTGTCTGAACGACATAGTTGGCATATGAATCCTTGAGCATACGCTCAAGCTCGGATGCGTTGAGCATCTCTTCAATCATCATCCGAGTGACGCTTGAATCGGCTCCGCGGATGCACTTCTCGATGACATTGGAGCTGAACTTTTGCTTCGACAACAAGGGAATTCTCCCCTGGAACGCATAGCATAGGGGGTTTGTAAATGGCTCCTCCTGAAGATCGACGATATATTGCAGAACATAGTTGCCGAATGGATCTTGGACAAGCTGGAAGGCGCTGTCTGTGATTTGACCGATGAGCTTAGCTTTTTGAGGGCCAGTGGCATGGTCGATGCAACGCTGGAGGACACAACAGCCGTGGCGATGAGTCCCAACGGCAACGCAATTTGTCCCGACGGTGTCAAAAATAAACTATATAGGGTCAGCTCTGAGATCTTCAACGTGTACTTCAGATGGCCGACGTACCTGAGCATCAGTGGCAGAAAGCCGATTGAGGCACTTCTGGATGACATGATTGCCGTTCAAGTCTTGGATTAATTCTACCACCTTGTCATTCAAGGCATTGATAACGGTCTGGATCTGCTCCTGCGTATTGATGAACTCAATCATCTTCTGCAAAGCACGGGTCCCGTGGCTGTTTAGAGCAATCTTGACCATCTCTGGGGCGGCGTTGTTGATTAAGATGGTACGCTGGTCATCGTTGCAAAACTCAAGGAGCTTTTGACACAGGTAATTTCCGAAAGGATCGGTCATGAGCTCTACCACGTGCAAGTACGTCTCAACGAATATGACATGGATGTGCTCAGGATTGCGCTCTTCCAATTTCTTCTGCAAGTAACGGCAGCCGTGCTGATCTTTGCACAAGCCAAGGATCTCTCCCTGAAGTTGCTTCAGCTTGACATTACTGAAGCGAGCGTTCTCTTCGCCATTCTGTATGCGTCGCTGCTGAATGACACGTGCTTGGCTATCCTGAAAGCGGTTTTGTACAGGGTGACTGGGGTAAAGAGAATAGGCACTCTGTGCTTGGAAAGGTTGCATCTGATTGTGGAAAGCCATCGGGCTCGCCATGTTCATAGGTGTCATTCCAATGTCCATCATCTGCATCCCATACTGAGGGTACCCAAAAGCTTGATTTGAAAATTGCATGTTATTCAGCTGAGCCATTGAAGTTGGTAATGACTCCACAGGAGAAGCCGCAGTGGTGGCGGGGCCGAAAGAAGCGGCGCTGGCTTGCAGGCCTGACATCATTTGCTGGTATCCATTGGCCGGCTCATCACGTCGAGCATCACCTCCAGACAGCTCACGGCTATGCCTATGGCTCATCGCACTTGGAGGAATGCGGCCCAAACTGGCGTTGTGATTATGGAATTGCTGCTGGGCTTGGGATTTTGGAGGCGTGATGTTCGGCCCAGTCAACCCATTAGCTTTTTTCAGTGTGGGAACATCGTTGGTCGAGTACGAGTTGTGGATGCTACCCAAGGTTGTTGGTCGGCTTGGATCGGTCGACGAAGCTTGACTCGACTGCGCATTGTACGCAGCAAGGCTTGCTTCCATTGAATGTCGATTGGGATTTCGCATGTTACTCATCGTTTCGGTAGACTTCTGGGACTCGGTATTAGAAAGGCCGTTACTCGTCTTGCTGTTTGTTGAAGCTGCGAGAACACTTTGTGGCAGACCCTGTTGAGAAAGGCGGTGACCAGCGACCGAAGTCCAGCCGTTTGCCTGCGCCTCAGGTCCAGGAGACTGCGAAAGCGCCAAGTCCAAAGCACGCGAAGATGCAGAAAGCTGCAGCAAGCCGTGAGCTATGACCAGCAGGACATATGTTCGGAGGAAACTCACCACTCCAGGATGATCGTTGCGACGGACCAAGATGGGAAACTTATCATCAGTAGCGTTCATTTGGAGGTAATTCTTTACATCTGGGGACGTAGTTGATTCTTTAGCATCTTCATCATCAAAGAGGAAGCTCGTAGTATTGATTTGTCCGAGGGTCCCAGTAGCAGAGTGCTCTGGTACGGTTTCATGATTGAGGCTCCTCAAGCCTGTGACGGGCATCGAGTATCGATTACTACTAGGCAAAGGTCAGCACGAAGTCCCCCGGAGCCTAGTCATCGAAGCGGAGGATAACTTACGCCGCATTACGACGGCTCGTGCCATTGGTCTCGGGGACATATGCACGGTTTGCCTCGTTGGATCCACGCCTTGATCCAGGCACAGACTTTGAGGGAAGGGTGTCGGAAGTGATGTGGTTGTGCAGGGTCTGAGCGAGTTCAGAAGGTGGCGACGTGATTTGCGAGCCGGAGCGGCTGCTTCGATTGAGACCGGGAGGCGATGTGATGCTCGAAGTTGAGTAGCGGTTGCTACGGCCGAAGGTCGAACCAAAGACCGAATCGCGGTACTCAGGCGGTGTTGTAGGCTCGCTCTGGTGTCCACCATTCCAACTAGATTGCTGAAGGTCGATTGTCATTCGATCTAATTCCTCCTTCTCCAGCGCTTGTTGCTTGCTGAAGACGGCCATCTGGGCCTCGAAACGCTCTTTTGTCTCTTGAAGGTTCTTGAGGTCCTGTATCTTTTTTTCGACCTGCAAAGTGTCAGGACGAGATTTTGTAGTGAGGGATATTATTAGACATCACAGAATTGAGATGTCAGGAAGTCAAACAAGGTGAAAGGAGTCTCGGCTTACAAGATGAACCTTGTGGATGGTCTGGAAAAAGTAATTGTCAGCCAGATCAAACGATGATCGGACAAAGATCACCAGATGGAAATTGAAGAATTGGACTCTCGTAAATTGTTGAAAGTCGAGATTTAAAAGAGTTATATGACAGACAGGTCCATAGGAAGGATGAATAAGGTCTTGAGTAACTCACTGAAGCAGAGACATCAACTGGCTCCATTGCTTGCGTGAGCTGCTGGCCGATAGCTGTCATAGGGGGCATCTTGCTCAGATCTGTGGTCTGTCTACGCTGGAGGCTTGCTCGAGCGTCGCTGCCGAAGGGCTGAGAGTGATTGGGCAAGAAACTGCCGGAGTATCTGGACGAAGGTGTGGTGGTGCCGGTACCATTTGAAGTAGTAGGAGGATTGGGTGATCGTAATTCGTCGTAACGTGCAGTGATAGGGTTATTGAATGCCATAATGCTAAGACGAGGTAGAAGCCATTAGTACTTTGGTACAGAATTGTTTGAAGCGAGGTCGGAGTGTGGGGTTGAGGTGGGCGGTGAGGGCAGAAGGTTGGAGAGATTGAGGAAGTTGAAGGTTGAAGAAGCGGAGTTTGAAAGATGAACAGTGAGGTGAGGCTTTGGCACGTCGGAATGACGAGATACTCACGAAGTGAATGAGGCCCAAGGTGAAGGTCACGATAGGAGCAGAGTGATGGTCAACAATTGGTCTTCCGAGTGAATGGGTCTGCTTGCATCGGCTCCGCCTGCGAAGCCCCGCGGGTTCTCGTATCTGCGATCTGATCTCGTACAGCGTTCCGAAGAATAAGAATCTCTAGCCATAGACATGCATAGTACAAATACAGAATAACGCGACGACAAGGGCGGTGGAGAGGAAGGGAAGCGTCTGAAGATGTTGAATTGAGTGGGATTGACGTTGGCGATCTACGCTTGCGCTACCACGACTAACTAGAACTACCGTGGCTCATGTACGGTACCTTACAACAGTAGAAGCCCACGGTCTAATCTATTATTCCCAAATTCAAGAGCTACTCATGGCTAATGGGATTCAAAATCGAGCTCGAGGTTACTGTCATATGTGGCTGAGAGATTTGTCTGCTTTTGTCGCGAATGCAGTGGGAAACCCAACGAGTCCACATATTCTAGAACTACGGCCGCGGATCGGAGCGCATTAAGAGGGCGACAAGACCCCTCATTCGCCATCCAACAGGCGTAGTGAATTGCTAAGTGTTGCGAGTGCCTCATGCCCCCCAGATTCAGGGTCGTGAGGCTCTTGCCCGAGCCTTTTGGTACCCCTGAAGGTCTAACAGTGTTCCGCTGCGGCTCTGCGCTCCGAGGTCATGCTTTGATTGTAGTCTTACGGCTGCAGAATGAAGCACAATGACCCTCACGAGGAGAATGATAGAGTGGCTCCATGATGCCACGCTGCCCGCAGGAAGCTGGCAATGCGTGAATGTCCAAGAAGATCGAAACCCCACCTGAGCCCACACCTCGAATTGAAGCGGTGAGGAAGCCGCTATTCCTATTTGAGTGTCAGGGACCACTACGGTTCGGCAGATCGACAATGACAGCCGTGTGTCAGAAAAACCCACGCAAGGCCAATCAGATGCGCTATCAAACTGTGACTGCGAAAAATACAATCTCTGGGCCATGAATTATAGGTTTCCATGGCGCCTCCTCATACCCGTACGAGGTCCTCAGAGCCGGTAGAGGTATCAAAGGAGCCAGAGGCTGACCAAGAAACATCTCAAGTACGGGAAGATTCTCATCTACATTCGATATGACTGACATTCGTTAGCATACATTCACTTCGAGACCAGCGCCCAAGAGGGTGAGGAAATTGGCTCAGCCAAAGAAAGTCCTTGCTCAAGCTGAGCCAGCAACTGAGAAGCAACGTAATATTGGCCAAAAAGATGTATGTTAATCTCCCCCAGTGCAAACACGTTCTATCTTGACGACCGCTCCCTAGGGCTTCGATGCTCTTCTTGAGCCATTCTATCAGGGTAAATCTTTAACAGATCCCATCGACACTGCAAAGGTATTAATTTAGAAACCTCTCTTTTGTCATGTTTTATCAAGCTCTCTGGCTGCATATCTGTTTGGTGGCGAATCTTTATTGTTCATTTGAGTTACATGAGTCCCCAAAGTCTATTTTCGTGGTGTGGTCAATCCGGGAATTTGCCAGTCACCATGCATTTAAAACACCAGAACCGCACTAAAGCACTGGACACCACAAACTTTTCTGGTTTGTGAAGCGTATTGCAGCGACTAAACGGTGGCTTAGGACAAATGGAACCTTCTCCCAGCCTTCCTCAAGGTCAAAGGTCTTGTGAAGCAGCACATCGACTCCTACAATTTCTTCATCGATGTAGATATGAAAAGAATTGTCAAGGCGAACAAGAGGATACTCAGCGATATAGACCCCAAGTTTTTCATCGAGTATACGAATATCTACCTTGGTTGGCCGACCCGCATAGAGGAAGACGAAGCAGATATGTCTCGGTATCGATGGGGAAATTCGACTGTCACGCCAAATGAATGCCGCCTCCGCGACAATAGCTACTCGGCTCCGATCATGGTTGACGTCTCCTACTCGCGTGGTCTTCGCACTATCCGACGAAAAGGCATTGTAATTGGGCGGCTACCTGTCATGCTACGAAGCTCTAGGTGTATTCTCACAAATAAGACAGAGGACGAAATGGCAAACCTTCGTGAATGTCCTTTAGACCCTGGGGGCTATTTTGTTGTTAACGGCACCGAAAAGGTGATATTAGTTCAAGAACAGATCAGTAAGAACAGGGTTATCGTAGAGAAAGGGACTAAATATGGCATTGTTCAAGCCTCTGTGACTTGGTCTGCTCATCCCCCAAGCTTTCTTGCTTGTCTAGGACTGATCTCTCTAGCTCTACTCACGAGCGCAAATCGAAGACCTATGTCTTTATGAAACATGATCGGATATTCCTCAAACACAATTTTCTTAGCGAAGACCTCCCGATCGTTTTGGTGCTTAAGGCGCTAGGTGTACACTCCGACCACGAAATCCTATTGCTCGTTGCAGGCCAAGACTCTGCTTATCAAGATACATTTGCCGTCAATTTCGAGGAATGCGCCAAGCTGGGAGTCACTACGCAGCACGAAGCTCTTGAATACATTGGCCAAAAGGTTCAGATGAAGGGGACCATGAGATACTCGGATTTCCGCCGAAGATATGTACAGGAAGCAATAGAAGCCATGGCTAATGTAATAATCAATCACGTTCCTGTTATTGGCCTTGACTTCCGCCCGAAAGCGCTCTACGTGGCTTATATGACAAGGCGGACGTTGATGGCATTTCATGATGACACCTTGGTGGACGATAGAGACTACTATGGGAACAAGCGGCTTGAACTGGCTGGGCAACTCTTATCATTGTTGTTTGAAGACTTATTCAAGAAGTTCAACCACGACATCAAAGTTGGCATTGACAAAGTGCTCAAAAAGCCAGCGAGGACCGAAGAATTCGATGCGCTAAGATATCTAACGATGCAGGCCAACCACATCACGGCTGGGATATCACGATCCGTTGCCACTGGAAATTGGGATCTTAAACGATTCAAGATGAAGCGCGCGGGCGTGACGCATGTGTTGAGTCGACTGAGCTACATCAGTGCTTTAGGCATGATGACCAGGATCACCAGTCAATTTGAGAAGACAAGGAAGATTACAGGGCCGCGAGCATTGCAGCCATCGCAATTTGGGATGCTTTGTCCCTCGGATACACCGGAGGGAGAAGCCTGCGGACTAGTCAAGAATTTGGCCCTGATGACACATATCACTACGGATAATGAAGAAGCTCCAGTAAAGAAAATCGTGTTCATTTTAGGAGCCCAAGACGTACATACAGCCAACGGGAAAGACATGTACGCACACGGAGCCCATATGATCTTCATCAATGGTACACCTATCGCTCTTACGCATCACCCACGGCAATTCATAATCCAGTTCCGGCGACTGCGTCGAGCAGGTCGTGTCTCTGAATTTGTTAGCGTCTCACTCAATGGTCACCAGAACGCAGTTCATATTGCAACGGATGAAGGAAGAATCTGTCGCCCTCTCATCATCGTCGAGAAGGCAAGGTCAAAGGTGACAGCTAGATCTCTCCAAGCTCTACGAAAAGGGAAAATGGACTTTGACGACTTCCTTTCTCGAGGACTAGTCGAGTATTTGGACGTCAACGAGGAAGATGACTCGAATATCGCAATGTACGAGACTGATATCAGTCAGGCAACTACTCATCTTGAGATCGAGCCTTTCACCATCCTTGGAGCTGTGGCAGGTCTCATTCCGTACCCTCATCACAATCAGTCACCTCGAAATACCTACCAATGCGCCATGGGTAAACAAGCCATTGGTGCCATCGCTCACAACCAGTACACACGCATTGACTCCATCCTCTACCTCCTCGTATACCCTCAAAAACCGATGGTCAAGACCCGGGCGATCGAACTCATTAAGTACGACAAATTGCCCGCCGGCCAGAATGCGATCGTCGCTGTAATGTCCTACTCAGGTTACGACATAGAAGATGCCCTCGTCCTTAACAAGGCCTCCTGCGATCGTGGGTTTGGCCGCTGCCAAGTTTTCCGTAAATACAACACCATCTTGCGCAGATGGCCCAACGGCCTAGAAGAGCGGGTGGGCGACCCTCATAAGGAGAATGATGTCAATATCAAAAAGCACGCTCTTCTTGACGACCACGGCCTGGCACATGTCGGCGAAAAGGTCTCTTCGGGCGAGGTCTTCGTCATGAAGCAGACCCCTATCGATCCACATGCCTCCACCGGTATCGGTGGCGACTTGACTGTTCCAGACTTCAAAGATACGCCGATGACATATCGCCTTCCAGACCCGAGCTATATCGATAAAGTCATGATTTCAACCATGGAGAGCGATCATAAAATCATCAAAGTACAGACACGCCAAACCCGCTTCCCTGAAGTCGGCGACAAATTCTCATCTCGCCACGGCCAAAAAGGTGTTGTGGGTCTTATCGCCGAACAAGTCGACATGCCTTTCACCGACGAAGGCATCGTCCCTGACATTATCATGAACCCGCATGGTTTCCCCTCTCGTATGACCGTTGGCAAAATGATGGAGCTGGTCTCTGGGAAAGCGGGCGTTATGTCAGGCGACCTGCAGTACGGGACAGCGTTCGGCGGCAGCAAAGTCGAAGACATGGGTGACATACTCATAGAGCACGGCTTCAGCTATGGTGGCAAAGACTTCGTGACCAGCGGCATCACAGGAGAGTCACTGCCAGCATACGTCTTCTTCGGGCCCATCTACTATCAGAAACTCAAGCACATGGTTATGGACAAAATGCACTCCCGCGCTCGTGGTCCTCGCGCTACTCTCACTCGCCAGCCCATGGAAGGTCGTTCCCGCGACGGAGGTTTACGTCTCGGAGAGATGGAGCGTGATTGCCTGATCGCCTATGGCGCCTCCCAGCTCTTACTGGAAAGACTGATGCTAAGCAGCGATGCACATGTTGTCGACATTTGTGGAACGTGCGGCATGATGGGATATCTCGGATACTGCCAGACTTGCAAGAAGAGCGAAGGTATGACGAAGATGACGATACCCTATGCGGCAAAGCTGTTGATTCAGGAATTACTGAGCATGAACGTCGTGGCGAGAGTGGGGTTAGAGGATGAATTTCCTGTACCGGAATTATCTAAGGTTGAGTGAGTATGGGGATGAGGAAACGAAATGAGTCAATACTTCAAGTGGTACATGACTGATTGTGGGTATGACATGTTGCATAAAAGGACATTTGCCAGATGATATATTGTACATAGAGCGGAAACGACCATCCTCACTGCAAAGTGGTCCTTGCCGTATATTGGAGCATTGCTGCAATGGTTTACTATCCTAAGTGGCGCGAGTATTGTTTCCATGCCAAATTCGATGAAAGTCAATTGTAGGTGTTACTACTCTTCAAAAGGGAAGTCGCTGCACTACTCTGGTCTTGATACAAACAACTCATAAGTCGCACCACCCGTTAATTTTCAACTATGTACAGATTTCGATATCGGCATCCTATGGTACACGTTGCTTACCTTCTATCTCATCAATCGTACAAACAACTCTTCATACCTTATTTCTTCTTTCTTTGCCGCGCGTCCTCAAATTTCTCCCCATACACCTGCTTTTTCTTGAACAACTCCACAGCCTACCCCCTCCATCAGCGTCAGCAATCGAGGTATTCCTCTATAGAATGGCTACCCTATACACACCAATATCACCTACCTCCCAAGCACTCGGCCGCCCCAAATCAACATCCGCCCCGGCCTCAAGCAACAAATCCACAATTTCAGTCTCATCCTTGAACACCGCGCCCGCCAACGGGCTCTGCCCTCTATCATTCAATCGATTTGGATCGGCGCCATGCCGCAGCAGTAGAGAAGACAGCAAAAGATGGCCGTGGTACGTAGACAGCATGAGCAGAGTGTCGCCTTTATCGTTGGTCATGTTTGCAGGCAGGCCGGCAGGCAGTGCTTGTTCGAAGATGGGGAGATCGCCGGCGCGAGCGGCATCGTACATGCGTGTTGCGAAGGCAATGACTTCGGGAGAATTGGGAGTGGGTTGGATGGCTTGGCCGTCGGGCGGATTTGCCATTTTGGGTGTATGTACAAATAGAGTAGTAAGTATCTAAATACTCTACTTTTCCAAGGATGATAATGGGCCGCAGTGACGACTGACGAGTAATTCACGCGGCTAGCGCGTTTGGGAATTTAAGCGCAGTGTTTACTTTAAGTAGTGCACCCAGGAGCCTCAAACCAGTCACCCCAGTGCACCAGGAGACCCCGAAATTGTCAGAGGAGAAGATGCTCAAATTCTTGATAGTGTATTTAAGGGCTCAGCATTGGCTTCAGAGCTTAGAATGCTTGGCTCAGGACTCTTGGACCGCTGTAGTCCGGTCCCCCAGCTTCAGGATCCTGTTGATTGCTTTGAGCAATCGAAAAGGAGACCATCAAACGTACTTCATCTTTGAAGACATAATGATGTGACAAAAATAAAGGTTTGGTACGAATTGTGTCATCCATGGACTCTGATACTCTTCAGAGCACCCCAAATGCTTGATGTTGCATCGCTTGTGTTACCTTGAGACCAGAAACCCCTTGGCTGGTCGTGGACCGTCTAGTGAGCCCAGTTTGACTCAGGCTCACGTGCTTAGCTCCACAAGTTTTGGCTACCATTGCATCGGGTGAGGCAGATCCTGGAACAGCACGCGCCCTTCACAGTGCCCGAAGAAGCTATCAAGTAATCTACGTGCCATTGGGACAGGTTTTGAGACTTCCGGACATTACAACGCCAAATTGGGTGACCAATCTTAGCAGGTTTTCCGTCGAGTCAGCATGGCTGCGTAGCTAGGAGCACACGAGGAGCAGCGGAAGCAATGACACATATCACTGGCCCCAATCAGCATTGAGCAGTGCGAAAGGTCGCCGAAAGAAAGTGTGATTCGTTGCTCTATAGTCCCTCAGACTCTCCTCTCCACACCTTCCTCTAAACATTTGTTCGCCGGAACTGATCGGCAGATAAAGATGTCATGGCCATCTATATCTTCCTGTAGGTGCACCGAGTGTTAGCCTCTTAACGCCTATTGAGGATGCATAAGGAAGAGAATCCTACGAGAGAACCATAGCAAGCTTAATATCTAGGAAGCGGTGCCAGACGCCAGAACTTGGTCCCCACAAGTACGCGGTGTTAGATGCACGGAGACGGGAGGCTTTGATGAAGACCCATCCGAGACCTTTCAGACATTGATGGTAGTGTTTACACTACCTGCTGTATGCTCGTCTGACGTATCTACCTTGCATGTATTCGAGCGTCAAGTACGATGAAGCGCTGCCGTGGTGTGGCTCAAGTGAAGACTTGAATCTTAAATATTGCCGCATAGGAGATACTCAGGGCAGAGAGGAAAGAAAGACTCCAGATCAGATACCAGACTCTCATGACTGAGTCAAGCGATATCACGATAACACAGGCACCCACTCTTGCGGGATCTAGTCCGAATTACATATTGATGTTCTCGTAGCGGACCCAACACTTCACCATCTTTCAACCAAGCCGCAGCTTGAATTTGCTCCCACGCGACCGCCCAAGTTACCGCCCCCCAAGAACAGAGCAGAGCACTCTGTCAACTAAAGCCATGACTCTAAGCACTCCACCCCAGGGTCGTAATGACCTTGAACTTCTGGGAGAAGCTAAGAGCAATCCGATTGAGGTGGGGAGTAGTGGTAGCGACAGTGAGAGCGATGTTCCGGAAAAGTCGGCTCAAAGTCATGGGTTCACAGGTCATCCGACTACTTCACACAATCCTACACTCACTTCCAGCGCTAGTAGAGTTGACTTGCGCCATACATCTCATCTGAGCAAAGTCGACAAATCCAGCAAAGTATCATCAGTAAGCAGTGAAAGGAGTTTTCCGGGAAACACTGGGCTCTTTCAGACCAGATATCCGGCTTGCAAGGATTGCCGCAAAACCAAGGTCGGACTGTTCATCTCCTGCCGTACTTATCCCCGCCTGACGGAATTGCAGCGTTGGTGCATTCATGATGGTATCGGTAATGAGGATTCTGTCGAAGTCCGTCAAACAGCGATCCCTAGACTCAAGGGACAGAGATCAGTCATCCAGGCCACTACTCAGCAGCCCGTCTCACGAAAAGTCAGCAGCGATGGTGACGACCGTAGTGAAAACAAGACTACGCCAACCGCACCAAGCATGCCAGTACCTATCATGCAACGGTCCTTCTCTACTGCCAGCGTTTACTCTATCAGCTCCGATGATTCTGATCTACCCTCCAGCGCGTCGCAGAAAAGATCCCTTGCGACCCGCGAGCATGCCAAAAGCCAGCCAGATAGCTGCGAAGAGTCCGACCCACCCATTAACCATTCACAGAAACGACGCCTTGCTAAACAATACCCTGCCAGCTTGAAGGGCCATGCCAGTAGCTCCGAAGACTCTGATCCACCCATCAATCCTCCGCAGAAACGACGCCTTGCTGGAAAAAAAACCCCTACCAGCTTAAAAGGTAGACCCAGTAGCTCTGACACTAGCCCATCCATCAATCCTTCGCAGAAACGCCGCCTAACCAGACACCACCCTGCCAAATCGAAAGGCCAGCCCAGTAGCTCTGAAGAGTCCGACCCACCCGTTAACCCTTCGCAGAAACGAGGCCTTGCTAGCTACCACCCTGCCAAATCGAAGATTGGCTCCGGCAGCTCCGAAGACTATGATCCATCATCGACTTCCGCAAGGGGGAGACCACTCACCACATCTCAATATGCCAGACTGAATGTCGCTAATACTCCCGATCCATCTACGAAGAGATCCAATCCCGGAAAGAGTCAATGGTTTGGAGGTGTTGGAGTTGATGGCTCTATTTCAGGTGCACACCTTGTCTCCTTCGGGAAAAGCACCCGTGAAAGCTTCACTCCAAGCTCACCAGGCCGCCATCTTGACGACACCAAGCTCAGGCCACTGTTACAGGCCAGTGGCATGGAGGGTTCTCAGAGTTCTCGGACTGGCCTCGAAGTTGGGAAATCGGAGCTTGGCGAGCGGGCAACAAACACCTCTGTAAATCCAATACGGGAAAGTATATCACCAGAAAATTCTACTGTACATAACGAGAGACAATATCCCGCACCCATCATCGCGCCGACAGGAAAGCCGATCGACCCTATCCAGGTAGTCAAACCTGCGGGGTCGGTCAGCAGCCATACGGCAGACGATGAAGTCAGCGCAGAGGTCATCGAACAGGAGCTGCGGTCACCCAAGGCGCGGAAATCTGAAGAGGAAGAGGCGCAGCAAAACCCAAGTTTAGGCAACTCGCCCACAGAATCTACCAGGGAAAGGCCAAAGTTTGGTATCAAGGATATCGTCCCAGAAGTGGTAGCTTCGACAGGTCATTCATTCACAATAGACGATGTCGTATCAAGCAAGATGCTAAGAGAGCCAATACCGCCCCTATGGAGTTCCGAGCTTAAGCAGTTCCACGACGCCATGCGTATGGCCTTCGCTCCAGTCATTGTGGGCCCAGACTGGATTCTAAAAGCTCCCGTGAAGAAGCGGCAGTTCACGCTGGCAGATATCACTGGAACTGGACCTCAGGAATCTCTGTTTAGCATTGAATACGCTTTTGAACAATATCAAGCTCGTCGAAACGATCAAGAGCAGCCGAATCTTGACCAAACCACAGATCAAGCTCAAGGGGCGGAAGATGCAATCGACAGGAAGCATACAGTGGTATCGGAGGGTGGAGACTTTATGGTATTGGGGAGCAATGACAGCAACGGAGAAAGACCCATCCATGGTAGCCAGCAGATCATAGAGTCTACTGCGGACAAAGCTGCTGGGCCGGATTGGATGGAGATGGTTGGTGATGCAGAGAACTACTTAGCTGGTGAGCGGAACGTGGCATCTACCAAAGGTGTAAAAGATGAATTATTAGAGAGCAGCGGAGAGGCGCCAGTCGCATAAATTCCCACCGACCGAAGGGGCATGGCTCCAGGGCTCGATCTCTATAGTGCTTGCCAATCTGTTGATCATGACAGCTAGGAAGTCGCAGTTGGGAGATAGTGGGCTCCAAACAAGGTAGAGAATTGGTCACCGAAGTAGCATGAGGCAGAGACAGCGATTCCAGGTTTAGATAGAAGATGCTCTGATTGGGCTCTGAAGTATGCATGCTGTGATCGAAAACACGCATAACTCACCCATATTTCCAAAACGCTCACACAGACTACCCTAATGAAGCTGTAAACATCAGATACTCTATCACTACTTAATCGCCCAAGTCTGGAGAATTCGAATACATCAGCGCAAGGGAAACCTTTGTTTACTTCTTGGTACCTGTTCACCAGGCATGTATACGCCAGGATACTATACAACCTCACCACGGGATACGACCGTTCAACTCAGGAAGTCCAACTGGGTCAGTGTGCTCGAGGCTGTCTCCGCCATAAGGGTAGGAGGCGAGGTGAAGTAAAGTGTCGGAAAGTGGCAGGCTCGGCGTATGCTCTTAGCACTCTGGGTGCCCAAGAATAGGGTCTTAGGCATTGGTGTGGTATCTCCTGTTGGAATACCCTTGGGTTTGCAGAATCTGGGCTTGATTGACGCCAGCGATAATCGCTTTCCGCTCTAGACAGCGTTCATCATGTGATTTGCAAGCATACGTGGCACAGCATAGGCTCACCCCAGCCTTAGCAGCTTCCTGACCGATAATTTGATAGGAGTGGTATATCCATGCTACAGACGTCGTCACCGTACGAGAAGAAGGCAGATATGACAACTGTGAGAAGTATATGGCAGCTGACAGGCCAACGATAGTGTACCACAATAGAAGGGCAGGCAGAAGCAATCCATCGGTTCTCGCTCATAGAAAGAGGTGAATTGGTAACATATAGCAGTTATGTCCATAGCTTTGGTAAAGATTGTAGGTATAATCCACTTCCCAGGTGTTACAAAAATTGTCTTGAAGATATCGACTCTTCGGTATGGCCCCATTACAAAATTCTCGGTGCGGACAATTTAGATAAACGCAAGATTCGTTATGGAGCTAGTGGGAGCTGACTTTTTTTGGCCGGGGGACTAGGCTATTTTTTTTTCTTTGAACCCAGTGCCGACGGCAGATCTCGCTGACTTCGCCAATGATGATGATAGAGATCAAAGCAGCTATAGCTGCTACTGCGATTGCAACCACGGTACCATTAATATCCGGAGCAGACCCAAATTTCATCTTTTGCTCGGAAAACATCGAACTCAGAGAGCCTGGATTGCCGTCTATGGCGATGGTGAGGAATAGGGGCCATAAATCTGTCCCATTGAACAGCGTGGCAGATGCACAGCCCACATTGGGTAGAATGAGACTCCCCGTAAGAATTAAAATCTGACCGTTCTCGAGGAACATGTTCGAATCAGTATCTTGCTTTAACGTCATGACTTCTACTCCTGTAATCTTGCTAGGGTTGCCAAAAGCTTGACCGACAAATAGCCATGTATCATTCCCCCATTTTGTTAGGAAGGCGGATCCATTGGGATAGGTGCCGGCAATCCAGAAGCCAGCCGAGTCGCTGGACCAACTTGTATTACCAGATGCGGCATCTTGACCTCTAGAGCCTGTGGAACTCATAGCAGTGATTTGACCTGGAATTGGCTGGTCCTCCCTAAAAGGTGTCCATTCACCATCAGGAGCGTAAAATGTTGCCAAAGGATAAGACACGTTGCCGACGGCGATATCGCCGGCAGCAATCAGTGTCTCGGTGTCAGCCCAAATTAAATAAGTGACAGAGCCACTCAACAAATTTCCTGGACGGCTCCAATGCTGTGACGCAGTATCGTAGACGCAGACGCTTGGACATTCAATCGAGCCAGCCTTCTCGAAATTGCCGCCAACATACAATTGGCGACTGTTTGGTTTGTTTATCATAGCTTTGACATCGACAGCGTTTCCTGCCAGGGCAGGTGGTTGGCTGCCTGAGAAGTCATGCTCTGATAGATTGTACGCGAAGATGCCATTAATGTTCTGACTTCCTACCTTGCCAGCTAGTACACCGCCGGCATACAAAACATCCAACTGGGTGGCCAGACTTTGGATCGTGGAATCAATCCCGAAGTCGGACGTGATGCCTGAGACTACGTCGGTACCGACAGTATTGTTGATGAACGCGAGGTTTTGAATAACAGTTCTGTTGGACGCTTCAGCTAGGAATTGTCCGGCTATCATCGTAAGATTAAGCCTGTTCTCTTCATAAGACAGTCCGGTAGTGGCTCCAGATCCATTACTCGACAACGTCTTGAGTCCCAAATTGCTGATTACCATGGGGTCAAACGCGAGTCCAATTGCACTACTTGCTCGAAGACCGTAAGACGATAGTGTTCCTACGCAGTTCCCCACAGCAGGACAGAGAGGAAGAGGTGCAGTCCAAGGATTCTCAGGGAAGTGCAAGCCATGCTATGATAGATTTACTGCAGCATTTGTATTGACAGTGTCTGATGCGGCCCCGAGACTGTCTTGAGTTACAGTCAGATATATTCTGGGACTTTGGGTTAGGTCCCCTCGCGATTTGGAAAGGGTGACGGTATAGTACTACCTTCCCAGTTCTAAATGCTAGAGGCCATTGAGGTTGCGGGCGGCGAAGCCTGCTACCGTACCACGATTGGGGTTCAACATGAGACACAGCTAGATCTAAATATAGCGCAATCGTGGTGTTCAGCCCCCGATTCAAACTGGTAAATATTACAGCTACACCCCCTTTGCCTACATGTGCACCCCCTATTTGCCTACATATACACGAACAGCGCATGACCCGTGCCCCAGGGGCTCACCCTTAGTAGTCGGCCAATGGAATTCGGCTAATTCTAGTCGCTCCAGGGTATCTTCCATCATCAAGATCTTGGGTGGTCACACCGGGAGCGAGCCCTAGAATTCAGGGGGCATAACGCTCCCTTAGCAGGCCCCAGGGGCTCTGATAGGGCGCATTGCGCTAAGTGCGCGGTCCATGGCGCGGGTGTTACCCTTTACGGACGAAGCTAAACCCAATGCGGGAGGGGATGTATATGTAGGCAAACAGGGGGTGTACATGTAGGCAAAGGGGGTGTAGCTGTAATACTTCCCTTAAAACTCAGCCGTATTCTATCTAAGCGGAAAACACCGCCCCGAGGTGGGGCAGTAGATGTCTTCCAGTACAACAGTATATAGTCAAGTCCGACAGACTACCACTGCTAATTCGGGTACGTCTCACATTCTAGAGTCATCATGGCTGACAGGCGCCTGACTTGGCCCTTGACGAGGTGCCAGCAACAGATGATCCTATCTCACACTCCACGCACTCACACGGAATCCAGTAAATCGTGTTCAGAACATGCATCCGCTCATAGCGAACCTTTGGTACCCATGCTGTCAACAAACGAGCCAAGAACGACTCGGCTTGGTGATGTCGTGACACTTCCAGCCTACGATAGAGGACTTGTGACTCGTAATATATGTATCGGCGGTCTCGTCCTCAGCTGGCTAGTCTCCATCGCTTGCATAATTCTCGCACGGTGGACCTTCAGATCCGGCCAACTCTTCCGTACTCAGAACGGCAGTTACACCCATAACGGGCAGGGCGAACGCGTCTTTTTCCTTAGCACAGTGCGCCAAGAACTCGTCAAATTGGCAGTCAATGTTTGCGTCAGTTTCTGCACAGACTGCCTGGGGTACATCCATTCCGCATCTACTCGCTGGGCCCTCTGGCGCGAAGGCCGACTTCTATACAACTCGAATGCTCGGCTTTTGGTGAGCACACGCAGTTGCTCATCCAGTAGATGGTCGAGTAATCTCGTCTCGGCATTCCTTTTGATTGTTTGTTACGTATCATCTGGCCAGCTATTCCTATCCTCGACGAGCGCTGAACAGAAGGGATTCGTTCTCAATGGTATCGCTATCTCGGCGCTAGGTATTGGCATACTTGGTCAGGCTATGGTCTCTACCCTCTGCATCTGGGGTTCTCGCCAGCTCATACCAACATGGAGTTCCAATCCTCTTAATACAGCGCTCACTTGTCTACATCATGGGATGCGCAGCGTTGGTGGTCGCTGCATGTTGAGTGTTCATCAAAGGGACAGGCCACCAATACCATCGAAGCCTTTCCACCACCAAGCTTCAGCAGAGCGTGCTATACCCTCAATCAGACACATCACCCGATTTCTCTTCGCATTATTCGGTCTGATACTAGTTTGGACCATTGCCATAAGATCGGATCCATACTTTCGAAAGAATCCATCGACTACTTTGCCTCTCTACGGTGCGTCCGTTCCTGTCTTGGAACTCAACCTCTGCAGTCTGCTCATCACAAGCTCCCTGCAACTCCTCCTGACTGTATCACTCCATCTGACCGAACTCCTGGTGAATCTGTCCCGCGATGAGCATATTTGGCGCCTTGCTACCAGCAAAAAGGGTACACAGAGTTCCTTTGGCCCTTTAGGATCCCTGAAATCTGCAGCCTGTAGCTGGCAAACCACTCTTCTCTTCACGCTCAAATCGCTTGTCTATTGGTTGTTTGGCTTGGCCGTGAATTCTAACGGGCAATTTGTGTATATGAACTGGGTAGGCATTCTGCTCCTGTTTGCTGGAGTGGGCGTCGTGGTTGTCTTTGGCTCACTCCTGGCCTGGTCGCAGCCAAATGGCTCGCAACCGGCCACTTTTGGTCATTTACAGACATTGGCAGATCTGATAGATGAGTGGCATGAAGGGGGAGAGACTATCAGGTGGGGCGACAAGGGGCTTGCGAAGAACTCTACGATCGGTGGTCACAAGATGATCAGACATGCTGGGACCACCAGGACCTGTCTCCAGGGTGTCCGCATGCGTGTTTCATACCAGTGACCCTTCCAGCCCCGACAGTTTTGCGTTTGGATCACGCAACTACTTGTGGAACTAGGTGTCATTGTTCTCCTCAGGATACCTATCGCTTGTCAATCGGCCAAGTAGGACAAACTTGTGTCCACACGTGGTGAAATAATTTGAAAAAGTAGCATTGATGCTAATGTAATCCCGGGACAGGCCTAAATTTACCCGAAGTGGCCCAGAGAAGGCTATAAAAGACAAAGTCGTATACACCACATCAGCCATCTCGCCATTGGTGAACCTAGTGAGAGGCTCGTAGGTTGCGCCACCAAGATCGTCAAGATCCCTAGCAAGCCGCAACCAGAGCGGTATACATTTTGGGGTTTAGCCATCAGTGGATACGTCCTCGAATATATGTACCATGCAAAGGCGAACCGGGTCTGATTGATCTAGATCAGACGTGGATGAATGAGCTCTACAACTTTTTAAACCCGCAAGCAAGTGTTGTAGGGCTTGTTATGGACGATAGGATCAGCAAAGCTCGGAACCATATCAAGTGGCTTGACAACCTCTTTAGCTCCCCCAGCTTCCTTCGGTACTAGATGAGAAGGATCTTTGTAGCGCTGGTACTCGCCGTACAACAAAGACTGTGCGAGAGGTTATTGAGGAGAATCAGGGCCAAAAGAAAGATAAGAACACAGCAAAGGAGGTCAACCAGGGTCTACAACCGAAGCTTGTAGAGTTTAAAACAACATTGGGAGGGTCAACAACATGGGGAGAGCTGTATGCGTGCATCTCGAAGGATAAAAGGGTTCTACAGTTCGCCCGGAAGGATCACAACATGGTACTCTTTATGACTACTGCCTCCAAGCCGGATGACCGAGTAATCCTAAAACGCCTTCGTCCTACACCAAAAGTAATATCTACTCGTTCATCCCGCGTAGTTTTTGGGAACGAGGCGATCAACGGACTGTCTATTCCGCAGTAGGATAACTCATACAATCACAGGATGGGAGGAGTCGATGATACAGAATAAATGAGGAGCGACTACAATACTCAGCGTAAGCATTGGCAGCCCTGGAAGCGTCTAAGGCATTTTCGATGATACCATGACAAGTTGCTGCAAGATTGCCCATTGCAGTGAGGGGAGATCCTGAGGGTGCCCAAATCAGCGTAGCATTCGCTCAGAATTCAGACTGCATTAGGCAAGTGTGTTATCAAAGACCGCTAAACATCAATCTACAAGGCGGAGGGAGCTCAATACTACCACCAGTAGACCTCTTGCGAAGCTGGTACGTGACATCGGCGCCGAAATTCACCTGAGAGGACGGCTCGAAGGTGATAAGAAGGCATGCGTAGCATGTAAAGTCGCTCATCGCATGGCAAAAGGTGTTGCAAATCCCGTCAAGGCTCGTACAACCTCTATCAATGAAGACTGTCCCGACAGCTATCTTCCTTCCAGGATGTCAGCAGTACGAATCAATCCTGCCATCTTTGCCAGGGCGCTCCCACTTCGCATACTTCTTCTGCCCCAATGCCCCGTGATCTAGCGCGCCAAAGGTCCACCAATCCCCTGAAAATAGCCGCTTCGGATTCATCCTGATGCAAAACTTCTCTCCCGGCCGTACATCGGCCGCCTTTCGAGATAGCGTGTTCTAGTAATAATCAATCGACAAGCTGTGCATCATGACCAAGTCGCCTTGGCCCATTGACGGAACGGTCTCGAATCTCATTGATGGCTCCTCCCGCAGATTTAGACTTGTGCTGGGCTGGGAGCCGTACTCGGGTGGGCTGGGGAAGGCAAGAAAGATGGTTCGATTGGGGTCTGTGGTACTCTCTAGTGGGATAAATGCACCGTCAAGAGATCGTCTTGACGCTCGTGCAGGCCGTTGTCATGGACGGAGCCAACTGTGCAGAGGGTTATGGCGGATGTGCGCTTAGGCGAGGAGGAGATACGGGTGGACACTGTCAGCTCCAGGGATGGATTAGAGGGGCTTGCTGATAGCGATATTGTCGGTTGCGAGGTCGCAAGGGTGACTTCGATGTGAACTCTATCGATATAGGACATATTGCTGGGTTGAGGATACAGAGTCGATGGAGAGGCGTGATGGATAAGTAAGACGTTGATCGAGTAGTCTATTTACCAGATCATTAACTGAAGTAATTTCCAGTAATATAGACCCTAAGGACTCGGACCCTGGTGACACAGTGGGTACCGGAGAGCTATCGTATGAGTGAATGCTACGCCATGACGTGCTAGCCGACACTAATCTTCTACAGCTTTACGTTCCAGCAAGTGCCAAACATGTCACACTCTATATCTCCTAAGCTCTTTACCATTCAATTTCGCGCCCACCTGATTGAGGTCTCGTATGGCACACTTCCACACCGTCCACTCTTTTCGTCAGCTGCTCAACTTTACTTCATCTAAAGCCCGATGCTTGTGTCAGATATACTTAAAAGTGTGTAAAAGATCTTTTATATGCACTCAATGTATTCAATTATGAAACGATACAATTATCAATTAGAGCGGAAAAAGGAAAAAACGCCATGCATCACCAAAAACAAACAAATGCCCAATCACTCACCTAAAACCCCCTTGCAGCTCTCTTCAGATCATACGACTCCTTCAGGTCTCTGTCCTGCAGCACATCAGCCGCCTGACCCACCAACGCCGCCCTCTCATCTATCTGCTTCAGCTCGCTCTCCGACATTTCCGGTTTCTTGAGCTTGTCCGGATGAGAACTGACACGCATCGAGCGCGCAGCTTTCTTGATCTCGTCGGTCGACGCTTTTGAGGAGATACCGAGGGTTTTGTAATGGTCTGGAAAAATTGTCTCTGGCTGGGACGGTGGAGCTGAGCTTTTGTGGTGTCGGTCTTCGCGGTGCTGCTCCCGGGATTGTCTGTCTTCCTTGCGGTTGTTACCGTGGGGATAATTATGGCTACGTTCGTGTTTCGAGTCATACTCATAGCGGTCGTGATGGTGACTTCGGCTACTCTTGGCCTTCGACTCGGGTTTAGCATGGTCGTGAGTGCTCGACTCACGACGGTTACTGCTTGCGGCCGGCTTTCTACCGCTAGCGCTTTCTCTCCGACTCTCACTTACTTTAGTTTGTGCGGACCGGGAAGTGTGGCTTTGCTTCTGAGTACTAGAGGCTCGATGTGGTCGGTGTTCGCTTCGTTGTGGTTGAGGATAGTGACTGCTGTCTTGATGTTTGTCAGAATAGTACGTTTCCCTTTCATGGAAGGTAAAGTCGGCAGAAGTATCAGGTTGATACTTGCTCTCTCTGTCTTTGGTTGATCGCGCTCCACTTGTTCTATAAGAAAACCTGCCAGATCCATTGTAAGGTTGATCTTTGTCGTGGTCTGTTTCGCGCTGACGAGGTATCGCTGCGGAAATCTTCTCAAAATAATGATATGCAAGATCTCCCATACCGAGGTCATGAAAAGGGTGAGGATTTTCAGGAGAGCAGCAAGTTCGTATCCCTGGCATTCTTTCAAAGTAATGATATGCAAGATCTCCCATATCAAGATCGCGAAGAGGATGGGGCCTATCAGGAGAGCAACAAGGAGCCGTGCTAGGAACATGGCGAAAACCATGAGAGTAGCTGTCACGACGACTGTTGCTGTGAGCATCGTGCCTGTGACTGTCATCGTGATGACGCGACCGTTCTCTGTGAGCGTCATCAAAAGTGAAGTAGCCAGCAGGTTGTTTGTAAACCCTTTCTTCGAAAACCCTGGGCATAGGATGATCTCTCTTTGTAGAGGGACGTCGAGAAGAATAGTGAGGCATTTTGGCTCGCTTATAGATGTGAAGCTTGAGGTTGAGATCCAATGTAAAGGTGTAATGAACTCCGTTTAGACGACGGACGAGGTGCTAGATGATTGCTCTGGGTAGAAGGGATGGAATATAAAAGAGACATATTCGCGGTCGCACGTTCTATAAGGTATTTACTCACGCAATCGACTTGCAGTGAACAATACAGTTTCTACAATATCCCTTGTATAAGATAACAAAGCCTCGTGGAAACCGATACAGCTGGGAGTTGTCTTCATCGCCAAGCAAAGAACAAGAGACAATGAAGCAGGCTCTGAAAATTGCTTTCACATGCCTGACCATTGTTCATATGAGAGGACTCTTCACGAGTGAGTGAAAACGTAGGGGACCAGCCCTTGTTCTCAGAAAGCTGTTCAAGTTACTGTCGATGGGGATTTGATCTGAACCTCCCTTGATTGAGGCAATCAGAAGGCAAATGTCAAAAGCCGACTTTGGCTATCTTCTTTAGTACATGCGTCCTCGATCCGCAAATGTGGGAAAAGATAATCTTCAAACCGAAAGATCTCATATTCATAGCACAAGCGGGGCTTTCGAGGCCGAGTGTCGCCATTATGAAGAGGCTCCTGGGTGACTTTGGTTCTCTGAGTAGAACATGGAACGAGAGTTGTGGTCCTATCTGATCGTCGACACTCGCTAAGACAGGTACGTTGAGAATCTCTAGATGAGTAAAGATGCAGCTCAGATACAACATTCAAGTGTACGAATTACGCCACGGTCTGAAGTCTCTTCCACACAGAGAGATAAAAGCCACGATAAGTTTGGGTAAGCGCAGTTGGGCTAGCTCTCTGCAAGCCTGCGTTGTCTCTGTCTCTCAAATATTCTGTTACCTACCAAGGGGCAAAGCTGTTCTTGTCGTCCATGTAATCGTGATTTCGCTTCTCCTTGGTCGTAACGAGAAGCTATATCTAGCATAGCACACTTAGAAGAGAGGCAACCACCACACCATCTTTCATAAAAAGCTCGAATTATCTAGCCCAAGGAGGTCTTTCATGTGGTCATAACGTGTTGTTATGTTTTGATGCATCGTGCATATGATTCTTATACCGTACAAGCGATCTTCGCCCCGCGTATTCCTCCACTGTTACTTCTTCTCTTATGCTCACAACTCGAGCTCATTGCTGCAGGTGTCCGATTTCTACACACTACGTACCTCTCCGAGAGTTCATACTCGTTCAGCCAACGCTCGGCTCTAAAGTCGAAGGCGGTATTGCCATACATCTTTGGCATCAACGCGCACGCGCTTTTGCCCTTATGGTTTGAAAGAGAACGGTTCTATTCAACGATGGCTGTTCAAATTCCTGACGACGTTCAAAGCCGCGCTCATCACCTCGTCATCGACTGTATCATCTCACCAATCGTAGCTCCTATGCGTATCGTTGCGAGAACATAGACGTAGGCTTTTACTAACCGCTCGCTGGGCTGGGATGATTATGTCGCCATGGTCACTCTTCCATTCTGCATCAGCTACAGCATACCCTTAGGGATCTCGAAATCTATCCAGCCGTGAGTAGTTTGGAGTCCCTTTAGAGTTTATGAGTAAAGCAATGTAGATCAGACCACTTTTCATATTCTCGGTTTCGCTGACGACGGTCCTAGAATTGGGCTGTAACAGCTGCACATTCCACTTGCATGTTCCGAGATCTTACCTCCCTAGAGTATGGAAACCTTTCTCTGGAGGAGACAGATACTCTCCTAACCACATGCCGAATAATGCTGACTCATGAAAGCGTGCCTGAAGTCAACGCGGGTCTAGTATACGGCTGCGTGCCGGCGCTCAAAGCGTTCTGCAGATATGTAACCTCAGAGTCGCTACCGAATCGGGCATGGCAGACCTTCGGCAGAGAAAATTGGGTTCAGTCACAATTCTTTCATCAAGCTCGAATGTGGCGGGATTAATAGTGACGGTAATCTAGTTGACAATGTTGAGGAGCGATCAAGAGCACGACTTCGCATGGAATCTTGCATGGTTAGGGGCTTCTTAGCTTCGAATGGAAGGACCTAACGCCTGTGCCATGTCTACCCTTGATTACTACTCGATTAAAGAGTGACCATGTGTACTCCGTAGCAAGGATTGATATCGGGAAAGGCTTACAGATGCCGTTTGTGATACATATAGTAGCAATGATCAGCGGCCAAAGTCAGTTGCATGTCCCAAGCCATTCAGCGGCTGCATGAATAAACCAGAATGCCACCGTAATACCAAAAAAGGTATCGTCGTTTGTAAATCCGTCGAGTGTGGTAGAACAGTCCTAAAGGCGTTAGCGTGTATTAGAAGCTTGAAGCTCTTTCCGCCTTGAATAGACAGATATCGACCCTCAAACCTCATCTCGACGTAATGCCTGCCACCACAGCCGAGACCCTCTCACTTGTATCGCGTAACGTATCCGTCGCCCCTCTCGTCCTCCTCTCAGCAGCAGACCACTTCGGCCGTTCAGGCAAAGGCCTACGAAAGCGAGTCGTAGGCGTCTTACTCGGGCAGAACGATGGCAAAAACGTGAGAGTATCGAACAGCTTTGCTGGTGCGCACACCAACCAGCCTACTCTCAAGTTCAGCAAGCAGAATACTTACCACGGCGATCTCTAGTACCCTTCGAAGAAGACGAGAAAGATCCATCAGTATGGTTCCTGGACCACAATTATGTCGAGGGCATGAACGACATGTTCAAGAAAGTCAATGCTCGAGAAAAGCTGATAGGATGGTATCATTCGGGCCCCAAATTACGAGCCTCAGATTTGGAAATCAATGAACTCTTCAAGCGCTACACACCGAATCCGCTGCTGGTCATCATCGATGTTCAGCCGAAGGAAGTGGGCGTGCCTACGGATGCGTACTTTGCAGTCGAAGAGATAAAAGATGTATGCCCACTCTATTTCTGTTACTCTAGAACGAAGGCTTGTGTGCTGACAAGAGGTTGGCAGGATGGTACCACAACAACCAAAACCTTCATGCACACTCCCTCTATTATCGAAGCCGAAGAAGCAGAAGAAATAGGTGTCGAGCACCTCCTGCGCGACATTCGTGACGTAGCCGTCGGCACTCTCTCCACCCGCATAACATCCCAACTCCAATCACTCCAAGGCCTGCACCTCCGACTTCGCGACATTGGGCAATACCTGCAAAAAGTCATGGACAAAGACCTCCCGGTCAATCACGCCATACTGGGGAATCTACAAGACGTATTCAATCTGCTGCCGAACCTGAGCAATCCTACAGCTACACCAAGTGAAGCAGCTTGGGGTAGGGAGGGGCAGGGAAAGGAGAGGACAAATAACACGGAACTGGCGCGGGCGATGAGCGTCAAGACGAACGATCAGCTGATGGCTATTTATCTGAGCAGTTTGATAAGAGCGATTACAGCCTTCCATGACCTGATAGAGAATAAGATACAGAATCGCCAACAACAGGAAGAGAAAGATGCAAAGAAGGAAGAGGAGGGGAAGGACAAAGACAGCAAGAAGACTAATGGTGTTGATGGTGCTAACGGGGTTGAGGAGGCGAAAGAGGAAGAAAGTGGCGGAAAGGAGAAAGGGAAGGAGGCAGATAAGAAGAGATGATCTTGGCGTGAGCCTCAGGGATTAGAGATACCAAACCAATCAGCATACAAGGCATACCAATGGAAAAGGAGTGCCATATCTTATAGCGTGCGTTCATATGTACAACAAGCTTCGTTCGGTTCTATGGACATTCGCGGTGGCTTTCACCAAATTGATCAGGTTACAGGCTGACTGGGTACTCTGTCGTTTCGATCTTCTCGGGATATACGATGCCTCCTTGTTTTCGGACCTGATCCATGGTTTCCATGATGACAATAGACTCCTCCCAGGACATTCCCTCGCTCTCGAGTTTCCCGTCCCTCAGACATCTGAATTCCTCTTGTCAGTATTCTATCATGACCATCAAAACCTTCTCAGTGAAGGAATTTACCTCGCACACTCATCAGCCTCCCAAAACATGCCCTGTCCGGGAATTGGGAAATCATGTTCCTGCACCCTCGGATTGTCCCCCTTCTTGATACTTTGCGGATCCACATCATCTTCGGCAGGTATCAATCTGTAATGGGTTGGACGGAAGGCTGGGCCAGAAACCTGAATCTCGCCTTTGGTGCCCTGTATTCGTATCGCCGGATTCGTGGTGTAGAAGCCGTCGGGGTCTGTGGCTACGCGGAAGTTGGTAAGCGCAATGCCGTGGGCTGTCTGCTTGCCTCCTGGTGCGGATGGGAACGTGAGCAGCATAGACGTTTTCTCATCGGCGCCTGTGGAGTACTTTTCTACTGAGGAAACGACGGTTGGTGGTTTTCGTTGATTGACTGGCACAGTGTGGTAGATACTTTGGAAGCACCATGTGAGGGGATAGATTCCGACTGGGAGAAACCTGTGTTGACAGCTGTCTCAGGCTTTCGAAATGTGAGGAAAAGTAAATGGCGACGTACGATCCAGCATTCCACCACCAGCAAGATCCATGTTGACCATCCTGTGCTTCGCTCCATCCGCACCCCAAGTATTCTCTACATCCTGTCCAAAGCTCAGATCCGCAATCACGCGATGTACAGCACCCAATTCCCCATTTTCAATCGTCTTTCTGATCTCAATACTCAAAGGAAAGAATCGCGTCCATACAGCTTCCATTAAAAACAACTGCTTCTCCTTTGCCGTCTGGACCAAAGTCTTCGCCTGCGCTGCGTTCACTGTAAGCGACTTCTCACATAGCACATGCTTGCCGGCAAGCAGACAGAGCATTGTGTTCTGGTAATGGTGGGAGTGCGGTGTGGCTACGTAAATGATGTCGACGTTTGGGTCTTTGACGAGCTCTTCGTAGGAGCCGTGTGCGACTGCTGAAGAGGGGCATTTGCAGGTTTCAAGGAATTGCTTAGCTCGGGAACTGCTAGAAGATGAGGCTGCTGCTGTAACTGTGTGCTTGACATCTGAGACCTTTCGAGTAGAAGGGTCGATCATAAGGTCCTTAGCGAATTCTAATAGGAATATGTTAGGAAATCTCAAGGCGATCGAGGCCGTCCAGAGAGCTTACTTTCGGCAATGTACCCAGTAGCTAGATGTTATGTCAGCATAGAGCTGGGGTTTATCCTCCGGTGGGAGCACAGGAATGAAGGTGGTGGATATAATGGAATAAGCAAACGTACCCAGAATTCCCCAGCGGACAGTATATGGCGACGGCATACTGAATGTATGAGACGGCTTGGATATGTCTAGTACGGTTAGCTATTGGCCGCACAGTGATCAATGTACGAAGAGGAAGCGATGAGTACTTTGAACAGCTTTCGTGGGGAACGTGGGGTATCGACCGACGTCACTCGCTGGCTGGCCTTCATTAGATCTGTAATTTCATCATGTTGTCAAAAGGTGTCAAGCACAAGGAAGGATAGTAGACTGGCACGACTGGCTGGTAGCAGCCCATCACTTTTTGGGAAATGTGTCTCTGAAATGAAATTGTATTGGTTGTGCAGCCATAGGTTTGGAAGACCCTAGGAAGCAGCACCCCCATTTTCGACATTGCGGAATAGACTGGAACCGGTAATACCTGGAAAAACCAATGCCATGCGCTTTGCATGGCCAGAATGGAGATACACATCGGATAATGCAGACTCAGAAAGAAAATTGCGGAAAACAGAATGCACGATCAACCTGCATGGGAGTCATGCCTTGATCGCTTTGGCATTATTTGCGGTGATATCAGGAATCTGCGGCCTATCAGCAAAGCCCGCTGGAGGTTCACGTTCTAATTTACTGACCTCCGCTGCAAGAGCCTTCCTCTTTCCTAGCACGCTGTCTGGTGTTGCCAACCTCCCAGGCGTATTTCCGCCGTCCTTCTTGACCTCAGAGTGACAACTTGCATGATACACCCTGCTGCCAACGCGGATGGCATCTTGCCACACGAAATCTTCCACTTCCTTGTTGTATGTGGTTACGAAGTTCTCTTGGCAGATTGGACAGGGCAGCCGCTCTAGTGCTGGGTCTGAGGGGACAGGAATGTATTTATTCTTTGGGTCAGCTGCGGCGAGGGAAGCAGCCAACGCAGCTTTCTCTTTCAACGGAGATACCTCTGTGAGCGGAGCGTCTTCAGGGTTATCGCGCGATCGGATCCACTCCTAGGGGAGTTTAGCAACAGTCCATGTCTACAATCTGTCACGGAGAATCCTCACCAGTTCATCGACGTACCAGCTCCGGCTCTGCCCTCGCTGGGCAGAGGCGGTCAGTCGTGAATTAGTCTGAAAGTGCCAATCCAGATGCCGGGCCTTCCGTGCTCTACCCTCCTCGGTGGCAAAGAAACGCCTGCCGCAAGTCGAGCACTGATTTGGCCGCGCCTCATACAAAGTAGAAATGAGATGAGATCGTGGTCTAATCAATCAGTATAGGCGTAGCATAAAAGTAATGGCTGAACGTACCTTTTTAGGGAAGCTGAAGTGAGCTCTACATCATTTATCATGGCAGGACCTACCAAGCCTGTGGAAAGTGTTGATGGGGTATGTATAGTCGTCGAAGGTGGCACATACCCGTTCGGGTCGTTCGCAGGTGTTACGGAGCCAGGAGGCAGCAAGCCTTGCGCTCTAAGAGCTGCAAACAAATCCAGACCTGGCGCCGGCGCCGGCGCTGGCGGCATGGAAGAACGAGGATTGGATGTAGATGGTTGCTGCGGCAAGGATGCCTGGGGAGCCGGAGGGATTGCTGGAGTTCGCTGAGCTCTTGCAATGATGTCCGCTAGATTTTTAGAATCGAGGGAAGCCTGTAAGCCACCGGTCTGTGATTCTCGTACCGGTGTCGGACGTTGATGATAAGGCAGCGGTTGTTGTTGTTGTTGTTGTTGAAATGCCTGTGTTGGAGGTGCATAGGGAGCTGGGGCTGGGACACGACTCAGGGGCGCAGAAAGCGCTGTAATCTGATCTCGGATTGCCTGAACCTGGTTGGGCGTAACCAATTGTCTGCTCATAACATCCTGCAATTGTAGCAGAGCTCTCAGACGACCTTTAAGACCGTTATCATAGACGTTGGCGGCAAGTTGTTCTTGCGTCGTCCTGACCAGTTCAGCAATATCTCGAATTAGCGAATCCAAAGATTGTGGGGCCGGCGGATGATGAGGAAATGATGTTGGCTGCTGAAACGATTGCTGGAATGATTGAGGTACATGCTGCGGAGGAGGATATTGATGTTGCGGAGGATAAGACGAACGTGGCTGCCGCTGATAGTTAGTATATTGCCCATGAGCGCATGCACAAGCCTTACTCACCTGATATTGGCCGTTGAGTATGTTATGTTGGTAATAGCCTTGTTGCAGCGGGGGAGAAAAATCAGTGTTCGCCTGTGGTGGAGTCGGGGTACTTCGCCATTGGGTGTTTGGCATGACTATTGGCCGTTGACGGGCTATCATCTGCTGGGTCCGAGCTTGCTCTTGTTGAGATCGCTCCGCAGCAGCGCTTCGGGCTTTGTGCAACGCGTTCTTAATAGGTCGTATTGTTTCAATAGGGAATACAGGCCTCTGGTCCAGCGATCCAGGTACAGGTTGTTCCCATGTATCCAGCATCTCCTCCAACTTCCTCCGTACGTTGTGATTGAGCAAGGTATATGCATTCATAAAAATGCTGTAGAGGTTTCGGCCTAGGAAAAGAGTATAGGGGGTGCCAACATTCTTCACGATTGAATCAAGAACATAGAGGGCTGGAAGCTTGCGGTCTGGTGGAGTCTACAACGTAATCAGCAATGAATTTGGGGCTTGATATGCACAGTCACTCTTTGTGGCTTGTCCATCGTTCACCGCATGGGCCGCTCGTAATAAAAGCTTTTTGTACTCACATTTCTGATATGGTTTTCCAAGACTCGGGATATTGCTAATGCATGCTCTGTAGTTTCTTTTGCAATGAGTGTTAGATTGCTTATTTCGATTCGCGAGTTGAGGGTCAAATCTTCGAGGGCTTTTTTGTAATCTTCAGCGACTTCATCGGAAGGGAGTCCAACAGACATGACGAGATTTGTTGATGAGAGGGGTAGAAGGAGTTTGTTTGGTTAGAGTAGACGCAGAAAAAGGGAGATTTTCTCTCTGACTGAGTGATCAGTGTCTTGAATGGCAGGACCCAATGCCACACAATGTGTTATTGACTCTGTGCGAGAATAGGAAGACCACGAAACCACGACCTCAGTTATGCTCTTGGATGGAACAGGCACTGAAGTTTTTGCTAGCTATGTTTGTTCGAATCCAAGCACGAAAGCTTGACCTGCGCAAACTGCGCTCCGCCTCCAGTGTACCTCCTCAGCTCCAAACGCCTTTTCCTTTCTCTAGCAGATTTTCTAAGTCTCGAGACACCCACCTTTCGGGATAGCGAGAAGGTGGCTTGATGGTCTATCAAGTGCAGAATATTACAGCAGGACGGAAGATGGGGCGAGCGATGTGTGTGGATGATGAGTGGAGGTGAGCCTTGTTCAGCGATGGATGTTGTTCACAAGAGTAATGAGGATGGTCTATTCTGGGGATGACTAAGTAATAGGATACGGCAACTTATCCGAATAGGGCTATTTCAGGATCCAAAGCACCGAAACCCCCAAACCCATGTAATGAAGTGTTTCCAATTCGAAATGACCTAGATCGGTTGAATAATAGTGGTAGTCGGCACCTTTAATATTATTTTGTCGTGGCGTGCGTGGGTTTTGGAAAGTCGGCGACGCTTTCCCAAGTCATAATATATTAAAACATGCATACTGTAACCGTATATAGACGAAATCATACCATTTCGGGCGTAGCCTTGTATAACTAGATGGGATCTATCCTTTACACTACTCAGAATTTTCGATTCATGGACATAGCAATGGAGGTTTGCGGGTTTTAGGGTTTGGGAAATCGGATAAATTGCCGTAAACAGGGCGCAACCCTTTGTCTCAATCGATCCATCAGCGTCACTTCCAACGACTATTATTCCCTTTGCCTTACAACCAAGCTGCCCCGCAATGAAATTCCTCAGCGGTCTTGCTGTCCTCGGGCTTTTCATTGTCGGCGGGAATGGACTGGAATCGCAGAGACAGGTCTTCATCACATATCCAAACGACGCACCTCAGTCCGATTTGAATGAATACAAGGACGCGATCCAAGCCGCTGGAGGAGTAGTGCTACATGAATTTGAACTTATAAAGTATTGACTCGCCGGTTCCTGTCCGACGAAATGATGCTAATTGATTGTTGCAGAGGCTTCATTGTCAAGGCTTCGTCCCAAGCGATCAATTCCATTAATACATTGTCTCAGGAATTCACTCCCACTATCGAGGACGACCAGACGGTGACCACCCAAGAGCAGGAATGACGATCGAATCATATCGTTGGAGTGCCTGTGGTATTGGTCTAATCACCAAATCTGTCTTTGCTGGCTCAGTTACAGCTGAGGGAGCATCTGGGTCTTTGAGGCTGTATGAGGACATTACGCGATGACGGATCTACGGTTACATACAATGACGCTTGATTGGGAGCACGCATGGCCCTTCTCAGGGGGTCTGATTTATTCACATAGCTTTGCTCACTTTCGTGGAGACTAGAAGGCTACCAGTGGCTTTAGCAGTATTCATTTGAAGACAACAAGTATTGCAGCCTGATAGTATGCAAACCACTCAAAGTGGACAAGGACTAGCACCAAAGAATGCTCGCGGTAGTTGATGAAATTTCTATCTGATCGACAACTTCAATGGTCATTTCTTTGTTTGCATTGTGTTCCATCCCGCGAATGAGATCATGCATATTATACGTGCACACTTTGTGTTCGTGGACAAAGTGGGAAGAAATCAGTCTTTATCGATTACGTCGCGCTAACGCAGGTGCCAAAAAGCCGAGGACAAGGGTCTTTATTCAACATCGCGTCCCTCAAAGCGAGTCCAAACACACCCATTCCCCATGCTCTCGCTGCTCCGCCAATATGCTAATTAGCTATTTCGTCCGTCCTTCCCACACTGATCTGATTACGGGGCCCTGCATAACAAGACATGGCTACGAACGGGACCCTCCACCCCGAGACCGAAGCGGCGCTGGTCGTCTGGGCATGTCGCGCCTTTCCCCAACTTTTTCATAACCTAGATGCTAACAAATGTATTCATAGGTCAATTCTTTCCCTTTAACCCATCGTGTGGACTTCCTAGGGGAAATGAATGATGGTCATGCTTTTTGGGAGATGCTCTGTACGTGCAGCTGCCTGCAAGGGACCCGGGTGCGTGCTGATGCAACTCTAGGTGAAATCAACTTTGAATACTTCCTCGGCCAACTCCCGACCAAAAAACAATCACACTATGCCAGAGAGCAAAATTGTAAGCTTCTCCACCCAACTGACAGTATATTTGTGAAGACAGATGCTAACATGGAGCAGTACAGCTCATTTACCATCAGATATCATCATATCTGGACCAACAAGGCGCGGTGTATACCGTTGTATCAGATGACGCTATCAAGGAACTTGCTTCAGATGGTCCGAGCTCCGTTGTTGCCAAAGCAAGTTTTGTGACCTCGACATCAGGAGCTACCAGATCTAACCTCGCAGCACAGTTTGTGAAGCTCATCCTCCAAGTCGCCATTTCGCCACCGAAAGCACACATAATTGAGAAGATCCCGACCCTACCCCACCCCACTCCAGAGGTAATATCCAATCTCATCAAAGATCTCGATCCGGCCCAGTTGTCGTCTGATATTGAAGACACTGGAGAGACTGTTGGTCCCAATGGAGAACGGAACAGTGGGGAAGAAATTGCTCCGTCTTCTCCGTCGCGAAATGCAACTTCAATATTTCAGCTGGAGGAGGAACTCTTTAAGGCCACAGCAAAGCTGAAGCGCCGCGAAGGTGAGGTTGAACGTCTAGAACTAGAGACGCGAGCACTTCATGATGCGTATGAACGGTTGGAAGAGAACTACGAAGCTGTGAAGAAGCAGTCCGCCGAGAATGAAGATGAGCTGAAAAAACTTGCCTCAGCACATAATGATAGAGACAAATGGTCACCGAGGGAACTGGAAGACAAGATATCTCAGCAAGAAGAGATCATTCGTGGTCAGGAATCACAAATGAAGGAACACCAGTCTCGTGAAGCCGAACTGCGGCGAAGAGCTGACAAGTTCAGCGATACGGAGAGCAAGCTGCGAGAGAAGGAAGATGAGTTCGACATCCAAAAACGAGAGCTGGAGAAGCAGACAAAGATGGCGAATGCAGGAGAAAAGTACAAGCAAAAGGTCCAAGCCAACCAAGCCATTGAGAAGGAGCGCGATTCGCTTCGCTCACAACTTGATGAAGCTCGCCCAAAATTGAAAGCTTATGAGGACATCCGGAGACACAACACAAAGCTTGAAAAGGAGAATCAAGAAATCCATCGTGCCCTTTCTGGAAGCGAACGAGACAATAGCCAGCTGCGAGAAACGAAGCAGAGCGTGATCGCTGAGAACGACCGGCTTCGACGCGAGTCGATAGCGATGCGCGAGGCCTTAGCAAGGAACCTAGAGAGGATCGCAGACTTGGAAGACGGATCTGGTGGATCGGAGATACATTCCTCCCCAACGATGGTTAATGGTGGTCTTGAGTCCGAGTTGTCAGAAACTTATAAGCATGAACAGCAGATGCAAGTCGCTGGTACTCTCCTCTGGTGGGCACGGGGACTAATGAAAGCCAGGAAAACCCGGATCTCTGAGCTCGAGAAGGATAATGGTCAATTGGCAAGCGTTGCGAGCGAGAAGGACAACAAAGCTACAGCGCTACAGCGTCAACTTGACAAGGTCCAGGACCAGTCAGCCAACCAGTCAGCCAAGGAGCAGCGACTGCGTCAGGACATATCCAGCCTTGAGTCTTCCATCACAGACGTGCGGCAGGGGCATCCAATCGAAGGGTCTGTATCTCCTGCTCAGAACATCGTCAATCTTGCTCACGCTTTTGAAAGCACCGAAATCTTCCGGCGATTGCGCGCCCAGCTCAAGGATGAGCAGAAGAAGCACGGCGAGCTCGAAGAAAAGCTGTCGATAGCCCAGAAGGATGTTGATGCAGCGAACAATGACCGTACGTCAGCTTTTGAGAGACATTGCATGATGACAGACCTGATTATTGATCTCCTTGAAGGTGAACTCGTCGGCAAGCCCAAGCTTCAAATGGTCGAAGAGGTAAAGAGGCAGTATTCAATAGCACTGACACAACTTCAGAGCGAACATGATGCACTCTGGAAACGCTACAATCGCCTCCAGGAAGATTCCGACAAGCTATGGGAGGAACGAAACCAAGCCTGGCGGTTATCCCATGACACCGTGGTTGCGAAGACCAAAGATGACTTGGAGAACGTAGCGATCAGGAATGAGCACCAAAAGCTAACAAACTACATCATGCAAGCTTCGAAAGACACGGCAGAGTCGATCAAGAATAGCACCGACGTCTCTCAGAAGAATCTCCAGATTATCACTGCAAAGATCGAAGAGGGCTATGCGACCCAGATTGACGGAAGCAGAGAGCGGATAGCGAATGCTCAACAGGTAGACAGACAGCTTTTTGAATCTGGCGGCACCTTCCTAGCTCCTCTCCCATCTGCTCCTAATTCACCTTCGTTCAAAGGAGTAAGGAAATTCTTTGGACCAAAGGACGCTAACAAGATCAATTTTCCAGAAAATCGAGGACCAAAACACCACGATCAAAGATCTCGAAGCCCGTATCAAACAGCAACAATATAGCCAGAAGACTACATCTTTGGCTAGAGACATGCCAGTCGACGAGGCAAAATCACAGGTCTGTCACTCGCGATTATCACTGTATCACGCATCTAAACTTATCTCGTGTCTCCACCAACTTTCAATTTATCAAATCGCCGTCTTGCTTTTGGGTCCAATGTGTACAAGATTTTGGTTCCGCAGATGCTGATGCCCATTCCATGTCCAGGCCGTATTGTCCCGCGACGGAAAAGCGTACACGCAGACTCTCGAACGGGAACTCAAGCTTATGTCCTCAGCATATCATGACCTTGCCGGCCGTTTGCAAATGAACAATGTCGTGCTACAAAGACGACTGGAGGCGCCAAAGAGTTGGCTAGGTAGGCAGCGAAAGGCTACGGAAGGCGTCGGAGGGCTTGCAAGATGAGGATGTCTTCCTTGACATTGGTTGCATGGCCGATGGAGTCTCGGCATCTTGGTTAGCTGAATATACGGTCGCGGTGTTTGGAGGTCTAGGATTGCGATATACCCATGTAGATTTGATCTTTGTACTGTATGTGCGTTGGATATTTGAGTCAATACTCGTCACTGTATCCTTGTTCCAAAGGTTCATTTCGCAAATAGGTTGACTGATCTATATTGTCCCTAGCAATTGCGCCGAATTTTGCAGATCACAAGAGAATTTTAGAAAAAAGCGTTTCATAGCCCAACTGCTTATTGCTTATTGTTGAGAGCCTGGCATGGCCGATTATCATACACGGTTTTTCCAAGATGCGTAGAGAAGCGACCTTCCTAATCTAGCGTTGCTCCTATCTAAATCCATTCGGTCGGCTCTCTGAGCACGTTGAGCAGCCTCTCCTCCCTACTTCCTTCAACAGCGTCGTGCATATACATCCACCTAGCCGTCAACGGCAAACTCATCAGTATGCTTTCAACCCTCGCACCAGGTGTATTTAATCCAAATGAGGTCCCACGATCATTCACAAGATTGAATTCCACGTATCTTCCGCGCCGTAATTGCTGCCATTCTTTTTCCTGCTGCGTGTAAGGCATATCCTTTCGCTTAGTGATCAGGGGCAGATATGAAGGTAAGAAAGCAGTGAGACAGTCTTGGACAAAGGAGTAGAGTTGTTCTTGATCTTTCTCCTCCTGGTCTAGATCGTCGAAGAAAATGCCGCCTATTCCTCGTGATTCACCACGATGCGGGATGTAGAAATACTTATCACACCACTTCTTGAATCGCGGATAGTAGCCTCGGTCATGTTTATCACAGGCGTCTTTAATTGTACGGTGGAAGTGTATGGCATCTTCATCGAAAAGATAGGACGGAGTTAGGTCAGTCCCGCCGCCGAACCACCAAGCATTGCAATTTCCTGCTCCGTCCATGGTCTCGAAGTAGCGGTAATTGAAATGTACTGTTGGTGCATTCGGGTTGTTGGGATGGAGGACACAGCTAAGGCCTGCGGCGAAGAACTCGAGACTTTCGACATCCGGATCTAGCGCTTTATGATTGACGCGCATTTTTTCAATAGCAGGACGAGGAAGGGTGCCGTAGACGATGCTTGTATTGACTCCGGCTTTTTCAAATACGCAGCCATCCTGCAATACACAAGATATACCTCCACCACCATTCGGTCGAGTCCAGGTATCGGTCCGGAATTTGTGGGAAGGATCAAGGGTTTCGAGTGTAGAGACTATTTCCTTCTGCTGGGCTTTGATGAAGGCTTCCATTCGCAAGCGCATTGGGGATAAGGGTGTTATGCCCGATTCTCGCTTTGCGAGAGTATCTCGGTCGGCGACGGAGGGGGATTGGAGCTGGAGGGGCGAGGTGAACTGACCTATACAGTGAGCTTGGGACTGGCAGACTGGGGCAGGGGAGGTACCATGGAGTAGATTATGGAGCCACAAAGCACAACCCCAATGGAGATGCGGAGATACGGATACGCTACTCCTCTGGCTTGCGGATTCGGTGGAGGAGGGGCTGAGGGAGGTGCATTTCCAGCAGTAGGAGACACAGCAGAGGATATTGACGTTGGTGGAGTTGCCGCTGGAGGTGGTTTTCTAACTCCAACAAGAGGGCGAGACCTGGGTGGATCATCGTAAGGTCGAGGCTTCGGTGGGCCAGCGGCCACATATGCTCGAGTAGCATTGCAATGACTCCATAAAGAGCTTCTGCAATGGAATGTATCTCTTGAGGACGAATGTCTTGCCAATAGAAGGCAGGACTTTGAAGGTGTCATTGGAGTCCAACGAGCTTACGGTGGATAGTTTCAGATCATTGTATGTAACAGTGGATCATGGTAGAGAACGTAGCATATCCATAGAAAGGAAAGAAAACATTGACGTCCTGTTGAAGTCTCACCTCATCATAGAAATTGTCTCCACAAACAGAGGACATGGTGGCTGAGGTTGACCTCGCTTTTCTTGCCCTAGCCCTACATGGCTAACACTAGTTCATGGTGTCTGCATGAATCACACCATGATTGGGCACTTCATGGGAGGAACACAGCTGCTATGGCCATCCCTAAATACTAGCACGGTCATGATCGAAATAATGTGACTTTTGCAGGTGATTTCTCAGCCCTCAGGCTCAGAGCCAGTCACGGAGACGCAAGAGTACTAGTGGCCAAGACTTGGTCATATCGCGGGGCTAGGCAACCTCATCTTTCTTTCGAACTGCCACCATCATCACCACCTCATCACCTTTCGACAGCTTCCACAATCTTGATCCACAGCAAATAGCTACCCATATCTACATATACCGCCTCGTTCTTTCCATCAACATGCGTTCCAAGTTCAAGGACGAGCACCCTTTCGAGAAGCGCAAGGCTGAGGCTGAGCGAATCCGTCAGAAGTACGCAGACCGTATCCCAGTAAGTCACTCAGCAACACCTAATCTTAGGTCTGCACAACTCGTGATGGACTAACATGGCCGTCTCCGTCAGGTTATCTGTGAGAAAGTGGAGAAGTCGGACATCGCAACCATCGACAAGAAGAAGTACCTCGTCCCTGCCGACCTTACCGTAGGACAATTTGTCTATGTCATTCGCAAGCGTATCAAGCTCTCGCCGGAAAAGGCAATCTTCATCTTCGTAGATGAGGTCTTGCCGCCTACCGCTGCCCTCATGAGCAGCATCTACGAGGAACACAAGGACGAGGATGGGTTCTTGTACATCACGTATGTATACCAAATGGGCGGACTGAAGCCCTTGCTGACCGGCGATTCTAGCTACTCTGGCGAAAATACCTTCGGTTTGGGTGCTTAGACTATCCTAATCATGCCCCAACGATGCGCTTCGCTGCGCCGGTAAATGATGGATGAGCCGTGGGCGTTTCGGGCGGACTGTCAAGTTATTGCGGCGTGGGTTCTCACAATCTGTCCTATCCTTGCCCTGACCAAGACAAAGATGGTGCTGGGCTCTCTGATAGGACGGACAGGCTTCTTATTTGCTGGATAGGACTTGCATGCTCATAGAAAGTTTCTTCTGTCTACGCTCCCCAACTACCTACTTTGTTCACTGATTTCATTGAAGAGTACAATTTGCCAGAACACTGAGGACTGATGGTCTTTGCGTTGATCATAATCAGATCTATGTGCTCACCTCGTAGTACACTATCGTACATGAGCCCAAATAGCGTGATATGCCAAGGTCACAAAAATCTGCCCCAACCTAAACCCCCACACAGGACACTGCGACTTGCTCGCCCAACGAATACGATGTACATACAAAGTGCGCCTTCCCATCTCGCAGTTTTAACCATACCCCTTTTTTACTTGTAATTTGCTACCACCACGTTTCATGGCGGATGGTAAAGCGTCCAGATGCAGATATATCACACCATGGACCGCACGAACACAACCGCCAACCGGTCGCTCACACTGCCTGGCCCAGAGTCGGCAACCTTCGACTTCATCGCACCAAACCAAATTCGCATCACCATACCCGCAAACAGTATCTGGAAACGAAAAGTCACTGGCATTGCCCGGAACTGGAAAACTGCCCATTTCTTCACATAGTAAAGGTCGAGCTCAAGTTCGGCTATCACAAAGAACCCAGGACAGGCGGCTATGTACTGGAGCCAGGTAACTTCAAGTTCAAGCCTGGATACTGGACTTCCTGGTCGCGGACGCCCGGCTCGAAAGAAAGAAAGAATACTGGGGTCCTCTTCATTGTTCAAGATGAAGGCCTTTGTCGCAATAGACGCCGAGAAATTCTCCGTTTTACCTATGAACCACACCGCTCTGGCTACGCGGTGTCTTCACCGCGTTGAAGCTACTTCCCACAGCAAGCAAACGGCTGGTAGAAAGCATGCTCTATATCCAGCAGCAGGACATCTACTACAAATGCGGGTATTGGGAGTATCATGGTGGCATCAATGCGCTATGCTGGTGGCAGTGGACGCACCCGTTTGATGTTGGACAGCATCCTGCCTGGACTGTGTGATTGCAGTTCAGAAGCCAGACATTCTTCTCCAAGGCTGCGCAGGCTGCTTGTTGCTCGGTGGAGAGGTCTCTATAGGGAGATTATTCACGGTAAAATCCTTGATTTGGCCAGGGTTTTCTTCTTGCGGAGGCTTCGTCCACGAATTATGATAATATTTAATGCTGGGCCGCTGCGACTAATGTATCGAAAGCTTCGGTTTGCTTCAGTGGAAATGGCGATACTCAAAATCCAACACACCTTATTAACGCGAAAGCAAGCCTCTAAGGAGGGTGAGTGTCAACGACTTGGCTACGGACAGGCCCAAACCCACAGGCCCACAGGCCCAATTGCTCCTGCAAGACCCATGTCGGGCTAACAGGGTCCAAGACCGAAGACTATCGCAAATACTTTACCTCGGCGACTATAAGTTATGATACTAATTATATAAGGGTAAATTGAAGTACAGTATATATATATGTCGTAGCCTTTTAATTACTAAGAAACGGGCGTTATACGCAGAAGATATATAGGGGAATATATCTTACTCCAAATGAAAGACTGCCAAGTGTGGCGAAATGGGCCTGTAGGCCTGTCCTGTCCGTAGAACTAGTCAGATCTCATGCACCCTCTGTGAACGCAAAGTGCACTGCAAAGTCTCCGCTATTAACGCTAGACCCTCCGAGATGGCCACCACCTTTCCACGCTACAATTACATTATTTCTCGGTATCTCCCCTCATCGCTTCTCCATCCTCCCGTCTTTCCCCTTACACGCAGCCCTTCCCAGCGACCCTACTTACTCCATATTGGGACTCCAGGACATTTGACCCCATCTTCGCCATCGCCATCGGCATTGCCGCGGCCGGTATCCGGATACGCCGCGAAGAGAACGAGAAGAGAGCCGGTATAGCCACAACGTCCATGGTATCCTCTACGAAAGATACAAGACCAGAAGGAACGAGTAAGGGAGACGGCGGTTATGGAAAGGTGGGGTTCCGGGAAATAACTACCATTGGGTGGGGAAGGCTTTGGAGGAGGATTACTGGGGACATTGAGGGTTGAAGGGGAGCAGTTGGGGGAGATGATGTTCTTTTGACACATTAGGTCGTGAAATGCTATGGCAAGAGTAGTCACGGGCTCCGTAAGGAGAAGGGCAAGTATATCGCTTTAATGGTCTCTACGGGGAGTTGAAGGCGAGGACTCGAGTGATTGGACTCGTTGCGAGCAAAAAGGTCAGGATCGTACTTTCAAGAGCATTAGATGACAGCACAACGTCAGGGCCGGCGATGGCTAAGGGCTCAGCACTGGGAGACCAGAAACAGCGATGAGGACGAGATCTTTTCTAACATTCTCACCATTCATACTATCTCCGGAACCGCATCTAAAGCGTAGATAGAAGTCAAGACCAATCGAAAGGCTGCAAATTATTTTTCCTTGTAAGAGGCACAACACAGGAACCTGTAACAAGTGTAGGCCAATCACCCCACGTGCCCGCCAAGTGTCTGAGATATTTTGCAACCCGCGTGCTTGCCAAGCAGCGTGCTCGGGTACCTGCATTCGAGGAAATGGAGCGGGTCGGTCGATAGGCCCGCAGGTTGCCAGGCGTGGCGGTATGGGAATATGGTCGTACCAAGCTTTGAGTGCGTCTTACCTACCGTGGATACTTTCCTAGGTCACAATAGAGTGGGTCTTTCTTCAACTGCTTTCACAATCGGCAACGCTTTACGAGGGGCGACGTGGAAAGCGTTGAGCCACATGGGGAAGAAAGTGTCAGGCGAAGCAAGGGCAACGTTGGTCTTCAAGGGGATAAGTTTGACATTGACACACGCAAGTCTGACAGGAGGCGTGGACGCCATTTCCAGTTCAAGCGTGTCTGACAGAAAGCATGGTCAACACGTCAATTTGAGCAAAGATTTGGTTTTGCTTTTCAAATTGTTTTTTTGATTGCTTGCATTCTTCTATCCAACCCTCCTGAACAAATGAAAATGGTGTAAAGGTGTTTACAATAATGTAATCTCTCTCTTTCCGCTCCCTGCATGCATGGCCATCCATATGCATATGTAAGTAGAAGTGAATGTGGTGGTGTGATCAGATGGCAGTACTAGGTATCAATGACATGACATCCATTCGTGAGTAAGCCCCCTCCACGTCGCAATCCCAACCTGCACCTCGCGAGGAGGTGAAGATGATTGAACGAATGCAGAGAGCCCCGCTCCCCCAAGAGGCGCCGCGTCCCGTTCGCCACCTCGCAATATGCTTGCTTGTCCAAGAAGAAGAGTAAAAGATTATAGATGGCGAATTGCAGAGTCGGGAATCTAGTTGCCGTGACGCTTCTTGTTGATCTTGTTATGGACGTGCTGGTGGATGTGTTCGTGCCTCTTCTCTTTGTGTGATACTGTTACTACGACAGGTTCGGCAGTGACTGTTTGCCAGACGACCACGTCTTCCGGTGGTGGGGTGATTGAAGAGGTCGGCGCGGAGCTGGTGGAGCTGGGTCCTGGAGGTGGAGCATTGACTGCGAGCTTTTCGGGAGCATTGTCTTGCGGCTGTGGTTGGACCTTTGAGTGACTTGGCTGTGGGGATGACGAGGCTACTGGCGCGCTGCTGCTTGGCTGTGGGCTTGGCTGCGAGCTTGGCTGCTGTGGAGTAGAACCTCCGCTTGATTCTCCGCCTGAATCTCCACCCTTTCCTCCTGATCCAGATGATCCTTCACCCGTTCCTCCTGATCCTCCACTAACGATCATGCCAGGTGCGTCCGAGCACAGCTCCAAGGTCAAGTCCAGATGGTCTGGGGCGCTGCCAGTTGCACGGTCATCAAATGGCTGATTGTAGGCCGCTTGGCATTGCTTCACCCCCTTGGGACACACGACATTGACTGAGCTGTCGGAACTGGTCATCTTGACTCCTCCAGACACGAAAGGGTAGCCGTTGATATTGGATATGTCGTAAAAGACTGCTTTGGCGGGAGGGCCCGCTGTACCGACGGTGTATTCAAACTGGGTCATGTCTGGCGGAGGCAGGTCCCAGATATCGGGGATTTGGCCTTTCTTTGGTCCCTCGGAGTACTTGACGCCAATCTTGAGTGATGGACCTCCTCCATCCGGCTTCGAATAGTACCCTTGTGTATGGCTTTGGCCAGCTTTGACGGTGATCATATCACCAGGGTGCTCACCGCAAGACCAGAAGTACACATCTTCACCGCACGAGTTTTTGACGATGGCGGAGCCGTATGCGGAGACGTAGGCGAAGAAGACGGGCGTCGCAGCTAGTGCGATCCTGCTATAATGCATTTTGTGCGATTGTTCAAGTTCCTGCGACAAAGGAGTGGGTTGAATGAGGCTGGCTGAATTTCCGACTGAATTGTTTTGATGTTGTAGTGATTGGATAGCTGGTTAGAGCGACGTGCACTTGAAGGAGTGAAAGTGCGAAACTGCCTCTAGCAGTGTTGCCGTCGTCGATAGTCGTGGGTAAGCGTAAAAGAGTGATGCTTTGAGGAAGTCAGGAATGAAAAAGTAGAAAGCGCGCAAATATCCCAAGCGGAACGGGAAAGGGGGGCACCAAAGATGCAATTTGCGAGCGCTCATGGTGTGGCTGGCCATGATTGGTTGAATCGTTGAATTAGATTCCTCTACCCGTAAAAGCGGCAGCCCGTTAAAGTGCGACAGGGGTATCGTGTGCCTCACATTGGGCTTAGTGGGACAGCATCGCGTGTACCATTGGCCGGGGGAGGCGTAGTAGCGGCTAGCACTTTCAGGAACAATGCCGCCACAACGATGCATTAGTGCAGCATGGACACAAGGAAATGAGCGCTTTAGGCCTTGGCTTTGGGGTGAGTCTCTGGGTAGGCCCAGCCATCGACGGATGCGGGTGTTTGCCCTTATTTTAGGTCACACCGCCCCCACGACAAGCCCATCATTGGGCTCTGCTACACCAACGGACTGCTCTCCGACAATCTGGTTTTGACCGTCAAACTTACGTGGATCACTGACGGCCAACAAATGGAGCACGAGACTTGACGGGCGTGCTTCGTTGTGACCGCACAGCAAGGCCCTGACGAAGTCGCTCTCCATTGCGGATTCTAGCCAAAGTGATTCTTGGCCCGGGAAAATAGTAGAATAGCATTGCGAGGCTCCAGAGCAAATGCCACGTCAGTAAATAGCACTCAAGCAGAAGGTACTTCGAGACTGCCTGGTTTTGGCCTCGGCCGTCACAGCCTGTTCGTGTGTCCAGATATTCTAAGGAGCATTTCCTTTCGTTCTTGACGCTTCCCCTGTCCTATGAAAATTGAACAGACCGCGACGATGAACTCCCACATCACCATGATCATATTATAGAGGCCCATGGTCCGTGCAGCCAACAAACAGAATCCCATCTGCTATAGATCGTCGGGTCCATAGGCTGTTGCCAATTCTCTAATAGTTGGATCCTCGAGATTGTAGGACTGGGACACCGCTGTCTCGATTGAATTGAAAGAGTACTACGGCATGACATCTGGAGGGGTTCATCTTGGTCGAACCTAGCCTCGGCAGCGCTGAAGTACGGTGAGCCACAAAGACAATATAGCAATGTCAGACTCTCTTCCACACCCGACTGTTTCCACTGAACCGCCCTCCGCCCAACTTCAATCGCCCACGCTCGTTCATTGTTCAAGAGTGTCTTTCGCCTTGGTCAGGCCCATCATTGATCATCATCGCCATCAATGGCGCCAATCACAGATGATACTGTCGAGGCTCTCCGGGACACCATCCGTAAGCTCGAATCGCGGGTGCACCAGTTGGAGGCCAAGATGAGTGGAGAGGATGGATCCAAGTCGAAGAGCAACCTTGCATCTGTGCGAATGATCTTGATGGGGCCACCTGGAGCTGGTAGGGGGCTCCTTGACAGCATGGCCTTCGCTGTCAATAGCTTATATGTACCATAGGCAAGGGAACACAAGCACCCAAGATACAAGAGAAATACTGTGCTTGCCATTTGGTATGGTTATTCGTGCTGTGGCTGTATGCGATACAGGCCAGTACATGCTAACACTTTGCTACAGGCAACGGGGGACATGCTGCGATCCCAAGTAGCGAAGAAAACTTCACTGGGACGGGAAGCCAAGAAGATCATGGATCAAGGGGGTCTGGTCAGTGACGAGATCATGATCAATATGATAAAGAACGAATTGGATAGCAATCAAGCTTGCCAAAAAGGGTAGGTATGCCAAAACGAACGAAGTAAGTTGAGCTAAAGAGGGTCTGATAGCTTCATCCTGGACGGCTTTCCCCGTACGGTCGCGCAAGCAGAACGGCTGGACGCCATGCTTGAGGCGAAAAGCAAAAAGTTACAGCATGCTGTGGAGCTACAGATCGATGACGGCTTGCTAGTCTCAAGGATAACAGGGCGCCTCATTCACCCAGCATCTGGTCGGTCGTATCACAAAATTTTCAACCCACCCAAAGAGACAATGAAGGACGATGTGACGGGCGAGCCACTCATCCAAAGATCTGACGATAACGCTGATACGCTGAAGAAGCGACTTTCGACCTACCACGATCAAACTTCGCCAGTCATAGCATATTACAAAAAGACCGGCATCTGGAGACCAGTTGATGCCAGTCAAGAGCCAGGGCAGGTGTGGAAGAGCTTGCTTGGGGTTTTCGGAGAAGACAAAACTTCAAGTACGAATAGCAGTCTCCTTACTCGGATTGGGCTGAGAAGCTAGGCCCTACCTCCAAATTTCTTGTCTGTGGCGGTCGAAATGAGCATATATTGGGGGATACATGCGGTATCTCAGCATGGCAATGATACTCATGACGAGCGTATGTATCGGACATATCATGCGGAATGGTCTGTATACCATCTTCCATTGTCTGTAAATATACATGTACTCCTCACCATGCGCATGCAGAATCATTGGGATAATTCCGCGACTACTAAATGCATCCAGCGCAGACACAATCCATTAAGGGCTAAAGATGTTCTACAACAGACACGAAGTAAGAGGACATTTACGACTGTGATGATCCCCCAAAAACGAGTTCCACTGCTTGCGCTCCAAGATTACAAGTCGAAAGCATTGAGGTCAAAGAGCTCTATTTCAACCCTGTGATTCTATTAATGGGCAACCCATCCCTGCAATCTCTTTATAGAGCTCGGAGCCCCGAAGTATGCTCTTGCCTACGTGCAGTCCGTGATGGTAATTCAGGAGCAGTCATGCTATATTCTTTTAACTATAAACAGCACAGTCATCCTCGGATTGTTGTTCGTACCCTCATTCAAGAGGTCGATTTACTAGTCTCTTAGCACATCCAACGATCACAAAGAGAGCAATACTCATATTACTCATACCCCATGGTGCTTGGTCTCAAATATTGATGAGCGCTACCAGTATGCCAAGATCATGACCGTAGCCCTGATCAAAGGGTTCTTTGAACAATTTAGGCCCTTGAACGAGATCGAATCGTCATAAATTATTCAATTCTTCTACCCCAGCGGTGGGCACACACTGCTCCCGCCTTTTCCTGACGAAACCTTTCTTCAAGTCATTGTGTTCATTCGGATCAAAAGTAGAGTCATTAATTGTCCGAACTTATCTCACACGCCTTGTGTTGACGCCAAGCCATCAACATCACCCATCCACATCTTACTGATCTTCCTCCACAGGCACTCCGACAACCCTCGAAAGCTCGAGAATCTCTCAAGGCTGTGTTCCTCCGTACCAAATTTGGAGACCTTCGTCAAGAGCTCAAGAAAGACCAAGTTTACGTCAGCAACCCGATCAACGATCAGCATCTGATCGGGCACGGAAGTCCAAGGCACATTCTTCTCCCAGTCAGCGCAAGCTATTAATTCAATCGAAAGCGAGCAGATCACCAAAGTTGGATTCGTGGACTCCTCGGACCCATATCTAAGGATTTGGCCGCCTGGTGTCTCTAGACGGTTCTCCAACGGCAGTAGGTTTTCAATTCACTCGCAGAGACCAGTCCGAAATCAATCACCACTGAGCATTCGGTCAGCATGCAGCGTCAAACCCTTCAATCGCTCCTGGATATCCCCAGCTCTAGAGGCAGCGACGAGACACGCAAGCCTCGACTGCCGAAGAGTCTTCCTTCTGGCAGTCAGCTGCCATCTTGCTGGAACGAAGCGATGGATAGGGCTATATGCCACATGGAAGCGCAGAATGAAGTGTACGCTTCAGCAATGGTGAGGCTTCTGAAGAGAAGGTTTCCAGAACTTGATGGCGTAAGTGAGAACCTAAGCTATGACAACAAGGGGATCGCTGGTAACATGTTCACTAGTATGTGATACCCGTTGAAGCGATCGAGCGTCGCATCGAAACCCTGGAGCTTCAAGAGAATGATTATTTCAGAAATGGTACGGAGACTGCCGTCGCCAACGCTGAGGCAAGCGGGTTCGTCTTGCCCGACTATGATCCTGCCAAGTACCCTGGTCGTAAATTCGTACGCAAGAGTGACCTGGAAGTATATGGCTCAGGTTCTCCTATGGCTGGCGTTTTGGGGTACGGAGCAAGCAATGTTCCTGAAGATGAAACAATCACTCGCGGCGTTGGTAAGGTGAGCATAGGGGATCGTTCGAAGACAACCACTCCTGGCAAGTCTTCAGACAACCAGCGCAATGCTCGCAGTGGGGATCCCGGTACGCGTCGTGTTCAGCTCGGTAAGAGAAATCCTACCGTCACCTATAATTAATCGGCACTAATAAGACCCTCCCAGCAGGCGAGTATGTCCAGCCACACAACCTCACGGACATCACCAACGTTCACAGCAGCCCTGGTCTTCCTGTCACTGGCGCCGCTTATAGCAACCCGCCTCTCCCAGCATCTATCAGTAATCCGGCAATGAAAGCAGCCAACACTCCTCTGCCTGTCACGCCCGTCAACGCTCACGGTAATCAGTATTTTTCAACTCCCAGTAGCAAAGACAAGCAGGCAAAGCCAGAAGGTGCCATCCTCCCTAGCAGGACGTACGTTTCGACACCAAGCAGCAAAGACAAGAATCATTCCAAAGCCGCAACTGGCAGTTCCCACTCCACTGCTCAATACATTTCACCCCCTAGCGGCAAACTTGGCAAGGCAAATGCGGCTGGCAGCTCATCCGGTCATCTTTACCGCTCTGGCAAAGAGAATACAACGTCTGGCATGTCAAGTACTACGACTGGTACGAGCATCTTAGGCAGAGATATTCCTGGTATGTCAGCAGCGCTCGAACGTAGGCATCTGAAGATCGATCACCGGGCTACGCCTGACGACTGAAAGATTATCCGATTCGCAGGGTCTGCGACTGGCTTCTCAATTTCCAGGACTCGAACGATGGATGGCTCAAAACATTTTTTCAGCATGTGACAAAACAGCATAGAACGTCTGTTTTAGCGAGCATTAACACGGTCTTTTCTTCAATTCCTCTCTGCATGCATAGCTTGCCCAACTGCGTCAGCTTCAATTCTAGCTCATCAGTCACTCAAGTCCATCATGCAACGGATGGCTCTTACCAATCAAACGATTGCTTATTTCACCGACGGGCTTAGAACTTCAGTGTCGATGTGATTTTTGCTCTCAATCGCTCTGCTGATCCCTTTCAACGTCTCCACACTCGTGATCCCCACGTACGGTCCACCGAGACTCTAATCCCGAACCTATTCATCCTCCCCACCCAGCAGCCCACCCCGCCATCTCTTCCCTGCCAACCACCTTTTCGTCAGACTTACTCCCACCCATATCCCACCTCTCCACCAACACACAAGCGAGCAGATGCTTACAAAGCGGGATATCCTCACCCTCCAGCATCAAGCCACCCCATTGCCAGGGCCCATCTTGCTCAACCGTTGTTTCCGTCTCGGGCACATCAAGCATCTCCTCGTCCCCATCCCTGCTCATACGACGCCCCCCAAAGTCGTCGACATCTTCGTATGCCTTGTACGCCGGAGAAGCGCCGGCGCCGTTATACGCAGCAAATGCGAACGCGTGACAAGTGCAGCTCCAAGCCCGGGTCCTGACTTCGTAGCTAGTGCCGCCTACATCTCCGCTTCTGCTATATCGAGAGCGACCGTCGCGTTGGGCGGTGGATTTCACGTAGTAGACCATCGTATTGCTATCGCTCTTCCCATTCCCATCTTGGTTCGCCTCTTCGGCAACAGTGGAGCGATCGATGGGCTCATCCTGTAGAATGAATCGGGTGACCAGTCGTCGGTCTAGTAGGTCGAGTGCTGGAAGGAGGAGGGTGGGGAAGAGAGCGTGGAGGGTTAGGAGGGTTGGTTTTGCGGCCGCGGAGATGGTGGGGCTGTCTGTTTTGGCAGTAAGGTCGGATGAAAGACAAGGACTGTTCGTGAGGGTTGAGAAGAGGGATGCCAGAAAGACATCCGGTGGAGGGATTGATGTTGGTTGTGAGAGGGACATTTGGGGGCGAAAAGGGGCAAAGAAGATCCTGTGGGGCCGATGGGGCTTCTGTTTCGCTGTTCTCCCATGTCGATTTCCTCCTATCTGACGAATATTCACCAGTAGAAAATTTAACAATGTCCACAGCGTTCATTGTACAGGCGTTCATTATAGTCCCCGAGAGTTCTTCCAAGCTTGTGTTATCATCAACCATCTTTAGCCACTCACCATCAATCTGGCACAGGCCCCGGGGCTGACTTCTACGGATGGACTTTCACCTCAGTATAACGATGATTGGTCTGGAAATACAGCTATTTCCTCACGATTATTCTTTCAACCTCGAAGGCTTGTCTACAGTCTATAGGTCCAAAGCGTTTCCATCTCCAAATGTTTCGACGTCGTTTGTCGCAGTGCGTTTCAGCTTTGCCAGAACCTTTAATGTACTCTGCAGGCATCACAGAGATTAGAGCAGACTGGGAAGAAATTTATGTCCTCTACCTAGTTCTATTGCTCAACGGTCCGTTGGAAGACGAACACTACAATGTTATTGGTAGAGTCAAGAGCAATGTATCCTAGCGATACCATGAGCAGTGATGTCTAACTTGACTTTTGGAGGATTCACAGTGATTGTTAACTCCGGTCAAGTCCTCGCTTTGGGTGCTTCAACCGTAGGATAATTGGCATTTGGAACAGTGCTGCAAGGGCCTGTTCGAGCATGAAAGAGGTGAGTCAGTTGGGTTGTTAGTATCGGGCCAATACGCAACGGCAGCATATTCTGTCATAAGGTGGACGTTATCGAGTAGATCTTGGGGCTTTCCCACAATTGCCGTGTACGAAGGATCGTTGTTGCATTCCTTTCAATGCCCAAAACCGCGATGGTCGCCTTCGCCGGTTATGTTGTTCTTTTCGTTGCAGCCGGAAACGGCAGGAAAAGCCCGGGCTAGCCACAGAGTGGTGGAGGAGTGAGATAGACAGAAGGGCTACAGAGCCATGCGCAGGAATGCCTGAACGACACGCCTGACTTGGAGACAATGTCCAAGAGCGTTCCCTAAGATCCCATCTCGAACAGCCCTTAGAGCAACTAGGGGATGAACACTACCTCGAACGATATAGCTTCGACAAATGTCGATAGAGGTGGTCGAGCGTTTGCTTTGTCGTTGGTGTCGGAATGGCGTTAGCCTCACGTAAAAAGTCCGAGGTAGTCAACATCTAGAACTGCTTGTCCCAAAATCAGTTATCCTGGCGATGTGTCTCCTGAACCAAGAAGTACATTGGCAAAAATCAAACCGCATTGTTTCTGGGAATTGCATGATGTTGGTCATTCCAATTTCACAATCAGCGGACTTCTGAGTGAGGGAATCTAGGACGCAGCCCGGACGGGGTTTGCCCTTCTCAAAAGAATCTCGCTCCCCACAAGCGAGCTGTTTCAGACATTATCCAAACACTCAGATGGCATTGCAAATCCAAAACTTTGGTGGCCACTTGGGCACCCCTAGGGCGAGAATCTTGAACCGACTTCATACTCATACAGACATTAATTCATAAGATACCGGGCGTCTATTGATGATCTGAAGATGAAATACGGTATGAGGTTGGGGAGGTTTAGATTTTCGTTCGCTCAGGTCCACCAGTCAATCCTGTTCCGAAGAACTAAGTATATGGTAAGGATCCCTTGGACGAGGACGATTTCATTGCCTCGGGCTGATTTCGCCAAGCAACACAAGTTTTCCGAGCTCCTTTGAGACTGTTGCACCGAAACCAATTATGATAACATACGCGGTGTTAGTAGAATTCTCGAGCAATCCCTGCCCATCGAGCCATTCCCAACGCATTTGGAATCTGATAAAATATTCCCGCCACTGACAGAGTTGCTAACAATCATTATATCTAAGTCATCAATTTCGTTCCCATACATCATTAGCAAACATCTGAAAGCTGATTGAGCAAAGTCGGAGATGGATACAAGTTTTCTAATCTGGACTCTTTGGGCTCGATTGAGCATCTTGAGGATGTATTGGTGCCTTCTTCGTGGGTGGCTTGTTGGTATAGGGCATTGTTGTGGACAATGGTGAACGCGTTGAGGCTTTTGCCAGAGGAGGCGAATTTGCTGCATCCTATCCTCATATTTATGATGAGTTTCCGTTGCGAAATATCCTAGAGAACAGCGTCTAGGAGACTCGGAGGCTAACTCGGGGTTTGCCAAGTATTCTTCATCGTCGAAGCCTTCCTCGGAAGTTTCGATTCTAGGTGCACCCTCTAGGCTATGCTCAAGAGCTTCATGGATAATGGTTCGAGAGAGAAGATAGCTAGCTATACCAAGGGAGCAACAATCGTCTCTAGGATGTGGTGATTTCCAGGTTATGCCAACCGTCGACCGAGCACTGAGTCCCACGATGCCCATGTCCTTACATAAACCATTGTAGGCTGGCTTGAGAATGACTGGGCCAAAGTGCGTTGGAACTTAGGAAGCGCTATGTGTGCTTACACTAACCACGGATCGTTTTTAATTCAATAGATGTATACCCGAACAAGTCAGAATTGATCCAGGTGTGCGAAAAAATCTCCAGAGCACCGAACCCTCCTACATGATGACCCTTTAGACCTCATCAACGCCAATTCGAGTCCAGAACAGGATGTAAGGCGTCCAATCTCCAGCTGGGCATTGTGCATCATTGATTCGCGCTCTCGACACTTTCAGGTCATCTACCTCTACCCACCCTGCTGGACCATTTGCCACTGTTTTGTAGTGCCCGAAATTCATTGTACCTCGGTGGTGTATTACGGAACGCAGCCGATATCTTAAAGGTTTTTGGCCCAATGTGAAGGGCGTAAGGTCGAGCTTCTCGTTGAACGCTATTCTGGCCATTTTCTTGGTACCAGTTGATCTGAACCTGAGAAGCTGGAGCACAAGAATGTCTGGGCTCCTCACAAGGCGGACCGTTTGAGGAGTGTCAGCCGTAGTGTGGCACTTATCGCATTTTCTTCCATGAAGAATGTTTTCCGCAAAGGTCCTCGTACGCAGAATTACATGCAAGGGCGCAGGTGCTTCGAAACGGACGCCAAGGATGTAATTGGTCTCTTTGCCCTGGGAAGCATGCTGACAGTTCGGACAAATCATAGCAGTGAGCAGGTCATGCTGAAATAGCCCTTTGACGGTAGGCTCGACCCTTTAATCCGATGAGCACGCATGGAAGGACCTGGGTCTGCACAGTTACGACTTACAAGGGATTATTTTCTAGTACTGCGCTGATTAAAAGGGTATAGAACTCTTCAGCATCATGCTGTTTATACCAGCTCCAGGCGTTGTTGCGGAAAGCTGCCTCAATTTTAAAATACACGATCGAAGGAAATTTGGAAGAAACTCACACGTCGAACATGCCATCTTGGCTCGGAAAGCGCGTAACTCTGAATGGATTCCTTGTGGAGCCACGGGTACATGCCACTAGCAACGTTAGCGTTACCCCAATGATCAAGGCATAGCATGGAGCCATAAGGCAAGATGGGGGAGCAGGATGAGGCTTCAACCAAGGTTTTGCTCTCAAAGCCCGGAGCTATACCAGCAAAGTGGAAAGCCAACACCAGGTTGAAAGAACAGAGTGTTGCCGAGAGTTGTTGTGCAATTCTCCTTAGGAAGTTAATTCTGAAATATGCCTTACATATTGAATGCAGAAAGAGGCTAGCGAGCATGCCAGGCAAGTCAATACGCTACAATCGTCACGATGTTCATGCAACCAATCAACGAATTTGGGGGCGTGAAGGAGAGCTTGGAAGACACTGTTGTGGTAGCACCAACTTCCCGGATTGCGTAACCCTCTAGATGGAACCAAGCGAGTAAGTTGCTTTTGCCAAGTCGAAGAGAAATCATTTGTCTGCGAGATAATTAAGCCCGAATAGATATGATCTGTATCGAGGACATACTTCTGAGTGGTGTAGGGGCTGCACAAGGTTCTCAGTCCGCCTCTCGATCGTTATTGAACGGTTCGGCGCCGTTTTCGCTTCGTCATTAGACGTGAGAGAAGTGGCCGTTACAAACCTGATTGGATGTTGCAGCAATTTCTGAAGAGCTGGTTCCGAAGAATTCAATGCAACTTTGGTAGGAGAACGTGCTTCACGTCGAGCTTTCATGATAACAGTCATGTTGACGATGTGCGACTCATAGACTGTCCAACAACTAGAAGCTTTGACATGGATCGATCTAGCATGCGGCTGGAAAGTGTAATGGTCTATTGCATACAAGAAAGTATCGATTCGGTAAGATTGGTGGCAGTTACCCGCTTACAACGATCTGAAAGCCGACTCGTATGTTTCAACACTAGTCTCGTTCGATAATGGAAGGTTAAGGAGCAAGTAGGCCACCTTTTTGGACGTATACCAGTCGATTGGTATCAAAAACTGGCTATATAAACCAAGATGAAAGGGTTCCCGAAGGAACGGAAGCCCCGGTCTTCTTGTAGGCTAAGGTTGGCAGAAGGCATTGGGCATAAGCAGATGCTCCAGGACCCTCGAAAAGGGCAAGGATTATAATTTATGAGAGCGCCAGGGTTATAGACTCAAGCAGCTTACTTCAATAAAATATCTAAAAGAGATGGAATAGGTTGCGAGGGAAGCACGGGAAGAACATAACGCCAAGGACCAGCCGAGGGTCGGTGACAAAAGTCGTGGCCGACTTTTCCCCGGGATTAGGCGATCGTAGTACGGCGGACGATAAAAAGAATAATAGTAGGTAGGTATTACGCGTACAGGCTTAGGAACCTCTCTATTAGGCTTAGCGGCCAGCTTGTGGGGTAATACCTTAGGGGCGGCCTGCGCCCACGGGGCTACTTCCGGGGGACACCGTTAGGGGAGCGCCCAGGGGGCTGCTTCCGGGGTACACCGTTCGGGTATTGCCTGGGAGGTTGCTTCCCAGGATATTAACTGGAAGGCCGCTAAGCCTAACGTAGGAGACGCTAAGCCTAATATAGATAGGTATACGGCTTATGAGGATAGGGCGTACGCGTGATACCTGTCTTAACATACTATTTCTGTTGGTGGTTTGATTTTGTCCGAGTGTCAATTATCGTCCGCCGTACTAAAAGTCGGTCACGACTTTTGTCACCGACCCTCGAGCCCTCACACCAGACGAACAATCTCAAGTCTTTCTTGGGGGCAAGACTTTGGCATTGGATGTCGCCGGTCAACCTGGCGGAATATGACGCTGGTGTATACGAAGATATCCATGTCCACCGAGTCTATGAGCAGATAGCGTCACACTTTTCCTCTACTCGCTACAAGCCGTGGCCAATCGTCGAGCGCTTCCTCCATCATCTTCCACATGGCTCTGTTGGACTCGATGTAGGCTGTGGAAATGGCAAATACCTGGCTGTCAATCCAAATATCTTCATCATCGCCTCTGATCGCTCCTCCAGTCTGGTGGAGATTGCTAGCCAACACGCACCTCACAGCTCGATCGTAGCGGACAATTTGAGTCTGCCGCATTCACGTGACTCCTTCGACTTTGCCATCTCTATTGCCGTAATACATCATTTGTCTACACCTATCCGCCGCATCGAAGCCGTGGCGGCCGTGCTCGACACCCTTCGTCCACCTACATCGATCTCAGGTGGAAGCGGCGCAAATAGAACGAGCGGAGGAAAAGCATTGGTCTACGTGTGGGCACTCGAGCAAAAGCATAGCCGCAGAGGCTGGGACAAGGGAGACGAGCAGGACGTCATGGTACCCTGGGTGATGAAACAGAAAACGGACAACGCGACTGCCGAAGCGAGCAAGACATTCAAGCGTTATTACCATTTGTACCGAGAAGGGGAGCTCGAGAACGACATCTTAAAAGCTGGGGGTCGCGTACTGGAGTCTGGCTACGAAAAAGACAACTGGTGGGCTATTGCTGCTCGAAAGCCTGGCTAAAGCGTCAAGGTGGCCGAGCTAGGAATTTCACAACCTGCGATTGAGCACCATGCATGCGAACTTAGGACCGAAGAGAGACCATTACCACAAAATTCCATCAAGGTCACCGCTCTATCGCTTGATACGGGCACGCCACTTGCCAATCCCAACCTTGCAGAGTGGAAGATGCAGGTCACCTCAGCTCATGCACGGCATCCCTCGGTCCGGCTACCTTGCATAGCATCGTGTTTCACACGCCACGCAATCGGGAAAGCCTGGACAAAGGAAGAGAGATCGCGGACTCAGATGTAACAATCAGCTCGCTCCTCACTAGTAAGTCATGTGCTTCGAGGGCTGAGACATAGCGGGTGCCGACCGTGGCTTATCCACAAAGATCTACTTCCTAGTCGTGTATGTACGTCCAGGCAGCAAGCAAAGCTATGGTGTTAATCAGCTAAGGCAATGACCTGACACCTACGCTACAAAACTTGTGGTCAGGTCAAAAATCAAATCGATCGCTGCAGTGGGCATCCAAGTCAATCTTGCCTTCCTGTTTCCCTCCCCTCAAGCCATCTCTTCGATATTCCCTCCATTCCCTCCATGAAAGAATACAACTGCCGAAGCTTCGCATGAGATTGTTAGCTTGTTCGCATGTGGAAATCCACATGTGATGTAGCAGTACGTTCTAGCAAACTATTCAAGGTGGCTTCTTGGTTGAAGCAAGCTTAAATGTCTCAGAGTGTGGGACAACTCGTGCCTTCTCTCCTTGCTTCTCGCCGTCTGCGCTGCAGCCCTACCGATCATTAAGACTAAGGTACGAGAGCTTCGGCCTGGCGCTCGCAACCTTATCAGTCTAAGGTACCTTAGCCAAGCCTTGAGCGACTAGCAGGAGAAGAGTGTAGTTCGCTATGAAGTGCCTAGAGACAATTATCATCAATAATCATACTATGCTGTGCTATGCTATGCTAGGTGTTTCTGTGCCGTGTATAGGCGTGCCGCAGTGGGTATTTTATATACAGAATGCATAAAGCAAATGTCGTTGTTCCACTTTGAAATTGCCGAAATTGGTTCTTGTTGTTGTTTGTACGGTCGTGAGCAGCGCCAGAGACCTGCCTCTCCTCATTCACTTGAAAGACTCGCGCCACTACCACGTCGACTCTCATCCCTCTCCACTTTCACCCATCCGTCATTCCGAAGGGCCTGAATCTCCCCGTTCAACTCCGCAAATCCAGGCAGCCTCATCTCTCCGGATCTTCGCTTTCTTCTCCTTAAACTTTCCTCATCGGCTTCATCATCAAGATCTTCAATGTCGTCGAAGCCGGTAAAGTTTCGCTCATCCCTAATCGGAGCTATCTGCATATGCGTCGTAGGAGGAACACTAAACGAAGCAGAGGTTGAGGTAAGGACGTGGCGATTCCCATCATCGTTGGCACTAGCGAATGGTGAACTGAGCGTGCTGAGATCACGACCTTCGAAGACTCTCGTGTTTTCGAGCATGCGGTCCCTCTGAGCCACGCGGCCACAGCCAGGCTCGTGAGGTTCGGCACGGGCGGCGGCAATCGAGAAGGCGGTAACGTTCGCTCGACGGGCCATGTCTTGTTCGCCGAGGGCCCAGTGCATGGCTTCAGCGGCGCGCCAGGGGACGCCGAGTTCAATTGCTATCGGGTTCCACAGCTCCGGCTTGAGTCTGTAGCCGTCAGAATTTGGTATGCATTTCCGAGAGTATCATGGGTAAGTGTAAGCAAGGAGGGATTGTGAGACATACCTGTCATAGACCCTCGCTAGCTTGTCCCTCTTTTCTTCGTCCCATTCGCTCCGACGCTCAAGATAATTCTGGTAGTGCAACCTGCAAGCAATGGCACTGCGGCCGGGCAGCTCCTTCCTGCAGTCTTCCCACTTCATGCCTTTGCCACGCAGTTGGATGATCTTAGCATCCTCCATGGGACTCCATTTAGCCAGCTTCTTAGCTATTGGCGAGCGGAGAGTTCGTTGATCCGCGGGTAGCGGACGTTTGCTGGATGTCGTTTCTGCAGCCGCGTTAAGGTTTAGATCATGTTGGGATAATGCTTGCCCAGTGGTCGAAGGCTGATTCGATTGTGCTGGAAGTTGTCGAGAATGTGGCCGTTGATGGTGGCAGTACGGATTTGGCGGAGCTGCAGTAGCTGAATAATGGGATGCCGTGGAGGTAGCCGAGGGTGAAGGGAATGAATTGAAGAGTGCACATGAAGAGGGTCCTGGAGTGGATCTGAAAAGGGGAGAAGGCTGTATCGGTATTGCAAGTGGAGGAGAGGGACTTGGCTTGAGAAGATCTTTGATATCCAGTTTGGCGACTGGGTAGACAAGAGATGCCTGGGTCATGTGCGCGAAGATTCTGATGACTTAGCGAATCGATAGTGATGGGACCGTGGAGGAGAAGGATTGAGGTTAGGGAACGTAGAACTAGGTGTCAGATGGCGCTGCAGCCTTGTACTTCTATGCTTTAGGGTGACCCGGTCTCACGATCCACATGATGAAGTAGTTGTAAGACAAGACCAATGTTCTTGGAGGAGAACTCAACATGTCTTAAACTTCGGGGTCACATAGAAGAGATCTGGCGAGGACTTCCGGATCGGGTTCAGGAGGCAAACTAGAAATAGGCCATGAACCAATCGAGTGGGTAGACTCCCTGACAGAGTGTAGTATTGGCGGACTCAATATGAAACATAGCCATGGCCTTCACGAGAGCAAACTAGAAGTGAGTGCGAAATTGCAGATACCCGACGTTGGGAGTATCTTCGTGTGCGCTTGAATGGAGTAATGATTCGATAAGTATGTATCCAAGATACCTCCGCCTGCAGCTACAGCATGTACAGATCATCTTCGGGAGCGCCATCCCCGCCTCGCTTCGTGAGAGGCTTGCAGTAGTTCGCAGGGACCAAGATTCAAAATGCTGTACTGCATTCGAGACGCGTTACACCAAAATTCTGATAGAAACCGGCGAACGCCTCGTAGGCTCGTTCATGAACTTGACAGCTATGCAAAGAGAGACTTACGAGTAGCCGCGGTCGATAGTACTTCAATGGAAGGTTAGCGGGTGACAGTAGAAAAGTCGGCAGAGAGTCGTGATTGGTAGCTTCATGGTTCGACATAGCCAATAGCGGTCACGGATTCATGCTGTCAGGTGAAAATGTCGTAGACACTCGACAAACGATTGAACCAACGGAGAACCTAGGACGACACTTGTAATTTAAAGTCGGCTCTATTCGCGGCCACAAGGATATAACGAACGACTCGACATCGAGGAGAACAGAATCTCGAACCTTGTAAGCTTTCGCTCTCTGGCATCCCGATTGGCGGTCAGGAGCCGCCAGGACAGCGCGGTCAAGGTGAGGCAAATGCCCTGATTTGGAACGATGATTGGGATGAGCCAGCTTCTATTGATCGCCTTCTGGCCCTGTCGTTCAAATTTTCTGCAACAGGTCGGATTTCTTCGTCCAAGCAGCAGCTGCGCAGAGGAGCGATGCAGAACAGATCAAGCTGCAATGTGCGCCGTTGAATGAAAGCAGTCGAGGCGGTGAAGGGTAGTGTGTAGACTGCTATACTTAGGTTCAGTAGTGCCTCGAACGAAGGCTGTCAAGGACTTAGCAATTGTTTGCATGACATGGCGTTGTGGATCCTGATGTGCTGGCCCGTGCCGCCTCTGAAAGTCTGGTTTGACTTGTGGACAGCTCCGCTGTGCAAGCAGCCGGAGGGGTTGGAATGAGAACCATAGTGCTGGGACACACTCTGTCACAAACGGGGGATGCCCATGTTAATATAGCGGAGCCTCCAGAGGATGCATATGCGCCGGAGACCCGTATTGGACGATGTGCAGCAGCTGAGAACGGAAATGGAAGTAGGAATGGAAATAGAAGTAGCGGTGAAACGGAGTGCCATCTGCCGCCAAGCCGTTGGCGTGTGCTTTGTCTTGAGTACGCAAGTACGGTACTTTAGCACAGTAGTTCTATGATATGCTGGTAAAGTATCATTAGAACTATTCTAGCCTCCATGAAGATCGACGACATCCCCGGAAGCTCCTTTCACTCTGCATTCTTGTAACTTCCTAGTCTTCTTCTGATCGAGATGTTGTGAGACATCGACCCTCGTCGACACGAACCCAAGTGACATCTCAAAGGCTACAATCCTGCCACCTGCATCCTTGACATCTGCTAGTTCTATCTATGCCTCCTGCCACGACTCCTGCCCGAGATATTCCGCTCCTCATTACCTCCACCGCCTCTTCTTCAGAGCGCCGCATCACACCATCCTGGACCATTGCACATCTCAAAACGAAGCTAGAGCCTGTGACCGGTATCCCACCTTCGTCTCAGGTCCTCTCATTGCGGCTGCCTGATCAGCAACAAGACCTTCCAATCCAGGCTGAAGATGAAGATGCTATCGAGATTGGTACATGGCCGCTGCTTCCTTACGCCGAGATAAAGGTACAAATCTTGTGCCTTTCATTTTTTGTTGCTGTCTTTCCTCCTCTCTATCCGCAACGAATGACCTCAATGCACCCCACACTTACGAAACCCTCGGAAAAACGGTGTCCCAAGACACAAGGCCATCAGGTAGAAGTGTCTAAGAATGAAATGAAGATGCATCCTGTTCAAGACTAGTGTCGATGAGAATGGTGTTTGCCAAACAGGACTGCATCATGGGGTTTCGATAGAGACAACGAGTATTTGTTGTCTTGTTATATACAATGATGATTTCAGAATCAAGTCAATGAGTACATTTCTAGACTTTGTTGTCGCAGCGTCCCTCTTATTGGCGAGGTCATTGTACGACCCTCACAAATCAAAGCCGCCTTACTATCTCTCCACCATAGCTACACTAGCGTCCAATCGCGAATTAGTGTTCTGATTTCATCCTCCCAGGTGACATCCACCGGTAATACCACCATCTCCAACCTCCCACCTGTATCTTCTGTCCCAAGATACACTATGCCCGAAGCCACCTACGAGACACTTCCGGAAACCGTCCTTGCGTACAAGAAAAGCCACAAGATTGGTCGCTTCGACCCCGCAGCACCGGACATTCAGGAACGCAAAGTCCAGGAGATGTGGAATGAGGTCGAGCAGAGAAGTACGTCCCTGTCCCCGGGTACCCCGGATAACCTCTGATTCCTTCCTCAGGCGTCAAAGCCGGAGCACGCTGCAGACTCGCAGAAGAAACCACTCGCCGCGGCTCCGTCGCTTTCGTGGGCCCAATACCATCTCTTCCTGGCCTGTCAGGAGCACCATGGATCGGCATCGCACTCGATGAGCCGACGGGCAAGAACGACGGTAGCGTCAAAGGTGAGAGGTACTTCCAGTGCGAGAAAAACAGGGGTATCTTTGTTAGAGCGGACAGGGTCGAGGTCGGCGATTGGGGAGAGCTAGGCCTGGAGGAAGACGATCCTGACATGGAGGAAATATGAGAGTGAGAGTAAGGAGTTTGAGTGTATTTGTAACTTTATGTTTCCCTACCATTGAGGAACGGAGAGGATGAATCCCCCCCACCAGAGAATTGTGAGTCAATTGGGTCGACTTCGTCCAGGCTGAGGTGCGACTCTCGTCTAGAAACCCATTGTTGTCGACGGGAAAACCAGACGAGGTCCCAGGTGGGGAGGGAGTCACATGATACGAGGAAATCAACGTAGCAATGACAAAGTGTCATAATTAGCAGTATCAGCAATCAACGCGTACATCAGGCAGCTATGTCGTAGCGAACGGTGCATATAAACATGCGAAGGGAGGGTACATCGCTTCATATGTTCCTGCTGAGTATATCCTGTATCAATCCGATGTTGCCTGAGATCATACCCCTTTCCCCCCAACGCCTCTGAAAATGCGCGCACCTTGCTGGTCGATCTCCGCATTCATGATGACTGCAATCAAAGCTAGCATGGCATCACGGTTACGCCTGCGGTAGCTGGGCCGTCCTAGTATTGACTTTCATGTAATTGTTGTTTCCATCTGAGAGGAGGAACTTGCAATGAACCATCATGTCATGGCACTTTCGTCCAAGGCACCAGCTTGAACCTCGCAGCCTTGGGCGAAAAATATGCGCGCATCAATCGTCTCTGATTCATTCGTAATAGAGTAGAAATTTCCTATTAAAAGGGATATTAGTATACTTCGAAAGCGAATTGTCTTTCATGCTCCTGTAACCAGGTGAACGAGAAACGCAAAGCGCGGCTAATCACTTGATGGTACTTGTACTCATCAGGCGGATTGCCTCATTGAGTAAAGCGAAGTCCCATGGCCACTGCAAATGATTCGTCTTGCCGTATCTCACCTCTGATGATGGTGACAGCGCCACAGTAACGGCAATTGGATGTGGCAGAACAAGAAGTGGGACTTTACCTCGAGGTACCTGCCACTGCCCTCCTTTTCCAATACTGAATTCGGTAGGTGGGGTTCCTATGTTGACTGTCACGCGGCCGTAGAATACAAAAAAGACCATCTGCATTTTCCTCGAATTCTTGATACGTTTGAAGCCTCCTGGGGGTAGATGGACCATGCCCGAACCGAAGAAGTCGAGGGTCAATGTTTTGGCGAATTTGAATTCAGCGCCGTTGATGTCGCGCATTTCGATAGCTTCGTGCGAATAGGCAATGTCTGGCGAAGTCAGTAATTTCAATAGGGACAGAGAAGCTCACAGCGGCCATACCTTCGTCTCTTGTACTCGCCTCGTCGTATTTATTGGTGTTCGGATCCCAATCCATTACCTGTGCAACCATAATCCCTGGATCGATCTCCCAAGAAGCTCTCTCGTCCTCTTCTTCCTCTTTCTCCTCCACATCTGCGAGGCGAGACTTGGCCCGATAGGGCCGTCTGTGGTAAGGTCGATGCTGCTTCGGACGTGGTTCTATCACTTCGTCCACTCTGACGACCTCTATGATCCCCGGCAGAGAGTGGGAAGTCCGGTCGCCCATAATAGTCTTCTCTCCACGCCATGATGCCAAAGGTTTTATAGATTGCCTTCCGGAACGCGTGATATGGGCGCCGCTGTCATTGGCCGGAGTTTCGCTGCGCCGAATGAATCTTGATGTAGATGCAACTGACGGAGCTCGGGACGGCGGCTTGCGCTTCGAACCTTTCGATACTTTGTTTCCAATATTGGGATCACGCAGGGACGGAGGTGGATCGCGCCGGCCCATACGTACTGGGGAAGCGGGGGCTGCAAGGCTTACATGTGGATCTTGGTAAACCTGAGTCCTTTTTGGTCCCGGTGGTCTTCCACGTCGTTTCTGCTCGGGCTCGGAGACGGACATCTGCGAAATGTCGGGGTCGACCATTGTAGAGGTCGGTGTGCGTCCTCGCCCTTCCTCAGCCTCTTTGGCGCCAGAGGTGGCTGGAGGTCCCATCAATTGACTATCCGCCTCTGGAAAGCTCTGCAGCTCGTTCTGAGTGTATTCTTCTTCCTGCATTCCCCGATCGATTATTGAATCCACCACTGATTGATCGTCACCGTTCGGCATAATACTTTCGTCATTGGATGGATTCCCATTGGCTGGGCTCGTTTCATTCAGAACTTCAGTGTCTGTTTCTTCAATGTCGTCGTCGCCACCAGTAAGATCAAATACCCTTTTCCCTTTGCCTTTGCCTCTGCCTTTTGCTTTACCGGGTGCAGAAGCCAGCCTCCCTTTTCGCAAGTTCGACGGAGGAGCCTTTGGTGGCGATTTCTCTACGCTCTCCCTTAGCTTCCCAGGCGAGAAGTCCAGTCGTCTGTTCACCGGCTTTGTCGCCGGAGGATGAGACGTTGCTCGTGTAGGAGTTCCGTTATTCAAATTTCTTGATGGGGATGACATCGGTCCTACCGATCGTGGCATTGATCTTCGTGGTGACGAGTTCAGATGGGTTTTGATGGGCGATGTCGCGCGAGGAGGAATACTTATTCGGCCTTTTCGAATGCTCTGCACCAAGTCGGCAGGTTCCGGTATTGTACCTGCTGTGAATGAAGGTGTTAGAAAGCTGGGCGTTTCGGTATATGGATCGCACAGGACATCCGGTGCTCACTTTGATCGATGTCCATAGAGTCATCAGCTGAGTAGGTGGCATCGTGGGCGACACCAATTGGTAGGAGCAATGACTTGGCGGGCGAGGAGAATGATGGGATGGGCTCTAGTCCATTCTCATCGCGGACCCCAGTATCCTTCAGGGTTACGCCGGTTCGTCTGTATTGAATCAGCACCCACAGGTGATGACACTCTGAAGACCTGTATGCGCTCTGCGAAATACTAACCTTCCTTCTTGCCCAAGCGCAGTATAATTCCCAGGTCCTCTTTCCTTGCGCGGAGTTCTCCTGGGCGCCATCCTTGATTTACCTTTCATGGCAGCCATGTCTCGAAGCTTGGAGCGTTCCTCTGCTTAGACTGAAGTAGTGCCAATGGTTAATAGCAGACACAGGTATCGACAGCAAGATTGTTAATACAGGGCGCGTCGCGATTGCGGGCAACGGATAATGCCAAGGAAAACAACGCTAAGGACCTTGGAGCTAGCTCAAGTGATTAGTGGATCCTTTCGCTAGGTTCGCGTCCCTCTTCCCTAACACGGAGCTTTTGATCTTGTAACAGTACAATGGAAGAGCTCGACTTGCAAGGCCTTGCTCAGGAGACACCAGCTGAAGATGTGTTCATCGCACCGTCTATTCATCAAGATGAAATTTACGCCGGAACCTCTTATACCCACAACTCGTCGGTGCCAGACATAATTGCTCATGACCTTTCAACAGACTGTGTTCTTGGCGTTGACGAAGCGGGCAGAGGCCCCGTGCTTGGTGCGTAACCTACGTTGTGCGAAAGGCCTAAGCTGAGCACAACCACTAGGTCCGATGGTGTATGGTCTTCTATATCTGCCGCTTGCGAAACATCGATCTCTTCTGGCCCAGACTCACCACTTTGACGATTCCAAAGTTCTTACCCCAATCGTTCGCTCCTCGCTTATGCAGACTCTTTGCACCTCCAGTTCAGATCTCTTCCAAAATTGCGGCTGGGCAACAAGAGTTATGTCTGCTCGGGATATCTCGGCGGGTATGCTGAAACCCGCGGGAGCCTACAATCTGAATGCTCAAGCTATGGACGCAACCATTGATCTAATCAAAGGCGTTTTCGCAAAAGGCATCAACATCCGAGAAATCTATATAGACACTATTGGAAGCCCTGCGGTCTACCAGAAGAAGCTTGAACGCCTTTTCCCAACTACACTGATCACTGTTGCCAAAAAAGCTGATTCACTCTATCCATGTGTCTCCGCTGCGTCAGTCTGTGCCAAGGTTACCAGAGATGCTGCGCTTGAAGTATGCTACAAACATCACGCATCTCATCTCTGGGGCAAAGAGGAGTCTGCCACGTCTGCTGAAGGCTGGGGGTCTGGTTATCCTTCTGATACACGCTGCACTACGTGGTTGAAAAGCAACATGGATTCTATGTTTGGTTGGGGTAGCGAGTGTCGTTTCAGCTGGGGTACGACCAAGGATCTGCTTGAAGCCAAAGGTAGTGCCACCAAGGTCGACTGGCCGGTAGACGATGATGGATCAGGGATGCGTGTGACAGATTTTTTCCCCACCGGAGCAGATGGTGAACAGTCCACAGGATCTAACGAGTTGGCGACTTGGTTCGGCGCGCCTATTACGGAAATGGTATTCTAGGGTCCTTTGCGGCTAATTCGGAGCCATAACGAAAAACGGTCAATAATCCGTTCTAAAGGCATCGATGACATAGAGACATGACGCCTCTGTCTGGTGATGAAACTTGGCAGATGATATCGTATCAAGCTCCGAGATTGGGCGATCTCAAGCCTCATGATCACTAGTTGGGCTTCGGCACGACGCACAAATCTCGCTCACGACATTCGTATGTCAGTCGACGGCGCCAATCTTGACGGGATCGACCGTTACGTTATATTTGCGCTCGTGGGCACTTTACGGAGGAATGGCCGCCACGAATACAGGTCGGAGAGCCCTTTTCTCGACATTCGCAATTAAGGAGGAATAACTTGACCTGTTCCGGGTGAGCAGTCGCGGTACATGCACTTGGCAACGGTCTATCACACGAGCATGAAGCTCCATCAACATATGTCTTGTGAGCCTGTCAAGAGCATGCAGCGGTCTTTGCAGCTTAGATACAGAGAGGATGAAGATGACCTGCGAATCAGACAACGGCGATACTTGCCTTCGTGAAGCCTGGAAGGCTTTGAGTCTAGCTGTTGACTAGAACAATGGAGGCGGTAGGAGCAAAAAGGCTTCGTCTACTTTTGAGTTCCATGAGGATCTTCTTTTCTAGCATCAATTGCAAACTGTCACTCCAAATTCTGAACGAGTATAAGTCAGAATTTTCCTTCTAACCGAGCACATGATCATCAAACGAAGCGAACCCTGTACGTGGAACGTGTTGCGAGGGTTAATAGGGCGAGAGCGTGTGGGATACGCTTCGGCTGGTCCCAAGGTCATCCAGAGGGACCGAGCCATTACTCGAATTCCTGATTCAATACGTTATCTTAATGACCGTTGGCGATACAAAGCTGAGAGTCAGACACGGCAGACGAGTGGAAGAAATCATCTTAGGAGCGACTAGAAGATGTGCTGTTCCTCCAGCGATGCGCGCGTCGAACTACCTCCACACATCTAAAAAACTTATGTTGTAGTCGGTGCAAAAGAGAGCATGCTTCAACTGCAGGAAAGAGCGAACCTCTCGTACCTACTACCATGTACAAAGCAAAACCATGAGCTATTCCGTCATTGCAGACGGGAAACCTCGTCAAGTGCCTTGTGAACCTGCCGCCCATACCCCTTGTCGCCAAGCAAAGAGATGTTTACCCCAGACCCCTCCCAATCTATAGTGTTCTATGGCGGATCTCGGGGTCAGCATTTTCTCCACAAAGCACAAATCAGAGTCATGAAGCATGCCTTGGGAGTACATTGTCCTACAATGGACGTTCGTACACTCAAGGCATGTCTCAAGACTCAGCAGATGATACAGATTGGGGAAGGGTCATCCAGAAAATAGCCTTACGTCGTTGGAAAATAGTAATCATCCCAAAGGTAGTCGTAGTCTTCAATGATGACCCCCACCATATCCAGCAGCGGCCTCCCCTTCAACTTTGCCGCAAAGCCACGGATATATTTCCTTGTGATCTTCTCGTAGAAGGCTCCTCTCATTCCCCACCAAGCCATGCTCCAGCCTCTTCCTTTTAACTCTTCTCTTTCGACTCCGCTCAATCCTCTCAGGCCTCCAACGACACCCTCTTCGACATCCTTCTTTGCAAGCTGCCTCGAAGCTACCTCCATAGCCAGACCTACGGCCCACGGTCTCCAGTCTCCCTTGTTCGCCTGGCATCTCTGTAGCGCCAATGCGTATACCACAGGTCGTAGTATCCACATCGTCTCTGCAAGCTGCCCCTGCATACTTGTAATCTTTCGCACCAGCCTTCTGGCACTCTTGATCTCATCCGCACTGATGACTCTCTTTCCCAAGAAATCTGTAATGCTCTCCCCACCAATCCCTGAGCTCGAGGGCAGTTGTGGTAAGCGCATCCCTGTTCTCGGCATCTTCCATTCTCCGTCGAGCGGCCCCTCGCCTATCCCATCCCATGCTACGTTGCCGCTACTGCCAGCTTCGTCCTCCACCGGTCTCTCTTGCCTTTCGTCACCAACACCTGTAGCAACGACAGGCCTCCCTTCACTCGCGCTCCCCATACAAAGCCGCAAAACAGCTTTGACGACCTCCAGCACGACTACAACCCGCCATCGCACCTTCTCTCCAGCCCGCTTCGCAAACATCTCACATAGTAATTGCGTGTACTGGATCGTTCGCAGCAGCGCTGCACAGCGCGCATACAGCGGTGACGAGATTTTCCAGAAGTTCTGATAGCGCGTAGCAGGCGAAGGTGGCTTAAGCGACGGGAGCAGATAGTTGTTGTAAGCGGTCAAAAGTGTGAGGAAGGTCTGCAACGACTCAGAGGTGATGGGGGTGTCATGGAAGCGACCAGGTATGATATAGGTGAGTGAGCGGAGGGCAGATTCGATATGGGACACTTGTGCTGCGTTGGCTTTCACGAAGGAGGAGTAGGAGGACAGCCACTGGGAAGGGAGCTGGAGGTAGGTAGTCGGGACGTTTGTTTGAAGGCGTGCTGAGAATGTAGGCGTAGTACTGGAAGAATTAGGTTGGTCTACCGCCATATTACCAGAACAGGTTGTTATCCGTTTGAAATTGTTGTCGTACTGTACCTATCGTCGTTGTGCTAAGGATGTTGGAGGACGCGATTTGGAGCCGAGGTAAAGTCGGCCTCACCGGTCCAGCCTCATAGAAGGGTTCACCCCCCAATGGTCCAGCCTTATCACTCGGAGCTTGTACTTCCGAGCTCCGGGTCCTAAGCTCCAGGGTGCTATAGGGCCTATATACCTAGCTCCTATAACTTAATAACGGGACGGATTCTCAGAAAGATTTCGCGATAAATATTACTTAATTTAAGGAGTACTATAAGTTTATAAGCGAAAGTAAAATATCAAAGTCCATAGTTCATAAGGGATTAAGCGTAGACCATAGGGGGGTATGGACCATTGGGGGGTGAACCCTTCTAAGGCTGCACTAGGACTAGCCAAGACCTAGATAGTAAATACTAGTCTGGATATAAATTGATAAGCCCATCGATTGTAACAAATCTTCGCGGTAAGATATACCAAGTCTTAGAAGCGCTACAACTTCACACGCGAAAGTAAGCTATCAATGTCTATGGCTGTTGAGATAGACAAGCTCGGACCACTACTAGATATGGATCATTAGTTGGTGAACCCTTCTACGTGTTCATTCTCGTAGCCAAATTCCATCAACGAGACTACGAGCGAAAGATGCCGATTCTTTGACGAGACTGAGGGGTTTGGAGAGCGCTCCTATGTAGTGCCATGTGGGGGCGTTCGTATCGTGTGTTCAATATGATTCTAGACCTTCAAACCACGCACGATGGATTCGCCTCCAGGTGCTGAGTCCTTTTCACCGCCTCGATTACTCCTTCTCCTCCCTTCACTATTGTCCAGAAGCCTACAATTTCCAAGCCAACACTATTCAGTAGCTCTATCCATTGACCCTCTGTACGCTCTCTACCAGCAAGTAGCACCATCATGAGTATGTCGTTGCAGCTTCCCAAGAGCGGTGCCTCAGTATCCGGGAGGACGAATTCACGAATAATTAATCTCGAGTAGTTTGGCTGCATTGCCGCGGTAATGTGGCAGAGAATCGTCTGGCATTCAGCAGTTGGCCAGTCGTGAAGTACAGCCCGCAAGTGATACATTCGGGCTCCTAGGCACTTAACATTAGTCTAATTCGAACGACGTCAGGCTGGGAATGTCATCTAATGCTGGGCTGCAGCCCGGAAAGCGGCTGATAGGAAAAAGGCTTCAAGTAGAATGCCTACCTCTGATGGGCTGCGGTGCGAAAAAGTCGTAAACCATGGACTCAAACACTGTGCTAGATCGCACAACCTTCTCTTGGTCTTGGAGCACCAATTTGCCAATAGAGGAGAACCTATCGTGCAGCAATTCGAGATCGTGACCTTTGCCACCGCCAACGTCTACACAAAACGTGGAATGCTCCCCTTTATCTGCATCACTGATCAGGTTCGCTTCGATGGGGTAGAAGTCCATCCAGCTTCCTTGGTTGATGCCTTGCCGACGTCCAGCCATGAAGGAGTCGAATTGTGCCGAAAGTTCGGGGTTCCTTCTCAACTACCATACAATCTAAGGTCAGCGTTGGGGGTTCGTATTGTATGAGTGAGCGACCTAGCTCTTAGGAGATGTCCTGCAACTCAAGTAACAAGCCTTATGCAGGAAGGATGACCTTCACATTACCTACCCATTCGAATTTTGGAGCACCAAATGCATAAGCAAACGGTGTTTTCACCGAGTCTGCAGGGTCCTTGAAGTGTGTAGACTTAAGGAACTCAGTGAGCTTGGCTAAAGGAGCAATCTCGCAGTCATAGCCGTAAGCAAACCATCAGCAACAGTCCACTATAGTGTGAAAAACACATACCGAAACTTGACACCATTTGAAAAACCTTCTTGAGCGAGGGTCTTTGTCACGTAGTTGGCCATATAAGACTGGGGTCCAACCTCATCACAGACACCCAAGGCCGTGAGCACGCGCATCAAACGGACTTTTCGATGTACAAGTCCGTTAGCAATCTACATACAGTTGAGTCTTTCTTGCCGTCACTGACCAATCAACTGCGGGTCGCCAACCACACACTCCTGCGCATCCAATCTGTTGAGGTCCCCTTCCTCCTTCATTTTGGAGGCGGCAGACCCCGAAGGATCTACCGGACTTGCGGCCAGCTCGTTGAGGTTCAGAGCAGACTCTGGACTTTTGGCCAATTTAGATAATAGTCCAAGCTCGACGGCTACCCTCAATGCTGCATTCTGCATAGGCTAACACAAACAGCGTCAGTCATGATTTGACGCGCCATTTGAAATGAAACCAAGAACTACCTGGGCAAGGATTCTGAGGACAGATTCCACAGGTGTTTCCACCGCATCCCTCAGCTTGGATAACTTCGCTACCATGCTGGCTCGTGTTGCAGGATCGAGCTCATGCTGATCTTGAACCGTTCTTTTAATTTCTTCAAGCAAAGCGAGAGCTTTCAACGTATCAGGTGACGAGGACATAGTGAGTCACTGACATGGAAGTGAGCTTAGTGTGTATACCCTTATGAGAGGTGGGTGGGTGATAGTCTTATATTTCAACATGCGTCAGACTGTTTCGTGTTGCACAAATGGGCTTCAATTAATCGCTCAACTCATCGGCTTACAGGTAGCTAGCTCATGGATGTTGCCATGTGTTGAGAAGCGGACCGAAACGCGCACTTGGGTAACCTGTTCCTGCCCAGGCATGCCTACAATGCACTTAGCAACTGGCTGAGTCACAGCTCGCAAGATGAGAACCTGCGATGCTGCAAGTGGTAGCAATTTCAGATCTAACGCTGTAAGATCCTGAGCGCATGATGGCACCTGTTCGGAATGTTATCCGCCCCAGCGACATCGTCGCCCTCTATGCGCCAAGGCTCCTACGGAGGTACTTAGATAAGTCTCGAGATGGCCCCAATCATCGTCCATCCTTGCCAACATGACTTTCCTGTCTCGAAGCAATATACGTTCCAATCCGATGATGACCTCAAAGCGGTGAATTCGGACACCGAGATCAATGATAAGCCGTTTCGAGCCCATCACGATTGCTGGAATTCCTGGATTTGAGCCTTTCAACCTCATCGGTGGCCACTCCCATCTTGTGAATAAGCGCCGTCACTATATATCCAATGAAATGATGAATAGAACTCAGGATTTCTAGCCGTGAGATTTCCGGCTCCTAGGTCTTCACGGGCCTTGATGTAGCATTTCTCACGGATATGACATGTCAATCGCAGATTCCATCAATGCTACTTGATATAGTCGCTAGAATTCTAAAAACTTCTTGTGTAAGCAATCCTAGGCCGGAACTTAATGATAACACTTACATACTCTCTGCGTAAGCGTTCAAGTTGCGGCATCGGAAATGTCGTGCTTCTCCGTGCATCCGAGGTTAAGAGCTCGCCAACGCGATTTGGTGATCCCGCCTCCGTCTACTTACCACATTATTGTCTGCCGCAGGCCGAGCATAGGGGCCTGGCTTCAGGGATTCGACCGTCTTCACTGTGAAGGGCATTGATGACATGGTCCGATGACGAGTGTGCGGTTCAAGACAGCATTAGACAGCTGTGACAGAGATTGTTTAGCATGCTTTTCGAAGCTCGAATACACCATGGGGAGGCACGCGTCCCAGGAACAGATAATCGCGCTTCAAGCAGCCCTAGACCTGTTCGAAGCAAAAGTCGATAGCGGCTCCAGTTATTGAGATCAGAGCTCGAAAAATGATTCGCTATCTTCGTGCCTCATTTGTCCTATGGGAGCTCGCGAAACGTGGCACTACCGGGTCGCTTCTAAAAGCCCAAACGCGACAATTGTGTTCTAGGGGTTGCTAGGCCCCCAGTTGCTCGTTTTGACGACGAAGCGGTGACGAGGTATGTCACAAAGTTGGTTGGGCCGAGCATCTGACCTAGAATATTGGAGAGAGACGAGAGCCACATATCATCAACCTACGTATACTACGGTACTCACCGTCTTTTGCCTCTAGGGCCTCAGCCACCGAGCCACTATAAGGCACTTATGGTAAGTAACGCTCGGCACGAAAGATGAAGCCGCTAACCACTCTAGTCCCCACGTCTGACAGCCCTATTACGCTACGAGTTCAGCTTGAAGATTACGGAATCAGGGGGTCCTTGTCCTTCAACAGTACAAAAACAGACTCACATTCTTCGTACAAGTGCCCAATATGAGATTGCACCAGGCGAAAATCTTTGCACTCTGTCGCCGTCAGCTAACCCAATCGCGTTTCGCAAATCTGGCGCACCTGCCAAGAGAGAAGCACGCAGATCTATCTCTCGGTAACAGGACTACTCTATCGAGGACTTGACCGCTGTCATAGTCACCAGAATGTCTCAAACCTCCCCACCTGAAGAAGCTACCGTGTCTCCTCCGTCAGGAAGACCAAAGAGGGAGGGTAATGACTCTCTTTGGAAGCGAGCCCGACGTACTCTGGGTACCAATTCTTTAACTTTCCTCCAACCTCAGAGTAGACCAACAGGTATGTCATCTTCGTCAGTCTTTCGAAGCGCCCGTCTCCCAAGTCGATCCGCAACTTTTGACCTTCCTTGTATATTTCGAGTCTAAGAATAAAGTTTTGAGAGCGTGCCATCAAGCACAAAGGAAATTTACCTGCTTTGCACCATAGCTAGGCCATCTGAAGATTATGCTAACATTGGCCCAAAAGGTAGCACTGCTACTGCTTCTGGGCCGGCAGCGCCAAGCAAACGACGAGAACAAGTGCGCCACGCCCAACGGTAAGTCTCAACATAGAAAACCCTAACCTCTATATATTTCCCTGGAACTTCTCCGGATCCGCGCGCTCTACGTATGTTGGTCTGACTTCTCTCAATGCAGCACACATCGTCAGAGAACACAGAATTATATCAAGACGCTAGAATCGGAGGTGGTCCGTCTGCGGGAGTCTGAAATGAAATTGATGCAAGAACGTGACAACCTTTCCGGAGTAAGAATTCAGACCATTCGTCTCCAGATCCTGAGTTGACGTGGAGTCTAGCAAGTTGATTCTCTCAGAAACTCGTTGATTCTCAACGCACTTCCTCTGCCGACTGGTGTAGAAGACGTGCCCTCGGAGCCAACCCAATCTCAGCCGTTGTTTGATCTTGAAATGCCAGCAACTGTTTCCTATTCTGCTGACGATCATGATCATCAACGCCTTCATGTCAATTTTCCACGCCAAGACACCAGTAAGAGATTGGGCTTCCCAACGCAGACATACTCAAGGTCTTCGCCTTATGGTCATCAGCCACAGTCCGTCTCAGACCTTCCAAACGGTTGGTTTTCCCCGTATCAACGCCTCGATCTTTGCGGCTGAACGTTCTGCAAGACTTCTCCCTCCAATCATTGAACGTCTCGTCGACCCAAACGGCTCCGGCCGATGTCGGAGCATCAGCTTTCGTCGATACCATTGAGACAGCCATCGACTTTGTCCTTGCGTTAGAACACCCTTGTATGTCCCATATCCCATATGGAGACCCAGCGTCCAACGACCCTGCAAATCATATGATGATGGTGTCAACTCCACTCGTCGCTCGTGCACCAAGGCCCCCCAAAGTCAATCAACAATGGACCACTAGTGGAGCCATCATCAAGGAACTCTTGAAACTGTCCTCGAGCATCAACTTGGACGGCGAAATTACCCCAGTGGAGGCGTGGCATCGTTTGCACGATCATCCGGACTTTTGGAGGCTGGATCAAAGCCAGATTGAAGGGTTGAAGCAGGAGTTGAGTTCTGCTGTGAGGTGTTGTGGGTATGTTGCCCGATTCTCCAGATCCTGCTGTTGCACTGTAATCGCCCACAAGTTGCTCTTAAGGACTCGAAAACTAGCTGACAAGTCACGATATAGCTTCGGAGCAGTACTAGACGAAAGAGTATTCTGGGATGCTTTGCGTAGATCGCTTGCTGCTGGCCCAAGGTCACATACGCGCTAGTTGCTCAAAAAGGTCTTACGCATTTTTGGATAATCTTGGCATGGTAGGCGAGATGAGTGGCAACCTGTGGTAGCAAACATGCCAATCGAATGGGAAGAATTATTAGTACTGTCATATCGGAGGCCAGAAAACACGGACGACCTTTGTAAGGAGCTTGAGAAGCAAATGGTGTCCACCAACGTTTCACGGAATGAGAGATCTTCTTACCTATAGACTCGCAGAAGGACAACAATGTATAGTGGATAATTGCATTGCATTTAAAGGCCTTAGCTGGCTTCCCTTAGCTGTCATACAAGCTCAACATTTTCTGCAACATCATTTCCCATCATCAACAAAGGTCAATTCAATAGAAATCACGGTCTCCCATATATGAGAAATGCCAGTTTACGTCTCATCTTCGAAACGCAAAGCTTGCCGTTTGGCCAGCTCTTTCACCTCTTCCCTTCCCTCTGCCGGTATGAACTGCCTCAATTGTCGATCCATGTAGTCTTGTGGTATTCCTTCTAGCACCCCATCCTTGATACCCATATTTATCCGATGGATGTACTCTTCCTTAGGTCGGTCATCCTCTGTCCTCTTATGATCGATGTAGACTAGCATCTCCCTCTGCTCGGCTTCTTCCATTACATCAAGCGGGCGGCTGTCATCCTTTGAAGGCCAGAAATCCACAGGTAGCACTTCCTTCGTATATGCAAACGGAACGCCTTCATTCCGGTCAAGACCACGTTCGTCATCATGCGTTAGACTATAGATGAGACCATACACTTCTGCTCCCGGTCTCGAAGATAGCACGACGTTGGCATATCCACGATCGTTGATCATCCAGCGATAGCCTGATAAGCGCCCAACACCCATTAAGATCGAAGAAGGACAGCGTAGGGACATCTGTTCCTTCCAGAGGTTGCTACCATACCCAAAGTAAACGGTTGGCGACATCTTCTCCTGCTCGCGCTGAAGACTGCTGAGCTTGGAATCAATCTCATCGGCGTTCTCCGCAAGTGAGATTTTCTTCACTGGAAAGTCCGCCATGTGTCGTAACGATAAGAGTCCTGGAACGTATGGAATGTTGAGCTCTTTAGTCTTGATTTAGGACAAGGATAATGCTTTGGCAAATTGGGTAGAACGTAGCTTTACACCCACAGTATCCTTACAATGTCCTCTTACATAGTCCTCAAGATCGTGATCTGGTGCAGGAAAATCGATGTAATTCTAGGTAATAAATTGTGGAAATGATTTAGCCCTGTTCCTTGTGGGAACATTTCTGAGCACGAGAGCTGCATCAACGAGACGCCTTTGACGACGATAACATTTACGTTATGGTCAATGAATGATTTGTGTCCATCTCGGCAAGTTTTGCAAGCTACTGAACATGGCTTATGCAAAACTTGACCTTAGGCTGCATTGCTATGGACTCTGCTTCAAGAGTGACTATCGAATATACAGATCCGTCTGACATCTACCCTCTCTTCGCCAGCGGACTTGCACCGAGACTACCTCTAAGGGAATTGCACTGGTCATCTTCGTCGCGCCCGATCCGTTCTATCAGCAGCCTCCAAATAGAATTAATTTCCGCTAGCGGACCAAATTCCAAGCAAGAGCCAACATCGACAGAAGCCACTTACGAAGCTCAAGATGATGGACTACCCCCCAAAAACGACGGTGGCAGGAAGGAAAGAAGGCACCAGATACCAGGACTTCGACAGACGCCCTACCTGAAGATATATCTGCTCTACTGCAATGATGTTGATACGTATAGGGCGAGCTCAAGGAAACAGCTACGTGAATGGGTGAAGAGCCATACACAACATACACAGAGCAGTACCTCTCTTAGTAAACAAGAAAATCACGATGCGTTCGAGTGGCTTATAATACATGTCGTTCCCCCATCTACAGACGGACCGACAGACAAGTCAAGGCCATCCAGCACCAAGGGTGACAGCAACATTGAGAGACGGCCCACCTCTAGTCGGTGGCCTTCGCGCACCTCCACGAGTGTCATTGAGAAATTGCAATCAGATTTCAACAGCATATCGAAGACAGCCGTTGACCGAGTGGCTCAAATTCAAGTAGTAGAACCTCCCGCCGACGGCATCAGACAGGTCGATCTACGAACAGATGATGGGAAGTATGGCTGGGGTGACTTGGTGTTCAAGCTCAAATCACTCATTCTAACGTCTTTCGACTCAAGGGTGAGTCAGTACGAAGAGGATATTAGAGATAGGGAAGGACAAAAGAAGGTTTTTGGCTGGAATTTCAATACGTTCTTCGTCTTGAAAGAGGGACTGGCGATGGGGTTCGAGAACATGGGGCTGCTTGATGATGCGTTGATAGTATATCAAGAGCTAGCCTTTGGTTTGAGGGCAGTCATCGAAGATCAGCAAATTGAGGGAGCGGAGCAGCAGACAGCCCAGTTTGTGGACTTCACAGAGGACTTATACGATGACTTTAAGCACACAGAAATGCCCAATGTGGACGCGGTGGATAGCGTTCCAGAGACTGGGCAGCGAGTAGCTGACCCGGGCGCCTCCATCTTGAATACTGACAGGAAGCCATTCCGAGAACTGATTCTCACTAACAAAATCTCCTTCTTTGACTTTCAGTGCTATGTATTTGCGCGCCAAGTCTCTCTTTCTCTCCGGCTAGCGAACGCAGTCCATTACCAAATACGCTCAAAACGAGTGTCAACGTCGCAAGATGGGTCCGAGAATAACAATGGTAATCAACGAGATGGTGCAGATCTGGCAAAGCTTCGTGATTACGAGCCAGAAAATCTCATCCTTTTGGCTGAAGTTGCAAGGTCATCTACTGAGTTCATAACTTCTACAGCCCGTGCAGTACGAGACGACATCCAGAATGCCGTCGTCCAGACTCAAGCCCGCCGAGTTGAAGAGGAAAAGACAACAACATGCACGCAGGACGAAGCGATCGATAATTTTGTCGAATCATGGCTGTTCTCTGCTTGCCAATGTATCCTCGGAGCGACATCCGCTCAATCGATTGCTGCTCAGCTTGACCCGCTTCTGCGTCAGCTATCGCCAAAGACTGCCAGTACCGGGACCAATGACAATAGCGATCAAACTCTAGAGGATTACGATTCATTCCACCGCAATGGCTTGCCGGCCCGGACAAGCTCTCTGCCCCCAAATAATCCTGCAAGGCTGCTTGCGTCTCCCAACGATGAATTTCCTTCAGTCAATTACTTAGATGCTGCCAGACTGTCAACACCTGGAAGTCATCGTCCAGGGGCTCAGAGATTAGCTGCAGAACAAGGAGACATGTTGGCTCTACAAAGGCGGGTACTTGGTCGCCTTGGCCTTCGGCATGGTGTTTGGCAAGAAAACTTAGCCGACTTAGGTCCATTCTCTCGGAAGCAAGATGATGCGATGGAAGATGTCAAGCTAGATGGGGATACGGCACAAGATACCGTCGACACTGTGAGCAATTCTATCACTGCCAAAGGCCCGACCACTGCTGGCTTGTGTAATAAAAGTCTACTTGCAGCTTCGAGCTCAGGCAGTGACTTCTACAAGGAATATGAGGTATACCCTTGTTCTGTTCACCGAACATCAGGAGATTCTGACCGTCCAGTTAGAGCTTGACTATAACAGCTCTGGCACATTACATTGTAGGGGATCGAAATAAAGCGGCTGAGGCAATGACTACAGACCTTGCCGTGGCTCGTTTGTAAGACACTGCCATCCAAGGGATTGAATTATATTAACCAGCTGTAGTCATCAAAAAGACTACCTTTCAGCCGCATCATATTTCCGTCAACTAGCACCCTTCTATGCCAAGAACGATTGGACTGAACTGGAGATGATAATGCTGGACACGTATGCTCAATGCCTGAAGCATCTCAACCAGATCGAAGACTATGTGCGGATCAAATTAAAAGCACTCGCGAAGATGATCGACGGTCGTAGACAGTGTCTCCTCAATGACGCAGCAGGATATCTCAACGAACTCGTAAGTGCTTCGAAAACGTTGGGCGTTGAGATTACGGCCCCAATGAACGACTACTTTGATAGTATCGATCTTAGCAAGTACATATATCACTTCGCCAACCAGGATGGCTTCAAATTATCACTGAAGGTACGAAGCCTTTTGCCAGCAGACCTTCACGTCGAGTCTGTGCGAGTAAGTATCGTTTGCGCAGAAGAGGATGGGCGCTCCGAGCTTTGGTTGGCTACGGGAGGCCATCAAATCATCAAACAAGGCCTGGGAGAAATCACGCTCAAATCAAATGTAGGAACTGATAGGGCCTGCCTTCAGCTACTTGCCGCTAAATGAGATATATAGATGATGCAGCCTGGCTGGTATACTCTGGACAAGATACATGTCCAGTCCTCAAACATCAGGTTCACGCTCGATCTCTCCCCTACAGTTGAAACTCCTCTGGTCGCAAAGAGCAAAGATCCGACTTCTTTATTGCATTCAACCAATTCTACGAACGGACAGCGCTTTTTGGTTTGGCCTAGGTCCGAAAGCCTCGATAGCCGTTTGACACATTACGAAAGCATGAATCTTGAGCAGCCAAATTCAATTAAGGTGGCAATATCTGCTGGGTGGAATGATGTCACCAAGTGCAAGTTGTCCATACGAGCTGCTTCGGCTGGACTGCGGCTACATACAGCAGAGGCAGAAATTCTTGATGAAAAGACTGCATTTTTGGAGAAGTCTCAGCCTGGGAGTATGAACATAAATCAAATCTCAGCGGGCACCACCGTAAACATCGGGATACCCTACTCTGTCGAGACTGAACCACGAGAGATCAGTGTACGGGCGTTGATTAATTACACAACGCTGAAAGGAGACTTTGCCTTCTCCTGCAGTGCGAGCCTTTCTATTCTTTTGCCTTTGGCTATCAACGTACAAGACTCCTTTAAGCAGGCTGTGCTAGTATCGAAGTTCACCATAGGCCCATCGACCCCTGTGCCTGTACGCATATCAAGCTGCCACCTCGAAGGAAATCGTGCTTTCCGTGTGGTTGCACCGATTTTGACAAAAATCGGACTCGACGTGTTTCCTCGTCAGCCACTCTCCTTGATATCAAAGATCTACCAGACTTCGGAGGGCAGAGACCGCAGAGATTCAACTCAAAACAAATTGTTCCTCAAAGTGGAGTACCGTTGTTTGGATGAAGAGATCAGAGCAGCGGTCGAAACAGTGTTCCTCGGCGATCTGGCGACCACACCTCTCCAGAGGTTCTCACGACTTCTGAGACGCTCGTTACTGGCGGCATCGCACCGGCGATTCGCAACGCAGGATCTCGAAGCTGTCGGATGTCGCCGCGTGATCCACGTCGGCTCATTCAAGGAATGGGCATGGGACGCAATGCTCACCGGTCTTTCGCCCAAAGACGGCGCGGAGCTTTGCAGATGGTTGCGAGGCTGGCATGAGGTTTGTATCATTACACTCCACCAGTTGATAATGCTTAATTCTCTCTAGAAGAACCGGACGATCTCTCTTAACGCAGGCGGCGTCTCGTCTCCTCGGCAAAAACTTACTGTACCAGTTGAGATACCCCAAATGCAGGTCGTACACACAGTGAAGCTGCGACGCTTGATGAGACCCTCATTCCCAGACACCGACTCGAGTCCGGTTCCCCTTGGGCAAGGACTTCCCATAGAGCTATCAATCAGCCATACAAGGGTCTGGGATTTGGCGAAAGCTTCCCAGACAGAAAAGTCGGCACTGAAATTTCGCTACGAAGTACAGGCAGATCCGGAAGTGTGGCTGATTGGGGGACAGCGGAAAGGACATTTCAGCGCCACGGTAAGCACGATTCCAAGGCAAGATTAACTCGAGTCGCTCACGTCGTGTGCAGGAGGCGGAAATCAAACGATTCTTGCTGCTGCTATGGCCTCAGAAAACGGGGCATCTGGTCCTTCCGTCGTTGGAAATCCAACTACTTGCATGCACACACAATGCCAGTAATGGTACAGAAGTGTCAGCTGGACCAGCAATATCCTGCGAATTGGACTACCAGAATCTGGGCGATTCAATGCTCGTTGTGCCTGATCTGATGAGCACCACAGTCAGTCTCGATACCAGCGGTAGCGGAGGTGGGTGGCTTGTCGAGTGCAGAAACAAAAGCCGTTGAAGTTGATTACAGTCACATTCAATCACAGAAGAGTCCAAAACTGCATTGGCGATCCCTCATCATGCTATCCACCGTGATCGGAGCTTTTGCGATAGACCTATGGTTGTGCAATCCAGGCTTCTGCGGCTCTCTTGGCTCTCAGGGTCCGTGCTGGCCTCTTAGCGACCGAGGCTTGAGTGAAGGCACTAAGCCAGAATGCAGGGTCAAATTGTTGAGACGCTAGTCTTGCTCGGGCAAGCGGCACGTCTCATTCACCGCCCGTCATCTTTTCTTCCACCACCGACTTCTTGCGAAAGATGCATATGCGCAAGTGCGCCGTGGACACATCAAGGCCGATGTGGGATGCTTTACTCCCGTGTTGTGGTCATCGGTCTGGTCTAGGCGTACCTACTACTTGGCAGACGCCTCATCACTCTTGGTAGCTGAGCAGTAAGCACTGGCTGAGGGTCGCCGTAAACGCGTGAGATTTGCTGTGATTGTGTATTGTAAATTGTCTGCACAACCATTCGGAACAACAGTGTCCTCGGATTGAGCAAGTAATTGGGGTCAAACGCAGCAATCCGTTTTGATTTCTGTGCGGAACTAGAATCAGATCTACCCACTGACGAGGTAAAGCTAGCCTGGAATTCAAATATTTTGCCTTCCTCACTCATCCTCCACAAACCTCCCCCCTTTCATCATTCCGCATCTTGTACCTCCACAACTATCCGACACCCTCCAACAAACAATCAATTGACCTCGCCTCCACACAGAACTTCAATCTTCAATAACTCGCTGCCTCAATACCCCACCAGGCGCCATCGCCATCTATCCCCACGACTTCCATCTTGCCTAGAGCCAGCACCGTCATTCCCCCAGCTCTTCACCTGTGGATTCGTACACACACACGTCCCACGTCTTCCGCAAGCTTGCGTCCGTCATGTCAACCACTATCTTCCATAACCATGCTTCCTCAGAGAAGGCGAGTCCATTCGACTCGTATGATGCAAGCTCTACTTCCACATCAGTGTCTCTCGAAGACACTCCTAGCGGGGCACGATCTACCACAAGCCTCTCAAGCATGGATGCAGACTCTCCTTTAGATCCGGTGGATAAGGACAGCAACAAGGTCGACATGTCGGCCAAGGTAGACCTCGTGGATGCTCTGAATACGGCATTGGCTGCAAAGAACAAGGACCTGGGTATGGTCGATACACACGGAAATGAGTTCCATTTGCCAGACTTCACCATCAAGCAGATCCGTGACGCCATCCCGGCTCATTGCTTGGAGCGTTCCGGGTCTCGCGGTCTGTCGTATGTGGCCCGCGATATCGCCTTTCTCGCCGCCATCTTCACCCTCTTCCACCTTTTCTTGACTCCGGAAAACGTTCCCTCCAAGCTCACTCGTGGCTTGTTGTGGGCAGTCTATACATTCCTTCAAGGCTTGTTCGCAACGGGTCTTTGGGTCCTCGCTCACGAGTGTGGCCATCAATCTTTTTCACCATCCAAGACGCTCAACGATACTGTTGGGTTCATCTGTCACTCGGCCCTCCTAGTTCCATACTTCTCCTGGAAGATCTCGCATGGCAAGCATCACAAGGCCACTGGTCACATAGAGCGGGATATGGTCTTTGTTCCTAAGACTCGTGAGCAGTATGCCTCCAAGATGGGTTACTACGTACATGAGTTGTCCGAGCTCCTTGAGGAGACCCCAATCGCGACCGCCGGCACTCTTATTGGTCAACAGCTGATGGGCTGGATCATGTACATTGGTACCAACGTCACCGGCCACAATTGCCACTCGCGCCAAAAAGAAGGTCGTGGCATTGGCAAGCAGAACGGGTTTGGGGGAGGCGTCAACCATTTCAATCCTTCTAGCCCGCTGTATGAGGCAAAAGATGCCAAGTTGATTCTTGCGAGCGATATTGGTCTGGCAGTCGTCTTCGGTATACTCCTCCTGATCGGCAAGAATTTTGGATGGGCCAATCTGGCGGTCTGGTACTTCGTTCCGTACCTGTGGGTGAACCACTGGCTTGGTAAGCTCCCATCTTGAGTAGACGGTGCCAGCTCTAATGTCCCGCAGTTGCCATTACATATCTCCAGCATACCGATGGCCAGCTTCCTCACTATGAGGACAATGTATGGAATTTTACTCGCGGCGCTGCGGCGACCATAGATCGCGACCTTGGATTCATCGGCACATACATCATGCATGGTATTGTTGAGACCCACGTCCTCCATCATTTGGTGTCCACCATTCCATTCTACCATGCCGATGAGGCGTCCGAGGCTATCAAGCCCATCATGGGTGTCCACTACCGCGCCGATTGTGAGGGTGGATTTCTGGGCTTTCTCAAGGCCATGTGGACAAATTCACGGATGTGTCACTGGGTCGAAGCATCTGCCGAGGCAAAGGGAGAGGGTAAATCGGTGCTTTTCTACCGAAATCGAAACGGCGTTGGTGTACCACCCATGAAGATGGCTCCATTCACCGAGATGTGAAGCACTGGGCTCGTCAGTCCATCCACAACTTACATGCGACATTGAGTGATGAATTCACGAAGCGCATCCTAGATCCATAGACGATATACATGCGGCACCGCGTTCACACCTGGATCCACGTTGTCCTTATCACACCGTCTCTTCTTTGAACTGAACGACTTGAATCCACCTAGCGCCTTGGCCCTCTCCAGGCATTCTCGGGAACCGTCTTCGATACGTCGTAATGACAGTACTTCGAAAGCCTGCCGTCCAGGAATTATTGAGACTTGCTTTGGACAGAGCGGCCGGCATTCTCCTTTTGCATTTTAGAACGTCTGAAATGGCCGTGTAAAAACGTCGTCGCTGGAACCGGGAGGCCTAGATGCGAATGTGACGTGGGTCAATCATCGACTTATAGAGGTGATTCCCATCAGTCTGGGCTCTGGGCATTGCACATAGACATGGTTGTTCCCGAAGATTGTAGACGGGCATTCGATTAGTTGTCTTGGAAGTACCAACTCATAGAACATTTGAGGAAAAAGGTCCATCTCATATGCTGCTGTCTGTGCTCATCTTGACGTAGAAGAAGAGACGAGGAATCATCATGAGCTGGATGCTCGCTACCTTTGAAATCCTTCTCGGCGTTGGCAAACAGCGTAAGCGAAAGGTGGGGTCGTGCTGCACAACTGGGTCGGAAACTCAGTGCCGGGCCCATCCTCCAGGTACCTTAAGTTATGGCCTATGCTCATGTGATGGATGCTGTCAGCCTGTCATGTCAAAGGTGGTGCATGCATCAAACGCGCTTATCCGATGTCACCTGTTGTCCGAGTTCTCTGTTGTAGTTTAGTTGGGGCACAGGGGATTTTATCGGGTACCTTCGCAATGCTCGCACGTCCATGTGAAAGGATGGATGGATCCTTCGGCCTCGCGCTCGCGATTGGTTCTATTTACTTGCTATTCACGACTGGATTCTACCCAAGCACATGAACGTCCTCCTTTCCTTTGACTCCTCAACGGCCTGTTTTATATCCTTACCTCCTCTGCCTTGCAACCTCTGTTACTCTTTCCCCCATGTCCTTACCACGATTTAATCTTCCCTGCTCATCCTCGCTTTCTCCGCCGCTTTTTGCTAATACTCGCTTAACGTAGGTGTTTACAACGTAGGAAAGAAGCCAATCTAAGGATATAGCGCCAAGATATAGGATATAGGGAGATTGTAAGACCGTGACAGAGTGAAAGGTTTTCCAAGTGAAGATCCGCTTAGTATGGTAACACACTGGCTAGACAAGCCATAATCGGAAGCTCGGACACTGGATAGAGTCCTTTGTTGTCTTGCAAAGAGGGAAAGCAGATTTAGTGGGAACTCTGGTTGATTCATTGTTCGCCGAGGTGGAGCCGGCGCTGACCGGTGGCCCCAAGAAGGTCCAACTATGGAAACAACATTGCTCTACCCTCGCGAGGGTCTCTAAACGCTTTCTCTACCCCAACGTCAAAGAACAAATACCATGAACATACCCAATGGAATCTCTACCCGCCATTTACTTGAATTCCCGGAAGTAGACATGAAAATTGTGCGCGCCGTAGATAGTAGAAAATTGTTCCCTCCGAAGAAAACAGGAATAAACATGCCGCCAATATCAAAAAGCCAGGCCTCGAGGATGCGAGGCAATCGACCTGGACTTTTGCATCGCTCCAACCAAAGAGCGAGTGGTAATCGTGCCGCCCTTTGTAAGACCGAAAGGTTCATGAATAGAGTTTTGCTAATGAGATGAATCGGTGCATTGCTGATAATTTGGTGGTGGTGGGCGACGACGCGTAGCTGAGATACAATAGTCGCGCTCGCTAGATAGCAAATGTACATTTGACAGTATAACTAGAGAGAAGCAAAGGCCCCGTGCGAAGGTTTAGGGTGTAGACAAAGGACAAGATGGTAGTTGGAAAACATGACAGAAGGTGTTGGTAGCCCAACAACGAGGTTGGGATATGTTGCTCTCTGGTACGTTGTGCGTTCAGCGGCGGCGTCGATAATGAGAGCTGTAGAAGAAAACTTAGTTTCTGCCTCAAACATTTCATGGGAGATGCACCACTTACCCAGACCCATCAATCGGACTCGGGCATTTCTTCGCCTGCTGGGATCCGTCCGCGCGTTTGTAGATCAGGGTCTTGGCTCTGAAATCGTCCAAGTCTTCATATGCATCCTCGTTGGCGCCTTGGTCGGCCTCGATAAATTCGCGCTCGCGGCCTTGGTCGGCACTCGTTGGACGCATACCGTTGTGTATGGGCTGGTTCAAATGGGAGGTATCAAAAACAGTGCCAAACTCGCGCTTAGCAGTGCGGGCCGACAAAGGATTAGGCATGGTATGAGCAGACTGCGGTACAGTAGATGCGTAAGAGTCATAGCCGTTCGTGTAGGATGGAGAAGGCACGATGGGTCTGGGGATATTGATACTTGGCGACTTGAGCTCGTACTTCGGCTCCATGGCCACATGCTTTGAAAAACTCTCGGTCCGAAGCGGAGGTAGCTGAGGTGGTACGTAACCGTTTGTGTCAAGAGGGGTTGGAGTTCGTGAGCCAGTCTGCTGCTGTTGCGGTGTGAAGTAAGATTGCTGAAATCCAGTGTGATTTTGTACGTAATTGTTCATCGTCGAAGGGACGTTTGTCTGATGAGTTAGCACGCTTGCCGACGATCGCCGATGATCCATAATCGGTCGATAATCTGGATTTTCGGTATATGCTTGAGGCAGGTTGTAGTTCGTGTGATTTGTATAAGGAAGAGTCTGATTTTGCGTTTGGTGATATCCGAAATTCTGAGGAGCCGACATCTGGCGAGAGTGTATGTTTGGTGGGTATTGGATACCGTTGGTGTTCTGCAGGCCACTGGCATTCTGCATATAAGTCTGCGTTGGCAGCTGTGGAGGGGGGAATGTTATCGTAGAGGCGGATGTGCCACCGAAGCTCAGATGATTGCCGTAAGAAGTTGCAGATTGGACCGGGACCGATACCGGTACTGGGGCTGGGGCAGGTGGAGCAGGCTGTTGATAGCTTGCTGGTGCGTAGCTACCTTGCTGCTGAAAGTAGTCCTGTTGTATGGATGGTCGACGTCCAGTACTATAAGGCGTATGCGCATCCATGCTACCATTGCTGACCGACCGCGGTCTGTCTGGAATGTGTTGTGGTGTTCCAAATCGATCTGGTTGAGCATAAACTTCTTCATCGTACTCGCCTTGGTAAGCCTCGTTCGGCTTGTCCCTACGCCTCATGCGGACGTCACGACGTATGCGAACTCGACATCCCTGCTCAGCCACGGTTCGGCTAAGAGGTGTGCTCTCCGAGAGGCCTGGGAACTTCTTTGCGCTAAAGACAGCAAAGGGTGTGGACTTCACTTCCAAGCGGAAATGGACATGAGCTCGTGGCGCCATAGGGTGACTGCTCAAGAGCTTGTCCCGCGCCTTCGGACTCCCTTCCGGTGGCTCGACGTCGAAATCTTTGGTCTCTTTCAATTCCTCGAAGAGACTAAAGCTCAACCTGTACATTCCCTCGTGACGCACTGAAAGATCCGGGAAGATGAAGTACCCAGCGGGACTGGGACGGTCAAGATAGGCCATACCAGCGACAGGTGAGCCCGTCAAGACGGGAAATGTTGGTGGTGTCAAGGGCAATCTGCCTTTGGCAATGGGACGAGCGTTTTCCAGTGTGGTAAAGAGGAAGAAGTTGGCATTGTGAGAGAATGTGATGTCGGTTTTAGCATCGAGTTCCCCCTCAAACACCTTGAGCTCGACAACTGGCGGCGGATCGACGGGACGGCGGTCTGCTGAAGCTATCAAGAGGTCAGTGAGGAGTGTATGCGGATTGGTGCAACAGGATGGTACATTTTGCGCCAGATCCACAAGCTCTCGCACGCTCAGGTTGCTGGATGACCGTCAACTCGTAGGTCAGATGGCGACCGTCTTTTGTCACTCTGGTCATCGAGTTCTCTGTCTCGTTGGTTACGGCGAGAATGGATGCCATGGTCGCGATAGGCTTGGCTCTCAAGCCAGGGACTTGATCTTCCAAGCGGATGCGCCTTCCTTCACTGCCTTCTCCCGCTTTACGACCTCATTTAAACCAAGGGTAGTCGACTTTGATGAGAGAAGCGCTATAGCCAGGTCAACTCCGACTCGATCAGCGTTGCAACGGTTGGAAATGCTGACAGGCAAGACAACGGCCGTCTTGGGTCGCTTGACGGCTGATCCGAGGTAAAGCGAAAGCTGCACGGCTTACGCTGGGAATCCCGGAAGAGTGGTTTGCAACGTTTTGTCCAACGTGCAATGTCGCGCGATGTAAACGTTGGAGGGATGGAGAATTGACGATGCTAATACAATTGAATTGCGGTCGAGGATGCGTGGGAGTGTGTGGGGGTGGGTCCTGAGGCTTTGGCTCTGACGACTCGGCGGCCTTCTTTCTATCCGCAACCTTAAGGTCAAAAGGCCAATGCTTGCCAGAGTCTCGGCGTCGTCGCAAACGGGCAATTCGGCGATGGTGTCGCGAGGGAGATGGGCGACTCGTTGACAGTGATGAAAAGGGAGGAAGAACGAGAGAAGGGCGAGAGAGTGGGTTGCAGCTGGAGGCCCTCAGCATGTTCCAATAAGGAAAGGCAGCCGGGTGGGCGGTAGTGGAGGGTGCTTTTCGACGGTGCTGGCAGAGGCGTTGAGCTAGTTAGTGGGTTGGCACTAGCGGATGGGACTATGGGAGACCCGATGGCCCAGTGAGTGTCGGGGTTCCAATGGGCAATCACACGCCATCCTCACCTGCCCTAGCCTGGCCGCTGGGCCCTAACAGGCTACCACGCCTTTAAGCTTTTCTAGACCCGCCGATTCATAATGGCATGGCTCTTGCCTCTTGGCCTTCCTGATGGCACGGAATTGAAGGCGCTTTGGAGGAGTAGGATTGGCTGGTTGCTGCAGATTAGGCGGGGAAAAGCCACCGGGTCATTGGGTGTTATTGTGTATTGGTGTGACATCTAGAACTACTCCCCCATCCTGGGGGCTGGCTCTCTTCGCCAATGCCAGACTTGGAAAGATTGCGATGCTTTCGGCAGTGTCGCAGGGGCATACATGAGGAGCGGAAGTCAATCTGCTCTCTTTGCGTCGTCAATCTTTGCTGATCGAAACCGGATACCCTCACCATCTCTCGCTCCGACGATAGAACGTTGTCAGCGTAGCCGAGAAGAATCCATGAACGAGTCATGTCGAGTACCGAGGACTACGGAGTACAGGCTAAGGTATCGCTCAATTCGTCGGCCAATGATGGCAGTTCCCAGTATTGACTATTTGCTAGCCAGTGCTTTAATGCTGCTGCCGCCCGCTCCTGGAGCGTTGAACTACCACTCTGGTGTCCACTCACAAGCCTTCCCATAAAATGATGGTCATTCTCCGGGTTGGCGGGCATGGTGCGCATATGGATACCGACAGCCTCTTTCGACCACTGACACCTGCCAAGCCTGTGACAATACAGGCTTTGAGACACGGAGACACGTTATACTGCCCGCTCCAAGCCACCGTGGACACCTTCGAAGAAGTCTCCAGTCTCTCAGCGAGAGTATCTTCGGAATTTTGACGTTCGGTACGAGTCCGCGACCGGGCTAGGATCGTTCAGAAGTCAGATGGGGAACAGCGAGCGCTTCAGTGTCTGTGCGCTCGGTGCGCGAGTCAGGGAAGCTCTTGAGAAAATCTGGCGCGACACACTTCCAGACCATACGGGGCTTCATTTTCCTTCCAATCAGAACGCAACGTGCCACCATTAGAGCAGCTACTTCTGGTGTTTGATAGATCATTATCAACATATAATGGTGGGTAAAGTACGCTCGAGTATTCTGGTTGACCAATATTGAGCCGTTGTTCTTGCATAAACCTGCACACCACATCACACCACTTCGGGCCGACTGAAATTGCAAATTGTACCCAAGCTGCAGTCTCATCTGCAGCTAGAGGATTACTTCTACCCAAAGTACATCTAGTACCCAATGAATCCCTGCCCTCTTATTCTCCTTCTACCGACAGATCCGCTCTCGGTACCTTTTAAGATCCGCCGACTCCAAGCATCTGATATTCCCGGTAGAACTAATGCTTGGTCGGGACTACCCATCTTCAATGCATGCCAATCAAAATCATGTCACCCCTTTACGGTCTGCTGAAGTTCAAAAAATCACTTGCAATCAGCAGTGGCCATTTACGCAAAACATCGAGTCTCAAACGCTGTAACAAAAGGGAAGAAGTGTCCAGCGCAACCCCGCGCATCCGCGCACCTCCTGATTACGGTCGCCCATTCTACATTATGTACCATCAGTCTTCCTCCGTCTGACCATCTCTGCCTGTGCTTCTTCGGTTTCCCAAAAAGCAGTCTTCTTGTCCTTACCCTTGATCAGTCCTGCAAGATCGAATGGATCGAGCGCAGTAGCCCACCACGGCCGTGGGTCCACCCATCCCGGCCCTTCAAGCTCGGTAGCTCCGTCTTTAGCAAGGTACACTTTGTTGCTCGTGGGGAGATACTTGGCTGGATGCGCAACGTTCAGCATGATACTGTTGACAAGCATCAAGCCTGCGTCGAAGACGTAAAAGAATGCTTCATGCCTCTGAAGGTACCCGGTGTAGCCTTGCCAAATCTCAATGCACCGGTAAATATTTCTGATCAGGATGAGCGCGGAGCTGGCGTACAGTAACGCTACGATTGTGTAGAGTTTGGCGTGCTTGATCCTCGACTTCACTAAGCGCAAGTGAAAGAAGACTTCCAAGCTGATGAAGAGGGCGAACAGGACGATCTGCAGCAGAAGAGATGCACGGATCAGGCCATTGCCGATTCTGATCTGTTCGGGGCTGCTGGAGAGGTTTGCTATCTTCGCTGCGCCATTGCCTGTCAGGATCTCGACAATGACATCGAGTCCCACAAAGGTGCTGATGACCCGGCCCGGGTGGATCATGGAGAGGTAAGGGACGTAGTAGAGCGTGCGTCCGAGAAGCATATAATTGGTCAGGGAATATATGGGTCTATATTTTGGACGTTAGCGGGACCTCGTCTCTAAGGGACCCTGTTGCTTGAATTATTGGAGGGAGGGGAAAGCAGACGGGGCGGCAAGCAGCAAGACCTGGCTTGCGATGAATATTCCCAGCTTTCGTTCATTTCGCGTCGAGATCTCCCGCATGACGAAGCCAGCTGTGTACAGGATGCCACCCCATGGGAGTGGTCCAGTAATCTTCCAGCATTTGTATTTCCTGCGTGGCGAGCAAGAACGTCAGGTTTTCGCTGTGCGTAGTTTGAGGGTAGGAGGACGAAAGAGGCTGAGTGACCAACCAGATTTGGACGGCATGCACGACCGCAGACAACGTGAAAAGGACGCAAAAGACGATGGGTGCGGCTTTGCTGGGATCATAAACATAGACTGAAGAGCGTGAGCTTCCACTCGGAGTGGTCCGATGTTGGATCTCTTACGACTAAAAGATTCGTCCATAACTATTCAAGGGCAGTCGATGGTATGCCAGTTTCGATGCAGCAAGATCGTTTCGGTACTAAAGAAATGGCCGCACTGACAGAGCAGTCACTGAGCTTCTGCAAAGAGATCCCCATCAACAAGAGGGTAGCGGTCCTCAAGTAGCCTTCTCATGTTCGGAGCCTTGTCAGTAAGACTCCACGAGCCTCCATCTCGATCCGCTTATGGGTGTCACAAGCCAAACGGTCCAGGGCGGAGCCTTCGCCAGGTGCTCGATGTTGATTCGTCCCCAGGTCTCTAGAGTGAGTACATTAGTCTAGGGCACGTGATCAGCCCGTATCCAACGGCTTGGCCCGAGCTGTCAGAGGTGCGTGCTGCTGGTGCTGACTGCTGAGAAACGTTAGTACCCTACTTACCACACTTGACGTGTACGCTCTTTGGTGCCGGTGCCATTTGCTCATTTCAAGTTCCTTGCGACAAAGCTCAGAGAGCTAGGCTAGATATGACATTAGCAAAAAACCGAAATCAACTCGCTCCTGTTCTTGTTTTCCGAGCTTGTTCCGTGGGAAACCCTGGCATCTGATTTGCCTTGGACGGAACATTCCAAGGCTGAAGCGTTACCACTTGGCAGAAAAAGTAGCCCACAGACAAGGCTTAGTACTATAGTAGCCTTACAGGTTTAGCAAGATTGACGCAGACAAGAGCGCGGTGGCACTACGTCTCCACCAATTTCCAAACCCGAGCAGCCTAATTGGATACAAGGCAGCAATTGCAGACGGGCATTTCCACCGATGATATTAGGCTGTGGGCTAGCTGCCAAGGTCTCATTACCTATGATAACCAAAGAGTGCATAAACACAGCACGGAACAAAAAAGTAACAGCTTTCCTCACGCCTGTCTGATTCCCTATTCATAATGTAACAATCCCAAGGAATGTATGAGGTGCCGCCAACGCCCACGCTGGTCATATATATTGGCGTCATCAGTGCAAGGCGGCCTCACACTGCCTCGAAAACCTGAGCCTGGAAGCGCGCCTGGATATAATCAAGCGCCAAGCAAGTCAACTCCACCATCTGCGATATGCGGTCCTTGAGCATCGCTCCGAGAACCAGGACCAACAATGGTATCTGTGTTTGCGTTAGCCCACGGAAAAGACATACTCAGTGAGTGTACGCTAACCCAAATCAAGAACAATTTTCGATCACTGCTTAACCTTTTCATCTTCTTCGCATGAGCATTCATCAGTTGCTCTCGCTGGCTCTTGGTCCAGCTAGCAATGCCGAGATCGATGGTATCGACCATGGAGGAACTTTCAGCTTGATCGAGGTTCGTTTCACACTTTCGATCCATGAGTACTTCTCTGGCTGCGCGCAGAATTGATGCTTTCTTGCCGCTTATGCCATTCTCTGGGTTGTTGGGGAAGATCTCTTCGTAAGCTGGAGGCGACGAGTTCTGCCAAGTGAGAAGCTCCCACCAGCGATAGTCATTGTCCTTGGAGGATCCAGAGGTGTCACTTGCGATTCCGGGTCTGGTATGCCGTTGAGGGACCATTTGACTTATTCTCCTGACTACCGGATATGCTTGATAGTCTGGGAGAGATGGAATAGGCAAATTTGGTAGAGTCCTGTGCATGCTTTGTTGCAATTGCTGAATCTGAGCTGCGAGCTGATCCCTCCAAGCGGACATCGCAGGATTCGCAGCGAACATGGGTGCATATGGGAAGACTTCGCTGAGTGGCTCCTCATTGGGGTACTCTTGCTCAGGTGCCAGGCTATTGCGCCTTGACCGAGCATATGAATGAGCTGGGGTCACGGATCGACTTCTGTATGCCCCTCCCAGAGGTTCGTTGACAGACCTTCCGTCTTCATATGTGCCGCTTCCGATGTCAGCGGATGTAATTCCTGCTCGAACTGGTCCAGATGATTTCGACGACATCACGCTGCTTGCTCGGCTCAAGTGCGATGTTGGGGTGGTACCAACGCTTCTAGATCTGGTGTGATCATCCAAGGCATTGCTCGCGTCGTAACAATGTTCAGAGATTGCCATATCAGCCGGGGTGAAGCCATTCAAAGTCCGCAGAGTCGGATCTGCGCCGGCGGAACGAAGTTTGCGTATGGTTTTAGGTTGACCGCGAAGTGATGCCACGTGCATTGGCGACAGTCCATTCCTGTCCCTAATGTCTGGATTGGCTCCTCGCGCCAGAAGTCCTGCGGTTAGCCGATAATAGCCAAGAGAAGCACTCAAGTGCAGCATACTTTGTCCATTTCTACCTTGCGCGTTGAGATTTGCCTGGTGGGAGCTGTCGTCCAGGTCCACTAAATTGAGGCAACTTAGTGTTGCTGTCTCAAGATCCATTGTTCCGGCCATGGCGATATTGGGGCCGGATACTGCGCGTTGATGACTGCTGCCCTGGTTGGAGCCATCTTGAGGTAAGCCGCCCATGAACGACGCATTCGCACCAAACATGTTGATTATATGCCGCGCAGAGTCGCCAGCATCAGTCATGCCACCGTTCCATTGGCGGTTGACCAGACTCAATGCATGCTTCATGAGCTCCTGCTCATCATCGTCGATATACTTAAAGACGGCCAACTTGTTAGGTGGTGGCACTGCCATTTGCTCATAATTATGTTTGAAGGTAACCGGCACGATACCGGCTTGTGATGCTGGAGGAACCAGGCAGCATATAGCATTCTCACCCCAATAAGTCGTTGTGGTCGCCTGCGAATCTCCAAACATAACTTCAAGACCCTGGCGGAAACCACGACCTAGGCAGGTGACTTCCATGCCTCCGGATTTCGAGCCTTCAGAAGGGGTCAACTTGTTTATTACTGGTGATTGAGGGGCCTGGTGGGGTTGCACCACTCTGGATGCAGAATGTAGCGAATTTGTAAGCATCTGTGCGTTGATATGCTGTATACCGTTGCTCTGCACTCCTGAAGTAGGACTCGGTACCCGACTTGGTCGCGCTGAGTTGGGAGCAGAAAGTACGCCTGAGAAGCCCTGCAAATTCTCCATACTCTGCGACCGCTGCGTAGGCGAGAAGCAAGCTCTATCGGCTGTGCTTGGGGTTGACGGATTCGTATTGTATTGCAGAGGCATATATTGCATTGGTAGTCCATTCGGGGAAACATAAGTAGGCGCGAAGTTTGGAGCCTCTCCAAGCCCAGGGCCCACGGACTGACCAGCAAATGGAACGCCATTATTAGGAAAGGTTGGACCACACGGAGTCTGCAACTTGGTCATTGCCAAATCGTTGGCCCGGACCCTTCCAGAAGTACTGGCCTTTCTCTTCTTGTGCTGCTGTCCCGAAGGTGCCGAAGGAGAGGCCGGGCGTGAGAGGTTCTTGAGTGTAAAGGTTGCCGACGTTGTTTGTGGCGTATTTTGCGGCATTGCGTATGGACTAATGTGTTGCGCATTGAACTGTTGCTGCATATTCTGGAGGTCATTCGTCGAGTAAGATTGTCGGAATGATGCTAGTCCCTGATTTGGGGCAGGTCCTGGGGAAAACATATTGACGCCTGGGATAACAACGCCATCAGGAAACGTAGCGCCTGGAGCTGGCATGGCGCTAGGAGGTGCATGAGTCTTATGATCGTCCGTAATAACGATGGAGTCACTAATTCCCTGCGCAAGTACATTCTCTTGGTAGTCTTTCAGAGTGAAAATGACCCTAGAAATCGTTTAGCATGATGACGATTATATAGACGTGAAAATATCAGTACGTACTGAAAGCCGACCTTTTCCTCTTGATGGCGACAGTAACACGCAATGCGCATTGGGATATCAATTTCGACATCATTGTCGGAATGACGAAAACCCTGTAAGTTTCCATCTTCGTTATGCGGCCGCACTGGCTTAACCCAGTCTTTGACCTCGTGTGTATTGAATACAACGGTTCGCTTGGCCTCATCCTTCGTCCACTCTTGCTCCTCCTCGGGGTTCTTCAGCTTCTTCCTACCCGCTCGTTTCCTTTCTCTTTCGATGCAACCCCCACATATATGTACGGGCCCGCCATTGATGGGCTTCTTCTCGTCATCCTCCGGTGATGTAGAGTCATCCGAAGATGAGCGGCGGGTTTTCCTCGGCACGATAGGCTGGGGGCCAGCTGCACGGGCGAAGGCTCGAGCTCGCTTCATCTCATCATGCATTGCACTGGTGCATACCAGCATAGCGTGTAATTCCAGCATTTCCGGGGCCTTCTCTGGAGGCGGTTTTGCCACGAGCTTTGCTTTCGACAAGGTGTAAGGCTGCAAATGCAACTTTGTGACGCCTTGTGGTACTGGGGCTAATGTCAATTTCACCGGAATTTGAGTTTCGACACGCGATTTCTGAGGAAGTTTGTCGACAAGAAGCCTAGGATACTTAATCTGACCGGGAATGGGTGGTGGCGAGGCGAAAGGCATAGCCGTTGCGGGCTGGTGAGCCACATTTGCTGGGCCAGAGTCGAATGGTTTTGGAGCTGCGGGTGGTACGTTGATTGGCCAATTCAAGCCCTCCGATGGCTTGTTGAGCATAGCGCCATTGACAAAAGTGTCGGAAGCATTTTTGACTGATTGCCGTGGTTGTGGTGATGTTACGGACCAGCTGCCTTGATTCTTTATCATTATTGACAAAGGGGATGTGTCCGTAGAGCTCTATGAAGGACCTATCAGCCAATGATGTCCCAAAGCAATCAGTATTACGCTATAATATCCAGGGTGTCTAGACAGGTCTACTTACCTTTGGTATCCCAGAGTACGGCCCGAGCCCACTACCAGTGCCGAGGTTTGGCGACGACCTAGGAGGCACTATTCTGGGCCTAGTCGATGTACGGTTCGGCATCATATCCAAGTATATATTGGGACTGCTGGCGGCGCTCTCGAAATCAAAATGAGACTCCATCGCACGATTGCTGGTATCAAGGTCTGGAGAAGGAGATCGCTCTTGCGTCACTCGAGCTTCAATGGGAGATGCGGCAATAGCTATCGCTTTGGGACCTGGTGAGTAGTCCGCCATATATGTATCTACATCCTCATCCAAAGCCCCAGACCGAGACGATTCTGCCGAATGATTGCGGATATGTTGGACCTTGAATGAACCGGAGGACGAGGAGTCTGGCAATGATTCGGGAGACTGTGCAGATAGGAGATCTAGGCCAGTGGAGTTCGCGACCACACCTGTGCCATCAGACTTGTGTGGTGATTGGTAAGAGGTCGAGAAGAAGTTTTGTGAGTCGTAGAGAATCGGGTCGAAGTCAAGCCCGTGCTCTTCCAGCGCTTCGGTCATATTTGTATCCAGTATGCGCGGAAGGGATGCCGGAAAAGGGTCGTCGTTGGTATCCATTAGTCTCGAGAAAGCTGCCCTCGAGGGTTTTGCAGCCTATCAATCCATTAACTGAGCATTGATCGAGATATGATGCTTGCAACGTTGCTGAGATTGGTGAGCAATGATTGAAACGGGCCTCTGCTAAGAAATCGCTTTACGCACATGAGCACTGTAATGGCAACTTCAGCTACCTAGCATTCAAATTGTCGCTGCCCCACTCTTTGGCCGGGCAGCACGCCGAAGCCGTCCGAAGAGCAGATGAATGGCAAGGAATGGCGATCTCATAGGATGTGATGTCGAATTGGCTCCTGCCCATGGAAACCTCCAGAGATCACGCAACGCTCGGTGTAGCGACTCCCAAAAGGTGTTGAAGGATACCTGAGTAAATTAAGGTAGGCGAGCTTGGGAGTTGCGGAGAAATCACGCTAGTTTAGAGAGCCCTACCTTAGCGTGCTTAGCCATTCGTCCACATTGCCCTACCCGAAGCGAAATCTTGAAACCGAGGAGGAGGGTCTCATTCCTTTCTACAAGTTCAGGCATCTACGAAGTATGTTGCAACACAGAGTGTGCATGTAGGATTGTCTACCTGTCATGGAACATATGTGGAGTCCAACTCGACTTCGTCCTCATCCTGCTCCTCAACTGGACAAAGTCCACTCAAGAACTCCTTTGGTTTCCCTTGCTGCCTTGTCAAGTTACGTAGGCACTGCAATTTCAGCAGCAACATAATGCTCCAGCATGATAAGAGAGGTCTCGCTATCTCTGATGTATGAGTAGATCATCATCTCTTTTACTAATGATCTTCTTGATACTTGACCGGTCCTCAATTGCAGCCAACCATGTCTGCCGTCTAGGCCAGCTCTTCTCGTCCAGTTCTGCCCGAGCCTGTCTGAAAAGGAGTCCGTCTTGATGTAATCAAATACCCACAGTTGGACGGCCCATAGTGCCATTATGAAGTCGACAAGTGATGACTCTTGACCCTAGAAAACCGGATTGTTGTTGTCCATTGCTTCTGCAATCTCCATGTTCAGGAAGTCTTTGCGAGCCCAGTGAATTGTGAGTTCTCCTAACAGAAACTAAAGCGGTGAAAGGCTGGAATGTTCCTCGTCACGACAAAGTCGTACCACATCTCCATTCGCACTCCTTGAAGAAGCCGTAAGGCGTGGTCAGCGTAAGCGTCTTGGAAGATGTCACAGTCAAGTGTGGACTCATATAGCGGGGTTTTGGGTCATACTGTGGGGTCGGAAGCACTCCCTTGGGATACAAGCTTGGAAGACCAAACTTTTCTACAGAAATGGACCCTAGTCTATGCGAGGGCTGCTTCTCTCGGTATTCATTCACACGATCTCTGGCCAAATTCGAGGCTTCTGGGCTGAGGAGGCATCAATTTACCCCGCACTCATGAGCAAGAGATCGGGCTTCTTCTTGGTGCGAGTGACGCTTAGAGTAGAGACCCCAGGCTGTGATGTTTTTCAGTGAAAAAGACAACGTCTTGTCCGGGTGTTGGTTTATGGATCCCCGTCGTCATTCGAGCCACTGTAGATAACGTTTCTCCGATGATCAAAAAGTCTGTTGCCAGCCAGATTTCTGTACTCGTACATATAGGATTAATGCTCCTTCTCCGAGTGCGGCACGGTGATCGGTAGTTGCCCTTTTTGAGCTTCCTAAATCGACCACCGTGCATTGTAATTACCGGTATCCGTCCATGTCGTTCTCGACAGCAAGCCTCCTTTGTCTTTAGCCAGTAACCACGCTACAGTATCTAAAGGCTTAAGACCTTCCACAATGGTAATTGTCTAAAGTCGCTTTCCTAGGTCTAGGTAGATAACCCCAATCAGCTCGATTGTTGTGATTTCGCAAGCATTGTACATGCCCTTTCCGTCTTACGGCTTCGGCACGAGTATACAGACTTGAAGTAGGTACGACTGCCCATCTCCATAAGTATCTTCCTCTTCCGTTTCCCTCACTCATCCTTCATTTTTGTCAACAGCAATGCTCAAAACTGTTGCTTTCCTTGGGATGTGGGCTGCAGCCACGAGTGCTCAGTTCGTTACTTCACCTACCGACCTCATCAATGCAATAGGGTATGCCGGATATCAAGTGAGATACAAAGAAGTTCCCACTGGGATATGTGAACAAAGCAGCAATGTCAAGTCGTACTCTGGTTACGTCGATGTTTCGAATGATACACATATCTTCTTCTGGTTTTTTGAGACAAGGAATGGTGACCCTGAAAGCGCACCACTGAGTACTTGGTTAGCTGGGTCCTGTTACTTTGTGTTCTAGGCTGGTACGATACTGATGCCCCCCCAGGATCAATGGAGGACCGGGAAGTAGCTCTATGATCGGCCTTTTTCAAGAGAACGGGCCATGCACGGTGGATTCCAATGGGAATGTATTGAACAATCCTTATTCGTGGTCTGAAACGAGTAATATGCTTTATATTGATCAACCTGGTAAGCTAGGTCGTCGCCTTAGCAATGAAAGCTCACACAATACCGGCAGCTCAAGTAGGCTTCTCGTACTCGATCCCCGTACCTGGATACACAAATCCAGCAGATGGCACAGTTGTTGTTCTGTCGAATGCTACATGTCCAGAAGGGAACTTGACTCAAGGCACTTGCGGAACGTATTCAAAGCCTGTCGTTGATACACCTACCTCGACTTCGGCGGCGGCACCTGCATTTTGGGTGAATGTTGCCACACCGTTACTGTTTGGTACTGTCTAATTAACCGTCTAGGCCACTCTTCAAGGTTTCATGGGCGCCTTCCCACAGTATTCGAGGGGAACATTCCATTTCTCGACCGAGAGCTACGGGGGTTGTTAGCATACGCTCCTTGACCGATGTCATATGTTCAAGGTTGACTAGCTAACTTCAATATGTCCAGGACATTACGGGCCAGTTTTCAATGAATACATTGAGAGTCAGAATGCCAAAGCGATTGCTGGCGCCCATAATATCAGCCTTGGTGAGTCTCACATTCATCACCAAGAGCTTTCTTCCAGGGTCTTAACCTCGGAGTAGAGACTGTTCTTATAGGCAACGGCTGGTATGACCCTCTGATCCAATACCAAGCCTACTATAATTTCACTGTACGGCATCCCTTCTTACCTGTCAAGGAGGACCATTCTTGATCGACGCTAGGTATTCCCTGGAAATACATATGACTACTATCCCTTCAATGATAGTACCGTCAATGAAATGTACAACAATCTATATGGAGCTGGGAATTGTGTGGATCAGCTGATATCGTGTGCAAACACTGGGGATAACGTCATTTGTTCGACTGCAGACAATTACTGCGCACATAGTAAGTGCCCTCCTGACCATTACCTCCGATTCCGCACGGAGAGGTCAGAAATGTGTCTTGAAGAAATAGAGACCCCGTAGATACAGATTCGATTTTGAAAGATTGGCGCTGACATGACAACAAAAACAGACGTCGAGGAAATATATGACAACGCTTTGAACCGGGACGAGTATGATATCAGGGAACTTCAACCAGATCCATTCCCACCTAAGTACGTCTTCCCCGTATCGTTTTCCCTGAGTCCAAGTATTGGTTTAGTTCAAGAGCTAAGCTGATTCCATGTGCAGCTTCTATGTCCAATACTTGAACACGCCAGTGGTGCAAGCGGCGATAGGGGCATACGTCAATTATAGCGGTACGTAATTCCCCAAGCTATGCAGTACTGTATATTCGGGGATCAACGCTGACCCCACTGTCCACGCAGAGTATTCTACAGCTGTTGGCAATGCTTTCAACACAACTGGTGACGACGCCAGAGAAGATAACACAGTAGAGGATATGCTGGAATTGTTAGAGTAAGAAGCAGCCCGAAACTAAACCTCCTGTTGACCGCTGACGTCGGCTGAAGGCAAGGCATCACAGTCATGATGTACACCGGAGATGCTGATTATAACTGCAATTGGTAATTTCCATCTCTTTTTCATTAAAGGCCTCGTCCTTCCAACTTTTCATTACTGATTCATGGAAAGGCTTGGAGGCCAAGCAGTTTCGCTCGAGGTCAACCAGCCAGGCTTTGGAACTGCCGGGTATGTCAATATCAGCACCTCCGACAGCATTGTCCATGGGCAGGTCAAGCAGAGCGGCGCTTTCTCGTTTGTCAGAATCTACGAGTCTGGACGTAAGTAACGTTTCTAAGTTCCAAACTTCTTCGCTCTTATTTCCCTATAAGTGATGAGGCCTTACTGGAGACCGTCTCTTTTCTAGATGTGTCCCGTGGTTCAAGGTTTCGCTTGGCCAGGCAATACTGACCCTCGAACCACCCAGACGAAGTTCCCTTCTATCAGCCGCTCGCAGCCCTCGAAATCTTCGAGAGGTCAATCAACGGTCTGGATATTGCGACAGGGTTGATCAAAGTGACCGAAGGGTATCGAACCGTTGGCCCCGAAGAAAGTACCTACAGAGAAGGCAACTCGACAATCCAATTTTCAATTGTCAACACGACAGCAACCTATAATACTACGACAAACGAGCCAAATCGCGTATTGAAGAAAGTGGAGAGGGAGACACATCGGGGTCAGTGGGGCAAAATTTTGAAGCCGTTGAAACTCTGAACGATTAGAGAGGGTGCTTGGAATCCTCTGACTTTACTTCATTCTAAGAGGAAATGGACACAAAATCAAAACACGTCTTGCTTTCATTCCTCATCATACCAGAATAGTTCCAACACCTTGAAATGAATCATACACTCAAATGCTGCTACTCGCACACCTTAGTGATTCCCAAAGGTTCAACATTGCGACCTCTTTATCGATATCTACTTCCTCGTACTACACTCAACCCATAAGCTATCGGCATACTTGACTGCGTTTGTTCAAAGTCTTGTTGATACGAGCCGTAGTCCAAATACAACGTATCGAGCTCGACATTGAAGACGCTCCATTGTGGGCTTGGCAAGCTCGCCATCTGCTTCAAAGCCAGCCGGCCTTTCCTATTATTGGATGGGATCTGCTTCGAATCCAGGGCCCAGTCTGTATGAGACGATCAAAGCAAAGCCTAGACTATCTGGAACTCCTCGGGACCGAGGTCATCTTGTTGTCCTTCCCACCAAGGCCGAAGTACAATCCCGCCTGCAGACCGCCGAAGCGTTTATTGCTACTGTCCCTACTCGGTCAGCCAACAACATCTTGAAGTGCTGAACTTGGTATCTCAGATTTGTTTTCACACTGACGGACCATACAGGGTTGTCGACGCTGCTATCTGTCAGTCCAATTCTGTCAATCTCCATCATCTCAAACGCTTCATCAGGCCAGAACATCTACCCTCGCACCTGCAACAGCTCGGAGAGAAATACCCTTCTCTGCGCCAAAGTTCTGGTCTTGTGGATCTGTCAAAATCACCAGGAAGCAACACCGATGACTCGTCTCCTGTGCGCGATGGCACCAATCATGACGAGATCGAAGCTTCGCAACCATGTCTAGCACAAAGCTTGCACTTCCTGATATGCTCTACATCCGCAATATCACTCAGGAGCCTCCGAACATTACTCCTCTCGATTGATTCACAAAGCAGCGAAGTCGACCCGTATCTCCGCTCAATAACGGTGCCACTGCTCCCACCTTCTTCAGAAGACCAAGCAAAGCGATGGAGCCAAGAGTATTGGCCTACGAATTACAAGGGAGGTAATCCATATGGTCCGCATCCTGTCATTGTCGCTCGTGCTTCGCAGGAAATCCAGAGTCAGGTTGGTTACTTTATGGGCCTGGCAACACGTGCAGGATTGGCTACATCGATCGAGCGCAAAGGGGAGCCTTTTGGCGCGGTGGTCGTCGAGCGTAGCCAGGGAGAAGGTGCAATAGTCCTTGCGGCTGCTGGTGATGCTAGATGGGAAGGTATTGGCAGCAGTTTACGGCATGGATGTGGCAACACGTTGGCTCATGCTGTCATGAGGGTCATTGGGATGGTGGCGAAGAAGAGACGGTCTCTCGTGCAAGACGGATTACAGGCTACTAATTTACCAGATTCTTTCGAAGAGGAGCCTCTTACCCATATAGAGAAGGACGAATACTCTAAGTCTACAGTGGCACCTGGTGGCTACCTTTGCCTGGACCTCGAGCTTTATGTCACACATGAACCGTGTGTCATGTGCTGCATGGCTATCAATCACTCTAGGTTTGGAAAGGTCGTCTTCGGCGAACACATGCCAATGACCGGAGGCCTTACCGCAGAGCACGCAAGCAATCATTCTCACAACATTAAGTACGGTGGTTATGGCCTCTGGTGGCGTCAAGAACTCAACTGGAAATTTCTGACGTGGCAATGGGTCTGCGACAACAATTTGCACATCGGGTCAAAGTCACAAGGCGTACAGGTCTAAGATAGGATATTACGCTCCGGTCACAAAGCCATGTACGCATGGACCACTACAACTCCGCAAAAAGCCAATTGGAATCCAATTCCGACCGAAGTGCTCTTGCGCCTGCCGGGATGTCTAGCCCGCTTCAAGCCTCCAAAGATTGCTCGATTGTCGCGCACGTCATCAGCCACCCAAGGGAATCGAGTCGTTGCTGACCTGGAGAGGCATTTTGGAAGCCACCAAAACGTTTCAGACTTCGAGCCAAAAAAGTGTAAAGCAAAGCTCAAATGAGTGCCCGACGTCGCTACCCGAATACTATCTTCCACTGCTTTTTTCAGGACCAAAGCATCATTTCTTGCTTACTGGAGGCGTGCTACGAAGGTCATTGAATCTGTGCTAGAGACGATTGATGAACATGGACTGAGCTTGAGGTAATTGCTAAGTAGGGACTGGTTTGAGTTCAACGCATTCTTCCGCTTTCACATTTGGCATTTATAGCTTTGATAAAATCATAAACATTGTTTGTCAAAGCTCACAGACCCATCAGATATCTGCTGCTCGGAGGCATGTGTGTTGATCGAATGTCGATCAATATGTTGTATTTTAGTCTGAATCTCCCACCCGGAAGTTGGCAGAGACTTACATGTTGCAAATCGTGATCCACTGATATATGAGCTCTGAGCTCCGAGGAGTCGCATGGCTATCTGGAGCTCTTCTGAGAAGACTTTCATGTGGCATGTCAGCTAAGTCATGCAACAATTGAGGTACGGCCTACATTCCAACGTTCGCTCGACACACGCACAACACCCCTCGTACTGAGTCTCCACAGTGCAGCCCTACCTATACCAACCCCTTTCGCACCGAGACACAGCGCTTTGGCTACATTCGTCCCGCGTATGATACGGTCATCTACAAGCAAATTCGAGATGGTCCAAGACCTTAGGACAGCCCTTTCGTATCTTAAGAAGCGTATGGATAGCAGGCGGTTAAGTATCTACCATTCTACCACCGTCTCATCCGAGGACATTAGCTTTGCAAATCCTAAATGACGTTTGAGGACATGCTTACCATTCGATACTATGAGACCCTTGACTTGCGGTGTGGAGAAACGCCTGGTAAGCGTCCTAGCGAGTCTGGATCCCTTTAAAGACGACCGGCAGTTGAGTCTGCTTTGCAAGCCATCGCAAGGTCGTTTCCTCCGTCAAACTTGGAGACTTACTATAAATAAAGGCCTTCCAATGGGATCGTCCAGAAGCTCACTGGCCGAGCCTGACTACACCGCAGAGGTAACAGGTAAGCCAGAGCCTGATCGTTCACCGACCTCTCTTTGCGCGGAACGGACGCATTGAGGGTCAAACATATGACTCTGATGCTTGCAAGTCTGTTGATGCATGCGAGCTAGCCTAGCCAATGATTTCTGAAGAATAATCTGTACATATATTTGCCATTCAAGCACTTATCTAATTTTACCCTTCGTCGTGATCTGTTTGGGGGTCATCGAGGCATTGTGGGATATAATCATGAAGGGTTTCCGTCCTTGAGCATGCTTGTACTATACCCTTCTTCCCAGTGGGATGCACCAGGCGTACCATCGCGGCGAGAGATACGTATATTGGCAATTCAACCCTGCATCCAAGCTGTGAAGTTGAGGAGTTACACCTTTCACAGTCGATGAAAATTCTGGCCCAAAGAAGTATGGACTGATACATATATTGAATTATTCGCTTAAGAATCAGGCCATCGCCAACCGAACAGTGTTTGCTTAAGACTTGATCAATCCCCTCCAGATTCAGAAGACCATCGAGACGCAGTGGTCCTCCTTCAAGATGAATTTTCTTCCTGAGGTTTCTACCTTGGGCAGAGCCTCTGGATCAATTATGCCAAGCTTGGCTTCGGGGGAGAGGTACTTTATGAAAGTTCCTGGAGGATGGACGGGATCGCTGGATGATTTCGGAGTCGTTGTTTCCTCATCACATTGTATATCTGAGGAGCTGAAAGCCCCTGGAATATGTCATACAACTCGCAACAATGTTGAAGGCCAGGCATGTTCAAGATCTGTTATTTGTCAGCATCACACATCTTGCTAGGGTTGACCCTGAGGGGCGAGCAATAAGCGACTCACCTCTTGGGGAGAATTCTTGGCTCGTGGGAGTCCTAATATATTTAGTTTGTCCATAAAAGAGTACCCAACAACTCTCCGTATTGTTGTGTCTTCCCACTATTGTGCAAGGGATCACTAGCTATACCTCAAAGGACACAAATCCACGGGATGCGATCGCAATTGAGTGAAATCCCCAATCAAGTGAGCTAGAGTATCATATCTAAGTCACATACTGTATCGGATAAGACAGCCAGGGAACTGTACTGGACAGCAAATGATCGACGATGTGCAGACCACTCAATATTACAACACCACTTTACCTACACTTGAATTTGCGAGAGCGCTTAGAGCGTTGGGGTAAAAGGGCGCCCCAGGTAGCTTATTTGCCACTCGATTGCCATCAGCCCTAGAACTATTATTGGGTGTGCGGGGATCTTTCCGGGGATGAACATAAGTAAACTCGGAGAATGCGGTTGCGTTTTTGAAATGTCTCCCGAATCCGATACGAACGACCAGTTATCGCAATGTTTGAGGTATAACCCCCCCCACAATCTTCGGACCTTTAAGCCGATGCCAATTGTGCTTAGAACTAATAGTCTCACGCGAACGATCGCTATCATTTGAGACTCCACCGAGCGCGCAGTGTGAGATAGTTCGTTTATGAGTTAGGGAAAGGGGTTTTAATGACTTAAAAGGTCGTGCTTACGAACGAAGAGTTGGTCGAGATACGTGCTGCACAAAGGACCTTCGAAGTAGGTAGACCAGGATCTTGCACCCTGTCGAAGTACTGACATTGTAGGGTGCATATATCAGGACTGCCCTAGGTCAATTTAGCTTCTCTCTCGTCATTCTCAAGATCTTCACAAGTGAATTCTATGTGAGCACTCGGATCTATTGATCCGGTAAATCTGCTGATCCGGTGAGCGTGCAGTCCATTGGAGCCCTGTTCGCTCTATATGGAGCAGGAGTCCTTGCAACGAGTCTTTTCCGCAGACAGCAGGGCAATAGACAATTCTTCCAGGTATGGTGCTCGCCATCTGCTGCGATGAACGCACGGAGGTAATGCAAAAGCTCACTGGGGTTGCATTGGGACGTAGGAGCTGGGCGAAGATGGGCTGAATCACAAAAAATTTCGGACATCAGGCAATGTTGTAGTTATGCTTACATCGCTCTCCGTGGCTGCGTACGTATGCTTGTTGGCGTTGACCCTGAAGCTCTAAGCTCGGGTGCTTTTGTCGTCGGCGACCGAAGTCGCCTCCGTGCAAATGTAATCCTAGATCCTCCCTAGCTACTGCACTCTATGTAAAGCCAATCGTTGTTGGTACACCTCGAGTGTTAAACAGTAAGGTAGACTACAGTGCGGGTGAGATACACAACCTCCCGAAGACCGAGGTGGGTTGCGAAGTACGTGTGCTGCCATTTGACGCCATGTTTGGATGGTGTAGTTGGGAAGGAAGAAGAGCCAAAGATACATGAGGACAGATAAGCAGAGAAGAAAAGACACATGGCGTTTGTTACCGAGAAGTCAACAAGCTCAAGCTTAAGAACCTCTCGCATGAAGCTGCATTGCTGCGGGCGTTGTCTCCGATTCATTGGGATCTCCACCACCTGAAAGTGGCAGTCTTCTAGAACGTTTACCATCCTGCGCGTCATTGCTTCCCGCCTTTTCTAGCGGGCCATTTTAAGGTAGCACCGTAAGGCGAGTTTAGCAAGTCGGCAGAGGCGACTTTGGCGTGAAACAGGGCGGATCGAAGCTTGAGCTCTTCAAAGAGTCGCTCAATTCCCGAACCAACCCATTCCTATCTTTTTCACCACAATCAAGCTTCGAAAAGAATCCTATACCTCTGCTATACGGAAGCACCAGCCATTCAGCGACCGAATCCTCTGCTGCGTGAAACCTGGTCTACTTACAATTCCGCTGGTATACCAGGCTTCAATAAGAACATTATAGCGCGCTGAAGCGCCAAGACGTTCATCAAAGACTTTACTCCTGAATCCGCCTCCAACTCGCCAATATGCCGCTCCTGGGCAATGGCGAGTATAGGGAACCGTTTTTGCTCGACGAACAGCTTCAGGAACCCAGAGAACCAAGCTCTCAAACGCTCCCGGCGAGGAAACAGAGCCAGCACTCAGTCACAGCTCGGATCGCCATGAACAACTTCTCTATGCCCAGTACCGACGGTGCACAAAATCCAGACGAAGGCCTTCTTGTGAAGAAAGAGAGGGATCCAAAGTCATCTGCCTTACACTCGCACAGCGGCGAGAACAGCCTGGCCGCCCCTTCAAGTGGAGTTAGGCAAGGTCATTCGTATGGTGCTGCATTGACAGATACGCCTATGACAACCGCTCCAAACAGTCCGAACATGTGAGCATGAATCACTTCGCCATTTTACTCTACCATTACCGTATACCGTTCAAGTTCAAGCGAAGCTGACTTTTGAAGTTTACCTCGTCGACAGGATTCGGGAACCTCTACACCGTCCCGGAATCGCCCTACGACCCTCGACATACCAGGATTGACCAAGTCTAAGGTGTCGCCAGACGGACGAATTTCCCAACGAGATGTGGGTTCGAAATTGGTGATTGTAATGGTGGGCCTGCCAGCCCGGGGAAAGAGTTACATCACGAAGAAAATAGCCCGTTACCTCAACTGGCTCCAGCATGACACGCGGATATTCAACGTGGGCGAAAGAAGACGTGGGGCTGCCGCAGGACCTCCAACAACTATCAAAACAAGGCCCGCCGGACAAAGCACAAGCACTACAGCAGCCTCGTTGAACGGCATACTGCACAGCGAAGGCATGATGATTCCAGAAACGCCCGCTACGAAGATCCTGGTGAACGGTGGGCCTCCTCCTGACACTCCGCCTCTCGATCTTCCATTGCCTGCATTGAGCCTATGTGAAAAAAATGACCCACATCTGCCTGACAGCAATGGCCTGTCCAACGGCTATGCAAATGGTGGAACATCGGTACCAAAACCGACTAAATCGTCATTACCGAGAACAGGATCCCTGGAGCATATGGAGCAAACAGCCTCATTCTTCGACCCAAATAACGAAAAGGCCGCACACATTCGTGACGAAATAGCAATGGCGACCTTGGACGAGCTGCTAGATTACATTCTCGATCAAGGCGGATCCGTAGGGATTTTCGATGCTACCAACAGCACGCTCGAAAGGAGAAAGCTCATCATGGACAAGGTTCGGGAAAGAGCTGGTCCGGAGCTTGGAGTCCTTTTCTTGGAGTCGCTTTGTATCGATGAGAACTTGTTGGAATCAAACATGCGACTGAAACTTTCTGGACCGGATTATAGAGATCAGGACCCTATCGTTGCTTTGGACGACTTCAAGAAACGCGTAGCTTTGTACGAACAGAAGTACGTGCCTCTGGGGGACTATGAGGAGAAAAACAACATGCCGTACGTCCAAATGATTGACGTTGGCCGAAAGGTAGTATCCCACCAAGTCCGAGGGTTTCTATCCGCTCAGACCGTTTACTACCTTCTCAATTTTAATCTAGCACCACGCCAGATCTGGATCACGAGGCATGGAGAGTCAATTGATAATGTCAATGGCAAGATTGGGGGTGATTCAGATCTTAGTGAGGTAGGCCAGGCATACGCAAAGGCATTGACTAAATTCATCAAACACGAGCGGGATTCCTGGGAATTCAACCAACGTCAAAAGGCCATGTCTACCCATTTCCCTCCTCAGCCTGGCGATACTACGCCTCCAAACCCCGACTATGACCATGGTGAGGGGAACGATGAGCATACCACCAAGAGCTTCTGTGTATGGACATCGATGTTGAAGAGAAGCGTCCAAACCGCCCAATATTTTGACGAGGAAGACTTTGATGTCAAACAAATGAAAATGCTTGACGAGCTCAATGCGGGCACGATGGAAGGCCTAACTTATGAAGAAATAATGACAAATTATGCGGAAGAGTATGAATTACGGAAGAAGGACAAGCTCCATTATCGCTATCCTGGAGCGGGTGGGGAGGGGTACCTCGATATCATCAATCGACTGCGGGCCGTAATAGTCGAAGCTGAGAGAATGACCGATCACGTGCTTCTTGTCGGACATCGGTCGATTGCACGGGTATTGTTGGCCTATTTCAAGGGTTTGAAGAGGGAAGATGTCGCAGATCTGGACGTTCCCTTGGGCATGCTCTACATGCTTGAGCCGGTAGGTCTCCTTACTCATGACGTTAAAGCACTGAATGCTGATCAAATTAGAAACCTTATGGCGTCGATTTCAAGGCGTATAGGTACAATCGTCAAACTGATGGGTTTGATTATGTTCCGGTGAGCTCGCTTGGCGAGGATTTGGGGGAATTACATGGCTGACCCATTGTCAAGGACTACCATTTACGGAGAGCAACATCTCATCTGCCGGGTTGAGTCAAGGTGAAGTTCTTTTATGCAATAGCATGGATCACTTGGTTGAGCGAGGTGTTCCGGGCTTCGGTAGAAGGTTTTATACCCACATCTTTGGCAATTATAAGAGTACAGGGCACAGTGGGATTCTGAAATGGCTGCTACCATAGACACCTCTTGATCTGTCCTAGAAATTCAACTTGGTCCACATGCCATCGCGTTTAGAGTCGAAGCTTACTCGTGTTGATAAAGTATCTTTGGCAGGGCAAGATAGTCCCCAACTTGACAGGCATTTGCTAGGCGAGCCAGGAACTTGGGAGGGTATTTTGCATTACATGATCTTTTATGCCAGAAGAGGAAGCAAACCACAAAGGTGAAAATAGCCGTACCTCAGTCAGAGAGGTATCATGAATCAACGAATATTCGAGCTTCAATTGCTCAGGAATACGCATTTATCCCGGATTTCTCCATACGGTAGCCTACTTTAGCGAATATACCCCATAATCACGATCCCGGGCCTTTCCTTGCTCCCTCTACAGCAAGCTTGTCAGCCTCCACGTTACCCGGATGGTTGGCGTGCCCTTTGATCCATTCGAACGCCGTCTGCACGCTGAGTGCATCCCGCTCCTCAATCTTGGCAAGCACGTTTTCAATGATATCTTTATTTTCCACTGCTTTACCTCCCGAGGTTTTCCAACCATTCCTACGCCAATTGACATACCATGAAGTGACACAGTCAATAGCGTAACGGCTATCGGTGATAATCACCACGGTTCGGTTCCTCGGCACGATTTCCAGCGCTCTGTGGACGGCAGTAAGCTCGGCGCGCTGATTGGTTTGTCTGGACCCAGAGAGGGTCTCCGAGACGTTCCTGGGTTACAGGTGAGAAGTAGCCAAAGTCAATCGCTCTGGCGTCTACCTACCTTTCATCACTAGGGCCGAAGTAAACGCCCACGCCTGCAAACGCCCCAGCTTTGCCATTACCCAGAGAACTACCATCTGTATGGATGCGTATCGGATCAGTGGGTCCCCCAGCGGACGACTTTGACTTCGTAGCTTGTCGTTGCTCTTGTGTCTTGTAGACTATGTTGCCGGATTGTGGATCCAACACGATGTTTGGATCGAAGCCGTCTTCAGCGTCTGGAGGCAGCGGTCCAGTACCAGGCTCGAACTCTGCTTCGTTATATTCTGGTATGATTGACTTTGCGCCGTTGGCGTTCTTTTTGGGCTTTTTGTGCGCAGGCGGTGGGACGTCGGATTCAGGTGGCCCACCAGAGGCATAAGAGGTCACAGGACTGTTGGCAACTCCGTCGACTGTACCTAGAGTATCTGGCGATTGGCCTTTATCCTCGTCCAGGAATCGTTGAGCTTCTGCACGTGTGGTGAAACATCGATGTCTTGGTTTCTGCCAGCCAGTGATCTGTCCTTGAGCTGATGGCCAATCCAGGTAAATTCCTGGCACCCTTCCGCTCTTGACGGCGTAGAACTTTGCTGGCGGTAACGATGCATGATTCCCACCTTGAGCGGGGTTCTCGCCAGCAACGAAGCGTTCAGCATCAGCTAGTGTAGAAAATGATTTGACTGGGAATGGTGCGATTAGCTACTTAGGGATGCCGAGATAGCTTCCAAACTCACAGGTCGCCTTTTTGAACCCCTTGACTTGATCTAGGCAGTCGGCCCAAGTATGATAGACACCTGGCTGATAACCAACGCGTACGGCATAATATTTGATTTCATTGCCTCTCTTTCTCTTCGTACCGTTGGAAGCCGTGGTCCCTGCTGCAGAGCCAGATATAACTGAAGCCGTATCATCCATCTTTATAGTCTTAGGTTGGAGGGCGTGGGGAGCAACAAGTCGTGCGATCCAAGGGCATGCAAGACCACCAAGTCTTGTGATCGTTACCCTGTTCACTGTTCGAGAGTATGCTGTAATCTTGGGCTTTACTACCTTGGGGAGACAAGGAGACACCGGAAGTGTGGGAGACTTTGTTTACTCTGGAAGTCGCGCATCAGTCCGAGCGCCTAATCGATATATCTGTATCAGCTTTCACATCAATACGGGATGAGCAACAGCGACGAGATGCCTCATAAGAGGGGTCTCATGTACTGGCAGAGTACCTTGCGTGAAAGGTAGGTACCTACTTAAGGATGTCCTAAGCTCAGTTGGCCATGGCGCTAGGGATGGGCCATGCATGTCAACCCTATATATTCTCCGCATGTTTGATCACCGTCGTGGAACCTCTTCCGATATTACATAGGCAACCAAGGGCACATTTCTAGTCATAGTGCTGTGCTGCAGCATGCAGGCTTGCTAACAAGAACATCCAAGAGCTAGCAACGCTTCAGTAATACATCTATAATTAAGGTAGTGGCTCTTTCAGCCAAAAGGCCTAAGGTATCTCTACCACTAGCTCTATGTTTGAAGCAGCGGAGATTCCGCGCGGGCGGAGTGTCTAATTGCAAATCTGAGACGACGCCAAGCCTAGAATACCGAGAATACGTACTTTAGGAGGGTACTTTACTTTACTCGTTGAAATTTAGCGTATTCAGGACTATTGAGATTCATTGAAAATTCCCCCCCATTTTGTATATAAATCCATATAACATTTAGCAACTCCAATAACAACAGCTCATAACATGCTTATTAGTCGAGGTTTAAAGCTATACGCATATCCTATACATTATAGATACATTCTCAGCCCTGTAATATACTCGCTCTGCTGATACTGTTGGACTTCCTAATTATTGTGTGGATTTATATGTAAGAGGGGGGGGATTTTAATGTCAGCGCCAAGGAATCTCAATAGTCCTGAATACGCTAAATGATGAATGACGAAAGTCAACCTTCTGTTCGCTCTTTTCCTACTGGCGCATCAGGACACAACATCAACCCAGGTCCCATTACAGCTACCCTCATTGTCAGTACCAAGCCCCACACGGAGATTTGAATCCTTCGTGTCTGCCCTGAGCTCCTTGGGCCCGTTTTCTCCATAATCAAGTCGTCCAAAGTGGCAGACCTTGTGCGAACAAATGGCGTACAACTATCCAGAAGTGCAATAACATCAACCTTTGGCCCTCCAATTGCGGCCACATTGAAGACGAGAAAGGAAAGGCAACCGCCTTTTAACCCAGGTGGAGATTAATACGGAGTTCATCAGCTTGGGTAATTCGGTCTGTGTACCACCTCTCTCGCTGATATGCCTACCCTTGTGATCACGAATTTCAACATTATTTGCGGTTAGATTCTCTTCCGTCTTCTATTGGAAACTCCTCCTGACTCTGACCGCAGCCACTTTGGGAGGATTCATAACCTTATTGTTGTATACCCTGAGGCTCAGTTCCCATTTGTATATGCTGACTTGCCTTCAGTGGCCTAGTATCCTAGCTATGCAAGGAACGGTACTATCTCTCCGAGGCCCTCATCTCTCTTGTTGCTGGCATTATCTTTTCTCCGCATGCTGCAAACTTGATCAGGCCCTTGGAATATGCCTTAGGCTCACAAGAGAATGTGGGAACAATCACGTTATATTTCACACGCTTGGTCCTTGGGGTACAATTGGTTCTTGCCGGTGTACAGTTACCAAGCAAGTATCTTTTGAGAGAATGGAAAAGCCTGGCACCTTTACTAGGACCTGGGATGACGGCCATGTGGCTGAGTAGTTCTTTGATCATCTGGGGTATGGTCCCCAATTTGAGCTTCCTCCACTCTCTATATTGGTGCTTGTGTGACTCCCACGGATCCAGTCCTTTCAAACTCCATTGTAAAGGGGAAATTTGCCGACAAAAACATACCGAAAGACTTGCAGAAGATCATCATTGCCGAGTCGGGTGCGAATGATGGCCTAGGATATCCGTTCTTGTTCCTAGCTCTTTACTTGATCAAGTATGTCAGTTTTGAAGGTGCCGGCCAATCGGGAGGCGCAAGACTGGCTATAGGAGATTGGTTTGGAGAGACTTGGGGATATACCATTCTGCTTAGTGTGGTGTATGGAGCTACAGTAGGGTGGATCGCAAAGGAGCTTCTACATTGGGCAGAAGAGAAGAAATTCGTGGATAGAGAGAGTTTCCTGGTGTTTGCCATTACTTTAGCTGTGAGTGGCTTCTACTTCGAACTACATGTACAAGGGCCCTTCCCCTCTAAAGCCAGTAAATCCCCTCCCAAATGACTTTAGTCAGCAATGCATGTTTTCCAAGCGCAGTTATTCAAGGTTGACTATTGAACTTAGCCTTGGAGAGGTGGGATTTGAGAGCTTCATTAGCATCCCTACTCGACGTTTTCTGCCAACGCAGAATACCATTGCTAACAGCTGACAGCTTTTCATCACGGGTACCTGCGGTATGATCGGTAGCGACGACGTGCTCGCATGCTTCGTTGCTGGGAATGCCTTTACGGTCGAGTATGTGAAATGCCGATGTCGTTCGAATGAGGCAGATCTGATTGACCATTCTGTAGTGACTGGTTTCGTCTGGAGACCTTAGACGACTCCCTGCAGCCAACAATCGACATGCTGCTCAATCTCTCAATTTTCCTTTGGTTTGGAGCAGTGTGTCCTTGGGCCTCCTTTCGTCACAATGATGTAATCCCAATCTGGAGACTCGTCTTCCTCGGTGTTCTTATCCTTCTTTTTCGACGTGTGCCAGTAGTCTTTGCCTTGCATTGGAATATCTGGCAAGTCGAAGAGAAGCAGCAAGCTCTGTTCGTCGGATTTTTCGGTCCCATCGGTGTCAGCGCTGTCTTCTATCTCTATGTCAGTCTCGAATTTCTGGATCAGATTCAGGTTGACGGTGTCATTCGAGAAGACGCAGCGAGACTAAAAGACGTTTTCTCCGTCGTGATCTGGTTCCTCGCCATCTGTAGCATAGTCAGTGATCTCTAAGAGATGCCTTGTGATGGCAGCTAACTCGTCATCATGAAGGTTGTCCACGGTTTGAGCGTTCCGATTGGGAAATTGGGATATCGACTGCCTCGTACCCTTTCCAGTGCAATTACCTCGAGGTCCATAAGTATGGATCCGGATGAGCCAGAACCGCCTTTCCAACTCCGCGATCGCGTTCGCAACAAAACACTGATGCCTCATCAGAGAGACCAACCAAGGAATGAACAGCGAGCACGCGAGGAACCTCTGAGGCCTGTCTTCCGCATCGGGGGTTCGGTCATCCGGGCAACACCGCCTGATACTATCACTTCAGAGCCATCTAGCTCAGCCCAGCAGGGGTTACCGATCGCTACTGCTAAGCTGAGCCGGACGCAGGAAGAAAGTATGCATTTTCAAAATTCCACTGATCAGAGAGCTCTTGGCCCTGGATGTTAGCCCAGCAAAAGAGAGACTGATCTCGAGAACTCGGCAAATATATTGGAACGAGCTAACGCCACTTGATAAGATACTTGGATCAGACATGTAGAGAAAATCATCTAAGTTGTCAATTTCATCACTATATCGTACTCGTATTGATTGCATCCCTGGTGATTCTCAATTCGGGCTGTCCTCACCAGTCAGGATACTTCATGGAGGTAACGTCGAAACCAAGTCGCCTTTACATTTCTTGAAAAACGCCTTACATCATTCGGCCAAAGTGCCAAAAATGCCTATTTCGAATTCCCCGCCGTTAAAGGTCGCATTGGTGGCACTTGAGAGCTACGCGCTTACACGATGGGTAGGTTGGCATAACGCAAGTCGCGTTCGAGGAATGTTTACGCGACTTTCCGAAATGAGACAGAAATAACTGTATTTGTGTGAACTTGGTCTCTGCCATGGGCCTGCATTGTACTTAACACTGTCGTTGCCGATCATAGCGGTGTGAGTGTACCAATGAATCCCTTTTCGACCACCGCTCTCTTTGCATTCTTTTCATCCTTTCGTGTTTGTCTTGCAGCTGGTCCTCTTGTGCTGCCGAACATCCTGTCAGCTATGTCCGCCGGTCACCTGGCGCTTTCTCTGGCGCCGACACAGCTCCCAAATACATCTATTACATTCAAACCTCTATCTAATCTTACCTCATCGGCAGATATCACCGGGGTTGGGTAAGCATGCCCCTCCCGGTAGCAAGACTCAAATTTCTAATGCGCAATTTAATAGTGTCTTGATGCCGAAACCAAAGCCCCCACCCAAAGCTCCAGCAGAGTTCGACGTCCCCGGCACGAGTCTCAGCCTCGAGTTTTCTGATTATGCTCGGGGCGTACAAGCCGGCGAAGTGTTGCTTGTGTTTCTACAAAGCTTGCTAAAGGCATTCGATACAATTTTGGGCGCCGGAAGAGACGTGCCGCTCACCGAGGATGAGAGATTTGAGGAGATCTCGGTGTACATGATCATATATGGCGGGCGGCGAATGACTTACGGTATCATGAGGGCAGCTATCGGAGCTATTGTGGGGTTCATGATTGAATACGGAACTTTCGGCATCCATGTGAAAATAACACGAGATGATCAAACGATTTCCAATATATTGATAGGGAGAAAGTAGATGAAGATCTCGTTCTATCATATTATATCTTATAGTATTATAAATCGCTCTAAAAATAGATTTAGCTACCTTTTAAAGATCTATACCTATCCTACTATCCTTTACCTAATCCTATAGTATTACTACTACTTCCTTCTCTCTTAATACCTTTCTCTATTATTACTATCTAATCTATATCTATAATATATTTTTAGACTAAGAAATTCTTATAATTTATAATTACTCTAGTAATTATAATTAAAACTTAAAATAATTTAAAATTTAAAATTAGATATAATTTTTTTTATAAAGTTTTTTTATAAAGTTTTTTAAAGTTTAATATTAAATATTAAAAATAAATAATTTAAGATCTTTTTATAAATATTATTTTTATTCCTTATTTAAATAAAATTTTATAAATAAAATATATTATATATAAATATCTATTAATTTACTAGAAAATAATAAGTATTATCTAAGTATATAGATATTAATTAATTAGCTAGTAGAGAAGAGATCTTTATAAGAACTAATAGTCTAGTATTAGAAGGCTTTTATAATTACTAAGCTAGATATATCTATTAGGTAGTAAGAAGATACATTACTAGAGAGGTAGAAAGTCTATCTAAGTACTAATATACTAGGCCTAATCTAGCTAGTAGCCCTTTAGGCTAAGTAATATACTAAGAGATAAAGTCTTTAGTAATAGCTATAATAGTTACTAATAAATAAATAAAGCTATTATCCTAATAAATCTACTATATATATATAAGTAAAAACGGACTAATTAGAATTACTTAAAGTATATTATATCCTAAGTAAAATTCGCTAATAATAATAAGGTCCTTTATAAGGTAAATATAATTTTAATAGTAGGCCTATTTACCTCCTTATATTACCTTACTAAGTTAGCTATATTAGGTAGATAATACTCTAGTATCTATATATTATCTTCTAGTTTATATCTAAGCTATTTAATAAGATATTAAGTAGACTAGCTACGTCTCTTATAAATCTACCTCTTCCTTAATAGCTTCTTTACTTTATACTTAGTTTCACCGTCTATAATAACTAGAGGGGTAGGTAAATAGTATTAGTAGTAGGAATTATCTACTAGGTTAGTAGCTAGTTTAAGATATATAATTAAGATAATATTATATATATATATATAATATTAGGTAGTTATAGCCTATATATAAGGCGGCTAATTTATTTAAGGATCTTAAATAGTCTTATAAGCTATTAGCTAATCTTCTTTAATATAATACTAGGTACTCTATATCCTTAGTATAGGCGTATATTAATTAAGTCCCTAATATTAAAGAATTTAGTTATATACTTAGAGTTATAATAGTCTTTTATTTGTAGTAAGGTAAAGGTAATAGCGTCTTTAGTATTAATATATAAAGGATGATATTCGGTTATAGTAACTAGATAGCGAGGTTTAATAATAATAGGAGGTACTATAATAGACTATAAGGTAGGAGGTATTATAATTATAGGAGGTATAGGAGGCTATAATAAGGCCCTTATTTACTATCTTATTAAGATGTTTACTTATATATTATCTACCTTAGTATTATTATTAGAAGACTTTAGTAGATCTAATACCTCCCTTATTCTAAAGCTATATAAGACCTCTGTTAGAGTCTTATTTATTAAATTATATTTAGTAGAATTATTTAAGGTAGCTATTATCCTTAAGAGGACTAATAGTTACTAATTCTCCTACTTAATAGTAGTAATATAATATTATAAGGTAATTTTAGCTATTTAATTTAACTACTTTAACTAGCTATTAATTTAAGGGTATTAGGCTATTAAATAGAGTAAATTAATCTTTAGGTAATAAAAGATTTATTATTATATTTTAATAATAAGCTTTTTGTCCCTATTTAATATTATTATTTATAGTAAATCTTAATTAATTTTAATAAGTTTATTAAGTAGCTTAATTACTTAGTCCTTAGCTACCTATATTATTTTACCTAGAATAAGGGTAACTACCTTAGATATCTTATATATAGCTAATATAATATTATTAAAGCCTTTAGTAATTATAGGAAGTACTAGGATAAAATTAATAGTAATTATATAGAATAAGTAAGTTAGTATTAAGATAGGCTATAATAAGCTATATAACTAATATTATAATATTTAGTCTTACTAGTAATAAGGGTAGTATTAAATAAATTTATATAACTTCTTAAATATATTATAAATATATAAACCTTCTATTAGCCTCTTATATATATAGGTATAACCTAGATATCCTATCTTATTATATATAAGCTTAAATACTTCTACTTCTATAATAAATAGTATATAGAGATATAAGCTAAATTTATTATCCTTAAAATATAAGATTTTATTAATAATATTATATATTAGCCTTACTACGTTTTTATTAAGGTCTTTATTCTCCTTAATTATTTTTATAACTTAGGTTTATTAAGGCTTTTAATACTTATTAATAAGATATTTATAAAAGGCTTAGCTTTTTTCTATTATATTAATTAGGAAGTATCTTATAAATAAGGTATCTAGCTTACCTTTTAAATCTTAATTAAGATAGTATTTATAACTTATTAACCTTAATAAAGTATTTAATATAATATTTACTTTACTAGGTTTATAGTATATATTAAGATAAAACTATTATAAATACTTTAATATCTTAATAAGTTAGTAATTAAGCTTTTTAATTAAGATTATATTTAAGCTTATTTACCTAATAATTAAGATTATTATTAAGTAATTAATATATATAATTATAATTAACTTATAGGTAGCTTTAATTATATAACGTATTTTTTTAATAACTTAAATAAGGCTTATTACTTTAAGTTTATTTAGCTAGTACTTAGTCTTAATATTAATAAGTAAATAGCTAAGGAATAGGATAAGTTATTAGGATTTTTACTTAAGGAAGTCTTTTATAGACGCCGCTAATATAGAATTAAGACCTTATTAATCTTCTTTAATATAGTATATAATAGCTTTATAGCTAAATTCCTTATTTATATCTAAGTTAATAAATAGTTACTATAATTTATTAAAATAATAAAGAATACTTAGTAAGGTAAAAGTTTTTTATAATTAATTAAAGGTATTTAATTCTTTTAATATAGGTATTATTGTATATAATCTACCTATTATTTTCTTATATATATTACCTCTAACGCTAAGTACTAACTTCCTAAGTAAAGTCTTATATTATAATAGAGGCTTTATAATAGTAGCGTAGAATATTATATACTATTAATTATAACTTATTATATTAAGGTATTTTTCTAGCGCGGTAAGAGTATTTAGGAAGGATAATATAATAATTATTATAAGCTTCTTAATTATAATAAATAGATTAAAGGTATCTATCCTTTACTTAAGTAAATAAATTAAAGGATATCTTAAGAAGGACTTCTTAGGTAATAGGTAAATATTACTCTTATTAAAAGTATTAAATACTTAGTAGAGGTATTATATATACTTTTCTAAAAAGGTAGAAAAGATTATAATATTATTTATATATACTTTATAAAAGTAGTAGAAGTCTTATAATATAATATTAAATATATATTAAATATAAGTTAGTAAGTTATAAAAGCTTATAATAAAGATCTTAAATATCTTTTAACTCCTATATAAGGTAATAGTAAGATAATATTTATAATCTTATTTAACCTACTATTAATAGAAAAAGCTTATTATATTAATAATTAAAATATATAAAGTATCTTATAATAAGGTAAGTATTTTAGATTATAATAGGATAGGATAAGCGTCTAATATAATAATTTTATTTAAGGTATAAATATTTATAATAACTCTACCCTTAAGTCTTAAGTCTAATATATTTCTTTAGATTATAAAATAAGGAAATAAAAATAATATAAAGGTAGTTATCTATTTTAATTTACTTTCTATATAAAGTTTATTAAATTCCTAATTAATAATATCTTTATCTTATTAATTAAGTAGATATACGCGTACTTAGCCTAATTTATAAAGATCCTTCTAATTATTAAGTAATAGGATCTTTATATACTATTCTTTAAGTATATCTACTATATTATTAGTATCTTTTTAAAGATTAGGAAATTTATTTATTATAATAGTAATTAAGGTAATTATAATAGTTAAGGCTATTAATTATAATAGGCTTTTATAGATAATAATACTTATAGGATAAGCTATTTTAATAGGTATATTAAGGCCCTTATTACCTACTTTAAAAGTTATTAAAGTAATTATAAAAATAGTAAAGACTACTATTGTAATAAGTATAATATATATTTAAAGCGTATTAGATAAGATATTTTAATAAGGGATTTACTTATTAATATCTTATTATTAGGATTTACTAGGAAGTAATTAATAAGCTTATACTTAGCTACCTTACTAAATACCTAATAATAAGTAAGTATAATAGGTTTATTAATATTATTATAGATAAATATATAAGATATATTAGTATTTATAATATAGGTATATAAGGAGGGCGTATTTAATACTTTTAACTTAAAGATAAAATCTTAGTCCTAAGATAGATAGAGTTAATAATAGTAAGTATTTAAGATAAGTATAATATAATTAGTATAAGGCGGTATTATAATATATACTTTAATAAATATAGAGGTATTAATATAAGGATTATATATTATAATTATAATTAATACCTTAATATTCTAGTAAGACCCTAATATTATAATTTTATAATATTATTATTAAAGTTAATAACTATTTACTTAGGCTTTAAGATATTAATTATAATAAGAGCTTTTATTAAAAGCTTATTAATAATATAAAACTTATAACTAATAATAGTAATCCTAGCCTTATTAGAGCTATTAAAGCCTTTAAAGTATATTAATACCTTAATAAATTTACTAATATTATACTTATTATTATTAATACCTTTTATAGTTATAAGAGTAGGTATTTACTCTATTAAAGCCTTTAAATATAAAGTAAATAAGAAGCTTTAATTAATTAGGCTTACTTAGGTCCTAGTATTAATATAGATATTATACTTAATACTATTTATTATAAAGGTAATAGGAATAGTAATATAATAGTAGCCTTAAAAGTTATAGCCTTTAATAGTAATATTTATAAAGTTAGATTATATAATAGTTTTACTATTAATATTATTAATAGCCTTATAAGATTTACTTATATAAGGTAGATAGCTAGAGTATATATAATAATATAAGGTATTATTTAATTTAAAGCTAGAATTATATAAGTAGTAAGTATACTTAGCTACTTTTACTCTTAAGTTAATAAAATAACTTTTAATAGTATCTTCTTTATTACTTTTATCAAGACCCTTAGTAGAGCCTTTTATAAATTAATTAGCTAGTTAGTTTACTTAAGATTAATAGATACCTTAATAGTATCCCTCCTTATATATATTATATTATTCTTACTTATTAAAGGCCTTATTATCCTCCTCTATTCTATCTTTAGTATTACTTAATAGGTATAGTTATTATAAGGACGTATCTAAAAAGGCTTATAATAGGGATTATTATTTTACCTACTTTCTTATAAAGCCTTTTATAAGGTCCTAGTTAATATATTTATATTTCCGCTAGTAATCTATAGCTATTAATAACTACTAGGTAGAATTTATACTTATACGCTTTATTATTATTATAGTTTATTATTATTATAGTTCTATAAATTAAAGGAAGGATTATTATATAATCTACTTTTATAGGAATTAGGTAGATCTTATCTACCTAATCCTTAGTTACGCTAGTAGGGATTTAAATTAAAAAAGGGTTAATAAATAAATTAGGATTAGGAGTATATTAACCTTACTTACCTATTAAAGGCTTTTACTATT
>JAABUK010000216.1_pt1 | contig 137255 bp, 166 predicted proteins | sample 5559141 | NCBI WGS metagenome assembly JAABUK01 (sample SAMN10711869, study PRJNA513367) | rock metagenome | isolation source: Antarctica rocks | place: Antarctica: Victoria Land, Pudding Butte nord | collected 2016-01-03 | reverse complement strand
TTTGTAGACATGCAGGCATTGGTAGACATGCAGGCATTGGTAGACATGCAGGCATTGGTAGACATGCAGGCATTGGTAGACATGCAGGCATTGGTAGACATGCAGGCATAGGTAGACATGCAGGCATTGGTAGACATGCAGGCATTGGTAGACATGCAGGCATTGGTAGACATGCAGGCATTGGTCGACATGCAGGCATTGGTAGACATACCATGGTTGGTAGACATGCAGGGTTTGGTAGACATGCAGGCATTGGTAGACATTCAGCTTTTGGCAGCTGATCAAGGTTTGGTGGATACGCAAGGGGTTGGTTGACATGTAGGGCGCAGTCTAGTATGCTTGCCTGCACAGTGAAGCTCTGCAGGTTGTAAACCGTCAGGTCAAAAGCAAGATGAGTCTGAGTGGCAGGGTGGTCAAGGCTGCCGGGCTTGGTCAGGGCATGGTTGATGCGCTTGCTGTCCAAGATGCTCCATGCTCCAGGTAAAGATGTTCCAAGCTTCTGCACCTGATATCAGTCACGCAAGCTTACTTATTGACTTTGTTGATCATACAGACAAAAAGACACACATACAGACAGACGGATGAACAGACAGACAGACACACGCACTGATTGTCAGCTCTTCTGTCTGACAGAAGAGGAGACCTTCATGAAAGAGGGGCACACCTCCTGAACTTGCAACAGGTGGTCAGCAACTGCAGCTAGCGCTAGCACATGCTGCGCCACAGGCTGTGTATCCATCAAGCTTGCGTGATGCTTCTGGATGAAGGAGGTGTCCAGCTCTGCCGCAATGAAAGCTGGGTGTGTGGCCAGTCGCTTCAGAAACTCCTGGTTGGTTGGTAACCCACTGACCTGCAGCATAAGCTGTGTCTGAGTGACAGCTCAGCTTCTGACACACTCTCCATTGGTGGCCATGGCAGTAGTGTGAGTGTGATGACGTGCATAGCATGGTCTAGGAGCTTCTGGTTGGTCGGCAGCCCACTGATCTGCATCACATGTTTTGTCTGAGTGACAGCTCAGCTTCTCATGAGTGTCGGAATGATGCACAAACTTTTAATTAGTCAGCAGCCCACTGACCTGCACATGTTTTGTCTGAGAGGACAGCTCAGTCTCTAATGACAGTGGCAATGTGCATAGCAGGGTTCAGAAACTCTGGTTGAGTTGGCAGCCCAATTACTCGCAACATGTGCTTTGTCTGAACGTGAACATGTGCATAGCATGCTGCATGTCAGCTGATTCAAGCACAAAGCACAACATGCATCCACATCATGCTGCAGCCAGAACACACAATCTTCACTAAACGGATGACTTGGAGGAGGTGTGTGCAGGTAGTAGAGGCTGCTGACACCAAGATAGATAGGCGGCCAGACAAACAACAAGATACCCCGTGCTTCTGCGTACAAGGTGAAGCGCAGCGTCAAAATGTAGGCACGTGGTGTTGCTGGATGACTAAAAGGACAACAAGACAATTGACCAAATGCCAGCCATTAGTCCACTTTTGTGCATAATGTCAGCCTTTCCTTGCTGCCCAAACAAGACAACAGGAGTTCTGAGCTACCTCCTTGGGAGGATCCCTTCATGATCGCTGAAAAGCGTACACTTTCTTGTTTTTTCTTTCCAAGACAACAGGACAATGTACTCAATGTCAGTCTATTCCACTTACCAACTGACTTTTGTGCATGATGTCAGCTATTTCTTGCTGCCAACACAACACAACAGGAACTCCAGGCTGCCGCCTTGAGAAGCTCCCGTCATGATTGCTGAGAAGACATCATACTTTCTTTCTTTTCAAGACAACAACAACCTAGCTCATCATGTGCTGGAGAGCGTTTCCATGATGACTATCATTAATATTATTAAGACAACAGGACAACAGGCACGTCCGGTGCAGCACAGACAGACCTGCAGGTCTGATAGAGCCGTGTGGAGCCTTGCCAGAGCTGTGCTCCTGTCCGGCCCCCTAGCAATGACCTTGGCAATCATGGGGTCGTAGTTCACCCCAACCTGAAGAAGAAGTTTACAAGACTCTGCAAGCCAACACGGCCGATCACTTGTGCCAATCATGGCAATCATGTCCAATCATCATGGGGTCATAGTTCACCCCAACCTGTGGAGCAACGTGGTCTGGTCTCCTCATCATCACCATCATCAGAAGAAGAAGACAAACAAGAAGGGAAGGAAGCAGAAGATGACAAAAAGCTTTGGCCAGCCAACAGGCTGTAGCTATGCACTATACTAGAGCATGGTGACGACCTGGCAGATGTAATACCAGATGTGATTCCAATAATGACAACTGTAATCGAAATGACATTCAACATTTGTAAGTATGGCAAAACAACTACAGCCGTCCTAGTTTCAGAATGCAGCACATGTTTTCTGTCCCAGGGTCAGGGCTTACAGTCCTGAGAAGCTTCCTGTATCACGTCCTAGCTTGAGTTCATGATTCCAGCATACATATGCAACTCAGCATCAATCCCTTTGGCATAGTGCTGGCTTGAGCTAACTGCACTTAGTCTGCCTTCTGGCAACACCAAACCAGCTTTAGAGGCAACACAAATTTTGATCAATCTTTTCAATGACACTTGACAATATCAATCCAATTTTGTGCATGATATCAGCCTTTGCTGACAAAACAGAGAAACTTGCTCCTCATGTGGCTGCCACATCAACAGTGGCAGTGTCAAGATGCCGCTGCAATGCAAAGGAGAGTGAGGCTACTCACAGCATCACCTTCAGACACTCCACTGTCTATCCTGACAGTGCTGCTGTTGTCAAAGAAGGAGGCGTCGGCGGGAACTTGCCATCGCCTTACAGTGCCAGTAGCTGGCAGGAAGTTGTTTGCCACGCTCTCAGCATACAGCCTCGCCTCAAAAGCATGCCCCTGCATTATAATAACAGAAAAATAAAAATAAAAATAATAATAACAAAATTAATATACTTGCATAGCTTGGCAGGAGATGACAGGGTGTCGAATGCCATTGTTGGTCACGCTCTCAGCATACAGCCTCGCCTCAAATGCATGCCCCTGCATGACACTTGCATAGCTTGACAGGAGATGACAGGGTATTGAAGGCCACTGTTGGTCACGCTCTCAGCATACAACCTCGCCTCAAAAGCATGCCCCTGCACAACACTTGCATAGCTTGCGGGAGACCACGGGGTACTGAATGCCACTGTTGCCCATGCTCTCAGCATACAACTTCGCATCAAGTACAGTTTCCAGCACCTTACTTGAAGACCTTGACAGGAGATGGAAGGGTAGGGAACCCCACCGCTTGTGGATGGTGGCCTGGTGCAGTGTTGCTAGCTTGCCACATTCATGCAACGCTTCCTTGCTAAAGTCATACATTCAGGGCAATAATGTGTACACAAAGCTGTGTCTTGACGCCACACATGCGTTGAAGAATGTAAAGTGTGAGAAGAAGTATGACATATAGACCTACAATTGGCTGCATACACACATTATATCTCACACAAGCAAACATATCTACTCAATGTGCTGGCATTTCTACCACCCAGACATTGTTTGAAATAAATTCACACCGTGAAAGCGAGTTTTCCAGAAGATAGTGATGTTTCTGTGTCCGAAAAGCGGCTGCCTCAGGAGGGAGGTGTGCTTACCTGGATATGCAGCTGGTCCTGAGTGAGGGGCAGGGCCTGACCAGCAGCCACTCTGAGTTGCCACTCCACCAGGTCCTGCCCTGTGATGCACTCTGTCACCGGGTGCTCCACCTGTCATGGCATGCACTATTTCAATATAATAATAATAATAGTAACAGCAACAATGATAATAAATAAGATTAACAATAATGATGATTATTGAAATGCTTTCATGTTCATGATGAGCTAGGTATGCGCAGGACGAGTCTTGTCTCTCCAAAGCAGTCTAGACTGCTTTCAAGGCAGGTAAACAGTGCTGAATGAAGATAGCAGGCAATGATACAAGGCAGAAGGTACAAAATAGAACGTAGACAGCAATAGCAATGGCAAATAGAACCATCCCTGAACCCTTTGACCTTTTGCGTTCTACTGTCTATGATGGGTGCTATGACTACCTGTAAGCGGGTGTTCATCTCCATGAAGAAGTACTCGCCAGTGTCAGTGTCAACAATGAACTCCACCGTACCAGCGCCCTGGTAGCCCACAGCCAGGCCTGCCGCCACAGCTGCCTGCCCTATGCTCTGCCTGAATTCAAGTGAGATGTTGGGCGCTGGCGCCTCTTCTATCACCTATAAAACCAAGAAGCGGCTACTCACTCAACAGCTCTGGAGAGACAGGACTTGCCTTTTGCCTTGATTTGAGTGAGATGTTTGGTGCTGGCGCCTCATCTATCACCTATCAAAACAAACACTAGTCTCCAACAAGCTGACAGCTAACGCAATGCAAGGAGTTGAGATCAAGTCTGTGCTGGCATCACACTCAGTTGAGTCAGCTGAGGTGGCTGCGCTTGAGGAGGAGATGGCTAACGAGCTGGCAAAAGAGGTGGGAGGCAGGGGCAAGGGCAATGCCCGGGGAAGCCCTGATTTGGATGAGGGCCGTTCCATAACCCTCAAACCCGCCAGGCCAACTCTGACTCAGACTTTCACTGTGAGACCAGTGTCTCTGTTAGGGATAGTCACATTGCTGCATCCCCAAGAGTCAAAGGCACACCTTCTGGTGGCAGCGCTGCACGCTGCAGTCCCTCTCAGACAGGTACACAGTATTGCCAAGCTGTCTCTATTAGGGAGAGTCACATTGCTTGCATGTCCAGGAGTCAGAGGCACACCTTCTGGTGGCGGCGCTGCACGCTGCAGTCCCTCTCAAACAGGTACACGGCATTCCCAAGCTGGTCAGCAAAGATCTGAACTTCAATATGGCGAGGTCGCTGGATGAATCTCTCCAGCAGAATGCGCTCATCTCCAAAGGACGCAGCAGCCTCCCTCTTGGCTGATGACAGAGCATCCTGCGCGGCAACACCCCTTTCATTGCATCTAATCATGAAGCATCTATGCTTGGCATACCAGTACTTGGGACAGCCATCTATGCCTGAGGCAAAAGCCTGCTCCACAGCAGCAGTTGATATAGTTTTGAACAGATGATACATGTACATTGTATTCATGATACATACATGTATATGTTGGATGCAGCTTTGACATCTTGCAGCAGTACAAGCATACCTCCAGTTCATCCTGATGCATGGCAAGCTTCATGCCTTTGCCACCACCTCCTAGAGCAGCTTTGACCAGCACTGGGAAGCCCACCTTGGCCCCCTCTGCCATCAGCCTGCACCCCACTTGGCTTGCTCAACTGGGGCAAGTTCAGGTTACATTTGATTTGGTTCAATATAGTTCAGACTTCATCTAATTTAGCTGAGATCAGGTCATGTGGATGCACAGAACAAGGCTTTAAGACACCTTATGGATACCTGTCCACAAAAAAAGAAAAAACAAAGGCTAGCACATCTGGAATGGATGATATCCAAGATTAGGTCATGTCTGGTTGAAGCAGGATACTTTGCAGGTCAGTCTAGGTGAGGCTGGGTGGCATTGGCGTGGGCTAAGGTGCGTCGCACAAGCTTGCGGCAGAACTGTTAGAGTTGATCTGTGTAAGGGAAATCCAGTTGCTCAGCTCAGTAACAGATCCTGCAGGACCAAAGTCAGCAGCTGCTCTGAAGATCTATCGAGTATGGGATGCATATGCCAAAGGTGTGAGTTTCCACCCAGCTAGGTACTGACAGAGGGAGAGATGCACTTGTACCCCACAAGCAGATAGTGCTTGAACAATGTTTCCAAATGCACTGTCTGACTGCAGTGCTGTGCTTGTCGTTATCACTGGAGTGATGTGTTGAGTGTGGTGATAGGTACACCTGTGGGTTGCCTGGTCGCTGCCATGGTACCCAGGAACTACAGGGACTGCAGCCTTGACCATCAAAGCCTTGGCTTCGCTCTTGTCACCTACATGCCACTCAAGCTGCTGTATGGCACCCTTTCATCAACCATTCAATCAATCCATCAGCCAATCAAGCAATCAATCAACCAACCAACCAACCAACCAACCAACCAACAACCAACCAACAACCAACCAACCAACCAACCAACCAACCAATCAATCAAAATTGATCAACCAATCTGTCTTTTCATTGTCCTTGGGGGCGACTGGGACCCAACAGACAAGAAGTTCAGTTCAGTGAACTTGTACCACTGTTGACTTTATCAAGCTATGATTCATTATCTGTATATTATAACCATTTTACTATTGTTAAGGAGAAGTTTAGTGGCCCCCTATGACAAATAAGTTTGGTAGAAAGGCATGGCACCAATTGGGTGTCTCCAAAGGCAGCAATGCAGCAACAGCCTGGGTTTATGCTGCAGCACAAACGCTGTAGTGAACCTGTCTCCTTTCACACATGACTTGCTCAGCATGTCACAGTAGTCCCATGACACTGTGCACAGGACTAAATGATACACACGGTTGTGCTTCATGTGAAGACAACACCAACAGCTCCTCTTGAGCTGGTGTACCTGTCCCGAGTTGCATATAACAGCCTTACTCATAGATGCATTCTTGCGAGATGTGTCATCCGTAGTGTCAGGCATATGCAGTTGAAGGCATGTGCAGTTACAGGCATATGCAATCATACCCATTGAGCTGGTGCACCTCTACCAAGCTGCATGGAACCATGTTACTCATTAACTCATTCATGTGAGATGTGCAATCCCTAGGGTCAGGCATGTGCAGTTATAGGCACATGCAGTCATGACACAGTTCGAGAAGAGCAAAACACGAGGCACTTGTCACTCTATCACAACAGGGGGGGGGTGTAATGATCATTACCCATTGAGGTAATGGCAGAGGCTGGAGGTCCCACAAAGGCAATGCCATTGTCTTGGCACAGCTGGGCAAAGCCTGCATTCTCTGACAAGAAGCCATAGCCTGGGTGAACAGCCATGGCACCGGCATGCTTTGCAACCTGTAAGAAAAGAAAAGAACAAGTTATGCCTTTTGGCGTCAATTCGATGAGAAGCCAAGTATTGATCGAGCTGCCCAGGTTTGCAACCAGTAACACCATCGTGCATGTCAGCAGCATATTTGCAAATGAGTCCCAATGTGAAGGACTGCAACACACGAGGAAACAAAAAAGAGCGCAGCACACAAGGGGAAAACCAGAAGTCCAATTGCCGCTATTTGCTGGCAACAATCAGCACACTGTCAAGCGGTGCTGTGCTACATGTGTTAAAAGCGCTGCTGATTTGAAGCAAGGCATGCTGGAACAGAGATACAGTCTTTGCCTTGGCTCTTGTCAAGTCTCAGGACACTTGCATGGTACAAGTACTTACCACTGCTACAAGTGTCAGTTAATAGTGCTACTGGCTTCTGTACAGCCTAGCTTTTTATGTAAGAATATTTCTTGACAGAAACCTATGCAACTTTGAGAATAGTGAGGGCAATGGGGGCAAGGCTGATCAGGCAAAGACTCTTGAGGTGACTGACCTCTAGGACTCGGTCCTTCCTAAGGTAGCTGTCCTTGGCAGCTGGAGGCCCAATGCAGAAGGCTTGGTCTGCCAGGTGTACATGTTTGGCATGTTTGTCTGCTTCACTGTACACTGCTACTGTTGGAATACCTGCACACAAGGACTACAATCATCAAGTCATGAGCGGATTGACGCTATCTTTTTTCAGCTAAAGCTGCATAGGTGCCAAGCTACAGAGGATGTTCCGTTGCCAAGTTATGAAGGATGTTCAAGAAGGACACAAGCAGCATATGACAGCTCATAAAAGGTCGTTGACAGTGATAGAGACTCACCAAGTCTCTTGGCTGTATGCATAACACGGCATGCAATTTCTCCTCTGTTTGCGATTAGGAGTTTGTCTATGCCAATTGGTGCTTGCTGAGTACCAGCAACAGTGCTGCATGATCTGTAGCAGAGCGGGCTGATGAAGGTCTGACCCACTTCTGTCAGCTGTGTCAAGCTCAAAAGAGCCTGTCTTGTCTGCCTTGCCATCTGCAGGCGTACTGCCCATAGTGGCAAAGCACCCTGCATGCTTTCCCAATCTGTGTATTACATCAAGCTAGGCTTGAACACACTTATGCTAGTGCATCTGCCTGTGACCGCATTGATCGCTAGACTGGGTCAGGACTCGCGAGGCTGAGCGAGTGATCTTCCTGACTGATCTGATCACAGCGGCAACTGCACCAAATTGCTTGACGAGAGTCTTTTCGCAAACCGGAATGCATGGATCTTCATGCGCATTTGATTTTTGTCATGCAGCGATCTGCAAAAGACCAGCATTCAAGTATAATCCCGCACGATTGTATGCCAGATCAGCTGTTGTTTAGGTCAAGGTTTGACCAAGCTTGCATGTCTCGGCAGCGCAAAGAGCGGCAACGCCGATGCCTTGTGCCATACAGTGACTCGTCTACTTTTGGTGTTGCTGGATCATATATCGCTGCATGGGCTGGTCTCGAACCTGTTCCCAGCACGCACTGTCACTCATGCACCATAGTGTCTAAGTTTCTGACGCTAGACACGTCGGGCTGAAGCAGGACTCGATGTTGAAAGTACCTTTCGGTTCAAGATATGGTTCGCACTTGCAACAGCTGACGTTCTACAGAAAATTCGCCAGCCTCAGTCCAGTACAAGCCAGTATTGAACCGCACCCAGAGGTCCAGGGAGTGTATACCTTAACGCTGAATAGACCGGAGGCGAAAAACTCCTTAGGGCACCAGCTAATGAAGCAGCTGCGCGATAGCTTGCAAGCCTTCAAGCATCAGCAAGCACGCTGTTTGCTGATCAACAGCGCAGTTCAAGGCACCTTCTGTGCAGGAGCTGATCTCAAGGTATACCTACTGCGCAACAGATTGTTTCCCTCCCAAACTCATCAACGAGAATCCATCAGTGCAAAAGATTTCTGCTGGTGTTCTACAGGAACGAGCCGCAATGTCCCCAGAGGAAGGTGGAGAGTTCGTCAAAGGATTGCGTGCCACTTTCAGTGCTATTGCGGTACATTTCCAATGGTGCACACAGTTGCTGTACAGAACAAAACAACACCAATCATATGAGTCAATGCAGCAGCAGCATCAGCAGTGCATGCATGCCTGATGGTCCATGCTGTTCTTTGACCTGTTACTGTAAGCTGTGATGACAAGAGCAACATGCATGCTTGCTGCTGCCAGCTGTGCAGGGCCTGCCAGTACCAACCATAGCTGTCGTAGATGGCTATGCGATAGGCGGAGGTACAGAACTTGCCCTCACAGCAGATCTTAGAGTGGCAGGTACGAACTGTGATCTTTTACTTTTGCTGACGTAGTCACAATCTACCAGCTGACCATCACAGAGTGTTGTTTTGACCTCTCATGTTGCCTATGGTTGCTTTGCAGGACCATCTGCAAAGTTCTCTTTGAGAGAAACCAGGCTAGGCATCATCCCTGGGTAAGCCTGTCTGCATCTTTGAATTTAGTCTTGATAGCCCTATTGTACTAGGCACACCCCAATGGTTGCCAGCATAGATTACAACTTCTGCTGAGGCTCAGGCACTACCCTATGAGGGGGCATTGGCTCTTGTGATCTGTCTGAATGCTCCTGTCTCCAGTCACGGGTATAGTCAATTAGCCAAGGTTGTCCTTGGAAATTTGCACAGTCCTCTTTGCTTATTGCCAAGGGCGTATGATACCAGACAACTGCTTGAATATAAACGGCTTGAAGCACTAATAATCGTTCCTAAATTTATCTGCACCTTGATCAGCCATCAAGACTTGATTACCGCCACTTTCTAGTGAATGCCACGCTTTATTGCTTCCAGCAACCACATGACATCAGAGAGACTCACTTGCAATCACTTTTGGTGGAGGATTGGCTTAAAAAGGTTTGCTTGATGCATCTGAAGGGCAGGAGGAACTCAGCGGCTGCCGCGTCTGATTGGCAGAAGCAAGTCTAAAGAGATGATCTTCACAGGCCGCTTTGTTGGCCCAGAGGAAGCACTTAACATAGGTAGCGCTTCAATGCCAAAGAAAAAGTCAATACAAGCCTCCTTGGTGTGCACATAAACATTGTCTCTTTATCAATTGTATATGTCACAGGTGCAAGCACAAAGTAGTGCTGTGTTATGTACGTTTAGTAAAAGCAGAAAGAAAGGGATGAACAAGGGATGGGGCGCCGAAACTTCTCTGTGATAAAAACCCATTAAGAAAAATATAGAATTTCAAAACCTCAAGTTTGGATAATATCTGCTATAACTGAATGCAGGACTTGTGGATCACATGACCATGTCTGGCTCAGCAGAACAATTTGCTCTGGATCTTGCCAGGGAGATTGCTCAGGCAAGGAGTCACGTGACATGACTCATGTCTACACCGATCTGTTGTATCTCCTGCTGTTCATCGCAAAGTCATGTTGTGACACTCAGCAGCTCACCGTGCCTCAAGCTCACAGCGTTTGACTCCTTCGTTCTACTGACACTGCATGCACTTTTGTGCTGTGTTGCAAAGATTGGATGAGCAAATGTGTCCTTGTACATAGGCTGCTCCAGTCTCGTTGAGGAGTGCCAAGGCAGCCATCAATGAAGGCCTTGAAACAGACCTTGAAAGTGGGATGAAGGTCGAGGAAAAGCATTATGCTGAGGTAAGCTTTGCTACTGACTCAGCTGCTGCTGTGCACCGTAGCTTGAGCACGGTGCCCTAATCTCAAGTTGCCTTTGCCCAAGGGGATTCACCTGTCATGTTGTTTGTAGACTGGAAAATGTGCATGGTCAGCACAATTGACTTCCTGTGCTTACTAATATTAGTGGGGTCCTGCGGTGTATTTCAGCCATTCACATTGACTTTCGTACTTGTCACGGTGCAGATTCTGACAACAGAAGATCGCCTTGAGGGTATGAGGGCATTTAAAGAAAAGAGACAACCCAAATTCATTGGACGATGATGCACTGTACATGTACACATGTGCATATTGCGTTTCAATCGACCACAACTTATTTTGCATGTGGCCTGTTGACATTTGCTGCAGCAAATTATTGTCATGCCCATCGAAGGTTATCTCAATTTGTTTGAGCGGAAAAGTGACTGAGAGTGCTCATGCAGATAATATCATGCAGATAATATAGCATATCCATGCATATTATATAGCATATCATGCATATTATGGTAAAAGACAGGGGTTGCACTGCAAGCGAGCTTTATTTTACAATCATTGCAAGGAAGAGACACAACCAAAACTGCTCATAATTGTCTTCATAGCACATAATTTGCTATTTATTCATCTCAGCTGAAATGCACCTGAATCAGCTGCGTACTTGCGGGATACAATGCCAAGCTTGTTCATTAGGAACGCATAAGCAATGCCTGCCAAAGCCCAAGCTGTATTATGTAGGTTCAGTCACCAGTCTGATTGCTAGGATTATAGGCATTACACGCTACAAGGCAACAGCATCAGCAAAGCAGCTCAGCCACCAAAGCCATACAAAGTGCGGCCTTGTCTTTTGAGGGCATAAACCACATCAAAGGCTGTGACAGTCTTGCGGCGGGCGTGCTCGGTGTAGGTTACTGCATCCCGGATGACATTCTCCAAAAATACCTGCAGGATGTCAGGCAACAGTGACCACAGTTCATGCTGCAACCCCAGTGAGCTACCACAAGGCTGTCGGTCTCCGATCCAGTTGGCACTGGTTGTACAAACAATTTTGACTCTCTATGTGGCTAACGTTACCTTTAAAACACCGCGCGTCTCTTCGTAAATTAGTCCAGAAATACGCTTGACACCTCCACGTCGTGCAAGACGCCTGATAGCAGGCTTGGTGATCCCTTGGATATTGTCACGTAAAACCTTCCTGTGACGCTTGGCACCCCCTTTTCCCAGACCCTTACCGCCCTTGCCTCTGCCTGACATGGCACCGTGCACTTCAAGAGATCCAAGCTGTCGACCAGGACGACAGTGTCACGACACAGTTTTGCGTGCAGAGTTTGAAACAATTTTTGGTCACTTGGACTGGGACTGTGTAGATCCCAGCTAATCAGGCATATTATGCTGAATTCCCTGTCCCAGGATGGTGCAATCCCTGGAAATGTGCTTGATGCCAAAGGTGCACAGAAGCGTACAACTGGGGGTACCACAGTACCAGAAAATATACATTGGCAAACAGATTTTGCCGGCTTCTTGGAACTTTGTGAGCTCACAAGTCGTCAGTGACGCGTATACGCTCAAGGGTAACCTAACAGCAACATATCTTATTGAAACGCACAACAAAATGTCAGGCTGAGGATAAACTAGGGCATCAAAAGGCGTCAGCTGTGAAAACTAACTTTTGCAGTGGTATAATCCAATTAAATACAAGAAACGGAGACGCAAACAAACATAGACAACTGCTGTCCAACAACATATCCCAAAATTCAACTTGCACATGAATATGCTGACCTACTCACAAACAGATGCCATGTCAACATTAGGCTTGACATCACTGTTTCGTGTTTGGCAATTTTTGTCTGTGCTGACGCAATGACCTGAATAAAACCCACGCCGCTGGCAGCTGAAGAACAGAGGGCCGACACCATCGAACATTCTTATTTGGTTTTGTGCTCTTTGAGTCCTGCGGGCAGCACACATGATGTCAATGCACAAAACTTACAAGAATCTGTTGATTGTGTACTGAAAGATAAACAAAGTGCGCTCTGAATTCAGCATGGCATACTTTGTGCATGACCATGCGGACAGAACGTTGGATGCTGGCAACATAGTTGTTGAAGACAGGCAGCTAGCATGTCGTAGCAGCTGTGCAAGGCTTTCCCGACTAGGACGTCATATTTCACAGCAAGCATGCCTTATGCTTCCCAACATGCAGATCACAATGCATTCCACAGATGCATCTGACTTGTCCGCAATCTTTATCTCACCTGAGAACAGACCCAAGCACATGAAGCCTATTTAGCAGCAGCCAGACTCAACTGCCCAGCCTGCTTGGCCCTGCATTTCTTGCATCCAGTTGCCACAAAGCGGCACTTGCTGCATCCCAGCTTGCTGTCAAGTGCTGCGGCCACAGCATGCCCAGCAGCAGTTGCTGCTTTGCCAGAGATTGTGCGCTGGATCTTAGCAGCAGTCATGACTTTGGGGGAAGCTACTAACTTTGTCCTTGCTTTGGCAGGTACTGAAGCAGCCTTGAAAGCTTGTTTAGGCACTGAGCGTGACTGGGCGCCCATGGCCGATTTGGGCGCAGCAGGGGCAGGGCCCTTGCCAGTGGCCTGTTTAGGAGCTGTGGCTTTGGGGCCTTTTGCAGCAGCCTGTTTGGGCCTGGCAACAACAGAGTCTGGGGCTGCACCCTGTTGCAGTTGCACAGCCTTGACATCTGATCTCTGCCTGCCTGCAGCAGATCTGAGAGCTTTGACTGCTGTGCCTGACTGGCCTGCGCTCAGAGCAACTGCTGTGATGCCCTTGACCTCATCCTGCTGCTTATTGCTGCTGGGGTTTGGTCCTGCAGGTGCAAGTCTGACTGACCTCTTGACTGCTCCTGAGACCCTGCTGAGCTGAGGGGCACTGCTACTGCTACCTTTGTGCCTCTGAGCTTCTGTAGCAACAGCAGCTTTGGATACTGCGCTGGGCTTGGGTCTGTGTAGAGCAGCAGCGCTGGTGGTTTTGACACCTGCAGCCTTTGCCTTGCCTTTGTCGGAGCGACTGGCAGCAGCAGCAGCATCAGCTGCAGCCACACTTTCAGACAGCCTGCTGCGCTTTGCTGCTGGGGCTTTTGAGTCAGTACTGCCCTGAGCTGGGGCAGGGCTGCTGGACGGGCGTGCCCGCTTGGCAAGCCTGACTGACGCCTCAGAGGCATGTGGCTGAGCTGCTGTGCTGCTTTTCTTCACACTGCCAGTCAGCTTTGAGCCTTGAGCTGAAGAAGACAGTGGCAAAGCAGCTGCAGCTGGCTTGCCTGATTTGGCAACTTGAGCAACAGGAACTCTACTACCACTTGCCTGCTGTGAACTGGCAGCCTGCTTTGCCGTGAGCTGATGAGGAGCGCTCTTCTGCTTCTTTGTGGCTTGCTGTTGATCATTCTCTGAAGAAGAAGACTGTCGCTTAGCAGATTTTGACTGAGTGACTGAATAGACTGTACCAGACCGATCTATGCCTCTGCCCATCACCTGCCTTACTGCCGCAGATGCTGATGGTGGCTGACTAGGCTTTGTCACTGGATGACCAGATTTTGGCCCTTGCTGACTGGACCCTGACGCAGGCTGAAGAAGAGCAAAGGCAGCAGGCTCAAGGCTTCTGTCAACAGGAATGAGCACTCCTGTCTTCTTGACATATGCGTTGCGGCACTTCTTGCACCCGTACTTGGCATACCGGCACTTGGGGCAGCCGACTTTCCCTGAGGCAGCAGCCTGCTCCAGAGCTGCTGCTGCAGCTGCTGGTGAAGCTGCAGGTGCAGCTGCTGCCACAGAGGATTTGCCATTGCTGGGGGGTGGGGCCGCATGCAGCTGGGGTCCAGTGCTGGTACCAGGTGGTTGTGTAGGGAGTCTGGGCTTCTTGGCTGGGGCAGTTGCAGCACTGCCCTGTCTGCTTGCTGACCTGGCGTTGGTGACTAAGCTCTTAGCAATCCTATTGGCAGCAGATCTAGCTGAGGAGGCAGTTGCTTTTGCGCCTTGTTGCTTGGATCTGCCAGCTGGCACAGCATTGCCAGCTGCTTGGCTGGAAGGTGCAGCACTCTCAGGCCCTGCAAGCCATACACAGTCTTGATACCTTGGAGAGGGTGCCTGGAGCACTTTTCAGGTAAGCATATCTGCTGGTATTAGTGTTAGTCAAGTCAGTCATGTCGGGGCAGCTGCACAGCAGGAGCAAACACGGTGGGCAGCATCCTGCTGTGCATGCTGAGCATGGCCAATATGTAATGCACCATGAGCAGCAGAGTGACTCCAAACTACTGAGTTGAGCAGGCAAAGACTTGTTTGCGGCAACATGTCATGGTTTATGATGCTGTGTTGCAGCACACTACCAGAGGCAGGACCAGAATCAGCAGTCACCTTGAGCTGCAGGCACTGCTGGAGCCACCTCATCATTCCCCCTCTTCCTCTTTGCTGACGGCCCCTGTGTCCTTGCTGCTGCCTCCCCACTTGGCATTGCCTGCAGTCTGCCTGCATCTGGGGCAGAAGATGGAACTGGATTGCAGCTGTTCCTGCTGCGGCTGCTTGCCCTGGGAATTGATGTCCCAGCAGCAGCAGCAGCAGCAGCACTAGCAGCAGCTGTGCTGGGAGTTGCGACCTGCTGCGCTGCAGACCGGCGGGTCAGGGGCCTGTCAGGGTCCACCCCAACTGCCAAGACAGCAGCTGCATCTGCAGCTTCAGCGGCAGCTGCAGATCTAGTGGGTCTGGCGCTGCTCTGCTTCTTTGCTGTGGCCATGTGAGGGGTTGTTGACTCACCCCTTGAAAGGGGGGTGTGAGCAGAGCCTCCTTTTAGAGCTGCCACAGGGCCGGCAGACTTTCCCTTGTGTGCTGCCTTGTGGGCAGTGAGTGCCTTTGCTGCTGTGGGCGGCAAAGGAGGCTTGCTGACTGACGCTGTAGCTGCCTTAACGACTACCTTGGAAGCTGCTGCAGCAACTGGTGTAGTCACAGTCCCAGCAGCTCTCAAGGCCCTAGTGAGGGGTCGGTCAGCAGACAGCACATCACCTGCTGCTGATGTGCTGGCGTCTGCCATTGATTGTGTGTGCGTGTGGGCAGTGGCAATGGGTGCGGCATGGGTTGAGGCCAGCAGCCCCCTGGTGGATGGGCGTGTAGTGTCTACTGCCCTGGTGGAAGGGCGTGTGCTGTCCGCTGACGTGGTGGACGCATGAACATGATCTGCAGACTGATTGGCAGCATGCCTGTTGACTCGCCAAGTGACTTCACTGGGTGTTGCACTCACGGCACGCTTCTGTGCCTTCCTTGCAGACTCCTGCTGCCTACATGCCAGAAGCACAAGATCCTCAGCAATGGTTTGTGATATGCTCAGCAGCGTATGTATATACTTGCAGCAATTGTGACAAACATTTGCTCAGCTGGTGATGACAATGAATTGCCCAATGACCATGACACAGATTGCTGACACCATGAGCAAAGGCTCCACCATGTGTCAGACCATGGACTAAACTAGCTGCGGTACAGAAATGATCCCCAAACATGCTTCTCATGATAAAGCTAACGAGATCAAGCCCAATGTATACCTTGCAGCTGGCCTCTTGCACTTCTTTCCTGTTGCAGCACCACATGCTTCTTCAGGTTCTCTGTCAGAGCCTGAGTCATCTGAGAAGACAATTGGGTCACAGCCGCGGTCAACAGTCACTCTGGTGCTCTGTGACTGGCTGGCAGGAAGCTGGCTTGGAAGCTGAGTACAAGGCTGAGAGGGGCCGGGGAGGTCCTGAGGGTGGTTAGATGGGGGTGACTGGGGGGGCTGAGGGGGTAAGGGCCTGGGTGAGCTGAGGGGTGGACTCAAAGTCCTGTAAAGCAACATGAGACAAATTGTTTATGTATAGGAATCTATGCATGAGTCAGGACTGCAGCAAATCACTATGCACTGTTACTGATCACAAGTTGTTCACAAAAGCATCACACGTCATAATGAACAACAGTTACGCTTTGCAATTCCAAGAAATCAGTATACAATCATCCATTACTATTTGACAAGCAAATTGCTGCTGCTTGCACGCTTTGCTCTGCCTGCTACCGACTATTGACAAGACTTTGATGCGTGATGCAGACATCAAAAAGCGCAACCCTGTACATGGACCAACCAGTGCTACCAATGACTATACTTTCAAGCCTGTGGTGCTGACACCATGTGATCAAAACACAGACGTACCTTCTCACTACACAATGACGACACAACTGCACACAAGGACTATCCCTCCAAGCTTGTGGTCCCAATCTCTAATGCATATGACAACACTAAAACTACACAGATTATGGACACACCTTCTCATCATGCTAGCACTTTTGGTCTTGTGCCGGGGATGGTCTGTGCTGGGTCTCCCTTGATCCGCCCGCCGTGCCTCTTCAGGCAAGCCCAGAGGTAGTCCCATGCCCAGCAGGGGTTGCTCCCAGGGCTGACTAAATGAGCCCCCAGCAGCTGCTCTGGCAGCTTCACCAGAAGCTGCGTCAGTAGCTACAGATGTGGTGGGTGGTACAGCTTGCGCTTCTGCTGCTGATGTGGACTCAGGCTGCACAGCACCTGGCTCAGAAGCTGCCGCGGTGTCAGCAGACTCATGAGCAGTGTGGCTAATACTGTTTGGTTCAAGAGGGGGTCCTGATTTGGCAGCAAACAAGCGACCAGACCGGGTGGCCCTGGTGTTGTTGGATGCCTCATCACCAGACGCACAATGAGCTTCAGACAGAGCCTGTGGTATGTGGCTGTCAGGATGTACGTGAGTGGACTCGGGCGCTGCCAGGGGAATGACAGACTCAGAAGATGTGATGCCCAGCAACTGGCCAGATCTTGTAGATCTCGTCAGGCTCACACTCACAGCACCATCTTGAGAGCTGCATGGTTCTTGTGCACCTGCTTCGGCTGCTGAGGGCTTAGATGCACTGACAACACAGTCAGATTGTTTCGTGGCACTGCTAGAAGGATTGTCCTTATGCGTGGGCTCAGGACCGCTGTCGCTGAACCTGACAGCTTTGCCTGTGCTGGCAGCTTTGATCATCTTCTTTTGGCTGCTGTGCTGAGAGGCCCTCAGCCCTTGAGGGCCCTTTGCAGCAGATGTGATGACAGGAGAGCTGACAGGTGCCTGCTCAGCTTCTGGCGCAGCAGGCTGTGAGGCATTGCCAGCCTCTTCTGCAACATACAGAACATGTTATCTTCACGGGAAAGAGCTATGACTTTACTGCACTGCAGATCTTAGCAGCTGACAAGTCTGCACAACAGCATAACCAGTATCTTAATTTTATTGGAAAGAGCTATGACTATACTGAATTGGAAGTTGTAGCAGCTGACAAGTCTGCACAACATCATCATCCACAACACGGAGTCCTGATTTGAGTACCAAAAAACACGTCAAACAGCATCACAAGCTTGGGTGCAGCTCACCTTGAGCTGATGAGCTGGTTTGAGCCTTGCTTGCGACAGCCCTCTGACTGCGTGTCTGCCTAGGGCTTGTCCCAGCCTGCCCTTCCTGCTTGGAGCCCTTAGCAAGCACAGGAGTGACTGCAACACCTTTCGGCGCCAATCTAGGGGAAATTCTGAGCTGGCTAATAGATAACTGCTTGTCAGGTAACCGCGTCGGACTGACTGGATGCTGAGTGTGAGGTGATGCAGCAGCAGAGGTGACTGGATGCTGACTGGAAGAGCTGACTGGACCTTGACTCATGCACAATTTGCCAGATCTGGTGGTGCGTGGCAGGGACAGGCATGACGGAGACAGAGAGACAGGAAGGATCTCATTGTCTGAGGGACCCGCAGGGGTCAGCCCTGCTGCTTCAGGGGGGTCATCAATGCTGATGCCACTCTGTCCCTGTCTGGACCTTGTCACCCTCTGAAGCTCAGGACTCTGAGATGCAGCTGCCTGCTGTAAAGACCGCTCACTGTGCACTTCACAGACAGGTTGCGCTTGAGAAGAGCTGTTGGGCGCAGCATTAGCATCTGTGCCTCTGGACTGCGCAGACCTAGTGACCCTACAAGGGCTGATGCCCGGATGTGTGTCTGTATCTGCAGGCTTCAGACTGACACAGCTGCTGCTGGGGGAGGCACTGGGGGAGGGCACACAGAGCAGGCCTTCAGCTTGCATGGATCGTGTGAGCCTTCGTGGACTTGTGCTGCTCAAGTGGTTTCCAGGATCGTTGGGTTTGGGGTCTTCACTGGGTCCAGCAGCAATGTCATGTGCCCCTGTAATAGGGCTCGATTGCTGCTGTGGAGGGCTGTTGCCCTGCAGGATGCAGAGGAAGGGCAATTGATGGCGGCTGCTCCATACTTTTGCAGACAAGTTGAAAAGCAGGCTCAACAGCTCCTCGTGTTCAAAAATGCAATGCTGTGTACAACCAAGAGCAGTGGCAGGCATGTGGGCGCAACAGACTTGCTGACTACTGGTTGTTGTAAAGCTTGTAATCTTCTGTATACCACACCAGCTTACGCGGTTTGCAATGCCTATGGTTTTTTCAGAGCATGACATAAGCACATGCATCTCAGACAATGCATGGTTCCTTGTCATCGTCACTGAAACCACCCTAACAGTTACAGCAAACAGATCAATCATTTGCTGTACGACCTCATTTTAGAACACTTTGGGATCATGAACATGGACAGACAAAGACATACACCTGTGCTTTGAAGCCAGGATGTCTGATGAGTCACAACTGGCTTCACACCCCAGACGGTGAGGTATAAAATGAATTGACAGACAAACAGATGTCTGACTCAAGCAAACACATGGAAGCGCACACCTCTCCACTAAAGGTGTCCAACATTTAGCAGTTGAGTTTGCACAACGCTAGAACAGTTGCTAGAAAGAGGAAGGAGCAAACAGATGGAAGGGCATACCTCTCCACTTGGCACTGCCTCCTCTGATGGCCCTACACCAGCGTTGCTTGAACCAGGCTGGCCAGAATGCGCCCTGATGATCTTCACATGATGCAGCTTAGCTGCCTCGTCAGCTACGCCACGAGTCAACTGCAGCGACAGCGCCATATCATGTGCAAGCTTTGCTTGTGCATTCTCACTGGCGTCTGCGATCTCAGCTGCTAGCTGCTTGGCCTGCTTGCTGCTGGCTGTCCCCTTGCTGTGGCCGTGCTTACTGCCAGACTGTGCCTTGCTGAACAGCGGCTTCGCAGGCTTAGAGGGTGAGACTTGCTTGGCAGAAGTGCTGGGAGAAGAGGAAGCCAGGAGCTGGTGATCGAGAGTGACTGCCTGCTGAAGCAAGAGGTGCATGTTTTGCTGCCAGGAGGCGAGGGCGCGCTTCCTGAGCTTCTCACGGCGGCGGCACTGGTCGGCCAAGATACGCACTTGCTCCAGGTCATCCCTGTAATGCAAATGGTTGATGAAAATGTGTCTTCACGTTTGGTCAAGTTTACGGCGTTCTGAGCAGCACTGTGTGCTTTATCAGGAAGCCTTTAGACGTCCCCTGATGAAACATAAAAGGGAAATCATTATACGCCTTCCAGCAATCCAAACAACAGAATCCTAAGATGACAGCTTAGAGCTAAGACGGAAGACCACAGCCCAAAGGGTTTAGGGTTTAGCTTAAAAAAGCTAAAATCCATACCTCATGTCACGCAGCTTGGAATCAACATCCTGCAGCTGCATGGTTTTGCGTGCTCTGAGAGGCCGGCGTTCTTCTTGAGCCATGAAGGGCACATCATCTTCAGACTCACCCTCAGTCTTGGCTTTGCCCTTGCTACCTGCACACAGCATCAGGGCAGTGTCAAACTGCCCTTGCTGCATGTCCACAGCATCAGGGCATCAATCAGCCTGCCATTGCTGCCTGTCTACAGCATCAGGGCATTGTCAAACTGCCCTTGCTGCCTGCCCACAGCATGAGGGCATTGTCAGACTGCCCTTGCTGCCTGCCTACAGCATCAAGGCAATGGGAAATTGCCCTGGCTGCCCATACACAGCATCAGGGCATAGTAACATGGAGATGGAAGCAGTGGATACCACAGAACTCATGATAAATCAAGAACCCCATCAGACATTATGGTTACTTACTAGACAGCTAAAGCGTATCTGTCACTGTCCTGAATGCATGCACTACATTGCAAACAAAATGCAGACCATATATTATGGCGGGCTCACAACTGTTTAGTAGGGATGACGTTTCTGAATTGTAATAGACGTTTGGGGATTGAAAACAGCTGTACGTCTCCACAACGTCGGTGTCTGAGTTGGGATCTTCACTGTAGAATGGACGTTTTAGACTTAGAACAGACGTTTTGGGACTGGAAAGACACTCTACTCTCTTCCTTGTCCGAGGCAGACATACCTGCAGCTGTCCCCTAAGGTGTCTGAATGTGAATTTCACTGTAGAATGGGCATTTCTGAATTAGACCAGACGTTTTGGGACTGAAAAGAGACTCCACTCTACTCTATCCTCTTCCTTGTCCTAGGCAGAAAAGAAAAGAAAAGAAAAGACTACGCCTTTCGGCGTCAATTTAATGAGAAGCCAAGTATTATACCGGGCTGCCCAGGGTCCTAGGCAGACAATAGACCCTAGACTCTAGACCCTAGACAACAAACCCATACCTGCAACTGTCAGCCTGTGCCAGGGCGGCTCATACCACAACCGCTGCAGAAGCGGCCTCTCAGAGCACTGCCTCTTCTGGCACCAGTGCAGATACACTGCCTTGACGGCTGCTGCTGGCTGGCTGCTAAGACCCTGCAGGGCTGTCTGAAGGGGAAGGACGGTGTCCACATCAGGCAACTGCAGACTGTCACTGCTGGCCTTCCCTTTCCCCTTGCCGTCCCTGCAGCAGTTGCATGACTCATTGCATGTGCTTTCTGCAGAGGCGACTGCAAGTCTTGCTGAGGTCAGACTGTCATGACTGCGCTATTGCAGGTGCTTGCAGATGTTGCTTGCTTACTAACCAGCACAAACATAGGCCTGCTGCTGGGCCTGTGCTGTATACAGCACTGCAGGCATGTAAATGCGCAATAGGCAGACAATAGGCAGACAGTAAGTAAAACATAGGCAGACAGTAAGCAGACAATAGGTAGACAGTAAGCAGATGATAGGCAGAGATTGAGTGCGTACTTGGCAGGCAAAGGTGAGCCAATGAGGTTGGCCCAGCGCTCTGGATGCTTCTGCAGCTCAGTGTGGTGCATCTTCTCCAGTGCATCCATCAACTGCTCCATCTCATCTTCTGACATCTTCTGCTTACCCTGGAGGAGACGAGGAAGAAAAAAAATCACAAGCTGTAAGACTGTAAGACAAGGTCGTGGCACTCCAACGTGTAGCATATTTCACTGTTGTGATGCACGTGTTAAGTGTGTGTTATGGAGCATAAATGATGGTCAGATTGTGATTCAAACAAAACGACAGTTATATAAAGAGGTTTGCAAAGCAGGCACATGCAGCATTGACATCACCATGATGTCCCCGGCCAGATATTCTAATGCTTGAGAGGCTGTCACCTCATGCAAGATCAGACACTGCTAGTATCAGGCTCAAAGTGGTGCAGTCATGATGCAGTGGTGATACAGTTATGCCGCAGTAGTGCTGCCGTCAAGATGCAGTTGTGAAACAGTTGTGTGATGCAGTTGTGATGCCAGGTCAGACCAGCGGTCAGCTTGGTGTGAGCTACTGAGCCTTGCAAGTCAAGGTGAGCAGGAGCATGGCTCACTAATGTCATGCCTCAGGCAATGCACACTTTGTGACAGCATACATGCATGACTGACCTGACAGTGATGCTGCAGCCACTCCTCGTCTTCTTCATCCAGATTATACTCGACAGTCGCCTCCTCATCGTCTGGTGTGGGGACCACATACCTGATGTATGCAGACTTGCCACCAGTTGCATTTTCTGCACAGTAGCAAGTTTGCTCACATGTGTGCTGCCTCCTTGACAGCCTGGTACATCACCTGGCACTTCTTTCAGCATGAATAGAGCATGCAGCAGTGCATGAATGCTATGAGTTTTGTAAAAGTGGCTGAGAGGTCTATTTGCAGGTAAGAATCAATTTTGAGCTGTCAATATGGGGCCGTCTCAAGTCCCTAGGTGACTGTCAAGACAATCATGCACAAGACCAAAGTAATGCTGTCCTGCATGAACAAGCCGTGTTAGAGTGCAAGCTGAGCTGTCGTGAGTGGCTTCATACAGATGACAAAGCAGGGTCCTGTCTTGCCAAGATATGTATCTAACTTGTCAAATAATCTTAATGACAGATTGTTGCATGAGGACAGTAAGCATTGGTGTGCATGCAATACTCAAAAGCTTTCTTGCACAGAGCCGTGCACATTGCAATGTATGTACAACATCTGTCAAGTCCCAGCAGAAAGACACAGAACAGAATGGTGCAAAAAGCAATGGGAACAGGTTGCTACCTTGGCCTAAGCTGCTCTGAATGTTTGTGTATGACGGCGTCGCAATAGCACTGGCTGCTTCTTGTCTGACAGCAGGCAGAGGCTTGCCCAAGACACTGAGCTCAGGAGCCTCCAGGCTAGCAGGAATTGGCTTAAATGTGTGGCCTATCACTGCCACTCTAGGCTGTGAGGCAGACAGCCTGACTGAGTTTGCTCCCTGCTGTGCTTCTTCTTCTTGCCGCTGAAGATATTCCAGGAAGGCTCCACCATCAATGCCAGCTATGTCGGGGTCATCAGTGCCGACTACAATGCGCATCTGCAGCCATAACAACAATAACAATAATGATGATAAGAATAATAAAATAATAATAATAATAATAACGCTTTCCAGCTCATGATGAGCTAGGTACGCGCAGGACAAGTCTTTCCAGTCTGCAGCAATGAGGTGTGTTTGGGGGCTAAAATCAATCAATTTATATTTTGTGTCTTCAGGACACATCAGAGGCGTCAACAGACCAAGCCCAGGAAATTTCTGAGAACGCTGAGTTTGTACAAATCAAGTCATTCAATGCTGTGTGAAAAGAATGTCTGTGTGTGCTCAGGGTCACATGATAGCATGTAGCTCGCTTCAGACCAATCTACACTCAGATATAGTGAGTGCCCACAATCAGAGACCACTAAGATGCAAAACGGTTGCATGCTACATGCACAGGTACTGTGTGCACATACATGCTGCTTGGACACGTCCTGCTTGACATGCGGCTAATTTTGCAGGCATACAATGTGTATAACTTGCACAATGCGTCTTTCATGTGAGGCTGGGCATGAGTACATGCATCTGAATGCATCTTGTTCCACATGTGCGTTGCTGTTGCACCTTGTCATTCACATGCAGCTGACGTGGCCTTCTGAATGCATCTTGTTTCACATGCGTGCTGCTGGCATACCTTGTCATTCACATGCAGCTGACGTGGCCTGACTGTCCTTGGAGCAGTGCCAGGCCTGGGGCCATCCTCCGTTGTGGGGGTCTTGGCAGGTCTCTGTGTGCCCCTTGCTGCCTTCTTGACTGTTGATGTCTGTCCTGGCATACTCCTAGATGCAGCTTGCGATATGTCTTTGCTGAAGAATGCTCTGCATAGAGATAAGGCAGAGGTGTACAGTTTGCGGAGGTACAATTCAAACGATGCACCCGACAGCTGGCTTATTAGTGCGCACACATACATTGAGCAGAACCGTAGGCATGCAATGCTGAACACAATGGTGCACACACTGTGCAAGCAAATTGCGTCCATGTTGTGCTGCAGCATACACAACAAGGCCCACACTGCAAGTACACTTATTGAAAACATCTGGTTAGTCTGCACAAGTGTGTTGAGCAACTGCGCCTCAATACTGATCACCATTGTTGATGCTTGTAGGCTTGTAAGTTTACACCTTACAGAGAGAGCGCTCTCACCTTTTTGATCCTTAGCACCATCTTGCAAGGGAAGACACTTTCCGTGAGAATTGCCACCCAAAACTACAGAGGGACGCTCGGAAGCATGCAAGTTCCAGGCACACAAACACACGCTTGTGGGATGGACACTCTGCGGTACCACAACCGAACCTACGGCCGAACAGAACAGAAAGACTACTTTCCCACGTGCTCGTGCGGCCACGACGTCAAGCTCGTGAGCGCTTCGTCAACGAGCAAGCACGCAAGCCGAAGTGCGAGAGACAGTCAGCTCGTCACAGGCTTCTGTGCACCGCTCTGCCAAGCGCTACCGCACCGTGTTCAAAAGACAGCACGAGATCAAGGCTTTCAATTCAAAGTACTGCGTCACTGTACGGTAAATACGGCGTAACGCTCAACCCAAGGTCGCCATGACTAAAGACTGTCACTGTGGCTGTGACAATGTTATGTTGGACAAAGCTGATATGCTGGCACTGGAGTACTCCACGACCCGTGCAGGATGCACATCGCAGGCCATATTTATAGTGCCATCATGTGCATTGCAGCTGCATGCCACATGCCATGTTAGTAATGCCATGTTAGTAATACATTACACTTATGCAAATGGTCCTACCGACTGAAGTTTACAGTAGACGACCAGTTGGTCATGAGCAAGACACGTTTTGTGATGCGCGTTCATTGTCCAATCTGTCAAGGAAATGCTACTCCGCTCCTGTTTTGACGATAACGTATGCTGGTAGACGCTGGTAAGACGCTGGTAACTGGCAATGACGGTTCTCACTCAGCACGCTGAGCACGGTGCTGAGCTCCTTTGTGATCTCGGAAGGGCAAATCAGTACCGTTGCGGTTGTCTTAACATCTGCACGGTAGACTTGCACGGCATGGCACTGGAACAGTGTCGCTAAAGTGATCGTGTCACAGAGTCTGCTTGTCTGAATTGTATTGGTAGGCCCAAGCTTAGGACGTGAACAGAAACAGTTATAAGCCGGCTCAGCAAAGCTGACCAGTCGCACATGATCCTATGCTTGTCTTGCAGCTTCAAGATACGTGATCGGCAGTTCCTGCGGGCCTGCACCTGTCTGAGTGCTACTGAACAAGTCGCCGCAACTTGCCAAGCGTACCTGTGCTTACAGTATCAGCAGCAGCACACTGTGTTTGTCAGATGAAACGCGTGAATGTCAACACACGTGAACAAATGCAAAACGCGGATGTAATAGACCTGACAAAGAGTTCAGCTCAGCCAGCGAGGGCCAGTAGTGTGCCTGAGTGTGGAGTGATTAATCTCGCTGACAGTGACAGCGACAGTGATGCTTCAGCTAGCAATGCTCCCCAACAAGCGCCAAGGTCTATTCCACCAGCACTACTTCCTGCCGCATACCAGACTGGCCACAGCCATAGGCGTATCAGCAAGCAGTTGAACGACCATCCACTCCCTCCTGCACAGAGTCAACCAAAACCACCACAAGATAGGATAGTGAGCATTGGCAAGCGGTATGACAAGGATAGAGAGAAGCGCCAGGCCACTGATGCCAGCTTGGGGCAGCCTCAGCAAGATGTGCCGGGGCCCCTGCAGCAAATTGTCAATCGTGAAAGCGAGAAACAGAAAGCAGCAATCAGCCCTGCTAGGCAGCATGCCGCCGCAAGTATGTTCTTTTACACAGCATCAATCAGCTGCTAAAGTCTTCTTTGATGTTCTTACTCAGTAAATTTGTGGCACTCTCACAGCAATACTTATGTCGTGCAGAAGCTTCCAAGAATGTTAGTGCAAATGTTACTCAACAGATTGGCCTTGAGGCAGGCACTCAACCCATACAGAAACCCCAGGCTGTTGCTGGTATGTATGAAAATCTTGTTTACATGTTGATGCAAAAAGTCTATACAGTAATCCATCACACAGCATATTTTCTGCTGCAGATCACAAACGCGCGTCATCAGCCCCATCTCACCAGGCTGCTACAACAGGTCTGGAAGCCACAAACCTGCCACCACATGGTCAGTCACCTAGAGGACAGGTGGCACAGCCTTTGCACTTGGCACGGAAGCTGAAGGCAAGCAGCCAGCCTGAGTCAAGACCGCAGTCTCAAGCAAAGCAATCTTCCCAGTCTGCACAGCAGCCTCAGCATGCACAGCTGCCTCAGCATGCACAGCAGCCTCAGCATGCACAGCAGCCTCAGCATGCACAGCAGCCTCAGCGTGCACAGCAGCCTCAGCGTGCACAGCAGCCTCAGCCTGCACAGCAGCCTCAGCATGCACAGCAGCCTCAGGTGCCTCAGCAAGCCCCCAAGGAGACTGCAGACAGGCTGCATGCTGACCAGCAGCTTTCTTCACAGAAAGACCCACAGGCATCACAACAGCCTGAAGCATCAGACAAAAGCCAGTCAGATAAGCAGCAAACTGCTCTTCAGCAGCGTTTTGCCACAACAACAGCAGCAGCAGCACTTCAGCAAGTGCTGCACCTGCCTGCTTTGATGGCAAATCAGTCTCAGGCAGCTTCCCTGTTGCAGTTCCAAGCAGCTGCTGCATCCCTGGCTTTAGGTGCACCAGAGGCTGGAGCAGTGCATGCTGCAACGCAGCAGAAGAACGCGCTCCAGCAGCAGCCAAAGGCGCTTCAGCAACCACAAGCTGCAGCAAGGCAGCCAACTGCGCCACCACATGCCTCACGACTGTCCGCAGCCCAACATACCCAGAATATGTTCAGCCTAGCTAGGTTTGCTGCCCCTGCTGGTGCTGTGACGCCCTCCCATCTCCAGACAGCACAGCATCAGCCTGTCTCTGCTGATGCTACCTTGGCAAGCAGCTCACCCAAGGAGGTTTCAGGGCATGAGCAGCTGACTGACAGGGGCGGTCAAACTCTGCTTCCGGCGGGTGCAGTGGCCTCAGCACAGCCTGCTCTGAGTAGTGTCACTCAGCCTGCAGAGCTTCAACAGCAGCTGCCTGCAGAGCTGCAACAGCCGCTGCCTGGTGTGGTGGTGACTCAGCAGCGTCTTGAGAAGCTGCGGGAGCATGACAAGTCATCTTCACACTCAAGAGAGCCACCCAATGTGCAGAGGCAGGAGCAGCAGGCACAACAAGCACAGCAGGCTCAGCAGGCACAGCAGGCTCAGCAGGCACAACAAGCACAGCAGGCACAGCAGCCTCAGCAGGCACAACAAGCACAGCAGGCTCAGCAGGCACAACAAGCACAGCGGGCTCAGCAGGCTTTGTCAGCGCCAACTGTGCCACCTCAACCTCAAGCTCCCATGCCTGTGACTGCACAGCTGTCCGATTGCAGCTCTACACAGCTCGACGAGATGTCCGCATCCATTGCTCGGCTCTTTTCTATGGAAGCCCAGCGCCATCGCCTTGACGCCCCCTTCATGCTGTATGCTGTCAAACGGGTTCTCAACCAGTGGAAAGACATGCCTATGGCATCAGGGCTGGCTCCATTTCGCGGCAAACCACTTCATGTAGTCAAAGAATGGCGCTACCTCGTTGTGAGGTATCTGGATCGGCTGGTAGCTGTACAGAAGCAGAAGCAAGGTCGCGAATCAGATGTGCTTGGGAAGCTGTCCACCTACCTGTCTGAACAGGTAAAGCCCTATGGCCTGTGCCCTGTAAAGCCCTATGGCCTGTGCCCTGTAAAGCCCTGTGGCCTGTGCCCTGTAAAGCCCTGTGCCCTGTGACGCACTGTGCGCTGTGCTGTTCTTTGTGTAACAGGCAATATGGACAGAGATGAGTGTGTGTCCACAGTGCAGAGACTGTGTTGCACAGTGGTTTCAGGTTGTCAACCCTGATGTACTGATGCTTGCTGGCTTTTGCAACATGCTCATACCTCTGGCCAAATTCTGGTTACCCAGCCTGAGCATGCCATGTTTGTAGAACTTGGTGGCATTAGCAAAGAGACTGAAACCAACAATCACCAAACAAATCAGCATGTTCAATGCAAAGCATGCGTCATGTCACCCAAGGTGACTTTTAACAATAGGGCGTAGTGGCATGTACCTAGCTCATCATGAGCTGGAAAGCGTTTTCATGATATTTGTTATTAGCATTGTTATTATTATCATTATGTAATGGCGATGCAGGTGACGCAGCAAGATGGCCTGGGCTTGAGCATCAAGGACTTCATGCTGCATGTTGGCAGTTTTGATCCAGGGTTGCTTACTCAATGGTCAGGCAATCAAAAGCTAGCCAGTCCACAGGTGGGAATGCTCCTGCGGTGTAATGGTCCTGTGTATTACATGTGCACAGCACCTCAAGGGCAAGAACTTGCCTGCAACAGAGGTGTACATAGCAAGTGCCTGCCTTTCTTCAAACCAAAGTATCAGACAAGCTGACACATAACAAGGGTAGCCTTGATGGTTGGTCAAGACCAAGTGATGGACCCGAGCATTCCTGCTGTGTCAGTGCATCCGCCTGTCACAGCTATGTACAAATCCCCTGATTGCACACCTGTGATGCAGAGGCAAGAACTCCCAGCTGCAGTCACATCGCCTGCAATAGAGCTGCTCCCAAACTCCACTGTCATAGCTTTGTCACAGCAGCAGCCATCAGCAGCACCAGCCACTCAACCTTCAGCTGCCGTGCCCACAGCCACAACAGGCAGCACCTTGGATGTACTGCCCCCTCATGATCTGAGTGGGCCCTCTGTCAGCAGGCTGATGAAACATGTGAGAGAAGGGCAGGGTCGTCTCAGGCTCAAGGTGAAGGGACCCACAATGCCATTACCAGCTGTGCCTACTGCTGCATCACAGCCGATTGGCACACTGGGAAATGGGCAGCCCACAGTGCTCCACAGAAGGGTAGGCAGACAGTCACTCAGACAGAGTTGCCGTCGTCGACTCAGCCTAAACTGCCTTTGTCAACTCAGTCAGGGGCTGTGCACAGCTCACCAATGAACCAGATCATCCTTGATGAGCCGGCCAGATCCCAGGCTAATCTCGCATCAGGCCCTGCTACAGAGCCTGCCCAGGGCAGGAAGCAGAACCCCCAGCAGCACAGTGAGGCAGCTGCAGATCCTGCTGTGCACCCCTTGAGTTCACCAAGAGGGTCACCCCTGAGCCCTGTGCACCCCTTGAGCCCACCAAGAGGGTCACCCCTGAGCCCTGTGCACCCCTTGAGCCCACCAAGAGGGTCCCCCCTGAGCCCTGTGCACCCCTTGAGCTCCCCGAGAGGGTCACCCCTGAGCCCTGTGCACTCCTTGAATTCACCAAGAAGTTCAGCCTCCAGTCCGGAAAGTGCACGGCGGCAATGGTTGCTGACAGACAGCTTTCGCGAGCGGCAGGCAACTTGCAAGGAGGCCTTGAAGGCTGCACAGCAGGACGTGCTCAAGTGGCTGAAGGACCAGAAAGTGGTACACACCCGTTGCTTCTTATGTTTGCTGTGATACATTGCGCCTGCAGATGTGTAATCTTTGCATTGTATATTGTCACACCGACAGCACCTCCCAAATATTGTATGAAACAGCATGGCCCGCAAACTGTACATTGCCAACACAAACAGCATGGTCTCACATGATGCACCAACAACATGGATTCATACTGTATTTTTTCATACAAACAGCGTGATTGTCATACTGTGTTTTCTTGTACAATCTCCACGGTCCTCGACATGAATTCTGCTGTACAGCCTGATGATCCTCAACAAGTGTGTATATAAACATCTTGTCACCTCAACCGCAATGTATTGCATTTTTGGCGGAGCAAGCAGCCTGTGTTTATGCGAGCAGCAAAGTTGTACATCAGGCAAGTTGGGTAGTTGGGTACCTGTCTGCTGCCATCTTCACAAAAACAGCCTCCCTTGCGTGTCACATTGAATCTGCATGAGAGGTTGTGACATGCTGCATCCATGCAATGATGATGTTGTGATTTGATCGTACAGCACAGCAGATCAAACACATCTCTTCAATCTAGAAGCGCATTTGCACTGTCCCCAGGCGTTTCTGATGTTAGATCACTAAAGTAGGAATGGCGTTTCTGAATGAGAAACAGACGTTTCGGGATCGTGAAGAGCTAACAGCAGTGTTTCAGCAGCACCACAGACACCTAGCAAGCTGATGCAGTACTTGAGCTCTCTGATCTGACAGTCTTCTTCATTGTCGTTTTCTTGATGCATGCTCTTGGAAAGACAAGACTTGTCCTGCATTTACCCAGCTCATCATGAGCTGGATAGCGTTAATAATAATAATAATAATAATAATAATAATAATAATAATAATAATAATAATAACAATAATAATAACAATAATTTTACTATTGTTGCTGTTGTTTTTTTTAATATCGTTATTTATGCTCTTGATGGTTTGCAGGCCAAATACTTACCTGCCAAAGGCAAATCTGGCTGTGAGTCCTGCACCAGTGATGCATTCAAACAATCTCTGGCCAAGTATCAAGAGAAGTGTGGGCGCTCCTCTAAGACAAATGTGATTGCAAATCTTCGGCAGGTATGTTGGAAGCATCATCATCATCATTCCTCTCTTTCCTCTCATCAGATATGTGACTGCCTGTTACACAAAGCATCGCCTGTCTGCCTGTCCTAGGTATGTAAGTGCAAAGTGTTTCACTCGTAGTCAATGAATCCACTTACGAGCAGTCATACATAGTGCTGTACTCTTCCAGCACTAATTGTAATAATTATCATAAAAACGTGCACTTAGCCAGCAGGCATCAAGTATGTGTGACGCAAGTCAATTCCATTCAGAAAGGCTTGTTCAGAGCATCATGGGTGTAGCGGTTCAAGTTCAACTTGTGAATGTCAAACAAAACAACATCGTTCCAGACAGTCCAGCACTGACAGGCTGAAACTGTATGCAGGTCATTTTGCTGACAGAGTGTGAGGAGCACATGCAGACAGACAGCTGCTCTAGTGTGCTTCAGCACCTCCAGGGTGGCCTTCAGCAGTTTGGTGCAGAGGGGCTTGATGATCCGCTACAGCAGCCTGGTCATTCTGACAAGCGCCTTCTCATGCAAGAGGTATGCCTAGTTGCCACACAGGGCACGTTTCTCACCCTCAAGGGAAGACCTGGCTATGTCTTGGCACATCTGTTTGCCTGTGTTTTGCAGCATAACAGCTCAATAGGCTAGCTCAACAGGCTAGCTCAACAGGCTAGCTCACCAGCAAGACCAACAGGTGCTCAACAGCAAGACCAAGAGCCTGTATAGTGCCAAAGGACGACTTGCATCATTGGCATGTCGGAGTACACATCATCTGCACTGCTGACTCAAATTGTGTACTGTGCCTGCAGTTCTACACGGCTCTTCAAGCAGCTGCAGCTGTAGGTGAGACTGGACTGAGCTCAGCGCGGCGGATGTCTTTGTCTATGAGTGAATCTGCACAAGCAACAGCCATAGCATCTGCCCAGGCTGAAGCACATGACACTCCTGACGTTCACAAGGCACCACCAGCCAAAGGGCAGAGCACAGCATCCAAAGGGACAGCGGCAGAAGGTGAAGGGCAAAAGCCACCAGCCAAAGAAGTGAAGTCACCAGATGTTATGCCAAGCCTGGCCACCAAAGCTGCAGCTCCAGCAGATGCAAATGACTCTGTCCAGGCTCAAAAGACTGCATCTCAAGCTGGAGGGCAGGGCCCAGCTGCCAAGGGGGCGTTTCCAGCAGGCAAAAGGCAAAGCCTAGCAGCTGAGGGTGCATTGCCAGCAAGCGAAAGGCAGACCCCGGCAGCTAAAGATGTAGCACTTGAAGCTGCAGATGACGGTATGCTGGCAAGAGGGGCAGGAGCAGGTACTGATAGGCAGGTTTCAGCGCTGGGACACACAGCATGCGAAGCTTCAAGGCAGCCAGACAAGGAGACAGCAGCTGCTGCTGACAGGCAGAGCCCAGCAGCTGAAGAGCCTACAACTGCTGCTGAAAGGCAGAGCACATTGGCCCAAGGGGTTGGGCCAGTTTCTCAAAAGACTCCAACACCTGTGGAGGCTGCACCATTTGTTACAGACCGCAGCTCGGAGAAAGCCGAAGGGAAAGCACCAGCAGCTGCACAAGGCAGCACTCAAGCTCAACAGGCAGCATTAGAAGCTGAAAGGCAGAAACCATCAGCCGTAGAGGCTGCATCAAAATCCGACAGGCCGATCGCACGCCCACTTGCAGGCAGTGCAAAGAGACGCTTGGCTGGGGCTGCATTGAGAGCCAGAGGGCAAAGCTTGGGAGCTGAAGGGCAAAGCTTGGGAGCTAGAGGGCAAAGCTTGAGAGCCAGAGGGCAAAGCTTGGGAGCTGAAGGGACAGCGTCACAGGCTGAATGGACAGGCTCAGAGGCCAAAGCCACTGCGAATGGCACAGCCACTGCAGCAGCAGCTGGCAAGAAAGCCTCCAGAGCCATGCAAGCAAGCTCAAAAGGCACACAGCCAGTCCCTGAGCAGCAGACTGACACACAGAGCAGGATACCAAAGACGCAGGGGACTTCTGCAAACAAGGAAGGCTCTGTCAAGCCTGCACAACCTCAGCCTGCTGGTCAGGACACCATTCCCAAAGGCCCTCATGCTGCTGTAGCAGCTGCACAGCCTGCTGCTGCAGCAGCTGATCCTGCAGCTGCCCAGCATGCTGCTGCTGACTCATCACAGGGGGTTCCCCCAAGGGTGACCCCTCAATCAGCTACTGAGGCAGGTGGGCCGTCAGCAGCAGAAGGGGGTCCGCTGCAGCCAGCTGGGCGGGGGGTTCTGGGGGACCCCTGGGGGCATGTCCCCTTGGTACTGTACCGTGCCAAGGGCAAAGTCAGCATTGCGCTGTTCTCTGAGCTCACAGGTCAGATTCCTGTGGCCTGCATCTGGCATGGCAGTAGCACACCTTCACTTGTGACGTGAGGTGTCAGCAGTCCATCAGTATTGACACAGAAGGAGGTTTCACATTTTCAGGTACCCAATCAGGTTATGCAGGATGGCTGTGCCAATCAAATTGCTCACAACAACTGTGCACATGGCAATGTGTGAATCAGCGATGCCCGGTTGGCATCAATGTTATGGTTGTGCCAGAGTCTGACCAAACCCTCATAAGCCTTTGAATATTCAATATGCACATTGGTTAGTTAGGCTGAAAGCCTGATTTTGATGCAGATGCTGATCGAGGAGCAGCACAGACAGTGCAGCAGCTTCTACAGAGCAGCAGCAACATCTATGTCAACCCTGCATATGAGTCTTGGTGTACTCACAAAGAACAGGAAGCCATGCAAGCAGCTGGCTTGATGCAGAATCGCAGACAAGGAAATCACCAGGCAAGTTTGCATACAGTCCTTTACAAAATCTTTGGTACTGCAGCTCCACTCTTGCATGTTGTCTGCATCTTGCTGATACTGTGATGAAGGCAGGTGCCTGCATCAGAATTTGATATTGGACTACACCAGCCATCTCATACACACTTGACGACACAGGCAGTAGGGCATATCATTTGCAGTGATATATTGTTGTCACTCTGCTAAGCAGATTCCTGCTGATCTTGACTGGACGAAAGCAGAAACATTGGCGCAATATGCAGGATTGGTTGCTTCGGCTGTTAGAGAACAGGTCTGTGGTACAAGCAGCAGCCAGAGCAGCATATTCTCAGGATGCGAGAGGCGCAGCACCTCTAACATCTATCAACCCTGTGGAAGCACCTCCAAGTCTGGATGGAGCACATGCATCTGTGCCCACTGTTGCTGCCCAACCACAAGATCACAGTGTTGCTGGCAAACAAGCAACAGCAGCTGTGACCTGCTCAGTGCTTGGGAACTCTGTGGAAGCACCTTCCAACACAGCTGCAGAAGCTGCACCTGCTGAAGCAGCTGCTGCAGAGGCTGGCAACAAAGAGGACCTCAATGATGCACAGGCTCAGGCTCCACTCTCAGACTCAGATGCCTCACTGGCTGGCAATAAACAGGATCTGAGCGATGTACAGGCTCACGCTCAGTCCTCAGACTCAGCTGCTCCAAGCTCAGCCCAGCAAGCAGGATCCAAAGCACCCTCAAAGCCTACAGTCGAACCTGCTGCTGCAGAGCTCAAGCAGGCAGCTGATACAGATGCACATGCACTGGACAGAACCCCTGCAGCCGCCCATGCATCAGCTAAAGAAGAGCCAGTGGGTGTGCCGCCATCCTGTCAAGCTGACCAGCCTGCTTCAGCAAAGGCGTCCAAGAAAAGGAAGAAGTCCCAGTCTCAGCCCATCAACAATGTCTTTGGGTCTGTCTCCAGGAACAGGAAGCGGGCCAAAGCCAAGAAGCAGAAGACTGACAGCCTGGCTGCTGCTGCAGCAGCTGGCGCAGCAGCTGCTGTTGGAGGCGCCAGCTCAGCTCACTGTCCTCTGAGCACTGAGGATAGGTCCGAGAGCACCATACCCAATTCCAGTGCTGCTGCAAGCAATGACACGGACATGGCGTCTGCTGAGGCAGAGGTTGGCAGCCCAGACAGGAGCCGCCACCCACAGCGACCTGCGAATGGCACAGCGCTTGGCAAGCCATCGCAATCCCTTGATCCTGCCACCACCCACATGAACGTGTCATCAGACACTCATCCTGGCAGCACTGCTGGTGCTGCAGATCAGCCACCTGTTAATGCTGTTGCACAGCTATCTCGTCATGCTGCTGTTGTTGCTCAGCCCTCACAGCAACAGCAAGATCATGCACAACAGCAGAGGATTGAGATCCCCTCCGCAGCTGGGGCCCAGGCACAACAGCAGAGAACCAGAATCCCCACTACAGCTGGGGTAAAGGCCGCCATGCACACTGCAGCAGCAGCTGCCAGTGGAGGTGGACAGGGCTCCTTGGATTCTCAGCAGCAGGGAAGAGGCTCTGACAGGGGTAATGCAATGCCTGGCAGTCTTCCTGATGGAGATCAGCCCATGGGAGATGATGCAGGACAAGGTGGCGATGCGCCCGGACCTGCAGGTTTTGAGCCAGAGCATGATAGCGATGATGAGGTATGTGCATAAATGCTTGGTCGTAGTGACTGCACCAGCACTACTGCTGGTATTTGCAATAACGTCATGAATGAGGACAATGGAAGAGCAACAGTTGACAGCTGGGAAGTTCAAAGTGCAGAGTTTTGCAAGTCTCTTGTTTCTCTACATGCGCTGCTATGACATCGACATCTATGCATGTGTGGACTCGTATGTGCAGCAATCACTATGCTCAGGACAATGCGTGCCTTGGGCGGTGAGATTCAACTCTGTGAATCACCATTTGGCTTGATTCCCAATCTCACCAGCATGCAGATGTATGCAATATACGGCAACAAGATTCAAAACGTCCATTTGAAAAACAAAAAGCGCTTGCTTCACTGCCACATCTTTAGGACAATGTCTGCTGACAACAGCATGTGTATGGTGCAGTATGCAGCATGCACAGCTGGCAACATCAACAGAATGCTGCTTCGCAAGATCGACCTCCAAGGCCTGTATGCCTTGGAGCATGAGCTAGACGGTATGTACTCCTTTGCCTGCTTTCTTGCCCAGCTCTGCATTACATTGGCGTTGTAACTGCTACTTGCGGCAGCCATCCTTGCACCTGCTAAATGATGATCTGTAGTGAACGTTCTAAACATCTAAACAGGTTTATTAGCATATTTTGATCTGCCCTGCTTCATCATAAGTAATGAGTGCCCATCACAGACTCTGAACAGTTATGTCAGCTATGCTCCAACTGGCGATACTACCAGCTTGTCTTTAGGAAAATACAAGTTTGTTTTGAGGTTTGAAAGCAATGTCTTCATGCAAGTGCAAAACATGCTATTGCCATACCTGCACCTGTGTGCATGCAAGCATGCAACACCTACAGACATTTTGTATTGCATTCAGGCGCCTTGTTCACATTCTCAGTGATGTTCTACAAGACAAATTGCGCCGCTGTCTTCCTACCAGCATTCTGGATCTCAAGCTGTGTGAATCTCCACAGTTTGCTGCTGTTGCTCGCCACTACTGCTGGTGCACACAACTTAGCAGCCTGCCTCGTCTCTGAACTTGAGCTGAACACCTATTGAGCACGACCTTTCCATCAGCTGGAGTACTGCACAGCAAGTTTACCACATTCATGTGCATTACTGAAGCGTTGCGATGCCGGGCAATCGTTCAACCCACTGTGCGGGTTACACTGATTTGTAGACAATCACTGTAAATTGAGGAAGCATGTCATGCTGCAGCAAGGCGAAAGTCTTTGGGACAGACCAAGTTCAACAGTGTGGTGCTGGGCAGCTATTTTCTTGCTCAATCAGTCCCAGGAAAGAATGGGGACAAGGGCAGCAAGCCAGCTGGGGAGTACTTGCACCGCATCAGGGCTGCGCGCAGCTGCCCTGTAAACGGCCTCGTCTTTGAGACCATGGTACGCACATTCTTGAAGCTGTGCTTGTCTGTGGGACTGCAGTGCATGCAAGCACGCTTGTTTGGCCAAGACATGGAGTCAATGCTGCATTTCATGCACTGCAAATGTAGCATCAATCTGGCTCTTTTTGGGAAGCTTGCTTCCCATATCAAGGCTTGTCTAGGAAGAAGACAGCTACACCTGGCAACCTGGCAACAGCTTCAAGAAGAGGACTGCCACCCAGCAGTACACACAGCAGCAGCAGCAGCAGCCTGCCTGGCTTTGCTCTCATCCTTTGCTTGATCACATAGCCTGCAGTTGCAAAGAACCAGGGGCACACTTGTTGTCACCTTGATGACACATGGTGCTCAATGGGGCATCACTGCATGTCTGCCGCTGCAGCACAGTGAACGCGTCCCTAGTGTGCAGCCTAGTCATACTTACTAGACTTATAGTCAGCTTTACGATGTGTGGAGTTCGGATAAGTAACCACTGCATGTTCTGCTGCTGCAGCATGGTGAAAGCGTGCCAGTGCGCTGCTTGTCTGACAGTACCGGCTGCTCAGAAGCCCAGGTGCTGTTGGAGCAAGCCAGAATTCTGAAGAGCAGTGGGCAAGCTAGGCTGACACGACAGGAGGTAAGCATCTACCACGTCGCATCAAGGAAGGGAAAATCATAATGCAGTGCAGTCACACGTTTGTTCATTGCATGGATAACCATTCCTGTTTGTCTGTACGTCTGTAACTTTTCCATGTGTTGCTGTGCCCAGATGCTGAGCCTCATTATGAGCAGAAGCTCCACATGCAGGCTGAGAATTCACCGACATGTTGTCCCATGGCCAAAGCTCATGTAACTTTGCAGTGCACTGCTGTTAAACCCCACACTCTGAGCATCAGCTCAATCATTGAGAATACCAAGTCTCTTCCAAGAGTCAGTACATTGCTTGTGGAACCGTACTTTAGCATGCAAGGCTTCACACTCTTCCTCCGCCTGCAGGTTGCTCATGCAGATGCTGCCTGGCGCATCAGCCTGTGTGAGCAGTACTTTGTCATCTGGGAGAAGCTCCGGCAGCCAGGCCTGACCCCAGAGCAGGAGGGCAGCCTGAGGGCCAGGCTTGAGATGAAAGCCAAGGAGACGCAGAGCAGGTCAGCCACAGTTGTGTCTGCTTATGTAGGTGCATTCATCCAGTCCTTCATTCATCCAATCCTTCGTTCAATCATTAATTCATTTGATAATACATTCATTCATGCATGCATTCCTTCGTTAAGTGCTTCATTTACTCATTCATTCAGTCATTCATTCATTCGTTCGCTCGTTTGTTTGTTCTTTCGTTCGTTCATTCATTCGTTCGTTCGTACATGCCTTCCTGCTTGAGTCAGGTCCGTACAGTCCTGAGTGTGCGTCCAGAAGCTGTGCAATGACACACCAGCAGCAGTCTGTCGCCCTCAAACAGGCATCAACCACCTGGCATGTACAGTCCATCCCAGTGGGGCAACAGCAGTACACTTGGGCAACAGCAGTTGTGTGTGTGAAGCTTCATGCCACAACTGTGCATACTTTCCTGCATGCAGCATGATCTTGTCACATGTGGCACCTGACATATATGGTTGCAGAAGTAGAGCAATGCCACGCAGACTTGTTGCTCTATGATGCAGGCCTCCTCAAAGTGTGTTTGACGCCATTGACAGCGACTATGAGGCTCAGGAAAAGGTCAGCCATGCCAGTTGTGCACAGTTTCTGTTGTATTCTTGCTGTGATTTTTCTCTGGCATTGTCTGCTTCATCAACTGTTTCTGGAAAGGTCCACATGAATACATGCCAGTCAAAGCTGCTGTGCTGCAGCATGCAAGGCTCCACTGCAATTTTGTCATTGAATGTATGTATAATTTGCCTTTGCTTTGTAAACGACTCAGTGGATTTGCTACAGTCTGAATCTTTAAGCCAAATGCCGTTTTGGACAATGAACCAGATGCCCTGTCGGGTTCTTATTTCAAGCCTCTTCCACCTTGTTTGGCTCATGTGTGATTTTGCCCCTTGGCACCCCCCCAATTCCCCCCACCCCACCTCCTGCCCTCTCCTCGTCTAACTGACCCCCCCCCCCCTTCCCCCTGCCTGCTGTTGTCTGTCTGAGCCCCTGTACCCCTCCTTGCAGTCCAGCAGGGAGCGCCTGGCAAGCCTCGGCATCCAGATTCCTGGATGCATCCCAGACCACGATAACCATCCCCAAGCACCCCTTGCGCAAGCCCATGCAGACCCCGTTTTGGTCCCAGGCCCCACCGATCATTGCAAGCAGCAGAGCCTGGATGCAGCTGTTGAGGCAAGACCACAGGCAGCTGCTGCTGATGAGGCTATGCCACAGGTTATGCCACAGGCAGCTGCTGCTGGTGAGGTCATGCCACAGGTTATGCCACAGGCAACTGCTGCTGGTGAGGTTATGCCACAGGCAGCTGCTGCTGATGAGGCTATGCCACAGGCTGTGTCTCAAATGCCAGCTGTCCACAGCCACAGCACATTACCAGATGCTGAGTCATCACCTGGATTAGGTCAACCAGGTGTGGTTGAAGGTGGTGCCTCTGGACCAGACTTGGCTGTCAAGCCTGTATATGACCAGCCAATGGCAGAGACTCAAGATGACAAGTCTGCTGTCATCCCTCTGAGGGAGGATGCGCATTCAATCCCAGCAGGGCTGTCAGAGTCACCAACGTCACCTGCAGGGACTGCTGCCATCCCCAAACAGCCCCAGGCCAGGGCTGCCCCCAGCAGCCTCATTCATGGCCCGGCTGGTGCTGCAATCAACAGCCCTGATGCTTCTGGTCCAGCTGGGGCTGCCCCAAGCAGCCCTGCCCTGCCTGAGCTCAGCAGCTTCAGCACTTCCCCCAGGGCACAACCCCCCTCCCCAACTCCAGCCACGAACGTGCTGGGGCCATTGCTGGGTAGCTATGCCAGCGCAACACCCACTCCAGAGCCAGAGCTGCCTACAACAGACGTCCTACAGAAGCCCCAGACTACTGCCCCTGCCCCTGCCTCAGATTTCTCTGAGCAGGCTAATGAGCACTCTGAGCGTGATGCTGATGCCCACCCCCTGGTCACCCCCCAAGCAGCCCCATCAGCCGCCCCTAGCAGCATGCCGGTGCCTGATCAAGCACCTGTCAAGCCCTCTGACGCAGCCGCACCCTCGACAAGGGCACCAACACCAGGTGAAGAAGACGAAGCAGCAGAGCCGCAATCACCAAAGGCACCTCTGCTGGGACTGTCAGGAAAATCTCCGCTCCCTCCGCTTGTCCTGTCCCCAACAAGGCTGCCCAGACCAGCCAGAACCCCTGAGCCAGTCCCCAGCAACCCCCTGCCACTCACTAATCTCAGTGATGCTGCTGTACCAGCACCAACCATTGCTGCAAATGTGTTTGAGTTACAACCCAGTGGACAGTCTGGTGGACAAACCAGTGGACAGCATAGTGGACAACCCAGTGGACAGCCTCGTGGACAGTCTAGTGGACAGCCTAGTGGACAGTCTGGTGGACAGCCCAGTGGAGCTGTTCAGCAAACTGGAGGCCAAGCAGAACTGCAGCTGGCAGTGCCAGGCAGTGTTGCAGTCAGCATACCAGCAGGCACCAGTGCTTCTGAAGCAGTGGGAGAGGCTGCAGGAGCTGCACCTGCTGAGCATGTTGAGGCCGACACTGGTGAGTGTGGTGGCCTGGGTTGTGCATTCTGTGCAGCACAAAACATGTACCTACAACATGTGATGTTTCCACAACTGTGCCAGCACTGTGTGAGACAGCACAGTTCAACACAATGTAATATGGCGCAACATCAGCACGGGACCAAACCATTTCATTTTCAGCCTTTGTTCATGTGGGCTGCATGCATATCATCAGTTTGCTCAAATGGCAACTGCCTTGATAGTATGTGCTCGAAGCTTGACATTTCACATATTGCATGTGAGCTGCATGCATATCATCAGTTAGCTCAAATGGCAACTGCCTTGAAAGTATGTGCTCAAATCTTGGCGTTTCACCTATTGCAAACTCCCCATGCTGCATGCAGGCTGCACAGTGCCGACAGCTGACGGTGAAGCAATGGAGCGCATCATGCTGTGGCAGATCACCAACTTGCAGCAATGGGGCTGTGCAACCTATCTCAATGGCACTAGCTTAGTTCACAGGCTCGCTGAGCAGTACACTTCACTGAGCACAGCTGGAGAAACAGTCATCACAAATGTCACCATTGAGACATTTGGTGAGGCCAGCATTCGTTCATTATGTGCATGTTTCCCATGCAAACTTTGCATTGTGGCTTACACACATGCACATTTGGGGCGTCTCCATGTGTTTGCTTGCTCATCCATGGGGTTTGATGAAACTGGGGCCTGGATCAGGACCAGCAATCCACATTCTTATACATACAGCAGTCATTGTGAGCAAAAGAAACAAAACTGCCAAACAGCGTAGTCTTTGCCTTTCTCTTCTGTTTGTGAAGAAATGTTGTGACTGAGTTGCTATGAGTAAGGTTACCTGCAAGCAAGCCTGTGCCTGCAAGGCCATCATGAGTGATGGAGGAGGATGATAGGAGGATAATAAATTCAATGCATTGTAGGCTGGTGGGGGTATGTAGAGTTCAGCAGCAGTGCCATCAGGGCGCAGACAAATGCAGCAACTCTAGTTCTGGATGGCTACATCATTCAACTGTCTGTCCCAGCACAGCCAGCTCCTGCTTACGCAGCTGCTTCTCGAGCGTGTCCTGTCAGCACCGTAGAGGAGGCCAAGAGGCCTCAGTACATCCATGCCTCAGACGCACAGACTCACGCTGCTGCAGCTGCTCTGGCAGGGCCTGTACAGGGGCAGTACCCTGCGTACAGTTACCCTGCATACGGCTACGACCCAAGCTATGGTAAGCTTCTGGTCCTAATGCATTGGCTCCTGTCACCAACTGTCTTGAGGATGCGCTACAGTGACGGATATGTACATGTTCTGCAAATGGGCTGTCATCATGTAAGCTCGGGTCACGCAAGGCAATGTTGGCGCTGTTTGTGCATATGTCATGTGACGGCACCATCACAATGCTGCATCAGAAGAGAGAAAAGCTGTTCGCAGCAAAAGCTTGCACAGTTCATCTTTGCAGCACTGTAGACGTATTCATTCAGCAGAAAGAACAATGCTGGGTACAATTTGTGTCTGTGAAAGCGTCTCAGGCCTGCTGCATATGTTTACTCCAGATACGAATTCATAGCATTGCTAACCTTTCATGCTTGTCACAGCTAACCATGAGCATCTCATCAAAACTTCTGTCAACTCCTAGTCGTTGTTGGTTGACTTCCCACCTGATGAGACCCAAAGACAGAATCCGCACATTCATTAATTGATGGATGGATGGATTGTTTGATTGATTGATTGACTGATTGATTGACTGATGTTTCAGGGTATAATGGATATCAATATCCGGCCCAGTGGCAGCCCGGGCAGCCCTGGTGGGATCCAGTCAGTCAGCAATACCTGTACTCCCATCAGGTAACAGCCCTTGTTCTGAGGTGTTACATGCATACATAAGCTGTTAATGGTCTGCAGAGCTGTCTGCTGCACAGTTCCAGTCAGTCACATCACAGCCACCAAAAGCCCCTAGCTAGTTATTGTCCAACCTCTTGGCAAAAGCTTTAAGCATTCCTGCATGCCCACAACAATTCTATGGAGAATCCATTCAATAGCAAGCTTCCAGCTTTTGCCATCTGTTGCTCTCACCTGTGTTTTGGACAAACTGCCTATGGTGCCTCTAGTGCCTCAAAGAAGTTGCCTATAGTGCCTTGAACAAACTGCCTATACTGCCTTGAAGAAGTTGCATGTAGTGTACTGGCAAGTTCTTTCGAGCAGGTTTTTGATCTGTTGATGCTGCCGTGGTGCAACTGCCCGCACCCTTGACTCACAGTTGCAGGGTCGAGGCTATAGTCAACCCTAATAACCAATTCCTAAGTTGCCTGTTCAGGCACAGTACCAAGCACTCTATGCTGCACCGGCTCAATTTCCCATCCCGCCCCAAACAGAAACTTCAGAACAACCTCCGCCTGGTGTTGAGCCTGAGCCCAGCAGTGAACCCACGCCTGAGCTGGTTAGACAGGTTGTGCCGTTAGCCCAGCCTGTGGCAGAACCTGAGGAGCTGCATGCCCCAGAAATCAATGCACAGCAGGTTGCTGCTGCTGTTGGCATCGCAGGTAATACGATATGCATTTCCATTGTGGATTGGCCAAACTGTAGTGATAGCTCTGCCAACAGCTGTGCACAGGCCTGCTGTTGCAAGTTGCTGACAATTGCGTCTTGTCAATCAGTGCAACAGAATGGATTGGCTGTGTAGCAAAATGGTTTGCTTGTGTTGTAGAGCAACATGCTGCTGTGCAAGGCTACTATTTGCTGTGATGTCTTGTCATCAATAGCATCATTCATGTTGTGTCAATTGCCAACACGTTGCCTGCTTCCCTTCCTTCTTTTGGTGCATGCATTTGGGGGCTTATCAGCTAGTAGCAGTTGCTCTCTGGTTTCCAGCACCTCAGCGTTTATGCTCATGTGACTCTGTCAGAGTGCACATTGGCTTGTGAGAAATCAAACTTGTGTGGGAGGCTGAGGCATGACTGCTGCCATACACTTGAATTACACATTGTACTGGGTGACAACACGTCGACTTCACATGTACCACACCAACTGATTTGCAAACAGCATCAGCCAACCTATTGCAAAACTCTCATGCCATCTAACTGAGCTTGCAACGATATGACTCACAACCTGGTGCGACCAACCTCGAGCCTGCCTGATGAACTGATCAATGTGGCTGTGCATTTCAGGGTCATCAGTGAAGGTGAGTGTTACCAGTCCCAAGGCGCCTCGTGCAACCGCCTGGAAGCGAAAGTTTATAGACTCCTTCCAGAATGACGCTGCCACTGAGCCAGTGCCCTTACCAAGAAGTGCTACCTCCCCTTTGCCGAAGGGCACCACGCCTGCCAACCAGCAGCAGGCTTCCCCCTTGTTGAAAGGCACCACCTCCCTCAAGCAGAAGGCCTCCCCTTCGCCAAAGGGCACCATGCCTGCCAATCAGCAGCAGGCATCGCCCTTGTTGAAAGGCAGCGCCTCCCCAAAAGAAAGGGCGGCCTCTGCATCAAAGGGCACCACCCTGCCAAAGCAGCGCAGCTCTCTTGCTGCTGGGGAAAGGCTCTCCTTCAAGTTTACCCCTCTGGCCCCATTGCGCAGAGCTTCAGCAGCGACTTCTGCCTTAGCTTCCAGTGCAGCTGCTGCTGCTGCTGACTCAGGGCCAGGCAGCCCTGCTGGTGCCACAGGGTCTGCTTTTGCCGAGCCTGGCAAATGCTCCTCACCAGGCGCAGGCAAGTCAGCTCTAACCTCCTCACCAGACGCAGGCAAGTCAGCTCTAACCTCCTCACCAGAGACAGGCATGTTAGCTCTACCCTCCTCACCAGACCCAGGCAAGTCAGCCCCAACCTCCTCACCCACGGCAACTCAGCTCAACGCAGCAACCAAATCTGACTCTGCCAAGCGAGGCACAGACGCTTCTCAAAACCAGACCCAATCAGATCGCATCAGCCAGGCAGGCGCAACTGAACCTGGTACAGCACGAGGTAGTGACAAAGCCAAGGTCACAACAGCTACTGCTGCTGCTCAGCCTGCAGTGGTCTTGGGCCTGTCAACCTCACCTGAGGTCCCATCTGTTGCAGCTGAACAGATAGCACCCTCTGCCTCGCATCCTTACAAGCTGCCAGCCAAGTTCAGGATCAGTCTGACAGACACAGCAGCTGCCTCTCAGTCAGATCTGCCTGACAGTGCATCTGTCAGTGCAAGAGTCTACTCACCTCAGGCTGAGGCTGCAACTCAGCTGCCACAAGCTGTGTTGGGCAGCACCAAAGGCAAGACAGTGGCCCAGGCAGAGGGCACAGCGAAGGGCAGCGAGGAGGCTGAAGGGGAACAACTGGCAGATGCGCCCCCACTGCCACAAGATGAAGGGCAGGAAGTGCCCCTGCCACCATTACCAACAGCAGCATCAGCAGCTGCCGAGCAAGCTGCTGCAGCTGCCAGAGAAACAGCAGATGCAGCAGCAGCAGCCCAAGCACCCCCTCTGCCACCAGCAGCAGCTGAGGGAGCTGCCTCAGCAGCACCTACAGCAGCTGAGCAGGCAGCTCCTGTTGACTCTCCATCAATATCTCACCCATCAGCTGCACAAGCACGACAGTCAGACCCGCCTTCCTCACAGCTGCCACCAACATCAGGGCTGACAGCTAAGCAAGACACTGGACCAACTGCCAAGCCCACAGCGCCAGCACCTGTGCATGTTTCAGCAGCAGGACAGCCTGGGCCGAGCGACCCGCACTTAGCAAGGAAACGGCAGAGAGAGGAGTGTAGAAACGACTGGTTCCAGCAGACAAGCATGCCTCGCAAAACCACTCCATCACTCCCGTCAGGAGGCTTGCCTTCCCGCTTACTACCACAGCTTCCTGGGCAGCTTCTAGGTGTGACTAAACCAGGTCAGCCTGCTGTCAGGTCCTCATCTTCCTCTCAACAGTCCCAAAGGGGTCCAGATAGGGATCCCTGGGGCAGACCTTGGGGCAATCCCCCACCCTCTGGCCCTGTGGGCAATGCTGGCCCGCTACATCACTCTCACAGGAATAGTTCCTACTCAAGGCCTAGCATCTCATCTAAGCCCAGTCGCTGGGATGTCAGCACTCCAAAGCAGGGCTCACCAGCTCCTACCCCTTCAATACCCCTGTCAGCACCCACAGGCATACTCCTGCCTCCACTCCAGCCAGACCTGCCCACCCCTACTGCTGCTGCGGCAGTAGTCCCCTCACATGGCAGCGACCGCATAGGGGCTGTTGCATACCCAGCCCAGCAGCAGCAGGGCTCTGCTGCTACCTCAGGGCCGTTCTCACCCCAGTTTGGCAGTGGCAACTCTCAGCAGGCCGCCTCAGAGCAGGATGCTGCTGAGTGGCATATTCTCAACCCTGAGATGTCAGATGATTGTCAGACACAGGTAGTGCAGCTGAGGTATAGGTGGGGCAAGAGTCATGGAGAGGATCGCGGGGTGAAAGGCGTGTTGAGTCTGAAAGCCAGAACGTGGTCAGCAAAGCGAATGGGACGTTTAGCATCCGAGTCAGGTATTCTCTCGTGCCTTGTTTTGCGTCATGACAGAACCACAGTTCCTGCTCTTGCATCCTTGCACTTCAGTCTTGCCTGTTTGGCTCTTGACTTTCATCAAGTTTCTCAGCCAGTTTCAGCTTTTGCTCTGTAGCTTCTGCTTTCAGTCTTAGCTCTTATTTCTTCCTTTCATTCACTTGTGTATTTATCAAGGCATTCACTCACTCATTCATTCGTTCATTTGTTCTTTTGTTATGTGCGTGAGTTTCATTGCTCAGAAGTGTACAAGTGACACCGAAGACCAAGTGTAGCCTGCTAACAAAGTATGGCCATGGTCATCTTGACAACTATGAAGCCTATGCATGCATCCCAGACATTGCAGCTGTTCCATGACAGCTAGATTTGTTGCAGGCATCAGAGAACAGTTTGCCGCAGCAGTGCTGCCACATCAGCTGAAAATGACCAAGCTGGGCGCCAGGTTCAATCCCAGTTCAGACAAGTGGGAACAAAGCCTGAGGGACTACTGGGCTGGCAGCTTCATAGTGTTCACTGCACACCAAGACCCTTCCGAGTTTGAGGCCTCAATCGCGTCTCAGCTTGAGCTGGCTCGCTTGAGTAGCATGCTGAGGTAACCCCTTGTTTGAGTAATACTCAAGTGCAGTCTCATTCTGAGCGCAAAGACTTGTTCTGCTTGAGCCTGGATAGTTTGCTGGGCTATGTGCGCATTGCACCCTTGGTGGTTGGTCGCTGAGTTGGGCTTTTGCTTGCACAGAATGTCCAAGCAACCGCTCATGACTGCTCTACCACTGCCTTCTACTTCATCTCATGATGGGTCCACACTGTCGAATTTGCCCTCTGATGCTGGCAGCGCTGGGGCTCAGCTGTGGCTCATCGCTCCTAATACTGTCACTCGGAAAATTGTTCATGACTACCTCACTCAGGTGAGACCTGGCTTGATTGATTTTTATGTGTTCATCTCTTTCCAGTGAGATACAAGCAACGTTATAATGCCTGTCTTTTGCTATTTCAAGCTGTATTTCCCTTCTTTGTTTACATGCAGTGCCTGTTGCCTGGTAGCAGCAGCTGTTGTTGTATGAGCAATGGTCTTGTTAGGCTGGAAGGCTACCATCTACATTGACTGGTGGGTCAATTGCCACGCTCACCAGGCATGCTGGCTCTGAGATCTTTGCAGAACCTCTGTACAACCTGGCGCTGTGTGAGGCTTGCAGTTTCGTTCTGTGTGATAACGGAAGTATAGTTATAATATTACTGAAGAAGAGCGCATAATATGCAGGATGCCAGAGGGAAGGTTGAGCAGCTGCTGAACATGGACAACATGTCTGAGGTGCAGCAGGGAAGGGACAGATGTAATCATATCCTAGGACTGATTTTCTTCAGTAAGGCATGAGTGCTTTGGTTGTGTGTCTAAGTATGCTGCAAAGCCATGCCACCTGCACAGATGAGCGTTTGTACCACCAGACATATGCTTAGTTTGTAGACTAGCTAGTTATAATGTATCAGCAATGGACATGTAGCTGGTTACCGGCAATGTATGCAATGTACAGCCTATTGGCATATGCACAGCTTGTAGCACACATCAAGGCTCCCACTGCATTTCCACTCAGCTCTCCACACCAAGTCGGGCTGAAATATACATAAGACAGACTTATCTGTAATCTGCTATGAGGAGCATAACGATTTACAGCTGACAGAAGTGGTATACATCCCGTACCAGCAGATGCTGCGTTATGTTACCAAAAAAGTGCCCTACACTTCCTGAATAGGGAACTCAAACACAACATCCTTGCCAGTCAACTTCTTGTACACACCCTTGAAGGTCTCAACCTTCCACTCTGTGCTGTTCCTGTCCTTGGGGTCTAGGTACACCTGCACCATGCACACACACGCTACAGACCTGCCCTTCAAAAGTTCATGTGCTGCCCTTCAAGTTGCTGCGCTGCCCTTCAAATTATGCATGCTTGTGTCATTGTAAGCCAGATACTTCTGAGCCTTGACAGTGACTACCAGATGTAGCAAAACAGATCCATGACGACATATGTCATAGCAATGTTGTGAAGGCTGCGATCCTGGCAGACATCCATTCCAAAGCCCAGGGCTCTGCAGCACTTCCAACTCAAATGCATGCTGCTGGCAACACACAATATTACGCTAGTCCTTGCTGCTGACAATTGCTCAAGCCTCATCAAGCAACTGTTGGAACCACTCAGAAACACAGCATTCGTGATAGGTCTCAACAAGTAGTGGAGAGAAGCAAACCTTGAGCGTTCTGGATCCGTCCATCTTGTATCGTACCCGCTTGCCGACAATCTCTGTTGGGTACACAAGGTCATCCAGGATGGCATCGTGGACCTGTAAGAAAACAAGTTGCAGTCGAAAATAAGAGTGCATGCTTTTGCACAGCAACCTATGGGCTGCGCAAATACAGTTCTGAAACGGGCTGTCTCCAAAACCTGACAGCTTGGTACCTGGCTGAACAAGCTGTCTTTGCTCGAGGCATACAAACAAACGACTAAAAAGGCATGTTTATGCTTGTACTGCTGAGCTACCAGAAGTACCAAGCAAACTGCTATAAAATAACATTGGCCAGTGTGATCAACAAGCTGTCTCCCATATTGACTGCAATCACAGCAGCGCTGCAGATGCATCTCGGCAAGCAGATTTGAGCAGGACATGTTGTGCTGGCACAGCATGTGGGTCAGTAGACAATGAACAAGATGGTGTAAGGTCACCTGTATGACAAAATACACTGCTGTCTGACTACGACTGGACAAAATTTCATGATGTTGACACAGCACAATGACAAATGCAGCAAATGCTGTGACTAAACAGAGCATCCCCTCAATCCAACTCACCGAAGTCAATGTCCTGCTTCTGGGCCTGGCCTTGGATGAGCCAGACTTTGTCTTGGGCATGATGCGCCTGTTTGCCACAAGCACAACATCCTTGCCACTGAACTTCTTCTCTAGCTCCCTGACTAGTCTCTGCTGGATCTTTTGGAAGCCCTTCAGCAGCCGGTATGGCACATGAATGATGATGGCGTTCTTTGAAGGGGTGACATCAATCTGCTGTGCACTAGTGATGTACAGATCCCTCAAGTCTGTCTTGAAGTCTTGGTTTGTTGCCTCCAAGTCGAAAAGTGCCTGCAGGCAGACAGTATCGATGCATACAAGGTCAGGACTGTAGATCGAGCGTATCTAGACTGGAACATGCGCAAGCTTTGCTGTTGCATGCTGAGGTTGTGCATTGGTCTTTTGGCGGAACCTGAATATGCTGCGCCAAGAGATTGTGTGAAGGACATGCAGGCTTTGCAGTGTGCCAGCCTCTTTATGAGAACAGGAATACTACAGGCTGCCCCAAAAGTAAGAGTGTTCTGCTTGCTGTTGGTCGTGTTTGATCTGTAGCTGTGAGCAGCACCTGTGCAACCTGCTCTTCGAAGCTGTCAGGCTCTTGACCCTTTTCCTTCGCTATCTTCTTCCGAGCTGTGAACATCCTTGCTCAGCTCTGGCAAGGACTTCAACAACCTGCAGTGTTGATGCATACATTACGAACTGCTGGCAAATATCCTGGTGGTCCTAGTACTCATGCATGTTGCAGCAATGCAACCCAGGTACAACGCTGTAGCTTAAAGCTCATGCGTGACTATCAACACGCCGCCTTTGCCGTGCGAAGGGCTAAGACACACAGGCATGTGCTACACCTGCTATACGCTATGAGACTGTTGCACCGGAAGCAGAACGTACCTGCCTCACGCCTGCGATGTGGATTTGCAGCCGCCGTAGGTCAAAGAGGGCTAGCTGATGTCGAGCTTGGCTGGAGTAGCCAAAAGCGACATTCAGATTCACTGCCTTCAATAGTAAAATTATCAGTCATGTCCTTCCGCTCGCCTCACATTGCCGCCTTGAAAGTGAGTCTGTGAGCGCCGAGTGCCAGCTTCCTTGACCTGCTGTGCAATTGCCTAGCTTTTGAAGACAGTTCCGTGTGACAGAGCCACTGTGTAGTGACCTTGATTGCGACCGCGTCTGCTGCACTGGTCAGAAGCACCGAGCTCGCGGTTTTGTGCGCGGCCAGAAGCAAATAAGCTCAAACTCAGGCTCTGCTACATGGCAGTGCCTGAAAGCTTGTGTATTTGTATCACTTAAGCCGCATCGTCCAGTGGCTTTGTGGCATGGGATCGGAGATTGACAGGTGGATTGAGCAACTCAAAAACTGCGAGACTCTGAAAGAGTCTGAGGTCAAGCTTCTCTGCGAGAAAGCACTTGAAATCCTTGTTGAGGAGGGCAACGTTCAGCGCGTAGATGCTCCTGTGACTATCTGTGAGTCAGCCACCTCTATACTTTGCGTAGCTTGCAAATATTCAGCAACACCTTACTATTTGTGCTGTCTCGTTTGCTGGTGTGAGGCTTGCTGCTCAAGCGCATGCTGTTGATTACAGGTGGAGACATTCACGGACAGTTCTATGATCTCACTGAGCTATTCAAGGTTGGTGGTGACTGTCCTCAGACCAACTACCTGTTCATGGGAGACTTTGTAGACAGAGGCTTCTTCAGTGTTGAGACATTCCTCTTACTGCTAGCGCTCAAGGTATGGCAACTCTTGTTGCAGGATTGTACTGCAGAGCAGTGCTGAATCTGTCAGACTGGGATTACCATGATATCCACAGCTTGTTCACATAGTGCAACACAGTCCTGCCCCACAGTCAGGCAAGTAAGTTGTTGGCTTGATCAATACTGCAGGTACGCTACCCAGACAGGATCACACTGATACGTGGTAACCATGAGAGCCGACAGATCACGCAGGCAAGCCTGTTTCCCCTTGCACTTTGCAGCTTAAGCAAGCATTGTTGTATGAATGTGGGGTCTGCTACCACAGTCGCCTTGCATTAGAGTTTGAAACGACGTTTCCTGGCGCCAGCACCAACCAGATTGACTGAAGTCAAAAAGTATACCCAATCAGCAAAGTAAAGCTGCTCGGTTTCAGAAAAGATATGTAGTAGCAAATGCACTGAAGAGCAAAGCATTGTATGATTGTGGTCAAGGTCAGACAGTGCCTAGCATTGCAGGTGTATGGCTTCTATGATGAGTGCCTACGCAAGTATGGCTCAGTCAATGTTTGGCGGTATTGCACCGACATCTTTGACTACCTCAGGTTAGTATAGCTGCACTTAAGTGTGCAAGCGCGTGTTCATTGCACTGTAGCTTCAATTGCTGCACCATGAGCTTGTCAAGCCCGTTTGTCTTTGCTAAAACAGGCACCAAGTTATGGTCTATGACACCAGGCTTATATGCTCTCTGGCAAAACTTCTTTATGGCGTCACTGCTTGCATGCACTTGCATAATTGTGACTAGGCAAAGACCAGCTGCTTACTCTTGCTAATTATTGTCTGTGCAGCTGTCTGACCACCAGCAAGTTTCGGCTGGCTGCTCTGTGTGTCTTGTCACAATCATCATCTACCTGTACTATGAGACCAAGCTGTATGACTGGGTGACGTTGTCCTGCTGTGTGCAATGCAGTCTGTCTGCTCTCATAGATAACAGAGTCTTCTGTGTCCATGGAGGGTTGTCTCCAACAATCAGCACACTTGATCAGGTAGGAAAGTCTTCCTGCATGATTGTGTTGTGGCATGCACCCATGGCATGCAAGAGCTGCACTTGTTAAGCCTTCTGAGGCGGCTGTCATAGCTGAATCTGGCTGAATACACATGTCACTCACTGGAGGTCATGACAGTAGTAGCTTTAGTGGAACCAGTCTCAGAATAATGCATGACTTTCTTGTCACATCCAGCACTTGAGTTTCCTATTGGGTAACATGTCTGCATCACAGCAAACATGTCAATCCAGACTGGCGCACAAGATGTTACATGCCATGCAGATACGCACAATAGACAGAAAACAGGAAGTTCCGCATGATGGTGCCATGTGTGATCTTTTACGGAGTGACCCAGAAGACATAGAGGGGTGGGGTCTGAGCCCTAGAGGCGCTGGGTATCTCTTTGGTAGTGACATGTGCCATGCCTTCAGTCAGACCAATAAAGTAGACCTTATCGCAAGAGCACATCAGCTGGTGATGGAGGGCTATAAGCTCATGTTCAATGAGCAGCTTGTCACTGTCTGGTCTGCACCTAACTATTGCTACAGGTAAGGACCACCCCCTCCCCCCTTCACCCCCACCCCCTCCCCCCTTCCCTGTTGCTTGCCATATTTGACTGACAGGCATGCTGATGGCACATCAGGCTGCTGTCACCTGTTGGCAATACAGAACAAGAACGAGTTCCACATGTCATCTTGCAACCACGTGGCTTGTTGATGTCACCTGTCACTGAGCTCTCTCTATGCATGTTCACTGCAACACATTGAGGCCTCGCATAGCTGATGTTATGGCATTTGCTGTAGGTGTGGAAATGTGGCAGCCATTTTAGAGCTGGATGAGCATCTGTCACGCAATTTCAAGGTGGGCTTTTGCCGCTTCAGCAGTGTCCATCTGGCTCATGCTGCTGTTGTATCTTGCACGACTGCTTCCAAGCAAGTGTCTTTTTGGAAGTCTGCATTCTGAGCTTGCAAATGTGCATTACAAGTGTGTGAGTCTGTCATGGCACAACAGTCAAGCTGCATGCATGCATGCCCTGCTGTGTGACGTATATGTTAACGACTGTCACATAATGTTTTTGCAGGTCTTTGAAGCAGCTCCTCAAGATGTAAGAGGTGTACCAGCAAAGAAAGCTGCGCCTGATTACTTTTTATGATGCAGCTTTCGCACTTTGACAACGTGACAGCATTGTTTGGACTTTGCAAGCTGTTTATTTGGCAAGATTGCCACAGCTATGCATGCACAGATAGTTTGCTGTATCAGGCTAGTGCAGCCTGGCAATCAGCTTTTACCCTTGTTACACCTAACAGGATATGATGGCTGCTGAAGTTCGGTTTATAAACCAATCTAACTAGAATAGTTTATCAAGGCACTGGCATGTGACTCTGACGTTATGTCGCGCTACATCATAACATTACCTGCCTGGAGGTGAATGCACATCATATTTGGTATGACAATCTTTAACTTATGCGTGATATTTGTGGACGAAATACATACACATCACTGGCGTGAGTCACTGCTTGGTCTACCAGTAGTCCACTACATGATCATGAAGGGCTTCATACAGCAAAACACATGACATTCTGCAGACTAATTATGAAATTGCTGATTGGACTTCTGGTGGGGCTGCTGCTGAAGGACTTTTGTGGGACGGCTGCAGAGACTGCTGATCTCATGAGAGTCCCACAGACTAGTCCCGCAGTTCAGTACTGCTTAACCCCTTCTAGCAGGTATATAGGGTCTGCTGCTGGGGCTGCTGCAAAGATTGCTGCTGTGACTTCACTGAGATTGCTGCTCACTCTGCTCAGTGACCAGGCTGCTGCCACTGTGCTGAGACAGCTGCTCAGACTGCTATATGACTATATTTAGGTTTTAGGGTTTAAGATGCTGCAGCAACTGCTACTGGGTTCCCTCTTGCAGCTATATCGATAGCCTCAAAGCCGAACTCCTACTATACGAAGGTGGATCTCAAACAAAGTGAAGACGGTTATGAGCAGCTTGACTCCGGTGTTGCCCAGGATCTTGAGCTTTCTATTCAAAGGTGAAGACTACATATCGGCGTCACAAGTCAGTCGATCTTGGCGAGCCGCAAGTCATGTCGCTAAACCACAGAGACTCGTCATTGACACTTGCTTTGGCTCTGACAAAGACTCCTTGAGTGACGACTCCTATTCGAGTGACTCCTTAGATGACAACAACAGACGGTTACATAAGTTGTGGTACTGGTTCAAACTCAAGATGGATTCAGGCAATATGGCAGAGCTTCGTGACATGACATTAAATTTGGACGACAATGAAGAGCATGACATGGCCTGGTGTTTGATCCTCAAAGATCTGGAAATCTCCTATCTGAAGGTTGCAGCTCACACAGTCAGCAGATACCATCATCTTCTGCCAAAAACGATAATACATCTACATGTTTCAGCTTACGAGGCATGGTTAACATGCAAGGTGTGTGCCTCGAAGCTCAGGCGTTTGACAAAGCTAACCGATTTAAATGATTCGTGTCCTTTTCTGTTGGACTTTCCATTGCGTGTTGAGAAGCTGCTGGTAGGCAAAACTTTGACTGTGGCTGAGGACGACTGTTTGAACACTCTACTACCAAACATCAGACAAGTGGACTTGACAATTCCTGCCAGTCTCGAAGGGCAAGGCTTAGGCGATCGTATCCTTGAGCTATCGAGCTTGACCAAAGCCAATTTCAATCTGTGTGCGCAACAGCATTCTGCCGGGCAAAGTAGGATCAAATTTCAATGTCCGGAGAAGGTCGAGTTCACTGTATCAAAACCCCCACAGGGCTTGTTGGGTGTTTTTGTCAGTGAAGGCATGCAACAAGAAATTTGACAATCTGCTCTGCAAATACAGGCTGTATGGTACAGACAAGTGATCCACAACAAACTCAACTTAGTCATGAATTTGCTCCACTTGTGTAACCACTTTCTGATTCTCCAGGGTACACAAAACATATCAAATAAACAGTTTGAGAGTGTTGGCCAAAAGTTTCAGCCGTTTCAAATCACCTTGAAAAACTTCAAGATAGCCAGAGTCAGACTGGTATGTCTGACATCTCTAGTGAAACAAATTCAGGAGGGTGGGCAGTGCCACCCAGTCTGTGACAATCAATGCAGTATGTGTGGAAAAGAGTTACCACTTGCATTGGGTTGCAATGTAGCCAAATCTGGCCCAGGTGGCACACAGGTGCAGCACGTAGATGCTGAACATGGTATGACGCTGGTCACAATCTGGGATAGGGTTGCTGAAAGCAACCACAAACAGGGTGCGCACCATGTACATAACATCAGCATGCAATGGCTAATACCTATGCATGGCGTCAGATCTGTAAGACAAGCAAACCAGGTAGCTTCAGCAGCTTAGAATGAGCCTGACACATGCAGAAGACAAAGTAAAGAACATAATTATAAGCAGCTTATGAAGAAGCCTGATAAACATGCTCAACATGAAAAGCAGGTACATGAAGCTACCAGATGGCTTTCATGAATAGCTTGACTGTGTTTGATGAATGCACATGTAAAGAATGAATGATCCTCTTGCAATGGGCTGCCCTGTACTGAGTGTATTACAGTACAACCATATGCTAGAAGAGCAGACAGACAGCCTAGGCCTTGTAACCACAGCTGTTCCTGCGTCCCCGCGCCTTCTCGAACTTGCGGCCCTTTGATCGAACATATGGCTTGGTGTGTGACTGAGGCACACCTGCACAGACAGCGACGCAATGAACATAGCTTGCAACCAACGGGACTGTTCAACTTGACCGGCATGCTCGGTGTGGTTCACATCCACTGAAAATGTGACCCTGTGCAATTGGTTTGACTGTCCCAGCTCTCCCCTGCTGTTGACCATCATGCAACTTGATAGAACAAGGACCTTGTATAGAAATCAATGCAGGGCATGTGCTGTGCCCAAAGAGCAGAGTACATACTGCTGTACACACAACATTGCAGAATAGTCAATTGTGCCCAAGCAGCGTATCAAACTGCTGCCTTATACACACACAAGCGCAAGACTTACACATGCACCACTACCTCAGGAAGCAACACCATACACAGTACAGCGCAATGCAATGCAATGCAATGTAACAATCATTGACAGGATGAGTGGCTGACCTGGTGCCTTGCCAAAGTGCTTGACTGCCTCACGGGCGTTCTTGGGTCCTCTCAACAGCACTGTGTTGGCCCCAGTGGGTGCCAAAAGAGCCAGCTGGTCAAATGTCAGGCACTCACCGCCAGCCTGTCATAAGAAGCATATGTGAGCAAACAGCAGCAGCAGCATTGCAGCTATGAGTGCTGCAATAGGATGCAGCAGAGTCTGTGACAATGCAACAAGGCCGAATCTGCAGCAACTGTGTAAAGTTGTCTTTGAGCGAGACAGTGATGGTGCCCAGTGTTAGTAGCACATTGTTTGTGGTGACTGTGTAGTGCAATGTCAGTGAGCCGAACTACTGAATGTCCGGACTGCAGTTGCAATAAATTGCTATGTCCACTGCTGAAAGACATCATGAGTCATGAGAAGGACCATTGTGCCCTGAATGCTGACACAGGCATGCTCTACTCCAATTTATTCGCACATATAGTAGGGCAGGCCATGACTGCTGCCATGTATCACTGCTTGCCTGTGTGACTGTGCTGTAGCAAATACCTGGGCAATGTGTTGCAGTGCTCATCACTGTTGAAACACTGTGGAATATATAGCAACCCTGCTGGATGTGCTTTGAAGTGGGCTACAGATTTACAGCTCAAGCTCACCTTGACAATCCTAGCGCGAGCTGTAGCAGTGAATCGTAGAGCGCACACACGCAGCTTGGGCACTTCATACACACGCACATCATCTGTGATGGTGCCCACAACAACTGCAATGGACTCGTCCTGTATATACACAGCCGCCTGTCTCACTCACGTCTTTTGCACTACTTGTCTCAATGTGCAGCGCACTCTGCAGCAATACAAGATGGGCCAAAGCAAATCATGAATTGCTGTTCTGTGCAAGACCCACAACATGGTCAAGAAAAGAGGCTTTGATGTGCCTGCAGCCTAGCAAGATGACCAGCATACAGCTAAGCAGCAGCGGCAACAGCAGCTAAGATCAGCTTGTAGATGCAAGAGCAAGGTTGCCTGCTGGCAGACCAGGCATGTTGAGAAGCCTCAATGTCTTGTAGCTGGTCCTTTGCTCAAGGGCAGAAGTTCACCTTGCCCTCCATGTACTTTTGCAGGCGAGACAGGGACAGAGGTGGCCTGTTAGTCTTGGACATAAACAACCGCTTCAACACCACCTTGTTGAAGTTGCTGTCTGTGCGGCGGACCAAGAAGCCATATAGCTGCACGACACATAAGCTGTGTGATTGGCTGTTTGCTTGCATAGCTCTGCAGCTGTGGTTACACTATGTTGGAGCAGTCACAGGACTGCTTGACTTTGCTGTAAAGTGCCTATGACAACATGTATGCTCGCTCTCTGCTGCTGTAACGTGATATTTCTCACATCAGTTGGAGTAAAGTGCCATCCTGTCTGCTGAACAAGCGTATGCTGAAGCTGCTGCTTGCCCAAAAGCTATTGACCATCTGGTTTCTTTAGGTGCAGCTGCCTTTACCTTGACTAGCAGCTTGAGGTAGACATTCTCACTCTTTGGTGCGGTCCGCCTGACCTTCTTGTTACGTCCTCCTGCCTCTAGATCGATACCCTGCGGAAAAACGATGTGCTCAAGAGCTGCATCTCAACCGGTTCGTGGCGCTTTGCAAGTCACGACGAGAAAGGACATGCACGAGACTATGCAGCAAAAAGATCAAAGGACTCTCACCATGGCGAGGTCTTGCTAACAGATTTGCAGCCTACCGAAGAGGACCTGCAATGGTACTAAGACTCCTGATGTGTTGCCGCGGCGGCCTGAGGCACGCACTCACAGAGTTCGAACACGACAGCATGCTTCTTCTTGAACATAAGGTGATGTCCAGTGTTATGGCGATCACGCAGCGCGGGAGCTTGTCAGCCATCGCCGTTGCAGCAACACTCAGCTGCAATGTCGATACGGCTTGTGGTATCTCGTGAAGCGGTAGGCAAGCTTGGCAGGCAATATAGCTTCTCACTGATCCTGTACTCGCCTTGTTGACCACATCCTTCCAGCAAAACCCGTCGGCGGAGGTGGTGGCAATGGCACAGCAAAAAACCATCGATGCAGTGATGCAGCAATACAGAAACTGCATATCGCTGGAGCAAAAGCTGAGAGAAGAGTCGAAGCACAAGAATTTCTACGAACCCGACGTGCGCGCTGTCAGGATGGATCTGCGCCTGGCGTATGAAAATCTATTGTTCTTGGACTATACTGGAGCTCAGGTATAACCCACGATTCATTGTAGATCGGCTGTCACTGTTTTCAGTACCGTCAATTGTGTATAACAAATGCACACAGGAAAGGGAAGTGGAGCCAGCTTTGTGGAAGTCTGTGTTCTATCGGCCAATTGAAGAGTTCAGACGAAGAATCAAAGCTGCTGCTGTTGCTGGAGAGAAAGGCAGAGCACCTCTGCAAAAGGTTGGCGCTTTGCATGCTATGCCAGTCGCACTCAACTGTGAGGCCGGTTTCTCAGACCAGTATTTCATGTAAGTATACTCACTGACAATATTTTGCACTCTTGCAGGTGAAGTTGACATTTGGCAGATTCTTGCAAGATGCTGCGCTATTTTACAGGCAGCTTGCCTGTAAGCTTCAGACAGCATATGGGGCTGTCGGCTTCAGCTTTGAAGAAGCGCAGCTACAAACCGCACCAGCTGTACCTGATCACCAATACATTCCAAAAGACTGCAAGCCGTCTGTGTACCGATGCTTGATTTGTTTGGGCGACATTTTCAGGTATGCAAGTCACCACAACCCCCCGTTGGTCAGTAACTATCCCAGTTCTGACTTCAGCAGCCAGCAACATCTGCCTTGCCAGCAGTACTCTTCTGGTTCTGTCCACATTGCATCTGTATGAGCTGGCTCACCAACTCCACATGCATATTTGATGAGCACATATGGTCATGCAGGTACGAGACCAGTGTCTTGCAGTCACAGCCCAAAAAGGACTGGAGCGCAGCTGCTAAGCACTACCGTCTTGCAATGAGTGTATACCCCTCAGGTGATACCTGTCATCCTTATTCCCTGCAAGGTCTCTTCTGCTGCGTGATTACCCTGCTGCTTGATCTGCTGATCCGCTCAGCTTCATGCTGCAATGTTTTGTAATGGGTAGGGTTCTCTGCATGTGAATTCAGTTTTGTCTTGCTCGGAAAGCTCTTTGACGTTCTTTTTGTCAATTGCTGCATTTACGCTGGTCAGGTGCAGTACAAACTGTCACAAAATAGGCTTGGAATGGGTTGATGTCTGCAGGTGGCAACTCCTACAACCAGCTGGCAGTGCTCTCCACATACAACGAGGACGACCTTGCAGCTGTCTACTACTATTTCAGGAGTCTTGCAGTTGCCAAGCCCTTTGCAATTGCCAGGGAGAATCTTGTGCTGCTGCTAGAGCAGATCAGGGTGAAGTACACCAAGCTTCCACAGCGTGTCCAGCCAAAGACGCAGACCCAGAAGCTCCCAATGAAGAGCAAGCGGCCAGTAAACGTGTTGATGCAGGAGTTGTCCATCCGCCTGGCACATGTACATGGTCGGTTGCTGATCTTGCCTTCTGATACCAGACTGACCTATGTGCTGCTGCATGGGGCTTAGCTGTCCTCTTTGTGCAAAGCTTCTGTCGTTGCCAATCGTAAGAGATGTGCATGTCACACATCTGGTCTGCCTGTATATGCTTTTGGTTAGAGACAAGCTTGATGTCAGCACCTAAAATATCTCCCCAATGTAGAAACGCGTTTTAACTGTTCCCAGACGTTTCTGTATCTAAATTTCCAGTGTGGGCATGACGTTCCTGAATTAAAATAGACGTTTCAGGATGAAAAGAGCTGTTGCTGCACCTTGAGGCTGCCTGCCAACTGACACACAGTCACCCTCTAAGTATGCACAGATCAGCAGCCGGCAACAGTGTTGTATGGAAATCAGCGTGTATACGCTGGTTACATTAATCTGTCACGGCAATTGTCGGAATTACATGCACTGTGTTTCACAATCGTTTGTTCTTCAGAAGTTTTTGTGTGGTGCAGGGGTGTCTACGGCACTCTGGTTACATGCTGTTACTTAAGCTGACAATGGAGCGCAGCTGCAAGCCAGACATATCAGCTTCATCTTTGCAGCTACCTAGTTGACGCTGCTACAGGTTCTGACTACTACCATTGTTTGACACTGCTATGTCTTTGGGCCTGTAGGAATCCTCTTCTCCAAGGTGAACCTCAACGACTGCGACGAAGTTCTGCCGGCTGCCATGGCAGATCTGACTGATTTGATGGGCCGGCAAGGGGCTCTTCAAGCCTTTCTCCACAAGGGGCCTACACAGCAGAGAAGTGAACACGTGCTGCTGCAGCTGGCTGTGCTCAGCATATTCAGCATGCATGACATTGCTGCCGCCTCTGCTGACCAGCAACTCAGGTAACAGGCCCTATGGCATACTTGAGCTTGTACAACACAGACACCTGCAATTCAGCTGCAGCACCAGCAACTCAGGTAACAGGCCCTGCGGCATACTTGAGCTTGTACGATACAGATACCTGTGGTCAGCATGTTCAGCATGCATGACATTGCTGCTGCTTCTGCTGACCAGCAACTCAGGTATCAGGCCCTGTGGCATACTTGAGCTTGTACCATACATATACTTGTGATCCAGCTGCAGTTCAGCATACACGGCATTGCTGCCACCTCTGCTGACCAGCAACTCAGGTAACAGGCCCTACGGCATGCTTGAGCTTGTACAAGACAGATACCTGTGATCCAGCTGCAGCACGAGCCCAGATAGGCCAAACAAAGCTTCGGTCCAACTCAAGATCACCTGGGTCTTCCCTATATTGAACCACCTACCAAGCCTTGTCCTTTCTTTCTGTCCTGGCAGCCCAGCAGCCATAACTTCTCTACATTGCACTGCTTACAGAGCGCCATCTTCTTCTTTCTTTCTGGCAGCCTGGATGCCATAACTTGTCCGTGTGTTCTGCACAGGTATGCAGAGGTGATGAAGCAGGATGTGCTGAAGCAAGCAGTGCAGAGGGTCGTGCAGAGCGTCATTGCTGCTCTGGCCGCAGCTGTGGCACAGGCTAGCCCCTTGCAAGGCAGTGAGCCAACCGGCAAACTGGTGTTACCCACACTGGCAATCCTGTTGGAGTGGTGGGCACTACACCCAGCCTATTCCACGTAAGTCTGTGTCATGCATCTCTCTCATAGGGTGCTTTGAAACGATCCTCTGAGGGGCAGCTATAGACCTCAATGCCTGAGCTGAGCGGTGTGACATGCTGGCTCCTTGAAGAGGTAGTGAGCTGTTAGAAAAAGCTGCTTATGCTGGCATGCCTGCTGCCGGGCTGACCAGTTGTTCCAGCATACATACCTTGAGGTTTAGAGTGTATTTGAAGGCAAAGCCTAGACCATAACCATAGCTACATGTGGTTGGAAAACCCATGTAAATATGTTTGAGTTGGTATTTGTTCATATGGGTATAAACATACATCAGGGTGACACCTACACACACAAGTTGGGATGATGTACATAGTTTGTATGACATGCATGATCAACAGACATATATCTTCCTTGAGCTGTAAATCGTTATTGCATGCTCAAATGAGTTGAAAATTGAAAATGGAGAAAAGAATTGTCTGCTTGCAGGCCTGTGAATATACCCCAGCCTGTCGGGACAACAGACCCTGAGGTTGCAGCTCGCCTGGACTGCATCAACCACCTCACCACTCTTCTTCTCACCCTCCAGACTCAAGTTTCCCCACACCAAACTGCTGATGGCTCAAATGGGGGTCACCTGCCGGGTGCCAGCAGGCCATCAGGGCAGCAGTTTGCCCTTACAGAGGACTGGCAGCTCAGAGGTTTCCTGCCTTTGCAGCAGAGCCATCGCCAGCTTCTGTTTGAAAAGCAGGATGTTCAGGTGATTGGTACACACTGTTTACACACTGCGCTGTCCTGCCTCCCTAGCGAAACCCGTCAACATGCGCTGCTGTGATGCTGGAATCTGCCTGGGGTTGCGATAGAGTCATGCTTATCAGGTTGGCTTTGGCTGTACGTGACCTCTTTCGATATCATTCATCAAGACATGGGCACACAGCAAACTTGTCTTGATGATTCATGTTGCATTGGCCTTGACACTGCCTACTCTGTGATCTGCCTGCATGCACATGTATTGTCACATCAGAACAATCAACTGCTGCAGTGTATTTATACAAGCAAATACGTGTAAATAAGTGTATGTCTCTGTACAACATCAGATCTCTCTGCAGTCTTTGTGCATGCTGTTCTGCTTTATTCATGCCCCTACTGTGATGTGATTTTGTGGGATGTCATCTATGTGGAGTCAACTGCCTGCCAGAACAGGACTTCATACATGGAGCTACTCCAGACAGCACATACCTGACTCTAGCGGAAGACACCTGTCTCATGGATTCTCGTCAGCCCATGTGGCTGACGCAATGTTATCACAGGTTGGTCACAGACCTTCTTGCTCATTCTGCAGGACGAGACGCCCAGATGGGCCCAGCGCGCCTTGCAAGCTCTCCATGGCATTGCGTCCCACCCAGTAAATCTAGATTTTGCTACGGCAGCAGCAGCACCCATTGCCTCCAGACAGCTGGCACACGCCTGGCAAGCCTTTCAGGCTGCTGTCACCAGGAGCTCCTTGCCTGACCTCGCTTCCAAGTCAGCGGCCAAGGTACTCATCTCAGATGCAGCAGCTGCATCATCAACTGGAGCAGCAGCAGGGGCGTTGGTCTCAGATACGGTAGCTGCGGCATCAGCTGCAGCAGCAGCTGCTGCTTTAGGAGATGTTACCGGAGCAGAGCATGGGCAGCCAGGCATGGGCCAAGAAGCGGATGCAGCTGATGACCCAGAGGATGAAGAGGTGAGCACCAGCAGCAGAAAACACACCTTGACCATGTCCTCTGTTCTGCATGTAGCTACCAGCAGCTTGAGGTCCCCTGTTCCTTACATTGGCTTCCTGCTGTGTGCACCAACGTCACAGCAACATCTTATGTCCTGTCAGGTGTCTTCTCATCTGCAGGCATCTTGACAGTCTCAGTGCTTCTTTGCCGCGCAAAAGACTGCATGGTGCAAATGCATTGCTGTTTTGAAACAACCTCCAGCGGCAAGTAGCGTCAAAGGCTGCTGCTGTGACAGGTGATTGTGTTCCAGCCACAGCGCATGGCAGGCAGTCATGCTCGTGCAGCTTCCCCTGCGCCTGCTCTGGGTGCTGCTGCCCGGCCAACAGGCATACCAAGCAACCAAACTGGATCTGGTGCAGCGAGCTATGCCCACATTGCTGCTGCTGCTGCCACTGCTGGATCTGCAGGATCTGCAGCTGCTGCTGCTGCTGCTGGCCCTGGTCCTCACCAGGGCCCTCCTCACCAGGGCCCTCCTAATCAGGGCCTTCCTCACCGGGGCCCTCCTCACCAGGGCCCTCAAGCACCTTCCCAGCAGCAGCAGCAGCTTGCTCATCAGCACATGCAGGCTGGTTTGCTGCCAGACCAACAGCAGACTTCAGCAGCTGTTGAGCAGGCGCCTACAAGCCAGCAGCAGCAGCAGCAGCAGGACTTGCAGAGTGCTCTTCAACAGCTAGCTCAGCAGCAGCAGCAGCAGCAGCAGCAGCAGGCTTCCAGGCCAGCTGCCTATGCTACAGGCATTGCATCCTTCCCTCCCACCCTCCCCCCTTCATCTGCCCTGCTCAGCACACATCACGCCTCTCATCAAGATGCAGCAGGCAACACTGCCCATACTGCACCAGGCAGCGCATTGCCTGCAGCACCGTTGAATGGTTTGCTGCTACAGCAGCAGCAGGAGGATCAGCAGGCAGGGCCCGTGGGGCAAGCCCCTGGGTGGCCCTCACAGAATATGGGGGGCAGGCAGTATATTGCTGAAGTGGAGCAGACCAGGCAGATGTCTGCCTCAGTCCCTGCTGCGTCACAGGCTGGTATGTACTTTGAGTCCTGCTTTGTTGTTAGTGCTCCATTGCAACATGGGTCTGGGAGCGGTGTTGAGATTGTGCAGCATCTGTTTGGCTCTACAGGTCGACAGCAATTGTGTTACTCTGCTGTGTTCATCAAAAAATACACCCAAGGAACTCCCCAAGCTTGGACAGTAAGTCCAAGTTGCGGCAGATTTTCAAATGATACACATAGTCCGCTGAGTTGAACCGTGATGCAGCATGGCAGCAGGGCAACAATTTGCATGCCAGAGTTTGCCAGTGATTTGCCAGCACAGTGTCCACAAGTGGCAGCAGCCTGTGGACCAGAGACCAGCAATGACGCATGCACGCTTGCAACACAAATCAGGTCACTGCTTGGCTTCCCATGTGTTATACATGCTTTCACCACGATTGCAATACAAGTCAGGTTACTGCTTGTCTTCTCATGTGTTATGCATGCAGTAATCAGCACATTGATGCCATCTATTGCAGGAGTTGGCGCCAATGGCAATGGACCAAAAACAGGCTCCAGTGGGAACCTCCAGGTTATGGGCTCCATGGCATTTGGCTTGGGCACATCTGCAGTGGGCAGCCCAGGATTTGGCCAGTTCCTAGGGCCTGGGCCCAACCCTAGCAGCCTAGTCAGCAGCGCTGCCATGAATCCCCAGCTCGGCGGGGACCAGACTTTGTTTTCCCGGCAAGAAGCAGTCCCTTCTGGCGAGAACCAGCAGCCGGGCAGCTATCACCCATTTGGGTCATCAGGGGGTCTGAATGTTGGACTGCATAACAATGGGCTGAACCAAGGTATGCAACCTGTGATGCATCACCCTTGTACTTAATCTCAGGTCACTCCATTCTTTTTATTGTTGCTCACCTGACTCTGTTTGCCCCAGTTGCGATGCCGCTGCAGTTCATGCTAGTTCTGTTTGCACTCAGTTGGGAAGTTTCTCTTGTCTGGAACAGGAGAAGCTTCAGGTTATGTCCACATGTCAAGTAACTAATGCTTTGGGTAAGAGACTTTTCCTCAGCAGCAGCAGCTTTTGCAAGGCAGAACTGCATCAGCCGAATCTCCAACCCTAATTCCTGTTTGATGCAGGACAAGAGATTCATCTACTAATTCCTGTTTGATGCATGATAAGAGATTCATCTACATACTGCCTCTGCTACACCCTGACTTCCAGGCACCATACTGTCCTTCAAGCAACACTCATGTATACCCTTCTGTGTTGTATGTCCAGGGTTTTCCAATACCCTAAGCCACTCCTCAAGTGGGCATGCTCTAGGGTTATCTCACCCTCATCTGGGTCAGTTGAACACCCAGCAGAGGGCTCCCCTCCCATACCCGGGCCAGGCTGCCCCATCCTTGAATGGTAGCTTAGGCTATTCAGCTAATTTGAGCTCTGCTGGGTCAGACAGAGCCAGTCCATCCTCACTGCTGGGACGCACAGACCTAGCAGCTCACATGGGATTTGGCAGCAACCCTAACCTGCAGAGCCTTGATCAGCTTCAGACGCGGCTTTCACAAAGGGAGCAGCTGACCTGGCAGCAGCAGCTGCTGGCCCAGCAGCAGCATCAGTCACCCTATGACTCATATGGGTTTCAGAATCAGCATGTTGGCGGGTTCCAAAACCATCACAGTCATCATCTGCCGGCTGTGCCCAGGTGGCAGAACCCTACCACTTCCTTCCAGCAAAACCCTGCTGCTGCTCTAGGACATATTGGTCACCCTGCTTCGCCCAGTCTTCTTCCTCAGCCTTTGCAGGGCTCCTACCCCATGCAGCTTGACCCTCTGGGGCCAGGTGAGATTACTTCCTGCCATCTCTTCCCAGCAGCACACATCCATGTCATGTACCTTTCCACTAGTAACACTGCCTGCCTTTGTGCCCCGGACACTTATGATGAGTGAACAAACAGCTTGAAAGAAAAAACACATTTTCACAGATGCTGCGGCCTTTGACAGATGAAATGGCCTGCCTTCAGGCACCCTCTGTGTTGATTTACCCATCCATGCTCTCATTCGTTTGATCGTTTGGTCGGTCATTTGTTCGGACATTCACTCACTCACTCACTCACTCACTCACTCATTCACTCACTCACTCACTCACTCACTCACTCACTCACTCACTCACTCACTCACTCACTCACTCACTCACTCATTTGTTCGTCTGTTCATCACATGCTGTCCTCCAGATTCAGATCCACACAAAAATGCACCCTGTGGGGCAGCCAGAAGTTTTCTGTCTATACAGGATATATTACGCATGCAGCCTGGCATGATTCAATCGCAAACAGTATGAGCTAGCTCGTATCAACCTTTTTTCTTCCATTCAGTCATGACTGTCATTTCCTGGTTGTCTCTGCACAAGATGTAATTGTGCATCCTGAATCTCTCCACTGCAACCAACAGTCCTGGGTTTTGATGATGCAGGACAAAGCTTTGTCAACCCTCCACAGGGGAGCTCCCTGAACTGGCAGCAGCAGCTGCAGCAACAGCAGCAGCAACAGCAGCAGCAGCAGCAGCAGCATCAGCAGTTGCAAGGGCCACCAGCAGGGCTGCACCATCAGGGCATGCCCCAAGCTGGCTCAGCATCAGTCCACAGCCCTTCCCCAGCAGCAGCTGACAGCTGGAGCTGGCTAGATGACTTTGAACACAAGCAGCAAGCTGAGCACTTGACAGGTTGGCAATGTTGTTCATGCCAAAGTGTGCTTTGCATGAGGCGTGGCATACATCACGCATGCATGTTGCATTGCATAAGGCTTGGCAGGCAGGCTCTTTGCGTGCACACTCAAACCCTATGGCGAAGCCAGGATGAATTGTCATGACAATTTGGTGTATGTGGTGATGCTTGGCATGGTGCAATGCAGACTGTGCACACACATCAATCTATCAATCAATCAATCAATCAATCAATCAATTTAATCAATCGACTTACATTTCTTGTCTTTTAGACTCATCAGGGGAGTCAAGGTTTAGGGCGCATGCATGTTGCTCATGCTGCAATGCCCATGTGTCCTTGCAGAACATCAACAGCACAGGCACATGTTTTGCCTCGTTTTGGCACATATTACTTGGAGGCAGCACTCACTTGCAGAAATGGATCTTGTTGTTTGTACGCAGAAGCTGCCTACCAGGCTTCCAATTTACCCAATCCTGGAGTGTGGTGAAAATTCCAGCACAGCATGCCTGAACAAGAGTTGTGTGTGTCTCAAGGTATGCTGCAGGATCCACACCTCCACCTGCCCCACTCATCTTACTCAATCACTTGACTCACTTAATCATCTGCCAACTGCTCTGATCACGTGGATGTCCTTCTTTGGCCCTACCAATACTTGTGTATCTGAGAGGGAATGACTCTGTGCGCCACTCCTGCATTGCTGCTGCCATTGCAAATTTGGTGTGTCTTGACCGCACAAGCTAGGTCCACATAACAGAGCAAATATATCAAAGCAAGTACTTGATCAAGAAGCATCATGTGACACTTTGTTGTATCTGCTCAAATCAGCTTCTTTGCAGCCCCTCCAAATCACAGCCCTTGATGCACAGTGCATACTGTTTTGTTTACTTTTTTTGTTTCCAAAATTCATTTCATGCTTTAAAGTATATCTATTGAAAAGACATTTATAAGGGTTGCATGCTGACAAAACTGGGTTTTCAACCTTCAGGTGTACTCTGCAGAGCCTGCTTTGCCACTGCTGCCACTGCTGCTGCTGCTGCTGCCACTGCTAAAGAAAGCAGAACATCAGGAGGGCAGACCTGCAAGGCCTAACCTAGTCTGGACAAGGCAAGTGTGGCAGCTGTGAGTGCACTTATGCGCATGGCAAGCAACATACACATGGCAAGCAACATACAAGGTCAGCTGAAGCCAAACGCATCAGCTCACATATGCTGTCACATGTGAGACGTGGTACAAAGGATGTCCTGCAAAGAGGCAATTGGACACAGGTCATCATACAGACGGCTTGACCTGAGGGTGCAAAATCGGATGTCAAAGGCCAAGTAAAAGATGCTAGCAAGAGAGGTTGGGTAGTCATGGCCTGCCGTCTGGTACCCTTGACAGGCAGCCACATGTGTGGCCAAAGGTGTACAGAGGCACTGAAATACAGACAGAGTGTTGAAAACCTGCCAGGACCTGCTCAGGGTCAAGCAAATGATTGCAAGGTGCTGGCGATGTGCTGTAAACGTCAATGCATCCAGCGGACTCGCTGCTGCCTTGCAGCACGTGAAGCAGGCATGGACTCCTCAGCTTGTTTAGGATCTCAGCATCAGTGCTTGCATGACCCTTAGCAGGACTATCATGGTCCTTACCCTTTGCAAGACATGTCCAGTTGCAATGCTCAGGCAAGACTAGCCTACGGTGTGTCAAAGCTTGATCAGCGGTTTCCAGCAGGTCTGTCAGATTTGACTTTGGCATACGTGTACCCAGCACAGGAAACAGGACAGCGTCTCTGGCAGCACTTTTGCGGTGCATCTTTGCTTTGCAGCCAATCTGGCTCAGGCATCAAGCAGGCAGTCACACCATTCCATAAGAGCATGCAGCTTTTACTTGAGTGAGCACTGAAACTCAGAACATCATCCCCGTGAAGTCTAGAGAGTTGCTTTTGGCAGCTGTAGCAGCACTTTGTTCATAGCATCATTTTCTTTTGGGCTGTATGCAATTGAGTTTTGTTAGAAATCGTTGTTGAAGTGCCTATAATTGCGGCGTGGTCTTGAAGTTATATTACGGTGTACAATTTATATAACATGCTGGCAACAAGCAGCATTCAAATCACCGTAGTGTAAATGACTTTTTCTGCTGTGAACACAAGTATGCAGTGATATGTTTGTGCACGACAGATAATATATGGCATACAATGCATGATCTTTGCAGTTCTTGATGCCCATTGGTCGCGTGAAGTTTGCCAGAGTTTCATTGTTGTCAAGCTGCTGTTGTGCAATTAGAGTATGATGCCTGCACTGTGAAAGACCCTGCTCAGCCACAAACTCAACCAAAAGGAAAAATGGTATAGCAGACTTATCACTGCACAGGAAAACTTTGGTGCATCTGCGATAAGCAGGAACCAACACGTATGGTGTGGCAACGAATCACAAGGAACCCCTAACCATCAGCATCCAAAAGACCACTTTCTTGGGCTTCCCATTGTCATCAACCTCTTTTGTGAACCTGTGCACTTTCTCACACGATACATCCTTTAGGCCTGCGCCCTTCCAGACTGTACACAGATCATCTGGTGCAAAGCCGCCTTGGTGGTGTACACATGGGCTGACTGGCTGAGGATGAAACAACATTGACTCAGGTCCCTGCTCAAGATCAAAGGCCACAAGGGTACCACCAGGCTTGAGATACGCTGTCAGTAGCTTGACGGTAGCTGCCACATCTGCCAGATGGTGCAGGGTCATGCTGGAGTATATCAAATCGAATGCCGACTTGGCGGACACGGCGTGCTGATCAAAATGTTTCTGTAGAGTATTTGTTGAGGACAGCTGCAAGCAGCAAGCAGTGACGTGCCTGAGCTTCTTCTCGCTGAGTACGTGAACCATGCCTTGACTGGAGTCAATGCCCACAGCGGTGCTGACATTGTCCGCTATACGTTGCAGCACCAGGCCGGTGCCGCAACCGAAGTCAAGTATGTCCCACTGAGATTGAAGACCCACTTTTGCTGATAGAGCCAGGCCGGCTCCTTGGGCTAGGTTCTGTATGAAAGGCCGTTGGTCATACTGCTGTGCTTTTTCGACCGCTTCGTTCTCGGACTGCTCTGACATCGTCGAGTGAAAGTTGCTGTGCGGCACAGCCTGTGCCCATGACATCGACGAAATTGGAACGACGAAATTGGCCAGCAATTTAGTCCAACCTCACAAAATCTGCCATTGGTGGTCTCCAATGCCCTAATCGCTGTGGCATGTTCCTGAAGATGTGCTTGATGTCAACCGGCGATCCCAATCAGATACATGTTGGTACAGCGTGATTTCTGCCAACAATTTCTGCAGGCGCTGGCACACAGCAATCATTATGATGAAACGTCCACAGCATGCAAGTTCTAAACTTGACAGCATGAATCATGCTGCATAACCTGTACTGAAGCAGTTTGACATGTCATGTCACACTACAGCCTTCAAGCTTTGAGAAATCTTTGGTTCTGCAACCAAAATACATAAGATGGGCAAGAGAGAGAGAGAGAGAAGTGTTTTACATCCAACACAAAAAGCATGTTGTGACCACGAGCAACTGCTTCGTCTCCTATACAAAGAGTCTGGCTAGACTGCAGATCTGCATAAACAACCCCCCTTCAGCAGCCAGGTCTCATTCCTGCTCTCACCGAGCTTGGTCTTGTTGCATGTGCGTTTACACCATACTCACCCGTGTTTCCAAACCAGGATGTCTGTCGAGTCACATCCAGGTGCATATGCAAGACTGAAGCTGCCACTTGAAACATTACCAAATTAACCCTTTTGTGAAATGAGCAAGATGCAGGCGTCCTCAAAAGGACCTGCCTGGCGTCACTGGAAGTACAAAGTTTCACGCACTGTTGTCTAGCAAAGACACATTCACGGTGTGGAATACTTGCTGCTGAAATGCATATAACATTGCGCTCTCTTCTGTGCCAAGCTGCCTGTCAAGGTTCCAGCATTGAGCTATGTAGAACTCCTGGGTGCAAAGGTGCAGGTATGCCTTCTGGAACTCAGGCCATGGAACCTCGCCACGACTCTTCTCATCAGTCATGGATGCTGGTGCCAAGACTGGCATTGATGCCTGCAGACGACAGTCACTGACTTGTTGCCCAGGAACGGGTGCTACAAAAACTTCAGGAGAAACTTCAGGCATTGTCGGACAACTTCTGTGCATGATGCATCTTCACCATGTCTGGATCTGTTCCACTTGGACTGCCAAACTACACAATCCGAATGACAAAATCTGCCTCAAAACTGCAAGCAATTGCAATACATCTCACCATGCAGGGATGTAATGCATTGTGGCTAAGCAGTCAATGGCACAACCAAGATTTAATGCATCACTCACCTGCTTGATAGCAGGCCTGGGCTTGGTGACATATTGCATGCCAAGGTCTGGCAAATCATGATCTGGTTTGGTGCCTGCATCTGGGCTGTCTGTTGTACATAGAACTGCTTTGCCAGCCAGTCTTGCCGTTGTCATCACGTGCCAATCTGAATTTCCTGCGTTGGTTGGTGTTGAGCTGGTCTCTGCGTAGCCCTTGGTAGAAGTGATGAGCTGTGGTTGTGACTGAGGGTTTGGTGCTTGGAGGCTGCTTGGAAAGGCATGTGCACCTGCCTGAGCAGGATGCTGAGAAGCAAGGAGTCCCAGGGTTTTCTGGCAGGTTTCAGGGTTGTTTGGGGCTGCCCCAACACACGGGCTTGCTTGGTAAGGACCCTTAGCAAAAGCTGTTTGCCAGTTGCCTTGCTGCTGTGCATGCAGCTGACCAATGGCAATTGTGGGTGGCTGATCTTTAGCTACAGAAACAGCGGACAATTCAGCCTGCTGCTGCTGCTGCTGCTGCTGAGGCTGCTGCAGCTTAGTTCTGCCAGCTGTTGTAGACTTTGATAGCGCTGACAGTGCACAGCCTCTGAGAGTAAGTAAGTCTGAGTCAACCTCAGGGCCTGTGTCCTTTTCTGTGCTGCTTTTGTCTCTGTGTGCTTCAGCATGCTTCTGATGGCGGCTGCTGTGCTTGTGTCTGTCATGCTTGCCCCTGTGCGCCTTGGCTGTCTTGGCGCGGGGTGACTCGGGTACTATGCTGTCCTTGGTGTTGACCATGATGGGTGACAAGCTGAAGCCAGCATCAGTCTTTTTGGGGTCTGGGCTGGACCCCACATGGGCCAGCAGTGCATGCACTGTCCTTTTGGCTTTCTTGAACTCGGCCAGGGATATGTCTGAGCTGAGCAAGCTGGCCATAGGAGAGCGAGGCCTTGTGAGAGGCCGCTCTGAATGACCTCTGTCGCCATAAGGGTAGCCAGGGCTGATACGTGCTGGTTGGAACCTGCCTTGATCAGGTCGTGGGAAAGGCAGGTAAGGGTGTTTGATTGGCGGGTAGGAGTCTCTGAAAGGCAGGTGTTTGCCTTGAATGCCTGAGATGGGGGAGGGGTCATCAGGGGACATGCGCGGCGGCCTGCTGCTGAGCCCACCTGCAGCGCATGCTTCAAGCTCATGTTGAATGCAGATGCACTTAATTGCAGCGCTGGCACAATAACAGCAAGCATTCATAAGGGTTGCATGGCAAGGTGGCAAAGTGAGCAGAAGCTAGAAGCTGCCACCCAGAGTTAGGGCACAGCAACACACAACACAATCAAGGAGCAAGCATGCAAAGCCATGTCAGGCTGTGCTTGATCAGCAACGGATGCAAAAGCACACAGACAATCACTAGCAGTGCCTGACAACCACAAATGCCCACCTGTGAAGTCAGTGTCTGCTAGAAACAGACCCGTCCTGCTTCTGCCTGAGCTAGACAGGTGCTGCAGGTCTCTATTGGGTGATCGTGGCCTCGGCCAAGACAGGTCAGACCCCCTCTTTCTGGTGCTCTTGCTTGTCATCAAAGCACGCTTGTGCCTTGTAGGGAATGCAGAGCTGACTGACGGCCTGCGCTTGCTTCCTTTGCCCCTCCTGCGTGACCTGCCTCTAGGCCTGCCTCTAGTAGGGGATGCAAGAGGAATGCAGCTTCTGGACTTACGCCTGCTGCTGTCCTTCAGCCTTGAGTCAGACCTGCTTCTCCTGGGAGAGGCCGCCTCTGGCATACCATGTTTTCCAGGAGCGCCTCTGCTGTTGTCCGTCTGCAACATCTGCTGCCTCATGATCAATGAGTCAAAGCTTGATGGGAACGTGCTGTATTGGGTGGAGCGCCTGCTGAGCTGGCGTGCTCTGAAGGCACCCATGGCTTGGCCATAGGACTCTGAGCTGGCTGGTGATATCTTGTGCTTGTGCAATTTGTCCCTGCTAGGGCTTGAGTTTGACCGTACTCTTCTTCTTGGAGTCTCAGAGCCTGCTGGCCTTGACCTGACTCTTGTTCTGCCTGCTGACTCAGACCTCGCTGGGCTCCTACTCTGAGACAGATCTCTGCTGCTGCTTGTTTCTGAGAGAGACCTGCCCCTGCCCATGCGTTGGTGTCTGGCTGTCCTGCTTGATGGGTACCTGAGCTTGTCAGGTGACCATAGGTCTCCCAAGGACAGTTCACTGAGCCTGCTGCCTTTGCCTTTCCTGGAGCTGTGATGGCGCTGATCAGGACCAAGGCTCTGAGGATGCAACTGCCTGCTGCCCTTGCGTGCCCTGGAGTAGAGGCTCTGTCTGGCAGTGTGTGCTGGAGAAGTTTCCTGCTGGTGGAGGCCACTGGGTCTGTCAGCCATGCATGCCGGCAGCTCAAGAGACCAGCCACCTCCCCCTGCCCCTTCTGAAGCCTTGTCAGCAGCCAGTACAGCAGCTGGTACTGCAGCAGCAGCCTTGCCAAAAGCATCAAAGAGACTGTAAGCAGCAGCAGCAGTGCCAGCTGGAGGTAGTGTGGTGACAGTTGGGACTGGTGGCAGTACCTGCAGCTGAGCTGCTGCTGCTGCTGGTGCTTGATTTGCTCCACCACAGACAAAGCTGATTGGACTAGATGTTGCAGCGCTGACGTATAGAGAGGCAGGGGAAGTGAAGCTGCCAGGAAGCCGAGAAGACTTCGAGATAGACCCCACAGCATGATGGGGTGGTTCAGAGCTGGGGTCTAGGCTGGGGTAGAACCTCCTCACCCTACTGGGGAGGCCATTTGGGCTTGGCCCCCCGGGGTGGTGGTCAGGTGTTGGAAACAGGCAGTCTGCCTGTGGAGGTGAAGCGAAAGCTGTTGGGGATGATGGAGCAGCTGTGGGGGCTGCAAATGTGAATTGAGGGGACAGCCTTCCAGCTGCTGGGAACGCTGGGTGGTCTTTTGGGGATGCAGTGCAAGCTGGTGATGGTGACTGATAGATGCCTTCAAAAGAAAAGAAAGCTGGTGGTGGGGATGCATCAGCAGCTGGGGATACTGCAGGGTACCAGATTGCAGGTTTTCCCTGTGGGGATGCGATCTGAGCGACTGGGGATAGCTGGGGCAAGGAGACGGCGGTCGTGGGCTGCAAGATGCCTGTTGGGGATGGAGTCATGGCAGCTGGGGACCAAGCATCAGCTTGTGGGGGTGAGGCTTCAGCTGTTGGGGGCGGCGCTGCAGGCATTGGGGATGAGCTGGCAGACCCCAAAAAGTCAGCATGTTTGACACCGGCCTGCCTGCAGAACAATTGCAATCAATGGTCAGATCACAACCACAAAAGATCTGTCACAGGGTATATGACCTGGGTATCCATCCACAGACCATGCTGAGATTGCGCGATGCCATTCTAACATGCTGTTGCACATTCAAAGTGCTTGGGCAGTGTTTGCGCGCATGCACAGACAGACAGACAGACAGACAGACAGACAGACAGACAGACAGACAGACAGACAGACAGACAGACAGACACGCACAAAACAGACAGACTTTACTGTGAATCAGAGCCAAATATGCTCTGTATTATTTTTGATCCTGATGGCAGTATATGCCACCACGTTTGTCGCAGGAGACTGAGCTGCTGTCCCAGGGGACTGTACTGCTGTTCCAGGGGACTGAGCTGCTGTCTCAAGGGACAGAGCTGCTGATCTTGGGCTGGTGTCTGAACAGTTTGCACATTGGAAGCACACAACCAACATACACATGATGACTTAAGAGCGTGCACGTGTCAAAATCCTGTCAGAACATGGGCTCAAGCTTGCACAAACTTGCCTGTTGGCAATGGTCACTTGTACATGTCCCCTGTGCAGCGTGTGCAGCCTGTGCGTGTGTCCTGTGGCTGCTGCTGAGATTGGCAACTGAGGTGCTGTCCAGTCAGCATCTTCGTTTTTCAGCTGCTGTCCATCGGACCTTCTGATTGCCTTTGGCAGCTGGCGTGCAGCCGGCTGATCTGCATGACATGCATATGGTGAGTTTGGCAGTCATCACACCATTTCAATGTTTGACTGATAAGGTGCTTATGGACAAACCCTAGACCATAAACCCAAAATATATATACACATATATATGATCTCCAGCATGAGATTCAGTAATGCATGCTGCATGTATGTTGTCAGCATGCAAGGTGTGTAGACTCAGAATTTTAGATTGATGTGTCTGCACCAAGTGTGTGTCAAAGTAAGGGCAAATGCACGTGGCTGTAGTGCACAGTAGAGATGCAAGCAATGTGTGCTGTGCATTGGGTCACTGAATGGGTGATGACCCTGCTGTCTCTGACATGACATATGCAGTGGGAACACTACAGAGAGGCTCAGGCTCTGTCGTCGGTGTGGTCAGCTCAGCTGGCAATGCAGTGTATTGAGACTATGCCAACAAGGCTGTTCCATACTGTTCCATACTGTTCCATACTGTTCCATACTGTTGCAGACTGTTACACACTGTTCTAATGGTGAGCCTATCTTGCGTGATAGCCACCAGCGGCTCTACAAGTGTCTCACCTTTAGCTTGTGCCACAGGATGTACATGGGCCTCAGGACCAACATGGAGCTCAGAGGCGTCTGCTACTGCTTGATCCTTCCCTCTGCTTCCATCCCCGCCACCTAAGCAGCTGCTGCGCTTGCCAGCTTCAGCAGCATTAGCCATGCCTAGAGCAAATGCGCTGATATCATCATAGCCGATATTGGTGTCAGCCAGTCTGCAATCAGCCTGCTGGTCAAAGCTGAGCAGATCTGCATGATCTGGATCAGCTGGATGTTGCAGTTGATCCAGCTCATCAGCAGGCAGGTAGTCCTCTGGGAATCTGGAGTGAGGCTTGGGTGGGTAATGGTCAGGGTACACAGCATAGGCAGCAAAAGGCGCCCAGACTGGCTTTGGTCTGCTTCCAGCAGTCTGTGGCATTTGGGCTGATGAGTACATAAGGTTGGCAGCACTGAGAGATTGGATCCTGATTAGGTAGCCACTAGCGTTGATGTCCACGTCTTCTGCAGCAGCTTCCAGGGCAGCTGCTATGCTGACTGATCGGCAAGCAAGATAACCCCAGTCACCTGCACAATGCATAAGTAATGTTACTTGTTGAATAGTCACATGCCAATTCTGGGGTTGTTACTTTTGCTGAGCAACTGCAGCATGCCATTACCATGCACTGCTCCCCAACAACCAGGATCCAATTTGGTGCAAGGTTTTTGAAATGCACTTTGGTACGCATGAAGGCTCTCAAAGTTGCAAAAGCCTCAGCACAGACTGTTGTGAATGCCATGTAGGATGCAGTACTTTGCTGCCTAGAAAGCAGGTACACAGAGACAGCATAGCAAGCAGATGCACATCATGAGCAGCGTTTCAAAGCTTCATCTGAGAAACTTCTTGAATGATGAGGAGCTGTCATCGAGATGCAGTCTCGACAGTCAGAGCAAGAGCACTTGTACCTGCTTCATCGACTAGAGCATCCACTACAAGAGCCTGATTGTCTTCACAAACAAAGCCAAAGAGAGAGTTGATGGTGGAAATCAGTTGCTGCAGCTCAATGTGGACACTGCCACAGATGTAGTTGAGCTGGCTGATTTGCCACAGAAGCAAATGCTGTGTGATGTCTGAATGGATGTCCATGCCCGCAACAGAACGTGCACCTGTGCTGTGACTATAGTCAAATCCATTTCCCATTCGCTTGCACAACTGATTGATGTCTGCAGATGTCTGTGCCCTGCGAGCAAGTTTGCTGTCTGCTGATCTGACATCAAGATATGCAGCAGCCCCCATCTCAGTAGGATGATGATGCCCTAGAGTCTGTCTTGAGATTAGCAATTACTGCATGGGCACATGACCTTTGTCAGACTCGCAACTTCTGGGCGTGCTGTCTGTAATCTAAATCCTGAGTACAGATGCTCAGATGCCTACCGCTGAGTCTGGCATATCTACGAATCAGAGTGCAACTCAAGTGACTTGCATCACACATGACCTGCAAGAGCAGTTACACAATTGCCTGTGCAGGTATGTTTGGCAGTGCGTGCTGCAAAGTCAACACGACACAGGTGTCAAAGTCAGGCAAGCACCAATCTGGTCTTTGAACCTGGACCAGCTCAAATGGACAAAGAAATTACGTTCTTGCCACATCCTCAGCTTTGCATCACAACTCTTCTGCTCCTACAAGCTGAACATGTGACTTCAGAGAGTTCAGATCAGCCTGTCCCCGACACCAGGTAGCTGAAACGAGAAATACGCTGCGCAAGAACGCAGAGCTTATACCGTATTGTAGAATTGTCATGTTGATGACCCAGCAGACAGCGGCCAGACGCGGTGATTACTTGGTATGCATGCACCCTGCGCAGCTTGTTCACGGGCTGCTGAGGCAGTGTGTACAGTATGCTGCTGCCTAAGGTGTACGGTTAACAGTCGCTGTGAGCAAAAACGCAAGAGTTCTGGTGCACCGCCGCACCGCGACTGCGCGATCTTTGTGCATGCTGCGATAGGTCAACCCTTTAGCGCTCATTTTGGTTTGAATTTTGTGGAAGGAGAAGATGTGCGGCTCATCGGTCCTGCCAGAGCGATGGCATAAAGTGGCTTGAATTGCACCGACAGCCTTGCTGAGCATGGACAGCAGAGGCACATGGTATGTACCATGTGCCACATACCATGTATACACATATATGCATTCATCTGAGTTTTCATGAATTGATCAAGCCAAGATATCTACATCGATGTACGATGAGTCAGTCACCCATGGGCCAGCTGGGTCTGCAGACTTTTGAGTACCAAAGAAAGAGTAAAGCTGTTGAGTTCATCACTGCCGAAATTTTGTGCCTTGTGACCAATGTTTGTGTCATATGCATGACCTGCGGGTTGCACTGCAGCAGCGGAAGGTTGTGCTGCACAACGGCTGCAGAAGCTCCAGGAAACAACTTTAGTCATGATCATGATTGCTATAATAGGATAATTTGTCATCGGGAAGCCCTGGGAAACGATAGAGTCGCGTCGCAGCTGCCCACAACGTCGCATATGCCGGTCTGGCACCAATTCACAGTTGCAGACTGCTCGTTGCACAACCCACATCCCTTAACATCCCACTCGCCTGTGTGGGATCCAAAGGCCTTCTCCTCAGGTAAGCCTTCCGATTGCAATGCTTGGGCAACGCCGCTACATATATGCAGCACTTAGTCGTGCAACCTTTTTCACTTGTGTCGCTCCTGCATGCAGCGTAACAAGAGGTGCTCAAGCTTCTTTGTGATTTTCATGCAGGGACAAACGGACTGCGGCTTGCCCCGTCCTGTGTCGCGAATTCGAAGGTCCCTGATCAGGAAGGCCGGCGGGGCCCGACAGCACGTTCATCCTAGCGCACTTTATGCATCGCTTTAGCCTCGTAGTCTTGGTGCTTGCCCTAGCATGCACAAGCGGTGAGATCCTGGCCTTCGGTGGAGGCGCCTACTAGTACTGAACGATGCCAGATTGTGCATGCAACCAGTTGACACTCGCTTACTGCACGAATCTCAACTCTTGGATCCACTGACCACTACTTGCAAGACCACAGCTAGGACTGCCAAACGAATGTCTGCTGACACTCCTCACCTGGTGCATTGCCCTGCTGCAGGAATAGCAGCAAGGCCAACTTCCCGTAAGTTAGCAGATGCATCCTGTGCCAGCAGCTATGGCCAATGTGGCGGCACAAGTTGTCAAGCCAGTGGCTGTCCTAGCAGCTCAGACTCTGCATGGACATGCTGCCCCTCTGCATTCAGCTGTCAGCGTCAGAGCCAGTACTATTGGCAGTGCCTGACAGGCAACTCAAGTGCCCCTTCATCATCACCTGCTCCGTCTTCCCCCAAACAGTCATCGCCTTCTGCTATGTCTCCCCCTGCACAGCCATCATCTAGCCCATCAGCAGCAGCGGGCACCACCAGTCCTCAAGGTAATGCTGCCAACAGAAGCACTCTGGCTCCAGCAATTGCAAGTCTGATTTGTCAAGTCATGTGTATACCCTTGGTGATGAGTATGTTTGTTCGTACTTTGTACAGTGAAGTTTACAGTAATGCTTAGGTGTGTACATGAAGTCTGCGCATTTCATGTCACAAGGTGCAAGTTGCTTCCAGTGTTGCACAGCATCAACATCATGATCTTGTAGACCACTGTATAAGCATGCTGCAAATGTAGCTCACAGTTCATTGCTAAGTTCCACTGTAAGCTGCATGCATACATGTGCACTCATGTTCAGCACCTGAAGCTCTCAGGCTTGACATGCTACAGGTTGTTGAGCCTCTGCATTGCCGGTAAAAAGCAACTAAGCGGTGGATACAGAAATGAGTCATCACGCTAGTAGCGTGTGTGTGCAGGGCCAGCCATTCCTGCAGCCACACCTGTAGCAGCAGCCACCCCTGAACTTGCTACACCAGAGGAGGCTTTCACAGAGGGCTTTGCCAGCGGCTATTTTCAGGGCTTTGCAGCTGCCTATGAGTCCTACTCGTGTTCAGAAAACACTCCAGAAGAAGAGGCACCCGCATTTGAGGGCAGTCTTGACAGTCTTGGTCTTGGCCTTGAAGAACTCTACCCTGAAGCCCCCGAAGAAGCCCCCTTCTTTGAGGAGGAAGCCCCCAGCCCCGAGGGCAGTTCTGAGGAAGAGCCTGCTCCAGAAAGCTACACTGAAGGGTTTGCTGCTGGCTATGCAGAGGGTTTCCCTGAGGGTTTTGCTGAGGCTGTTGCAGAGGAGCCCTCCCCCGAGCTGTGTGCTCCGGAGGCCCCAAGCCCAGAAGGGTCTCTGAGTGAGGCCACCCCTGAGCCCTATTCGTTAGGATACAGCCAGGGTCTCAACCAGGGTCTCTTGGATGGCTGTTATTTTGGTGAGGAAGAGTCTGCTGAGTCCAGTCCCGAAGAGAGCAGTCCTGAGGAGGGCAGTCCTGAGGAACTCTACTAGCCCTGCAGACCCCCCCCCCCTACACTTCCTTGCTAGATTTTTGGGAACTTATCTCACTGGTTGTAGTCTGTTCAGCAAGCCTGATTGTCATGATGGCAACCTGAGGTGCAAGGTTGTATGCAGCGATGCTTCACTCTGGGATTCAAAATCATTTTGTATGCAAAATAGTCGAGCAATGGATTGGCATGTGTTGCACAATTCTAGCAGCTGTCGTAGTCACCTGCTCAGGCATGATAGCTACATGTGATAGGAACGGCATGCAATATTTGGACACTCAATGTGGAATCCTCCCTAGTAGACAGCTTTGAAACTGTTATCTGAAGCATGAAGAGGTATGCATATATGGTAGGCTAGGTAGAGTGTGTTGAAGTTGTCATGTTGCACAGATTGCAAGTGCCACCTGTTGCATAAGCTGAAGGGGTTGCAGTTTGATTAACGCCAAGTATGCTACAGTCCCTGATAGACAAGAACACTCAAGAACCTGAAGATTTTTGCTTTTGCATTGGAAGGTGTTGTGATTTGCAGATCAAGAGCGGTTTCCACGATTGAATCGTGAGTTGAGACACAACGAATTGAAATGAAGTTGCTGGCAGCTTGTAAACACTGTTAGGTTGCTATATGTAGTTACACGTACGGCGTCGACGTTACTCTTGCTCAATTTCTCAATTGAGTCAGGGAGTAGCCAGCCTCACAGAAGAGTAACATGCACGTTCTTGGCCGTTGAGTAGAGTGCTAGCAACACTGCAACTGCATTTACACATGGGGACAGTCGTGTATAAAAACAATTGCTATTGTACAATTGCAATGTAGCCTCCGGATCAATCCACCCTGACTGCTAACACCTTGCTCACACCTCTGAGCTGAGCAATAATAACTGTGTTGTTGTCGGTGGACTTCAAAGCACACATTGTACCTGCATTTTGCAAGGCCAGCTCACAAACTCTGCTTGAGCTTCTTTCCAGCAAGCGTTTGTTTGATTCCATATTTGTAAGCTTTACGCACTTGACAATGCATGTGATCACAATCACAAAGCGGCGCAAATGCAGTTGGCCACAGCAGAGCTTGTTTCACAAAGCCAAGGGCAACATTGTGATGAGTCCTGCAGTTACAGCAATGACATGACATGCAAGATGCAAGCAGAATTGGGAAATCAATGTGTGTGCAACTGGGGTCAACACCCCCTTAAGAGCTTCTATGCAAGTCTGAAATGAGATGATCTGACCGGAAAAGCGTTCCTTGAGGACCATATCAACTGCGCTGTGCTGTGCCTGAGCTGACAGAATGTGCTTGAGCGCGCCGAGCTTTAAGGTGAAGGTGTGTCAATCAGAGACAGCATGCCACTTTTGATGCCTGCAAGCCAGCAAAGCTTGAAGCAGGCATTGTTGGCAGTCAGCCCACATTAAAGACAGTTGTTCTGTGATACAGCTAGCACCAGCTGCATAGACAGCACTCAACATGGGCTGACTTGACATTGACCGTGTGCCAGAGGGGCAGGGGCAGGGGCAGGGGCAGAGGCAGAGGCAGGGGCAGGGGCAGAGGCAGGGGCAGGGGCAGGGGCAGCGGCAGTCGTTGCATTAATCATTCACGAAGACAGTGCTTTCACCTGCATTGCCTCTGCAGTTCTCTGGCGGTCATCCTGTGCAGCCACTTCTGAAGCGCGCAGGCTGGTAGATCCCACTTGTACTTCTGCATACCTTGCTCCTGCATCACACTTTCAGTCATCAGACAACTGTGCAAGCAGGTTGCAAACAAACTGTAGAGCGCATAGCATACAGCAGTCAATGGGGCCAAAAGGACAGCTCTCTAGAAGGCAACACAGATCCAAACTGTAAGTTGAAGGGCAAATGTAGCTCAACGAAGCTAAGGCTTGAAGCCAGGCTTGAAGCAGCAGCCGAATGGCCAGAAAGAAAGAAAAGAAAAGAAAAATTTACGCTTTTCAGCGATCATAACGGGAGCCTCCCAAGGCTGCAGCCCAGAGGCCGAATGGCCATCGTTAAGTACAGCTGACTTGGACAGCATCACAGTGAATGCTTGTTGCATATGACTTGAACTCAGGAGCCACTTTGCACCATCTCATGCATTTTTCAACAGCTTGTACAACATGTGCGTGTGCTGCGGCTGAGAGTACCTGTAAACTGAGCCGTCATTGGCAGAGCCAGGTTGGGGATGGGCATGTGACATCTGCTCCACCAGGGCACTGCCTGTCCCTCTAGGACTGTTACCACCATGCCCTTTACAGCTTCCTTCCGGCCTCCCTGTACAGCACTCTCACAACTGACGTTTTGCGCACCAAATAAGAGAAGTATACGCTTTGGTATGCACATATGACTTGATTTGCCCATGTGCAAGCTGTTCAGGCACTGTGGTAGCAGCGCTGCATTGATAAACATTGGGCTGGCAGCATCCGCTGTCTGCCCACAAAATACTGTTTTGCTGTTGTAACATGACTTCAACATGGCATTCTTGGCCAAAAAGTTTGGGTCAGTCACGACTGTCTGCATTACATGGATCATCACATGGATTACATGGATCCCACCTGTACCAGTCATCATCTTGGCGCAGCAGGAACGGTAGCCTTATCGGCCCCAGAAAGCATTGACTCCGCAGCTAACTAAGCAGCTGACTCAGCACCAGACTCAGGTAATACTGAGTCAGCAGGGAAGCTGAGGGAGCATCCGTGGGCAGCAGCAAGAACAACAGCAGTGCATCTGCTCTGAGAGTAGCGCCGGTGCATCTGACCAGACATTGGACCAAGATGGACCACACGTAGCACCTCGGTGAAGAGGTAGCGCTTCTGGACAGGATCTGGGTATTGCCCGCCTGCATTGGAGGATTGCACAGTGAGGACTGTTGCCAAGTTGTATATGCAATGCAGAACAGGCTGACAGGTCTGATCTGCAGAGACATTCCAAATGTACACTGCTAGTAACAATGCAAAGCTCACTCATATCAGTAAGTTAGTCATGTAGCATCAGTCAGAGACCTCATGAAAACATGTATATTTCTAGCTGACGCCAACACTTTACACATATTTGTGCTGATATGACTTGGAGTCCAGTTTGCAGCAATGCACCCTATTCGGGGTGTCTATTGCTGGGGCCCCAGCACTGCTGGGGGCATTCCCACTTCAGCAGCATAAGTCCTAAGTCCCAAGCCCCCATCACAGCAAGATGCCTCCTGAGCATCCCCAGGCAGGGCCCCTTGACATCCCTTACATGTGAACATCAGACATGCAAGGACAGTGCAGGGGCAAGATGCATTGTCAGTCTTCTTACTATAGCTTACTGTAGGTAAGAAGACACCACAAAAGATCTTGCCCGCTGACTGTCCCCTAAGCAGTTCAGCATACTGGCAAGCATTGCACACTAACATGCAACCAAAGACAGCGGTATTTGTAAATGGCAACTCCCATGCACGACTGTTATGGGTGTTAGCAACATGTTGCTGTGGTAGTGACAGTGTGTGCAAATCCCTGTTTGACCTGAGCTGACCTGCCTGAGTGCGCAAGAATTTATCACCATCTTCTTTGGGATGACGTTGTACATGCAGACACACTCATGCACAATGGCAGATCAACCGAGATGGTGTATATATGCGGCTGCATAAACATCATTGCACATTGAAGTACGTGTATGGTTGAGCATACCTCACAGTCAGAAACATACGAACTTGTGCTAGCAGCAGTATGTGGTCATGTGATCCAACCAGGGAGGCATGCACATTACAATGCCATTGCACATGATATGTGTAGAATGGGATGCAGGCAAAAAAGATTGAACAAAGAAACAATTTGAGCATGCTATATTTGAGCATGGTGACCAGGGAGGATCATTGTTGTTTTTGAACCCCGCATTTGAAGACTTTCCATGCAACTGCTTCTCAGAGTGGGTTATGATTGCCAAAAAAATGGCACACTCAGTCTTGAGTGAAGATCCTGATTGCTGCTCAGCCTAACTCAACCACGGCAACACAAGCCATGCTAGCTCAGCAGATAACAATGAGCGCAGAGATATGTACACACTGAAGTGTCCACATGCATGTGATCACAAAGAAGCATCATCACACCACACAGTGTCACAACTGTCTCAGATTTTCCAAGGGTGCTGGCCAGCAAATTCATCAACAAACTGCTAGTTCTGGCGAGGGGGACTACAGCATGATATCCAAGCAGGTAAGCCATGTGCATACATGATGGTGTACTAGCATGTACATATGTGAGCGGCGACATATGTCTCCTGCACCACTTGAAGGACAACAGTTGGTGCTGAATGGCATTCGAACCTTGTGTGGTACCAATAAATGGTTACAATGTGGCTGTCACTGCAAAGTGCTGCAATTGCATACAAGTCACAATGTGGCTCTTTTATACGGTACGCTGCTTATGCACCTTCAGCATGAGCGCACTGTGAGTTTTGCGTTGGGCGTCAATCCAGTCTGCTTTGATGGAGCAGCCTTGCTGTCAGCTGCTGTCGGCTCTCTTCATTTTTGGATTCTCAGCTCTACAGCTCTGTTGAGAAATGTCGATGCTGGCCTGAGCCAGTAGGCAGTTCATCAAAGCTGACTGGGCCGTCGTGCACTCAGAGTTCTCAAGGGCTTATAGTGCACGACTGTCCAGTGATCTTTGACAGAGTGCCTACAGACTCAGGTTTGCCAATTTGGATGCTGACAGTCAGCTTTTGCACCTCCTTAGATAGTTCCTCTGGACTCAAGCCAAGGCCAGCACAAGTTGGCTTTGCATGCTGTAGCTGATTTGGATGCTTTGATCTGGGAGCTGGTGCATCAGCAATAGCTGCACATGGCTGCTGCCTGCTTGAGCTCTACTATCTCAGCTCGCTGCAATGCCAGCACCCGTGCTTGCCTATGGAGTTGTTTGGCCCCTAGTAGGCCTACTTGGACTGAATTGCCTGCCATTTGCAGCTTCATCTGAGCTGCCCAACACTCAACATCCTGTTTAAGGTGTGCTTTGCCTCGCAATCAGTCTACTTTTGAATGCAAGGCAAAGCATACCCCAAACAGGTTGTTGAGTACTCACTAATGTTGAGCAGCTCAGATGAAAGCTGCAAATGGCAGGCGACTCAGTCTGAGGCAGGACATATGTTGCCTTGCAACTCTGTTAACATAGTGAAGAGCTTGTTTGGCACGCAGCAAGGGCTTGCAGCAAGGGCTTGGCGTACCTTTCTGAGGTGGGAGCCTCGAGGCTTGGTCGCTTGCCATGCTGCTTGGCAAGGAACCGTTGAACATGTGGTCTGCCTTCTGCATGAAGTGCTGCCTCAGCTGCTCAAACTGGGCTGGAGTTGTTCCCTTCAACAGCCCTGCACTCAGGCTTGCAGGCCTGAGTGCAGGGCCTAGGCATGTGTGGTTGTCCTTCGGCACCCCTTGTGGCAGGGCACACTACATGTATGATAACTGTGGCTGTACTCAAGAGTATACACATGCATCCTATCTGTGACACTGTTGCCGGCATGAGAAGCTCGCAAACTGTGAAAGAAAAGAAAAGAAAAGTAAAGATTACGCTTTTCAGCGATCATAACAGGAGCCTCCGTATATGGACTTGACAGGCTGGAAACATGGTTGTCAACAGTGTTGCTTGCCATTGTACCAATTCCGTCTTCACTAGTTTGGGGGAGGAGGGAAGGGGTAAGGGAGTGGTGGGGGGCTATCTTGATCTTGCTGTTAGAAAACCTATAGTGCGTGCCAGCCAGCCAGCCAGCCAGCCATCCAGCCAGACGTATATGATGACTCAACTGCACGGCTTCAGCAACAACTGCCTCAACATTTGTGCCTGCCCAATCTAAGCAAGCGCTCACTGTCACATCCTTCAGATCAAGTCCCACTAGCCCCTCTATCTGAGATGTTCCATTCTAGGTGACGCCTGCAGTGGCTCTCCCCAGGCCTGCCCTACAGCCCTGGCAGCTCTGCACAGACTGCAATCGGAAGCTTTCATGCCTGCCTTCACTGTCTCAGGACTCACCACAAATCTGAGCATGACTTGATTGCCCTAAGATGTTGCAGTGGTGGTGATACTGTGTGCAATTGCCTGCTCGATCTGCACATACCTGCCCCAATGTGGAAGGACCAACCCTCCATCTTCTTTAGTGTGCCGCTGTGCATGCAAAAGAAGATGGCGGATAGATCCTTACACATTGACATGCACACTGACATGCAAACGGAGATGATGGGATATGCGGCTGCAAAAACTTCTTTGGCATGCCACTGTGCATGGGTTTGTCTGCATAACAAATATTTGTCATGCACATTGATAAATCCCACACACAACAGGGCGTCAAGGCCCTAGGGAGATGGTGAGATATGCAGGTGCAAACAGAGCTTTGCACAATATGTATGCAGGTTGAGCATACTTCACAGACAAAATTATGAGAAGTGGTGCTTGCAGCAGTATGTGGTCATGTGAAACGATAAGGTGAAAAAAGTAGACATAAGCAGCCCAACCTGTGCATCCTCCTGATGTACAATGAGTGAACTTGTTAGTGCGGTATGCACCTTCAGCACCACTACAACTTTTGATATTGCACATCAGTCCAGTCAGCTTGGACAGAGCAGACTTATAACATCTTCCAGTCTGCTCTGACTACTTTTGGGTTTTCAGCTCTATAGCACCCTTGGGAGAATGCTGGTGGTTGCCTGACTTGATAGGCATCAAAGCACACTAGACTTCGTGCAGTAAGAGGGCTTGTAGTGCACGCCACTCCTTTACGGTGTGACGGCATGCCTGCAGGCTCAGGTGGGCACAGACACTCCTTGAAGCATGTTGTAGAGCTGAGAACATGATTTCACACCGTTCAAATGGTGTGAGAATGTGTTGATGTCTTTGAGTCCTGAGCTCTACTGCAAAATCAAAGGGATGTTGATGAGCCGCAGACAAGCTTTACTAAAAAATGGTTGTTGCAAGAAGGTGTCTATGGCAAAGTCTTGCAGTGAATTGGCAGTGATGTCAGGCGCACCTTATGCATAACACTAGTCACTGCTTTTGACAGCTTTCAATTTGCACTGCAATCAAACAAAGAGCCTAGGCACTGCTATTGACAGCAAGGTATGCTTTCAGCTAAGGGTGATCTCAGCCTAGCCTAAACCCTGATCAGCCGAGGCTGACTGCATACTCTGCTGTCAACGTCAGTGCCTAGGCTTGCTTGTTGGATGGAAGTGCAGTTTGAAAGTTGTCTGGGCAGCTGTGGCATAAGGACCACCAGAGTGCCAGCTGGAGCCTGCACAATCTAGGGCCAGACATGAGAGGGCAGAAATAGTATGTCCATGTGTTCAGACAGGTTGCATAGCTGAGTAATGTCACAGATGTAAATTAGCTCGCATTTGTTACAAGTCCCAGCTGAGTGGCCAGGCATGATCCTCTTGCAGCAACCACGGATAGAGCAGTTAAGGAATGCCAGTCATTGCAACTTGGTCTACTGTGGATCAATTTAGATGGAAAATTGGGAAAGCTTTGACTCAGGAAACAAAGACAACGTTAACACATCAGTGGGTAAGTGACCTCTTGTGGGCGGCCTGGCTGGCTCTCAACAAGCTGTGCAGGTAGGTCCTTTCTACCATGAGCCACCTGGGCCTTCTCCTACCCCATTTGCCACCCCCCTGGTACTGCAGGCCAAAGACGAGCTATACAAACATGACCCAGATGAAGTTTCCAACGGGCTGAGGCAGCAGCCAGCAGCTGAGATGAAGTTATGCAAACATGATCCAGACGCAGATTCCGATGGGCCAAGGCAGCAGTCAGCAGCTGAGATTGAGCTGTGCGAACATGCTCCAGATGCAATTCCCAATGGGCTGAGGCAGCAGCCAGCAGATAAGATGAACACAAGGTAGCGCTATGGCCAGGCAGCTGTTTGTTGGAGTTCTGGCTTGAACTGAGAGATGTGATCATGGCTTGCATCTGATTCTCATGAAGGTGTCAGGCAGCGGGAAGGTAGCAGTGCGCATATCTGGCTTGTATCAGCACAGCAACTTTCCTGGTGGCTGTCACCTTCATGAGGACCATGAAAGACCAGGACCAGGACAGGAGAGAGAGGCAAATGAAAAAGAATTGTAAGCTCTGTCAAAGTGGACCATATCAGTGTCCTCTTGACTCATGTGCTGGCCTACTGGTGATGCAGCAAACGCTAGCGCCTCAAGTTCTTTGCCATAGCCCACCTCTCCTACCATTCCTCAATGATGCAAGTGCTAAGTAGGGGCGTGGTAATGATGCACCACAGACACATACCTGGTCAAACAGCAATGCAGCCAATGGAGGATCAAAAGCCACATCCTGGTCACTCTTCCAAGAACTGAAGCTGTCCATGGCTTCCTGGAACTCATGAGCTCCTCGACTCAGCATGCCGCTCATGACTCTGAGTAGAATCCCCAGAGTCTCATAGTCATTTGCGCCAATGAACCCTGCTGCTGCAATGAGGCTCTTGGCTGTTGCAGCTCTGATATCACGACCGCCAATCCCTGGGGCTGCAGACCCTACCAGAGCTAATTTCTGCCCTATAGGGTTTGGCAAATTTGCACAGGTGAAATCAGGCAAGGCACTGCGTAGGCCATGATGGGCGCCTTCAATCTGGATCAGCAGACCCTGGATGGTCTCTTTAGCGTATTTGCCACCCTGTGCAGACCCTTGACTAATCTCCTGCAGCTGAGATGCAGCACCGACTAAGAAGGTTTGCATCAGCTCCTCTGCAAATTGGGTCTCCTGGGAATTGGGTTGATGCCATTTAGGGGCATGTTGCCTAGTGTGGCTCCCATGTGCTTTGCTGCCCAGCCATGACTCAACACTGACGCCCTGTGGAGCCGTGTCAGAAGCTGAGCCTGACACAGTACTGCCAGAGGTGGGATCTGTTGGGGTGGGGGCAAATTGGTCCAGAGGGTAGCGGGCCGTCAGGCAGCACAGGAGACAGCAGCTTGGATGCTGCCCCTTGACCAGCCTGCAGTGGTAGTCAGCACACCTTCAGAGCAATTAGACACTCACACACATGCACAGGCACAGACGCACATACATGCCATGCACATGCATGTCATTTTCTGCATGGGCTTGGCAGCCATGCTTGTGCATGGCAGCAGTGCACGTGCATGTCTCCAAGGGCTTAGCAGTCATGCTTGTAGTCTGCTGCCATGCACAAGCATGGCTGCCAAGCCCATGCATAAAATGAATGTCATCATGGCACACTTTGACGATTGTGAGGCGCTCGCAGGCACACAAGCTGGAGCGAGTGCAATACACTTGCGTCACACAAGTCTTTCTGTGGGCCAAGCAGTTCTGAGCTGCCATCTCAGGGACTTGCTCACATGAGCATATGGCAACGCACGACAAAAGCTGCTTATTGAAACATGAGTAGCAAGCAAGGCTCTAGCCCTGGCACTTCTGTCACACAACTCTGTTTAACGTAGAATGTGGGCAAGGGGTACACATTTTTTTGGTCTGGGAAGCCATATGGGGGGGGGAAGGGGGTTGAGGGGACCTTGGAGGGAGCAGCAAAGAGAGCCTTAAGGACTTGGGTGATCTGACTCTTCAAGGGCAGGATGGCGGGCCCCAGGTGAAGGGCTGTTGCAGCTGCCAGCCCCACTAGCTAGTCCAAGGTGGTTTCTTGAACCTGTTAGTATAACCACCATTCAGAGAAATGTGATGCAACTACACCTCAGTAGGAAGGGCGCAACATTGTCAACAGAAGCTGATGTCAGAAAAGGAAAGAAAAGACTATGCCTTTTGGCACCAATTTAATGAGAAGCCAAGTATTATACCAGGCTGCCCTAGCTGATGTCAGCATGTGCAGCACTGATGCTTGCTGGGCTGGCATGCGGTTGGTGAAACTGCGCCCACATTGATGCATGCACGCTTGTTACAGCTGCAGAAGCAGAACTAAATCTGCCTTGCGCAAACGTAGACCAGCACCGCTCAATGCATTTGCCCTGGGCAGAGTTGATTCTGCCTCTGCAAGAAGCGTGCAACAATGTAATTCTGCCAACAGAGAGTGCAATGAAGGAAATCCAGTCCAGCTGTTGTGTGGTCAGCAAACCGAGCCCAGAGTAGACCTGATGCATCAGAGTGTACAAGATTCTCATTCCAGAGCCCAGTTCTTGCAGCTGCTGGGTCTGGCAAAGTGGCCTCTGTACTGACCAAAGAAGATAGTCTTGGTTCCAATGGGGGTGCCATAACTGCAGGCAACAGGCCAGGAGCGCGCCTTTGTTTTGCTGCTGCATGTGGACGTTTGCAGCCTAGGCATGGTATGATCAGAACTGGCATGCTCATGAGCTGGTCAATTCCAGGCCATGTCAATGCCCAGGCTGCCAACATCCTGCAGACGCTTGATCCAGCAGACCTGTGCTTTCCCTTGAACGTAAAAAGGTTGACACACTGCCTTGGAAATGACTTGAGTCTGGCCTCAATATCTGACACCCTAGGCCTGGCTTTGAAATGAGACCGCAGCAGCAAGGTCATACAGGATGAAAGCTAAGTGGCAACCCTGAGCAAAGACACACACACGCACATACGCATCATAGGGTGGAGGTCCACAGTAGTATGCAGACTGTTCAGACACTGCTGCAACTACCACTCCATGGTGCATGCTGGTGGCATGACAGCCTTATGAAACTGTTGCCTGTGCAACCGGTGTCGCTGTAGCGACTGTGAGAGCCTCAATGGCCAATTGCTTGTTTGTAGACACTGTGTGTCTACTGGGATTCTGACGAGCGCAATGCACTGTCAACTACAAGAGGTACATCTATTGATACATGCACAACACGCATCTGCTGGTAGAGTACTGGCCGCAACATACCCCTAGTGCAGTAGGCACACTCAGGAGACATGTTGCAATGCCAGCTGCATTTATACAAGCATTTCAAGATGACAGACTGCCATGAGGTTCAAGATGATATTTTGATCATCGACCTACAAAACCGCCAGAACTTAATTAGCAAGATGGTCAAGTATTGGCGCTCTTGCAGTTTGCTGATCGAATGTATCATCTCGCACCTCATGACAGCGCTAACAGCACTTCTTGCAAGAGCAATGAAATCAGATTGATGAATTCAGCACATAAAAAAACACAACCCATGTGCTGGGAAAACTTCCAGCATAATGACAAACACAACTGACCCAGACTGACCGCCTGTCAAGGTGTGGTGTTCCACTGTTTAGATATGGACACATATGCATGACAAGTCTCGAGTCATGTGTGATAGCCATCCAGATGGATGCTTTGTGTTACAGAAACGGGATCTGTAAAAGGCACCCAAGCAGCGGATGCTGCAAGCCCAGCGGCTTTGAAGCAAGGAACTATCACCTTGGCCTGTCCGGCAGGGCTGGACTACTCCGTTCACAGTGTGACATGGACCAGCCAGGCTTGGATGCCATGACAGTAGCCAAGAAACAGGACAAGCAACTGTATTGACAGCAGCGAGAATCAAGATGTGCCATTTCATACTACCACAGAAAGGCCTTCTTATGCACACATCCAGCAGATTACAACTTCACCATTAACAATGACAAAACAGCAAAGGCTGGTGCAAGTGGTGAAGTCAAGGTACAGCTGCAGCTGCCCATATAGCAGAGGGCTGGGCAGCTCCATGTTGTGATGCCCAGAAGGGTGGCACGCGACCTTGGAAGCTGTGCCCGCCACATGCTTAGAATTTGTATCATGTATGCGGTTTTCCCATTATGATCACATGTGTGCTGTACAGCACAAAGCCTCCTCAATACAGCAACATGCGTCCCCAGGCAGAGCCCCCTTAGCATCCCTCACATCAGACCATCTTGACACTCAAGGGCAGGGCAAGGGTAAGATGAACTGACGATCTTCTTACCACAAGGTAAGAAGAAGATCCCTTCACCTTGCCCGTCAACTGTAGATCAGGCTGTTTGAGAATGCTTACCAGCATGCAAGGCGGTCAAGACATTGACATGCAACCAGCTGCAGAGACAGTGGGATTTGCAATGACAACTTCTGTGCATGTCTGCTATGGTATCAACAACATGTTTCACCAAGGTAGCAACACTGTGTGCAAACGCTTGCTTGACTTGCACTTACTTGCCTCGATGTGTAAGGATCCATCCACCATCTTCTTTGGCGTGCCACTGTGCATGCAGCCAAGTCCATGCACAGTGGCACACCAATGGAGATGGTGGGATATGCAGTGGCAGACTGATTGAAACATGTGTCTGTATGTCAAACTCCTGATTGGTCTGCATGACGACATACTCCTGCTAGCACAAGTTCCTGTGTTTCTGACTGTGAGGTATACTATGTGCTTGTAGTAGAGTACAAGAGTACAGGCGCAAATGACTTATGAGCAGTACAAACAGCATAACTTGGCATTGCAGCCCTGCGCTAGCATGCCACAAGTGATGTCATGTTGCATGCTTTTGCTGCAAAGCATTGGACAATCAGCAGGTAGCTATGGTCATCAACGCAGCCATTTCTGAGTAAGTGCGAGAAGAAAGAGCCAGCCAGCATGAGGGCCAGTGAAAGTTGGGCCTCCTTCTGTAGCCTGCGTTTGATGACACACCATGCCAGTAATGTTCATGGGAAGGACGCAACCTTAAAAGGTGACGCAGCATGCTTAGTCTCAGGTGAAGACGTTGCACGCTGCTCAACCTACCTCAGCCATGGCAACACAAGCCATGCTAGCGCAACAAACAACAATTTTGATGAGCGCCAGGAGATGCCCCTGAATGTGCACAAGTGTGTGGTTGCCCAGCAACATCACCACACTGCACAGAGTCATTGCTGCCTTCATGTACATTGAATGCTGGCCAGCAGGTCATCAACAATCTGCTAGTGTGTACACGTGTAGGGATTTGCTATTGTGAGGGAATGTTGACGCTTGCCTACAGCAGTGCGCTTAGCACATTCTTGCAGTAGCTAGAAGGTGATGTTGGACACAACCTACGCACAACACTGGTCACTGCTTTTGACAGCAAGGTATGCAATCAGCCAAGGGTGATCTCAGCCTAGCCTAGACCCTGATCAGCCGAGGCTGACTGCATACTTTGCTGTCAACAGCAATGCCTAGTGTTGATTGATTGAAGTGCCAATTGAAAGTTGGCCATGGCTGACACCTGTCGCATAAGGAACACCAGAGTGCCAGGTGGAGCCTGCACAGCCTAGGGCAAGAACTAAGATGTTGACAGTAAGTATGCAGGTCTTCAGGCTGACCACACAGGTGAGCAATGTCACAAATGCAACCAGGCTGAGTCTGCAACTGCAACAAAGCCCACGTGAGCAGCCATGCATGATCCTCATCCGGGAAGCATCGACACAACACTTAAGGTAGTGTGAGTGACGCCAGTCACCGCAAGTTACTTTGCTCTGGATCAATTCAGTTGGGAATGTGGGACACATTTAACCCAGCAGTACAAGCACAGCAGTAGGTGAGTCTTCTCATGTAGAGCAGAAGCAAGAGACTGACAAACTTTATGCCACAACTTTCCTGATGATAAAGCCAAGTTTGAGTCAGCAACCCAATGGTCAAGCAGAGCTGACCTAGACAGAAAAGCTCAGCATACTTGCTGCGTAAATCTTGAACTCAGGAAAAACAGTTCACCACCCCACCCATACTTACAACATATGCGTGTGCTGCAGCTGGGACTACCTCTGAATTGAGCCATCATTGGCAGAACCAGGTTGGGGGTGGGCATGTGACATCTGTCCAGCAGTGCATTGTCAGAGCCTGCCTGTGCCTCCATGTCTTTAGAACCTCTGCCTTCACAACTTCATTCATGCTCCCCTGAACAGCGCTCTCACTACTTGCATTTTGCGCAGCGATTGAGAGAAGCACATGCTTTGGCACGCACATATGACTTGACTTGTCAACCTGCAAGCTGTGCAGGCCTAGGCGTTGTGCTGTATCGACAAGCATTGAGAAGCTGTCTCAAATGCTCTCTGACCACACATTCCTGAATGCTGCTTTGCTGCTGCAGCATGACTCCAACTTGGCATGCGCAACCAAAAATTTTGGGTCATTCATGACTGCTTGCATCAAATGGGTCCCACCTTATGAGCCCAGTCATCATCTAGATCTTGGCGCAGCAGGTACAGCAGCCCTGTCAGCCTAGAGAGCGTTGACTCAGCAGCTGACTCAGCGCCAGACTCAGGCACTGCTGAGTTAGCAGGGAAGCTGAGTGAGCATCTGTGGGTGGCAGCAGGAACAGCAGCACTGCATCTGCTCTGAGAGAGTAGCGACAGTGCAACTGACCAGACCCAAGTGCATGTAGCTACATATGTGCACATCAGTGAAGAGCTTCTGGATTAACCTGGATTGGGTACTGCACGTCAGATGCCTGCGTCGGAAGCTTGCACTGTAAGGACTGTTGCCAAGCTGCATGTGCAATGCATAACATGCGAACAGATATGATATGTAGAGACATTCCAAACGCACACTGCTAGTAACATTGCAAAGCTCACTCATGCTAGTCAGTCAGTCGTGTAGCATCAGTCAGAGACCTCATGAAAACACTCCTGTGTATTTCTGGCTGACGCCAACGCTTTTGTCGTATGACTTGGTGACCAATTTGCAGCAATGCACCCTATCGTTTCCTCCAACTGCATTGTCAAGTCATGAGACATTGCTCATCCAGCAATACACACCCTGGGTTGTGTTGCTGGATGAGACTTGCTCATCCAGCAAGACACCCCAGGGTGTGTATTGCTGGGGCCCCAGTACAGCTGGGGGCATCCCCACTTCAGCAGCCTAAGTCCTAAATTCCAAGTCCACATCACAGCAAGATGCCTCCTTAGCATCCCCAGGCAGGGCCCCTTGAGATTGCTTACATCTATTCATCAGAAATACCAGGACAGGGCAGGGGTAAGATAACTGGTCAGTCCTCTTACTATAGCTTACTGTAGGTAAGAAGACAACACAAAAGATCTTACCCGCTGACTGTCCCCTAAGCAGTTTAGCACGCTGGCAAGCATCGCACACTAGCATGCAACCAAAGACAGTGGTATTTGTGAATGGCAACTTCCACGCACGACCGCTATGGGTACCAGTAACATGTTGCGGTGGTAGTGACACTGTGTGCAAGTCCCTGTTTGACCTGCACTTCCCTGCCTCAATGCGCTGGGATACATCCACCATCTTCTTTGGGATGCCGTTGTACATGCAGACACACTCATGCACAATGGCAGACCAACAAAGATGGCGGATATACGCAGCCAATACATTTGAAAGTCACTGGTGCCACCTGAGTTGGTAGGCAGTCCATCGAAGCATATTGGACCGTCGTGCAGTAAGAGGGCTTGTAGCTACTATAGTGCACGATGGTCCAGTGTGCTTTGACAGAGAAGCTACAGAGTCAGGCGGACACTGACACGCCTTCAAGCGTGCTGCAGAGCTGAGCATGCAGAAAGTTTGAGAGCAGTGGGCTGTCAAATTCTTGGAACCCTCAGCTCTACAGCACGCTTGAAGGGATGTTCATGCTTTACCTGCAGCAGGCTCCCCGAATGCAGTCAAGGGCTGCCGTGCTCATGGCATTGCAACGCTTGGCTGTTTTCAGGAAGCCTGCTGCAGCATTCAGTGCAAGGGGGACATGTTGTACAAGGTACTATGACTGCCCGGTCAATGGCCCTTCCTCAGCTGAAACCCTAAACCCTAAAACCTTTTTTTCAGCGCTAATTCATGCCAATCTCGTGATTCACTTGTGAAAGCCTCACAAGTCTTGTGCTTGCTTACCAAAGATGACCTTGTGACATACAAGAGCCAATGCCTCTTCACGTGTGCACAGGCCACCCCTTCCCCTCCCCCGGGTGCAGGATAGGACCCTACCCTCGGCAGCAGTGTGTCTTTACGCTAGCAACCATCGGAGTATGCCTTGATCACTAGGCCAATCGTGACTAAGTTATAACGATCTTCTGCTTCATGAAGCACACGCATCAAGAGTCCAGGCAAGCAGGTTTGTGTGCCAGGGCAGAGCTGGTGGCACAAAATGACATGTCCACTCATACACTTCCCCATGCCTGTCACAGAAGAGAATGAACCTACCTATGGGTCATGCATCCAGAGGCAGCTGTGCCATCAGGCTTGGCACTGCGCCCGCCAGTCATGTCAGCACCATGCTCAACCCCTCAAGACGTCTCTTGAGCCATGCTACAGATTGGAGCCTTGACGTCAGTCAACTGACGGCCTCAAGAGAAGAAAGAAGTGCAGGCTGGTGCATGATCGAGCGCTTTCTAGATCGCACTTGTGTCTAGCTTGCTCACCAGCCTGCAACGCATGCAGCTTTGGTGAGCAGACAGCAAGATCTGGCTTGGAGTACAGGCAAAGAGATGCTTGAGAACTTGCTGCAGCTTGCACATGTGCAAGTACATGTGCAAAGAGGAAGTGTACACAAGACAGGGTGTGGCGGAATGTTTTGCCAGTGGGTGCATTCATTCAACCTCAAGGTCTTCCTTCAGGGCCAAGATATTGCAGTGCAAGTTGCGCAAGTTGCACGCACCAAACATGACAATGAGCAGATTACTGCACAGGCAACGGCGGGGGTCAATCACCTGCGTGCTGCATGTTTGCAACCCTGCCAAGACCCACCCAGTCACAGACCCACCACCTCAAAGACCCGCAACCTCACAGACCCACACATTTCACTATGTTTGCAAGCCACTTCTGGCGTGTATCACAACCTGCTTGGCTTCGACGGGTATGCGCACCAAGGGCAAAGTTTGCACACAGGCTACATTACTGTACATGATATCATTACAAAAGCTATGCTTGCTGCATTGAACCTGCAAAAAATCTGCATCACGCTGCAGGCACCGCAAACTGAAAGGTGGCAGTCCAAACCCAATATACACATTCTGAAGCTGAGCAAGTGAGAACGTGCGCATGTACACAACCGGAATAAATGCTGATTATACAAAGTAGGTTGCTGGTGATGACACATCTTGGATGGCATCCCATTGATCTGATGTGAGCAGCCTCTTCACTTCTGCCAGGCCTGCTTCCTCGTGAGTACGTCTGAACTCGCCCAGCGTGTTCCTGCACATCCATCCCAGCATCAGCCTCTCAATGCAATGTCAGCCATGCTCAAAGCCAAACACATCAACTCAGACAACAAACGCCTCCAGCGTCATCCCCAGAGAAGGTTGTCATGACTCCTGAGGCGCTCAAAAACCAAAAGCTGGGCTGCTTGTTTACATGCATTGTCCCAACAACAAGAAAACAACATGGTATTTTCCTCAGTCAAATTTGAGATGAGAATGATGTGGTCTTGCCTGACTGTTTTCTTGATGGGAGCAGGCTCTGCTGCTGCTCTCACCAGGGCCATCAACACATCCGTCAGCCAGGCAGGCACATCATAAGGGCTGGTCAGCACAAACGCCCTCAGCCCCAGCAAGGCTGCATGTCGCTCATTCACTGCTGGGGCTGAACCTGGTGACAAGCAGCACATACTATGTTGCCTTCATGGTTGGGGTATGTATGTAAGCATATGTATGTAAGTGTACATGAATAGACCATATAGCTCAAGTGCATATGATGCATCAAGAACTTTGGTGACAGGAGCAGCTCAAGCAAGCAGCTCGCACAAACTTTGCGCCGTCTGCTGAACTATACAAAGGTTTGCCCCATCTGCTAAGCTATGAAAGCTCAGTATGGTTGCGCAAGTGAGCGTACACAACTTACCAAATGGCGCAGACTTTATACAAATCAGCATAAATTTGTATGCAAATTTACATGCCCACACACAAAGAGGACACAGCAGATTCCAAGAGCTGCATGAATGGCATTGCAACATACAATCAAGATTGCACATGTGTTTAGCATACAGCAAGGGCATGCAGCAAAGGCTTGCACCAAGAGCATACATCTAGGGCATGCAGCATGTGCTTGGCATACCTTTCTGAGGTGGGAGGTTTGGGCGCCTGCCACGCTGTTTAGCAGGGAACATGTGGTCCACCTTCTGCAGAAAGTGCTGCCTCAGCTGCTCAAACTGGGTTGGAGTTGTCCCCTTCAACAGCCCTGCAATCAAGAGTTCAGCCGTGTGTCGATTTTCTGCATACAAACTTTAATAATCACAATCACAACTGTGACATTGTAATTGCATTTGAAGTAATGGGAGTGACAGTTACTTCAGATGTAACTTGCAGAGTCATGGTCATGACTGTGATCATCAATACAGTCATTTGACGCTTGCAATTTGTGAGTCTACTATTCAGGCAAGCGACACCATTTTTATTCGACAACCAAACTATAGTCACAATCATAACCTAACAACACACATCAGAAGACTGTGTTGATGCCACTCACTTCTGATGTACAATGCAGAATTATATTCATGATACTAATCTTGGCTATGACTATGGCTATGGCTGTGGCTAGGGCTGTGGTGATGTCCATGATAATGGGTATAGGCATGGTTGAGAAGTGTGGTAACGAGCGAGATGCCAATCAGTATATCATCACTGAATGTGATCAGTATCCCGCTCATGATCACGATGTTCAATTATGCCAATAGCCATAGCCAAAATCTGCAGCAACATGGGGATGAGATTGCTCCGGGCTGCCGCCTAAGGAGGCTCCCAATATGATTGCTGAAAAGCACAAACTTTTCTTTTCTTTTTCTTGTCATGAGGATGAGCCCACCTGAGAGGGAGGCAGCAGCTAGGTCTTGCACTTCCAGCTTCTTGTCAGACAGCATGCTCACCACCAGCTGCTGCACAGCTTCCCCCTGCTGGGTGGTCAGCAGGAAGCAGTGCCTGAACCAGAAGTACTGGGCAAACACCAAGCCCGCCGCCCGGGCTGCCCAGGGCTCAATGTGGGATGACGTGCTCAAAGTCTCAATCACCTGCACAATCATCACACATGCTATTAGTTTACTTTGAACTGTTTGGGAATGACCTGTACACAAAGGGACAAGGCACACTCACACTGAGATAGCCTAAAGGTCTCTGCATATAGATTAACGGTGGAGAAGACATGGGTTTCAAACGTTGACAACAGAAAGAGCACAGAGATGTTGAGCATTGTTTGGTGTCTGGTCATTACAGAGATCTGTCTCCAGCAAGATGTGAACACAGTTGCTGCAATACTATGAATGGCTGTTGACATGGCTTCTGGGGCACAAGGCAGACTGCAGCTGCGCAACTTTCAAACAAATAGCCAGGCATGCTTTTGCAGACAACACAGCTAGCTAGTGCACTTTAGTGTCACGCAGATGTGAAAAAGCAAACAAGGAAAACGAGACAAGAAGGTAGGGTGGGTACCTGGGGGATGACTTGGGGGGTGAGAGGCAGGTATTTCAGCAGTGCCAGGGCTGCTTTAGACTCCATAGACAGAGGCTGCAGCTCTGGCGTTTGCAGTTCCTGTATTCCCACACCACATCCAGATGAAGTGCTTGCCCAGCACAGAAACTTGAACTCTGAGTCACACTTTATATAGAATGCCACATATGCATCCAAGCCATGATCACTCTGCCCAAAGAGAGCAACCTCAGACACTGTCTTTCTCATTGTGGGATGTTCTGAACATCGCAGAACATTGAGCACACGTTAACGCGGTTTTCAGACAAAAGAAATGTTTTGCAAGCTCACCTGTGTTTTGAGCAGGTAGGGCAGCAGGCGAACCAGCAGGGGCATCAGGCTTGGCCCTGCCCCATTGCGCAGGCCCTGAACCACAAACTGCACTGCAAAGCCCAGCTGCGCCACCTCTTCTTCATGGTCAGAACCCAGCCTGCTGGGTCCAGTCACCCCTGGCTCATTAGCCCCAGAAGGTCCAGTCACCTCTGAGTCCTCCTGCCTGGATGCATCTCCGTTCTGTAGTGCGTTTTGAGCAATGGTACTCGCCTCCTCCATGACAGAATCTGATTCTCCCTTGAGTCCATTTGCCTGGTTGGCTGCAGCTGAGCCCTGAGGAGCAGAGTCTGAGTTTGTGGCTCTTGAGGTGCCAAGCGCTGAGTTGAGGATGGTTTGGTCGCTGTCCGTGGGGGTGGGCCCTGTAGGCGCGGTGCTGGCTGTGGGGGTGGAGCTGCCTGAACCTGTGTCAGTGCTGTCTGAGGCCACTGCTGCTGCACCAGCCTGCAAAATGAAGTCTGTAAAAGATGACCCAATGCTCTTGGATGCTGTGCAATGCTGAATTGCTGCTAGAGCTATGGTGCCATTAAACTGCATTGTGCACCAGCATATGCTGCACTTTTGCAAACATGGTACGCCAACTTGTTGCAGATGTAGACTAGCTATAGGGTTCAGGCAGTCAGGCAAGGCCACCCTCAGCAGTCATGCCGTCATGCAAGATCAGCTTTAGGGTTGATGCAGCCATGCAAAGCTAGCTCTAGGGCTCCTGAAGCCATGCAAACCCGGCTCTAACCTTTAGTGGGGCCAGCTTCAGGGTCTATGCAGTGATGCAAGGCACCATGCAAGACCCACCTTCATGCCCTCAACAATGATGTTGCAGTAGTCCTCCACATGTGACCTCAGCAAGCGCTTGCTGTTGCCACTTGCAGCTGTGGCCTCCACCTCCATGGCCCTGCCCTCATGTGCATGTCCTGACGCTGATGAGCAAGGCGCCTGCCACAGAAGTGAGTCACACAGAATGGCCCCGCACCTGCACACACACTCAGACACATGTGACAGAGCAACAGGTACAGCGCATTGATGAGCACTACAGGCAGGAAACGTAACTGATTGATTGATGGATTGGTTGATTGACAGAGTATGCTTCATACACACTCACGACTTGGGTTGCCACTGTCAAGCTTATGAAGGGCACATCTCCAATGGTGGCAATACATGGGACAATATCCCTTGCTGATGTGGCAAGACCATCATAGAGCTTATTGGGCACAGCTCTATTGTGGTGTTGCCTGCTTGTGCAAGTGAGATCTGCATAAATTCGGCCATCGATGACGTCCTAGCCTTTGCAGGAAAGACTCAGTGCGAACCCATCTTGAAACCGTCAAGGTGTGGCACATTCTGTGGACCACAGTTCGAGCATGTGTCTGCACTGAGTCTTTCTTGCAAAGACCAGGACGTCAACGGTGGCTGCATAAATGCAGATCTCACTTTCAGAAGCAGGCAGAAGCTGGCATGACCACAATAGAAATTTCAAAGGCTGCATCAAATGTCTCACAGCAAAATGCCTCACAGCTTCTGGCAATAAACTCAAAGGGGGACACTGGGTGAGATTGAGCTGCTGGGGAGACACAGGCTCTAGCAAACGGCAAAGGGTCAATTTGTCTACTTGTCCAAAGATGCAGAGCACATCAAGAAGTATATTTGCAAATTCTGGGGAAACTACATCTGCATTCAAGACAAAGGGCATCTGCATCCCCATGTGAGCCATGCAGCATCAACTGTGCTTGTGGTGGATGCTCAAACCCTATATCTTAGCATATGCTTGAATACTAAGGAAATGTACAAGAGAGGTCAGGACTGATGTGTTCACCTCTGACTAGCCTCCTGCCAAGTGATGAAGCAGAGTAGACAAGGGTAGTAATGGACCCTAAACCCTAAGTAAATAACCCCTCCTTTCTACTGGGGCTGCTGGCTACAACAAATACATATGAAATGCATCATTAAGCAACAGCGATCAGATGTCTGCTGAGTGGATCAGCCACATTGCTTGATTGTTGTGATTGCAACAGAACGCAAAGAACTTCCGCAGCAACGCCTTCTGCTCAGCATTGGCGTTGATGCACAAGTTCTGTCAAATTCTGTTGCAGTCATGAACATCAAGCAATCTTGCTGATTCACTCAGCAGACATCCATTGGTTGTTGCTCTCATGACGTCTTTTGCGTCTGCTTGTTGAAGCCACCTTGAATTGTTCCTCCCCATCAAGCAGCAAGGCTGGTGGACGCAGCTGGTGCTTGCTATAGCTGTGATATGGGCATGCCATCCAAATACTAGGGACAGCTAGCTGCAGGGATTGGTGCAGCAAGCTCTCGGCCCAGCTCTAGTCTAATGCGACATCACTCCAGCTTGGCATGAGGCATGTCCAGTCAGAGATAAACAGGGCTTCCTGTCAAGTTTCAGCCAGTTTTTGCCTGGATGACTGTCGGTGTCCAAGCAAGATGGCACATGTGCATGATCACAGATGTACAATGCACTTGATCATGAAAAAACAAACCAGCAGATCACGTGAGATCATGTGCACATGCTGGATGACACACTGGATGACACATGATGAGGGCTGTACCATGCCAGGTGGTGCCTGAGGGCCTCTCCAGGCCTCACCATCAGCCCTGGAAGCTCCTCCAGAAACTGCTGCTGGAACCTCCTGCCCGCTCTCACTGCCTCAGGACTCACCACACCTCTGAGCGTGATCTGGGCACCCAAAGCAGTGTAAGCAGCAGCTGGGTTGGTGTCATCAGTGCCAGTGATAGCCAGGGAGCTGAGCTCTTCTAGACACTGCCCAATGTACTTCAGACGCTTCACCACTGCTGAAGAGGGTGCTCCTGCAATGAACATGCGCATCTTTCATCAGCAGCAACCAGAAATGTTGGATGGTTTGTGTGCTTGATAATCATTGGGCATGCTGCTTGCATCGAGTGCTAGACTAAAAGCTGAAGCCAAGGTACTTGCATGACCAGGCAGTCAACTTGTCGATCAAGCTATACATACAGTCGTCACATTCAGAGCTGTTTTGATGGGGCATATTCTTCACAGAACAGCAGGCTCGACAGCATGCACGACACCACATTGCTGTTTCAGCAAGCCTGTGCATCCTACGTACCAACAGACACATGTATGTGCTGCACCTCTGCACAGTAGCTTACCCTGCGGTGGTTGCTGTATGATGACCTGCAGTACAGCATGCATGCCAGCAGGGTTGGTGTAGGCCAGGGCATTCACTGCAAAGCGCACTGCCGTCGCCCAGGCCTCTGCCATGTCCAGAGGGGCAGCTGCAAGGGCTGATTGGAAAGCGCCCTTGAGCCAGCTGTCCCATGCACTGCCATCTGAGCCTGCAGGAAGACAGCCACACTGACACTCAGTTGTTGACTTACCAGGCAGGCCTCTTGGATATGCCGTTGACCCATTGAGAGAAGCACTTGAGACCCCAGATGAACTGCAGAGCTGCAGATGTTGCAAGCAGATGTTGAACATGTGCAAGTTTGTAACAGTGGTACTTGAAAGATACGACAACATTGTTCACTCACTTGTTTCCAAATTTACCTCAGTTAGGTACATATATTCCTGAGTACCTGCAACATGAGGGCCTGTTTTGGCAAGTCATGATTGATCAGTGCACCCGCAATATTATGTGTTACTATGCTGTGACTCAGGCTGGACAAGTTCATGAACCAATCTGATGTAATGGCTTGATGCATCAGTTCACCTGGTAGCACTTCAAAGGCTGTTCTTGAGGCGAGGAGGCCTGAGAGGGCCTCAGCAGCAGCACAGGTGCGCGCCCTGTCCTCATCCTGCCCATGCTGCAGGGCTTCCTGCACCGGCCCTTGGAGTGCCCTGGCCACTGCTTCAGGCGCTGTCTCTGCAAGCAACAGACATGTCAACCCATGTGGCCATTGGGCATGTATATGTACCGATCCATCTTGGTACATGCAACAAATTCCACAACAACAACGCAAGACTCAACAACACACCGAGATAGTTGTTGGGTTTTGCGATCTTGTTGTGATTGTTTCATGCACCGATGCAATTGTGCAAAGCAGCAGATGCAGCAATTTCACACAATGTGATTGGTGTTGATCACTGATGTTACGCATGTCAGCTGGAATATTCACAACTCATTCTGTCAATCAACATGTGCCTAAGGCGGAAGTGAATGATGGATGACCTAGAGTCTGTACATGCAGTGCTGAGTATATCCCTGTCTGAAGCCCGGGTTTGGCAGACAGCCTGGTCATAAAGCTGGCATGAAGTTGTTCAGTCTGAATGCAGCAGCCCAACAGCATGCAGCAACACCGTGTGTTGATGTGCTCTAGATCAGACTGGACATCTTGACACCATGTTCTACGACCAGGACCAGGGCCATCTATTGCCCTCGACTTGATCGAACAAATCCTTCCTGGGCAGGGCAGCTAGAGTTACAGGTCTCAACATGCAGCATGTAGTCTGCCTTCAGCATGACCTCATGCTGTTCACACATGTGGGCAATCTTGCTGTTGTCACATGTGGGGAATCTTGCTGTTGTCACAATTCAAAAGCCCTGCTAGCATGCAAAGTTGCACTGCTTGGAGTTGAAACCGATAAGCTGATCGCACCCCTCTTGCAACAAGCCCCCTTTGAACTGTGTAAGCACGCTGTTGTCTGCTTGAGGGCAAACTAATGAGACTTCTGACAACACTGTTGGAACAGAGACAGCAAGAGGGACACAGCTGCAAGGGCTGTAAGCTGCAACGAGCAGCACATAGCGTGGAGGCCGGTGCCTTGTACAATGTGTCTTGATGCGCATTAGGTGCCTCGGCAAGTAGTTGCACAGCCACGTCACTTGGCTATGCATATGATGATCAAGCAAGTTCAACAGCATCACTTGTGATGACTAGACATAACGTTTTCTGACCACAAATGGTAATGAAGAGTTGCTGAATGGTCAGATGCACACCTAAGTCACTTGGAATGAACAGAGAGGAACTGTTTATAGCTTTCAGCGCTCATACTAGCGGCCCTCTCAAGGCACCAGTCTGGAACTAAGTCACTTTAGAAGGTTGATGCCCAGAAAAAGCCCGCAGTGTTGCATTGCTGGCAGAGTTTCAGCCTGTGATGGCCAGCATTAAAACGGCGTTGTGGTATTGGAAGATTGTCGGGGACAGCAGCAAAATTCCACTTGCAAGGGCTTTAACAAGGCAAGTGTAGCAGGGCATGAGGGGCAGGGCACCAACACCAGGTCCCAGGTGGGTTTGTTGTGCTTGGCTTGCAGACTTTTGAGTCACAAGTAACTTTGTTGCAAAATAGTGTGCACAGTACGGTCTTGCAGTAGCCAGAGACAGAGCATGAAGGGTAGGGCACAAAGACCTGGCCCTGAATTGTTTGTTGTACTTGGTTTGCAGGCCTTTGAGTCACCAGGAAAACAGGTTGCAAGACAGTGTGTGCACAGCATGATCTTGCAGTAGCTAGAGAGTGACGTCAGATGCAGCCTGAGCAAAGCACTGCACACTGCTTTTGCCACACGTCAGCAACCAGCCTAGGCCGACTGCACACATATTTGTCAAAAGCAGTGCCCAGGCTTGCTTGTTGCCCTGAAGTATGGGGGGGGGGCTGCCGCCTTAGGAGGCTCCCGTTATGATTAATCAGAATTGTTTCTGGAAAGCCTTTTTTCTTCTTTTCATTGAAGTACAGTAATTGAGAGTAGGCTGGACAGCTGTGGCGTAACGAAAGCCAGAGTGGTTGCCTGCAAAGGCTAGGGCCAGACATGGGAGGAGCAGTCCATACAAACAGACAGCCAGCCAGCCATGACCCTGATTCTGATCTAGTAACCCTTGGTGCAGAGCAGTCAGGGCATGCTAGCAGAGCAGTTGACAGAAATCTAGAGAAGCCTTGATGCATCTACCAAGGAATGCCAGCAACGCAGTTGAGGCAGTACTGGCACTATAGTGGAGGCGCTAGTGGAGAAGCCTTGATTCAGCAGTCACACCACAGCAGTATCTGAGTGAGGAGCGTCAAGAGCTGCAGCAAGAAGCAAAGGAGGGGAGCTGATCCTTGATTCAGCAATCAAAGCTCAGGAGATGGGAGAGAGCTATGGCGGGCAAAAAGAAGAAAGCTGACTTTCTATACAACGATCAAAGCACAGCAGTAGGTGGGTGAGAGCTGTGGCAGACAACAGAGGGAAGCTTACCTGCAAGGGCAAGGAAAAGGCGGGCCTGGCGGGGCAGGAAGGCCTGGTCCTTGATGCCCTCAGGGCTGCCCACACAGAAGGGCCACTCCCGCATCTTGTCAAAGCTGGAGCTCAAGCTGTTCACCACCATGTCATCTCGCGACATGCTCATGAACTTCTGCATCTGACTGCACCACACACGCGCACCACTTGTTTGGTTTTCCATGTCGGCATAGGAGGGTGCTGGGCATGCTGTGATCTGCATATCATGGCTTGACACTTGTTGCTGACTTCACTGTTGTACATGGCATCATAGAGGCATGTGTGTTTGCTACAGCTGGGAGTACCTCTGAACTGAGCCATCATTGGCAGAGCCAGGTTGGGGGTGGGCATGTGACATCTGCTCTAGCAGGGCACCGCCAAAGCCTGCCTGTGTCTCTAGGGCCTTTACGACCTCGCCCTTCACAGCTTCCTTGATGCTTCCCTGAACAACACGCCAACAATTGATAGTCTGCATGACCAATGGGAACCCATACACTGGACGGCACAGCAGAACTTGCCAGTGTATGAGCTGAGGTAGTTGATTGCACCAGCAAGCTGCAGCAACAGTGTTCTCACCACAGCATGGTTTTCAACTGTAACATGGCATGCTTGACCAGAATGACTGGGTCAGTCATAACTGCCTACGTCACATGGGTCCCACCTGAGCCCAGTCATCGTCTTGGCGCAGCAGGTACAGCAGCCCTGTCAGGCCCAGGGAGCGCTGACTCAGCAGCTGACTCAGCACCAGCCTCAAGTAGTGCTGAGTCAGCAAGGAAGCTGACTGGGCATCTGTGGGTGGCAGCAGGAACAGCAGGACTGCATCTGCTCTGAGGGAGTAGCGCCAGTGCATCTGACCAGGACCGACCACATGTAGCAGATCTGGGAAGAGCTTCTGGATTGGGTCGGGGTACTGCCCGCCAGATGCCTGAATTAGAGGATTGCATGGTGATGGGTTTAGGGATTGGGGATTTGGATGTCACCAACCTTGAAGGATTGTTACTATGTGTCACAGTGGTGACATGTTCACATGATGATGCCATGTAGATAACTGTTGACCTGAGGGTGTCCTGAGTGCTGGCGACATTGATGATTGCTGCTGTCGATCACGATTTTGACAAATCAACAATTCAAACACCTAAGCAACCGACCCACCCACCCGCCCCTCCTCCACTCGGCCAGTGACCTGGCTAGTCAATTAAGCAATTGACCAAACATTTGATCTAGCAAGCAAGCAATCGAGAATGCAAACAAGCAAGCAAGCAAGCAAGCATATGCAGAGCGGACCTGTGCAAGTGCAAGCTGAGGGGGTCTGATGAAGCGCAGAGCAAACATGAGGTAGCAATCCAGGATGGCCTGCTGTGCTTTGGGGCTGTTGTACTGACTGCCCGCCATCAGTGCAGCCACCAGGCCCGCCAGGGCAGAGGGCTGCCTGGAGACTGCCCTGAAGAGGGACTGCGCCCTTAGCAAGGCCGCAGCACCTTGCGCGACGCTGTCTTCTTTGGCTGTCTCTACATGACAGAGATGAGTTGTAGATGACTTGATCGGATGAGTTGGCTTTCCGCAGTGCCTGTGTGGGTGATCTGTCAGTTGTGGCGTGGACCGAAGTAATGCAAGATGCATGATGCATTGGACTTGAAGCATATATCACGCTCCAAGCTTGATACAGATTCACCAACAGCATCATTGCATACAAACAGTGCTCCTGAGAGCAAAACATGACAAGCTATCCCTTCTAAAAAGAGGAGTTCTTGTTGCTTTCTGCACTGCATCTGCAGATGAGCACCGAGCAAAAAGCAAGCACAGGTCGGGCCAGACAGACCATCCTGAAAGTGGTCACAGTGCTTTTGGACCTACTGACGGACAGTAATCACCTGCTGCTGATGCATCATCAGCCTTTGCACTAGTAGTCACAGTATTGCTGCTGGCAGCCTCCCTCATTGCCCCCCTCAAACTGTCTAACACCTCTGGTGCCAAATCATGCACTTGGTTGGTCAAGTCAGCCTGAGGTATGGGAAGCTTTGCTAGTGCAGCCAAGGGAACTGGCAGCAGCTGCATGATGTATGCCGGGTACTGCTTCATGCAGCTTTCTAGTGCCAGAACTGCTGTATCTCGTACCCCCTTGTAGCTGTGCAAGCTGAATTGCAGCAGCTGCTGCACAAGAGCCTGCATCATTATGCCCAACTCAGCAAACTGCAACATTGGCAGTTTGAAGAGCATTGCAAAGCTGTCAATGCATACGTATGCACAGTTGTGGATCAGCAGCCTGCATTGTATGAGTTCCTGCGATGCTGCTTGAACTCATAGGGAACTGCAGACAGATCAGCCATGACATCACTCAGCATGTTCCAAAAGGCATTGTGACTTGACTGCAACGACATAGCTTGACTACAATGGCTTTGTAAGCTATATTGAACATTACACTGTCAACTACACACAAACTATGACACTACGCTTCATGTATACCCAAGCTGTGACCACATGTAGTACGAGGTGTAGCTATGGTGACACCACTAATCACGATGGCTCTAACTTCACAGGAATATGAACAAGAACAGTGCATGCACAAGAACATTGCACAACATTAACAACATGTGCAACATGTACGAGAGCATTGTCTAGTGCATGCTGACCTTGTGCATGGGTGGGATGCAGTCCAGGGGGGCTGAGGGGTGGTCACAGGTGGCCTGGCTCTTGTGGGCGGCCTGGCTGGCTCTCCACAGGCTGTGCAGGTAGGTCCTTTCCACCATCAGCCACCTGGGCCTCCTCCTACCCCATTTGCCACCCCCTTGGTACTGCACGGCAAAGACCAAGTTATGCAAACATGTCTCAGATGCAGTTGGGGTAAATGGGCCAAGTCAGCAGCTGAGATTGAGCTATGCACATGACCCAGATGCAGTTCCCAATGGGCCGAGGCAGCAGCCAGCAATTGTGATCAGGCTAGGCTATCATGATCCAGATGCAGTTTTCAATGGCCCGAGGCAGCAGTCAGCAGCTGAGATGCACACAAAGTGGGGCTACGGCCAGACAGCTGTTTGTTGGAGTTCTGACTTGACCTGATAGATGTGATTCTGGCTTGCAATGGACTGTGCTGAAGTTGCCAACCTCATAGGAAGGTAGCGCTGCATGCATCTGGCTTGCATCAGCACTGCTGGTAACAAACAAGTCGCTTCATGATAGAGACAAAGAAAAAAGAGAGCATGTAAGCTCTGTCCAGCATGGACCAAAGCAGTGCCCTCTTGACTGATGTGCTGGCCTACTGATGATGCAGCAGGTGTTTGTGTGCTATTTGCTATAGGCCCACAATTTGCACCACAAGATCATTGTAAACACAATGACTACCACAGTCACCTGCCAACTCAGACCTCAGCAAGAAAATCTCAGACGAAGTTTGAGCTCTGAATATTTGTACTTGGCGTCTGCATTGAAAGATAGTTGTGGCATTTGAGGTTGCAGCCGATGCACGGTTGTTTGCAGATGTCCCAGCAGCCGCGCATGCACAGCTGCTGGGACATCTGCAAGCAACTGTGCATGACCTGTAACCTCAAATGCCACAAGCAGGCACGGCTTGCAGAGGTGCAGCATGTATAGGTGCTTTCTGAAGATGCATTGACATCCAACTCATGAGCATTGTGGAGGAATACATGAAATTGGACTGCAGTGGACAGTGTAGCAGATCTGTAGACAGACCTGCAAGGTAAGCTAACTACAGAAGTCTGTATAGTGAAAACATCAACCCTCAGGGATACAAGTGCAGAGCAGAGAATGTGGGTGTGGGAAGGGTAGGGGTAGATCAGGGTAGGGTAAGATGCATGATGATGATGCAGCATAGACACATACCTGGTCAAACAGCAATGCAGCCAATGGCGGATCGAAAGCCACATCCTGGTCACTCTTCCAAGAGCTGAAGCTGTCCATAGCTTCCTGGAACTCATGAGCTCCTCGGCTCAGCATGCCGCTCATGACTCTGAGTAAAATCCCCAGAGTCTCATAATCATTTGCCCCAATGAATCTTGCTGCAGCAATGAGACTCTTGGCTGTTGCATCCCTGATTTCAGGGCTGCCAATCCCTAGGGCTGCAGACCCTACCAGAGCTAATTTCTGCCCTGTGGGGTTTGGCAAATTTGCAGAAGTGAAATCAGGAAGGGCACTGCGTAGGCCATGATGGGCGCCTTCAATCTGGATCAGCAGACCCTGGATGGTCTCTTTAGGGTATTTGCTGCCCTGTGCAGAGCCCTGACTAATGTCCTGCAGCTGAGATGCAGCACCAACTAAGAAGGTTTGCATCAGTTCCTGCGCAAACTGGGTCTCCTGAGAATTGGGCTGATGCCATTTAGGCGCATGTTGCCTGGTGTGGCTCCCTTGTGCCTTGCTGCCCAGCCATGACTCAACACTAACGCCCTGAGGAGCTGTGTCAGAAGCTGAGCCTGACACACTGCCCGAGGTGGGGTCTGTTGGGGTGGGGGCAAATTGGTCCAGGGGGTAGCGGGCCGTCAGGCAGCCTAACACAGGAGACAGCAGCTTGGATGCTGCCCCTTGACCAGCCTGCAGGGGTAGTCAACATACTTTCAGAGCAAATGCACACTCATACACATACACATGCACAGATGCACATGCGTGCCATGCTGATGCATGGCATTCTCTGCACGGATTTGCCAGCCATGCGCATGCTTGTGCGCTGCTGCCATGCACATGCATGGCTGCCAAGCCCGTGCATAAAGCGAATGTCATCATGGCATGCTTTGACCATTGTGAGACGGTCGCAGGTACACAGGTTGGACCAAGTGCAATACACTTGTGTCAAATGACTTTCTGTGTGAGCAAAGCAGCTCTGAGCAGCCGCCTCAGGAAGTTCTTTCGTGACCTTGTGGCAGCGTCATACAACAGCTGCTCGCTGAGTAGCATGCAAGCCACCTAGCCCTAGCAGTTCTGTCAGACATCTCTGCTCAAAGTGGAATGTGGGCAAGGGATGGACATGTCTTTTGGTCTGGGAAGCCGGGAGGGGGGTGAGGTGACCTTGGAGGGAGCAGCAAAGAGGGCCTTCAGGACTCGGATGATCTGAGACTTCAGGGGCAGGATGGCGGGCCCCAGGTGAAGGGCTGTTGCAGCTGCCAGCCCCACTAACCAGTCCAAGGTGGTTTCCTGAACCTGCATATCAGCACAATCACCATTCAGAGAAATACCACACACACATCTGTACTGCCTACAAGGGCGCAACACCAAGACGCTGCTATTAATATGTAATTTTGCCTTTGCAAGAAGCATGCAGCAGTGTTTTTCTGCTCACAGAGTGCTGTTTCCATCAGATTTGCAGCGACTGCAGCTGTGCAAGTGCCGACGCAGCCACCATAAGATGCTCAAGGTTTTTCTCCTCATTGCATGCCAAGGGTATGCCGCCCCAATACTGTGCGGCTTGGGAGATGGAGAGAAACTTTTGTCCCTACTTTTGTGTTGTTTTTGTGAGAAGCTTTTGTGTTGTTTTTGTGAGAAGCTTTGGGAAGATTGTGGGAAAAGTTCAACAAGCATTTCGTCCTTGAGAGCATACCTCCAAGCTCATGGAAGGTTTCAGACCTGGCATGAGCTGGGCCTGGTGTCTCTCAAGAGAGTACACTTTTCTGCAATTAACAGGCGTTGCAGCTTGGAGTGGTGCTCTGCGTTTTACATGTTCTCAGGTACAGACAGCAAATCTGCTTGAACAGACACAGCGTAGATTCTGAAGTTTGATTGCCTGCTGAATGCAGCGCATGCCAAACTGCAGTAGTCCAACCAGAAAAGAATGTAGCAGCTTGGCTGACACAAAGCAGCGCCAATTGCCATCACACAAGCTGCAACTGGTGATAAGTCTGAGCAGTGCTTGTACATGTATGGCCATTGCTGCAGACTGCTGCAAATTGCTGCATTCCTTGCATATGCTGTCCTCATGAAGCCTAAGGGAGAACTGTCATGAGACTAACAAGCGACTGTTGGCAGTCCTAAAGACAGCTCTACTTGTGCTGGAAGCAACAGTTTGTGGACTGTAACCCACTCTATAAAATCTACCACTTCTGATAGTTTTCAGAGAGTGAGTGAGTCCACAAGCTATTACTTCCAGCATAATGACAAACACAACTAACCCAGACTGACCGCCTGTCAAGGTACCTAGTGTTCTACTGTTCAAATATAAATGCATATTCCTCCAAAATGGCTAGAGCCATTTGTGACCGACATTCAGATGTGTTGAAGAAACGGGAGCTATAAAAGGCAACCATGCAGCAGACGCTGCAAGCCCAGTGGCTGTGCAGCAAGAAACTATCACCTTGGCCCATCTGACAGGGCTAGACTACTCCAAAAGAGCGTGACATGACCCAGCCAGAGGCTTGCATGCCATGACGGTAGCCGAGAAACAGGACAAGTAACTGTAGTGACAGTAGCAAGAAACGAGATGTGCCATTCCATACTGCAACAAAAAGGCCTTTTCAAGCACGCATCCAGCAGACGACAATTGGAGGTCATGCATCCAGGCGTTTCCTGCAGGGATGCATTTGGCACAACAGTTGCCTTGGAAGGTGTTGCCACATGCATGCCTAGAGTATGGACATGCTTCTTGGTTGACCTGTTCCTACCCCAGGCCAAGCGCTAAGCGCTCTAAGCTGCCAGTGGTTTAGCTTTAAAGCCTTTATGCTGCCAGTGGTTTAGCGGTGCCCATGCATCATGAAGCACCTGCCACAATACAGCAGCAGACTGCAGCAGGTTTGTCATGAGCCATGGGCGCCGCTAGACTCTTCTGCTGCATATTGACAATCAGCTTGTGACTTTTTGCATGTGACACCAGATTACCTCGTATGCACCTTGTGTAAGCAAGGCTCACAATGTAACATGTACCATGATGAGTATGTGCTATATCACATGTCTGCATACCTTGCAATTTTGGCATCCACTGGTAGGGATTTGAAATTGGATTCCAGATTAGTTCAAGAGAAATATGACTGTGGAGCAGCTGGTCTGCAAACATCAGTTGCCACACACATCTCAATGATCCCATGAGCTTGTGCTAGTACTCTGTGCCATCTGTCTACTGCAAAGCTTGCTTACACCAGGAGCACTGCTCCCCTGAGGCATGTTGTTGATCTGTCCTACTGGCCAAACGTCACACGCACATCCAGGTATAACACATGCTGCTGACTCTTACCATGACAGACAGACAGCAGCATGATTCAGTTGGGAGTGCGAGAGGCATTTGTCGTGTGGGATTACAAAATGTCTGGCCTTTTGTGATTGAACAGAACTAATCCCACACCTGCAGGCCCAACGCATTGCAGCAGACACACCACAGGGCATGCGGTGGTACTCAGAAATGCATGTTGATGCAGGAGATGGGCCCTGCTGCTGTCAACATGTGTCTACCGACTAATGTACAACAGCATGGTGGCAAATGACTGTGACCATACCGATGTACATCAAGAGGTAGACACACATGTGTGTGACTTGCAGGAGCTGACATCAGATCCGGAGGTGTGGAAGCTGTTGATTAACTAAAGTTGGGAGTTACAGTTCACCAGCAACTACCACACCTCTGGAGCTCCTGCAAGTCACAGACATTCAGCTCCTGCAGCTATAAGTCAACCTAGTCCACAACATGACTGTTTGTTGCCATAGCCGGCTGTGCTGGCCTTCACACTGGCCTGGAGACTCTAGACTCATGTCTGATTGATGAAGTCAGATGCTATGTCTCAATGTGCTTTGCTACATGTTGCAGCACTCAACTTTGTCACTGTTCTCTGTACAGAGAACAGTGACAAAGTTGAATGTTGCAACACTGTGAGCCCTGATCAAGACTTGAAAGATGATGCTTGGCTGAAGGCAACCCAGGTAAGACCTGAGCTAAGTGTGCAGAGCAGCAAAGCTCAGGATGACGCTTGGAGCCTACAGCTTAGCTGCACATCCAAACTTGGTCACAAAGTCAGTCTGATGGCTTGACATTTGGGCCTGGTGAGTCAGCTGCTACTGGATGAAGTGGGGCAATCAAGTGATGCCAAGGGAACCTTCAAGGATGTGCTTAGCAGATTGTGTAGTGTCTAGCAAATACCATGCTGCTCATTGGGCTGAACAAAACTTGTTACAATCACTTAACACAATGTTATGGAAAGTCAACCGAGCCTCCAGCAATGATGACCATGGTGCAGTGCTTGATGACTTTCAAACATGCTGCTTAAGCTTGTACTTACAAAAGACAGCTTCTGAAAAGCACCACTTGCTTCATTGGAGCAGTACACATCAAGCAGCGTTTGTGCAAGACTGAGAAGCTGTGATGAAGCTTGTTGTGATACTGACAGACCAGGCTTGTGAGAACTTCACAGCCAGCCAGAGTGAGGCGCATTTCTGACTTGATCAGTTATGCAGCATTGAATCAGCCAATCTTAACAGACATGAATATGGGTAGTGGTGTGGTAAGATGGGAAACCAAACCACACTGCTTTTCACCCCGATGTCCAGTAGGAAAGTTGACCCTGACATACATAGCTGTCACTCTGTGTCTAGCTTCCGCAATACGCAAGATTCACTGTCTGCTTTGTTCCATCGCATTTTGACTTTGGTCCAATGTTTATGTGACTCCTTAGGGGTTTTGAGGTGGGCAGAAAGGATTCAGCTTGGAACATGCCAAACACAGAATTGTTGACAACTTTGTTTTTTGTTGGTGTATGTCTGGATTTCACTATTGTGACCATTGATGTTCAGTGTCCTGACTCCATGCACCTCACCATTGCCAGCTGAACAAGACCAGGTCCATCACAGGAGCAGCTGGCCTACCTTTGACATGCGCCCAGAGCCAGCTGTGCCATCGTGCTTCACCTCTTCCTCGATCTTGCCCAGCAGTGGCTTCAGCAACAGCTCCACACCGGTCTCAGGAGCAGCCCAGGCAGCAGCATTGCAGATGAGGGCTGTCTCATTGGTGACAGATGCCAGGGTGGTGGTGGTCACAAAGCGTGCCAGCTGCTTGATGGCATGCAGCTGCAGGTCCTTTGGCAGGCGAGCAAACAGCAGCTCCATCATTGGCCTGCAGCAACACACAGCTCAGTGGGACAAGTCAGCATGTTTGTGTGTGGACTTCTGCAATACATTGTTACATGATTAGTCAGATCATGCAACAGGCAGGAAAATCTGCAGCTGCCCACAAGCCCATCAGAGTTTTGACCAGATTGTGCGTGATACACCGGCGCAGCATAGCACAAACACCAGGCGTGGTTTTGCAAAAGACACTGTGTACAGCAGCAGCATATGGCAATCAATTGACTGCTTGCAAAACTTAAAACCAATCGTCGCTCTGAGCTATTGCCTATGGTCTCAGCTCTTTGCTGCCGCTTTGAAAGGCTATCATTGCTATAAAAGACTCAACTTTTTGTTCTGAAATAAGTTTCAGCTGCACTCTCAAAGAGAACTGAACTCTCACCTAAACATACTGTTGCCCTCCAGCAGGAAGGATGCAGAGTCAGAGGCAGCAGAGGAGGCGTTGCCCTGCACTGCTGCATGATCACTGCGCGTCTGAGGCGCCTCCAGGTTGCCCAGAATGCCAAACACCCGAGACAGCAGCTCTTCCACCCATTCTTCCGTGTACAGGGGCAGCGAGCCAGGACCACTCTGCAGGTCAGCCAGAAAGGCGTTCTGATCTTGGTTGCTATAGTCTGACCTTGTGTGCATCTGATGCATGGGAATGCCATGATAACAGGTAGTAGCATCAGAGATACACATGGTCTTTTGTTCCTTGCATAGTTGCACCAAAACACAGCCTACAAAGCAACAGTGAATATGCATTTCTGATACCACCTTTGATCTGCAGAAGTGTATGCAGTCTGAGCCAATACATCAGTGAGTTCCATTTCAGTACAGCCAGAGGACGAACACCTCAGGGCCCATATTTCCCCATTCATGACACATATTTTGGGGTGTAATGTCAGCAACAACCAAAGCAAGTCGTGTTGAATTACCTGCAGAGTACCCACACTGGACAGCACCACGCTGTAAAACCTGAAGCAGGCCAGAGTCTTGCGTGGGTCGTTAGCATCAATGCCAGGTAGCGTGGCCATCATGGCTCCTGCTACTGCCTGTGCCCCTGCCTCCTGCAAAGACATGTAATCCGGGTCAAGTACATTACCAGCAAGCCAACAAGCATGGCTCCTGCCACTGCTTGTGCCCCTGCCTCCTGCAAAGAAATGCAATACATGTCAAGTACATTACCAGCAAGCCAACAAGCATGGCTCCTGCCACTGCTTGCGCCCGTGCCTCCTGCAAAGCAGTGTGATTCATGTAAAGCACGCCACCAGCAAGCCAACAAGCATGACTCAGGTACATACAGCCCCTTGGGCGCAGCATTGATGCATTATACACAAGGTACCGTAATCCTACTTGAAAGGCACAGGCACACAGTGATGCATGTCAAGTACAACACCAGCAAGCTTAGCAAGCCAACATGCATGACTCAGATACGTACAGCCTCTTTGGCACAGCACCGAGGCTTCAGATGGAAATTACTATTCTCATACTTCAGCAGCACAGGCATGCGGAGTCGGCTAATCCATGTCTGCTGATTTGTCTCTTTCTCTCTCTTTTGCTCATTTGTTTCTGCGGTGCATATTACAGTGCACAGGGGCAAAATTAGAGACTATGCAACATATCAGCTGCCCAACACAGAAGTCCACAGAGCACGTACCTTGTGCTCTGCTGCATCTACAGGGCCGCTTTCTGCGCTGTCAGGGTTTGGGGCGAAGCCTGTCAGCAGGAGCGGGCGCACACAGATGGCAAAGGTGTGGATTGCACTGACCAGCTGATGTGTGGCTGACACACTCTCCAAGGCCACCTGCAGCAACAGTGTTTGTCTCCAAACCCAATTCTTGAGACGTTGAGCACAACAACAGTCACAGGAAGCCCCAGAACTGTTGAGGATCTCTGGTGTTTCCAATACATCTGGCTGTTGTCGGGAGTTTGTGCATGGCGGGGGGTTGAGCATGGCAACGATCACAGAAAATCTTGGTTCTTTCAGATCAATTGTGGGTGCATCAGTTGACCTCAACTCAGCACTGTTGTGAATTAAAGTAGGTGATTCACATTGAACATGCTGTGTTGTTGCTTTCAGCCAGCCATGACTCTACAGCTTGATTTGCACTGGCATGCAGCAGCAGGATGATGTATATCAGCACTGCCAATGCGGTCAGCATGTGGTGTGGACCAGCTGCCCTGACCATATGACCCACACTTTCATGTCTGTGCGTATGCACAACACAGGTTGGGTTGATGTCAGATTGGCAGCGTACCTGGAATCTGGTCTGCACCAGGGGGAGCACCAGGTCTGGTGCAATGAAGGCCATCTGGGAGAAGGCAGAGCATGCAGCCACAGCCAAGGTGTTGTCCTGCAACAACACAACAGATGCCCGGTACAATACTGGGCTTCTCAATAAATTGACGCCGAAAGGCATAGTCTTTTCTTTTCTTTTCTTTTCTTGTCTTTTATTTTCTTTTCTTTTTAACAGATGCCCACTGCTGCCACGGCACAACTGAGGCGACCAAATTGCAGTCTGGCTATCAAAACACTGATGCAGACAGATCATATGTTGTAAGGATGGTACAGTTTCTAAGACACTGCGTTGATGGTGCGGCAACTCTGTGAGCAGCAGAATTTGTCAAGGTGTACTGACCAAAACTCGGTGTCTACACGGATGAAGCTGTCCCCAACAGTGATGAACCCTCAAGCTGGACAGACTCATCCTACTGCTGACACACTGGTACAGTTTCTAACAGTGCTATACTGCTGACACTGAGGTACAGTTGATGAAGTTCCTGCAGGCTTGCTTGATTGATGTCCTTACACGCCCTTACATGCCCCTGCATGCCCTGACATGCCCCTTACATGCCCTTTACATGCCCCTTACATGCCCCTTACATGCCCTTGCATGCCCTTACATGCCCCCTTACAACCTACCTTGCTGTACTGAGCCTTGTCTGCCATACGCAAGACAATCTGAGCTACCCTGCGCTGAGTCTCTGTGGACACATGCTGTCTGCCATTGGACACTGCACCATTGCCGCTGTCAGCCCCTGTGCCATTTCTGATCTGGCCCTGTGGTGGTGCTGCCTCCTTGGCTAGGCGCTTGTTCAGGTGCTTGCACAGCGAGTTTACAAACTTGGCTAGGTATTTGTTCCACCTGCATCAGGCATTAGGCATTAGGCGTCAGGCAGCAGGCATCAAGTGTGAAGTCAGAAGGCAGTATGCTGTTCAGGTAGTGTGAAGTCAGAAGGCAGCATGATGATCATGGTGGTTTGTTAAGAAGGACCTCTAGAGACATTTGGTAGCTACTGACCGGTAGTGTCTATGTAATAAACGACGTGTTAAAAGGGACCTCTGGAGACGTAATATAGCTAATGCCCAATAATGCCTGATAGTGTATCTGTCACAACAAGGCTACAGCATCACTAAGGCTGCATCAGCGGCTACAGCGAAGCTAGCCCAACTACAACAAACTCAGTTGTGCCAGGTTGATGTTACCTGCAACAGCTTTGCCAAAAAGGGCTTTGCCACTGTCAAAAGAAACATGGGTGTCTGTTTATTGTCCTTGACAGCACCCTTGTACTCACGTAGGTTTCCGAGCATGTCTATGATAACTGTGTTATTAGAATGTGTGTTCAGAACTTGACAGCAACAGGATGTGCTTTTTGGCTTTTTGGCGGCTAGGCTACACAATCATACCTGCAAGGAACTTAGGATGCTGCCTGAGAAGGCTCGCATAGTGAATGCTGAAAGGCTCAAAACCTTATTTCTTTTCGTACCTGCCGTTGTTACTGGGGTGGAAATATTGCTCCAACAGGTCCACCAGCTGCTCAAGCTGACTCAGCACCACATCCACACCTGGGGCATCTTCCCCTTGTGGGTCTTGCCCCTGCAGGGGCGCTTTGCCGCTGCCAAATCTGGCAAGTCTGGGGTTGTCACTGCTGTGAGGGCTACTGAGGGTGGTGGCCAGAGTGTAGACAATGATCTTGCCAGCAGTGGTGGCTAGTGTGTGCACCTCACCATGGAACAACGCCATTGTCACTGGAGAGTTTGCACTGCCTGTGTAAGCACAGAGTGTAAATAACTATGTGAATATTCTACGTGTGTGGGCATGGGTCTGACAGCTGCATTGCTTTGATCCTTTGCTTCTTAAGACAAGGAGTTACCACCTTTTGTAGTCTTTGTTCTGAGTTGAAGGTGGCAGCAACCTCCACAAGGTGAAGCTGAAATTTGCAGCGGTCTAGTCAAACATAGCGCCAAAAGTGTGAGCCGCAATGCAACAAGCTGGTTCATTGCTGCGTACTGCAAGGAAGGCAGACAATGGCCAAACACATGAATGAAAGAATGCACACATGCATGGACAAGGTGTGTGTGCCGCAATGCAACAAGCTGGTGGACTACTTCATACTGCAAGGGAGGCAAACAATGGCTGAAAGCATGAATGAAGGAATGAATGCACACATGCATGGACATACTGAAGGGTGGGGTGGCGCTTGCAGTGCCCACTGGGACCTGGAACGCCCATTGGAGCTGGTTGAAGAGACGGGGCATGTAAGGGCGCCAATCGATCAAGCCTGCAGGAAGAGTAGCAACTATACCTCAGTATCTCAGCAGCATAGAAGTGTCACAAACTGTACCAGTGTGTCAACAGCGTACACCAAAGGCAGCACAGCACAAAGTGCTTTTGACCCACTGCAGTGTCAGGCACCCTCATCAACATTGACAATGCGTGCTCTATGATGGGATCAGGAAACAATCTGCTTTTGCCTTGAAACTTTGGAGTCTTAACCATGATATGGCTATTACTGGTAGCCTTGCATCTTGCTTGACCTGTGCTAGCATAGACTAAGAAACATAGTAGATGTGCTGAATTAGTCACCGACATTGAGAGGCATGTAGGCTGTAGCATGGCACTAGCAGACAATCCTGTTTTAGTTTTTGCATTGACATTAAACAGGTGCAGGAATGTTGTGCTGGTGGTCTCCAGACCTTGAGTGTCATGCTTGGCCACTTGGGCAAACATGAGCATCCATTGGCCCCTCCAAAATTTATTGTGGGCATCAGCTTCCCACAACACCATCCAGTCAGCAATCCTGTCATTCCAGCCTTGCTCCCCCTGGGACAGGCCATGAGTGGGCAGGAACAGGGATAGCCACCCAAGTGCCTGCATCACACTTGGCTCAAACTCGGCTTATATGGCTTTCAATTCAGCACTGCCGATAGCTCTGTGAGTGCGACCGCAGTCACTCCAAACACCTTTGGTCAACTACGAACATGCTCAGAGATGCTTGTGCAGGGATACATTGCTGCCTTCATATACTTTTAACATGCAGCCATTTTGAACAGAACTTCAATTTCCTTTGCAGTGGTCAGGCATTTGGATTGTGGGTATGAGCACAAAATGGGCCTTCTACCTCTTTCTGCTCACACACACAATCCAGTCAGTCACAAGGCAGAGAGGGGTTTTACCTGTTGCGCTGTAGGTGTGTGCAGATTCTGCAAGGCTGGTCTCAATTCCTGCCAGACCTCCTCTGCACTGCCTGAACAACATCGCATGGGTGTGATGAAATCAGTGCGTTGTTGGGTCTGGCATGACCCCCAGGTATTGCCATGAGGGCGCTATGCGCACACAAGTATGTTAAAGACATGAGTCACACATGCAGTGTAGCATCAGTTGCGCCAATGTTGCAGAAACCTGCTTGTGCATGTACAGAGAGAGCAAAGCGTGGCTTGTAAACCCAGGCATGAGCACGGTATACACCCCTTGATCAAACGCATCATGTCGTGTCAACATAGACTTCAGTACATACCAGCAGGGAAGAAGCGTCTGCAGCGATGCACCAGACTGAATAGGGATGACTGCTTAGTCTCCAAAATCAGAACCCCTACAAGAAGCAAACAGGTGTGAGTAAGGCAGAGGAAAGGAAATTAATGTCCATGACGAGTCCTGCAGACAAGGGTTTGGCTCACAGTCAATCCAGAAGTAATCATGGCTGTATGGATGAGAGCATGAAGCAAATATGAGGGTTTACAGCAACTGACTAAGCATGCAACAGATCTGCAAGCATGTAAGACATGTTCTATGTGGCAGATACCATGCTGGCTTACCTTCATATGATGCGTTGGATGATCTCAAAGATGCATGCAGAACATTGTAGAGAGGGCGCCATGGCACGATGATATTGATCTGATGCCTCCATGTCCGCAGAAGTTGTGCAGCTGCAGAAGCCCAGCGAGCCTGCAACATGCATAACTTGATGTGAACAGCATAGCATGGGCGTGGGTGCAACTGAGAATACCAAGGTGCAAATGAGAATACCAAGGTGCTTGGCAAGAAGTTGCTGAAGCATACCTGAGCTGCTGAATTGTGCTCACACTGCAGCAGAATGTCAAGGATGGTATTTGCAGTGGTGTTCAGATCTTCTGATCTGTAGTCTCCTTTGGCTTGCAAGTAGCTGCAGGCAAGCCAGGACACATTCCTTGCTTTAATTCTAACACAAGAATATCGGACGATCACAGCGTCTGTTGCTTCTAGCTATATGCTTATGCCAAATCTTCGGACGGTCAAAGCGTCCGTTGCCATGCGTCGTCAAGGTGCAAGTGAGCCAAGCAAAGGCACATCGAGGGTTAGCGATGCATGCCTGTTGAACAAGGACAGCCATTTCAACGTGAGCGCGGGGTCATGGTGCTGCTGCCACTCTCTGGACCAGCCCGCCACAATTGCAGCGAAGCGCTTGGGCTCTTCTTCCGTGGCTTCGCGAGCCACATCTTCCGGTAGCCATTCTCTCCACAGTCTCATCAGACTGACAGGAAGACAAGGACAGCAACGCTGCCAAGGGGGCTTCTTGAACAGAAGGACTTCAAGTGTGAGACTGCAAAGCAACGAGGGGACTGGCCAAACAGGCGAACGAACAATAGGCGATCGCGATCAAGGTGCAATAGGTCAAAGGATAAACGCGGAACGAAGCCAAGGTCAGCTGTCAACTCTTTCGATGGCGGATTGAATCAAGCCCGCTTTGATGTGCGTGGTTATGTGCTGCACAGTGACAGAGCCTGCGAAATTTCTTGTAGAGCCTACACACTTCTTGTTGTTGACTTCGGACAGCGAGCATCACGTGCACAATTGAGGCGCCGTGCGTACCTTGAACGCCACAGACATTCCATTCTCCTCTCCTTGCATGCATGTTGATCTGTGAATTGATCCGACAGTCCATGCAAGTGTATGTGTGCTGTTGATGCCGATAGGCTTCGAAGAATATTGCATCGCGCCAAGACAATCCGGAGTGATATTGCTGCAGGTCAAGATCTGTAACACATACGATGTCCGCGCTTTTTAGCAGCTTACCGCCTGAGACAGCACAGAAACGCGTCCAAGACCATGCAGGAGCAACAGTACCACCGAACAAGCGGCCTAAGCTAGAGTCTGCTCAGCCCCAAAACACAACAGTCAAGGAAGCTCAGCTTGTGGGTCAAGATCACGTCGCAGCCGCTCTGATCAAAATCACAACACACATAAGCTCAGGTCGAAAGTTCACGAAAGCTTCAGAGCTGCTGCGGAAGCTTATTGCTGACCAAAAGATAGGACAGGAGCACTCCAAGCTTGTCTTCGAGGTGGTGCTCTACCCTCCTGTTCACTGAGCTGCAGCCCTGACTGCACATTCACGGCATTTCTTCTGCAAACAGTTGCTCACCCACATTAGTGTCTGTAAATCTATTTGCAATCTCAGGCTCTAAAAGCCTCACTGCGAGACACCAAAAACACAGAAGACCCGCAGCTACGAAGAGAGTATACCAAGCTTTTCACACTGGCCAGCAAAGCAGAGGTGTGCCTCTGCCATGCATGCTGATGTGATTGATCTGTGCATGCATGTGCGATACTGACATACTGTGTACATCACAAAACGCTTCCAAAGCTTTGACCTTGTTTGATTTCGCATCCTAGCATGGCACCTCATCAAGCTAATGCACCTATGGCCTCAGATCGAGTGCACCTGGCAACAGTGTTGCGTATAGCAATCTTGGCTTTTTGGTTCCCATTCTCTGTTTGCTTGCACCCCAGGGCTTGCGTGTGCGCCCTGGGGAGCCCTCAAGCCCTCGAGGTGCCCTGCAAAACCCTCACGCTGTGTAGCAAGGCAACCATTGTTTGGATCACACAACTACGTCCACTCATCAACCAGCTGTCTTTCCCTAGGGTAGGGTATAGTCCTGAGTGCATCCAGTTATAAGGTCCTGTGTTGGCAGTCAGCATATCAACGCCTTGCACAGGACTGCTTCAGAGCATCATTTGCCTTGCACGCAGCAGATATTCACACCTCGAGAGTTGTCTCAGCTGGACGTCTATGGCACCTGGGCAGTCATTCGCAACCGGCTGCACACAGACGATAGTTTTGAGTTCAACAAGACACTCAAAGGCATCAAGGAAAGCATACTGCATCTGCCTGATGCTACAGAGCAAGATGAACAAGCTCTACAGGCCGTCAAGGTCAGAAACATGATAACATGTGTGATGAATGTTTATATCTGCAGCTGGCTTGACGAGCATATCAGTGTCTGTTATTTGACACCTTCTCCGCAACAGAACTGGTATGTTTGTTGGGGACACTCCAACTTGGTATGGTAGCGTACAAGTTTAAATCACATGCATATCACATGCATAGGGCACACAGCTGCCGCTCTGGCCTCAACTGCCTCACTCAAACCTCACACATGACCTGAGTATTGCCTGCATTCAGTCTCTGGTTCTGAATGCCTGCCAGCAATTAACACCAAATCGCCTGTAGCTAGGCACCAAGGGGCAACACATGCATACAGCTGTTGACAATTTGACCAATGAATTGCTCAAAATTGCGTCTTGCTCAAGTTTGCAAAGAAGAGACATCAAGTCTTGTGCGTAGACAAATGCAAAAGCTGAGTGCTTGCTGAAGTCTTTGATCAAAAGCAGCCTGGTGTTCAGGCTAGACTCCCTGAGGAGCCTCAGCTACCTGAGCTGGATGCTGTGGAGGATGAAGAAGCTGAAGCACCAGAAGCTGACCCCTTCGGGTTGAATGCCCTTGTACCAGAGAAGAAGAGGTAGCCACTGCTGCTTGGCTTCGTTCGTGACAGACACGCACTCCTAGTTGCATAGCACTGTTGCATAGCACTGTTGCAAATCTGCATGTAGCTGCTTTGCATTGTCGTAGGAAATGCTCCCGCTGAAGTGCTAGAGCTTGCAGTCAAGGTGCTTGCAGATTTCAAGCTGTACGCTGCCCTGTTGCTTGCAGTTGCAATTTGTACAGACACAGCAGGTCGACATGAAATGGTCAAAGGTACACATTTATTGTCAACAGTGCTGGACATGAGTGTTGTGCTGCGCTTGAAGCAAACATGCAGCTGGTGTGTCACCACGCATCTAGAGTCATTTTCAGATGTCCGCGTCTCCTCATCACGTGTTTTTGCCTGTTGCTAGGAAGATCAAGCTGGCAAAACCCAGCACCTGGTCAAAAGAGGAGATCATAGGCATGAAACGAGAAGCCTTGCTGGACTGCTTCGACACTATGAAGGCATGTTATGGCCATGCTTGGGCCAGGACCTCCGTTGACCTGGCAACCGAGGTAAAACGGCAAGTTTCCTAAATTTTTGTTTTTTTTGTTTTTTTTGTTGATTGATTCTGGTCAAGAAAGAATGTTTCTTTCTTCAGGCTTGAACAGCCTAATGAAACCATTGTTTTGAGATTGTTTCGATGTGGCTTGCTGAGATGCCTCCTTGAGTCATCTGCTGTGTTCTGGTGTCTGAGCAACTCACTCACTCAAGCTCATCGGGTCCTTGACAAAGGCTGATATTGAATTTGCTGACGAGTCATGCTGGCAGATGTCTGCAAGCAAGAAAGAGCTTTGGTCTTTCTGCTGGCCTCTTTGGCATTCTGCCCAAAGTGCCTTTGTCTCTGCTCATATCACTGCATGCTGTACTCCAGTACACAACTGTCGTGTACGCCTGGTACTGGCAAGGGAATTGTAGTGATCTGTGTCCCTCAATTTTAAGCAGTAATGGCTTTGTAATGCTGCTGCTAGAGGAGAAGAGGAACATTACAGGCTGTGGCCGGTCAATAAGTCTGATAGCTGCTGTGTGCAGGACTTAGTGCAGCAAAGAGGGAGGTTCTGCAGCTCCCAGCAGTCGCGCATAGATGAGCTCATGCAGTTTGTCAACCAGCAGCGCCTGAAGCGGAAACAGGTGAACTTGCGTCACCTGATTGATGCATGATGCCTTGAACTGTCGGCACAAGCAACATGATGGCACCACCGTTCTGCAGCAACAAGCTCATGCAAGTGCGCAGCTACCATGTTACAAAGCAGTTGTTGTCCCTGCTAGTTCAAGCATGTCTTGCGATTGGTCTGATGTCCTCATGTCACTTTGAGTGTCCAAGTTGGACAAATTGAGAACGAACTGGATGAGAGAGCTTTGGCTGGTGTCAATGCAGGGATTTGGTGGCTCAGCCAAGCAATTGCAAAGGGATACAACAGCCTTTGAGAATGCCAGGAAGGAGTGGGGCCGAGCTACCATCTCTGCCAGGGGTAAAGTTGGGGCTGGGGGTGATCATCAGGCTGAAACATGGCTGGGATGACACACTCCGATATATGCAAGAAGTGCATGGTGTTCAGGGCAATGTGCCACGTTCATTCAGCAGCCCACATGCATGTGCAACAATGATTATGACTCGACATGTCTGTACCATCTGCCGTGAGTCTTGTCAACTCTGGCTTATTAGTCTAAAACCCATCAAAACAAATATTATATTGCATCAGCAAATACCGTAGTCCATTTGATGTTGGTCAGCAGGTGTTTAGCTGCCTTTATTACAAATTTTGGATCATCAGGTTGTGCCTGCCATTTCTGAGAGCAGAGCTCATGTCATGTAGTGCAACTCTTGCATTGTACAAGTTGCTGACATAAGGAATTTTGTTGTTGCCAAAGTCTGCCAGAGCAAGTTGCGTTGACAGCATTGTCGAAGCCTTGAATGAAGTTTGCAATTGCTGCTGCAAACATGCATATAGTTGCTGCTGAAAACCACTGGATCCAGGCTGATATCAGCCTCAAAACCCAATTCAGCAGAGCAGCTGTCTGTATGCAAAAGATGGGTTAACCCAGCACAGTATGATACCATCCAGAGGATGCTTGACCTGCTTTTACGATATTTATGCTAAACACTTCCAAATTCTTTCAACCACACCTCATGCCTCTTGATGTCATTCTTAGACACACTGGAGTTGATGCGTTCAACAGCCTGCAAGCACCATTGGTTTTCATGTGAGTACCTCAGCATGCAGCATGATACATTGTTATGAGCAGGGGGCAACAAGGGTGTTGTTCACAAAACCCACGAAATGTTGTGCCCAGCATATGCATTGTGACGGTGCAGGCCTCCTGACACGCTAGCACTGTGCCTGTTACCCCAACTCTGCCAAATGCACACAGCATGCATGCACTACGCGCAATGTGTGTAGGACCCTCACTTGCAGGAAGTCCTCCATCTTGATGGGCTCATGCACATCTTCCTTACTCATGGCTCTGCAGCAAACAAATCAATGACATCGCTGGTATTGGTCCATCTCTGACACAATCAATACAAAAACATGATAAAGAGTCTGTTGCATGGCATGCATGATGCCCAATTGGTCAGGGTATCATGTGCATACTGCTGCACAGTTGGCTGTGTAATGGGTATTAACAATAGGCTGTTCTCAACAGACAAATTGCCACAGTGCACACTTTCTTGTATGGTGACGTTTTGGCTTACCTGATTTGCTCAGGAGTCTTGCCCATGATTTTGCGCCTCATGCCGTTCATGGCAGCATCTCTGCACACACCAGTGATGTCATCTCCAGAGTAGCCAGCCGTCTTCTCGGCCAGCAGCTCAAAGTCCACTTCAGGCTCCACCTCTACACCCTGCATTCATTGATTTCACTTGGTACCTGACCGTCTGGGGTGTACCGCCAGTCGTGACTCAGCAGACATCTTGACTTGACTGCACAGGTCCACAGCACCTCACGTTACAGTCGTTCCTCAGATGGTGCAATGCAGACCAGTCCAAAAATGATCTGCACAAACTCTACTTGGGCATTCAGCTGTCCACAGTTTTGATAGGCTCTTGGTAAAACTCATGTAATATTATGACTTTCCACGTCGGCATCCACATGCTTGGTCTAGGCAGCTGCAAGATTGCACGAAATATAGCAGCATGTGTGAAGCATCTCGAACGGCGAGCAAGCATGTTACTTGTTGACAAGCTACCCTGACAATATGACCAAGCACATAACCACTAGTGTGCAAACTTGCAATGCAAGACTGTCGGCATTGTCCATAGCACAGCACATCACAGCACATCACAGCACAGCATAGCATAGCAGAGCACAGCATGGCAGAGCAGAGCAGAACATAGCATAGCAGCATAGCATTGTTTCCCAGAGCATAGCATGATTTAGCACAGCACAGCGTACCATAGCACATGACTCTGTTGCAGAAAACATGTGAGTATATCTTTTGTGTGTTCCATAGCAGCATGGAACGACTTGTTTCATTCAAACTCAGCATTCTCAGAAATTTCTTGTAGGCATTGTCTGCTGACTCCTCTGATGAGTCCTACAGTCACAAAATGTACTTTGATTGAAATTGAGTGTATTACCTTGAGGTTGATGTGCATGAGGTCCTTGCGTTCAGAGGGGCCAGGCAGGGAGATGTAGATGCGCTTCTCCAGGCGCCGCCTCAGGGCCTCATCAATGTCCCAGGGAAAGTTGGTTGCCGCCAGCACCATCACCTGCATGTATTGCACCAACCACTAGAACAGCAAAGAGAAGACAGCACCAACACCTGCGTGTATTGCACCAGTCAATAGAATAGGGAAGAAAAGAAAAGACAGCGCCTTTCGGCGGCAAATGTAAAGAGATGCCAAGTATTATACCGGGCTGCCCAGCCACCAGTCACTACTCACCAGGTAGAGATTGCCACTGTCAAGGGCAACTGGAATAACACAGGCTTCACAGTTGACTAAGCCTGTCTGTGAGTGCGCGCCATTGACAATGAATCCTCTGCAAGCAAGTCTTGTGTGTGAAGGCGAGTGTGACGCTGGATGCTATCATTGGGCTGATGCATGAGGGGACAGCATATTGCCTCTGCTCATCTCCTTGAGCATATCCTTGCTTTACACGAGGAACTTGTGACCATCCCTCTGGGACTATACACCATGCTAAACTGTGGGAGGCTCTGCCAACTTTGAGTAAGTGCAAGAGAGAATGACCTGCTCCCTCTGACCATCTCCTCAACTATGGATATCCTTAATTTATACCAGGATCTTGATAGTGTCTGTCAGTGTCTGTACTGTATGAGACATGATATATTGTGGGAGGCTCCGCCAACTTTGGGACAGTGCAAGAGACCGACCTGCTTCCTCTGCCCATCTTCTTGACTGTTGATGCCATCAATCTGCACCAGGATCTTGCGACTATCCCTCCTGTAATGTCTGATAAACTGTGGGAGGCCTTGCAAACTTTGGGCCGGTGCAAGAGGGACCGACCTGCTTCCTCTGCCCATCTTCTTGACTGTCGATACCATCAACTTGCACCAGGATTCTGCTTGTGTCTTTACTGTTCAAGATGAAAAAACTGTAGGAGGCTCTGCCAACTTTGGGCCAGTGAACTCTGGGTGAGTGCAAGAGGGACTGACCTGCTTCCTCTGCCCATCTTCTTGACTGTTGATGCCATCAATCTGCACCAGGACCTCTGTCTTGACCCTCCTGGAGGCTTCGTGCTCCCCGGCCTGCCCCCTCGAGGCGCACAAGCTGTCAATCTCATCTATGAAGATGGTTGTCGGAGCCATGGCTCGTGCCATCTCAAACAAGCATCTCACCATGCGCTCACTTTCTCCCCTGTGACACAGTCAGGACATTTGCATGTTAGGTCACTGCCATGGAATGATTGGACACTACTCGCAGGTGGGGTGCAAGGTTCCTGAATTTTGACCAGGTTTTCCTGGGGGAAAAAATACAAAACCTGAGACAAAAGCAGTGTTTGAAGCCAAAAAGACGCTGGCGGATGCAAACTGCAGTAAAGCGAACCATCAGCTCACACATGACAGCACTTCATGATGGCCATGCTTGCATGCAATCTATGTTATTTGATCAGGGCAATGTAAGCATGCGTTCAGTCATCCATAAACTGATCACGCAATTAGGCGCCACAGAGTCATGTCTCATGCTGTGATTGCAGGGCAGTGACATATCACCTGTACTTGGATGCTAGAGTGGAGGAAGAGACGTTGAAGAAGGTGGTCTTGCACTCGGTGGCCACTGCTTTGGCAAGCATGGTCTTGCCAGTCCCAGGAGGGCCAAACATCAGCACACCCTGCATTTGCACCAGCCCTTGTCACATGTGCAGATTGGACCAGCCCTTGTCACATGTGCAGACTGGACCAGCCCTTGTCACATGTGCAGACTGGACCAGCCCTTGTCACATGTGCAGACTGGACCAGCCCTTGTCATATTTGCAGACTGGACCAGGCAGTTTCTGCTCAACTCCCAAGCCACTGACTTTCTGCAGCGAGGTCACTGCAAATACCGAGATGCCAGCAATAGTCTTAGCAACTTTTGGTCTCAAACGGATAGAGACACACATAGCCTGTCTCTGCAGAAGATGGACACTAGCACTCATTGGCTGACTTATCTTGCCTGTCATACACTGAAACGTATATAGTGCCAAATGACAAGTCAGCCCAGGACTACAAACATGGCGCTTTGGGAGGCTATATACACCAGACTGCGGCTTCAGTTGAGTGAGCAGCTGCGGGGAGCGGTCAGGTGTTGCACAAGGCAGCTCTGCACCTAACTGAAACAACCTGGCCCTGAGGCTTCAGCAGGTCTATGGCCATGTGCAACGTTTAACTGTCACAAGAATGTGTTACACGAGCTATCAGGCTGGGCTGGCAGTGCACGCAAAGAGTTGCTGTATGGTCAAAACACCTCCAAGGGCCACCCAGACAGGAGCCTCTGGAGGCAGCAGCTCAGACTATCACATGAATGTGTTTGATGGGCTCAGGACGTACTAGCAGAGCATTCAAGCAACTGCTGTAAAGTTGGAAACACCTCCAGCAGCCACCAGAAAAGATGCCCTTCTGACAATCAAAGCCTGCGAAGTGTCTGGGGCAGCACCCCAGAGCTATGGGCTAGCATCCAGAAGAGGCAGACCTTGACAGGGCGCCTGATGCCCCCTCACAGGGTAGGGCCTGGGCCTTGGCAGGGGTGAAAGGTCATGCCGGCAACCATCAGTGCCATGTACAATAGGCCAATCACGGCTCAAGTCAAAAACCAGTGGAGGCAGACCTTGACAGGGCGCCTGATGCCTTGGAAGTACTCAGGCATGTACAGTGGCAGGATGACATTCTCCTGCAGAACCCTCTTGGCCTCTGCCAGACCGGCTATGTCGTCCCAGGACACGCCAGGGCTTGCATCCAGCATATCCCTACAATGCAAACATGCGCGGCTGGTCAATGTATGCAAACATGTGCGGCTGGTCAGGTTATGCAACCATGTGCGGCTGGTCAGTATACGCAAACATGGCGCGAATCAGACAGAAAACAACATGATCAAGTGATGAGAACAGGACCCTGGTCACTGTGCCTTCTAGTCTGATTCTCTGGATTGTATATTGACGTAGTGCCGCTACATTACAAAACGTGTGCGGCTGGTCAGTGTATGCAATCATGCGCGGCTGGTCAGTATAAGCAAATACATGCAGCTGGTCAGTATAAGCAAACAGGTTGGAAGCAGATGACACTCTCAGATTGCTATTGTTTTGCGCTGACTTCGTCACATAGGCTGTAATCCATGCCTACATCACAGAAAACATGGAGTGCTTGTGTGCATCTGCTTTAGGCGACACGCTGCGCTGATGATCAGGACACGCTGTCTGATGTGTAGCATGCATGCAAGCTGCTACTGAGACAAATGTTAAGGGGTCCCAGGTTGGGTCCCCTTACAGCTGTCAGGAGGCAGGGGGGGTCCCAGGATAGAACCCCACCTAGGACACAGTTCCACATGGACTGCAGAGATTGAAACCTACAAAAGGGACAACAACAGGTTTGTTTGTGGTCCATGCTACTTGCTACTGTACTGCAGACTGCCTTGATACCTCTTAATCCCTGCGCAGCCCGGTATAATAGTTGGCTTCTCAATAAGTTGGCGCCGAACGGCGTAGCCTTTTCTTTCTTTTTTGCTTTCTTTTCTTTTCTTTCAGACTGCATGTGTACCTCTGCAGCTGCTCAGCAAGCTCTTGATCAGGGCCGTCATACACCTTGGCGTAGCTGGGGCCGCCCAGAGAAGCCCTAGGGGCTGCCTTCTCCTTAGGGGTGCGCCAGCTGTCTACCTTGGGGTTCACATTGCGGCCCCCAGGGGTGTTGCTTCCTGCAAGCCAGGGCGCTCAGCAGACGCACGGCTGTGTGTCACACACACTCTGCAACTGTTGTGGTGCAGAAAGGGCTCCTTGCCAGTCAGTGTCTTCTGTAGTGCTGCTGTATGAGGCAAGCATGTTGCTCAGTGTGCTGTCAGCTCTTTCAGTTGTGACATGCAACAGGAATGCTTGCTGCAGTGCAGATGTGGCAGAGAAGAAAAGAAAAGAAGAGACTACATCTTTCAGCGTCAATAGAGCGAGAAGCCAATTAGTGTACCAGGTTGCCTGAATACATGTGGAAGCTCACAGATCAGACTGCTGCAGATCTAGCATCAATAAGCATGTCCAAATTGTGCAAACACTGTGACTACATGATGGTCCACCTTGGCGGTCAGGGCCTCCTGAGGACTGCCTTTGACCACGACTGCCCTCAGCCCTGTCCTTCTTGGCCCAGGTGGGTAGGGTGGGGGTGTCCCCCTGCTGCCTCCTGGGTGTCCTGACTGACTGTCTGAGCTGACTGGAGTTGTTGCGGCTAGGCGGACGCCACACCTGCGCAACAATGGGAAATCATTCACTAAATCATGATTGTTCAATAACGCTTTGTGCAATCATTCTGAAATACTGGAAATTTTCTTTTCTATCGTTTTAAATTCCTACCTCTTCTAAAAGTACAGAGAGAAATATGATGTAACATGACCATAGGCCTGCAGACTTGAGGAGCTTCAGTGACTTCTGTAGCTTTTGCTTGGATATCTGATGTTTCAAAGACAACTCACAGCCACAGGTTCGTTTCAAGGAAACTATACGCTCTTCAGCGATCATAATGGGAGCCTCCTAAGGCGGCAGCCCGGAGCGAGCTTTTGTTTTGAGACAACTGACATATAAACGGGGATGAGCTCCAGCCAAGCAAGCACTGTACTATGTTCTGCATGGGACTAAGTCATGATGCAATGTAATGCTTGAGGTGTCTCATGCCATGCAAGTGTGCCATTCTGAATATGGCAGTCACGCATATATGACATGAGTAAGACTTGATTGTGGTTAAGAATCTCACATCAGGGTCATCTGGATCAGCTGTTGATGATATTAGCCTTGGAGACTGCAAAGGCTCAGCTGGCATTGACCAACTGCTGTTTCGGTTATCTGTCAGCTGCGGGTCACATGGCGCTGCCTGCAACACACACACACCATCCACAGAAAATGACCTCCATGACTGAGCTGCATTTTGAGTAAACAGGTTGAACAGGATTGCTGTGAGACGCTCAAATACACTGTGCAGAAAACCTATCACTTGTCTGCAAGTTTTTTCTGGAATTTGCTTGCACTGCATGGGTAAATCTGACGCAGGAAGTCAGCATAGGCCAAGGTCTAGAGATCAAACAATGACGCTATGTGCATGTTATGTGCATGCAGTGTTGGAATACCACTACAGTAATGCTGGATCCTATGGCAGTCAAGCAGCAGACATTGGCATAGTCTCAGCAGATCACAGAGCTAATCCATCAATACTGGCACACAAATCTGGTTGGTCAACACAACAGTGGGGCATACCACATGGATTGTAAACTCAGGCTGGTAACCTGCAGAACTAGCCTCCACACTGTTAGCCGTGGGGCGACTGTTGCGCTTCACTGGTGTGGGAGCAATTTCACCACTCTGCAGCAGCACCGTTGCGGTCCTGATCATATTGTGCAAAGTAGCAGCCAGACGCAGGGGTGCTAAATCAGCATAGTCTGAAAGTGAGAGCAGCAGGTCTGAACCACACCTGGACACACCTGTAAGCCAGCTGCCTGGCCGAGTCTGCAGGCTCAGCAAAAGAGTCTTTATCTTTCTGTATGCTTTCTGCCAGCCTGTGTTCTGACTGTAAGGAAGTCTTGCAAGCTCGCCATTTTGACAGCATATAAGAGTCCGTGACGGTCTGCATGTGCCTGCACAGGTGCGCCGTGGCGATTCCCGGAAGCAGACCGTCGGCAGTAAAAGCACGAGTGTAGAACAAAATTAGATACCTGTCCACCTGGGACAAAACGCCAGTATAATACACCACAGCGCTGCTGTAGTCTCCCAGTAGTGCATGCTCACGTGCTACTGTGAGCTGTGTCGAGACAGCTGACAAAGCCATCCGTCGACTGCCTGCTTGTCAGCTTGAACAACTTCTTACATGTTTCATGGTCATGATTGCGCTGCACACCCCGATCCGGCAGGTGCTAGAGATTGATGCAAGCAAAGCTGTTACTGGATCACTTTGAATAGTGTATAGAAAGGCATTTTCGGCATCGCCCTCGTATGTTTCGCTTACAGCTTCCGCTATGCCATCAAGCACCTCGCAGCGCATCACGGTAATTCAAGCGTAGCAGACAGAATGCTTTTGAATACAACCTTCTACTTTCAGGTTGCTATGACCGATCAGTGTGCATAGGTTTCACGCAACATTCTGTTATGAGCACCGCGGCTTCCAGTACCTTGTCCGGATTGTTTAGCAAAGGTAGTGCATCTTATGCCAAATTTAGACCGGAGTACCCAGCTGCGCTGTATGACATGATTTTGCAGCAAGCTTCACCACCTGCGAGAGATCTTGCGGTCGACCTTGCTACCGGCTCAGGCCAAGCCGCGAAGGGCTTGAGCAAGCACTTCGCTCGTGTAATTGCTCTAGATCACAACGCTGACCAGTTGCGGCACGCCGGCAAGTTCCCAAACGTTCATTTTCAGGAGGGTGCAGCCGAAAACTCTGGCCTTGGAGCTGGAATTGCAGACCTGGCTGCTGTTGCTCAAGCTTTGCATTGGTAAGGAACCGAGCAGTGAGCTGAAAGGACAGCAGAGCTATGGCTTTACATTCCTTGGACTGCACCAAGCAGGTTCCATCTCCCTAAATTTTATCCAGAAGCACACCGTATATTGAAGCCAGAGGGCACTTTGGCAATCTGGGGATACGACACTCCCAACATCCCAAAGCAAGATGAAGCAAATCAAGTCCTGCAAACCTTTTGCAAGGAAACAATGGGGCCTTATTGGAGCAAACGACGCAGACACATTGACAATCACTATCAGGGCAAGTGCTGCAAGCCCTTCATTTGCAGCTGCACTGTCACTTGATGGACCAGCTGTTGCGCTCTGCAGACCTTGAGCCTCCTCCACAGTCGTTCAAAAGGGTACATCGTACTGAGACACAGATGACAAGACAGATGAGTTTGAGTGAGCTGGCAAGTATCAGCAACCACCCTCACAAGCTATTGATACATGATACATCTTTGCTGCTTAACAAGGAGCAATATGCTGCAGATTGGATACTTATCAAGCTGGTCAGCGTACAATACATTCAAGAACAGCAACCCCAATGGCCCAGATGTGCTTCTAGAATTCAAGCAGGAGTTCAAAACAGCAGCCAACATGAAGTCTGATGAAAGCCAAATGACAGTGTTGTTCCCCATATTTGTATTGCTGTGTAATAACAAGGCCTGACCATTCTCATAGGAATAGTTGCAACACATGCTGTATGGCATAACAACTATTAACATCAGCACTACAACTGCAGACAAATGTGATGCTGACTATGCTGACGCTCGTTTGTCCTTGTTTTACCTGAGGGCAGTCTGTCAAAGCTGCAGTGCCATGTGTATTTGAGGCTTGTCCTTCACAGGATGTCAGCCGGTGTTCAATATCCAATGCTTAGATATAAAGGGCAATCACAAAAGCAGAGGTTATTTCCTTGCAGTAGTAAGGTATGGCATCCTCAGCAGGGTGTGCACATCCCTTGAACCTAAGTCGCAACACAGGCTGTGCAGATGTGCACTTTAGACTGGTCCAGCACTAGTGTACTCCACCCAAGAGAACCTATTCAAGCTAAATCAATCCAGCATCCACAAGACCAGGTCTCTGTCTATTCTGTCTATTCAGAATCTAAGGAACCTTTGAGGACGCCATTGACACACAAAACAGCTTGACAACATGTGCATCTCCTCAGTCTTCACTGATGTTGTAGATGGCAAAGGTGAAAAGTTCAACAACCAGAAAACTGTATTCAGCATCAGAAGATTCTTTCTCTCTTTCCAGGAGACATATATTTCAACAGCTGACCAACAGCTCTGACGGCAGGGTCGGCACAGTGGCCATATGGCATGCATCTAAGCTAGAGAAAGCTACGTTAAGCAGACTGCACACTGAGTGCATTTAGTATTTGCATTACATAATGCCTGTTTTTAAAGTCCAGGGGGTCTTTTGGATTGGAGGTGTCTGGAGGTCAACGCAAATTTCCTGGAGGTCAAAATGTGTGAAAGTCGATTTAGGGTCCACTTAAGCGACTGAATTGGCAAGCAGAAGCGCTCCGAGCTCGTCTCAACTCGAACCTTCAGTCACATTTTTGTCAGCGATTGCGTCGCATTGCAACTGACTTCTTCTCGGTCTTGTCGGCAACCCTCCTCTCGGGGCTGACTTAAAACCGTCGCAAAAAGTTCTTCAGGTTCTTTGGGCGCACTGCATGTTACGCATTGTGCATAATGCATAAGGAAGTGAACTCCGCCACCAGCTCAAGCATCAATCTTGCAGACAGCAGAGCACTCTCGAAGCCTGCAGTCACAATAGGTCACAAGCTTGGTATAACAGCTCTGTAGGCTGCAAAATTGAAAAGCCATCTTGAAGTGCTGTCAACCACAAGCAAACCTTTGCACACACTTGTCCTTGCTGAGATCTGATGGCTGAAGCAACACCAGCTACAGCAGTGCCTAATGCAAGGCTGTCAGGTAGCAAACGCAAGAAGGTCCCAGGTAGCAGCAGCCATAGTTGGGATTCATACTTGCACAAAGTTCTGCAAGACAATCATCCAGGTGTGAAGATCACTAAGGAAGCTATGCAGGTGTGGGCTGAAGCCCTTGATGCCTGGTTACAACGGCTTGCCCAGGAGATAGTGCAAGAGCATACTTCACAGGCTCTGACTCCAGCAAATGTCCAAGCATCCCTACAGCTCTTGTTGAGAAGAGGTGACACATCCGTGGCGCCCTCAGCACTTACTGAATCTGTTGCCAAGCACCCCAACACAAGCCCTTGACTGATTGCTGTACATGCTTTTGGTGGACTTGCATCTATGACTCTCTGTTCAGTTGACAGACAGCCATTTCTTACCTTTGCTTCCGTACAGTATGGTGTTTTCCAGATATCCACCTGTAGGTGTCTTGAGTTTCTGTGCTGTGACACATGGCTGCTGCCAGATTCTCCCTGGCTGCTATTGTTAGTTTGTTCCAATCCATACTATTCAAATAGCTATGTCTCAACAACGTCAGGGTAAGCGGTCTGCCAAACAGCTTTTGCAGCACAGAACAGCACCATTTGCTGAAGTTCTTTGCTGTGTATGGTGAGCCGGAGCTGGTAGTGAAAAGCCATCTCCTAGGCAACTCAGCCTGCAGAGATGTCCACAACTCCGGGGTCAGATTCATTGGTAGTGTTCTCCGCCATATCCCAGCAGAGTTTGCAGTTTTGAACTCTCTCAGCACTAAAATGGCAGGCTTCTTCCTGTCTGCTGGCAAACACAAAAAGTTGTTTTCCTTCACCGTATCCACGTCATCCTGTGATATGGTGGCTGCAGACGCAGGGCACTGCAGGAGGGCCACCCGGTTAAGATCGCAGCGCAGCGGAGGAATCATGGTGTAAAAGGCTAGCAGGAGGCGTTAACGTGATCCCTTGGCTAGAGAGGTACGTACCTTGATCACCTCTCTGAAGTCAACATAGCCCCGCTGTTGTCTGGCAGAAGGCTCATTTGCTTTTAGCCGTGCCTGCTGTTGAGCTTCAAGCTCTTTGGAAGCCCGTAGCCATATTGCAAGAGCTTGCCGGTGCTGCGGCTTCGTGGCAGGCATTCGTCTAAGAGCAGCCAACACCGCTGTGACAATATTCTTCTGCGTGGCAACTTCCGGGTATTGCTTTTTGATCCATGGAAGGACTGTCATGGGTTGCATGGCCAGCTCACTTATTGGTTGCCTTAGCTTGGCTGACATGGCCATGAGGCGTTGAGCATAGGTATGCTTGGAGCTGTTAGACAATGCAGGGTCTTGTAGAATACCTTGCAGGGCCTTGTCAGGATGTGCTGCTGCTGCACGACGCATGTGTTGTGTGCCCCTTGCATGGCTTGAGAGAAAATATGCACAATCTTCTGCTGAGCCTGTCCCTGACCCCAATGCCAAGGGCGGCCAACCAGCCGCAAAGACACTGACACAATGCCTCGCGGCAACACCAAGAATCTTGTCACCAAAAAGCAGATCTTGCTTTGGCTTGCAGAGGCATTGCAGGCTGAGCTAAGGTGAAGCAAACTAGGCATCACAGCTTTTTGGCCTAGTTGTTGAAATGAACATGTTAGTGTTTAGTCAATTGTTCTGATAGTAATGACTAAGGACACATGCAACACCTTGATTAGTGATAGCCGTTTATATAAATTTTGCATCCTTGAGCATCATTGCATAATACTTTCCGCAAGGCTGCACATGCAATTTTTACCAGCAATCATGCAAAATTGCAGATTTGTCTGACACAACATTGTGTGGAAAGAAACTATATGAATATTTAATTTTGACATGAGATATTCTGCTGCTGATAAAGGGCGAGGTGAGCCTGTTTATTCGGCAACGTATCCATCATCCATTGTGTCTGTCATTGACTGAGCAGTGAATCGACATGCACTTGCCTGTGTGGCATAAAAGCTCGTGATGGCGTCTTCTAATTCTTTGAGAAAGTCTACCATGTCTTGCTGCGGCTGACTGTGGGACATCTCTTCAACGTGATTCCAGTCGGTTATCGAGCAGCGGTGTTTTCCAAAGAAGTCAGTTGCCATTGACGGCGCAGGAAGGG